>Ga0209281_1000105_pt1 | contig 220052 bp, 220 predicted proteins | sample MedtruBG_FD_187514 | JGI IMG/M metagenome (GOLD analysis project Ga0209281, IMG submission 187514) | Root nodule microbial communities of legume samples collected from California, USA - Medicago truncatula BG (SPAdes) (version 2) | ecosystem: Host-associated > Plants > Roots > Nodule | place... | reverse complement strand
CGGTATCGCTCTCTACTACGGCGGTCGTGACAAGTTAGCGCAAGATGATCTGCTAGCGTTTTATCAAGACGATCCCAACGATCCTTTCCGCAGTCTGTGGCTTTATCTCGCCGAGCAGAAGCTCGATGAGAAGCAGGCGAAAGAGGCACTGGAACAGCGCTTCGAGAAATCGGACAAGGAGCAATGGGGATGGAACATTGTCGAGTTCTACCTGGGCAACATTGACGAAAAAACGTTAATGGAGCGCCTGAAGGCGGACGCAACGGATAACACCTCGCTCGCTGAGCATCTCAGTGAAACCAACTTCTATTTAGGTAAGTACTACCTAAGTCTGGGGGAAAAGGACAGCGCTACGGCACTGTTCAAATTAGCGGTTGCTAACAACGTACACAACTATGTTGAGCACCGTTATGCATTGTTGGAATTATCGCTCTTGGGCCAGGAGCAAGACGACCTGGCAGAATCGGACCAGCAATAGCTGACGACATAAACATCAGCCCACAATCTTTTTTTGATTGCCATCATCTTCACGGGTGAGGGCGTTGTTGTTCGTCAATACACCTACTTTGAGCCGGTTCACACTTTTCAATGAAAATTGCAGATCAATTTCATGATGAGTTATGTAGACTGGCCGCCAATGACATTGAGGCACTCGTACTACATGGCTGAATTCGAAACCACTTTTTCCGATCTTGGGCTGAAACCTTCTATTATTGAGGCGCTTAACGATCTCGGTTACGAAAAACCTTCTCCGATCCAGGCTGAGTGCATTCCGCACCTGCTCTCTGGTCGTGACGTGCTGGGTATGGCCCAGACCGGCAGCGGTAAAACCGCAGCGTTCTCGCTGCCGCTGCTGAACAACATCGATCCGGACCTGCGCGCGCCGCAGATCCTCGTGCTCGCTCCAACCCGTGAACTGGCCGTTCAGGTTGCTGAAGCGATGACTGACTTCTCTAAACATATGCACGGCGTAAACGTGGTTGCCCTTTACGGCGGCCAGCGTTATGACGTGCAGCTGCGCGCCCTGCGCCAGGGCCCACAGATTGTTGTGGGTACGCCGGGCCGTCTGCTCGATCACTTAAAACGTGGCACGCTGAACCTCTCCGGCCTGAAAGGCCTGGTGCTGGACGAAGCGGACGAAATGCTGCGTATGGGCTTCATCGAAGACGTTGAAACCATCATGGCGCAGATCCCGGCCGATCATCAGACCGCGCTCTTCTCCGCCACCATGCCGGAAGCGATCCGTCGCATCACCCGCCGCTTTATGAACGAGCCGCAGGAAGTGCGCATCCAGTCCAGCGTCACCACTCGCCCGGACATCAGCCAGAGCTACTGGTCTGTCTACGGCATGCGTAAAAACGAAGCGCTGGTGCGTTTCCTGGAAGCGGAAGATTTTGACGCGGCGATTATCTTCGTCCGTACCAAAAACGCGACCCTGGAAGTGGCTGAAGCGCTGGAGCGTAGCGGCTATAACAGCGCCGCGCTGAACGGTGACATGAACCAGGCGCTGCGTGAGCAGACCCTGGAGCGTCTGAAAGATGGTCGTCTGGACATCCTGATCGCCACCGACGTTGCGGCTCGTGGCCTCGACGTTGAGCGTATCAGCCTGGTTGTTAACTACGACATCCCGATGGACTCTGAGTCTTACGTTCACCGTATCGGCCGTACCGGTCGTGCGGGTCGTGCAGGCCGTGCGCTGCTGTTCGTTGAGAACCGCGAGCGTCGTCTGCTGCGTAACATCGAACGCACTATGAAGCTGACCATTCCAGAAGCCGATCTGCCGAACGCAGAGCTGCTGGGCAAACGCCGTCTGGAAAAATTCGCCGCGAAAGTTCAGCAGCAGCTGGAGAGCAGCGATCTGGATCAGTACCGTGCCCTGCTGGCGCAGATCAAGCCGACAGCGGAAGGTGAAGAGCTGGATATCGAAACGCTGGCCGCAGCACTGCTGAAAATGGCTCAGGGCGAACGCGCGCTGATCGTACCGCCAGATGCACCGATGCGTCCGAAGCGTGAGTTCCGTGACCGTGACGAACGTGCTCCGCGCGACCGTAACGATCGTGGCCCGCGTGGCGACCGTCCGGAGCGTGGTGGTGAAGACCGTCCGCGTCGCGAACGTCGTGACGCTGGCGATATGCAGCTGTACCGCATTGAAGTGGGCCGTGATGACGGCGTTGAAGTGCGTCACATCGTTGGCGCTATCGCTAACGAAGGCGACATCAGCAGCCGTTACATCGGTAACATCAAGCTGTTCGCTTCTCACTCCACCATCGAGCTGCCGAAAGGCATGCCGGGTGAAGTTCTGCAGCACTTCACCCGCACGCGTATTCTGAACAAGCCGATGAATATGCAGCTGCTGGGCGATGCACAGCCGCACGAACGTGGTGAGCGCCGTGGCGGCGGTGACCGTCCGGCTGGCGAACGTCGTAGCTTCGGCGGCGGCGAGCGTCGTGAAGGCGGCCGTGGCCCGCGTCGCGAAGGTTCTGCGCCAGCTGGTGCAGGCCGCTTCAGCGGTGAGCGCCGTGAAAGCCGCGGCCCGCGCCGTGATGACGCTTCCACGCCGCGCCGTCGTTTTAACAACGACGCGTAAGCGTGTAAGCACAGCAACGTTACTGTAAAGTAAGCGTTCCAGCCCCGATCTCAACAATCGGGGCTTTTTTTATCGGTAATGTACTCATGTACTGGTACAATGCGCAGCGAACCGCATTTTAGAGAGAAGAGAGAATGGCTACGCTTTCCACCACCCATACTACCCCGTCGCTGCTCGGCGGCGTGGTGATCATCGCAGGAACCATTATTGGCGCAGGGATGTTCTCGCTGCCGGTGGTGATGTCGGGCGCCTGGTTCTTCTGGTCGCTTGCGGCGCTGGTCTTTACCTGGTTCTTTATGCTCCACTCCGGGCTGATGATCCTTGAGGCCAACCTCAACTACCGCATTGGCTCCAGCTTCGATACCATCACCCGTGACCTGCTGGGCAAAGGCTGGAACCTGGTCAACGGCGTCTCTATCGCCTTTGTGCTCTATATCCTGACCTACGCCTATATCTCGGCGAGCGGCTCGATTCTGCACCACACCTTCTCGGAGATGTCGCTTAACGTTTCGCCGCGTCTGGCGGGATTGAGCTTTGCATTAATCGTCGCGTTTATCGTCTGGCTCTCGACCCGTGCGGTCAGCCGCATGACCGCCATTGTGCTGGGGGCAAAGGTCATCACCTTCTTCCTGACCTTCGGTAGCCTGCTAGGACACGTCGAGCCCGCCACGCTGTTTAACGTGGCCGAGAGCAACGCCTCCTACACGCCGTACCTGCTGATGACCCTGCCGTTCTGCCTCGCCTCGTTTGGCTATCACGGCAACGTGCCGAGCCTGATGAAGTACTACGGCAAGGATCCGCGCACCATCACGCGCTGCATTGCCTACGGCTCGCTGCTGGCGCTGGGTCTGTATACCATCTGGTTGCTGGTGACGATGGGAAATATCGCCCGTCCGGCGTTTATCGGCATTGCGCAGCAGGGGGGAAATATTGACGTGCTGGTGCAGGCCCTGAGCGGCGTGCTGAATAGCCGCAGTCTGGATCTGCTTCTGGTGGTGTTCTCTAACTTTGCGGTCGCCAGTTCGTTTCTGGGGGTGACGCTGGGGCTGTTCGATTACCTGGCCGATCTCTTTGGCTTTGACGACTCCGCCAGCGGCCGCTTTAAAACCGCGCTGCTGACCTTCCTGCCGCCGATTGTCGGTGGGCTGCTGTGGCCGAACGGTTTCCTCTACGCCATTGGCTATGCTGGACTGGCGGCAACCATCTGGGCGGCGATTGTTCCGGCCCTGCTGGCGCGTGCATCACGCAAGCGCTTCGGTAGCCCCAAATTCCGCGTCTGGGGCGGCAAACCGATGATTGCGCTGATCCTGCTGTTCGGGGTAGGCAACGCCGTAGTGCACCTGCTCTCCAGCTTTAACCTGTTACCCGTATACCAGTAACTTCACGCCGGATGGCGGCTACGCCTTATCCGGCCTACTCGAACCTGTAGGCCCGGTAAGCGTAGCGCCACCGGGCAATTAAAAAACTACCCCAATAATTCCTCTTTCACCTGCATCGCCAGCTCAAACGAGTGCAGCCTTGCCTGGTGATCGAAAATCTGGCCGTTAACCATGATCTCGTCGGCCTCGGTCTCCCGCAGGATCGACTCCAGTCCGTGGCGCACCTTGGCTTTATCTCCCACCAGCGACATGCTCAGCGCCTGCTGCACGCCATACTGCTCGGACGGCGACCAGAAGGCGCCGATATCGGCAATCGGCGCTGGCAGCTGGCCGGTTTCGCCCCGGCGCAGCTTCACAAACGCCTGCTGCATTGAGGTAAACAGGAACTCGGCGTCGCGGTTGCTGTCTGCGGCAACGATATTGATGCACACCATCGCATAGGGTTTCTCCAGCCGCGCGGAGGGCTTAAAGTTCGTGCGGTAGAGGTGTAGCGCCTGGAAGAGCATATCCGGGGCAAAGTGTGAGGCAAAGGCAAACGGCAGCCCCAGCTGGGCGGCAAGCTGAGCGCTGTAAAGACTAGAGCCGAGCAGCCACACCGGGATCTTCTCCCCGTACCCCGGCACCGGACGAACGTGCGGGTTCGGATCGCGGGCATCAAACCAGTCCACCAGCTCCGCCACGTCGCGCGGGAAGTTATCGATATCGCCGCTCATGTGGCGGCGCAGAGCCATCATGGTGCGCTGATCGCTGCCCGGCGCACGGCCCAGGCCCAGATCGATACGCCCCGGATAGAGCGTATTCAGGGTGCCAAACTGCTCGGCGATCACCAGCGGCGCATGGTTAGGCAGCATCACGCCACCGGAGCCGAGGTGAAGCGTCTGGGTATTGGCGGCCAGATAGCCAATCAGCACCGACGTCGCCGCGCTGGCGATGCCGGTCATGTTGTGGTGCTCGGCCAGCCAGAAGCGGCGGTAGCCGCGCTTCTCTGCCAGCTGGGCTAAATCCAGGGAACGGTGGAACGCATCGCGCGCCGTAGCGCCCTGCGGGATCGGGGCTAAATCCAGCACCGAGAATGAAACGGTTTTGTCAGTCATCATATGCTCACTTTGTCGACGGCAATCTTTTAATACTGCATTAAAAATTGATTACCGTAGTTAACAAAGTGAGCTTTTTTTCAAACCAGCTCAAGGCCAGCGAGGCGCTTCCAGTAGCCGTTGCAGTCGCTATTTGCCGTGAGGGGCAGCGGCGCGCCGCCGTTTTCATTGGCGCGGAAGGCGTCGAGCATGGCAAAGGTCTCCGTTCCCAGCGGCGAGAGGCGCACCATATCCACCAGCCCCTGCATCGAGGTTAGCTCGTTGCCGAGGTTGTAGACATAGCCGCTCATGGTCTGGATGCCGTTCAGGACAAACACCTGCTGGTTCTCCTGAGAGAGCACGTTGCGCCCGGTGGGGTACTTAATGCAGCAGGTTTCGCACTCGTCCTTAGGGCGATCCTCGGAGCGGGCGGTAAAGCAGCGGGCAGAGTAGGCCAGCGGCAGATGCCCGTAGCTCAACACCTCCACCTCAAACTGCTCGCGGATGCCAAGTTCGTCGCACTGATTAAGCAGGTTCGCCAGCCAGTCGCGAGACAACTCCACCGGCATGCACCAGCGCACCATGCCCTGCTTCAGCAGCAGACGGAGGGTAACCGCGTTATAGCAGTTCAGGGCATGCCCGGCGACGAAGGGCAGCTTACGTTCGGCGCACATGTTCACCACGCCAAGATCGCTCGCCTCCAGCAGAAAGTCGCCGTTCTCCACGTAGCGCTTCAGTTCCCCCAGTTCGGAGGCGGCCTGCACCAGCGCCAGGGTAGAGAGAACCACCTGTTTGCCGCTTGCCGCGAGGGATTTTGCCATTGCCAGCCAGTCGCCGACTTTCGTGGCCCGGCGCTTGCTGCATACCGCTTCGCCCAGATAAATGGTATCGGCGCTGCTGCTGGCTGCCTGCTGGTAAAAATCCTCCAGCGTCTCTTTTGACCAGTAGTAGAGCACCGGTCCTAATGAATATTTCATCTTATCTCTCACTGCCATTTACGGTGGTATGCGCCGAGGGTGGTCTGCGTGCCTTCAGACATCGCGCCGAGGGTCTCCATCCACGCCGGTTGCGGAACGTAGCGTTCTGGCGCGGCCATGCAGTGGTCGATGGCCTGACGCCACACCTTTGCCACCTGGCTGACGTAGGCTGGGCTGCGCTGACGACCTTCGATTTTTACCGAGGCGATATTCGCTGCCAGAAGCTCGGGCAGCAGCTCCAGCGTATTTAGGCTGGTAGGCTCCTCCAGGGCGTGGTAGCGCTCGCCGTCGACGTGGTAGCGGCCTTTGCACAGCGTCGGATAGCCCGCGTTCTCACCCTCTTGGTAGCGGTCAATCAACACCTCATTAAGACGCGACTCCAGCCCCTGCGGGGTCTGCTGCCAGCGGACAAAGCGGGCAGGGGAGCAGGCCCCCACGGTGTTCGGGGATTCACCGGTTAAATAGGATGAGAGATAGCAGCGCCCCTCGGCCATAATGCAGAGGCTGCCAAAGGCAAAGACCTCCAGCGGCACCGGCGAGGTGCGGGCCAGCTGTTTCACTTGATGAATGGACAGCACGCGGGGCAGTACCACGCGGGCGACGTCAAAGTGGCGGTGATAGAAGCGGATCGCCTCGTCGTTGGTGGCCGAAGCCTGCACCGAAACGTGACGCTCAATATGCGGGTAGCGCTCGGCGGCATACTCTAGCATCGCCAGATCGGCGAGGATCAGCGCGTCAGCCCCCAGCTGGGCGGCCATATCCACCGCCCGCTGCCAGCGTGCGTAGCCGTCGGGATGCGCAAAGGTATTGATCGCAATATGCAGCTTTTTGCGCCGCTGATGGACAAAGCTTACCGCTTCCTGCAGCTTTTTCTCCGTGAAGTTGAGACCCGCAAAATGGCGGGCGTTGGTATCATCCTTCAGGCCTATATAAACAGCGTCGGCACCGTTTTCGATAGCCGCCTTCAACGCCGGTAGATTTCCGGCCGGGCAGAGCAACTCCATAGTGTATCCCAGGTCAGGGGCCAGATGGCCCGCGCACCGATAAGGTGCAAAATTGTTAACGAGCTGGGATTTTAGTTAACCCTTCGGCGACAATTTTTGATTTAAGGCAGCTAATCGCGTATTGATGGGAGGAATAAGGGGTAGTTCCATCTTCGCAATTGTTGATTTATGCCGCTATGTGGATTTGCGGTTATGGCAGAATAGCCAGACTTTTCATATCAGGGAGTAAAGCTTGTGTTGGATATACTGCGCTCACGTCTCGTTCATGCCGCGCCGTCTCTGCTGAGCGTGCCGGTAAAGCTCGCGCCTTTCGCGCTTAAACGTCAGGTGCTGGAGCAGCTTCTGCGCTGGCAGTTCCAGCAGGCGCTGGCGGATGGCGAGCTGGAATTCCTGGAGGGCCGCTGGTTGAGCATTGAAGTACGCGATATTGGCCTCAGGTGGTTTACATCCGTTGAGAATGAGCAGTTAATTGTGCGTGAGTCTGCCGCTGCCGACGTCAGCTTTAGCGCCGATGCCAGCGACCTGCTGATGATCGCCGCGCGCAAGCAGGATCCAGATACGCTATTCTTCCAGCGCCGGCTGGTGATTGAGGGCGATACCGAACTGGGGTTATATGTTAAGAACCTGATGGACGCCATTGAACTGGAGCAGATGCCCAAACCGCTGCGCGTTATGCTGCTGCAACTGGCGGAGTTCGTCGAGGCTGGCCTGCAAGCCCCGCCTGCGACCAAACCAATTTCTGTAGGTGAGCCATGCTGATTCGAGTTGAAATACCTATCGATGCGCCAGGCATTGATGCCCTTCTTCGTCGCGCATTCGGCGGGGGGAGCGAAGCTAACCTGGTCCACTCCCTGCGGGAGGACGGGCTGATTACGTTAGGGCTTGTCGCCACCGATGATGAAGGTCAGGTTATTGGCTACGTCGCCTTTAGTCCGGTAGACGTTGAGGGTGAAGATTTGCAGTGGGTTGGCCTTGCGCCGCTGGCGGTAGATGAACACTATCGCGGTCAGGGGCTGGCGCGCCAGCTGGTCTATGAGGGGCTGGACTCGCTCAATGAGTTTGGCTATGCCGCCGTGGTTGCGCTGGGTGAGGCAGATTTCTATCAGCGTCTCGGCTTTGAGCAGGCGGCACGCTACGATCTTCACTGCCGCTGGCCGGGCAGCGAGAGCGCGTTTCAGGTGCATCGCCTGGCGGATGATGCCTTAAACGGCGTGCATGGTCTGGTGGAGTACCACGAACACTTCAATCGGATTTAAGCGCCTCGGGCTGTAACGCCGCCAGCAGCGTATCAAACGATCCATCCCCGGCAACGAGGCGCTCTTTTTGGCGCTTCGTTAGCTGCTTAATACGGTACTCGATTTTCAACGCTAGTGAACGCTCACCTACTTGTGCCGAAAAGGCCAGCCGCAGCTCGCCTTTGCCGCGCAGCGCTTTGGCCCCTTTGCCCGTCTGATGCTGGGTAAAGCGGCGAGTCACATCGGTGGTGATGCCGGTATAGAGCGCATCATCGGCGGTACGGATAAGATAGAGAAACCAGGGCGTCATAGCGTGATTTAACAGGATAAGGTGAGCGCACCTTAGCATGAGGTAGGTAAAAAATGGAAACTCTCGCCGCCATTCATCGCTGGCTCGCAAAGCAGCACGTGGTGACCTGGTGCGTCGCCAGCGAAGGCGATCTCTGGTGTGCTAACGCCTTCTATCACTACGATCCGCAGAAAGTCGCCTTCTACGTGATGAGTGAGGATCGCACCCGACATGCGCAGATGAGCGGGCCTCGCGCCCCGGTTGCGGGCACTGTTAATGGCCAGCCGAAGACGGTGGCGCTGATCCGTGGCGTGCAGTTTAAAGGGGAGATCCGGCGTCTGGAGGGAGCGGAAAGCGAGGCTGCGCGCGAGCGCTATAACCGTCGCTTTCCGGTTGCCAGCGCGTTGTCGGCCCCGGTATGGGAAATTTCCCTGGACGAAATTAAGTTTACCGACAACACCCTGGGCTTTGGTAAAAAGCTTCACTGGCTGCGGGGATCAGGCTCCCAGTAGGCGCAGCGTCTCCCGGTTAAATGCGGGCAGATCGTCTGGCGTACGGCTGGTGATCAGCTGATCGTTATCATTTACCACTTCCTGATCGTAGAACTCTACGCCAGCGTTTTTCAGATCGATAACGATCGGTTTCACCGCCGTCAGCTTGCGTCCACGCACCACTTCCGCGCTGATCAGCAGCTGCGGGCCGTGGCAGATAGCAAATACCGGCTTACCGGAGTTCACGAAGTCGCGAGTGAAGGAGACAAAGCGATCGTCACCGCGCAGGGAGTCTGGCGAGTGGCCGCCCGGCAGCAGCAGGGCATCAAACTCGTCCGGCGATACTTCATCAATCGACTTATCAATGGTGATGCTGGCTTCGCCCTGTTTCCCCTTCACGGTTTTCCCGGCTTCTTTCTCAATGGTGATCACCTCGTGGCCCGCTTTACGGTAGGCCTCGGCCGGGGACGTGAATTCTGAATCTTCAAAGTCATCAGTGATCAAGACTGCGATTTTCTTGCCCATGTTTCCTCCATTGTTTTCGCTCTGGATGGGTTATTTCGCCATCTATCGTTAATAATGACGTATGAATAAGTGTGGTTCAGCGATCTCACATTGCAAGGCGGACTAATCTGCAAAAGGGGGCGAGATGAGTCAGGTACTGATTACCGGAGCCACCGGACTGGTGGGCTCACACCTGCTGCGTATGCTGATTCAGGAGCCGCGGGTTAACTATATTGCCGCCCCGACGCGTCGACCTCTGCTGGGCATGCCGGGGGTCTTTAACCCCTACGATCGCCAGCTCACCGACGCGCTGGCACAGGTCAACGAGCCTATCGATATTGTCTTCTGCTGCCTCGGTACGACCCGTCGGGAAGCGGGCAGCAAAGAGGCGTTTATCCACGCCGATTACACTCTCGTGGTGGACACCGCGCTGGCTGGGCTGCGGCTCGGGGCAAAGCATATGCTGGTGGTCAGCGCGATGGGAGCCAATGCCGGCTCGCCCTTTTTCTATAACCGGGTGAAGGGCAAGATGGAGGAGGCGTTAATGGCGCAGGATTGGCCGCGCCTGACTCTGGCGCGTCCGGCGATGCTGCTGGGCCGCAGGGCGAAGCAGCGGTTTGGCGAGTCGCTGATTGGCCCGATGATGCACCTGCTGCCCGGCAAGTGGAAATCCATTGAGGCCCGCGACGTGGCGCGCGCCATGCTGCTGACGGCGTTCTCTCCTTGCCGCGAGAGGGTGACTATTTTGACCTCCGAGCAGCTACACGCGATTGCCATCGGGGAGGAGAATTAACTGTTTCCAAAAGTGTCCAGTCAGGCGTAGTATCTTCCGGCTAATAATAATCCATACATCTTTCCGGGGAATGCAATGACTGGTCAGTCTTCATCTCAGGCGGCAACACCTGTCCAATGGTGGAAGCCCGCACTCTTTTTTCTCGTTGTTATCGTTGGGCTCTGGTATGTGAAGTGGCAGCCCTACTACGGTAAAGCCTTTACCGCCGCTGAAACCCACAGCATCGGCAAATCCATTCTGGCTAACGCCGAGGCAAACCCGTTCCGGGCCGCGCTCGACTATGCCATGGTCTACTTCCTCGCTGTCTGGAAAGCCGCGGTGTTGGGCGTGCTGCTCGGCTCGCTGGTGCAGGTGCTTATTCCCCGCGACTGGCTGCTGCGCACCCTGGGCCAGCGGCGCGTGGGCGGCACGCTGTTCGGCACGCTCTTCTCTCTGCCGGGCATGATGTGCTCCTGCTGCGCCGCGCCGGTTACCGCCGGGCTGCGCCGCCAGCAGGCATCGATGGGCGGTGCGCTGGCGTTCTGGATGGGCAATCCGCTGCTTAACCCGGCAACGCTAGTGTTTATGGGCTTTGTGCTGGGCTGGCATTTTGCCCTGATCCGTCTGCTGGCTGGTCTGGCGATTGTGCCTGGGGTTGCCCTGCTGGTGCAGCGCTGGGTGAAAGAGAGCGACCGGCCGTCGCCCCTGCCTGAAACGGTTACCGCTGCCGAGCCGCAGGGCGGATTGATGGCACGCTGGGGTCGGGCGCTGTGGACGCTGTTCTGGAGCACCATCCCGGTCTACATTCTGGCAGTCCTGCTGCTGGGCGCAGCGCGGGTCTGGCTCTTCCCCCATGCCGATGGTGCTATCGACAACTCGCTGATGTGGGTCGTGGCGATGGCTATCGTCGGCTGCCTGTTTGTGATCCCAACCGCGGCAGAAATTCCTATCGTGCAGACCATGATGATGGCCGGGATGGGCATGGCTCCCGCGCTGGCCCTGCTGATTACGCTGCCGGCTGTAAGCCTGCCGTCGCTGATTATGCTGCGCAAATCCTTCCCGGCGAAAGCGCTGTGGCTAACCGGTGGGCTGGTGGCAGTGAGTGGGATGGTTGTGGGGGCGCTGGCTCTGCTGTAAAACATCGCCGGATGGCGCTGCGCTTATCCGGCCTACGAGACGGCACGTCCTGTAGGCCGGGCAAGCTTACTTAATAAACGTAAACGCCGTGGTCACGTGCTTGACGCCGGACACGCGGCTGGCGGTATCGGCAGCGGCACGGGCTTCACGCTCGGTCACCAGCCCCAGCAGGAATACTTCACCGTTTTCGGTGGTCACCTTCACGTTCGACGATTTCACCTGATCGCTGCCCAGCAGCTGGGAGCGGACTTTGGTCGTGATCCAGGTGTCTGACGAGGCGGTGCCCAGGCTAATGGGCTGGCCCTGACGGATCTCGTTATAGACCTCGGTTGCCCCATCAACGCCCATCGCGATCTGCTTCGCGCGCGAGGCCAGTTCGGGATCGGGTGCCTGGCCGACCAGCAGGACTTTACCCTGGTAAGCGGTCACGTTAATGCGTGCGCTTTTCTTAATCTGCTCATCTTTACCCAGCGCGCTGTTGACGCGCAGCTCCAGCGTTCCATCATCAACCTGCGTGCCCACGGTACGCGGATCGGTGGCTGCTTTGGTGCCTACGGCAGCGCTGCCGACCACGGCCGCTGCGACACATCCCTGAAGCAGCAGCGCGGAGAGTATTACCGCAAGGGGCGAAAATGCCTTCATGTCTACTCCTTAATCATCCTGGTGAGGGAAAAGCGTGTTATCAATCAGATCGCAAAGGCAGTTAACCGTCAGCATATGCATCTCATGAATGCGTGCGCTGCGGTGGGACGGAATACGAATTTCGACATCCTGTGGCCCCAGTAAACCCGCCAGCTCGCCGCCGTCGTAGCCGGTAAGGGCCACGATGGTCATATCGCGAGTCACGGCCGCCTCAACGGCTTTCACGATATCCCGGCTGTTACCCCGGGCAGAGATCGCCAGCAGCACGTCACCGGCATGGCCTAGCGCACGTACCTGTTTGGCATAGATCTCATTGTGTAGCCGATCGTTGGCGATCGCGGTTAAGACCACGTTATCGGTATTTAGTGCAATTGCGGGCAGGCTCGGACGCTCGGTTTCAAAGCGATTGATCATGCTGGCAGCAAAATGCTGGGCGTTGGCGGCGGAGGTGCCGTTGCCGCAGCAGAGGATTTTGTTACCGTTAAGCAGGGAGTGAACCAGCGTCATGGCTGCACGGGAGATCGCATCCGGCAGGGCTTCCGCCGCCGCAATCTGGGTTTGAATACTTTCCGTAAAGCAGACTTTAATTCTTTCGAGCACGGTGATCCCTATAATGTCAGCTAGTATGAGTGGTCGTTAAAAGCGTCTTGTATCCACTCCACATCATTTCCGGTGAAGGCTATCACATCGAACCGGCAATCCACAGTGTCAAAACTCCCATTGTGCCGGGCGAGCCACAAACGCGCCGCCGATAAGAGTTTCAACTGCTTGCTGCGGGTGATGCTGGCCGCTGCGCCGCCGTACCGGGCTGTCTTACGGTAGCGTACCTCAACGAACACGGTAGTGGGGCCCTGACGCATAATCAGGTCAATCTCGCCGCCGCGCGAACGCACGTTGGCGGCGATAAAGCGCAGTCCTTTGCCCTCCAGCCAGCGACGCGCCGTGGCTTCCCACGCGTCGCCGGTCTGTTTACGGCTTAACTGGCCGGGACAATCTGCCCCTGCTGGTATTTGAGCCATGATAACTTCCTGTTAATCACGCAGTCCGGCGTCGCCGAGAGATCGCCGGTGTTGCCGCTGATCTCAAAGCCGGGCACCTGGCGCATCTGCGCGAAGTGGTTAGCCAGCGCCCAGGCGTCAACGCCCATGGCATACAGGCGTGCCAGCGAGTAGTCGTTATTGACGCTGCCCAGCGCCTGCTGCATCAGCGCAGGGTTGCTGCCTGCCAGCATCGGGATCTCGCTAAACTGGAGCCCCTCCATCTCAAGGCGGAAGTCCGGGCCTGCACCGCCCTGCGCGCTGCGTGAGCTGGCATAGAGGGCAGCACCGCTGTGGCTACCGGTGCGCATGGCAATCATCGGCTTGATAAGCGCGATCTCGTTCGGCGTCGCCAGGATATAGGCCGCATCGACGTTGCCGCCGCCAGTGATCTGCGCCTCGGTCGGTGGAGCAGGGATGGTCAGGCCGCCAATAGTCACGCCCTGCTGCTGCGGCAGGCTGGACGCGACCGGGGTGCCGGTCAGGGCAATACCGGACCCGCCGTTAATGCCCATCTTCAGTTCAGCCGTGGAGCCAAACTTCTGCTGCAGCACGGTACCGCCGCCCAGTTTCTGCCACTCTTCGGCAAAGGCGGTGGTGACTCGATCCCCCAGCGAACTGCGCGGAACCAGCAGCAGCGGCGCACGGCGGCCCTGATCCCACATGTGGTGCGCGGCGTCGCGGGCTTCATCTTCCGGCGAGAGGGCGAAGTAGCAGATATTTGCCCGGCTCTCTACCGACTCCGGCTGGTTCAAGGCCAGTACGTTAAGGGCGGTGTTGCTGCGCATCAGCTCTTCAACATTACCTTTTAACAGCGGGCCGACCACGATGCTGGCACCCTCCTGCTGGACCTGGTTGAGGATCTGGTCGAGCGGCTGCGAGCTGGTGTCGTAAATTTTCAGATCGGCAGAAGGATTCGCCGGGGCGCTGGCCGCCGCTGGTGTTGCGGTAGGCTGCGTCTGCGCCTCAGGGGCGTTCACCGGCGCAGCGGTTTCAGCGGGCGCAGCGGTGTCAGCGGGTGCGGGAGCCTGGGTCGCTTCGGGTGCTACCACCGGCGCTTCCACTGGTGCAGCAGGCTGCGTCTGGGTCAGCTCATCCACCGGCGCCTGCGAAGGGCTCACCACCTCATCGTCTCCCACCGTCGCCGCCTGGGCAACCTGGACTGGCGTGGCCGGGCCGCTCACGGCAGGCGTACCGTTTTTCGCCGCTTCAAAACCCTGCTGGATAGCACGACCGTAGACCGCGGCCTGGCCATTGAGAGGCAGCAGCAGGGCGATTTTGTTGGTCGAGGCAGGTTTAAAATTCTGCACGTTGGTCAGCGCCGTTGGCAGCATCTTCGCGCCAGGGTTTTGCGGATAGCGGGTCTGCCAGTCGCTGATCCCCGCCTTCAGCATATTCGGATCGGTACGGTTATCAAACCAGACGCGCTGTAAATCGAGCCAGCCCTGCAGCACGTTCTCATCGGCATTGATCACCAGCGCCTGCGCCTGCTCTGGCGTCATGGAGGAGAGCGCCTGCCAGGTGGCATCGATATTTTTCTGCTTATCCTTTGCCGCCAGCAGCGGCTCCTGGGCGATTAAGGCCCGCAGCAGCGTCAGCGACGGACGGCCCTGGCTGGCATCAATCTGTGCCTGCCAGTAGCGCGCCAGCTGGTTACCCTCGAAATCGGCAGGCTTCAGCTTCGCCAGCAGCGCCTGCGCGCCAGCAAAATCCTTCTGCACCAGCTTAAGCTCGACGGCCAGCAGCGACTGCTCTTTACGCTGGGTATCGGTCAGCTCCTGCGGCAGCTGGTTAAACAGCTCGCCTGCCTGCTGGCTTTTGCCCTCTTTCAGCAGGGCACGAATGGCGAGTAATTGCCAGTTGGTCTTGGTATCATCTGTGCTGTGCTGCATCTGGCTTAGGTAGAAGCCAGAGTCCGCCTGCGCCGTGCCCTGCATATGGGCGCTGCTCTGGTCTGGCGTCTGTGTTCCACAGCCTGCAAAAAGCAGGGCGGCCAGCACGACGGGCAGACAACGCGCTGCTTTTAAACGGAAAAATGTTGACTGTATCATTCTGTATCCAGTGATATTTTTTACGCAATGCTCAATATTAAATCGGCAATACGGATGAAACAATGAAACAACACGAATCGGCTGAGAATTCTCAAGGTCAGCTCTATATTGTACCCACTCCTATCGGGAATTTGGCTGATATCACCCAGCGCGCGCTGACCGTGTTGCAAAGCGTTGATTTAGTTGCCGCAGAGGATACCCGGCACACTGGCCTGCTGTTGCAGCACTTCGCCATTAGCGCCCGCCTGTTTGCCCTGCACGATCATAACGAGCAGCAGAAGGCAGATACGCTGGTGGCGAAGCTTAAAGAGGGGCAGAACATTGCCCTGGTTTCCGACGCCGGGACGCCGCTGATCAACGATCCTGGCTACCATCTGGTCCGCACCTGCCGCGAGGCGGGGATCCGCGTGGTGCCGCTCCCTGGCCCCTGCGCCGCGATTGCCGCCCTCAGCGCCGCCGGACTGCCGTCGGATCGCTTCTGTTATGAAGGCTTTTTGCCTGCCAAATCAAAAGGCCGCCGCGATACGCTAAAAGCGCTGGAGGCCGAGCCGCGCACGCTGATTTTTTATGAGTCCACTCACCGCCTGCTCGATAGCCTGGAGGACATCTGCACCGTGCTGGGTGAATCCCGCTATGTCGTGCTGGCCCGTGAGCTAACCAAGACCTGGGAGTCGATTCACGGCGCGCCCATCGGCGAGCTGCTGGCGTGGGTGAAGGAAGATGAAAACCGCCGCAAGGGCGAGATGGTGCTGATTATTGAAGGGCATAAGGCCCAGGAGGAGGATCTGCCCGCCGACGCGCTGCGTACGCTGGCACTGCTCCAGGCCGAGCTGCCGCTGAAAAAAGCCGCCGCGCTGGCCGCCGAGATCCACGGCGTGAAGAAGAATGCCCTCTATAAGTATGCTTTGGAGCAGCAGGGGTAAGGTTTATGAGCCGCTATCAGCCACCGTTTATCATTACGCCGTCAATCCTGAATTTAGTGATTGAAATAGGAGAGCTTCTTGGGCACTGGGCTGCCCAGACCGGGCGCGCCTCTCCTTTGCTGCGTAAAGAGAACCGGATCCGCACTATTCAGGCTTCGCTGGCTATTGAGCATAACAGCTTAAGCGCTGAGCAGGTCACAGCGATTATGGACGGTAAACGTGTGCTGGCTCCGGTAAAAGATATTCAGGAGGTCAGAAACGCTATTTTGGCGTATGACCATCTCTCCAGCTGGGGTAAAGGGCGGCTTAGCGATCTGCTTTCAGCACATCGTATTCTCATGGCCGGGCTGGTTGATAATCCCGGCAATCTCCGGCAAAACGATGTCGGTATCTATCGCGACAGGATGCTCATCCACATGGCTCCGCCAGCCTCACAGGTTTCCCGGCTGGTTGGTGAACTACTTAACTGGCTGGACAGTACCGAGCTGCATCCGCTCATCGCCAGCTCCGTTTTCCACTATGAGTTTGAGTTTATTCACCCTTTTGCCGACGGCAACGGGCGTATGGGGCGCCTATGGCAAACGTTGATCTTGAGCACCTGGCGGCCCGAAATGGCCTGGCTACCGGTAGAGACGTTGATCCATTACCAGCAGGAGCGGTATTACCAGGTATTGGGTGAATGCGATCGAGCCAGTGACTGCACCCTATTTATCGAGTTTATGCTGGGAAACATTGCAGCGGCGCTGAAAGAGGGACTGAATTCAGCGTCGAAAATGTCGGAAGAAATGTCGGAAGAAATGTCGGAAGAAAAGGTGCTTAAGTTGTCACCTAAAACGCAGGCGTATCTTGTCTGGCTACGTCGGCATCCGACCAGCACGATTGCCGACATGGCCACACGATTTGGCGTAACGACACGCACGGTAGAACGTCAGCTCCAGACGCTACAAACGCAGGGCAGGCTGGAGCGCATCGGTTCAACGAAAGGCGGCTACTGGCGTCTTATTGACTAGCGTACCGTAGGCCGGGCAAGCGCAGCGCCGCCCGGCGTGTTTTGTCAGGCAACTGCTCGATCCGCTATTAACTTGTTAGCCGATCCGCAGACGTTGATTTTACTTTTTACTACTTCTTTCATTGCGTCCATCCCCACACGCATGTAATAGCGAGGATCGTTGCCCTCCGGATGCTCGCTAAACCATTGTTTAACGGCACCGGCAAAGGCAATTTTCAATTCAGTGGCAACGTTGACTTTGCAAATACCTAAGCTAATTGCGCGCCGCACATACTCATCCGGCACATCGCTTGCGCCGTGCAGCACTAATGGCACCTTCACGACCTGGCGAATTTCTGCCAGTCGCTGAAAGTCAATCTTAGGACGGCTGCTATAAAGTCCATGTGCCGTGCCGATTGCCACGGCAAGGCTGTCGACGTCCGTCAATTCAACAAAGCGTTGTGCCTCAGAAGGAACCGTTAAAAACGCGCTCTCCTCATCTACGCTCATCTCATCTTCCGCACCGCCAAGACGGCCTAACTCAGCCTCAACGCTGCAATCATGACGGTGACAAAACTCAACTACCGATTTGACCAGCTGCACATTCTCATCGAAGGGGAAGTGGCTGCCATCAATCATCGCACTACGCACGCCTGCGTTGACCTTACGGCGGATATCATTCAACGATTCATGGTGATCGAGATGCAGTGCCAGCGGTATGTTATAGCTGGCAGAGTAGGCGCTGCATAACGCGTAGATCTCTTCCAGCGCGATATGCTTGAACGTGCCTGGCGTACCGGCGAGGATCACCGGGGATCGCATTTCACAGCAGACTTCAAGGATTGCCTGGATCGTCTCGGCGTTATGAATATTAAACGCAGGCACGGCGTAGCCTTTCGCCTGTGCATCCTGTAAGAGATATTTTGTTGAAATGATACTCATGAGGCGATCCTTTTAATCAAGCCACGGATGAATAACAACGCCCTGTACCACACGGTTAACCGTGCCGCTGGCGGAAGGGGTGTCTGGTGTATTACCGCTGCGGATAGACTGCGTAAGGGCAAAAACCTGGGCGTAGATCAGGAAGCAGAAAGCCAGCTCAATATCGAGAAAAGCGCGGGCGGCCGGCAGCAAGATATGCGGGCCTGCTTCAATGACGGCGTCGCTTTCAGAAGCAATAGCGACCACCTGCATCGCCTGTCGATCGCGACGCAGCTCAGCGATCAGATCAAGATCGTACTGGCGCGTATAGGGATGGTTTGAAACAAACACAATCACCAGCGTTTCGTTATCTACCAATGATTTAGGACCATGGCGGAAGCCGGTTGGCGAGTCATAAAAAGCGGCCAGTTGACCGGCGGTCAGCTCAAGCACTTTCAAGGCAGACTCACGGGCTACGCCCTGTAAGCCCCCGCTGCCGAGATACACAACGCGCTTCCACGGCGCATTGCCGAACACGCCCTCGCTAAAATCACCAAGCGAGGCAAGGATCGCCTGGCAGCGATCCGCCACGTCACGAAAGGTCTCCACATTTATCATCTTCGGCGCGAATAGCGCCAGGCAGCTCACCATCATCGTGGTAATACTGCTGGTCATAGCAAACCCGCGATCGTGCGTTTCCGCTGGCATGAGCAGTGCGAAGGTGTTTTCGCCGTTGAGCGCGTTCTGATACAGGCTGCCCGCTTCATTACAGGTAATCGACAGGTGATAGCACGCGGGCACAAACTGATTGGCCAACTCGACAGCAGCCACGCTCTCCGGGCTATTGCCGGAGCGTGCAAAAGAGACCAGCAGCAGTGGATGCGCGGGGCTGAGATAATCCATAGGATTGGTCACTAAATCAGTCGTGGGCACGGCGCTAACATTTTTTCCGGTCTGTTTAGAGAGCCAGGGGGCGATAATATCGCCGATGAAGGCGGAGGTACCCGCCCCTGTCAGCACGATCCGCAGATCGTTTTTATCCAGCAGCGGAGCGAGAAAATCGTCAATTGCCGGACGAATGTTGGCAACATGGTTAAGCGAACGCAGCCAGCTGGCAGGCTGCTGACGGATCTCTTTTTCAGTCCAGGTATCGGTCAAAGCCGCCGCGGGAATGTACATTTCTGACATAACGCTGTCCTTAATGGTATAGGTCCTGGGTAACTCGTTAGTCACCAGGGAACGGAAGTTAAACGTGCTATAAAATGCGTGCCTAAAGCGAAAAAGCCTGTCCCTGGATCCAGGTTCGTTGAAGGCGTAGCCCGCTATCCAACGCAATAATGCTGGCGCGCTTGCCTGGCTTTAACGATCCAAGCTGGCGGTCAATGCCAAGCAAACGGGCCGGATGAAGCGATGCCATAGTGATGGCTGTTTCAGGGCTAACCTGCGCATGCTCGACCATGTTGCGTACGGCGGCATCAAGCGAGAGCGTGCTTCCCGCCAGGCCTCCCGAGCCGGTACGGACGACGCCGCTGCGCATCTCTACGTCTGCACCACACAGGGAATAGTGCCCATCAGGCATGCCCGCCGCCTGCATGGCATCGGTGATTAATACCGTTCGCCGTTCTGCACAGCGGCAGCATAGCTGCATGATGGCCGGGTGGACGTGGTGTCCGTCAGCAATAAGCTCCAGCCATGCTCGTTGATCGAGCAATCCTGCCCCGACCATACCCGGCTCCCGGTGATGAAGCCCTGTCATGCCGTTGTAGCAGTGCACCAGACCATCAGCGCCCGCATCAAATGCGCTGCGGGTCTGGTTGTAATAGGCGGCACTGTGCCCCAGCATGACTCGCACGCCTTGCTGTTTTAAATATTGAATGGCCTGTATCGCATTTGGCTTCTCTGGGGCTAACGCCACCACGCGTAACGTGTGCTGCGAGACGGAAATAAGCTGGTTTAGCTCAGCAAGATTTAGCTCACGAAATAGCTCAGGTGCGTGTGCTCCCCTGTGCTGCGGCGTAAAATAGGGACCCTCCAGATAGCTTCCCTGCACCTGCGCACCGGGGCCGCCAGAGCGGCAACGCTGTGCGATGCGCCTCAGCGCTCGGTGTATAGCATCCAGCGGTGCGGTGACGGTAGTAGGCAACCAGCTGCCCACGCCCTCCCGCGCTTTATGCATCGCCAGTCTGTCGAGCGTGTCTGGCGCATCATCCATGACATCAACACCGGCACCGCCGTGGACATGAATATCGATGTAAGCTGGGCAAAGCAGCTCTGCATCACGCGCTGTGATACCTGAAGGAATAGGAGCTATCGACGCGATAATGCTGCCCTCAATGCGCAACTGACAGTCGTCAAGCCAGCCCTGCTCAGTGAGCACGCGTCTGGCACGTAGTAGATGGCTCATATTCCATCCTCAGCGACATCCAGCTCATGGTATCGTTCAAGCTCATCAGCGAGACAGGTAAGGCCACGATGGCCACACTCCAGCGCCTGCACTCGCAGCGCTTCACCGTTTAGCCCATCACGCTCCATCACGATCTCAAGCAGGAGCTGTAGATTAGTCCCGGTAATAACCTCGCTGCCTGGCTTTTGTATTGCCAGCGTGGATGCTACGCGAAACGGCGTTCCGCCCAGCAGGTCGGTGAGAAATACGATCCCTGCCGGGTTATCCAGTTTGCTGACGGCTTGCTCAAGTTGCTCAATAAGGCGCGCGGTGGTTGACGTTTCTGGAAAATCAATGGCGATAAATTGGGGTTGTTCACCCAGGATCTGCTTCATTGCCTGTTCCAGACCGCTGGCGAACCCGCCATGGCCCGTTAAAATAATGCTTAACATTTAACGCTCCTGGCTAATTACAAGAAGTGACAGAATTTACCGACCACGCCGAGTACAACGGTGATGGCAATAAGACGGAGCGGACTCCATCCACGGCGCACTAGCCAAAACATGGTCAGGGTGTAGATAAGCGGCAGAAAAGCGGGCATGAGCTTATCGATTACATCCGTCTGCAATTTCACCACGGCATCGCCTGCGGTTATCTCGAGCGTGGTACTCAGACGTACGTAGGTAGCGACCAGCGCGCCAATCACCGTCATCCCGACGATCGACGCTGCGTGTCCAACCTTCTTCGTATTCGCTTTGATTAGCGGAATGGCCGCCACACCCATGCGATAGGCGTAATGCGCCAGGCCAAAGCGCAGCCCCAGGTGCACTACGTTAAACAGCACAATAAATACGACGGCACCGAGGATAGATCCTTGCAGCGCGAGACTGGCGCCAATACCGCCGCAAATGGGCAGCAGCGTTAGCCAGAACATGGCATCACCGATACCGCCCAGCGGCGCGCCAACGGCAATTTTGGTGCTCTGAATGCTGTTGACATCCTGCTTGGATCGCTCCATCGCAAGGATGATGCCGATAACGAAGGTCACCAGAAACGGATGCGTATTGAAGAAACCCATATGACCCTTCATGGATCGGGCAAGATCGCGTTGGTTGGTATGGATCTTTTTCAACGCGGGCAGCAGGCCATATAGCCAGCCGGAAGCCTGCATACGTTCATAGTTAAACGAGGCCTGAAGCAGCATTGAACGCCAGGCAACACGGTTGATATCTTTTTTCGTCAGTTCTGTGCCAACGATCTGATCTTCATAGATGTTTTCATTCTGACCGGTGAGCAGTGTGGCTTCAGCGTCGGTGGCATTGGGTAGCGTGGTTTGGTTAGATACCATCTTCGAATTCCTCTTTTGGCGCAGCAGGCGTAGTGGGTTCCGGCGTTTTACGTAGCAATTCGATTAGCGCTATCGCCAGCGCTGCAGCGGCGATGGCTAAGACAGGAAGCTTGAGCCAGGCAGCAGCAACAAAGCCGATGATGAAGTAGGGGATGTAGACATTCTTCATCATGATCTTCAGCAGTACGGCGAAACCAATCGCGGGCATAATGCCGCCTGCCACGCCCAGGCCGTCAATCAGACGCGCTGGCAGGAGATCAATCGCGGTTTTTGCATGCTCAGCACCGAAATAGATGGGTAAGAAAGCGCATAGAAAGTAGAACGTGCCTAACGTCAGCATGGCCAGATAGTTAATTCGTTCGATGCCATCCGTATCCGCGTTCGCCGCCATACGATCGCAGCGGGACATCACGCCGGACATGATCGAGAAGAGGAAAGTGATCCCCATTTGTACTGCGACGGCGAAGGGGACGGCGACGCCCACGGCAACCTCAGGCTTAACGCCGGTGGTAATGGCAAAGGTTGTGCCGACGATGGTGCCTATAATCACGTTGGGTGGTTGGGCACCGGCTAACGGGGTGAGTCCCATCCATACCATTTCCAGCGTCCCGCCAGTTAGAATACCGGTATGAAGATCGCCCAGAATCAGGCCAACCAGCGGACCCAGCACCACCGGCCGATGCATATGCGTTAACCCATTAAACATATCGAGGCCAGCAATAAAGGCGAGAATGCCCAATGCAAAAGCCTGTAACAGACTGATTTCCATCTTGAGTCCCTTAAATGAGTTTGAAGATGTCTTGGGCAGGTTCGGTAGGCACGCCCTGAAAGAAGGACGCTACGCCAGCGCGTTTTAGGCCGTTGAACGCGGCGATGTCATCTGTGTCTACTGAAACCGTTTTGGCAATCTGCCGTTTGCCCTCGGCATAATGCATATTTCCCACGTTAATACGCGTGATGGGAACGCCGCCTTCTACTAACCTGAGGAAATCAGCGGGCGTCTTACACACCAGCAAAATTTTCTGCCGATCGGCGGCACGATGGATGTTATCTATCGTCTTTTGTAGCGACCAAAAGCGTACGGCGATCCCTTCAGCCAGCACCATTTCCATCAGATTTTGCTGGACGGTATCTTCAGCAACCTCATCGTTAGCCACCAGCACCAGGTTTGCCCCGGTAAATCCGACCCATTGAACACCAACCTGGCCATGAACCAACCGTTCATCGATGCGAGATAAGACAATGTTTGGCACAGCGTTTTCCTCTTTTTGTTATGCGTAATGGCAACCAGCGCCCTGACAGGCAGAGTGGTATTGGCGCAGGATGTCCTGAACGTGGTCGATGATGAGTTCATGCGGCGTCGCCTCAAGGTCTCCCGTGCGAACGTTGGCGTACTGCAGGGGGAGATACTGGCTAATAAGCGGCAGCGGAATCGGCTCTTCAGCAAGGTTGCGCACCAGCCGGTTAAGCGCATCATCTATCTGCTTATCCGGCCAGTAATAGCGAACCCGGTCAGAGTAGCTGTAGCTTCGGGCCAGACGACGAGCATGACCATCGCCGTGATAATGGCTTTCCCAGTATTCCGGCCGGTCAAGCATTGCGCTTTCCAGCGCATGGCGTAGGCCAGAGCTAGCCTTTATTGGCAACAGCTCTTCTTCAATTGTTGCCAGGGAAAATAGCGCCTCGCGCAGAGCAAAGGTGAGCGCCGGGCCCACCTTAAGGATCGCAAAGTGATCTTTCACTAGCTGGCGCAGCGCCTGTGGCATTTGGTAATCGGTTGAGTGGGCTTCAAACACCAGCGTGTCAAAATTTTCTACCATCGCGCTCAGCGCGTCAGATTTTTGCGGTTGATAATCAACCACCTGGGTGTGATCGAACTCAACGCCAGGTTGTACCACTAACCCGATGATACGCGGCCAGATACTGTCCAGCCCAAGCTTTGCAAAAGCATGGCGATGGGCTTGCAGTGTTGTACGGGCGGCGTCAGGCGTGGTGACCGCCAATGCTTCCAGCTTCTCATGAGCACCACCCGGTACCGGGACCTCGGTGCCAATGACATACACCAGATCGGAAACGGCAAAGTGCTCACGGCAGGTTTCTTCAGCCACTTTTGCCAGGCGTGCGGCACGCTCTGCCACAATGGCATCGGTTAACGGCACCGGATCGCCTTTACAGGACATGCTGCAATCGAGATGTATCTTTTTAAAACCGGCTGCAACATAGCTTTTAATCAGATCTTCCGCGTGGGCCATCGCTTCGCTTGCGGGCTGCATTTGCCAGCGATTGGGCCCAAGGTGATCGCCACCAAGAATGAGCTGTGATGGTGGGAAACCGAGCGAGTCGGCAAGCTGGCCGACCATCGTGCGAAAATCGGCAGGCGTCATGCCGGTATAGCCACCAAACTGATCGACCTGATTCGAGGTGGCTTCGATTAGCAGGGGGGTAGAGTGGGTATGAGCAAAACGGATTGCTGCTTCAAGCACCAGCGGATGTGCAGAGCAGACGGCATAGATGCCATTTTCTTCCCCACGTTTATGCTGCTCAACCATAGTTGTAAGATATTTCACTTTCCTCTCCATTCAGAGCGCCAATAGCTTTAAGCTTTCGTTTTCTTTCGATAATGCTGCGCCATGATTCTAAATAAAGAAAATGAAAGATTTAAGATTTTAGATCTTGTTCACAAAAGAAAGCCAATGAAAGTTTTCGCGGCATTTTAGCCAATAACTTTGCTGAGGAAGGCTTGCATTGAGAAAGAAGAAAGGTGTTAATACAAAACTAGAAACAAAACGAAAGTTAACTAAAGGATCTTTTATGAGCAGTACCGAATTTTCTGCAGATAAGCGCAGCACCAGCGAAAGACGTGAGCAGATTATTCAGCGGTTGCGCCAGCAGGGCAGCGTTCAGGTCAACGATCTCTCCGCCCTGTTCGGCGTCTCCACGGTCACTATTCGTAATGATTTGGCCTTTTTGGAAAAGCAGGGTATTGCGGTACGGGCATACGGCGGAGCGCTTATTTGTGAGCCAGGAACGTTCACAGTAGAACCCTCAGTAGAGGATAAAAGTTCGCTCAATACGGCGATAAAACGCAGTATTGCTCGGGCAGCTTCTGCGCTTATTAAGCCTGGCCATCGCATTATTCTTGACTCCGGCACCACGACCTATGAGATCGCACGTATGCTGCGTCAGCATACCGATATCATCGCCATGACCAATGGCATGAACGTCGCTAATGCCCTGTTAGAGGCGGAAGGGATTGAGTTGTTAATGACGGGAGGACATTTACGTCGGCAATCGCAATCGTTTTATGGCGACCAGGCGGAACAGGCCCTGCAAAATTATCACTTCGATATGCTGTTTCTTGGAGTAGATGCCATCGACCTGGAGCGCGGGGTCAGCACGCATAATGAAGATGAAGCGCGGTTAAATCGCCGTATGTGTGAGGTGGCCGAGCAGATTATTGTTGTGACCGACTCCAGCAAGTTTAACCGCTCCAGCCTGCATAAAATTATTGATACTCAACGTATCGATATGATTATCGTTGATGATGGTATCTCGGCAGAGAGTCTGGAAGGGCTACGTAAGAGCGGCGTTGAGGTTGTGTTAGTCACTGCATAAAAGAGAAAGCCCCTCTCCTGTAGAGAGGGGCAAAAACATCACGTCACCGGGATAAATTTAGGTAACGCGAACTTTTATTAAAGGTGTAACGCGATTCGCTTACCGTCAGGCAAGGTGACATCCAATGTCAGCTCACCGCCCAGCGCAGCCACATAGCGTTTTAACGTTGAGAGTTTTGGATCGTTATCTACCTTCTCCATTTTAACGACAGAAGGCTGAGAAATGCCTAGCGCGGCAGCAAGCTGTACCTGCGATATGTGCAACTCCTCCCGGAGTTTCGCGAGAGTAATTTCCTGATGAATCTCTGCTGCACGCGCTGCAATCCTTTCCTGGCTTTCCGCTGAGCGTTGTGCGAGCAACTGTTTAAGCGTCGCCATTTTCTTTGACCTCCAGTAAAAGCAGATGCGATTTGTACTCAGCATCGGCTAACTTAATCATACGTTTATAGAACAATTTTTCGTTTTCGCTCTTCTTATTACCTGCACATAAAATAATAGCTCTTCGGACCGGATCAAATACGAAAAACACTCTAAATGGATGCCCATCAACCTGTACCCTTAACTCTTTCATATTGGGATATGATGAGCCTTTGATGTGATCCACGTATGGCCGGCCAAGCATGGGCCCTTCGTGCTCCAAAACTGTTAAGACGGCTAAAATTTCTTCCTGAACGTTATCATTTTGAATGGCTAACCAATACTCAAACAAATCTCGTGTAACGACTTCCCACATTTTGGGTTCATCCTATAACCTGGAAGCTATAAATGCAATATAACCTATGGGTTATAATGAAAAATTGCTTTAGGTCAAAAGGTGTGTGGGACAGGAGGTTAAGCAATTCAATAGGATGAGTTAGATAACAAAATTTTGTTATTAACACAAAAGCCGGGCAGCATCGCGCTTACCCGGCCTTTAGAGTCTACAATCGTTCTATCACGTTACCGGAGCCGGGTTAAACACGGCCAGCTGGTTGTGCAGGCCCCACTGATCCGAGAAGGTTTTCTTGCGGCCGCTGGCGACGTCGAGGATAAAGTGGAACAGCTTCCAGCCGACGTCCTCAATGCTCTCTTCCCCGGTTGCGATTGTTCCAGCGTTGATATCCATCAGATCGTACCAGCGGTTAGCCAGTTCGGTACGGGTCGCCATCTTGATAACCGGCACTGCCACCAGGCCGTACGGCGTACCGCGCCCGGTGGTGAACACCTGAACGGTGATCCCGGAGGCTACCTGCTGCGTACCACAGACAAAGTCGCTGGCAGGCGTCGCCGCGTAGATCAGGCCGCGCCTGGTGGGGCGCTGGCCCGGAGACAGCACTTCCACGATGGCGCTCTGCCCAGATTTGGCAATGGAGCCAAGCGCTTTTTCAACCACGTTGGCGAGGCCGCCTTTTTTGTTGCCCGGAGAGGGGTTGGCGCTGCGGTCGGTTTTGCCCATGTCGAGATAGTTATCGTACCAGGCCATCTCTTCCAGCAGGCGTTTGCCCACTTCCTCGTTGATGGCGCGCGGGGTGAGCAGATGGATAGCATCGCGCACCTCGGTGACCTCCGAGAACATCACCGTCGCGCCGCAGCGTACCAGCAGGTCAGAGGCATAGCCCACCGCCGGGTTCGCCGTTACGCCAGAGAAGGCGTCGCTGCCGCCGCACTGCATCCCCACCACCAGCTCCGAGGCCGGGCAGGTTTCACGCTGGCGAGCGTTCAGCTTGATCAGGTGGCGCTCGGCAACCTGAAGAATATCGTCCACCATCGAGCGGAAGCCGACGTGCTGCTCATCCTGCAAACGTACGATGCTGGCGCTGTCGACGGGGATCGCCTGCACGTCTTCCGTTCCCTGCAGCAGGCGTTCCGGCTGGAGCTTTTCACAGCCCAGGCCAACCACCATCACTTCGCCACCAAAGTTTGGGTTCAGGGCGATGTTATGGATAGTGCGAATAGGTACTACCGCCGCCGGGGCGTTGATCGCCACGCCGCAGCCGTAGAGGTGATTGAGGCCAACCACGCCGTCCACGTTGGGATATTTCGGCAGCAGATCGCGCTCAATAATTTTGACCACGTAGTCCACCACGCCCGCGACGCAGTGCACGCTGGTGGTGATCCCAAGCAGGTTTTTGGTACCGACGCTGCCGTCGGCGTTGCGGTAGCCTTCGAAGGTATATCCTTCAAGGGCGGGCAGCGGCGCTGGCACCTTGGTTGCCAGCGGCAGGGTATTCAGCGGCGGCGCAGTGGGTAGCTCCACGGTGGATTCGTCGATCCAACTGCCTCGGGCAATATCGCGCACCGCATAGCCGATTACCTCCCCGTAGCGGACGATGTTACCGTGCGCGGGAATATCCACCAGCGCGACTTTATGTCCCTGGGGGATATGTTCAATCAGTTCAAGCCCATCCGGGAAACGGGTCCCGGCTCGTAAGCCATTGTCATTGACAATAATCGCCACGTTATCAGTTTCATGAACCTTAATATAAAACGCCGTCGGTGATTCTTGTCTAATTTCGATGTCGGCCATTGTCCAGTATTCTCCGCCAGGTATGGGATAACAAAAACGGGAAAATGAGTATCGTGTTTCTTGTTATCTGAAATAAACAACATTGCTATGGAATAAATAGTGTCAGGAGTTCTCTATTAAGAATGTGATCCAGATCACTCATTATAGCTGTAGCAGGCCTGGCGGCAGGGCTAATGCCTAAATCTGTGGATCAGCGCCCAGAGAGTTGTGCATATGCTCAATATAATCGCCAAAGTTACCGTATTAATTGAGCATGGATACAATGCGAGATGGTTGGGGCCTGATTATACTGATTCACGCTTTCATTGCATCTGGTTAGTTAACTGATATTGCCTGCTATCGATAAATAATCAGGAAAATACACCTCATAAAAATATAAAAATAGAGTACCGTACCCGAGGATAAATAAATGATATTGGATACTGCCGTTGAGTCAAAAAAGGGTATGCCTACCCGCTATTTAATCTTGCTCATTATCTTTATCGTTACGGCGATTAACTATGCGGACCGTGCGACCCTCTCTATCGCCGGGACCGAAGTTGCCAAAGAGCTGCAACTCAGCGCCGTCTCCATGGGTTACATCTTCTCCGCTTTCGGCTGGGCCTACCTGCTGATGCAGATCCCCGGCGGCTGGCTGCTGGACCGCTACGGTTCGAAGAAAGTGTACACCTACAGCCTCTTTTTCTGGTCACTGTTTACCTTCCTGCAAGGGTTTGTTGACATCTTCCCGCTGGCCTGGGCTGGCGTGTCGATGTTCATCATGCGCTTTATGCTGGGCTTCTCTGAAGCACCGTCATTCCCGGCGAACGCCCGCATCGTCGCCGCATGGTTCCCGACTAAAGAGCGCGGTACGGCATCGGCCATTTTTAACTCTGCCCAGTACTTCTCTCTAGCACTCTTCTCCCCGCTGCTCGGCTGGCTGACCTTCGCCTGGGGCTGGGAGCATGTGTTTACGGTGATGGGCGTGATTGGCTTTGTGCTGACCGGTATGTGGGTGAAGTTTATCCATAACCCGACCGACCACCCGAACATGTCCGCCAGCGAGCTGGAGTACATCACCAAAGGCGGCGCGGTGGTCGATATGGACCATAAAAAGCCGGGAGCGGCCGTTGCGGGTCCTAAAATGCACTACATCAAGCAATTATTGACCAACCGCATGATGCTGGGTGTGTTCTTCGGCCAGTATTTTATCAACACCATCACCTGGTTCTTCCTCACCTGGTTCCCTATCTACCTGGTGCAGGAGAAAGGGATGTCGATTCTGAAAGTGGGTCTGGTGGCATCCATTCCGGCGCTGTGCGGCTTTGCTGGCGGCGTGCTGGGCGGGGTCTTCTCGGATCACCTGATCAAACGTGGCGCCACCATCACCCTGGCGCGTAAGCTGCCTATTGTCCTGGGCATGCTGCTGGCGTCGAGCATCATTCTGTGTAACTACACCGATAACACCACCCTGGTGGTCACGCTGATGGCGCTGGCGTTCTTCGGCAAAGGGTTTGGTGCCCTTGGCTGGCCGGTGATCTCCGATACCGCGCCAAAAGAGATTGTTGGATTGTGCGGCGGGGTGTTTAACGTGTTTGGCAACGTGGCCTCCATTGTCACCCCTCTGGTAATTGGTTACCTGGTCAGCGAGCTGCACTCCTTTAATGCTGCTCTGGTGTTCGTCGGCTGTTCAGCCCTGATGGCGATGTTCTGCTACCTGTTCGTGGTGGGCGACATCAAGCGTATGGAACTGCGGAATTAAGCAACGGTTACTTCAAGGTATAGATGATGACTAACGATATCTTCCCAAACAAATTCAAGGCTGCGCTGGCAGCGCATCAGATTCAGATTGGCTGCTGGTCCGCGCTGGCAAGCCCAATCAGCACCGAGGTGCTGGGCCTGGCGGGCTTTGACTGGCTGGTACTCGACGGCGAACACGCGCCGAACGATGTCACCACCTTTATCCCGCAGCTGATGGCCCTCAAGGGCAGCAGCAGCGCGCCGGTGGTTCGCGCCCCGGCTAACGATCCGATTGCCATTAAGCGCCTGCTCGATATCGGCTTCTACAACTTCCTGATCCCGTTTGTCGAGAATGAAGAGGAAGCCGTGCTGGCAGTGGCCTCTACCCGCTACCCGCCGGAAGGCATTCGCGGCGTATCGGTCTCCCATCGCGCCAACATGTTTGGCACCGTGCCGGACTACTTCGGCCAGGCGAATAAGAACATCACCATTCTGGTACAGATTGAGAGCCAGCAGGGTGTGGATAACGTTGATGCTATCGCCGCCACCGACGGCGTGGATGGGATCTTCGTTGGCCCAAGCGATCTGGCCGCCGCGCTGGGTCACTTAGGCAACGCATCACACCCGGAAGTCCAGCGCTGCATTCAGCACATCTTTGCCCGTGCGAAAGCACACGGTAAGCCGAGCGGCATCCTCGCGCCGGTAGAGGCGGATGCGCGCCGTTATCTGGAGTGGGGCGCAACCTTCGTTGCCGTAGGCAGTGACCTGGGCGTTTTCCGCGCCGGAACCCAGCGTTTAGCTGATTCATTTAAGAAATAACCACCACCGAACTGAAGAGAGAGACGCAATATGACACTGAAAGTTGGTTTTATTGGCCTGGGCATCATGGGTAAACCAATGAGTAAAAACCTCATTAAAGCCGGTTACTCGCTGGTGGTTTCTGACCGTAATCCTGAGGCTATTGCTGAAGTGATTGCCGCCGGTGCAGAAACTGCCTCCACGGCAAAAGAGATTGCCGAGCAGTGTGATGTGATCATCACCATGCTGCCGAACTCCCCGCATGTAAAAGAGGTGGCGCTGGGCGAAGGCGGCATTATCGAAGGGGCGAAGGCGGGTACCGTGCTGATCGACATGAGCTCCATCGCACCGCTGGCCAGCCGTGAAATCAGCGACGCGCTGAAGGCGAAAGGCGTGCAGATGCTCGATGCGCCAGTTAGCGGCGGCGAGCCGAAAGCGATCGACGGCACGCTCTCCGTGATGGTAGGCGGCGACAAGGCGCTGTTCGATAAATACTACGACCTGCTGAAAGCGATGGCGGGCTCGGTGGTGCACACCGGCGACATCGGCGCAGGCAACGTCACCAAGCTGGCAAACCAGGTGATCGTGGCGCTGAACATTGCCGCCATGTCTGAAGCCCTGAGCCTGGCAACCAAGGCTGGCGTAAACCCGGATCTGGTATTCCAGGCTATCCGTGGCGGCCTGGCCGGCAGCACCGTGCTGGAAGCGAAAGCGCCGATGGTGCTGGATCGTAACTTCAAGCCGGGCTTCCGTATCGATCTGCACATCAAGGATCTGGCTAACGCGCTGGATACCTCTCACGGCGTGGGCGCGCAGCTGCCGCTGACCGCGGCGGTGATGGAGATGATGCAGGCGCTGCGCGCTGACGGTCACGGCAACGACGACCATAGCGCCATTGCGTGCTACTACGAAAAACTGGCGAAAGTAGAGATCTCTCGCTAACAAAAAACGGGCGCGGAGACGCGCCCGGCATCGATGCCGCGTGCAGTAACAGGCTACTGATATGAAAATCGTGATCGCCCCAGACTCTTACAAGGAAAGCCTGTCTGCTACCGAGGTAGCCCAGGCGATAGAAAAAGGATTTCGGGAAATTTTTCCGGATGCACACTACGTCTCCGTTCCGGTCGCCGACGGTGGCGAAGGCACGGTTGAGGCGATGATCGCCGCTACCCAAGGCGCGGAGCATACGGCGTCGGTGACCGGCCCGCTGGGCGAGCGCGTAGACGCCCGCTGGGGCATGTCCGGCGACGGTAACACCGCGTTTATCGAGATGGCCGCCGCGAGCGGGTTGGCTCTCGTTCCTCCTGAATTACGTAATCCGTTGATTACCACCTCGCGCGGCACCGGGGAGCTGATCCTGTGCGCGCTGGAGCACGGCGCACGCAATATCATTATTGGTATCGGCGGCAGCGCCACCAACGACGGCGGTGCAGGCATGGTTCAGGCGCTGGGCGCAAAGCTGTGCGACGCCAACGGTACCGAGATTGGCCACGGCGGCGGCAGCCTGATGAGCCTCAACACCATCGATATTAGCGGGCTGGATCCGCGTCTGGCCTCGTGCACTATCCGCGTCGCCTGCGATGTCACCAACCCGCTGACGGGGGAGCAGGGCGCATCGCATATCTTTGGCCCACAGAAAGGGGCTACCGGCGCGCAGATCGTTGAGCTGGATAACAACCTCAGCCACTATGCCGACGTGATTAAAAAATCCCTGCGCGTAGATGTTAAAGCGGTGCCCGGCGCGGGCGCGGCGGGCGGTATGGGCGCAGCGCTAATGGCTTTCCTTGGCGCGGAGCTACGCAGCGGTATTGAGATCGTCACCCAGGCGCTGAACCTGGAAGAGCATATTCACGACTGCACGCTGGTGGTCACCGGCGAGGGTCGAATCGACAGCCAGAGTATTCACGGCAAGGTACCCGTGGGCGTGGCGAAGGTCGCCAAGAAATACCATAAGCCGGTGATTGGCATTGCGGGCAGCTTGACCCATGACGTGGGCGTTGTTCATCAGTACGGCATCGATGCGGTGTTTAGCGTGCTGACCAGCATTGGCACGCTGGAAGAGGCCTTCCGTGGCGCATTCGACAATATCTACCGTGCTTCACGCAACATTGCCGCCACCCTGCGGGTCGGGATGTTGACACAGGGGTGACAGCAGGGCGTAAACCCTCTATACTGCGCGCCGAAGCTGACCAGACAGTCGCCGCTTCGTCGTCGTCCTCCTTCGGGGGAGACGGGCGGAGGGGAGGAAAGTCCGGGCTCCATAGGGCAAGGTGCCAGGTAACGCCTGGGGGGTGTCACAGCCCACGACCAGTGCAACAGAGAGCAAACCGCCGATGGCCCACGCAAGTGGGATCAGGTAAGGGTGAAAGGGTGCGGTAAGAGCGCACCGCGCGGCTGGTAACAGTCCGTGGCACGGTAAACTCCACCCGGAGCAAGGCCAAATAGGGGTTCATAAGGTACGGCCCGTACTGAACCCGGGTAGGCTGCTTGAGCCAGTGAGCGATTGCTGGCCTAGATGAATGACTGTCCACGACAGAACCCGGCTTATCGGTCAGCTTCACTCTTTACACAGAAACCCCGCCTCGGCGGGTTTTTTGTTTCTGTATTTCAGGTAGTTACACCTGTCACCTTCTGTTACCAAACAGCGTTTCGCTTAAGTCTACTACCTGTTGTTAATGTGGTTATCGATCGTAAAATGACCTCTTTGATTATTTCCACAGCAAGTAGAGGGATTTATGGAACGATACCCCACTGAATTTTCTGAACTTCGGCGGTCGCTATGGCCTATGTAAACAGAGGCTGCACTGTTCATGGTAAAAATGTTGGCCTGGACGGGGATAAAACCTCTACAGGCTCACGATGTATCGCCGCCCGCCCCGGAATGTCTGTCATGGGCAAGTTAAAACTCTATATCGGAGATAAGACCACACCCTGCCCGAAATGCGGAAAAATTGGCGTTATTGCTACTGGAGATCACCGACAAACGAACGGCGAAGCTGTCGCCGTTGATGGTTCAATCATCCACTGTGATTGTCCAGACGGTTCAAATTTCCTTATTGCCCCAGGCACCGTGCAGATCAATGATCCCTTTGGAACACCAGAACAACCAGTAAATAAAGTCACTGCCGCTACGCCAGCACTAAGTGCTTTATCCGTTTATGCAAAATCCTGTTTACGGGGAGAAGGTTGTACCGACGCAGGAACAGACCAGGAATCCGTTGATAACTTCGGTTATGCGGGCTATTACCTTGCTTCTCATCAGTCAGAACAACCAAAAGAAGAAGCTGTCCAGCACGCGCAGACAGCAAAGAAACATAAACCAGCCGAACCGACACCACCAGAAGATAATCGCCCGTGGTATAAACGCCTTTTCAGTTCCCAGGAAACAACCAAAGCAGTCGCGACCGCAGGGATGGTGACAGCAAGAGCCGCCACTACAACCGGTAGCACCACGGGGGCAACGGTTGAAGCTGGATATGCAGCGTTGCAGAAAATCGGCGGGAGCCTTTCAACGGCGGGTCGCTGGATAGCTCCCAACCCCACAACCGTTTTTCTTTTTGGTATGTTCTACTCGCCAAAGCTCAACAGCGGCGAACAGGACTACATCGATAAAATGCGCCTTGAGCAGGCCGCCCGGAATAAAGAAGATGTTTCCACCCGTGTTCGCTTTCGCTGGGAAGCTGACCAGTACGGCACCATGAGGCCGAAAGGCTTCCACGTCAGCGCCAGAGGCGGGCAGGATAAAGTGCCGGTGCGTATGCTTCAGAAGAACAGCACAACCGGAAACTATGAGTTCTGGGAGGATGGCGCAGACAGGCCGACAATTGTCTGGACACCAGACGAACCGGGGTATATGTCACCCTCCAACACGGGTAACCAGGATAAGGTCTATATTCCGCCAAACGTGCTGGTTTACCCGGAAAGTGAAATCAACAGCCCGTGGTCAACATTTACCTCTGCACCGGGAGAGCGTTCATTCCGGGACTATATTCTGGTACATCCAGCCGGAACGTTTGACCCGATTTATGTCTATCTGAATGCGGATCATAAGTATCACACTGCACCAAAAGGAACCCCACCTTTACCTGCATTCCCTGATGCGAAAAGAGCACCACGTAAGACTGCTATTCAAGGTGGTGGACAACTTCGTGCACGATGGAAAGACTCCAAAGGTAAAATTTACGAATGGGATTCTCAACACGGCACAGTCGAAATTTATGATCGCTCGGGGCGTAACCATTTAGGTGAGTTCAATCACATAACAGGTGAGCAGACTAAGCCAGCAGACCCAACCAGAAAGGTAGAAAAGTGATGATAATCTATTCTGTGGAAGTTTTTGATAAGCAAAGTGAAGAGTTAGTTTTAGAGATTGAGATCCCTGAAAAGAAATTGAAAGAAGTTGTTGCTGTTATGGGATGGGGGCCAGATGACGAAGATGCATTTGTCAAAGGCATCGCAGGATTTAATGTCAGCCGAAAACAGGCATTGGATTTAGAAAATTTACTTGGCAAAAAATTTTATTCAGATGATGTTATCGTGCAAATCGCTGGCGGGGAAGCTGTTTGAAAAGGATATTCAGCGATTATACAAGAGGCGAGCTAACCAGCCTCGTTGCTGAAATTATTAGTGCCGAAGGGGCGAAAGACATCAGGACGAACTTTGAGAACAGTTCATTGATCTATCGGAGCACCCCTCCGGTTTTGATTTATTCTACTATCCGGACGGAACCGGGAGAACAAGCAACCCTAGAAACCATAGCAGAAAAAGTAATTCAGTGGCGCAAAGCCAATGGCAAACCCGGCTTTTGCGATGAGTAAGCCCCCTATATGAACAGAATGGCTGGGATTTGTCCCGGCCTTTCTTTTATTTGTTACCTGCTTCATCTGTCAGTTTCACTCTTTACACAGAACCCCGCCTCGGCGGGGTTTTTTGTTTTTAACGTCACGACAAATTAGGATCAATCATACAGCCAGCGGCCCGCTTTCGCTGACTCAATGAGCATCTGAAGCGTGAGCGGTTTAGGTTGCACCTCTGGGATCTGTTGGGACGCCGGACGAAGAAAGTTAGGTAGGATCCCTTTTTCATAGGGCCAGTATGAGAGGAAATGAAAGCTGCTACTATCAACGTTGAAGCGTTGAAAATAGTCTTTCGTAATTTCATCCCCTGTTTCACGTGCCCAAGGGTATTTGCCCGTGGAGAGGCTTGTCTCAGACGTTAGCGCAGGCTTGGTTTTGGCGAACAACGGCTTGCTGTTATAGGTTTTGTCATACCACTCGGTCACCGCGTTTTCGATATCGTTTACCATACTATCCCGCCTTTTCATCTGCCCGACGACCGCCTACGGTCGGGCATGTTCTGTAGGCCGGGCAAGCGCAGCGCCGCCCGGCATTCTATGGACAATAATCCTGCGTGATCCTTTTCACACATACACCCGCGTTAGAATATTTTTATTAGTTTAGATGCAAACACAGCGGGTGTTTCTCAAATTATCCCATTCAAATTAAGTAATAGCCAAGTTTTTCTCCCACTTCCTGATTACGATTAATTTATACCAATAGCCGCAATATTAGCGGCATCGATAATAAAATCTGTCCCTACACTAATAAGCGAGAGCGTTATGAGCACTGATAATAGTATTGATGTGATCTCAGGCACATCAGCAGCAGCCCAAAAAGCGGGCATGACGGAGCAGGCGTGGCGCGAGGCCATTAAATTCGACGGCACCGATACGGGCTGGGTTATTATGAGCATCGGGATGGCCATCGGCGCGGGCATTGTTTTTCTACCGGTGCAGGTGGGGTTAATGGGGCTGTGGGTATTTCTGCTCTCCTCCATTATTGGCTACCCGGCAATGTATCTCTTTCAGAGATTGTTTATTAATACATTGGCGGAGTCGCCGGAGTGCAAAGATTATCCCAGCGTCATTAGCGGCTATTTAGGTAAAAATTGGGGCGTCCTCTTAGGTGTGCTCTATTTTATCATGCTGGTGATCTGGATGTTCGTCTACTCTACCGCTATCACCAACGACAGCGCCTCCTACCTGCACACCTTTGGCGTCACCCAGGGACTGCTCTCCGATAACCCGTTCTACGGCCTGGGGCTGATCTGCATCCTGGTCGCTATCTCCTCGCGTGGTGAGAAGCTGCTGTTTAAGGTATCGAGCCTGATGGTGCTGACCAAGCTGCTGGTGGTCGCAGCGCTAGGCCTGAGCATGGTGGGACTATGGCACCTTTACAATGCCGGGACGCTCCCGCCCGCAGGCCTGCTGGTTAAGAACGCTATCATTACGTTGCCTTTTACCCTGACCTCCATTCTGTTTATCCAGACCCTCAGTCCCATGGTTATCTCCTACCGTGCTAAAGAGAAATCCGTTGAGGTCGCTCGCTATAAGGCACTGCGGGCAATGAATATTGCCTTTGCCATTCTGTTTATCACCGTCTTTTTCTACGCCGTCTCATTCACCCTGGCGATGGGCCACGATGAAGCGGTAAAAGCCTACCAGCAAAATATCTCTGCGCTGGCCATCGCCGCACAGTTTATTAGCGGTGACGGCACCGCTTGGGTAAAAGTGGTCAGCGTGATTTTAAATATCTTTGCCGTGATGACCGCCTTCTTTGGTGTCTATCTCGGATTCCGTGAGGCAACCCAGGGCATCGTCATGAATTTGCTGCGGCGTAAATTCCCGACCCGGCAGTTTGACGAGAGGTATATCCAGGGCGGGATTATGATCTTCGCTATTTTGCTGGCCTGGAGCGCTATTGTGCTTAATGCCCCGGTGCTGAGCTTCACCTCTATCTGTAGCCCCATATTCGGCCTGATCGGCTGCTTAATTCCCGCCTGGCTGGTCTATAAGGTGCCTGCCCTGCACAAGTACAAAGGCCTGTCACTGAAGATCATTATTATCACCGGTCTGCTGCTCTGTATATCACCGCTGCTGGCCTTCGCCTGATGCAATTAAATCAATAAAATAGATGGACGTTATTATGTCAGATGCAAAATGGAACCCGATTTGGGATCGGTTTATTGAGATCGTACAGCAGGAGGTTAAACCCGCGCTGGGCTGTACCGAACCGGTCGCGCTGGCGTTAGCCAGCGCCACTGCCGCCGCGCAGCTCTCCGGCAAGATCGAGCGCGTGGAGTGTTATGTTTCGCCAAACCTGCTGAAAAACGGTATGGGCGTCACCGTGCCGGGAACGGGCATGGTGGGGCTGCCAATTGCCGCTGCCCTCGGCGCGCTCGGAGGCGATGCCGCCGCCGGGCTGGAGGTACTCAAAGCCGCATCGCCAGAGGCAATAGCAAATGCCAAAGCGATGCTTACGGAAGGGCGGGTATGCGTCAGGCTACAGGAGCCGTGCGCCGCGATCCTCTATGCCCGCGCCTGCGTCTATACGGCGGATAGCGATGCCAGCGTGACGATCGAAGGCGATCATACCCGTATCGCAAGGATCGAAAAGCAGGGCGAGACCGTTTTCCAGCGCTGCGATCGGGAGGGCCAATGCGGCGAGGATCCGCTGGCGGCGCTGTCACAGACAACGCTGCGCGACATTTTGGCCTTCATTGAGCAGCCCCCGTTCGAGCGGATCCGTTTTATTCTTGAGGCGGCCCGCCTAAACGATGCGCTCTCCCGGGAAGGTTTGGCCCGGGAGTGGGGCTTGCACATCGGGACCACGCTGCAAAAACAGTCCGATCGCGGCCTGCTGGCAAAGGATCTCGCTTCGGCAATTGTGATCCGCACCAGCGCCGCCTCGGACGCGCGAATGGGCGGCGCATCGCTGCCCGCAATGAGCAACTCGGGATCCGGTAATCAAGGGATCGCCGCCACGCTGCCGGTTGTGGTCGTGGCTGAGTCTTTAGGTGAGGGCGAAGAGCGGCTGGCCCGCGCGCTGATGCTCTCCCATCTTAGCGCGATCTACATCCACCACCAGCTGCCGCGTCTCTCCGCGCTGTGCGCCGCGACAACGGCAGCCATGGGGGCGGCAGCAGGCATGGCGTGGTTACTGGACGGGCGCTATGACACCCTTGCGCGGGCTATCAGCAGTATGATCGGCGACGTCAGCGGTATGATTTGCGATGGCGCATCCAACAGCTGCGCGATGAAAGTGTCGACCAGCGTCTCGTCAGCGTGGAAAGCCGTGTTGATGGCGTTAGACGAGACCGCCGTGACCGGTAATGAGGGGATTGTGGCGCACGACGTCGAGCAGTCGATCGCTAACCTCTGCGCCCTGGCCTGCCATGCTATGCAGGCCACCGATCGGCAGATCATCGACATTATGGCGCATAAGGTCTGAAACGTAGGCCGGGTCAGGCGAAGCCGCCACCCGGCGTTTCATTGTCAAACAGGCAGGTCAACCAACAAGGCCCGCAGCGGCGTATCCGCTACCAGCGTGATATTCGCCTCGTCGCGAATAAACGCCCCGTCGCCGCAGGTCAGCGCCTTTTGCTCTTCCTGCGGTGTCAGGGCATGGAATCTGCCGTGAATGGATTGCAGGTAGGCGCGCGGGCCATGGAGCTGAAAGCTGAACTGCTCGCCCTCGTCCAGTTCAATATGGTGCAGCCAGACCTGCTGACGGAGCTGCATACTCTCATCCTGTCCGTCAGGGGAAGCCAGCAGCTGCTGCTGGCCCGCGATGGCCATCTTTTGCACCGGCGCGTTCTCACGCTCAGGGCAGGCGTCCAGCCAGAGCTGCATCCGCGTCAGGGACTTATCTTTGCTCAGGTTATGCTCGCTGTAGCTGATCCCCGGCTGGGTCGCTATCAGCAGCGCTTCTCCCGCCTTCACCTGCACATGATGGCCTTCGCTGTCGCGGTACTCGGCCTCACCCTCAAGGATCAGGTTGAGAATATCCACTTTAGGATAGGTACGCGGCTGGAACGACGCTCCGGGAGCCAGTACCTCCTGGTTCAGCACCCGCAGAGAGGCATAACCCAACAGCTTAGGATCAAAGTAGTGTCCAAAGGAGAAGGTGTAACGGGCCTGCAGCCATCCGAAATCTGCCTGTCCGCACTGTTTGGCTGTTCTGGTAGTAATCATAATTCTGACCTCTCTTTACACTAAATCAATGGTAAAGGTATGGACGCTGCATTGTTAGCCAGATATTCTGCCCGGTATGTTCAAATTTCCTGAATGAGAACGAGATGGCTAAAGAGAGAGCGTTGACGCTCGAAGCATTGCGCGTTATGGACGCCATAGACAGACGCGGCAGCTTTGCGGCAGCGGCGGATGAGCTGGGCCGGGTACCTTCCGCATTGAGCTATACCATGCAGAAGCTGGAGGAGGAGTTGGACGTGGTGCTCTTCGACCGCTCCGGGCACCGGACAAAATTTACCAACGTTGGGCGCATGCTGCTGGAGCGGGGACGCGTGCTGCTGGAGGCTGCCGACAAGCTGACTACCGATGCCGAGGCGCTGGCCCGTGGCTGGGAGACGCACTTGACGCTGGTGAGCGAAGCGCTGGTTCCCACGCCCGCGTTTTTCCCCCTGGTAGAGAGGCTGGCGACGAAAGCCAATACTCAACTCTCTATTATTACCGAGGTGCTGGCAGGGGCGTGGGAGCGTCTGGAGCAGGGCCGAGCGGATATCGTCATCGCCCCGGATATGCACTTCCGCTCATCGTCAGAGATCAACTCGCGCAAGCTCTATACGCTTCTCAACGTCTACGTCGCCGCACCGGATCATCCGATCCACCAGGAGCCAGAGCCGCTCTCTGAGGTGACGCGGGTGAAATATCGCGGCGTCGCGGTAGCCGATACCGCCCGCGAGCGTCCGGTACTTACCGTACAGCTGCTGGACAAGCAGCCGCGCCTGACGGTAAGCAGCCTGGAGGATAAGCGCAACGCGCTGCTGGCCGGGCTAGGCGTAGCCACCATGCCTTACCCATTGGTGGAGCAGGATATTGCCGAAGGACGTCTGCGGGTAGTCAGCCCGGAGTCCACTAGCGAGGTGGATATCATTATGGCCTGGCGACGCGATAGCATGGGCGAGGCGAAGGCCTGGTGCCTGCGGGAGATCCCCAAGCTCTTTGCCGGGAAATAGGACATAAAAAGGGCACCCTGAAGGTGCCCTGATAGCTTAGCCGAAGCGAATATCGCGCCCGTGCGGCTCATCCAGATCCTGCCACGGTCCGATGGAGATGATCCCCGTCGGGTTGATGGTCTTATGGCTGCGGTAGTAGTGGTTGCGAATGTGGGCGAAGTCGACGGTTTCGGCAATGCCCGGCAGCTGATAGATATCGCGCAGGAAACCGTGCAGGTTCAGATAGTCGCTGATCCGGTGCTTATCGCACTTGAAGTGCGTCACGTAGACCGGGTCAAAGCGCACCAGCGTCGTCCACAGGCGAATATCCGCCTCCGTGAGCTGATTCCCAGTAAGATAGCGGTGCTGGCCGAGGATCTGCTCCAGCCGTGCCAGGGAAGAGAAGACATTCTCTACCGCTTCATCGTAGGCTTCCTGGCTGGTCGCGAACCCGGCTTTGTAGACGCCGTTATTGACGTTATCGTAGATCCAGCTATTCAGCTCATCAATCTGCCCCCGCAGCGCGGGCGGATAGTAGTCACCTGCTTTCGCGCCGTGCGCATCAAAGGCGGTATTGAACATACGAATAATATCCGCAGATTCGTTGCTGACGATGGTGTGGTTTTTCTTATCCCACAGCACCGGCACGGTGACGCGCCCGGTATAGTGCGGGTCGGCGTGAAGATAGAGCTGATAGAGGAAATCGTGCTGATAGAGCTTGTCGCCGGTGGCGGCAGGGAAGCTATCATCAAAGGTCCAGCCGCTCTCCAGCATCAGCGGATTAACCACCGACACGTCAATAAACGGCTCAAGGCCTTTCAGCGTGCGCAGGATCAGCGTGCGGTGTGCCCACGGGCAGGCGAGGGAGACGTAGAGATGGTAGCGATCTTTCTCAGGGGCAAAACCACCTTCGCCCGTCGGGCCTGCTTCGCCGTCTGCGGTTAGCCAGTTACGGAACGCGGACTCTGAGCGTTTAAACCGTCCGCCTGTCGACTTCGTATCGTACCAGACGTCATGCCAGACGCCGTCAATAAGCTGTCCCATGGTGCTCTCCTTACTGCCGGAAAAAGGTTAAGCGGGAAGAGCTCGCTCTCCCCGCCTTGAATTGCTTTCAGTATAGAAGCCTTACCACTTTTTATTCAGAATGCGGTCGATGCTAAACGCGCCCGGACCGGTGATACCCAGCAGCAGGAAGCCGCCCGCAATGGTCAGGTTTTTCATGAACATAATGGAGTTCATGCCTTCAGCAAAGTTGCTGTGGAACAGGAATGCGGTGAGCAGCGTAAAGACGGCGGTAATCAGCGCGGTGGTACGGGTCAGGAAACCAAGCAGGATCGCCAGGCCGCCGCCGAACTCAAGCAGGATAACCAGCGGCAGCATGAAGCCCGGTACGCCCATCGCTTCCATATACTGCTGCGTGCCGGCATAACCGGTGATTTTGCCCCAGCCAGCGGTAATGAACAGAATTGGCATCAGAATACGCGCTACCAGAATACCCACATCTTCTAATTTTTTCATTTTACTCTCCAGAAAACCCTAAGGTTCAAAAATGTTATTTTTCCAGCGCTGGCGGGCAGATGCGGCTCGTTCGCTGTCGATGGAGAGGATAATAAACGCGGCGGGGAGGGATTGTTAGCAAGGAAAACTGTCAATCTTTATCAAATAATATGATTGATAGCTATGCGGTCACGCCGGGCGGCGCTACGCTTGCACCGGCCTACACACTGCGTGGGCCGGTGCATAGTAGTGATTAACGCAGGCGCTGCTGCTTGAGAGTGGTCTGAACCAGACGCCAGGTGCTCCACGCGGCAAACCCGCGTTTCGCCCAACGCAGCATCATGTTGGGATGGCGAACGGTGCGCACCGCCAACAGGCTACTGCCCACCAGCAGCCACGACCGCAGGCTGAGGAAGGTGTTCCAGCCACGATCGTAAGCGCCCGTCGTCTCTAGCCAGTCGCGACGACTGGCGGTCAAATCAAGGCGCTGCTGCTGGATCTGGCTTAGCAGCATCGCTTTGCGCTTAAGACGCTCCGCTTTACTACTGCTCACTATTTATCCTCCTCCAGCAGAGAACGATCGTTAGCCAGCTCGCTACGCGTATGGCGCAGGAACGTTGATTGTCGAGCCTTATGCATTGTCCAGAAACCGCCAATGATAGCGCCTACCAGCAGAACCACAGTGGTAGCGATCATCGCGTTAAGACGGTATTGAGGGTCGATAGCCCAGATGATAAGAACCATCAGGCTCATCAGGCCAAAGGCGGCCAGCAGCATGGTAAGCCCCACCATCAGGAGCATCTGGATGACGTTAGCTTTCTCTTCTTCCAGTTCTACCACGACCAGCCGCAAACGCGTTTCGACCATCTCAACAAGGATGGTCATAATGCGTTGCCCAATACCCAGGACGCTTTTGCCTGGCCCGCTTGTTTGACGTAAGTCAGCCATAATCAGCGTCGCGTCAGAAGCACGCCCAGCACCACACCGGCTGCAGCGGCAATCCCTACACCAGTCCACGGGTTCTCGCGCACATATTCATCGGCGCGCGTGGCAGCTTCACGGGTTTGTTTAGCAATGACATCGCTGGTTTCACCCAGACGATAGCGGCTTTCGTGCAGAGCGCGCTCTGCTTTAGTACGCAGCTTACTCAACTCTTCTTTCGATTTGTCCCCGGAGTTACTTAATACCTCTTCCAGGGTATCCGTCAGGGATTTCAACTCAGCGCGCAGATGATCGGCAGTAGTATCTTTAGACTTAGACATAATTCTCTCCAGGTGAGCGAGTGGTAACTTCCTTTAATAATCACGGGCCTCAAGCGCGCGCAGCTCTTCCTGCGCCTCTTTCAGCTTGTGTTCACGTTTGGTCACTTTATCCGCATCGCCTTTTTGCTGTGCTTCAGTCAGATCCTGCTGACGTTCAGCAACCTCTTCCTTCTGTTCAGCAATTTTTTTCTGGTGGTCTGCGCGCAGCTTGCTGTCGGTGCAGTTGGCTTTTAACTCTTTAAGCGCGGTGTTCAGTCCGTCAACGCGGCTCTGATTGTTATGCTTCTCGGCGTAGCTGATCTCGCGCAGGATATCCTGTTCTTTCTCCTGGCAAAGCGATACGGCCTGCGAAGCGGCGCTCAAAGATAAAAGGCTTAACGCCAGTACGATGCGGTATCTCATTCTTATAACTTTCCCTTGTTTAAGCGGCATATCACCATGAAATGCCGATAATGTAGTCAGTAAAAGAGTGACACTGTTCCCGTCTACTCAAGCATAGTAAGTAAACGCGAAGATCACCAAAGTAAGTGAAAAGATTCGGATTAGTAGAAGGTTAACCCAGACGGTGAGGTGTATCGCGCAGGCGGGTAAGCCAGGCTGCCGTCTGGTCGTCGTCGTCCTGAAGGGCGATGATATAGCCCTGCGGCAGAGTGCGGTCTAAGACCACTTTTGCCGCCGCGCTTTGCGCGCTGGAGTCAAAGGTAATGACCAGGGTGTCATTTTTCGGCGTGATGCTTTTGAAGCGGATCCCGTTGGCGTCGAGGTGGTGCCAGACGGAGAAGCCGTCCGGCACGCTGACGCTCTGGTTACCGGGACGAATAGCCAGCGTCGACTCGCGCTGCTGGAGGGTAGCCCAGCCAGCGAAGAGCAGGGTAAAGAGCATAATGGCGGCCAGCGCAAAAGCGCACTGATGTATGAGTGCCCGCCGCGAACGTAGCTTACTGCCGATTTCCATATTTTTTCTTCCATAAAACGAACAGCGAGCCAACCAGCCCTATTACCAGCAGCACCACCGGCAGCAGCATCAGGCAGGACATGAGCGCATCTTCATATTTGAGAAACACGGGCGTCTTGCCCAGCAGATAACCAAAGGTCGTCAGGATCACTACCCACAGCAGGCCGCTCATCCAGTTAAAGAACTGAAAGCGAGCGTTACTCAGGCCGGAAAGACCGGCGATGGTCGGCAGCAGCGTGCGCACAAAGGCGATAAAGCGGCCGATCAGCAGCGCGGAGAGCCCATGCTTATGGAACATATGGTGCGCCCGCTGGTGATAGTGTGCGGGCAGATGTGACAGCCAGTTCTGCACGATACGCGTATTACCGAGCCAGCGTCCCTGGATATAGCTTACCCAGCAGCCGAGGCTGGCGGCGGCGGTAAGCAGCAAAATCGTTTGCGGATAACCCATTGCCCCTTTGGCAATCAGGACGCCTACCAGCACCAGCAGGCTATCACCCGGTAAAAATGCCGCTGGCAGCAGGCCGTTTTCCAGAAACAAAATCATAAATAAAACAAAATAAAGCATGCCGATCATGGAAGGATTCGCCAGCGTTTCGAAATCCTGGTGCCATAAAGCGTTCAGTAACTGGGTAAGTAGTTCCATTCAGTGTTCCTGGTACATCGGTTAACGAATATCGGGGTTAACGCCGCTGGAAAGAAATTGCATCTAATTGTAACAAACGCCAGAGATCTGCGTCACTGAAAATACGTATTTTAGGAATTGATTTTGCTTGCGGGGGCGGGGAGTGACAAAGGTTTTTACAAAGGCTGACACTCTATACGGTTACTGACCGCGTTATGTTATTGATTGCACAGCGCAGGCGCACCAGCGCCTGCGGCAAAAAGGGAAGGGTGTTATTTAACGGCGGTTGCGACGGTATCGAGGTGAACCACCGGATTTTCAGCAAACAGATAGCGGTCAGCGTTGAACTCAAAGTCGTCGCTGGTTTCATTGAACAGCATCAGCTTGGTGTTCTCCAGATGCTGCCACATCGCTACCTTCGCCGCATGCGGATCTTTACGAATCAGCGCCTTAAGGATCTGATCATGATCGTCACACCAGTTGTCTACGGTGCGGGCATCAATGTGATCGTGCAGTTTTTTCCAGTACGGGTTGTGTATGCGCTGAGTCCACATTTTTTCTACGATTGCTGCCAGGGCGGTGTTCTGCGTGGCCAGCGCCACCTGAACGTGGAACTGGAGATCCCACTCGGAGTCACGGAAGCACTTCTCCTGCCGCGCCTTATCCTGGATCTCCATCAGCTTCATGATGTCCTGTTTGGTCACCTGGGTAGCGGCAAACTCGGCAATATTACTTTCAATAAGCTGGCGAGCCTGTAGCAGCTCAAACGGACCGTAGTTAGCAAACTCCATGGACTCGTCGGGGATCTGCTGATATTTCGCTTGGTTAGAGATGACATGGATACCCGAGCCTTTGCGCACTTCGACGTAGCCTTCAACTTCCAGCATGATGATCGCTTCGCGCACCACGGTGCGGCTCACGCTCTTCTCATCGGCAATAAAACGCTCGGCAGGCAGTTTGTCACCGACAAGATACACGCCGGCCTCAATGCGGCTCTTTAGCTCAGCGGCCAGCTGCTGATATAAACGGCGTGATTCGGTGATTTCCATATGCGCTCCAGGCGAGACAGGATAGATAGATTTGTTATACCACTTTTCCTAAATTCTCACCATACCAGTAATGAAAAAGCCGCCCGAATAGTGCGGGCGGCTAGGTGTCAAATGCGTTATTACATTCTGTTAGTGTTGGGCGGCAGGGCCACCGACGGCTCGCTTCTCTTCCTCAAGCTCGGCAGCGGACTTGCTCTTCAGCACGGTCCAGATAACGATAGCCCCCATGATGTCGAACACGGCCAGCACAGCAAACAGCGGGCTAAAGCCAATGGTATCCGCCAGCGCACCGACCACCAGAGCAAACATGGTGCTCGCCGTCCAGGCCGCCATGCCGGTCAGACCGTTAGCCGTCGCCACTTCGTTACGACCGAACACGTCAGAGGAGAGGGTGATCAGCGCACCAGACAGAGACTGGTGAGCAAAGCCGCCGATACACAGCAGGCCAATCGCCACGTACGGGCTGGTGAACAGGCCGATCATGCCAGGGCCAATCATCAGTACCGCACCCATGGTCACAACCATTTTACGGGAGACGATCAGGTTCACGCCAAACCAGCGCTGGAACAGCGGCGGCAGGTAGCCCCCTACGATACAGCCGAGGTCTGCGAACAGCATTGGCATCCAGGCGAACATCGCGATCTCTTTCAGGTTAAAGCCGTAGACTTTAAACATGAACAGCGGGATCCAGGCGTTGAAGGTACCCCAAGCCGGCTCTGCCAGGAAACGCGGCAGGGCGATACCCCAGAACTGACGAGTACCCAGAATCTGCCAGACGGTCATTTTCTTACCGTTGTTGGTCTGGTGCTGTGCTTCCTGACCGCCAATGATATAGCTACGCTCTTCTTCAGTTAATTTTTTCTGATCGCGCGGGTGTTTGTAGAAAATCAGCCAGGCCATTGCCCAGGCGAAGCTCAGCACGCCGGAGATAACGAACGCCAGCTGCCAGCTGTGCATGACGATTGCCCATACCACCAGCGGCGGTGCAATCATCGCCCCGATAGAGGAGCCCACGTTGAAATAGCCTACGGCAATAGAACGCTCTTTCGCCGGGAACCACTCGGAGGCGGCTTTCAGGCCTGCCGGGATCATCGCAGCTTCAGCGGCACCGACTGCACCACGTGCCAGCGCTAAACCACCCCAGCTGCCTGCCAGCGCCGTAGCACCGCAGAAGATTGCCCAGGTCACAGCAAAGACGGCGTAGCCTACTTTGGTACCCAGAATGTCCAGCACGTAGCCCGCAACCGGCTGCATGATGGTGTAGGCGGCGGAATAAGCCGCGATGATATACGAGTACTGCTGCGTGGAGATGTGCAGCTCTTCCATTAGCGTTGGCGCAGCCGCAGCAATGGTGTTACGGGTCAGGTAGCCAAGCACGGTGCCCAGCGTCACCAGCGCTATCATGTACCAACGTAAACCTTTAATTTTACGCATGTAAAACCTCATCGTTATGTTATTTCCGCCTTGGGCGGCCCTCCTCCGGATCGAGCCGGGGGAGATGTAACGGGGGGCGTAGCCGGGAGTAACTCCCGAAACGGCCCGGACCTTGCCATCAGTGTGCGTGCACAAGTCGGTATCCGTACCGGTAAACTCAGTGATAAATCACCTGTAATGCATTCCGTCGGTATATGTTTCGCGACGGCAGAAAGATAACTTGTCATACAACTTTAAAAGGTGAGTGACATCACAAAAGTGCTTTTCTCTGTGTGGGCATTATTCCGCGCCAGCAAAGCCAGAGCTGGCGCGGGTTAGCGGCGAATTTACTCCCTTGAGGGTAAATTTTTTGTCAGCGTTTATTGATCTAACTCACGAAAATATCTTCGGTCTATAGAAATTGGTGTGATAACTTTGTCAGCATAGAACGTACGCATCTAACGCTCTCGTTTAGAGGAAGACGATAATGACCGCTTTTATGACCGAAGATTTCCTGCTGGATACTGAATTTGCTCGCCGTCTGTACCATGATTACGCGAAAGATCAGCCGATTTTCGACTATCATTGCCACCTGCCGCCGCAGCAGATTGCGGACAACTACCGCTTCAAAAACCTGTATGACATCTGGTTGAAAGGCGATCACTATAAGTGGCGTGCGATGCGCACCAACGGCGTGCCTGAGCGCCTGTGTACCGGTGATGCCTCTGACCGCGAGAAGTTTGACGCGTGGGCGGCTACCGTGCCGCACACCATTGGCAACCCGTTATACCACTGGACGCACCTCGAACTGCGCCGCCCGTTTGGTATTACAGGTAAGCTGCTCTCTCCGGCAACCGCCGATGAGATCTGGGAGCAGGGCAATGCGCTGCTGGCGCAGGATAAATTCTCCGCGCGTGGCATCATGCAGCAGATGAATGTGAAGATGGTCGGCACCACCGACGATCCGATCGACTCTCTGGAGCATCACGCCAGCGTGGCCAAAGACACCGCCTTCAGCATCAAAGTGCTGCCGAGCTGGCGTCCGGATAAGGCGTTCAACATTGAGCTGGCGACCTTTAACGACTACATGGCGAAGCTGGGTGAAGTCTCTGATACCGACATTCGCCGCTTTAGCGATCTGCAATCCGCGCTGACCAAGCGTCTGGATCACTTTGCCGCCCACGGCTGTAAAGTCTCTGACCATGCGCTGGACGTGATGCTGTTTGCCGAAGCGAGCGAAGCCGAGCTGGACAGCATTCTTGCCCGTCGTCTGTCAGGCGAAACCCTGAGCGAACATGAAGTGGCACAGTTTAAAACTGCCGTGCTGGTCTTCCTCGGCGCAGAGTATGCCCGTCGCGAATGGGTACAGCAGTACCACATCGGCGCGCTGCGTAATAACAACCTGCGCCAGTTCAAACTGCTGGGGCCAGACGTCGGCTTCGACTCCATCAACGACCGTCCGATGGCGGAAGAGCTCTCTAAGCTGCTGAGCAAGCAGAACGAAGAGAACCTGCTGCCGAAAACCATTCTTTACTGCCTGAACCCGCGCGATAACGAAGTGCTGGGGACCATGATCGGTAACTTCCAGGGTGAAGGTATGCCGGGCAAAATGCAGTTCGGCTCCGGCTGGTGGTTTAACGACCAGAAAGATGGCATGGAGCGTCAGATGACCCAGCTAGCACAGCTTGGCCTGTTAAGCCGCTTCGTGGGTATGCTGACCGATAGCCGCAGCTTCCTCTCCTATACCCGTCACGAGTACTTCCGTCGCATCCTGTGCCAGATGATTGGCCGCTGGGTCGCCGCCGGGGAAGCTCCGGCAGATATCCAGCTGCTGGGCGAGATGGTGAGAAATATCTGCTTTAACAATGCGCGTGATTACTTCGCGATTGAACTGAACTAAGGCCGTTTGAGGTTGATATGCAATACATCAAGATCCATTCGCTAGATAACGTCGCAGTCGCCCTGGCTGACCTGGCGGAAGGCGCGGAAATTTCTGTCGATAACCACACCGTGCAGCTGCGCCAGCCGGTGGGACGCGGGCACAAGTTTGCCCTGCAGCCCATCCCGCAGGGGCAGAACGTGGTGAAATACGGTCTGCCGATTGGCCACGCCACGGCAGATATCGCAGCGGGTGAATATATTCACTCTCACAATGCGCGCACCAATCTGAGCGATCTGGACGAGTATAGCTATCAACCCGATCTTCAGGCTGTGCAGGCGCAGGCGGCAGATCGTGACGTTGAGATCTACCGCCGGGCCAACGGCGAGGTGGGGATCCGCAATGAGCTGTGGATCCTGCCGACCGTGGGTTGCGTTAACGGTATCGCTCGCCAGATCCAGACCCGTTTCTTAAAAGAGACGCAGAATGCTGAAGGCACCGACGGCGTCTTCCTGTTCAGCCACACCTATGGCTGCTCCCAGCTTGGGGACGATCACGTCAACACCCGCACCATGCTGCAAAATATGGTGCGCCACCCTAATGCGGGTGCGGTGCTGGTGATTGGTCTCGGCTGTGAGAACAACCAGGTTGATGTGTTCCGCGAAACGCTGGGCGATTTCGACCCGGACCGCGTCCACTTTATGGTCTGCCAACACCAGGAAGACGAAGTGGAAGCGGGCCTTGAGCATATGCACCAGCTCTATAACGCGATGCGTAACGACAAACGCGAACCGGGCAAGCTGAGCGAGCTGAAGTTTGGCCTTGAGTGCGGCGGCTCCGATGGCCTCTCTGGCATCACCGCCAACCCAATGCTGGGCCGCTTCTCCGACTACGTGATCGGCAACGGCGGTACGACCGTGCTGACCGAGGTGCCGGAGATGTTTGGTGCCGAGCAGATCCTGATGAGCCACTGCCGCGATGAGTCCACGTTTGAAAAAACCGTCACCATGGTGAACGACTTCAAACAGTACTTTATCGCCCACAATCAGCCGATCTACGAGAACCCATCGCCGGGTAACAAAGCGGGTGGCATTACCACCCTGGAAGAGAAGTCGCTGGGCTGCACCCAGAAAGCGGGGGCCAGCCAGGTGGTTGACGTGTTGCGCTACGGCGAGCGCCTGAAAACTCACGGTCTGAACCTGCTGAGCGCGCCGGGTAACGACGCCGTTGCTACCAGCGCCCTGGCTGGCGCGGGCTGCCATATGGTGCTCTTCTCGACCGGACGCGGTACGCCTTACGGCGGTTTTGTACCGACGGTGAAAATTGCCACCAACAGCGAGCTGGCGGCGAAGAAAAAGCACTGGATCGACTTCGATGCTGGTCAACTGATCCACGGCAAACTGATGCCGCAGGTGCTGACCGAGTTTGTGGATACGATTGTTGAAATCGCTAACGGCAAACAGACCTGTAACGAACGCAACGAGTTCCGCGAGCTGGCGATCTTTAAAAGCGGCGTTACGCTGTAGTTCACTTCGGCGGTAAAGTTAAACGGCGTTTCAGCCTCTGAAGCGCCGTTTTTTTATATCACGCGATAAGGATCCCTATGACCGCATATTGGCTTGCCCAGGGCGTTGGCGTCATCGCCTTTGTGGTGGGTATCACGACCTTTATCAACCGCGACGAGCGGCGGTTCAAGAAGCAGCTCTCCCTCTACAGCGCCATTATCGGCGTGCACTTCTTCCTGATGGGGGCGTTTCCCGCCGGATCGAGCGCTCTGCTTAACGCTATCCGTACCCTGATCACCCTGCGCACCCGCAGCCTATGGGTGATGGCGCTCTTTATCGTGCTCACCGGCGGGCTGGGGTTGGCAAAGTTTAACCATGCGATGGAGCTGCTACCGGTGTTTAGCACCATGGTCAGCACCTGGGCGCTGTTCCGTCTACAGGGGCTGGCGATGCGCGGCGTGCTCTGGTGCTCTACCGCCTGCTGGGTAGCGCATAATTTCTGGCTGGGGTCGATTGGCGGCACGCTGATTGAGAGTAGCTTTTTGATTGTTAACGGTCTGACCATCATCCGCTTCTGGCGTATGCAGCAGCGCGGGATCGATCCGTTTAAGGTGTAGGCCCGGCAGCGTTGCGCCGCCGGGTATAAGGCTAATGAAGGACTTAGCTACGCAGGGCGTTTTTCGCCAGGCGCTCGTCTTCCGCCATACAGGCCGCGGCGGTAAAGAGCACGTCGGTGGAGGAGTTCAGCGCCGTCTCGCAGGAGTCCTGCAGCACGCCGATAATAAAGCCCACTGCTACCACCTGCATGGCCACATCGTTCGGGATGCCAAACATATTACAGGCCAGCGGGATCAGCAGCAGCGAGCCGCCCGCCACACCGGAGGCTCCACAGGCGCACAGGGAGGCCACCACGCTCAGCAGCAGCGCCGTAGGCAGATCCACGGCAACACCCAGAGTATGAACCGCCGCCAGGGTCAGCACCGTAATGGTGATTGCCGCACCGGCCATGTTAATGGTTGCGCCCAGCGGAATAGAGACGGAGTAAGTGTCGCGGTCCAGATTCAGCTTTTCGCACAGCGTCATGTTAACCGGAATGTTGGCCGCCGAGCTGCGGGTAAAGAAGGCATAGACCCCGCTTTCGCGCAGGCAGGTAAACACCAGCGGATAGGGGTTACGACGGATCTTCCAGAACACCAGCAGCGGGTTGATGATCAGTGCTACCAGCAGCATACAGCCAACCAGGACGACCAGCAGCTGGGCATAGCCAAACAGGGTGTCAAAACCGGTGGTGGCGAGGGTCGAGGCAACCAGGCCGAAGATACCGATAGGCGCGAAACGGATCACCAGCTGCACCATAAAGGTTACCGCGCTTGCGACATCGTTTAGCAGATTTTTGGTTGTCTCGTTACCGTGGCGCATGGCAAAACCCAGCCCGACGGCCCAGACCAGGATGCCGATGTAGTTAGCATTCAGTAAGGCATCGATCGGGTTAGAGACCATGCTCATCAGCAGGCCGCGCAGCACCTCTACGATGCCCGACGGCGGCGTGATCTCTGTCGCGCCCGTGACCAAATGCAGCGTGGAGGGGAACAGGAAGCTAAACACCACCGCCGTCAGCGCGGCGGAGAAGGTCCCCAGCAGATAGAGGAACAGAATAGGGCGGATACTGGTTTTCTGGCCGTGCTGGTGGTTAGCAATGGAGGCCATAACCAGCATTAATACCAGCACCGGCGCAACGGCCTTTAGCGCACCAACAAAGAGAGTGCCAAGCAGCCCGACGGCAATTGCCGCAGGCTTGGAGATCCACGCCAGCAGAATACCGAGCACCAGCCCGACAAGGATCTGTTTTACAAGACTGCCCCGCATAAAATGCTTGAGCAGGCCAGACGGTTGTGTAGCCATGATAGTTCCTTAAGTGAAATTGCGTTCCAGCCGACATGTGCTCTGTGTCACATTTATGTGCGGATGTAACTAAATGTTTGCCTGGTTGAGTATATGGAAAGAACTATCGAGGGGAAGTGCAACGTGCTGGATTTTACGTACTGCGTCAAAGTTTTTAACTAAGTATTTACATTTTTCCGGGCGGCGCTCACGCCGCCCGGCGTAATGATTATGAGAGTCGCTGCTTCTTGTCGTTCTGATGGTTAACCCAGGCGTTGATCAGCAGGGTCACCGCCAGGATGCCGCCCACCACGCCCAGCGAGATAGCAATCGGAATATGGTAGAAATCGACGATCAGCATCTTGATACCGATAAACACCAGGATCACCGACAGACCATACTTCAGCATTGCAAAACGCTCCGCTACGCCCGCCAGCAGGAAGTACATTGCACGCAGGCCGAGGATGGCGAACAGGTTTGAGGTCAGCACGATAAACGGGTCGGTGGTGACGGCGAAGATCGCCGGGATACTGTCTACCGCAAAGATCACGTCGCTCAGCTCCACAAGGATCAGCACCAGCAGCAGCGGGGTGGCATACAGCAGGCCGTTGCGCCGCACGAAGAAGTGCTCGCTCTCAATGGTATCGGTCATGCGCAGATGTCCGCGCAGCCAGCGCACCATCGGCTTGTCACCGATCCCGGCCTCGTCCTCTTTCGCCAGCGCCATTTTGACCCCGGTGAAGAGCAGGAACGCACCGAAGACGTAGAGCAGCCACTCGAACTGCGTGATCAGCCAGCTACCGGCGAAGATCATGATGGTACGCAGCACAATCGCGCCCAGTACGCCGTAGATCAGCACCCGACGCTGGAGGGCAGGCGGGATAGAGAAGTAGCTGAACAGCATCAGCCAGACGAAGACGTTATCCACCGCCAGCGCTTTTTCGATCAGGTAGCCGGTGAGGAAGGCGAGCGCCTGCGGATCGGCCACGGCCCGTCCTTCGGTGCTCGCCAGATACCACCAGAAGACAGCGTTAAACAGCAGCGAGAGGGTGACCCACAGGATCGACCAGCCGGCCGCCTGTTTCATGGTCATGGTATGGGTGCCACGACGGCCATGAAGCAGAAGGTCGATAGCCAGCATGATCACAACGACTACAGCGAATCCGCCCCACAGGAGCGGTGTGCCGACACTATTCATAGAGAGTTTCCTTGCAATAAAAACAAAAACGGCCAACGTCGAAAGACGGCAGCCGCTTGTTTTTAGAGCACAGGGCCTCGCCTTTCGGCAAGGTCTCACTTACACCCTATTCAGGATGCCCGGCGACCGGATGCGTAAACGCATCGTAATGACGACCTGCCGGCGAAGAAGTTACTCCCCTTTGCTAGTAACAAAATATGTCAGAGCAGAGAGGGCGTCAATGTCAGCCCCCTCCGGTTTTACATACCTTTACGCCAGTGAGATAGTTACAGGTGTGGTGTCTGCAGGGAACACGACGCCCGTCTGGCGACGGATCTCGGTGAGGACCTTGGCGGTAATACGGCTCACCTCAAGGCCCGCGTGGTTAACCGTGTTCTCATCCACCAGCTGGGCAAACCGCTCCGCTTCATAGAGCATGGTATTGATATGCTGCGGCTGGGTGATCTCCTGCGGCTTGCCGCCGCGCGGCACAAACGACACGCGCTGACACTCGGAGAGGTGCTCAATCACCAGCGCACCATCTTCCCCCTGGATCTCGCTGGCCAACGAGGAGTCGCTGACCTTGGAGTGCTGCAACGTGATGCTGAAATCACCGTAGTTCAGCACCGCTACGCCGTGACCGTCGACACCGCTCGGCAACAGGCTGGCGGTGGCCTGCACGCTCTGCGGCTCGCCCCACAGCGCTACGGCTGAGGCCAGGCAGTAGAAGCCAATATCCATGATCGAGCCGTTAGAGAAGGCCGGATTGAAGGTATTAGGATTCTCGCCGTTGAGGTAGCGCGGGTAGCGTGAGGAGTACTGGCAGTAGTTAAAGAATACCTTCCGCAGCTTGCCCACCTTCGGCAGCGACTGCTGCACCAGCTGGAAGTTAGGCAGCGCGGCGGTCTTAAACGCTTCAAACAGCACGACGCCGTTTTCCCGCGCAACCGCGATGGCCGCCTCGACCTCCTGTAAATTTGAGGCCAGCGGCTTCTCGCAGATCACATGCTTCTTATGGCGTAAAAAGAGCTCGGTCTGCGAGAAGTGCAGCGAATTGGGGCTGGCGATATAGACCGCGTCGATAGACTCACTTTGCGCCAGGGCGTCGAGAGAGGTAAAGAGATGCTCAACGGGATAATCGCTGGCAAAGTGCTCAGCCTGCTCAAGGCTGCGGGAGTAGACGCCGGTCAGCTTCAGCTTGCCGGTCTCATGGGCGGCATCAACGAACTGGCGGGTGATCCAGTTGGTGCCAACGACTGCGAAACGTATCATAAATCCTTTATGCTCCATCGGGGACAGTCCGCCCAATGTAGCATGTCAGAATGACAAAACGAGTGCGCTATTGCGCAAAATCGCTAAGGGAGCGGTGCGTCAGCCACAGGCGGGTATCGAACTCCAGCTGATGGTACTGCGGCTCCATATGGCAGCACAGCTGGTAGAAGGCTTTGTCATGCTCCTTCTCCTTAAGATGCGCCAGCTCGTGGACGGCGATCATGCGCAAGAACGGCTCCGGCGCGCTGCGAAACACGGTGGCGATGCGGATCTCTGCCTTGGCCTTCAGCTTGCCGCCCTGCACCCGGGAGACGGCGGTATGCAGACCGAGGGCGTTCTTCAGGACGTGGATCTTATTGTCGTAGGCCACCTTGTTGATCGGCGGCGCGTTGCGCAGGAACTCGCTTTTCAGATCCTGAATATAGCTATAGAGCGCTTTGTCGGTGGTGACGCTGTGCTGGCCCGGATAGCGCTTCTCCAGCACCTCGCCGAGGCGATTTTGCGCAATGAGCGACTGCACCTGGGCCAGTAGATTTTCCGGATAGCCCTGGAGATAGAGAAGATTGCTCATTATTGCCCCGCGATAACAGTTAAAAAAGGGTATACTCACGCCCCCGCTCAGGGGACAACACCGAATTTTACCATCCAGGAGGGCCGATGAGCCATTCAGACAACGGTTTCCGTTCACTAAACTTAAAGCGTTTTCCGGAAACGGACGACGTCAACCCGCTGCAGGCGTGGGAAGCAGCCGATGAGTATCTGCTGCAGCAGCTGGACGAAACCGAAATCAGCGGCCCGGTCCTGATTTTTAACGATACCTTTGGGGCGCTGGCCTGCGCGCTGGTGGAGCATACGCCTTTCAGCATCGGCGACTCCTACTTAAGCGAGCTGGCGACCCGGGAGAACCTGCGCCACAACGAGCTGGATGAGGGCAGCGTCACCTTCCTCGACAGCACCGCCGCCTATCCGGCCGCGCCGGGCGTCGTGCTGATCAAGATCCCAAAAACGCTGGCACTGCTGGAGCAGCAGCTGCGCGCCCTGCGTCAGGTCGTGACGCCAGAGACGCGGATTATCGCCGGCACCAAGGCCCGCGATATCCATAACTCGACTCTGGAGCTGTTCGAGAAGATCCTCGGCCCGACCACCACCACGCTGGCGTGGAAAAAGGCGCGGCTGGTGAACTGTACCTTTAACGCCCCGGCGTTAAATGATGTGCAGGAGACCCTGAGCTGGAAGCTGGACGGTACGCCGTGGACTATTCATAACCACGCCAACGTCTTCTCCCGTACCGGGCTGGATATAGGCGCGCGCTTCTTCCTCCAGCACCTGCCGGAAAATCTGGAGGGGGAGATTGTCGATCTCGGCTGCGGTAACGGCGTGATTGGCCTGACCCTGCTGGAGAAGAACCCCGAGGCGCAGGTAGTGTTTGTTGATGAGTCGCCGATGGCGGTGGCCTCCAGCCGCCTGAACGTCGAGACCAATATGCCCGACGCGCAGGATCGCTGCGAGTTTATGATCAACAACGCGCTCTCCGGCGTAGAGCCATACCGCTTCAACGCGGTGTTCTGCAACCCGCCGTTCCACCAGAAGCACGCCCTGACGGATCATATCGCCTGGGAGATGTTCCACCACGCGCGTCGCTGCCTGAAAACCAACGGCGAGCTGTATATCGTGGCTAACCGCCACCTGGACTACTTCCATAAGCTGAAGAAAATCTTCGGCAACTGCACCACCGTTGCTACCAACAGCAAGTTTGTGGTGCTGAAGGCGGTGAAGCTGGCGCGCAGGCGTTAATTCCCATTCCGGCGGAGTGGTCGTGATTTTGTAGGCCCGGTAAGCGTAGCGCCACCGGGCATGACTGAACTTCCGCCGGGCGGCGCTACGCTTGCACCGGCCTACGTTGATCCGGCGTCGTCTTAAATTTCGAGAGCCAATTTTGTTCCCTGCGCGATGGCACGGCGGGCGTCCAGTTCCATCGCCACGTCGCAGCCGCCAATCAGATGCACCGTTTTTCCTGCCGCACGCAGCGGATCGGCCAGATCCCGGCGCGGCTCCTGACCGGCACAAAGCACGACGTGATCCACCGCCAACAGCTGCGGTTCGCCGTCGATCAGCACGTGCAGCCCCTCGTCGTCGATCTTCTGATAGCTCACCGCCGGGATCATCTTCACTCCACGCGACAGCAGCGTGGCGCGGTGGATCCAGCCGGTGGTTTTCCCCAGCCCTTCGCCGGGTTTACCTGGCTTACGCTGGAGCATCACAATCTGCCTCGGACTTTTCGGCTGCAATGCCCCCTCGGGACGCAGGCCGCCAACCTGCCGTAAACTGGTATCAATTCCCCACTCAACGCAAAACTCGGCAATGTTTTGGCTGGACGGCTCTCCCGGCTGGCTCAGGTACATGGCGGTATCGAAGCCGATGCCGCCGCAGCCGATAATCGCCACCTTCGCGCCCACCGGCACCTTATCGCGCAGTACCGCCAGATACGTCAGCACCTTCGGGTGATCGATCCCGTCGATCGGCGGGATCCGTGGCTCAATGCCGCAGGCGAGGATCGTCTCGTCAAAGTCGATAAGATCCTCTGCGCCCACCAGCCGGTTGAGCTGTAAACGGATGCCGGTAATATCGATCATTCGCCGATAGTAGCGCAGGGTTTCGTAGAACTCCTCTTTGCCTGGGATCTGCTTGGCGATATTAAACTGGCCGCCGATCTCTGCCCCCGCATCGAACAGCGTTACCTGATGGCCGCGCTGGGCAGCGTTTACCGCAAAGGCCAGCCCCGCCGGACCTGCACCGACCACCGCCAGCTTTTTCGCTGTTGATGCCGGAACGATCGGCATGATCGTCTCGTGACAGGCGCGGGGATTGACCAGGCAGGAGGTTACCTTGCCAGCGAAAATCCGATCGAGACAGGCCTGGTTGCAGCCGATACAGGTGTTGATCTCCGCCTCACGGCCGCTCTGCGCCTTCGACAGGATCTCTGCATCGGCGAGAAAAGGGCGGGCCATCGAGACCATATCGGCATCGCCGCGCGCCAGCACTGCGTCGGCAACGCCGGGATCGTTAATTCGGTTAGTGGTGATTAGCGGCACCGAGACGTGCCCCTTCAGCTTGCGCGTCACCCAGCTAAAGGCGGCGCGTGGCACCGGCGTGGCGATGGTGGGAATGCGCGCCTCGTGCCAGCCAATCCCGGTATTGATGATGGTTGCGCCTGCGGCCTCCACGGCTTTTGCCAGCTGCACCGTCTCCTCGAACGTGCCGCCATCCTCGACTAAATCGAGCATCGACAGGCGGTAGATAATGATAAAATCGCTGCCTACGCGCTGGCGCACGGCACGCACCACTTCGGTAGCAAAACGCATCCGCCGGGTGTAATCGCCTCCCCATTCATCCTCGCGCTGGTTGGTACGGGCCGCGAGAAACTCGTTAATCAGATACCCCTCCGAACCCATGATCTCTACCCCGTCGTAGCCCGCCTCGCGGGCAAGCAGGGCACAGCGCGCGAAATCTTCGATCAGGGCCAGGATCTCATCGTGGGTCAGGGCATGGGGGGTAAAGCGGTTAATGGGGGCTCGAATAGCCGAGGGGGCTACCAGTTGCGGCTGATAGCTATAGCGCCCGGTATGCAGGATCTGCAGGGCGATTTTACTGCCTTCCTGATGTACCGCTTCGGTGACCAACTGATGATGCGGCAGCTGGCTGGCATCGCACAGCGCCGCACCGCCCGCCATCGTCACCCCAGAAAGCGCCGGTGCTACGCCGCCGGTGACAATCAGCGCCACGCCGTGACGGGCGCGCTCGGCATAAAAGGCGGCGAGGCGCTCAGGGCCATCGGGACGCTCTTCAAGGCCGGTATGCATCGAGCCCATCAGCACGCGGTTTTTCAGGGTGGTAAAGCCCAGATCGAGAGGGGCAAACAGCGACGAATAGCGCATTGTCTCTTCCAGTATAAAATTATTGTTATGTGGTCGGATGAGTTCTAATTTAGCCGTCGCAAGATAAAAGGGAAAAGGCGCGTGAAGCAGTTGTGATGGGATTCAAAGAATGGCGTTGGCCCCCATCCGTAAACGGGGGCCAACGTAGTCAGGCTTTTTCAGTGGAGACGCTCAGGGCCGCCAGCGCCAGCCCGGCCGCTTTCAGCACCTGCTCGCACTGTTCAACCGTCAGGGTTAACGGCGGTTCGATACGAATGGTTTTAGCATTGTTCAGCGTGCCCGCCACCAGCACGCGCTGACGGAACATCTCGCTGGCAAAGTTGTATCCGCTCTCGTTATCGACAAACTCAATTGCCATCAACATCCCTTTGCCGCGCACGTCGTGCACCAGCTCTGGGTACTGACGCGCCAGCAGGCGGAAACCGTCCAGCAGCATGTCACCTTTCTGCTCGGCCTGCGCCGGGAGGTTCTCTTCTAGCAGCACGTTGATGGTCGCCAGCGCTGCCGCACAGGCCAGCGGGTTACCGCCAAAAGTGGTGGTGTGCAGGAACGGGTTGTCGAACAGCACCGAGAAGACCTCCTCGGTCGCAATCGTCGCGCCGATAGGCATCACGCCGCCGCCGAGCGCCTTAGCAAGGCAGAGGATATCCGGCTGCACGTTCTCATGCTCGCAGGCGAACATCCTGCCGGTACGGCCCATGCCGGTCTGCACTTCATCAAAGATCAGCAGTGCACCAAACTCATCACACAGCTTACGTACGGCAGGGAGGTATCCCGTCGGCGGCAGGATCACACCGCCTTCGCCCTGAATCGGCTCCAGGATCACCGCTGCTACGTCATCACCGGTTTTATGGCACTCGGAGAGCAGAGTGCGCATCGCCTCAATATCGCCAAAGGGAACATGGCGGAAGCCCGGCAGCAGCGGCATAAAGGGTTTACGGAAGGCGGATTTTGCCGTCGCGGAGAGCGCCCCGAGGGACTTGCCGTGGAATGCGCCGCTGGTGGCGACAAAGGTAAACTTCCCGCGCGGCGACTGATACGCCTTCGCCAGCTTGAGAGCCGCCTCAACGGACTCGGTGCCGCTATTGCTAAAGAAGCTGTACTTGAGTTTGCCCGGTGCCAGGGCAGCGAGAGTTTTTGCCAGCATGGCCCGGAGCGGATCGAGCAGCTCCTGGCTGTGAAGCGGTTGTTTCGCGAGTTGATTCTGTACGGCGGAAACCACAACTGGATTACGGTGCCCCACATTAAAAATACCAAATCCACCCAGGCAATCTAAAAACTCCTGTCCCTGGGTGTCGACAAGCGTATTGAGACTTCCTGCTTGCCACTCTACGGCTCCGTAATCCCCGCCAGCAGTAACAGACTTGCGGTACTCTAAAAATCCAGGGTTCACATGCTCTTTAAAGTAATCAATCACCTCTCGGTTAAGTTCTTTCATCTCCTCATGATCAAGCGTTCGCTTCTCAATGAGATTCAGGGCGTGTGCGCTACAGGCGAGGGCCGATGCGCTGGAAGGTAACCTGTTCAAAATGAGCTCCCGGGGATGGCGTATCACGCGATACTGCATAAATTATTGCAGGGATTACGCCACTTCGGCATGAGTAGCAAAAATCGGGATAAACGCCAGGTAAAAACAGCGCTGCACAAAATTTAATCATGCCAAATGATGTCCGCCATAGGTAACCCTTAGGCATTTTTCGAAGGATTTTGCAGGCTTACGGCACCGACTGCACCAGCGTAGTGCAAGGCGTGCTACACAAACGGGCAGGGCGAATACGCCTTTGGAGGTAGTTTCATTTCGAAAGTATTTGAAATCAATCTATTAGAAGGGCGTATAAAAAGTGCGGTTTAGTGATTTTTTGCGATCGCGATCGGTTTTAACAACTAAAGATAAATTTTTTACCGCCGAAAAATGATTAGTCTAAAAAATTAACATATAACACCTGCAAGGAATGCCCGCCATGTCCTCTCAACGCTATGTCACCCAGAACGAGTACGCCCTGGACGATGACACCACCCTGATGTCCACCACCGATCTGCAAAGCTACATGACCCATGCCAATGACACTTTTGTGCAGGTGAGCGGCTATACGCTTAACGAGCTCTTGGGTCAGCCGCACAATCTGGTGCGCCATCCAGATATGCCGAAAGCGGCCTTTGCCGACATGTGGTACACGCTCCAGCAGGGTGAGCCGTGGAGCGGCATTGTAAAAAACCGCCGTAAAAATGGCGATCACTACTGGGTGCGGGCTAACGCGGTGCCGGTGGTGCGTAACGGCCAGACCACAGGCTATATGTCGATCCGTAACCGGGCGACGCCGGAAGAGATCGCTGCCGTTGAGCCGCTCTACAAGGCGCTGAATGAAGGGCGCTGCAACCGGCGGATCCATAAGGGGCTGGTGGTGCGTAAAGGCTGGCTCGGCAAGCTGCCGGCCATGCCGCTGCGCTGGCGGGTACGCGGCGTGATGGCGGTGCTGTTTGCGCTGATGGCGGCCTCGCTCACGTTAAGCCATGCCGGGTGGAGCGCAATAGCAGCCAGTGCGGCGGTGATGCTGCTGGGGACGTTGCTGTTTGAGCAGCAGATTGTCCGCCCGGTAGAGAACGTGGCGCGTCAGGCGTTGAAGGTTGCCACCGGCGAGCGTAACAGCGTAGAGCATCTCAACCGCAGCGACGAGCTAGGGCTCACCCTGCGCGCGGTCGGCCAGCTGGGCCTGATGTGCCGCTGGTTAATTCATGATATTTCCGGTCAGGTCGCCAGCGTGCGTAACGGTAGCGAACGCCTGGCCCAGGGCAATGAAGATCTTAACGACCGCACCCGCCAGACGGTCACCAACGTTCAGCAGACCGTGGCCACGATGAACCAGATGGCGGCGTCGGTACAGAGCAACTCTGAAACCGCCGCTGAGGTCGATAAACTGTCGATGGCGGCGAGCACGGCGGCGAGCGAAGGCGGAGAGGCGATGCAGACGGTAGTGAAAACCATGGATGATATTGCCGACAGCACGCAGCGTATCGGCTCTATCACCACACTTATCAATGACATCGCCTTCCAGACCAATATTCTGGCGCTCAACGCGGCGGTTGAAGCGGCTCGCGCCGGGGAGCAGGGCAAAGGCTTTGCCGTGGTGGCCGGGGAAGTTCGTCATCTGGCGAACCGCAGCGCCAACGCGGCGAACGATATCCGTAAGCTAATTGATGCCAGCGCCAGCAAGGTACAGTCCGGCGCGGATCAGGTTCACGCCGCTGGGCGTACCATGGATGATATCGTGGAGCAGGTGAAAAACGTGACGCGCCTGATTGCCCAGATCAGCCACTCTACCTCGGAGCAGGCCACGGGCTTGTCAGAGCTCACCCGGGCGGTGGCCGAGCTGGACGGCATTACGCAGAAAAATGCCGAGCTGGTCGAAGAGAGCGCGCAAATTTCGGCGATGGTTAAGCATCGCGCTAACCGTCTGGAAGATGCCGTTACCGTCCTGCATTAATTAGCGCCATTTATTCATGCCGCCCGGTTGAACACGATCGGGCGGCTTTTTTTGCCATTGTGTAATCGATTTTTAATATATTTGTTAAATCGTGCTACTTACGTTCATATAACGATCGATGCTCTGCCATTAATAGCCTACGCCTATTTATCAAAGGATATATCGTCTATAAAAGCGATCAAAGTCATAAAGTTAGCTGCTCCGTTACCGATAACGTGATCGTCTTAAAGATAATCATTTTGATGGAGTATATATGTTCTTACATGACGTAAAGATTGGGACAAAGTTATTTCTGGCATTCGGATTCTTTATTGTATTAATGGTAGCCAGCTCCTGCCTTTCACTATTTAGCCTGAACCGTGCAAATAACGGCATGCAGACTATTGTGAACAGTGATTATCCCACCACGGTTAAAGCGAACCAGCTTATCGACAAGTTTCAGACCTTTGTCAGCACCCAGCAGCTGATGCTGCTGGATAGCGAAGGGAAGTGGAACGAGAGCATGCAGCAGCAGCTGACCGCCATCAGCGGCGAAATTACGCTGCTGCTGGATACCCTGACGAAACAGCTCGATGATCCCCAGGCGCAGAAGATCCTTACCGACCTGCGCGGCGTACGCCAGCAGTATCTTGACTCCCGCTTCCGCATTTTAGAGGCGGTGAAGGTTGGTAATCGGGAAGCCGCAGTGCAGGAGATGATGAACACCACCGTGCCTATCCAGAACGCCTATAAGCAGAAGGTGCTGGAGCTGATCGCGATTCAGGACGCGCGGATGCGCGACGCGGGTAAGCAGGTCGACAGCGACTTCAACACCAACCGCCTGATGCTGATCCTGCTGGCAGTGGTTAGCATCGCTATCGCCGTGCTGATGGGCACCGTTATTGTGCGTGCCATCACCCGTCCGCTGGGGCAGGCGGTGGATCTGGCAGAGGCGATTGCCGCCGGGGATCTGACCCACTCGATTGAGGTGAAGCACCGCGACGAGACTGGCGTCCTGCTCAGCGCCCTGATGGCCATGAAGACCCGCCTGCTGGAGATTGTGCAGGAGGTGCAGTACGGCTCAGAGAATATCTCCAGCGCCGCCGCGCAGATCGTAGCCGGTAATCAGGATCTCGCGGCCCGCACCGAAGAGCAGGCCAGCTCCGTTGAGCAGACCGCTGCCTCTATGGAGCAGATCACCGCCACGGTGAAAAACACGGCGAGCCATACTACCGAAGCGACCCAGCTCTCCGCCGACGCGGCGACGGTGGTAAAAACCAACGGCGCGATGATGAAACAGGTGACGGAGAAGATGCGCGTCATCAACGATACCTCCAGCCGCATGTCCGACATCATCAACTTGATCGATGCCATTGCTTTCCAGACCAATATTCTGGCGCTCAACGCGGCGGTTGAAGCCGCACGTGCGGGCGAGCACGGACGTGGCTTTGCGGTGGTGGCCGGGGAGGTACGCCAGCTGGCGCAGAAAAGTGCCTCATCGGCGAATGATATTCGCCAGCTAATTGAGGACTCCACGACTCAGGCGCGGGAAGGGATGGCGCTGGTGGAAAAAGCGGGCGGGCTGATCAACGGCATGGTGAGCAACGTTGAAGAGATGGATACCATCCTGCGGCAAATTGGTCACGCCAGCCATGAGCAGACGGAAGGGATCTCGCAGATCAACAGCGCCATTGGCCTGATTGACGCCACCACCCAGCAGAACTCCAGCCTGGTGGAGGAGTCCGTGGCGGCAGCGGCGTCGCTGAACGAGCAGGCGCAGCACATGAAAGCCCTGATCAAGGTATTCCGCGTTAGCCAGACAGAGGCGACCGCTTAATCCATCTGGGAGATCTCCAGCGCCGCCCGGTCGATCACGCCGATGATCTGCTTCAGCTGGGCGGGGCTGATCTCTTCATGGTTCACCTTCAGATCCAACACGGCCTTGAAGTTATCCAGGGCGCGTTTCATCTGCGGATTTTTACGCAGCTGGTGCCCGACGCCGCGCGCTTTGATCCGCGCCTGAATATGCACGAGATGCTCCTGGTTCTCCTCCAGCCACTGCTGGCCTGCCTGGGTAATGGCAATCTTTTTACGTCCGCTCTCCTCTTCGCTAATCTCAATAAACGCCTGCTCCTGCAGGAAGTCGAGGGTCGGATAGATCACGCCGGGGCTGGGGGTATAGTGGCCCTGGGTCAGGTTTTCGATCTCTTTAATCAGCTCATAGCCGTGGCTGGCGTTGCGGGTGAGGATATCTAACACCACCAGCCGCAGCTCGCCGTGGCCGAAGAAGCGCTGACGGCGTCCGCCGCCGTGGCCGTGATGAGGGTGGGGACGATCTTCAGCATGGTGCATGATTACAGCCTCTTTTTTTTGATATATCTAAACTATGTCTAAAGTAAGTCTACATCCCGGAATTACTGCTTGTCTAACGCTATCAAAAAAATTCTTGCAATCTCTCTAAGTAGCAATCATTATCATTTAAAATTTATTTAGATATATCGTATTCAACCTGGGATGGCTAACATGACGAAACAAGATCGACGTTATCCGCAGCGCGTGCGCAATGAGCTGCGCTTCCGCGAACTGACGGTGCTGCGCGTGGAGCGCATCGGAGCACGTTTCCAGCGTATCGTGCTGGGGGGAGAGGCGCTGGCGGGTTTTAGCAGCCGGGGCTTTGACGATCACACCAAGGTATTCTTCCCGCAGCCGGGCCAGCCGTTTGTGCCGCCGACGGTAACGGAAGAGGGCATCGTTTGGGGTGACGGCGTGCGTCCCGCCTCGCGCGACTACACCCCGCTCTACGACGAAGCCCGCCATGAGCTGAGCCTCGACTTTTTCATTCACGATGGCGGGGTCGCCAGCCGCTGGGCTGAAAATGCACAGGTAGGGGATACCCTGACCATCGGCGGGCCACGCGGTTCGCTGGTGGTGCCGGAAGATTACGCCTGGCAGCTTTATGCCTGCGACGAGAGCGGCATGCCTGCGCTACGCCGCCGCCTGGAGACGCTGCGCCAGCTGGCGAAACGCCCGCAGGTGACGGCCATCGTGACCATCGGTGACGAACGCTATAAGGCGTATCTCGCCCATCTGGATGAGTTTGCCATTGAGTGGATTGTCGGTCATAGCGAAGAGGCGCTGGATCGGCGTCTGGCGCAGGTGAACGTCCCGCAGGACGATTACTATATCTGGCTAACCGGGGAAGGGAAGGTCGTGAAAAACGTCAGTCGCCGGTTTGAGACTGACGCTATCGATCCGCAGCTGGTGCGCGCTGCTGCCTACTGGCACGATAAGTAACGGCGTCAGGCTACCGCGTCGTACTGCGCCTCGCTGACCTGCCGCTCCAGCGAGGTGCACACCTCCGCCAGGGCTTTCTCCTGCTGCACGAAGTACCCCTCCTGATCCTTTAAGGAAGAGACCAGCTGCCAGGCGCTCTCGCCCTCCAGCTTGCTAAGCTCCGCCAGCAGCCCGGCGATATGGGCCTTAACCTCCGCGATGCGTGCCCGCAGGCGGGTGAGATCGTTGAGCCTGTCGCTGGCCATCAGCGGCCCCAGCCCCTTTTGCAGGCGGGCAAAGAGCGAGCGGACGGCGGCAACGTCACCGCGCTGCCGGGCCTGGTTAAGCTGGACCATCATGGCGTTGGCTTCATCTTTGAGATCGTCGTCCACCAGATCCGGATGGCACAGCTTGCTGGCCTGACGCCACAGTTTTTTCAGCTCCTGACGCTCGTCCTGGGAGAGCTTCTGCTCAAAGCTAAACCGGGCCTGGGCATCGTGCTGCTGCTCCTGGTACTCCTCATACTCCTGACGTGCCTCGTCCCGCGCCTGGCGGGCCGGCTCCTCCTCGCGGATGAGTCCTTTTTCCAGCTCCTGGGCTTCGGCCAGCAGGGAGGCGATCAGGGCATTTTGCTGCTGGACGCGGCGGCGGGTATCGGCCGCCTGCGACGAGCTGGCGGGCAGGCTGCGCCAGCGCTGGGTCAGCGAAGCCAGCGCCTCAACGGCCTGAGCCATATACTGCTGGCAGCGCAGGTAGTCCGCCTCCCGACGCCGGGCCTCTGCCTGCTGCCTGCGCAGCGTGGCTTCCGCCAGCGCCTGACGAAGACGCAGGATCTGCGCCATCATCGGCCCGAGACGCTTCATATAGCTATCGTTAAAGTCGTCGAGGATCTGAATGCGGGCGTTGCGTTTATCGATCAGCTCCCGCATCTGCTCTTCCAGCGCCTTCAGCTCCAGCTTGCTGGCTGCCACCTGTGGATCGTGCCACTGGGTCACCGCGCGCTGGCTCTGTAGCCAGGTGGCGATAGCCTGTAACGCCGCGGAGTAGTTCTTCTGCTCCAGCGCCGCAACGATAAACGCCAGCTCAGGATCCTGAGCATTGCTTTGCAGCCAGCCAAGCTGGCTATGGATGATGATCTCATCCTCCAGCTCAATGGCGTTCTTTATGATCTCAAGCCGTTTGATAGGTTTGTTCATGGCGTTTCGCTGTGCGCCTGGGTAGTTGACTCAAGCGTAGTTGTGATTAAGAGAACAGGGAATAGTACCGTTTCGCTAGAGATTATCATTCGCCGCGGCAAAAATAGCATCAAAAATCGGGACGGCTTTTTCCTACGGCTCTTGTGTTGAGCGGTGTTTACTCCTCCGAGTTTGCATAAACATCCGCCGACGCGGCCACTCGGCAAAAAAATGCGGCAGCCACGCGGCGAGAGAGAAGAGGCTTTGTTCCATAAGCAATGATTCTCTAAATTACTTTGCAGCGCACTAAATGGCGGTCATTTTCAGGCCAGGCTGCTGTAACGTAAAGAAGATTTGTTAGGACCAAGGATATCTTTGAATGGACAAAACCATACTGTTTTTAATAGGGACGCTACTGTTAAGCAGTCACGCATTAGCCGATGAATGTACGATAAAGGATGCCGAAGCCGCAGAGCAGGCCGTCGATCACCTTACCCGCTGGCAGGCATTGAATGACAACTTTACACGTTTCCATCAGTGCGATGAGGGCAGTATTGCGGAAGGGAATTCTGAAGCAGTTATCCGTCTATTGGTAGATAAATGGGAAGCGTTGCCTAAGCTGAGTGTGTTAACTAGACAGAATGCCGTTTTTGAAACGTGGGTACTAAGCCACATTGATTCAACATTGGATTTAGGCGATCTGCAAACAGCCGTAAACCTTGCTACCTCTCAGTGTCCTGCGTCAGAAAGTGCGCTATGCCAGAAGATCGTAAAAGCTGCCCAAGCCGCTATTCATGAATCTAACTCATAAGCGTATTAAGCGTGATTAACTGGCTAGATTATGCCAGCCGTGTAGAATTTTTAGCGACACAATTCCTTCAATCACCTCATTCACCTGTATTGTTCCGTAAGAGGCTATTACCATGAAAATCAAAGCAATTGGTGCGCTTTCCGCTGCTCAGGCGCTCGAACCGATGGACATCAGCCGCCGCGAGCCAGGCCCGCACGACGTGCAGATCGCCATCGCCTACTGCGGGGTGTGTCATTCGGACGTACACCAGGCCCGTGCCGAGTGGGCCGGGACGCTGTTTCCTTGCGTACCGGGGCATGAGATCGTTGGCCGCGTTGCCGCTGTCGGCTCCGACGTCACCGGGTACAAAGAGGGCGATCTGGTTGGCGTAGGCTGTATCGTCGACAGCTGTAAGCACTGCGAAGATTGCGAAGAGGGGCTGGAAAACTACTGCGATCATATGGTCGGCACCTACAATGGCCCGACGGCGGATGCTCCAGGTCATACCCTTGGCGGCTACTCGCAGCAGATCGTTGTCCATGAGCGCTATGTGCTGCGTATTAAACACCCTGAAGATCAGCTAGCCGCTGTTGCACCGTTGCTCTGCGCCGGGATCACCACCTACTCACCGCTGCGTCACTGGCAGGCTGGCCCTGGTAAAAAAGTGGGCGTAGTGGGCATCGGCGGCCTGGGTCACATGGGGATCAAGATTGCACATGCGATGGGCGCGCACGTGGTAGCGTTCACTACCTCTGAATCCAAGCGCGAAGCGGCAAAAGCGCTGGGTGCAGATGAGGTGGTGGTCTCCCGCAACCCGGAAGAGATGCAGGCCCACACCAAGAGCTTTGATTTTATCCTCAACACCGTGGCTGCACCGCACAACCTCGACGCCTTCACTGCCTTACTGAAGCGTGACGGTACCATGACCCTGGTGGGCGCACCGGCTACCCCGCATCCGTCGCCGGAAGTCTTTAGCCTGATCATGAAGCGTCGCTCGATTGCCGGCTCAATGATCGGCGGTATTCCGGAAACTCAGGAGATGCTCGACTTCTGCGCAGAGCACGGGATTGTGGCTGATATTGAGATGATCCACGCCGATGAGATCAACGAGGCCTGGGAGCGCATGATCAAAGGCGACGTAAAATATCGCTTCGTCATCGACAGCGCTACGCTGGCCGAGTAACGCACGGAACACGTAGGCCGGGTAAGCGCAGCGCCACCCGGCAAATTGCCGCCTTCTGACGTATGGGAGGCGGCTGTCCGTTATCTGTTTAAGCAGCGGCGCGGATAGTAAAATCAAAATGGATAGCATCGTAGGGAAATAGCGTGCCACGAGTGCCTTTTTCCAATAATCCGTTATTCAGCAGGGCGGTAACATCCGTATGGACGCCTTTGATATCGCGACCTACCCGAGCAGCAATGTCGCGGATCGTCATTTCACCGAAGCCAGCCATAGAAAGTAAGATTCCCATTCTGTTGGGTGATAACGTCTTATGCATTACCTCCCATGAAGGAAACGAAATCACATCATCACCGGTACTTCTTTCCCCTGCCGCTGCTGCGTTCAGAGCAGACATCACGTCCGCCGAAAAATCTTTCATAGCTTCGATTTTAATCGTTACGGTTTTCATGTTATGCCTTCTCTTTACGGATAGTTTCTACGTCTGAAAGGAAGTCAGCAAACAGCCTGTCGATACTTACAAAGGTCGTACTGAACTCATGACCGCCAATGTGTTTATGATCGCCTTTGCCTCGCTCGTTATCGTAACGCATCACACAAGTCCCAGAGACCACATAGGCCATACTGTACTTAAAACCATGCTTGCTTCCTAAAATGGCTGGGTCGACTTCCCATATAAGTACTTGTATATATGCATTTTCATCCAGATAACGTGTAAATTTCTTATACAGTTTTGCTGACATTTAATCGCTCTCCATGCGTGTTGTAAATTATTACAACAAGAAGGTCTGTTGTCAATGCTTACAACAGACTCTCATCAGCACATCCTGTTTTCCCAAATACCTGGATAATATCTACCAGCGCGTTCGCTGCATATCGATCACAAACCGGTACTTCACGTCGCCTTTCAACATACGCGCAAAGGCCTGTTCGATATCCTCACCGGCAATCATCTCCACATCGGCAGTAATATTGTGCTTACCGCAGAAATCCAGCATCTCCTGGGTCTCTTTGATGCTGCCTATCGACGAGCCGCTGATGCTCAGACGACGGAACACCATCGGCGTGATGTTAGGTGACAGGTGCGGACGGTCGGGAATGCCCACCAGCACCAGACGACCGTTAGTTTTCAGGGTAGCCAGATAGGGATCGAGATCGTGCGGTGCAGCCACGCAGTCGATGATCAGATCCAGCGTAGTTTGGGCTGAGGCCATCTGCTCCGCATCGCGGGAGACCACGACACGACGTGCCCCCAGACGGTGTGCATCCTCGCCTTTTTCCGGTGAGGTGGTAAACAGGGTCACTTCCGCACCCAGCGCGCTCGCCAGCTTAACGGCCATGTGGCCCAGACCACCAAGACCCACCACGCCAACGCGCGTGCCCGCCTGAACGTTGTAGTGATGCAGCGGAGACCAGACCGTTACGCCCGCGCAGAGCATCGGTGCTACGCCCGACAGCGGCAGGTGCTGCGGTACGGACACCACGAAGTCCTGATCGACCACCACGTTCTGCGCGTAGCCGCCCCAGGTGCTCTCTCCGGTATATTTATCGATGCCGTTATAGGTTGCCGTGAAGCCCGCCTCGCAGTATTGCTCTTCCTGCTGCTTGCAGAAGTGGCACTCCCGGCAGGAGTCAACCATCACGCCGACGCCGACGAGATCACCCGCTTTAAACTTATCGACCGCCGCCCCGGTCTCGACGATGCGGCCGACGATCTCATGGCCCGGCACCAGCGGATAGCGGCTTACTGCCCACTCGTTACGCGCCATATGCAGATCGGAGTGGCAGACGCCGCAGTAGAGGATCTCAATCTTCACGTCCTGCTGTTGCAGCGGGCGCAGCGCAATCTGGCTGCTGGAGAGAGGTTGTGCCGCGTCCGTCGCGACTAATGCATTAATTTTCATCGTGCCTCGGAAATAGGGTGCTTTTATTCAAGGAAGGCGGCAGACTTTAATTAAGTTGGTTCGATATTGATAGTAGTCACCAAATGGTGACCATAAGCCGGAGAGTGAATAATGCCTGCATGGGTAGACGGTAAGCTGATGTTCTTTGCGGATTCACCCCCGCGACGCCTGATGGATCTCTTCTCCGTCAAATGGAGCACGATGGTGCTGCATGCGCTCTACCACTGGCCCGGCGAGCGCGCCCGCACCGGGGAATTGCAGCGCAGCCTGGAAGGCATCTCCAAGAAGATGCTGTTTCAAACCCTGAAAGAACTAGAGCAGCGCGGCCTTATCACTCGGCATGTCTATGACGTCATTCCACCAAAAGTGGATTACCGCCTGACGTCGTTGGGCAAGACCTTTGCCGAGCCGATAGAGCAGATGTACCAGTGGGGGCTGGAGAACCAGGCGGCGCTGGATGAGATGGAGAAGAGGTATAGAGGGGGCGGAGAATGAGACTGATTAGACCGTATAGGATTGCGTAACGCTGATTATAAAGCAATGGGCTGGGTAGAGCGGATACTTAACTAATGATACGAAGTATTATCCATTTAATTTCACCGTTACAATAACAGACAGTTAGTCTGTATAAACATTTCTCAATGAATGTAATAATGCTTCCCAAATTGAAATTAGTTTATTTTCAGGGGGTTAAATAACACTTACCACTATTAATTGTTCTTTTAAAAAGAAATAGTTACAAATAATCTGCATTTAGAATAAGCATTTAATGTAAAGAATTCACATGTCTGTCTAATCATAATCAATCCTGTTTCTGAGCAAGATTAACATGACTTGCATTAATCCTATGTTTTTTACAGGAAAGCGTAATGGCTCTCAATGGTAAATTTATCCTCAATGATGCGGAGTACTCCCCATTGATATTTCCAGGAGTGGGGGATTTTATGGCTTTCTCGGGCGAAGGCGTTTATCGTAACCGAGGAGGATGCGGGAATATAGCTAAGAGTGGCCCGCTTCCACCTGGAAGATACTGGATTGTAGCCAGAGGAGAAGGCGGCTTTTTCTCCAAAGAGCTGGCTTGGGTAAAAGATATGTATAATAAATACCATAACGGTGCGATCTTTAAACACTCAGAATGGTTTGCATTGTACCCTGACGGTTGGGGTATTAGTGATTATATGTGGATAGAAGGAGTCAAACGTGAGCATTTTCGTCTGCACCCCGGTACACGTTCGGAAGGGTGTATAACAATGAAGCATAATTCAGACTTTGCCATGTTACGTAACGTACTATTAAGGACCCCTTTAATTCGTGTTCCTTGCATGAAAAACTTGATGGCCTTCGGTGCAGTTGAGGTTATAACGAATGATAATACTTGCCCGTAGTATTGCAAAAATAGGGCTTTTCATCGTGCTTTTTTGCTTAGGCGCATGGTTGATAGATCCTGCAACATTTATCAGCCTTGACGCTACATCAGCTTTTGCGCAGTGGATTTATGGCAATGTAAATCAGGAGAACTTTGATGATCTCTGGGTCCTCTCTTGGGTGGTGTTTTCTTTCATATTTGCCATAGTCTTCTACAAGGCAATCATGCTTCTTTTAAATAAGTATTTCAGTAAACCTTAGAGCATGATCCAAAGTGCCGGCTGTTAGGTTTTGGCACAGGAGAGTTTAACAAGCACCGAGTCAATGATGATTAATGCGCTAAGTGACGAGTAAACTCTCTGTATGAATGCCTATAAATGTTATGAAACGCCAAAGCTATTCTGGCACAAGATCATTAAGTCTGAAACTGCCTGACCAGAGTCGTTTGGTTGCAACCTTATCCTCTGGTTGCGCAGTAATAACAGTCACGCTGTATTCCTTGCCTCGACTAAACTGGTATTTCACAGGAATACACTGTCCCGCCTGTATGGTATATGAAGGATTATCGAAATTGTCTTGTTTCCATACTTCCTGCATTTTTCCCTTCGCGTCACGGGCTGACAATGACAGCGTAAGTAATTTCGCATGACCGCTTTTAACAGTGGGGTCATTATTGACTGAAATACAGGGCTGGTTGTCTTTAAGGGTTATGTCAGCCACCCGGTAGGCGTTATTTTCCATGCTACAGGCAGCGAGAAACAATGGGACGAGTAAAAGAAATTTCCTTTTCATTTAGATAAGTTCCACTAGGGTTCGCACCGGCGTTGTGACCGAAATCGATCTCAGCGCCGGTCAATGCCGTGTGCAGTATAAACAATACCTCCACATTCCTACTCTGGCCGCTTGATTTCAGGCGGCAAAGGGAAGGGCTCCCCATTATGCATGGGTATTCCGCTGCTCAGATCGATATCCCAGTCCGCAAGGAAATAGGGTAATTTTCCTTGCCTTACTTCGCCAAGGAGCTTGGTCAGCCACCCCGCATAGGCCCAGTCATCCCCTTTCCCTGCACGGGCAAGTTCTGGGAACTGGTGTAAAAACTGCTGTGCCATCTCCAGTGCCGAAAGTGACTTAACGTTCTGCCATTCAAAGGGTTGCCAGCCAGCACCGCTTGTGTAACGTGCAATCTCACGCTCATTCGAATGTTTGGGGGGCATGACTGCAGAGGGAACGCTGTAATCTGGCACCCACTCCAGCCGCCAATGGCAACCTGATGGTGACATAGAAGGAAATATGCGGATTTTTTGGTAACCCAGCACATGCAACTCATGCGTCATTTCCATCATGCGGATACAGGGCTGAATACCTTTATCAATGCTCGGTTTCCAGCTGCTTTGCTTATCAACCTGATTGCGCCAATTTTGCATGGGCTGAGCCAGGTAAAGTATTTCATCCAATACATCAAGCCGACGTACCCATGCCTGAGGAATGTCGTTCAGACCGTGTTTAGCTCCCCAAAGCTGACCTGCAATGGATGCCGTTGAATCACTATCTCCGTCGTGATTGGTTGCTCGTATCAGCGTATCGCGGAAACCACGGGCTGAAAGAAAGGCATACAGACCAATCGCCAGCGCTTCCTCACCCACCCAGCCTTCTCCCAGTTGCTGGATGGCTTCATGTGGATTGAAACGCATTTCACGGGCAAGTTTTTGGGCTAATAGATAAGGCTCGGTATTGGCCGTTTTTCCATAGACGTGCCCCCATTCACTGCCGTCGCTATAGCCATTACGCACGGCGAGAAATTCCTCTTCCCCTTTGATTAAGCGAGCGATAATTCTGGGTAAAATACCTGAAGAAGCCCAGCCATCAACGTGACCATGCGTTAATGCTGCTGCACGGACGGCGAGATCAAACGGATCAATATCCTGTAAGAAGCCAATGGGGGCGGTACGCATCACACCACCACAGCCCTTTGAGTCATTTATCGGTTTTTCGATACTGCCTGTCCCGCCTGCTTTTAGCGCTGACAGGCACGTATTACCGGGAGCTCGTCTTGTCCGCATGTTTGCTCGTGAAGCCAGCCAACCAAAATGCGAGCCTGATTTATTTTGCTGGGTATCGTACCAGTCGAGATAAGCATGACGTATCTCTTCCAGCGCACGGGATAGGTTAATAACGCCTTGCTCATTGGTAGCGCGCTGAATACCTTCAAGGGTAAACAGGGTCATTTGGGTATCATCACTGACCACCAGTTTACCCTGTTGCAGGATAGGTTTAGTCAGCCCTTCATTGCCAAACGTCTGGCGGATTTCCTCAAGTGAATCAAATTCAACGGCATAGCCAAAAGCATCACCGACAGCCCCACCCAGCAAACAACCTAAAACGCGATCTAACCAGGCATCATTATGTGGCAGTGATAGTGCATTGAGATATTGCTTCTGAACGATTGAGTTCAGACTACCCGGTCTGGCCTCATTAACCGCAGCGATAGCGTCTTCCGCCTCCATTCCGAGTTCGATCAATAATCTTGCTGAAATGAGTCCGGTGCGCCCAAGGCCGCTACGGCAATGTACAAGGATGCGTTTTCCACTACGAAGAAGAGTACGTAACCGGAGGCCAGCATAAACCCACCGACGCTCAAATAGTTCGTCCGGCATCGCCTGGTCGGTAATGGGCAACTGAAACCAATCCATGTCTCTGGCTTCAACTTCAGTACCAAGCGCTTCAACGTGTAAACTGGCAAGTTCCTCATCCGTCATCAGGCTCACTACGGCAGAGGCTCCCCAGGATTTTACAAGATCCAGGTCAAGAGCGAGGTCTCGCTGAAACTGTCCTGATAAAGCATTCTGCTGATGTTTTCCCGGACAAATTGTCATGCCAATATGCCCTTGACCATTAGGTACTTCAACCGAGGTAATGATTAAGGGGTTGTTGAGACTGGTTAGAGACATACGAGCTCCATGGGTAGCGATAAGGCCATCAGGGTATGCAACACTTTACCGGGCAAACATCATGTTAGCCACAAGGAGGCAAGACCTACAAAGGGTATGCAAGTATGATTGCAGTTAAGTCAGCAGGATCTAGATACATTAAACTTTTAACAATTGAAGATGATCTAATTTATCGTTATTTTTGCAAGGACAAGCAAGAAAGCACTCGCAAAAAAATAGCCTTTCTTGCTTGAATTTAGAACCATCGATTATATTTCACATAAAAATATGTAACAATAATAATCCATGCCAGAGTTAGCACTCCAAAATAGTCCGGTATAAATCGCGCAAAAAGATAAGCGCCCGCAACTATAAGCACTAGAGGAACTAGGTAAATATATGACTGAAGGAACCATAAGAAAGGCTTTTTCATTTTTTTAATAGCTCATACAAAGCATCACCTATTATCTCCTCATTATTACCTCCTGATTCTATTTGATATATTATTTTTGTCATTTGTGGTTCAATGAGAAAATAAAGCATTTCTAGATTTTCTTTATAAAGAGCATGATAGTAAGCAGCATCCTGGAATTTAAGCTTGTTAGCCGCTATGGATGCTATTTGTGCCTTAGAATAAACCACGGCACCATTAATAAACATTGATGATAACGAGCTGACCATCCTCATATGGGATGCCTGAAATTCACCACTGCTGATTATCAATTTCGCAATAGTTAAGGACAACGCAAGTTTGCTGGCTTTCTCAGCATACTCATAAGCTCTCTCGCCCACGGCTTTTATGAGGTAGTCCCTGAGTGTAATGCTTTTTTGCTCACCAAGCCTCTTAAGAGTTGTCCTAAAATAAATCTCTACCATGTCTAGAGCGACATCGTTGCGATTATAAATCTCGGCAAGGGAAAGGACGAGCCGGCGATCCTCATTTATCAGTTCGCGGCAGGTATCCCGATAGTAATCATCGGGTATCAAACATGATCCATGATTGATCATGCGCTCCGCGCCAAGCTTGACGCTTTCGATGGTTTGCATATTGGTTCCATGTATCTCTCGCAATGCTTTTGTGAGTGCGAGGGCAATATTTCTTTCTGACTGCACCCTCATTTTCGCATAGCCTTCTGCCATTGTAATTCTCCATGCGGTAATATTGTCCCATCAATAATTGATCATCATCATTAGAGGAGGCAAGGAATACAATGAAAAAAAGTGGCAGGGTGACAATATATGTTTTAGTAGTGATTATTTCTTTTCTAACTATTCCGGAAGTGGTTATTCGTGTACTGACGCCTGAGCAGTTTGCCCGGCTGAGTGACTTTACAAGCCTTGGAGGGCTCTTCAGTCATCTTCTCTCGCTGCTCATTTTTCTTGGTTTGACCTCTATTTTGTTCGGGATACTTATCATTTTTTTAACGAAAAAAATTTACCGGTACTTAACCCGATCACGCAGCTAACCAAGGCCACTCATTGAGCATTGGGAGCGAAGGAAGCGTGCGAGAAGACAGGCACAATAAAGATAGTTATATTTACAAGTCATGCTGCCTTGAGGCTTTGGTTAAGGAGGCTGACTAGACTATCATGCATTTTCAGTACATGCCGTAAAGGGGGCGTGATGATAGATATTACAAGTGGTACCAGACATCTTAAATTGACGCCCTATGAAAGGCTGACTGAGTCCGAGGAGCGAGCCTATAGCCGTATTATGGTATGGGTTGAATTCTCAGTTCCTGCTTTAAAAACTGAATTTGCAGCAGAGTTTTTTGTCGGGCAGTTGCAGCAGACCAGGAATGATATGTATGATTTTTATCAGGCCATAAAAAACGGGATGAAATTTAAGGATATTAATTTAATCTCCGCATTCGATCAGGTAGCTCTTAAGTTCCACTATGCACATTTCGCCGGTACTGTTGGCGTCAGCATGGTTCTGAAGCCTGAAAACCATGCTGACAGTATTACGCTTGAGGATTCCTTCGACATTGATGAAAGCTATTTTCCTGGCCTGCTCTCAGGTCTGGACGATATGATTTCATGGCAGAACTAATTATGATCAGTTGGCCTTCATGAATCTCTCTTAATGCCTTTGTTACAGCTATAGCCATATTTCTGTCTGTTTCTGATTTCCACTTAAGACAGTTTTGTGCCATTTCGATGTGCCTTGTTGTAACATTGATGGCTAATGATTGAGCATGGTCGCTCGCAGGGGCAAGATTAAAGATGAAAAAAAGTCGAAAAACACTCATTTACGTTACGGCGGCAATTATTTCATTCCTAATAATTCCTGAGGTTATATTAAGAAAGGTTCCCAATGACACTCTTGCGAGGCTTAGCGATTTTACGAGCCTTGGCGGTTTGTTCAGTCCCTTCCTCTCGTCGATGGTTTTTTTTGCGGTTTCATCGATATTATTCGGGATTCTGGCCGTGTATGTAGTGGGTAAAATTTATCGTGCTATAACGCGTGAGAAGCACTAATTAACGCGCTTCTATAATATGAGACACCCCCTTTAGCTGGCTGTATGCATTTACTGCATTGTTTTGCATGCGTTACGTAATTTTCGTGATGCTGAGTGGTGCCAGTGCTGGTAAGGATCTGGTGACCCAGATGCAACTGTATTCATGGGTGGGTGTGATTATCATTGCATTACGACCTGCTTATGATCACTCGAAACAGCATATGGCGTTTTAATCTCATCGTAAAACCGGAGCATCGAGTATGAGTGGCGATAAAGCGTCAGAAATTTTGCAGTTCGTTAGGGATGAACTTTCGGCCAACAGGCTTGGGATTGATGACTCCCTTACATCCGGGAATTCGATGACTGTTTTCGAAGATGTTTTTGCAATGATGGAGCGCTTCTCTGGACGTTATGGAGTGGAGTGCAGCAGTATTGACTGGCTGAAATATTACCCTCCAGTCGGTATTGCTTTTCTACCTAATTTTCTTTTGCCGGCAAAGCTGAAAACAGATCGTACCCTGCCAGTTCCGCTGACCGTAAGAATGCTTATTGAGTCAGAGAGGGCTGGACGATGGCTTTACGATTAGCTGGTGGGAGTATTCCCAAAAAAACAAAAGGGCTGGAGATTTCTCTCCAGCCCTTGCTGTATTTGGTGGCCCCTGCTGGGTTTGAACCAGCGACCAAGCGATTATGAGTCCCAATTGATATCTAGTCAAATCAATAATTTACATCAAAATCAAGCGCATAGTAATTCGTATATTGTCGAAAAGTATTGCATAGCGCTGCGCTCTGCTGCCATTTTGCTGCCATCAATAAGATTTAGCGGGTTGTACATCACCGCTTCAGTTAGATGGTCTGGTGCAAAGTGAGCGTAGCGCATCGTGACCTTAATATCGGTATGTCCCAGAATACGCTGCAGTACCAAAATATTACCTCCGCGCATCATAAAGTGACTGGCAAAAGTGTGACGTAGAACATGAGAAAGTTGCCCGTCAGGCAGTTCAATCTGAGCGCGCTTAATTGCGGATCTGAACGCTGAATAGCAGCCCTTAAACAGTGGCTGTGACGTCCTGCGTTTGGGTAAGGTTTTAAAAAATTCATCACTAATTGGAACTGAGCGATTTTTCTTACCCTTCGTTTTGGTGTATGTAATTTTGCCTGGGCTAACCTGCAGGCCTGTAAGCGATTCTGCTTCACCCCATCGGGCACCAGTCGCCAGGCAAATTTTCACTACCATTGTTAAGTCTTTCGCGCGGCTTTCTTCACATGCTGCAAGCAGCCGCTCCACTTCATCAACATTCAACCAGGCAAGCTCTGCTTCATCGATCTTGAATTCCCTAACATTTTCAAGCGGATTCGGTGCGTGCCAGTCTCCCAAGCGTTTAAGCTCGTTGAACATTGCCCGAAAATAGGCCAGCTCCAGATTGACCGTGCGCGGTGTCACCGACTTTATACGATTTGAGCGTGTGATTTTTCCACTTAACCGCTGCTCGCGATAGGCCGCAAAAAGCTTTGCATTGAATTCGCTGGCAAGCGGGTTTCCCATAGCAAAGCAAGCAAACTCCATCGAGTCTTTGCGTTTTTGTCCATCAGACAGGGTAACGCCATGCACGTTATACCAAGTATTAACAAGGTCCGTTACGCGGCGCTTATCGATCTTCTCTCCCAGCCACGGCTTTTCTTGCGCCTGCTCTTTTGAATGACGCTCAAAAGCTAACGCTTCCCCTTTGGTTGCGAACTGTCGACGTATGCGTCGGCCATCTCTTCCGTTGGGGAAGATTTGAGCCTGCCACTTACCATTGCTAAGTTTTGATACGGCCACTTATGCTTACCTTTGTGAAGTGAGGTCTTTTGCAAATTTTGCTAAGCCTGGGCGGCCTTCCTCCTGATAGCAGCAAGCCTCAAACTGTTTACTCCAGTCACCATCATCAGCTATGAGCTGTTGAGGAGAAGAGATGCTGCTGTTTTTTTTAAGAAGATTAAACGCCTGCTTTTTGGAAATGCTAAAGTCGAATTTGTCAGCTGATAAATAATCTAGCTTTCGAGGTTGTGGCGTAATAGATAAAGGTAGAACCGTTACCTTAACTTTATTAGCCGAGGTCTGAAAAAGGGTTCGATATGCGGCATAAACGGCAGCTTTATTTGATGCGTATTCAATGTCCTTAGCTGTGCTACCGGCTAATGTCCGTGGTGAGATTTGAACATGCAAAGGATTCTCTGATAGCACCTTGAAAGATGGGAAGCTCTTTCCATCAATATTGTACGTAGGATAATCATTATATTTTTCCATCAGATCATTTATGTTTGAAAACTGTTCAGGCGCAGCTGTAACAGCAAAAGATACAATGGTTAAAGCGCCAAAAATCAATCTGTTCATTTTTCTGCCTTTATGTCTATGCCGTTGGCTCTGTTTTCGTTATCGCTTTACCTAAAGGCTTTACGTCAGAAGCTACGCACTCAAAGGATGCGGGGCCATTTTCCACACGCAGCCGACCACCGGGAAGGCGATAAACCGTCCTTACGCTTGCAAAACCATCCATTTCGATCAGCCATACGCCATCATTGATATCACCTTCAAACTCTCCAATGAGAAAAGTAGACATCTCAAACTTCACAAGATAGGGCGCGATAACGTTTTCAGGGATGAGTTGCGAATCATATTGGATCTGCGAAGTTTCGCGCATAACCCCATTTGTGATTTCTTTGAGTCTCAATGTTAATGCGCTGCTCTCACTTCGCTCTGCCTTTGGATTGCCTTGCCCTGTCGTTAGCCATAGAAGTGAAGCGCCGGTATCTAGATGGCAGGCGATTAACCAGTCATGTGGAAAAGTGTCGCGCATCCAGCGATTAGCCATTGTGCTTTGGGAAACGCCAAGGTGATCGCATAAAGCTTGGCGGGTGCTGAATCCGTATGCTTGGAGGATGCGGCCTATCGCCTCTCTCCCACCGACTTGAGATGAGAAATTGAATGCAGAAATCGCGTTATGGGTTTCTTTAGTGTTTGACATATTTAAAATGCGATCCTATCATCGGTTTTGTGGTGTTCGGTATATGTGCGTATATATCCGAATAGTGAAGTTAAAAACACAAACTTAGGGATAGTGCATCATGAAAAACAACTTTTCAATGCGTCCTAGCATCAATGTTGTGGTCTCAGAGCCTTACATCACCCTTGATGAGTTCTGTCGCCGCACAGGGTACAAGCCCAGCTATGCCCGCCAGATGATCCGTGAAAACCGCCTGCCTATCCGTAAAAAGGCGGGTGTTAACAGCCTTATCGAAATCAACATGTTTGCATTGACGATGGAAGCGGCCCAGGGCTGTGAAATCGCAATGCAAGCTTGATAGTTCCATTCTGGGATATAAAAGGATTTACAACATGTTTGATTTTAGGGTTTCCATACATCGTCATTACGATGAAGCCTGTGTGTCCTTTGCAGCGCGTCATAACATTACTGAGCTTGCTGTTAAAGCAGGTATCAAGCCGCAGACACTGCGCAATAAGCTCAACCCGGATCAGCCGCATCAGCTGACAGCGCCGGAAATTATGCTGCTGACCGATATCACCGAAGACTCGACATTAGTCGATGGCTTTCTGGCGCAGCTGCACTGTATGCCGTGTGTGCCGGTCAATGAGCTGGCTAGTGAAAAGCTACCGATTTATGTCATGAAGGCAACGGCAGAAGTGGGCCAGCTCGCAGCTGGCGCAATATCTACGGAGCGCATGACGCAGTGCCGAAAAAATTCGATGGTGTCCAGTGTCAATGTCGGGATCCGCTGCCTGTTTCTGGCCGCTATGGCAGTGCAATGCCGCATCCAGGGCAACCCTGCGGTAGCTGGCGCTGTAGATACTGTCAGCGGTATCGGCGCAACCTTCGGCCTGATGTGAGGTGAGCATGAAACATGAACCCTCATTCGCATCACTGCTGGTACGTCAAAGCCCATCTATGAGCTACGGCCACGGCTGGATCATGGGGAAAGACCGCACGCGCTGGAACCCCAGCCGCGACCAGTCGGCATTATTAAGTGAACTGCGCACTGTGCGCCCCGCGTCGTTTAAGCGCAGGGTTAAAGCTTTTTTGAGGTTGATATGATTAATAACATGTCCGCACCAATCAACGCGGGTGCGATGCCGTTTAATAATGCTGGTTGTGCTGATGTGCAGCCGGAGAAAATGAGCGGCGAGGAGTGCTTTGCCCGGTTTCATCAGAAATTGAAAGCGACGCAGAACGGCGCGCTGCGCAATTTCAACAAGCTGGATGACAACTTTAAATTCGTTGTCATGACGCTGGCGAACCGCAACGAGCCGGGCGCGTTTAAAAGCGATGAGGTCGGGAAGCCGTTTGAATATTTCGACCAGTCCCGCCGGTTGTTGTTGATTAAGGCGATGAACGAAATAGCTCGCTGGGGCGAAATTCTACCCCGTCGTTTCTCGCTGCATGAAAGCGTACTACCTGAGTAATTAACCCAAACGAAATTAATGGCGTAAACCCGCCGGGCATTCTTTTGCCTAAATTCTGGAGAAATAAGTATGCGTAATACCGAAACCCGCAAGTTTAAAGCTGACAGCGATGCGCTGACCGTCTTGCTGACCGCCGCAAAAAACGAGGAGCGCAAAGACCGTGCCCTCGCCGTTTCAATCCGTCTTGAGTCGCTGGCTATCCACATCACCCAGCAGGGGCTGAACGGCAAAGAAGCCGCCGAGCTGCTGCGCCGTGAAGCGGCCCGCTTTGAAAACGAATCTCAGGAGCTGCACTAATGGCCGACTCAATGGATCTCGCACAGCAGCGCGAACAGGAAAACCGTGATCGCCACATCCACAACGCGCGTAGCCGTCCGGCTGCGCCTGCTGCGTTCTTCTGCCAGGCGTGCGGCGGCGATATTCCCGCTGAGCGCCGGGCTGTTATTCCGGGAGTACAGAGCTGCGTCACCTGTCAGGAAATCGCCGAGCTGAAAGGCAAGCACTACAAGGGGGCTGTATGAGCACCATCCTGAAATGGGCGGGTAATAAAACCGCCGTTATGCCGCATCTGAAAAAGCACCTGCCCGCTGGCCCGCGACTGGTTGAACCGTTCGCGGGTTCCTGCGCTGTAATGATGGAGACGGATTACCCCAGCTATCTCGTAGCGGATATCAATCCTGACCTGATCAACATGTATCAGCAGATTAAAGACAATAGCGAAGCTTTTATTGCTGTCGCAAAAGTTTTTTTTGAATATGAACCTGCTGTGGCAAAGATAATGTATTACAAAATTCGGAGAGAATTTAATTGCTTTAGAGAGTATGAAAACTCTGATTTTCGGCAGGCCATACGATTCCTGTATCTGAACCGTCATTGCTATCGCGGGCTATGCCGTTATAACCGTGCCGGGCATTTCAACGTGCCATACGGTCATTATAAAGCGGTGTACTTCCCAGAAGCTGAAATCCGCGCCTTTGCTAAAAAAGCCCAGCGCGCAACGTTCATCTGCGCCGGTTACGAAGAGACTCTGGCGCAGCTGCTGCCCGGCGATGTGGTTTACTGTGATCCGCCGTATGACGGTACGTTTGCCGGTTATCACACCGCGGGATTTAGCGAGGATGACCAGTATCGGCTGGCCTCTGTTCTGGAGCGCCGGTCATCAGAAGGTTATCCGGTTGTTGCCTCCAACAGCGACACGCTGCTGATCCGCTCGCTGTATCGCAACTTCATTCTGCACAAAATTACCGCCGCCCGCAGCATGGGCGTAGCCGCCGGTCAGAGTAAATCCGCCTCTGAGGTTATTGCTGTTTCTAAACCATTCGTCTGGATGGGCATTGATTATGCGGTCGGGCGTGACCACTCGGCTATGTTTGAGGTGCGGGCATGAATACTATCGATCGTCGCTGTTTTGCTCCCAGCACTATCAACATAATCAGTATTTCCGGAGGTAAAGACTCCCTGGCGCAATGGCTGCGCGCTAAGGAATCTGGCGTGCCACATCTCAACGTTTTTGCAGATACCGGTCATGAACATCCGCAGACGATGGAGTATCTGGATTACCTTGAACAAAAGCTGGGGCCGGTTAAGCGCGTCAGGGCCGATTTCACACGCCAGATTGAAGGGAAACGGAAGTTTATAGCAGAGAAATGGCCCATCTCTCTGGTTGAGGAGTGCGGAATGTCCCCCAATGAGGCGGCAGAACGCATTCATCAGGCCCTGGAGATCCTTAAGCCAACAGGCAATCCGTTCCTTGACCTGTGCATGTGGAAAGGGCGCTTCCCGAGCACGAAGGCGCGTTTCTGTACCTTTGACCTCAAGCATGAGCCTGTACGGACGCAGGTTGTGGTACCGGCACTTGACGAGTACGACGAGGTAATCAGCTGGCAGGGTGTTCGGGCGCAGGAGTCTCCAGCCCGTGCGGGCCTTCCTGTCTGGGAAGAAGATGCCGACAACACCCCGGGCCTTCACGTGTATCGACCAATCCTTGACTGGAAACATGAAGATGTTTTCGCTTTAGCCCGCCGTCATGGCATTAAACCTAATCCGCTATACCAGCAGGGCTGTAGCCGTGTCGGCTGTATGCCGTGCATCCATGCCCGCAAAAGTGAGCTGGCTGAAATATTCAGTCGCTGGCCAGAGGAAATTAAGCGCGTAGCAGAGTGGGAACGCTTTGTTGCTGCATGTTCCCGCCGTGGAAATTCCACATTCTTTCCTTCCACGCACGATCCGCGTCGCGCTGAAAAACGGATTGAGGTTATCACTGTTGATGCCTACGGGATTGAAACATACCGCGACTGGGCCATGACAACACGAGGTGGTGCGCAGTTCGACCTGCTGGCAGAGTCTAACGACAAGTCTGTTTGCAGCAGTGTATATGCTGGCGTTTGCGAATGAGTAAAGTAGATTACCCGTACGCATACAATGCGCCGCGCGAAGCCATTGCCAGTCCGTACCTGACATACGCAGAACAGCAACGCCGCGATCAACAGATTGCGGCGTTGCTGCGTGCGCGCCTTGAGCTTGAGAAGCAGCCGGACTGTGTACGTTACGACATGCGTCGTCGTGCTGATGAACTGGAGCGCCACCACGGTTTAGAGCGAGCCAATGCTTTTCTGGTGAATTTCACCCGGAGGGCACTGCCGCGCCTTAAGCTGGTTAAAAATAAATACAGCATCGACGGGATCGAGTCTGAGGTTTCCGGCGCTGCGTTCGGCGGTCATTTTGACGCCGCTGACGTGCGCTTTATGGCGTCCCGTCTGGTAAATATGACAGGCCGTTTTAACCGTCTGCCGGATATGTCAAAGGCCGATATCGATCTGCTGTCGGGCGATATTGCGAATTTTATTATTTCCGAGCTGGGCACTATCGAAGTGGAAGCTGGCAGCGACCTGAAAATCCTGCACGCCTCCTACCACTGCGCAGCCCGCATCACCCGGCATTTCAGAAATGCGCCGCCCCTGTGGGAGCGCATCACCACTAAATTCGTGACGGCTGAGGATGTAGCCCCGGCTACCCTGCGCATGGCCTCAGAAAAATGGTGGCAGGGCCGCCTGCGCCGCGTCGCTGCTGAGTGGCGCGAGCATCTGCAAATTGCCCTGGGTAATGTCAGCAAAACACGCAAGGCATACGCAAGCAAGGGCTGCGTTACAGAATGGCGTGAGCAGAAGCGACGCACGCGTGAATTTCTTAAGGGAATGGAGCTGGAAGACGAGGAAGGCAACCGCATCAGCCTGATCGACAAATATGACGGCAGCGTAGCTAATCCCGCGATCCGTCGTTGTGAGCTGATGACCCGTATCCGTGGCTTTGAAAACATCTGCAACGAGCTGGGTTATGTCGGTGAGTTCTACACTCTCACCGCCCCGTCAAAATTCCACGCAACAACCCGCGCCGGTTACCGTAACACCAAATGGAACGGCTCCAGCCCGGCAGATACCCAGCGTTACCTTACCGGGCTGTGGGCCAAAATCCGCGCCAAACTTCACCGCGATGAAATTCGCGTGTTCGGGATCCGAGTGGCTGAGCCTCATCACGACGCTACACCACACTGGCACATGCTGATGTTTATGCTGCCGGAAGATGTGGACCGTGTGCGCGCAATCATCAGTAAGTACGCATGCAAGGAAGACAGGCAGGAGCTGAAAAGCGACAAAGCCCGTAAAGCTCGTTTTCATGCTGAGGCTATCGATCCGGATAAAGGGTCTGCAACTGGCTACGTGGCGAAGTACATCAGCAAAAATATCGACGGCTACGCCCTGGACGATGAGCGCGACGATGAGAGCGGCGAAACGCTTAAAGAGACCGCGCCCGCTGTTTCTGCCTGGGCGGCCCGCTGGCATATCCGGCAATTTCAGTTTGTTGGCGGTGCGCCGGTCACCGTTTATCGCGAGTTGCGTCGAATGGCAGACGCAGAAACGGCGCGCGGCCTGAGTATCGAATTTGCCCTTGTACATGACGCAGCTGACGCAGGCGACTGGGCCGGTTATGTAAACGCCCAGGGCGGCCCGTTCGTACGCCGTGACGATTTGCAGGTGCGCACCTGGTACGAAAGCAGTGATTCGGTCAATGACTACGGTGAGGAAACCGTCCGTGTTAAGGGCGTTTACGACACCGAGGTTGGCGACGGCTCGCCGATCGTGACCCGCGTTGTGCAGTGGAAAATTGTACCGAAGCGGGCCGTTGACCTTGCCATTGACGTTAAGGGCGCTTCTGCGCCCTCTCGGAGTTCTGTCAATAACTGTACGGGTGATCCGGTGCCGGATCCCGGCATCGATCTCACCAAACATCTAAACCGACGCGAGCGCAGACAGTTAACGGAGCGTTTGCGGAAGAAAAAACCGGCTACCGTTCAGAAATTTGACCATGTTACGAAGCGGAACGCGGCGGCAGTAGCCAGGACAATCGAAGAAATAAGGCAACTTACCGGCGAAAAACTCAGCCGGGGAGAAGCGCTGTCTTTAATGTCTGGCGCGCGGGCGTTCATTGGCGGCTACTGGCGACGCGGCTCGGTCAGTGGTGACGTTTATGCTGCTCACCCTCCTGAATCAGAGAAAGACGCTCAGCTTTTAGGGCGGTTCCGTCAAGCTTATGGCATTCAAAAATAGCAATCATGCATGGTCACTTTTGACAGTGCGGTACCGAAAAAACGGGCACGGTCATAAATGACCGTGTTGGCCAAAACATCGAGCACGGTCATTTGTGACAGTGCTGCAGCGGGGAAATTATGGGGTATTTAGGGAGCAAGGCGGCCAGTGGTGTTTACCAAAAAATCATTGCTGAAATGCCGCCACATGATACTTACATCGAAACGCACCTAGGCAGTGGCGCGGTACTGTTCTATAAGCCGCCAGCGCAGCGGAACTATGGTGCTGATCTTGATGAGGCAGCACATATACAAACGTTGCAGCGCTGGGAAAGCCGGGGGATGAAGCCGCCTCGCCTCGATTTTTTCCACGGTGATGCAGTCTTTTTTTTGGACTGCCTGAAACGAAACAGCGTGTTACCTGGAGGGCCCGCATTTACTGAGTTAGGGCGTGTGCTGGTTTATTGTGATCCGCCCTATATGCCGGAGACTCGTACCAGTAGCGCCCGCTACCGTTATGAATATACCGTTGCAGATCATGAACGCCTGTTAGCCTGCCTCATGAGCCTGCCGGAAAACTTCAGCGTGATACTGTCCGGGTACCCATCCCAGCTTTATGACGAGACGTTGACGGGGTGGCGCAGTATGGAGTTTCAGGCCATGACCCGTGGCGGCGTGAGGACAGAAAAAATATGGATGAATTTTGAGGAGGGGAGGGCCTATACGCATGCCTTTGCTGGCAAAGACTACAACGATCGCAACCGAATAAAACGTAAGGCGAAGCGCTGGAAAGAAAAGTATGCGGCCTTGCCACCGGCGGAACGGCTGGCAATCATGGCAGCATTGAACGATGTGGATGCTAACTATACCCCAAAACAAAACGGTTAATCATTGTTGTACATGATAATTTTACCCAGAATTTACTGATTGATATCCAAAAAAAGTTTTACAACAGCGGGAACCTTCTATACTGTACATATAACCAGTGTATATAAATACAGTTGTTTGTAAGGGAGGGAAAATGGAAGACTTGTTATTGGAGTCGATGAAGCTCCAGCGTATTGATTTCTTTGTAAAGCTTGTAGCGGCTAGTGAATGCAGTGAAGAAGAAAAGCGCCTGGCTATCCAATGGGTATCTGAGCTGACCGACGAATTGATGGCAAAAATTAGAAGCCACGAATACAACCAATCAATGAAGGTCACAAATTAGAAAAACGTAAGCTGAAAGCAATAAAAGGAACCCTGCATACATAAGAATTTTATTCTGGCGTATGCAGGGTTGAACAACGAGCGAAGCGAGGCGTTAGTTATGGGATTTCCTAGCCCGGCACAGGACTACGTAGAGACTGTCCTGACTCCAAACAGCTTATGCGGCATCACCGCTAACAGTCGTATTATTGAAACATCAGCAGGTTATGCGGTGATTAACCCCGCTTTAAAATGCCCGCCTGGTGCGGACGTTCTGATCCAGGCATTCGGGCGTACACATTTTGCGAAGGTCGCGGGTCACGCCTTTATCACTGCGGATGGCGAAGCGCTGGAAGGCGAAGCCCTGGACGATGTGGTGGTTTTAGGCAGGGTTACGCATCTAATCCACCGCACCATTAGTGATGATAATTGCCCTGTGATCTGAATATTTTGTCATTGCCGCGCCGTTCACGCGGTTGTGCATGTCTATGGTGCATGAAAATGCAGGATCGTTAGAGGATCGTCTACGCCCCGGCCCGCCAGTTCTGGCGGGCTTTTTGATATCTCATGCGCCTGCATGAAAACTATTACATGAAGCGCGCAGGCGTGGCGGGGCTACGAGCGCGCGCTTTGAGGTTAAAACAGAGCCAGAAGACCATTTTTTACTCCAGCAGGCATGTCAAGAAGGCGCTGGAAGTGGACGTGCGAGCCGCTATAAGGCGTAAAGAAATGAATTGACTCGGAAGGTGTTGCGAAAGGGAAGACTGCTCAAGGAGCCTTACAGGTACTTTTGCTTAGTAGTCCTTTCTGCCATTGTCAGCACTCTGAAGGAGATGAGAAGCATCAGTAAGGAGTAACAAGATATTTCACTCCTACTTGCTCTTAAGTCTAAAATGGATCTATCTTAGCTATAAGAATAATCCCCTTGCATAGTGGAGGAAGCAGTGGCAGAGAATGGACCTATTGAACAACTAGCCAAAATCATCTCAAATAAAATCTTTGAAAGATTTCATTGGAAACGAGTTGGCCCATGTGATCAGGATTTTGGTTGTGTACGTCAAACAGAACATAAGCCAGCAGATAAGCCTCAAGCGCATACGCATCCGGTAGATGCTGTATTCGCTTATGTCGATCCATATTTAAATAAAACTATTTACTTAAACACAGATCTGAAAAGTTATAAAAAGGGTTCAATCAATCCAGGAATGATTGAAAAGGCTCTTACATCCCTTTATAAAACAATTGACTGTGCGAGATATAGTGAACAGTGGAAAGATAAATACGACACAGAAGTAGGGCAAACTGAGATTAGAGGAATGCTATTCGTTTATAACCACGACAATGATTATGAACATGATTTTTTTGAATACTTCGACCCTCCAAAACCTGTAACTGGTAAACGCCGCCCTCCATCAGTCAACTTAGATAAACTCAAGGTTAAAGCTGGTCAGCAAATTCATATTATCGAACCAAGGAGAATCCATTACCTCATGTCAGTCATAGCGGACATGAACGAAATGATAGTTGAAGGCACTTTTCCAAAGAAAAACTATGGCTTTTTCTACCCGCAGCTTACTTATCATAAAGTGTTAGTTAATAATGACTATTTGCCAGCGACAATTGAATCATTAACCGCGCCATTCTTAATTATAAAACATGATGCTGTTATTGAGCATGACGATGATTCAGACCAAAAAAAAGAAGTCCATCCAGCAGGCTTTGTTGTATATTACAATAGGCCAGGAAATACAGAGCTTGAATTTATGTATTTACTAGATCTTTTATCAAGTTATCAGATACTTAACCTTAAGAACAAAATTAGGATTAGGGTCGTCGCTAAAGAGAGAAATAGCTCCATCCGCTCGCATTTTACTAGGGCGCTTGAAATGTTCGCCTTCGATTGGGGTTTTGACGAACGAGCTAAATCAGATCTATATAAGACCGAATTACAAATAGTACCTATTCAGAAAGAATTTTATTCTACTGAAGAAATATCTTGGGAATATTAAAAATGAGAAGCTTGCATAGTGTTACAGATAAAGCACTGGATGACGTTTTGAACCAGTCCGAGATCACATTAAACGAATTACGCGAATTGTTTTTGGCTAGAGGTATATTAATTTCAAAAGAAACCCCTCGAAAAGAACTCGCAAGGAATTTTTCAAAATTCAGCCATGACTATTATGATCATCAAAAAATAGCTTCTTATGTTGGTAGTAACAACCGTCGAGAGAAATCGACGGCTAAAGTTATTGCAACGAAATTAGAGGTTGATGAAATCATTCAAGCAGCTGAAAAGCTCAAGATTGACATTGAAGGAAAAAGCGATCTTTGCCATATTTCAACAATTGACGGTAAGGTTAGAATTAGCGTTACATATTTATCCACAAACTATGGTAAAAGCGATTTCAAGCAAGTTATCACAAAAAATGCTCTGATTGAAATTGAACCTTCGGGAGAGGGTTTTTTAATTAGAAGACCTGAGAATGAGCAAACTCAAGATTATGAAGATATTTTGTTGGCGAGTCTCGAACACATAGTCTCCACGAGAGCGACCGAAGGGGGTGAACCCGACGCATTAAACGTAAAAGAAATAAGTTTAGAGCATATTAGCGATCCTAAACTGCGCACTAAGTTTTTTGTAAAATTAATTAATGGCTTAAAGGGCTATGTACTGGATGATGTTACCGATGCATATGTTTACCATCCAAAACCAGAGAAAATTGAAGAGCAAGACGGTAACAGTGAAACTGGAGTGCATATTCATCGCGCTTCACTAAAAGGCGAAGGGGTACTCAAATCAGAAGAGCTTAGCTCTTTATATGATCGAGGTTTTTATATCTGTAGAATAAAGTGGCGTGCAAAAGAAGATCTCGCTGATCCAGATATCTATGAATTCGAAGCTCAATTTAGCGATCAAAGTAATTTTAAGGATTTTTCTTATCTTGCTAAAGGTATAAAAAAATATAAAGGTAATAAGCAGTATAATAAGAATTTTGTTTCGCTTAGCAAAAATGAAGAGACATTTTTTGCTAAGTTAATTGAAAGTGCAGCTTATTCTATTATAATGGAAATTGAGACTGATAAATCTTGAGGAGGGTTTATGCTTCAGCGCGTAAAATGGATGAGAATGAAGTCTGAGCTTAGTCTTAATGAGTTGCACCGGTATTTTATCAGTACAGAGTTTAATGATGAAGATAGCTTTGGATTCTATGGTGTTGAGCTAAACGATACCATTCTCAAAGCCTGTTACGTGGAAAAAGAGTTAACTCACTTACAATTCACCGATCCATTTGGTGAGATTCATGAGCAAACTTTAATTTCCTATAATGATTTTTCTTTCGATTTCGGACCACTTGAAAGAGGCGTTTATTTACTTTCTGTGTATAATCCACCAAAGTCAATAAAGAAGTTTCTAGAAAGAATTAGCTCAAAGTTTAATTACAATTTAACGTTTAGTATTGTTAATCTAGATATAGCAAATCTCATTGCGACAATTGCTGCTAATGAGAATACTTCATTATTTAAAGTCGGCAGGGTTAAGGTTAGTGGATTAAGGTTTAGTAACGACTCCACAGGATGCATTGAATTGGTTTCAAAAGGGAATGCTTTAGATGACCTATCTAAAAATTTTAAAGACGAAAAATTTGTAATTGATAAAATAAAAGGAACTTTTCTACTCAACGACGAGCGCTTAACATTTGAAGTTTCGAAAAATGGATTACTTTCTACCGATGGCGATGAAGAAGCGATACGTTTCCTCTCTAACTCTGGCTTTCAGTTTTGAAAAAAAGCCAGGCATCAATGATGTCTGGCTTTAATATTCAAGCCTCATTTAGGCTATAATTTTCAAATTTTATTACATCTTCTTCTAACCACTCATTCAGCTCCTCTAGACGCTTCTGCAATGGCAGCAGCTCGTTACGGACAAAGACGCGGGCGGCCTTCTCCACATCACCGAACCCGCCGGTGTTAGTCGGAATGATGCCCATCAGCTGCGGCGGCACACGGTGAGCAGCCAGCATGTCATCACGGCTCACGTTCTTGATGTTCAGAAACTCATCCTTTGCCGCAACCTCTGACAACGGGATGATCTGAATACCGTCTTTCTTACCGTTCGGGCTGTACATAAACAGGTTGCGGAAGTTGCCCGGCCCTTTCGATTTTTTCAGCGCCTCGCGGATATTGTCCACGTCTTGCTGGTTAGCCGCGGGATCTGACATGTACATGATAAAGCCCGCGTGGCTACCGTTGAGGTAATATTTCCGGCGGAACATGGTCGCGGACTCGTTCAGCAGCGTGGACGGAATAGCGGACAGGTAATCCGGCAGGCCATAAATCTCCTGGTTCAGATCCGCTTCCATCAGATGAAAGACCCGGCCCGGCGCAAACTCATAGGGCTGCTTCTCGTAGCCGTACTGCACAAACCAGTATTGCTCTGGGTCGATGCCGCGCCGGGTGAATTTGGCGAGCGAAGCCTCAAGCGTCAGCGTGTCGCCTAAACGGTTAACCCGCTTCTCAAGGTAGGCGTTGCCGAATACCAGAAAGTCCTGGGCGAACCGGGTAAACGCCTGCTTGGACAGCAGGCGGTGCGGCTTGAAGGTGCTGACCAGAATGTTGCGCTTAACCTGTATTGCGCTGCTGTGATGGACCGCTGCGCGGTACGTACGCGCCAGCCCGTCCAGGCTGATGGGAGGTTCATACCACCTGTCGACCTGAACGCATTCCAGATAGTCCAGCAGTTCGCGGCGATCGAGCACCGGCACGGGGTCCCCGAATGAAAACGCCTCGGCATGAGCGCCGCCGGGCTGCTCGGTCATGGTCTGCGCGGCAGACTGGCGGCGCAGCTCCTGCGCGCGGGGCTTACGTTTACCCATCAGTAAATCTCCACAATAGTGCTGTTATTCGCCGTTGCGCCTTCCAGCGGTTCGTTAAAAAGTGCGTGCATGGTTGCCCAGGCCAGATCTGCATGGCTGGCTTCCTCGCTGCGGCTGGCCTCATACGTTGGCCGGTTTCCGCTGGCCGTGGTGCTTTTGCGGATCGCCATAAATGACTGCGCGACGTCGGTCATGCCCGCGTCAAACTCAAGGCGGCGGCTCGCGATAATGTCGTAGGCTTTGAGCACCAGGGCGTTTTTGACGTTGGGGTTGTAGACAAACTCACGGACGCCGGGATAGAACGCCTTCACGTTCTCATAGACGCCGTGGCCCACGCCGGTCGAGTCGATGCCGATATAGGTCACGTTAAACTGCAGCGTCAGCTGCCGGATGGCTTCTGCCTGGGCGCGGAAGTCCATCCCGCGCCACTGGTAGCGCTGCAGGATGCGGAACTTGCCGCCAGGCACCAGAGGGGGCGCAATCACCACGCACCCGGCGCTGTCGCCGTTCGTTGTCCCTTTCGCAGGGTCATAGCCGATCCATACCGGGCGGTTAGCAAACGGGCGAATCATCAGCGGCTCAAAATCGTCCCAGACTTCCCAGCTGTCCACCATGCAGCCCTGCATAAGGGCCAGGTTAAACACGGACGCCAGATCGTCCATAAATACGCACATCAGCAGGTTCTGGTAATCCTCCGGGCTGTAACGCTGACGCAGCTGCTCCAGGTCGAACAGGTCGCAGCCACCGCGCACCGCATCTTCCACGGTGATGATCTGGCGATACTGGCCGTCAGCACAGAGTGCGCCGCGCGCCAGATGGCTATGAGAAAGGTCAATTTCTACCTTGTCATGCTTTGTCCGGCCCTTATTAAACTGAGCACCGGACCAGAACGGATAGGCGCTGTGCGTCAGGCTGGACGGCGTGGAGAAATAGGTTTCACGCCATTTTTTATGCAGCGCCATGCCGGACGCCACTTTCTGCAGCTCCTGGAATTTTGGTATCCAGAAATATTCGTCCAGATAGAGGTTCCCGTGATAGCTCTGTGCGGTCCGGGCGTTGGTTCCGAGGAAATACAGCGTCGCCCCGTTTGGCAGCACCATCGGATCGCCGCGCAGCTCTACATCAACCTCTTTCGCAAACTCAACAATGTACTGCTTGAAAACGTGAGCCTGAGCTTTACTCGCTGAGAGAAAAATCTGGTTGCGTCCGGTGATGAGCGCATCAATCAGAGCCTCACGGGCAAAAAAGAACGTCGCCCCGATCTGGCGTGATTTCAGCAGGTTCCTGACGGCGTATTTATTCCCGGCTTCCCACCACTGGCGCTGGTAGTCGAACATGGTGGAGTGGAAAATTTCTTCCAGCTTCTCGATCTGGTTATCGCTGAAAACGTTTTTCTCTGGCGGCCTGCGCGGGCCTTTGTTGCGGTTGGCTACCTTCGGGTTGAGATCGGCTTCGTTACCCCCATCGTTAAATTTACCGATCCGGGCGTGGCGTTCTGCCTGACGGGCCAGCAGGTCAATTTCCTTAAAATCTCGCCCCTCCTTTGCGGGCTTCATGATGAGCTGGCAATAGCGCGCCGCCGTGGTCAGCTGCATCTGATCCAGAGGACCGATATCGCTCCACTTGTCGCGCTTTTTCCAGCTGTGAACGGTTGCGGGTTTCTCTCCCAGCATTTCAGCAATGCGGGCGATGCGTATACCGCTGAAATACAGAAACATCGCCTGTTTTCGCGGGTCGAGGTCCGGGTTAATCGTCGTCATGTTCATGGCGTCAGACTACGGCCCCGCGTTCACCTGCGCCGCTTCGCCCTGTTGTGCCATTTTTCCCACAATGGCCGCGCGTTGTTTCTCCCTCCCCAGAAACGCAAACATAAAGCCTCTCGACACGTCCAGAACAACCGGAGCCGGACAGATGGCAAAAAAATCAAAGCGTTTTCGTATTGGGGTGGAAGGTGCCACCACTGACGGGCGCGTCATTGAGCGCGTATGGCTGACCCAGATGGCGGCGAACTACAGCCAGCAGGTCTACACCGCTGTAGTCAATATGGAGCACATCAAGGGCTATACGCCTGACAGCGCTTTCCGCCGTTTCGGCATCGTGGAAGCGCTGGAAGCGGAGGAAATTAGTGAAGGCCCGCTGAAAGGCAAGATGGCGTTATACGCCTGGATTGTCCCGACCGACGAGTTGATTTCCATGACCGCGAAGCTACAGAAACTCTTCACCTCAATGGAAGTGAACCCGAAATTTTCCGACACCGGGGAAGCCTATCTGGTCGGTCTGGCTGTTACTGACGATCCGGCCAGCCTGGGCACGGAAATGCTGCAGTTCAGCGCCAGCGCTGAGGCTAATCCGCTGGCGCGTCGCAAACAGGACAGCGACAACCTCTTTACCGCTGCCGAAGAAACCCTCTTCGAATTTGAAGACCTGCCGGAAGAAAAGCCGAGCTTTTTCGCCAGCATCAAAGCGCTGCTTTCCCGTAAATCCGCTGACGAAGACGCCCGTTTTTCTGATGTGCATCAGGCCGTTGAAGAGGTCGCGGGGGCGCACCAGTCGCTGTCTGAATCTGTCGCTGAGTTCGGACAAAGCCTCGGCGATCTGAAACATGATTTTTCCCAGCGCCTGGATGACATGCAGCAAAAGCTGTCCACGGCAGAAAGCGATCTTTCTACCCTGCGTGAGCAGTTAACCGAGGAAGACAGCCGCAGCGATCGCCGTCCGTTCTCTTCCGGCGGTAATGGCAGCTCAGAACAATTAACCACCTGCTGACGGAGCATAAAACCCGATGAAAAAGAAAACCCGCTTTGCCTTTAACGCTTACCTGCAGCAGCTGGCGAAGCTTAACGGAATCGACGTAAGCGATATTGGCTCCAAATACACCGCTGAGCCATCGATCGCGCAGACGCTGGAAACCAAAATTCAGGAGTCGTCCGCGTTCCTGACGCGTATCAATATCGTGCCGGTGGATGAGCAGTCCGGTGAGCGTCTGGGGCTGGGCATCGGCTCGACGGTGGCCGGAACCACAGACACTACCAAAAAAGAGCGTGAGCCAACCGATCCGACCTATATCGACGGCGAAGGCTACAAGTGCACCCAGACTAACTTTGATACCGCGCTGGGCTATGAAAAGCTGGACCTGTGGGCGAAGTTTGAAGACTTCCAGATCCGCATCCGTGACGCGATTATCAAGCGCCAGGCGCTGGACCGCATCATGATCGGCTTTAACGGTGAGCGCCGGGAAAAGACCTCTGATCGCCTGACCTACCCACTGTTGCAGGACGTCAATATCGGCTGGCTGGAGAAAATCCGCCGTGAAGCGGCTGTGCGCGTACTGAGCCGGATTGTGGGCAGCGATGGCACCGTTATTTCTCAGACGGTGCGTATCGGCAAGGGCGGCGATTTTAAAAACCTCGACGCACTGGTTATGGGCGCTGTCAGCGAGAAAATCGAGCCGTGGTACCAGGACGATACTGAGCTGGTCGTTATCTGTGGCCGTTCGCTGATGGCCGATAAATATTTCCCTATTGTCAACCGTGACCAGCCGAACAGCGAGGCGTTGTCCGCAGATCTGATTATCAGCCAGAAGCGTATCGGCGGCCTGCCCGCTGTGCAGGCTCCTTTCTTCCCGGCTAACGCCATCCTGATCACGCGTCTGGATAACCTGTCGATTTACTGGCAGGACGGAACCCGCCGCCGCGCGGTTATCGACAATCCGAAGCGCGATCGCATCGAGAACTTCGAATCTGTCAACGAGGCTTACGTGGTCGAGGATTATGACTGCGTGGCCCTGATTGAAAACATCGAAGTGCTGGAAACCGAAGACGCCCCGGCGCAGCAGACTGCAGCGGCGGATATGTCAGATGAGCAGCTGGCGCGCATCGTGGCAATGGCGGCTACCGTCGTGCAGAGCATGAACGCATCAGCAGTACCGCAGACCGCAGATAATCCAGCTGGCGGCGAGGCGTAATTATGAACCCATTCCGCGCACATACGCGCTTTGTCCAGGCACAGGAGGCCGCCCGTCCGGGCGGCAGTGTAGCCGGGGCCAGCGGCTATGAAAAAATGCTGATGCAGCTTGGCGAGCACATGCGCCGCCTGAAAACGGTACAGGGAACGGAACGCAAGATTGCCCTGAAACGTGAATTTCTGCCCGTCTATGACGCCTGGGTTGCCGGAGTGCTGAAAGCGGATTCTGCGCGCCAGGACGATGTGGCGATGTTCGTTCTTATCTGGCGTATCGATACCGGCAATTACACCGGTGCGCTGGAGATTGCCAGCCACGCCCTGCGGCATGGCTGGGTCCTGCCCCAGCGATTTAACCGCACCACGGCCACCGCGATTGCAGAAGAGTTTGCCGACGCCGCTATGCGGGCGTTTGCAGGCGGTGAAACGTTCAGCGCTGCCCTGTTGACGCAGGCGCTGGAGCTTGTTGAGTCGCACGATATGCCGGATCAGTCCCGCGCCCGGATTTACAAGGCGCTGGGGTTTGCCCTGCGTGACAACGATCAGGCCGTTGCGGCGCTGAATCATCTCAAGCGCGCCCTGCAGCTGGATATGAACTGCGGCGTGAAAACAGAAATTAAGCAGCTGGAAGCCCGGCTGAAAAAAGCCGTCAACGGCGGCTAACCGAACGTGCCCACGCGCGGGGCGGCACGGGGTGGCGACAGGCTATACGCCGCATCAAAACCCCGTCCACCGCCCACCCATCAGGGAGTAGTGAATGAACATGAAATTTGTTTCGCCGGAGCCGGTGAAAGAAAGCGCGCAGGACATTATCCAGAATACCTTTTTCTGGCCCGATCTCGATCTGGCTGAGTGCCGCCGTGAAATGCGCCTGGACGGAACGGTAACAACGGAGCGGCTGAGGCAGCAGGCACTGACCGCCGTTTCTGAGGTAAACGCGGAGCTGTTCAGTTTTCGCCAGAAACAAATGGACCGGGGCTGTGCTGTCCTGGCTGATGTCCCGGCGGAAAAAATTGGTGGTGAAAGCGAGCGCGTGCAGCTGTACCGCCGCGCCGTCTGGTGCTGGACAAAGGCGCTGACGGTTGAGAAGTACCGGGACTTTGACAGCACGGTGGAGGGGAACAAAAAGGCGGACGAAATGGAGAGCGGCCTGGGTGATTTGTGGCGGGATGCACGCTGGGCGATCGCCCGCCTGCAGGACCTGCCACACATGACGGTGGAGCTTATCTGATGAAAGTCCGGGCGCAGCAGTATGACACGGTAGACGCAATTTGCTGGCGTCACTACGGGCGCACGCTGGGCATGACAGAAGCGGTGCTGGCCGCTAATCCGGGGCTGGCTGCTGTTGGCCCCATTCTGCCGCACGGTTTAGAGGTGGAGCTGCCTGAGCTGGTCAGCAGCTCCACGGCGCAGACCGTGCAGCTCTGGGAGTGAATATGACTATCGAACGGGTAACAGCAGCCCTGACCTATTGGATAGCGGTTTTCCTCGCCTGGCTGGGTAACTGGGATATCCAGGACGTGGGAACCGTTTTCGGAATGGTGCTGGGTACGGGGGCGCTGGGGATCACATGGTATTACCGGCACCAGTCGTTCCAGTTGCTGAAAGCCGGAACTATCAGCCGGGAGGCTTATGAGCGCGTCAATCGTTAAGCGTTGCCTGATTGGTGTGGTGCTGGCGATCGCTGCCACGCTGCCACAGTTTGAGCTGCTGAAAACCTCCCCGCAGGGGCTGCAGCTGATTGCAGATTATGAGGGCTGTCGCCTGACGCCGTACCAGTGCGACGCCGGGGTGTGGACTAACGGGATCGGGCATACCGCCGGAGTGGTGCCGGGCAAAACCATCAACGAGCACCAGGCGGCCAGCAACCTGATCGGCGATGTGCTCAATGTAGAGCGCAGGCTGGCGGCATGTGTGCCGGTAGCCATGCCGCAGCAGGTATATGACAGTCTGGTCAGCGTGGCGTTTAACGTCGGTACGGGGGCAATTTGCCGATCAACTATGGTGACGTTTCTCAAGCGCCATCAGTGGTGGCAGGCGTGCAACCAGCTTCCGCGCTGGGTGTACGTCAACGGGGTAAAAAACAAAGGGCTGGAAAACCGCCGCGTGCGGGAACTGGCATGGTGCTTAAAAGGGGTAACACTGTGAAAAGCAAACTGATTGCATGGGTGATTGATGTTCTGTTTCTGGGAGCGCTGGCGTGGGGAATCTTCCATCCGGGCAGCGTGGTAATGAGCGCGGCGGCCTGTTTCACATTTTTACTGTCGTTTCTCTCAGTCGGTCTGCTGATGCTCGGATTTTTTGGCTACATCGTTTACGCGTTCTGTGAGCGGGGTGTGGTCAGGCCAGGCAGCGAAGCGATGCCGCCAATTCTCTGCAAAATGTTCGGGCTGGATAAGTCGCTGCCGGGCTGGAAAACGGCCAGGTGGATTATCAGCTGCATTTTCATTGTCACGGCTCTGCTGTATTCCGGGTGGTTTGTCACTGCGGTTGTTTACCTGCTCTGCGTGGTACTGGTTCGCTGTATGCGCTGGATGCTGGCTGAGCTGCTTAAAGACTGGATTGCAGGTGCGAAACCATGTCCCGCAGCGTAACGATCGTCGGTGTGCTGTTGCTGGCCCTGACGTTATGGCTGGGATGGCAGCTACGGGAGGCCCGGCGGGATATCAGCGACAGGGATCGCGATATTACCGGACTGAATGCGGAGCTGGGCCGCGCCCGCAGCCAACTGGCTACGGTTGACCTGATGGCCAGGGCAAACGACAGCTTTCAGCTGGCCTACCAGCAGGAACAGGATGCTATCACCACTGCTGCAGTGGCGCGGGCTGAACAGATTAAGAGGCTGACCAATGAAAACCCTGACGTTAAAAAGTGGGCTGACACTCCTTTGCCTGCTGATGTTATCCGGCTGCAACAGCGCCCCGCAATTACCGGAGCGGCCGGTTATCGCGCTTTCCTGTCCGAAGGTGACGCGCTGCCAGCTGCCAGCAAGCGGGCCGACCAATAACGGCGAATTACTGGCCGCGAAAGAGGCGGCGGAAACGGGCTGGGCGCAGTGTGCGGCCAGGGTGGATATGATTGTTGACTGTCAGGAATACCATGAAAAAACCCTCATCCCTGCGATCGGCGCTGAATAGCATCCCTTACCTGAGTGCTAACCCGGACGCTCTGCATCTGTTCGTTGACGACGGAAAGGTTGTGAGCACAGGCGTGCCGGGGCTTGGCTGGGAGTATCAGTACACCCTGAATATGGTCGTTACTGATTTCAGTGGCGATCAGAACCTGCTGATGGCGGTGGTGTTGCAGTGGCTGACGGAAAACCAGCCAGACGCCATGCAGAACCCGGAACTGCGCGAAAGGCTGTTTCGCTTTGAGGTGGAGATACTGAAAAACGATCTGGCCGATATCTGCATTTATCTGGCGCTGACGGAGCGTGTGCTGGTTACGGTCCGTGATGGTGTGGCAACGGTGGAGGCAATGGCGGAGCCGGACGGGCCCGCCAGCCATGATGAGCACTGGTTAGCGCATTATGGCTGAGCTGAAACAGCTGGATAACTGGCTGGAGACACTGATTAACCAGCTGGGAACGGCGCAGCGGCGAAAGCTGATGCGCGATGTGGCTATGAAGCTGCGGCAGCAACAGCAGCAGAATATTAAACTGCAGCGCAACCCGGACGGCAGCGCCTACGAACCCCGGAAAGCGAAAGGCCGGGCGAAGTCGGGCCGCATCCGTCGGCAGATGTTCAGCAAACTACGAACCGCCCGCTACCTCAAAACCCGGACTACAAACGACGCTGTAGAGGTGGCCTTTGAAGGCAGGGTGCAGCGTATAGCCCGCGTGCATCACTATGGCCTGCGCGATCGTGTCAGGAAGTACGGGCCGGAAGTCACCTATGCCCGCCGGGAGCTGCTCGGCATAACTGACGCATCCGAAGAAATAGTCCGCGACTTGATTATAGAGCACTTAGCTCGCTAATTTTTTGTCAGTAGACATAATAAGCAATGTGAGCGTAAATATATTGATAATGTAAATCATCTTTTTGATTTTTCGTTTCTATGTTATTTGAAATGCTCCTCAACTTGATTATATAGATCCTTTATCTCGTGATTTGTTGGTATGTCCTGCTTGATTATTTTTTCATACATCTCCTTTGTGCTTTCATCAAGGGAAGATACATCAATGCTATCAGCTTTTTTCTTAAACTTACCGACCTTCCAAATAATAACCTTTCTATTGCAATGGCCATAAGCCCATGAGATTAACAATGGTAGAGTCAGGGATATAAAAACAACAGCCTGATAATAAATGGCAGGGGAAAGGAAATTATTCAAGTAGTCTTTGTATCTATACCCAATGAAATAAGTTACGACCATATTAAAAAATAGCGTTATAAGAAACACCCTTAACTGTTGCTCTTTCATTTTGATTTTCCTGCGCAATTTTTAATATATTCATCAGGATTGGTCAAATATAAATCAATTTCTGATTGTAATTGTTGCATTGCCATCATGTTTGCCATTGACATTAGTAAAATAGCACCATTCAAATAAAATTGATTCTCCGCCGAGCCAGTTATAGAATGATTTTTACTATTTACAAAAGAGAGGTGTCGAACTTCGATCTCGAAAAGACTTGTACCTTCTCTATAGTTAATAATTGCGGGAAAGCTTGATTTCATATTTACATGATTGACAATTCTAAAGATATCTAGCAGACCTAAAGCACCATTTTCCACTTCCTTTGATTCGTAAATCCCTGAAAGCGCAAAATCTGCCTTTACTAATGACCCAATATTATTGGTATCGCCGACATCTTCTGGCTCATAATCATCACCAAACCCTAAAATAAACAATCTCTTATGTATTCGTAAAAACATGGTGTCATTCCCTGAGTCTCCCTCATCTATTATTTCAATATTGTTGATTTTTTTTATTGCTGCCAGCAAATCAGCTTTAGTGTATTTCATAAATATTCCTCTCATTAAGAAAGCTATCTTACCCTTTGTGCCATTGATGGCACAAGAGCCAGAAATGGCCCGTTATCTAAAAAGGGATATTTTTAGAGGATGAATACAAACTTTAATGAAATTTATCGGCTTCTCCTTAATCTCATCCGCTCCGGAGTGGTAATTGAGGTGGACGCTGAAAACTGGCAGTGCCGCGTGCAGACCGGCGAACTGCAGACGACGTGGTTGAACTGGCTGACGATGCGGGCTGGCAGGTCAAAGACATGGTGGCGGCCGTCTGTGGGTGAGCAGGTTGTTTTGCTGTCCATCGGCGGCGATCTCACTACTGCGTTTGTGCTTCCGGCCATTTACTCAAACGACAACCCGCCGCCCTCGGTATCTGAGGATGCGCAGGTAACGACGTTCCCGGACGGCGGCTGGATTGAGTACGAGCCGGAAACCGGGCGCTACCTGCTAAAAGCCGGGGCAAAGATTGTTTTAGAAGCGCCAGAAAGCATCCAGGCAAAAACGGGCGAGTTTGTCGTTGAAGCAGCCCGGACACGTATCAACAGCGAGGTCGTGATCAACGGTGAGGTCACGCAGTCCGGCGGGGCGATGAGTTCAAACGGCGTTGTAGTGCACAGCCATAAACATAACGGCGTTCAGAGTGGCGGCAGTTTAACGGGAGGGCCAGCTTGATGATGTATCTGGGTATGAATGCGCAGACAGGCGGCGTGCTGACGGACGTCGATCATATTCGTCAGTCTGTGCGCGATATTCTCGTGACGCCGGTCGGTTCACGCCTGGCGCGCCGGGAATACGGCTCGCTGATGGCTGAACTAATAGACCAGCCGCAGAATGCCGTTACCCGGCTGCAGGTCATGGCGGCAACATACAGCGCCCTGTGCCGCTGGGAACCACGTATCAGGCTGACGGGCGTGACTACGGAAACGAGCATGGACGGCAAAATGGTTGTTAACCTGACGGGCTACCGTGCAGATAACGCCCCTCTCAGCCTTTCGGTAGACGTGGGGGCAGTCGTATGAGTTCAGTCGATCTCTCCCAGCTTCCCGCCCCGGAAATTGTCGATGTGCCGGACTTTGAAACCCTGCTGGCCGTGCGTAAGGCGGCGTTTATCGCGCTTTATCCGGCTGACGAACAGGACGCGGCACGGCGCACGCTGGCGCTGGAGTCCGATCCGGTGGTGAAGCTGCTGCAGGAAAATACCTACCGCGAAATCCTCTTACGCCATCGCATCAACGAGGCCGCCCAGGCTGTCATGGTGGCCTATGCACTCAGCAGCGATCTGGATCAGCTGGCTGCTAACTACGGCGTCGGGCGTCTGGTTGTCACGCCTGCCGATGATAACGCCGTGCCGCCGGTCGCGGCGGTGATGGAAACCGACGACGAGTTACGGCGGCGTGTACCGCAGGCATTTGAGGGCCTGTCCGTGGCCGGGCCTACAGCGGCTTATGAATTCCATGCACGCAGCGCAGACGGGCGTGTTGCTGATGTGTCGGCAACCAGTCCCGCCCCTGCAACAGTGGTGATAACGGTACTGAACCGCGACGGGAACGGCGCTGCACCTGCCGATCTGCTGGCCGTCGTGGATACGGCGCTTAACGATGAAAGTATTCGTCCTGTGGCGGACCGCGTGACGGTGCAGAGTGCGGTGATCGTGCCCTATGAGATTAACGCCACGTTGTATTTCTACCCCGGACCGGAAGCGGAGCCAATTCTTGCAGCCGCCCGCGCGCGGATTGAAAAGTATATCGCCAGCCAGGCACGGCTGGGACGTGATATCCGGCGCAGCGCCATTTATGGCGCGCTGCACGTTGAGGGTGTGCAGCGCGTGGAACTGGCAAGCCCGGCGCAGGATGTGGTGCTGGATAAAACCCAGGCCGCGTGGTGCGAAAGCTGGTTTGTGCTGAAAGGTGGTACGGATGAATAGCCTGTTACCACCGGGATCGTCCGCACTGGAGCGCCGCCTTGCCGCCGCGTGCAGCGATATCACCGGGCTGAATGTGCCGCTGCGTGATCTGTGGAACCCTGCCACCTGCCCGGTGAAATTTTTGCCCTATCTGGCCTGGGCGTTCTCCGTTGACCGCTGGGACGAAAGCTGGGCGGAGGATGTGAAACGTCAGGTGGTCCGGGATGCATTTTTTATCCATCAGCATAAAGGGACCATCAGCGCCGTTCGTCGGGCTGTGCAGCCGTTTGGTTTCCTGATCAGGGTTATTGAGTGGTGGAAAACCGGAGACGTGCCCGGAACATTCCGGCTGGATGTGGGCGTACAGGACCAGGGCATAACGGAAGAAACCTATACCGAACTGGAGCGCGTGATAAGTGACGCGAAACCGTGCAGCAGGCACATGCTGGGCATGAGTATCAACCTGCAGGTAAACGGCGTGATCAGTCAGGGGGCCGGATGTTATGTCGGTGAAACCCTGACGGTTTATCCGTACACGCCGGAAGCTATTGAGGTGGGCGGCGCAGTCCTGACAGGCGGCGCGGTCCATATTATTGACACTGTAAGGGTATAACATGGCGCAAAAATTCTTTGCCTACCTGACCACGCGCGGAGAAGCGAAGCTGGCGCAGGCTACGGCGCTGGGGGTTCAGCTGAAACTGACACAGATGGGGGTTGGCGATGGTGGCGGTACGCTGCCCACGCCGTCCCCCTCACAGACAAAGCTGGTTAACGAGCGGCGACGTGCCGGCCTTAATTCGCTGACGGTCGACCCGCAAAACCTGAGCCAGATCATTGCAGAGCAGGTGATCCCGGAAAACGAGGGGGGTTGGTGGATACGTGAAATCGGACTGTATGACGATGCGGGGGAAATGATTGCCGTTGCCAACTGTGCCGAAACTTATAAGCCGCTACTGGCTGAGGGGTCGGGACGGACGCAGGTTATCCGTATGGTGCTGATCGTCAGCAGCACAGAGGCCGTGACGCTGAAAATCGACCCGTCGGTTATTCTGGCAACCCGGAAATATGTCGACGACGCGATGATAGTTGTCAGCAATGCACTGGCGGGTAAGCAGCCGCTCAATGACACGTTAACGGCGCTTTCAGGTAAGGATGTTAACGGGATTATGGAATGGCTCTCCGCGCTGGCCGGTGATTATGCATCAGCAGCAGGGTTTGAGGCGGGGAGAAAGGAATACCCTTATATCCGGCAGAGTCCTACAAATGAGATCGTCAGGCTGGCAACGCGTGATTATGTCAGTCAGGCAGTCAGTCAGGCTATCTCGTCTCTCGTTGCGTCATCACCGGCGGCGCTGGACACGCTGAAAGAACTGGCTGATGCGCTGGGGAACGATCCGAGTTTTGCAGCAAACATGGTTAAAGCCCTGGCGGGCAAACAGCCACTGGATGCAACTCTGTCGGCGCTGGCAGGTAAAAACATTGCCGGTCTTGTGGCTTACCTTTCTGTTTTGACCGCCGATTATGCGTCCGCAGCGGGATTTGAGGCGGGGCGTGTAGATACGCCGTATATGCGTCACAGCCCGTCAAGTCAGGTCATCAGGCTGGCAACCCGTGATTACGTCAGTCAGGCAGTCAGCCAGGCTATCTCGTCTCTCGTTGCGTCATCACCGGCGGCGCTGGACACGCTGAAAGAACTGGCCGACGCGCTGGGGAACGACCCGAGTTTTGCGGCAAACATGGTCAATGCTCTGGCGGGCAAACAGCCACTGGACGCCACCCTGTCGGCGCTGGCAGGCAGAAGCGTCGCCGGGCTGCATTCGTATCTTGGGCTGGGTGAGGCGGCAAAACGCTCAATTGGCGCTGGCGCGGGACAGATTCCTGATATGTCCTACTTCGCGTCAGATTTACGTCCTACGGGTATTCAAAGATTACCCGGAGGGAATGTAAGGCAATGGGGGCGCGCAACTCCTGGACCGGGTGGAGTTGTTACTGTTAACTACCCCGTCGCTTATTCGCAGCCGCCATTTACTATCCTTTTTGGCTACCGTCAAAGTACGGCACCGACAGCAATGCAAAGCATTATTCTTGATGATCGCATTGTTAATAATATCGGTTTTCAGGCTACAGCCTTTCAGTTGCAAGATGGTCAAATGACCGCTGGGGCAAGTTCATTTTTCTGGGAAGCAACAGGGGTTTAATTATGTTTTATAGCGCTATAAATAACGCATTTTATCTATCCGAAAAAGAAGGTGATTACCGGGCGCAAAACGTATGGCCATATGATGCCGTACTGGTATCTGATGAGCTAGCCAGCGAGTTTATTGCCGTGCCGCCAGATGGACAGCAGCGGATCGCCGGTGAGGATGGTCTGCCGTGCTGGGCGGATATCCCGCCGCTGACCAGGGAAGAGTTTCAGATGCTGGCAGACGATGAAAAGCTTCGACGTATCGCAGCAGCAAACGGCTATATCAATAGTCAGCAGTGGCCATCAAAGCTAACGTTAAAACGGCTATCCACAGCAGAGAAAGCAACGTTTACGGCGTGGCTTGATTATCTGGACGCGCTCACCGCTATCGACACGGCAACCGCGCCGGATATCATCTGGCCGGAGCAACCGCAATAAAAACAACCCCGCGCTGCGGGGTTTTTACTGTCATGATACCGGCACGCACAGTTAGTTGTGACCGTGCTGGCCATCAACTGCAGCACGGTCAGAAGTGACCTTGCTCGATACGCTCTCCTCTCCTGCCTCTCTTCCTCATGTTGTGCTAAAGACCATACAACTCGCACCAACTGACCTGACCGCGTGATGCCTGCAACATGGTCCTGACCCATTCTCTGGAGAAACTATATGGCTCAGGATTCATATCACCACGGCGTCCGCGTGCAGGAGATTAACGAAGGCACGCGCACGATCAGCACCGTCAGTACGGCCATCGTCGGGATGGTCTGTACGGCTGACGATGCCGACGCCGCCGCGTTCCCGCTGAATAAGCCCGTTCTGCTGACTGACGTACTGACGGCAAGCGGCAAGGCAGGCGAAAGCGGCACGCTGGCCCGCGCACTGGACGCTATCGGCGATCAGGCAAAGCCGGTTACGGTTGTTGTCCGCGTCCCGCAGGGCGAAACCGAAGCAGAAACCACCTCTAACATTATCGGCGGCGTGACCGCTGAGGGCCGCCGCACCGGCATGAAAGCCCTTCTTGCTGCACAAAGCCAGCTCGGCGTTAAGCCCCGCATTCTCGGCGTGCCGGGCCATGACACTAAAGCGGTCGCCACGGAGCTGCTGAACGTGGCGCAGTCCCTGCGCGGCTTTGCCTACCTCACCGCGTACGGCTGTAAAACCATTCAGGAAGCTATCACCTATCGAGAAAATTTCAGCCAGCGCGAGGGGATGCTGATCTGGCCTGATTTTGTCAGCTGGGACACCACCACGAACGCAGAGGCGACGGCATACGCCACCGCCCGCGCCCTCGGCCTGCGCGCCAAAATCGACAACGACACGGGCTGGCACAAATCCCTGTCTAACGTTGGCGTAAATGGCGTGACGGGTATTTCTGCGGACGTGTTCTGGGATCTGCAGGACCCGGCAACCGATGCGGGCCTGCTGAATCAGAACGATATCACCACGCTGATCCGCCGTGATGGTTTCCGCTTCTGGGGTTCCCGCTGTCTGAGTGACGATCCGCTTTTCGCGTTTGAGAACTACACCCGCACCGCACAGGTGCTGATGGACACAATGGCAGAAGGCCAGATGTGGGCGGTAGATAAGCCGCTGACGCCTTCACTGGCCCGCGACATTATCGAAGGTATCCGCGCCAAAATTCGCAACCTGGTGAATCAGGGTTATCTGCTCGGCGGCGATTGCTGGCTGGATGATTCGGTCAACGATAAAGACACCCTCAAGGCCGGTCAGCTGATGCTGGACTATGACTACACGCCAGTCCCGCCGCTGGAAAACCTGATGCTGCGCCAGCGCATCACCGATCGTTATCTGATGGACTTTTCAAGCCAGGTAAAAGGCTAAGGGGAAAAAATGGCACTGCCACGCAAACTTAAATACCTGAACCTGTTTAACGACGGGGAAAACTACATGGGTCTTGTGGAGTCCCTGACCTTGCCGAAATTCACGCAGAAGTTTGAAAAATTCCGTGGCGGCGGTATGCCGGGTGCGGTGGATGTCGTCATGGGCCTGGACGATGGCGCGCTGGATACTGAATTTGAGATCGGAGGCACTGAGGCCCTGCTCTTTAAGCAGCTGAAAGCAACCACTGTGGACGGCGTGCAGCTGCGCTTTGCCGAGTCCATCCAGCGCGATGATACCGGTGAAGTGCAGGCGGTGGAGCTGGTTGTACGTGGCCGCCATAAAGAGCTGGATTCCGGCACGCATAAGCAGGGTGACAGCAGCACCATCAAAGTCAGCAGCACCAATAGCTACGCAAAGCTGACTATCAACGGCGAAGTCATCTATGAAGTGGACCTGGTGAATATGGTGCACATCGTGGACGGCGTGGATCTGATGGAAGCGCACCGCGCCGCCATCGGTCTGTAATTTATGGCGCGGCTCGCCGCGCCTTCTCTCTTCACTCTTTTTTAACGCGGACTCATCATGAAAAACGAAAAAAACGAACAGCCGGAAAACGTACTGCCTGAAATTAAAAACGAAGCCAACGTAACGCTTGATGCGCCGATTGTGCGAGGTAACACCACCATTACAGAAATCGTTGTGCGTAAGCCTAACTCCGGGGCGCTGCGTGGCGCACGCCTCCAGGCGCTGATGGATATGGATGTGGATTCGATGATGCTGGTACTTCCCCGCGTCACCACCCCGGCGCTGACCCGTGCAGAGATAATGATGCTGGAGCCGTGCGATCTGCTACAGCTGTCGCTGGAGCTGGTCAGTTTTTTGTTGCCGAAGTCGGCGATGTCAGCTTTCCCGCAGAGCTGACCATAGAAGACCTGGTGGCGGATATCGCCACCGTATTTCACTGGCCGCCCTCCGCCACGGCTGACATGACGCTGACGGAGGTTCTGGAGTGGCGGCACAAGGCCATTTTAAGAAGCGGAGCCACCGATGAGTGATCGCAACCTGCGCCTGCAGGTGGTTTTAAACGCGGTAGACAAACTCACCCGACCTTTTAAACAGGCGCGCGCCAGCACTCAGGAGCTGGCCGCCGCCGTCAAAAAATCCCGCGACGCCCTCAAACAGATTAACCAGACCAGCTCGCAGCTGGACGGATACCGCAAGCTGCAGGCAGAAAGCCAGAAGCTGGGCGATCGGCTGAGCTATGCCCGTCAGCGCGCCAGTATGCTGAGTAATGAGCTGGGCCAGATGGGCCCGCCGTCACAACGGCAGATTGTGGCGCTGGAACGCCAGCGGCTGGCAGTGCAGCGGCTTGAGGAACGCCACGGCAGGCTACAGCAAAAAGCCGGGCAGGTTCGCGCAGAACTGTACCGGGTCGGGATATCCGCTAACGACGGGGCCAGCGCCACGGCACGTATCACCCGCGAAACCGAAAAATATAATCGCCAGCTGGCTGATCAGGAAGCCCGGCTGCGGCGTGTTGGTGAGCAGCAGAGGAAGATGAACGCTGCCCGCGAGCAGTACAGCAAAACGCTGGAAGTGCGCGACAGGGTAGCGGGTGCAGGTGCTGCAATGACCGCTGCAGGGGTGGGCATGGGTGCGCCGGTTGTGGCGGCGGTTAAAAGCTATGCCAGCCTGGAAGATGCCATGAAAGGCGTGGCTAAACAGGTAAACGGGCTGCGGGACGATAAAGGCAACCGCACCACGAAATTCTATGAGCTGCAGGCCGCCATCAAAACGGCCAGCGAGCAGTTGCCGCTGCAAAACGGGGCCGTCGATTACGCTGCCCTGGTTGAAGGCGGCGCGCGTATGGGTATCGGTGAAAATGCGAAAACGTGGGCGGAGCTGAAAAAAGAGCTGCTTGATTTTGCATCCGTGTCGGCAAAGGCTGCAACCGCGTTTGAGTTACCCGCCGATCAGCTGGCTGAGGATTTAGGGAAAATTGCCGGGCTGTATAAGGTCCCAACAAATGAGATTGAGCGCCTGGGCGATGTGATCAACTACCTCGACGATAACGCGAAATCGAAAGGTGCGGACATTATCAACGTGATGCAGCGCATGGGGGGCGTGGCTGACAAGCTGGACTTTCGCAAAGCTGCTGCGCTGGGGTCAACATTCCTGACCCTCGGCGCAGCGCCGGAAGTTGCCGCCAGTGCATCCAATGCGATGGTGCGCGAACTGTCGATTGCTAGTATGCAGAGCGATCGCTTTATGGACGGCATGGACGCGCTGAAGCTAAAGCCTGCGCAGCTTGAAAAGGACATGGCGAAAGACTCAATGGGAACCATTATCCGGGTGCTGGAGATGGTAAAACGCCTGCCTGATTACAAACAGATGAACGTTCTTACGCAGCTGTTTGGCAAAGAGTTTGGCGATGATGCCGCAAAGCTGGCTAACAACATGGGGGAATTGTATCGCCAGTTAGGTCTGGTAAAAGGTGCTGCGTCTACTGGCTCAATGCAGAAAGAATCCGATATCAACAAAGACAGCCTGTCAGCGCAATGGATGCTCTCAAAGGCCGGGACAAGTAACGTTCTCAGCGGTCTGGGAGAAAGCTTACGCCCTCCATTAATGGAACTCATGAGTGATATTCGCCAGATTACTGGCGTAGTACGCCGTTGGGTTGAGGAAAACCCTGAGCTTGCGGGAACGCTGGTAAAGGTAGCCGCCGCAGTTGCTGCAGTAACGGTGGTACTAGGTACGCTGATGGTCGCCGTGGCGGCAATTATTGGGCCGCTTGCCGTGGTCCGCCTCGGCATGAGTACGCTGGGAATTCGTGTTCTGCCGGGTCTGCTCAGCTCTGCGCAGGGGCTGGGTAACGGCCTGCTGTGGCTGGCTAAATCACCTCTTACACTGCTGTCAGGTGGATTTGCGCGTAACGCCAGCGCCTCGCGTGCGCTATCAGGTCCAATTTCCTCGCTGGGATCGTCTCTGTCCATCATGGGGGGCGCTGCGTCCCGCGTGGTTTCCGGGCCGCTGGCGCTGCTGCGTGGTGGGGTATGGGCCATGCTCAATCCGCTGGCCGCCGGTCGGGCTGCGTTAACCGGGCTGGGCCGCTCTTTGCTGTGGCTGGTCACGTCACCGCTGGCGCTGCTTCGCACCGGGTTAATGTTTATTTCCGGGGCGCTGACCGTGCTGTTAAGCCCGATCGGGCTGGTTGTGGCTGCGCTGGCCGGGGCGGCGCTGGTTGTCTGGAAATACTGGAAGCCGATTAAGGCGTTTCTGGGTGGCGTGGTTGAAGGCTTTAAGGCTGCGGCCGCACCGATTAGCGAAGCCTTTGAGCCGCTGCGGCCAGTGTTCCAGTGGATAGGCGATAAAGTGCAGGCGCTGTGGGGCTGGTTTAATGACCTTTTGACGCCGGTTAAATCAACATCACAGGAGTTACAGAGTGCGGCGGGTATGGGGCGGCAGTTTGGTGAGGCGCTGGCTGACGGTCTGAATATGGTTATGCACCCGCTGGAAACGCTGAAATCCGGCATTTCATGGTTATTGGAAAAGCTGGGGATTGTCAGCCAGGAGGCGGCAAAAGCGAAGTTGCCCGAGCAGATTACCCGGCAGCAGCCCGCCATGGTAAGCAGTGATGGCCGGGTTACTCTTCCCGCCGGAGGTTCACCGTATGCCGGTTACGGAATGCCGGGGTTTGCAGGATTCCATGATAATGGTGGCGTGATCCCTCGCGGCCAGTGGGGCGTGGTGGGTGAGAATGGCCCGGAGATCGTAAACGGACCCGCCAGTATAACCAGCCGCCGCCGGACTGCATCGCTGGCTGCTGCAGCTGCGTTTGCTTTCAGCAGCGTTTCACAACCAACTGCTGCGGCCATGCCGAAGCCGCTGCACCCGTTCAGCCTTCCCGCCGTGGAATACCGGGAGGAAATGCCGCGCCGTGCGTCTGCGCCTGTGATCACTCAGCCCGTCAGTATTCACGCGCCAATCAGCATTTATGCCCAGCCCGGGCAAAGCGCTAACGACATAGCCCGCGAGGTGGCGCGGCAACTTGATGAACGTGAACGCCGGGCCAGTGCGCGCACGCGGAGTAATTTTTCAGACAGGGGAGACTTCGAATGATGATGGTACTGGGGTTATTCGTTTTCACACTGAAAACAATCCCGTATCAGGAGCTGCAGCTGCAGCGCCAGTGGCGTCACGCCAGCAACAGCCGGGTTAACGCCCGGCCAGTGCTGCAGTTTGTGGGACCTGATACGGACACTATCACGCTGAACGGCACGCTGATGCCTGCCATTACTGGCGGCAATCTCTCGATGCTGACGCTGGATCAGATGGCGGAGACAGGTAAGGCATGGCCCCTTATTGAGGGTAGCGGCACGATTTACGGCATGTTTGTTATAGAGAGCATCAGCCAGACTAAACGCGAATTATTCAGTGATGGTGCAGCGCGACAGATTGAATTCACTATCACCCTGAAACGGGTGGATGAGTCGCTGAATAATATGCTGGGCGATCTGTCGGGGCAGCTTACCCAGCTTAAGGATTCTGCAATCTCGATGGCCGGAGGTTTATTGTCATGACAGGTTTCTCATGGATGGAAGGAACCGGACTGATACCGGCTTTCCGCGTCACGCTCGAAAATAAGGACATAACAACTACGATTGAGCCACGGCTGATATCGCTGACGCACACGGACAATAGGGGGTTTGAGGCTGACCAGCTGGATCTGGAGCTGGATGATGCTGACGGACTGTTAATGATGCCGCGCCGTGGAGCGGTGCTGTCACTGGCGATCGGCTGGCAGGGCGAGCCGCTCTATGTGAAGGGGCAATTTACGGTAGACGAAATCGAGCACTCAGGTGCGCCGGACAGGTTAACTATTCGCGCGCGTTCGGCTGACTTTCGCAACACACTGAACATCAAGCGGGAAAAATCATGGCATAACACCACTGTCGGGGCGGTCGTCAGCGAGATGGCCGCTAGGCACAAACTGCAGCAGGCAATTGGTGACGATATGGCAGGGCAGCCGGTGGACCATATCGATCAGACCAATGAGTCTGACGGGTCGTTTCTGATGAGACTGGCCCGCCAGTATGGCGCTATCGCGTCAGTAAAAAACGGTAACCTCATATTTATTCGCCAGGGTCAGGGCGTGACGGCCAGCGGTAAGCCGCTGCCTGTTATGACGATTACCCGTTCAAGCGGTGACGGCCACCGGTTCAGCATGGCCGATCGCGGAGCCTATACGGGCGTGGTTGCCAGCTGGCTGCATACCAAAGAGCCAAAGAAAAAGCAGGAGGTAAAGGTAAAACGCCGCCGCCGTCGTAAAGCTGCCGCCAAACCCACCAAAGCCCCGGAGCCTAAGCAGGGTGAATATCTGATAGGGACCGATGAAAACGTAAAGGTTCTGAGCCGCACCTATGCCAACAAAGCCAATGCCGAACGGGCCGCCAAAATGACATGGGGGCGTATACAGCGCGGGGCGGCAGCATTTTCAATTACCCTGGCTAAGGGGCGCGGCGATCTGTTCCCGGAGCTGCCGGTAAGGGTCAGCGGATTTAAGGGGCCGATAGACGAGGCGGAATGGACGATTACAACCGTTACAAACACTATTGCTGAGAGCGGCTATACAACATCTCTGGAACTAGAGGTAAAAATTGCTGATCTCGATATGGAATGATGTTTTCACAAATTGGATTATTCCTGTATCATTATTTCTCATATGTGATTATCGAGGGTGTAGAAATGATGATTTGCCCGCTTTGCGGAAGTGCAGGGCATACACGCAGCAGCTTTCAAATTTCGACTACAACGAAAGAAAGATATATCCAGTGCCAAAATCTGGAATGCAGCCATACCTTCGTAACCCATGAGACATTTGTTAGAACCGTTAGTAATCCAAATAAGGTAAGCTCTGCCCCGCCGCATCCTGATAAGGGCGGCCAATCACATATGAACTTTTAAAGAAAGCCCGCTGAAAAGCGGGTTTTTTTATGGCAAAAAATTGATGGTGATAGTGAAAGTGGCGCAAGCTTAAAAAATTCTGCTGCCATTTTGCTGCCAATGAGGCATCTATAAACAAAAAAGCCACCCTTTTGAGATGGCCTATATTATTGAATTTAAAGCTAAAATTTGGTGGCCCCTGCTGGGTTTGAACCAGCGACCAAGCGATTATGAGTCGCCTGCTCTAACCACTGAGCTAAGGGGCCGTGGCAAGGGATTATAATGTAACTGGTGACTGCAATCCAGTCATTCGGGTGTGCATGGTGCTTTTATAAACAACCTATAATCAACCCGTTATACCTACATTTTAGTCAATTCACCTGGAGCAATGATGATAAACGATATTCTCGCGCCGGGCCTGCGGGTGGTGTTTTGCGGCATCAATCCAGGCAAATCCTCGGCACACACGGGTTTTCACTTCGCGCACCCCGGTAACCGCTTCTGGAAGGTGATCTACCAGGCAGGCTTCACGGAGCAGCAGCTAAAGCCGGAAGAGGAGCAGCGGCTGCTGGATACGCGCTGTGGCATCACCATGCTGGTGGAGCGCCCAACGGTGCAGGCCAGCGAAGTGGAGCTGCACGAGCTGCGTACCGGCGGACGGGACCTGATCAAAAAAATTGAGGACTACCAGCCGGACGCGCTGGCGATCCTCGGCAAGCAGGCCTACGAGCAGGCGTTTAGCCAGCGCGGCGTGGCATGGGGGAAGCAGAACATTACCATTGGGGCCACCGAGGTGTGGGTCCTGCCCAACCCCAGCGGGTTAAACCGTGCGTCGCTGGAGAAGCTGGTAGAGGCTTACCGAGAGTTAGACCAGGCTTTGGTGGCTCGCGGGTTGTAAATGGGTGCATTCCCCGGTGGCGCTTCGCTTACCGGGGCTACAAGATGCTACATGTGCCATATGCCAATAATGTGCATGCTATTTCAAACCAATAAAAAAGCCCTCCGAGGAGGGCTTTTCTTTTAGCGGTAACGATTAATCGTCGAGGAAGCTACGCAGCACTTCAGAGCGGCTCGGGTGGCGCAGCTTACGCAGCGCTTTCGCTTCGATCTGACGGATACGTTCACGGGTAACGTCGAACTGCTTACCAACCTCTTCCAGAGTGTGGTCAGTGTTCATATCGATACCAAAACGCATACGCAGGACTTTCGCTTCACGGGCGGTCAGGCCAGCCAGCACGTCGTGCGTGGCGGCACGCAGGCTCTCGGTGGTGGCAGAGTCCAGCGGCAGCTCGAGGGTGGTATCCTCGATGAAATCACCCAGATGCGAATCTTCGTCATCACCAATCGGCGTCTCCATAGAGATCGGCTCTTTAGCGATTTTCAGCACCTTACGGATCTTATCTTCCGGCATCAGCATGCGCTCGGCCAGCTCTTCCGGCGTCGGCTCGCGGCCCATCTCCTGCAGCATCTGACGGGAGATACGGTTGAGCTTGTTGATGGTCTCAATCATATGCACCGGGATACGGATGGTACGCGCCTGGTCCGCGATAGAGCGGGTAATGGCCTGACGGATCCACCAGGTAGCATAGGTCGAGAACTTATAGCCACGACGGTATTCAAACTTATCAACCGCTTTCATCAGGCCGATGTTACCTTCCTGAATCAGGTCGAGGAACTGCAGGCCACGGTTGGTGTACTTCTTAGCGATAGAGATAACCAGACGCAGGTTCGCTTCTACCATCTCTTTCTTCGCACGGCGGGCTTTCGCTTCGCCGATAGACATGCGACGGTTGATGTCCTTAACCTGTTCGATAGTCAGGCCGGTCTCTTCTTCAATCTGCTGCAGCTTCTGCAGGCCACGATGCACGTCTTCAGCCACATCCTGCAGCTTCTCAGACCACGGCTTGTTCATCGCCAGTGCGGCATTGAACCAGGTCTCGCTGGTTTCGTTGCCGGTGAAGAGGGTGATAAAGTTCTTCTTCGGCATTTTGCACTGCTCAACGCACATCTTCATGATGATGCGCTCCTGGGTACGCACGCGGTCCATCATGACGCGCATGCTGTTTACCAGGTAGTCGAACTGCTTCGGCACCAGACGGAACTGCTTGAACACCTCGGAGAGCTTGAGGATCTCTTCCTGCGCAGCGGCATGGCTGCGGCCTTTCGCTTTGATGGTGTCGCGGGTAACTTCGTACTGGGCACGCAGTTCGCCAAACTTCTCACGAGCCAGCTCCGGATCGATGCTGTTATCGTCGTCGCTGCTGTCGTCATCTTCTTCTTCATCTTCATCTTCGTCGTCATCCAGCTCTTCCTGAGAGAGCTCGGAGCCAACGTGCGTCGCAGTCGGGGCCAGATCCTCTTCGGCGTTAGGATCGACAAAGCCGGTGATCAGGTCAGACAGACGCGCTTCTTCCGCTTCAACGCGATCGTACTGCTCCAGCAGATAGGTGATCGCTTCCGGATATTCGGCAACGGAGCACTGAACCTGGTTAATCCCATCTTCAATGCGTTTTGCGATGTCGATTTCGCCTTCACGGGTCAGCAGTTCAACTGTACCCATTTCGCGCATGTACATACGAACCGGGTCAGTGGTGCGCCCGATTTCAGATTCAACACTCGACAGAACCTGAGCCGCTGCTTCTTCCGCATCTTCATCCGTGTTATTTGAGTTTTCAGCGAGCAGCAGATCGTCGGCATCAGGTGCTTCTTCCATCACCTGAATGCCCATGTCGTTGATCATTTGGATGATGTCTTCGATCTGGTCGGAGTCGACGATATCTTCCGGCAGATGGTCATTGACCTCGGCATAGGTCAAATAGCCTTGCTCCTTACCACGTTGGACAAGAAGTTTCAGCTGTGACTGCGGGTTTTGCTCCATAAGACGGTATCCACACTTAATTCGTTTATTTGGTGTCGGCGTTGCTGCTACCAACCTTTAAAGCGAGGGCGTGCTTATATTTTTGCCGCTGCCCTCATGGCGGCTGTCGGGATCTACCCGATCGATATTCGGCACTTAAGCCGTTAAATCACTTCCGGGCGCGTGCTTCGTTAATCACACGCACCTCTTCGCGCTCTGCTGGCGTTAACCCGTGGGTCCGCGAGCGGGCGATCAATTCAGAGAGCCGTAGCTCAAGCACCGTGTCGAACATATGGTTCAACGCATCGGTAAAGGTCTTTTCTGCGATGTCCTTATCTGCTATATCGTCCCACATGGAGAGCTTTTCAAGGGTAGCGGCCTCATTTGTGCCGCGATACTGCTCTAAAAGCTGTCCGGTGGTCAGGCCTGGCTGTGACAGACAGGTGTTGACCAACTGAACGAATAAGCTAAGTCCTGGCAGCTTGGCCGGATCCAGACCGTCCAACGGCGGGACCAGCGGAGCCAGCTCAGGATTTTGCACCAGCAATCCTATTAGTATACGCATGGTAGTACGTTTTAGCTGCGGTGCCGGGCGCTGCTGGCCATTTTCGGACTGTTTAGGCATTAAACGTTCAAGTTGGTTATCGTCAAGAATGCCTAATTTGTTACCCAGCTCCTGTCGCAGATAGATGCGCAGCGTCTCGCCTGGAACCTGGCCTATCAGCGGCAGCGCCAGGGTGCTCAGCTGCGCACGGCCATCCGGGGTGCTCAAATCCACCTGCGGCATCAGGCTGTTGAACAGAAACGTGGAGAGCGGCTGAGCCTGCTCCATCCGCGCTTCAAACGCCGCCTTGCCCTCTTTACGCACCAGCGTATCCGGATCTTCACCGTCGGGCAGGAACATAAAGCGTAGCTGACGTCCGTCGGTCATGTACGGCAATGCCGTTTCTAATGCGCGCCATGCGGCTTCGCGGCCTGCACGGTCGCCGTCATAGCAGCAGATCACGCTATTGGTCACGCGGAACAGCAGCTGAATATGCTCGGCGGTGGTGGAGGTGCCCAGCGAGGCGACGGCATAGTTAATGTCGTACTGCGCCAGCGCGACCACGTCCATATAGCCTTCAACCACCAGCAGGCGCGGCGGCTCGGCGTTATCCTGCTGCGCTTCATAAAGGCCATACAGCTGGCGGCCCTTATGGAAAATATCGGTTTCCGGGGAGTTAAGGTATTTCGGCATGGCATCGCCCATGACCCGACCACCAAAACCAATCACCCGGCCACGTTTGTCGCGGATAGGGAACATCACGCGTTCGCGGAATCGATCGTAGGTACGCCCGCGATCGTTAGTGACTAACATGCCCGCGTCGGTCAGCGACTGGCGATTCTCACCGTTGCCGCCAAAGCGTTTTAAAACGTTGTCCCAGCCGGGGGGCGCATAGCCAATGGCGAAGCGTGAAATCACCTCGCTGCTTAAGCCGCGCTGGGCCAGATACTGGCGCGCAGGTTCAGCCGCTGGCTGGTTCAGAGATTGCTGATAAAAGGCGCTTAGGCCGTCCATCAACTGGTAGAGCGTCTGCCGCTGGTGGCGCTCAATCTGGCTTGGGCCATTGCCCGCTTCATACGGCACGTCGAGGTTGTGCATCGCCGCCAGCTCTTCAACCGTCTCAACGAACTCGAGCTTGTCGTAGTTCATCAGGAAGTCGATAGCGTTGCCGTGGGCGCCGCAGCCGAAGCAGTGGTAAAACTGTTTCTCACCGTTTACGGTGAAAGAGGGGGTTTTTTCGTTATGGAACGGACAGCACGCGTGATAATTCTTGCCCTGCTTTTTCAGCTTCACCCGCGCATCGATAAGATCGATGATGTCGGTGCGTGCCAGCAGGTCATTAATAAAGACTCGTGGGATTCGTCCAGCCATAGGCCCCGTCTACCTTTAGCGTGATGCGTTAAGGTATGTCAGATTATAAACGAAAATAAGCCGCGCATTCCTTTCGGAAGCACGGCCTTACAACTACAACTCTGCCTGTAAACTGAGGGTCAACACCCTCAGCCAATTAGTACAGACGAGTACGGCGTGCGTTTTCGCGAGCCAGTTTCTTCGCGTGACGTTTCACAGCAGAAGCTTTGGCGCGTTTACGTTCGGTAGTCGGTTTTTCATAGAACTCACGACGACGAACTTCCGCCAGAACACCTGCTTTCTCACAGGAACGCTTGAAGCGACGCAGAGCTACGTCGAACGGCTCGTTTTCACGTACTTTAATTACCGGCATGTGCCTCTCACCTTTGATTAATTCGGTTTGCCGCTGGCATCAACGCCAGCTTATTTCAAAATGGTGCGGAATTTTACTGCAAATGCTGCTGCTTTGTAAAGCACCGCAGCCCTTTTTACAAGGGCGCTCTCATAAGGAGGGGGAGTATACACGACCTCTGCGCCTGGGTTGAACAATAGTTTTACAACCACCGCCGAGGACCCTACACTGCGCGGTATTGCAAAGAGGTAAAGAATAGCCATGCGTGTACTGGGAATTGAAACATCCTGCGATGAAACCGGCATCGCCATCTACGACGATGAAAACGGGCTTTTAGCCAACCAATTGTATAGTCAGGTGAAACTGCATGCTGACTACGGCGGCGTGGTGCCGGAGCTGGCCTCCCGCGATCACGTGCGCAAAACCGTGCCGCTGATCCAGGCCGCGCTGAAAGAGGCGAATCTGGCCGCCAGCGATATCGACGCCGTCGCCTATACCGCAGGCCCTGGCCTGGTAGGTGCGCTGCTGGTCGGGGCCACGGTAGGGCGCTCGCTGGCCTTCGCCTGGAACGTGCCGGCCATCGCGGTTCACCACATGGAGGGCCACCTGCTGGCACCCATGCTGGAAGAGAACCCGCCTGAGTTTCCGTTTGTGGCGCTGCTGGTCTCCGGCGGCCATACCCAGCTGATCGGCGTGACCGGTATCGGTCAGTACACACTGCTGGGCGAATCCATTGACGATGCCGCAGGCGAAGCTTTCGATAAGACGGCAAAGCTGCTGGGGCTGGACTATCCCGGCGGGCCAATGCTGTCGAAGATGGCGGCCGACGGCACGGAAGGGCGCTTTGTCTTCCCGCGCCCGATGACCGATCGTCCAGGGCTGGACTTCAGCTTCTCTGGCCTCAAGACCTTTGCCGCCAACACCATTCGTAACAACGGCAATGACGACCAGACCCGAGCGGATATCGCCCGCGCCTTTGAGGATGCGGTAGTGGATACCCTGATGATCAAGTGCAAGCGCGCGCTGGATCAGACCGGCTTTACGCGTCTGGTGATGGCGGGCGGCGTCAGCGCCAACCGCACGCTGCGGGCGAAGCTGGCAGAGATGATGCAGAAGCGTCGGGGTGAAGTGTTCTATGCGCGTCCGGAGTTCTGTACCGATAACGGGGCAATGATCGCCTACGCAGGTATGGTGCGTTTGAAAGCGGGTAGCCTGGCGGATCTCAGCGTGACCGTGCGTCCGCGCTGGCCGCTGGCGGAACTGCCTGCGGCATAATTGCCTTTGAGCCCGGCGGACTGACTGCCGGGCCTACTCTTCGTCTTTTACTTCTTTATCCTTCTCGCGCTTTTTCTTCAGCTTGGTCCAGATTTTGGTTTCCTGATGGCGCCACAGGCGTTGAATATTGTCGTGATGACGGAGCAGGATCAGGCAAGAGAGCATGGAGACCGGGAAGGTAAACTGCGGTTTGAACCACCAGACGTAGAACGGGGCGATCAGCGCGCTGATAATCGCGCCCAGCGACGAGTAGCCGCTCAGGAGAATGGTCAGCAGCCAGGTTCCGGCCATTACCCCGGTAAGATCCCAGCCAATCGGCGCAATCGCGCCAAACGCGGTGGCAACGCCTTTACCGCCTTTAAAACCAAAGAATACCGGCCAGATGTGGCCCAGGCAGGCGGCGATAGCAATCAGCCCCAGCCAGAACGGCGTGACGCCCAACGCGTAAGCGCCCCACACCGGCAGCATGCCTTTCAGCACGTCAAAAATCAGTACCGCTACGGCTGCACCCTTGCCGCCAATTCGCAGGACGTTGGTCGCTCCGGGGTTGCCGGAGCCACTCTCGCGAGGATCGGGCAGACCCGCGATGCGGCAGACCAGAATGGCGCTGGAGATTGAGCCGCAAAGGTACGCGAGGAGGATCATTCCAGGCGCGATTGCACTCATAACGCTGTTCCGTTTTGAAAATGTCGTTTTATTCTCAGCATCCGTGGATAATACGCATAATTTTTTGAAAGTGGTATCCAGGTTAGCCAAAAAGCGGGCGGTGCGTGATGGACATTGTATTTATAGAGCAACTTTCGGTAATCACCACGATCGGTGTTTACGACTGGGAGCAGACGATCGAGCAGAAGCTGGTGTTCGATATCGAAATGGCGTGGGACAACCGGGCGGCGGCGAAAAGCGATGACGTGAACGACTGTCTGAGCTATGCCGACATTGCCGATGCGGTGGTGGGCCACGTGGAAGGGCAGCGTTTTGCGCTGGTGGAGCGGGTGGCGGAAGAGGTGGCGGATCTGCTGCTGAGCCGGTTCAACTCGCCCTGGCTGCGTATCAAAGTGAGCAAGCCGGGGGCGGTGGCCCGGGCGGCTAACGTCGGGGTTATTATTGAGCGTGGCAATAGTCTGAAAGGAAAAGATTTAAATTCATAATTATTAAACCAAACGGCACTATATGGGTCTTACCTGCGTGCCTTTTCACGGCTTGCGGATGTAGAAGCCGTTTTTTTATGTCTTTTAGGGGTTTAAGTGATGAGTGATTTGCACACCCTTTTGGTGGCGGCCATTCTGGGCGTCGTCGAAGGGTTAACTGAGTTTTTACCGGTCTCCAGTACTGGTCACATGATCATCGTCGGCCACCTGCTGGGGTTCGAAGGTGATACGGCCAAAACCTTTGAGGTGGTGATCCAGCTGGGCTCGATCCTGGCGGTAGTAGTGATGTTCTGGCGTCGCCTGTTTGGCCTGATCGGCATCCACTTTGGCCATCCGCCGCACGAGGGCGAAGGCAAAGGACGCTTGACGCTGATCCATATCCTGCTGGGGATGATCCCGGCGGTGGTGCTGGGGCTGGTCTTTCATGATGCCATTAAGAGCCTATTCAACCCCATCAACGTCATGTATGCCCTGGTGGTCGGGGGCTTCCTGCTGATTGCCGCCGAATGCCTGAAGCCGAAGACCCCACGCGCGCCGGGTCTGGATGATATGACCTATCGTCAGGCCTTTATGATCGGCTGCTTCCAGTGTCTGGCGCTGTGGCCGGGCTTCTCCCGCTCCGGGGCGACCATTTCCGGTGGGATGCTGATGGGCGTGAGCCGCTATGCTGCGTCAGAGTTCTCATTCCTGCTGGCCGTGCCGATGATGATGGGTGCAACCGCGCTGGATCTCTATAAGAGCTACCACTTCCTGACGACTGCCGATATCCCGATGTTTGCCGTGGGCTTTATCACCGCCTTCATCGTGGCGCTGGTGGCGATCAAAACCTTCCTGCAGCTGATTAAACGTATTTCGTTTATTCCGTTCGCTATCTACCGCTTTATTGTGGCGGCGGCGGTCTACGTCGTTTTCTTCTAAGCGTTAAGGCGGCTGCCCTCATGCCTGTGGCTGAGGGCAGCGTGCCGCTTTCCACTTCGCTACCGCATCAATTCGCCGCTGGGTCAGCTCCTCGCGGATCTCAGCCCCCTTAAAGCCTGCTGCGACCACCTCTTTCGTCGATACCGCCTTCGCTACCTCCCACGCCTCGCGCAGCAGTCGTCCCTGCGGATAGTCTTTCGCTTCAAAATGGGTGCGGCCACGCACGTCGGCTTCGCTGGTCAGGGCGATCTGCTCCACGCGCTGGGGCTTACGCCAGGCGTCAATAGCATCGAACAGCTTCACAATGGTCAGCGGTTTCAGGATCGGGAAGGTATGGATCAGATCGTGGTACTCCGCCACCAGCTTAGCCAGATCGCGCAGCTCGTTAGGCACGCGCAGGCGTTCGCACAGGTTGGCAACCAGCTTGACGCCTGCCAGGCCGTGCCCGTGGTGGCGCGGCCACAGCGCCGGTGGGGTTAGCCCCTTGCCGAGATCGTGGCACAGCGTGGCGAAGCGGACGTCGATATCCGGGCTAAGCATCGCTGCCATCGAGACCGTCATCAGCACGTGGATGCCGGTATCGATCTCCGGATGCCACTTCGCCGGGGCAGGGATGCCAAACAGAACATCGAGCTCAGGGAACAGCACTTTCAGGGCGCCGCACTCACGCAGCGTCATAAAGTAGACCTGCGGATTTCGGCTGGCGAGGGCATTTTCCGTCTCTTTCCAGACGCGCTCCGGCGTCAGGTGTTCCAGTTCACCGGCGGCAGTCATCTCGCGCATCAGCGCCATGGTTTCATCGGCAATACGGAAGCTGAGATGGGCATAGCGGGCGGCAAAGCGCGCCACGCGCAGCACGCGGAGGGGATCTTCCCCAAAAGCGGGAGAGACATGGCGCAGGGTGCGGCTCTTGAGATCCGCCAGGCCATGATAAGGATCGATAATTTGACCGTCCGCGTCCTGGGCCAGGGCGTTAACGGTCAGATCGCGGCGGAGCAGATCCTGCTCCAGGGTGACGTCGGGCGCGGCGTAGCAGGAGAAGCCGGTATAGCCAAAGCCGGATTTCCGTTCGGTACGCGCCAGGGCGTACTCCTCCCGGCTTTTGGGGTGGAGAAACACCGGAAAATCGCGGCCAACCTGCTGGTAGCCTGCATCCAGCATCTCCTGCGGGGTCGCACCCACAACCACCCAGTCTTTATCTTTAACCGGTAGCCCTAACAACGCATCCCGAACAGCACCACCGACCAGATAACTCTTCACTACGCCACTCTCCTAACATACTTTTAACTGATGATACGTTAAGTGTAGAGAAAATGGCTAATCCGGTTCAGCTCATCCAGCGGTCTTTACGCTTACGGCTAGGGATGATGTGCGGCAGCACCAGGCCTAAGAACAGCCCTGCGCCGAGCACGCCGCCGCCGTACATAAACCACTGCATGATGATGGTGCGCTGCTTGTCGTCCAGCTGCAGGTTGGCAGCACTGACTTTCTTCTGCGCGACAATCAGCTGATTTTTAAGCTGCTGGTTCTCTTCTTTCAGGCCGTTGATCACGCTGTCGCTCTGGGCAACCTTCTGCTGCATGTCAGCGGTGCGCTGGTTCCAGGTATTGTCGATATTGGTCAGCTTATCGGTCAGGGTTTTGACCTGGTTCTCCAGATCCGGCACGCGGGTGCGCAGGCTTGGCTCGCTGCTCAGCTCCTTCAACGGGATCCAGGCGGTACGACCGCTGCTGTCACGCACCTGACCGTAGTTTGAGTCCCCGTTGGTTTGCAGCAGTGCAACCTCTTCACCCGCGTTAACCGTACCCACGAGGCGATAGTGATCCCCCGGGCCGCTACGAACCCAGGTATTCAGTTCATCCGAAACGTAACGCTTTTCTTCGGCATGGGCCACGGCAGAAACGCATACAAGTAAAAACAGTCCAGTCAGGCGTAATTTAGGCATTAGCAGTCATTTGTTGTCATAAAAAAAGTGGAACGATAGTAGTGGCATCAGTCTGACGACGCAAAGGATTCGGTATCAATCAGAATCATCTGGGTCGCAAACGATCGGCACCGTGGAAATTTGGCGCAAAATACTATCTACTGACAAACATCAAGGGCGTAAGTTCGCCGAAAATTTCACTGATGTGACATAACCATAAGTACAAGGCCATGACTCAAGAGATCGAACTGAAATTTATCGTTGACCCATCCCGCGTGGATGCCCTGCGCAGCCATCTGCATACCCTGACCGATGAGCACGTTGCGCCTGCCACCCTGCTCAATATCTACTACGAGACGGCAGACAGCTGGCTGCGTAGCCATGATATGGGCCTGCGCATTCGTGGCGCACAGGATCGCTATGAGATGACGATCAAAACCGCTGGCCGCACCGTGGGCGGCCTGCATCAGCGTCCAGAGTACAACGTTGCCATCGACAAACCGGAGCTGGATCTTACCCTTTTCCCGGCCGAGGCGTGGCCGGAAGGCGGCCTGCCAGCGGATCTCGCTGAACGCGTCAGCCCGCTGTTCAGCACCCACTTCGATCGTGAGAAGTGGCTGGTTAACGTTGGCGACAGCCGGATTGAGATTGCGCTGGATCTCGGGGAAGTGAAAGCCGATGAGCTGGCTGAACCGATCTGCGAACTGGAGCTGGAGCTGCTGAGCGGTGCGGCAGAGGACGTATTAAAGCTGGCGCGTCAGCTGGTGACGCAGACCGGCCTGCGGCAGGGCAGCCTGAGCAAGGCCGCTCGCGGCTATCATCTGGCAAAAGGCAATCCGCCGCGCCCGCTGCGGGCGACGGAGATCCTGACCGTCGCGCCGAAGGCGAGCGTAGAGCAGGGGCTGGAGGCGGCGCTGGAGCTGGCGCTCTCCCAGTGGCAGTACCACGAAGAGCTGTGGGTGCGCGGGGATAAAAACGCGCAGGCGGCGACCCTGGCCGCTATCGCCTTGGTGCGCCACACCCTGATGCTGTTTGGTGGCATTGTGCCGCGAAAAGCGAGCGCTCGCTTACGCGATCTGCTGACCCAGTCCGAGGCGACCCTGACGTCCGCAGTCTCTGCCGTCACGGCGGTGTACAGCCCGGAGATCGCCACGGCCAAGCTGGCCCTAACCGAATGGCTGGTAACGCGCGCCTGGCGCACGTTCCTTGATGACAAAGCGCAGGCCAAAATCAACGACTCGTTCAAGCGTTTTGCCGACATCAACCTGTCGCGGCACGCCGCCGAGCTAAAACGTAACTTTGCCCAGCCGCTGATGGATAAGTACCAGGATCAGCTCCCGCGCCTGTCACGCGACATCGACAGTATGCTGCTGCTGGCAGGCTACTACGACGGCGTCCGCGCCAGGGCCTGGCTGGAGAACTGGCAGGGCTTGCTGCACGCCATCAAAACCCGCCAGCGCATTGAAATCGAACACTTCCGTAACGAAGCCATTGTGCAGGAGCCGTTCTGGCTGCACAGCGGAAAACGCTAACTCAGGCAAAGGATCCCCCTCATGATGCCGCTCTCTTCGCCGCTTCAGCAGCACTGGCAGACGCTTGTTGAACGTCTGCCGGATACCCTCTCCGCCTCAACGCTTAGCGTAGAGGCGAAGTCAGTGCTTACTTTTAGTGACTTTGTGCAGGCAAGCGTTGCCGCGCATCCCGAGTGGCTGACGGCGCTGGAGAGCGAGCCGCCGCAGGCGGAGGAGTGGCAGAGCTATCCTGCCTGGCTCAAGGAGGCGCTGGCAGAGGTCAGTGACGAAGCGTCGCTGATGCGCGAGCTGCGCCTGTTCCGCCGCCGTATCATGGTGCGTATCGCCTGGGCGCAGGCCCTGCGGCTGGTGCCTGAAGAGAACACGCTCCAGCAGCTTAGCGCCCTGGCGGAGACGCTGATCGTCAGCGCCCGCGACTGGCTTTACGACGCCTGTTGCCGGGAGTGGGGCACGCCGTGCAGCGCCGACGGTACGCCGCAGCCGCTGCTGATCCTCGGCATGGGCAAGCTGGGGGGGAACGAACTGAACTTCTCCTCGGATATCGATCTCATCTTCTCCTGGCCGGAAAACGGGGCAACCCGCGGCGGTCGTCGCGAGCTGGACAACGCCCAGTTCTTCACTCGCCTCGGACAGCGGCTGATCAAGGTGCTCGACCAGCCCACCCAGGACGGCTTTGTCTACCGGGTGGATATGCGCCTGCGCCCCTTCGGCGACAGCGGCCCGCTGGTGCTGAGCTTTGCTGCACTGGAGGATTATTACCAGGAGCAGGGGCGCGACTGGGAGCGCTACGCGATGGTCAAGGCGCGGATCATGGGCGACAACGACGGCGTCTACGCCACCGAGCTGCGGGCCATGCTGCGTCCCTTTGTTTTCCGTCGCTACATCGATTTCAGCGTCATCCAGTCGCTGCGCAACATGAAGAGCATGATCGCCCGCGAGGTGCGGCGACGCGGATTAAAAGACAACATCAAGCTGGGGGCGGGCGGCATCCGCGAGGTGGAGTTTATCGTTCAGGTCTTCCAGCTGATCCGTGGCGGGCGCGAGCCGTCGCTCCAGCAGCGCTCGCTGCTGCCGACGCTGACCACCATCGATCAGCTTCATCTTCTGCCAGCGGGGGATGCCGACACGCTGCGGGCCGCCTACCTCTGGCTGCGTCGGCTGGAGAATCTCCTGCAAAGCATCAACGACGAACAGACCCAGACCCTGCCGGGGGATGAGCTTAACCGCGCCCGGCTGGCCTGGGGAATGGGCGTCGCCGACTGGCAGGCGCTCAGCGACACCCTGGATCAGCACATGGCCGCCGTGCGGCGCATCTTTAACGAGCTGATTGGCGATGACGATACCGATACTCAGGACGAGCAGCTGTCGGAGCAGTGGCGCGAGCTGTGGCAGGACACGCTGGAAGATGATGACGCCACCCCGGTGCTGGCGCATCTTTCGGATGGCGATCGTATTCGAGTGGTGGCGCTGATCGCCGATTTTCGCCGGGAGCTGACGCGCAGGACCATTGGCCCACGCGGTCGCCAGGTGCTCGATCACCTGATGCCGCACCTGCTCAGCCAGGTCTGTCCTCGTGCCGACGCGCCGGTGCCGCTGGCGCGTTTGATGCCGCTCCTGACCGGGATTGTCACTCGCACCACCTATATTGAGCTGCTGAGCGAGTTTCCCGGCGCGCTCAAGCACCTGATCTCCCTCTGTGCCGCTTCGCCAATGGTCGCCAGCCAGCTGGCGCGCTATCCGCTGCTGCTGGATGAGCTGCTGGATCCCAATACGCTCTACCAGCCGACGGCGATGGACGCCTACCGGGACGAACTGCGTCAGTATCTGCTCCGCGTGCCGGAGGAGGACGAGGAGCAGCAGCTGGAGGCCCTGCGCCAGTTCAAGCAGGCGCAGCTGCTGCGCGTGGCGGCTGCGGATATTGCCGGTACGCTGCCGGTGATGAAAGTGAGCGATCACTTAACCTGGCTGGCAGAGGCGATGATCGACGCGGTAGTCCAGCAGGCATGGACCCAGATGGTGGCGCGCTTTGGTCAGCCAACGCACCTGCGCGATCGGGAGGGACGCGGCTTTGCGGTGGTGGGCTACGGCAAGCTCGGCGGCTGGGAGCTGGGTTACAGCTCCGATCTTGACCTGGTCTTCCTCCACGACTGTCCGGCAGACGTGATGACCGACGGCGAGCGGGAGATCGATGGCCGCCAGTTCTACCTGCGCCTCGCCCAGCGCATCATGCACCTCTTCAGCACCCGCACCTCGTCGGGCATTCTCTACGAGGTGGACGCCCGCCTTCGGCCTTCCGGTGCGGCGGGGATGCTGGTCACCACCGCCGATGCGTTTGCGGACTATCAGCAGAACGAGGCGTGGACGTGGGAGCACCAGGCGCTGGTTCGCGCCAGAGTGGTGTACGGCGATCCGCAGCTTCAATCCCGCTTCGATGAGATCCGCCGCACCATTCTGATGACGCCTCGCGACGGGGAGAAACTGCAAACCGAGGTGCGGGAGATGCGCGAGAAGATGCGCGCCCATCTTGGCAACAAGCACCGGGAGCGTTTCGACCTCAAAGCCGACGCGGGCGGCATTACCGACATTGAGTTTATCGCCCAGTATCTGGTGCTGGGTCACGCACACCACAAACCAAAGCTCACGCGCTGGTCCGATAACGTGCGCATCCTCGAACTGCTGGCGCAGAACGATATTATGGATGAGCAGGAGGCTCGGGCATTAACCCACGCCTATACCACGCTGCGCGACGCGCTGCACCATCTGGCGTTACAGGAGCAGCCCGGCCACGTGCCGGAAACGGAGTTTGCCGAGGAGCGCGAACAGGTCAGCGCCAGCTGGCAGAAGTGGCTGCTAAAACCGTGCGCGCAAAATTAAGTATGATATTATCGCGCGCAAATTTTGCATTTCGAGGGGACAGGAATGAAAGTAACGCTGCCAGAGTTTGAACGTGCAGGGGTGATGGTCGTCGGTGACGTGATGTTAGATCGCTACTGGTATGGCCCGACCAGCCGTATCTCACCGGAAGCGCCTGTACCGGTGGTCAAGGTCGATGCGGTTGAAGAGCGGCCTGGCGGCGCGGCAAACGTGGCGATGAACATTGCCTCTCTCGGCGCGCACTCGCGCCTGGTTGGCCTGACCGGCATTGATGATGCCGCGCGTGCGCTGAGCAAAACGCTGGCCGACGTCAACGTCAAGTGCGACTTCGTCTCCGTTCCGACCCATCCTACTATCACCAAGCTGCGCGTGCTGTCACGCAACCAGCAGCTGATCCGCCTCGACTTTGAAGAGGGCTTTGAGGGCGTTGACCCCGAGCCGCTGCACGACCGCATTAGTCAGGCGCTGGGCAACATCGGCGCGCTGGTGCTCTCTGACTACGGCAAGGGCGCGCTGGCCAGCGTCCAGCAGATGATCGCCCTGGCGCGCAAAGCCAACGTACCGGTGCTTATCGATCCAAAAGGCAACGATTTCGAGCGCTATCGCGGCGCAACCCTGCTGACGCCGAACCTCTCCGAGTTCGAAGCGGTGGCCGGGAAGTGTAAAAACGAAGCTGAGATCGTCGAGCGCGGCATGAAGCTGATCGCCGATTTCGAACTCTCTGCGCTACTGGTCACCCGCTCCGAACAGGGCATGACCCTGCTGCAGCCGGGCAAAGCACCGCTGCATATGCCAACCCAGGCGCAGGAGGTCTACGACGTGACCGGCGCAGGCGACACGGTGATTGGCGTGCTGGCGGCAACGCTGGCGGCGGGCAACGCCCTGGAAGAGGCCTGCTACTTTGCTAACGCCGCGGCGGGCGTGGTGGTCGGCAAGCTCGGCACCTCAACCGTTTCGCCTATCGAACTGGAGAACGCCGTACGCGGACGTTCAGAAACCGGCTTCGGCGTAATGAACGAAGAGGAGCTGAAGCAGGCGGTGGCAGCTGCGCGCAAGCGTGGCGAGAAGGTGGTGATGACCAACGGCGTGTTCGATATTCTGCACGCGGGCCACGTCTCTTACCTGGCTAATGCGCGCAAGCTCGGCGATCGCCTGATCGTAGCGGTGAACAGCGACGCCTCTACCAGCCGTCTGAAAGGGCCGACTCGTCCGGTTAACCCGCTGGAGCAGCGCATGATCGTGCTCGGCGCGCTGGAGGCCGTGGACTGGGTGGTCTCGTTCGAAGAGGATACGCCGCAGCGCCTGATCGCCGGGATCCTGCCGGATCTGCTGGTGAAAGGCGGCGACTACAAGCCGGAAGATATCGCGGGCAGCAAAGAGGTGTGGGCTAACGGCGGCGACGTGCAGGTGCTGAACTTCGAAGACGGCTGCTCAACCACCAACATCATCAAGAAGATCCAGAAAAACTGATCATGTAGGCCGGGCAAACGCAGTGCCGCCCGGCGTTACAATGTCAGCACAGTCACGCCCGGTGGCGCTACGCTTACCGGGCCTACAACGTGCACCGCACTCACCGGGCAATATCGACTATAGGATTAGTCAATATTCTCCACCGGCGGAATAGCCGGTGCGGGCGTTACTTCGCTCGGCAGATCCTGCGGCTGAGCCGGTTCAGCCGACGCGGTGGCCGGGCGGTTCTCCAGATCGCTGATCCGCTGCTCCAGCGCGGTCAGTTTCTCACGGGTGCGCAGCAGAACCTGCGTCTGGACATCAAACTCTTCACGGCTCACCAGGTCGAGTCGCGCCAGCTGGGATTGCAGCGTCTGGCGGATCTTCTTCTCTACATCCTCGCCGAAATCACGAATGCCTTTTGGCATGGATTCATGAACCTGGCGGGCGATCTGTTCAATTTTTTTCGGGTCAATCATAGTCGTTTCCCTGAACTGGTAAGTATTAACATTAGTGTAGCGTGGTTTAGTGTAACGTGGATTAGGCTGTGTGAAAGCAGAATTGTTACGGTGAATGGATTGCCGGAGATAATCAATAGCGTTATAGTTAATCCGCTTATTCTCAGGGCGGGGCGAAATTCCCCACCGGCGGTAAATCAGCCTACGCTGAAAGCCCGCGAGCGCTCCACGCACGGCATCACGTCCTGCATGGAGGTCAGCAGATCCGGTGTAATTCCGGGGCCGACGGTTAAAGTCCGGATGGGAGAGAGTAACGATCCAGTCGGGTTTTATGCCCGCTCACGTTATTTTTTTGCCGCTTGCGGTACTCCTAAGACTGCCCTGATTCTGGTAACCATAATTTTAATGAGGTTTTTATTACCATGAATCAGACGCTGCTTTCCTCTTTTGGCACGCCATTCGAACGTGTGGAACACGCTTTAGACGCACTGCGCAACGGGCGCGGAGTGATGGTGCTTGACGACGAAGACCGTGAAAACGAAGGCGATATGATCTTCGCCGCAGAAACCATGACCGTTGAGCAGATGGCGCTGACTATTCGCCACGGCAGCGGCATTGTCTGCCTCTGCCTGACCGAAGATCGCCGTAAACAGCTCGATCTGCCGATGATGGTGGAGAACAACACCAGCGCCTACGGCACCGGTTTTACTGTGACTATCGAAGCCGCTACCGGCGTGACCACCGGCGTATCCGCCGCTGACCGCGTGACCACTGTGCGTGCCGCCATTGCCGACGGTGCTAAGCCATCCGATCTCAACCGTCCTGGCCACGTCTTCCCGCTGCGCGCGCAGCCGGGTGGGGTGCTGACCCGCGGCGGCCACACCGAGGCAACCATTGACCTCGTGACGCTGGCGGGCTTCAAGCCTGCGGGCGTGCTTTGCGAACTGACCAACGATGACGGCTCTATGGCGCGCACGCCGGAGTGCATCGAATTTGCGAAAGCCCATGATATGGCCGTTGTGACCATTGAAGATCTGGTGGCCTACCGCCGCGAGCAGGAACGTAAAGCCAGCTAAGCGCTAGCGTAAGATAAAGCAAAGCCGGGCATGCCCGGCTTTGTTGTTTTTGACTAGCCTGCAAAGCCGATGCTTTGCAGCAGCACCAGGCTGAGTCCCATCACCGACATGCCGCACAGTACGCCATAGCTCGGGTTGTTGTTGGGATCGATCTCTTTCGCCAACGGCATCAGCTCATCCACCGACAGCGCCACCATAATCCCGGCCACCGCCGCCATGATGGCCGCCATGACTACCGGCGAGACCAGGCTACCGAGGATCAGCCACGCCAGCACGCCGCCGAGAATTTCCGCCAGGCCTGAGATCCCCGCCCACATCACCGCTTTACGCTTTGATCCCGTAGCGGCATAGACCGGTGCTGCCACCGCCAGCCCTTCGGGGATGTTGTGCAGGGCTACCGCCAGGGCGATCCCCAGCCCCAGTTCAAGGTTACTGCTGGCCGTCACGTAGGTAGCTACGCCTTCGGGGAAGTTGTGCAGGCTGATGCCAAGGGTCAGCAGGATCGCCGTACGCTTGATATTGCTCGGCATGGTTTTGCTGCTGGCGCGCATAAGATCCTGAGCATGGGCGTGGGGGAGCAGGCGATCGAGGCCGAAGTAGCCCAGCAGGCCGACGATAAACATGCCGTAGCCAAGCACCGGCGACATTCCTTCAGTACCGAGTGCGGCGGGGAGCATCTCCATGAGCGAGATCAGCAGCATAATCCCGGCGGCAAATCCCAGTGAAAAGGCCAGCACGCGGTTGGAAGGCTTCTGGCCAAGCACGCCGAGGATCGCGCCAATAAAGGTGGCCGCACCGGCTAATAAGGTCAGAATCAACGGGACCGACATTCAGAACTCCTTGTGATAATGATTCTCATTAATATTATTTAACACTGCCCCGTAAGGCGAGAGGGTAAGTCACTCTTTACGCATTTCTTACATTCAAATTATCTGATGATCTTCATCACGCTTATCTGAGTTCATCCTCTACGAGAAAAGCGTACTCTGCTTCTATCAAAATGACACTTTTTCTGAGGATATCATCATGTCTGCGTCTCGTATGCCAGCGCTGTTTCTGGGCCACGGCAGCCCGATGAACGTGCTGGAAGATAATATCTATACCCGCGCCTGGGGCGAGCTGGGGCAGACGTTGCCGCGTCCAAAGGCGATTGTGGTGATCTCCGCCCACTGGTTTACCCGCGGCACCGGCGTGACGGCAATGGAAACCCCGAAGACGATCCATGACTTTGGCGGCTTCCCGCAGGCGCTCTTTGACACGCACTATCCCGCACCCGGCTCTCCCGAGCTGGCACAGCGGCTGGTGGATCTGCTGGCGCCCATCCCGGTTGCGCTGGACAAAGAGGCGTGGGGCTTTGACCATGGCTCCTGGGGCGTGCTGATCAAGATGTACCCGGACGCCGACATCCCCATGGTGCAGCTGAGCGTAGACAGTACTAAGCCCGCCGCCTGGCACTATGAGATGGGCCGCAAGCTGGCGACGCTTCGCGATGAAGGCATTATGCTGGTGGCGAGCGGCAACGTGGTGCATAACCTGCGCACCGCGCGCTGGCACGGGGAGAGCACGCCCTACGCGTGGGCGGAATCGTTTAATGATTACGTGAAGGCTAACCTTACCTGGCAGGGGCCGGTGGAGCAGCATCCGCTGGTGAACTATCTGCAGCACGAGGGCGGCTCGCTGTCGAACCCGACGCCGGAACACTTTCTGCCGCTGCTCTACGTGCTCGGCGCATGGGACGGCGCAGAGCCGGTGACGATCCCGGTAGAGGGGATGGAGATGGGCAGCATCAGCATGTTGTCGGTACAGGTGGGTTAAAAACCAAAACGCCCGGTGGCGCTGCGCTTACCGGGCCTACGCGTTATGGCTACTCGACGAAAATATGCGGGTAGAAGCGGGAGAGATCCTGGGTGATCAACGCCCGATCCTCACGAATGCCAATCCCGGCAGGTTGATCGTTGATCAGCCAGCTGCCGATCAGCACATAGCTGTCGCCAAACTTAGGTAGCGGGTAGAACTGCTGGACGATCATGCCCTCTTCACCGTAGGGACCCTCTACCTGCTCGATAGTCTGACCGTTTTCCACGATAGAGACGTTAGCACCTTCCCGCGAGAAGATCGGTTTAACCACGTACTTCTCCAGCGGCGGATGGTCGTCTTCAGCAAAGTAAGCGGGCAGCAGGTTCGGATGATCCGGGAACATCTCCCACAGCATCGGCAGCAGCGCTTTGTTAGAGATAATGCTCTTCCATGCCGGCTCCAGCCAGCGCACGCCGGCATCTTCCAGCTTGGTAGAGAAGATCTCACGCAGCATGTACTCCCACGGGTAGAGCTTGAACAGGTTGCTGATCACCTGATCCTGAAGATCGGTGAACTGGCCTTTTTCGCCCAGCCCAATATCTTCGATGTAGAGGAACTCGCTGGCGACGCCCGCTTCAGCGGCGCAGTCCTGCAGATACTGCACCGTACCACGATCTTCCACGGTGTCACGGCAGCAGGCCAGATGCAGCAGGTTGAAACCGTACTGCTCGCGCAGCTCGCCGAAGCGCTCGATCAGCTTCTCCTGCAGGCTGTTAAACTGATCGCTCTCCGGCGGCAGCTTGCCTGCGTTCTGCTGGTCTTCCAGCCAGATCCACTGGAAGAACGCGGCTTCGTACAGCGAGGTGGGGGTGTCGGCGTTGTTCTCCAGCAGCTTGGGTTCACCCACGCCGTCCCAAGCCAGATCGAGGCGGGAATAGAGCGAAGGCTGCTGAGTCTGCCACGCCTGGCGCACAAAGCTCCAGGTGTGTTTCGGAATGCGGAATTTGGTCATCAGCTCATCGCTGGCGACAACCTTCTCCACCACCTTCAGGCACATCTGATGCAGCTCGGCGGTGACCTCTTCAAGCTTCTCGATCTGCGCAAGAGTGAATTTGTAGTAGGCCTCTTCACACCAGTACGGCTCACCGTACATGGTGTGAAAATTGAAGCCGTACTCGGTCGCTTTTTCGCGCCAGTCCGGGCGCTCGTCAATAGTGACTCGTTCCATGAGGCTTAGCCACCCATTGAGCGTGAAGAGGAGGTGCCTGCGGCGCTACGCTGCATGGTGGACTGTTTGGCAACCGACTCGCCGAAGCCGCCGCGCGTAACCGTAGAGGTGGTGGCCGGTTTCGGGGCCAGCGCCGTTTTAGGGACGGTCGCGGTACGGCCCGGCTGGGCTGCGCCGTAGCCTTTACCGGAGGCGTCGGTGTACTGACCGTAAGCTGGGCTGGCCGGGTTACGCGAGCTAAACAGCGGCTGCTGGGCGAAGCCCGCACCGCCGCCCATCAGGCGTCCCATCATGTAGCCCGCCATCAGCGGCATCCAGAAGCTGCCGCTGCTCTGCTGGGCCTGCGCCTGGTTTTCCGGGGCCATACCCGCCTGAGCAGGTGCCTGCTGGCACTGGCCTTCACCAAACTCGGCGACGCAGTCTTCACGCGTTTTATATTTCGGCGCGGTGCGCTCGGCCTCTTTCAGGGCGTTGTTGTATGCGGTAGTACATTCGGCGCTTTTGCCCGGATTGGCAGTCGAGCAGTCGTCGGCGTTTTGATACATCGATACCGTCTCGTCGTTCTGTTCGCAGCCGGCCAGCATAAACGCGGCGGTAAGGGCGAAGGCGACGGGAGTCAGATGGCGAGCGCCCCAGCTTTTGCGGAACGTCGCATGATTAATCGTTTTTGTCCGTTTCATATGTCTCTTTTAATACCCAGAGTTAAAGCGTGGTAGCTACTGCTCAGGATAGAGGATGAGTGGTCGAAATTGAAGCGCAATGAGGCGGAATGCGGGTCTGGAGCAGGGATCTTTACGTTGTCTTACGTTGAAACGGGGGCAGGCGCCCCCATCTCGTTTTCACAGCAATTTCAAACAGGCGTGCTTAGCGCGGCAGCGCGGCGTTGAGCAGGCCGTTACCATTGCCGTTGCTGTCCGGGGCGCTGTTCTGCACGCGGGCATCCTGGTCAGGCGTTGACGGGGCGACGGCTTCCGGCGTGGTGGAGACCGGTTTACCCAGGGCACCGTTTAGGGCCATCAGATCCTGCTCGTTCAGCGTACCGAGAGCCGATTTGATGTTCAGCTGGTTAATCAGGTAGTTGTAACGCGCGCTGGAGAGCTGCTGCTTGGCGTTGTAGAGCGTCGTGGTCGCATCCAGCACGTCAACGATGGTACGGGTACCTACCGAGTACCCTGCTTCGGTTGCATCCAGCGAGCTCTGGGCAGAGACCACGGACTGTTTATAGGCGTTGATGCTGCTGATGGACGCATTCACGTTGTTATAGGATGAACGTACGGTCTGCACCACGCTGCGGTGAGCGGTTTCCAGCTGCTCGCTGGCGCCAACAAAGTTGTACTGTGCCTGTTTCACCTGAGAGTTCACCAGGCCACCCTGATAGAGCGGCAGGGAGAAGCTCAGGCCGACTTTGTTCTGGCCGATGTTGCTGTCATCATAGGCTCCGCCCTGGGCACCGCTGGTGCGGGAGCCGCTGTAGGATGTGTCAGAGACGCTGCTTGACGCGGTAAGATCCAGGGTCGGCAAGTGGCCATCCTGCGCCAGACGGATCTGCTCGCGGGCCAGATCCTGGGAGAGACGCGCCTGCAACAGGGAGAGGTTACGGCTTTCGGCCTCTTTCAGCAGGGAGTTAACCGGCTGCGGCTTGTCGGTCTGGAAGCGGTCCACGTTCAGCGACGCCAGCTCCGGGTAGTAGTTGCCGGTCACCTGACGCAGCTGCTCAACGGCGTTGTCCAGGTTGTTACGGGCAGTCACTTCGTCTGCCAGCACGGTATCGTACTGGGAGCGGGCGTTCTGCACGTCGGTAATGGCAACCAGGCCCACGTTAAAGCGCTGGGTTGTTTGATCCAGCTGGCGATAGATAGCCTGTTTCTGCGCTTCGGTATAAGAGAGCGCATCGATGGCGCTTAATACGTTAAAATAGGCAGTAGCGGTATTGAGGATCAGCGTCTGCTGATCGGTCTGGAACGTCACATCCTGAATGCCTGCTGATTTCTCTTGCAGGGTCAGGGCGCGCCATTTGGACATATCGAACAGGGTCTGCGTCAGCTGTAAAGAGGCGCTGGTCGAGTTGCTATTGAGACCATTCTGGTCGCGGAACCCGTTGCTGTAGCTGTAGTCTGCGCCCAAACCGAGCTGGGGCAGTAATGGGCTGCGCGCTTCGTTGATTTTCTCAAATGCGGCATCGCGATCCGCGGCAGATCTGCGCAGTTCAGGGTTGCTGAGACGCGCTTGCTGATAAACCTGAAGCAGGTTCTCTGCCTGACTCATCGTACTGAAAGCGGCCAGGCTCAGGCCGATAAGCATGGGGAGCAATTTCTTCATTTGCATTCCTTGTTACGAAGCTTTGTTAGCGCTAATGAAATTTAAAAAATAAGGCCGATTCTAGCAGAAAGTGTCGCTGCAAAAGGTTGGCGTTAAGTGCCATCCGGCGTTAATTTGCACCAATCTACCATATAGCATGGGAAACGGCAGTCTTACAGACTGGAAATCCATAATTTCGTCATTATTTGCCAGCAGGATGAAACCATGAAGAAACCCGAGCCATCAGCAGTGACTTTCACTAAAAATGATGTAGAAATTATTGCACGCGAAACACTCTATAACGGTTTTTTTTCTCTGCGCCGTTACCGCTTTCGTCATCGGCTTTTCAACGGTGAGATGAGCGGAGAGGTAACCCGTGAAATTTTTGAGCGCGGTCATGCCGCCGTCTTGCTACCCTATGACCTGGCGCGCGACGAGGTCGTACTGATCGAGCAGATCCGTATTCCGGCTTACGACACCAGTGAAACCCCCTGGCTGCTGGAGCTGGTTGCTGGCATGATCGAAGAGGGCGAGAGCGTGGAAGACGTGGCCCGTCGCGAAGCCGTAGAAGAGGCCGGGCTGCAGGTTGGCCGGGTAAAAGAGTTTATGAGCTATCTGGCCAGCCCTGGCGGCACCAGCGAGCGCTTATCGTTAATGGTTGGCGAAGTGGATGCCACGCAGGCCAAAGGTATACATGGCCTGGTGGACGAAAACGAAGATATTCGTGTTCATGTGGTGAGCCGGGAACAGGCTTACCAGTGGGTTGAAGAGGGGAAAATAGACAACGCCGCGTCGGTCATCGCCCTGCAATGGCTGCAGCTGCACTACGAAAAGTTGAGAACTGAGTGGAAAAAATGAAGCGTTATACACCTGACTTTCCTGAAATGATGCGCCTGTGCGAGACCAATTTCGCCCAGCTACGCCGCCTGCTGCCACGCAATGACGCACCCGGCGAAACAGTGAGCTATCAGGTGGCCAATGCGCAATACCGAGTAACGATTACAGAATCAACCCGCTACACTACGCTGGTGGAAATTGTGCAGACAGCACCGGCGATCAGCTACTGGAGCATGCCGTCGTTAACGGTACGCCTCTATCACGATGCTATGGTCGCTGAAGTGTGTTCAAGCCAGCAGATCTTTCGCTTCAAAGCGCGGTATGATTACCCAAATAAAAAGTTGCACCAACGCGACGAAAAGCATCAAATTAATCAGTTTCTGGCCGATTGGCTTAGGTACTGTTTAGCACATGGAGCAATGGCGATTCCGGTTTGTTAGCATCGTGAAACCTACCTAAGGACACCATTTGGAAAGCCTGTTAAACCTGAATCTGGCGGGTGAGGCCAGTATCAGGATCTTACAAATAACCGATACTCACCTGTTTGCCGAAAAGCATGAAACGCTGTTAGGGGTTAATACCTGGGAGAGCTATCAGGCGGTATTAGACGCCATCCGGGCCGAGCAGCGTCACTGCGATTTGATTGTCGCTACCGGCGACCTGGCACAGGATCACTCTGCTGCGGCCTATCAGCACTTTGCTGAGGGTATCGCCAGCTTCGACGTGCCCTGCGTATGGCTGCCCGGCAATCATGACTTTCAGCCCGCCATGTACAGCGCGCTGCAGGAGGCTGGCATCTCGGGTGCCAAGCGGGTCTTCGCTGGCGATAGCTGGCAGATCCTGCTGCTCGACAGCCAGGTGTTTGGCGTTCCACACGGTGAACTGAGTGAGTTTCAGCTAGAGTGGCTGGAGAAAAAGCTGGCGGAGGTACCGGAGCGCTACACGCTGCTGCTGCTGCATCACCACCCGCTGCCGGCGGGGTGCGGCTGGTTGGATCAGCACAGCCTGCGTAACTCGCAGGAGCTGGATAACGTGCTGGTGCGCTATCCCCGGGTCAGGCACCTGCTGTGCGGCCATATTCATCAGGAGCAGGATCTCGACTGGAACGGACGCCGTCTGCTGGCGACGCCTTCGACCTGCGTCCAGTTTAAGCCGCACTGCGCCAACTTTACCCTCGATACCATCGCGCCGGGCTGGCGCTGGCTGGAGCTTAACGCCGACGGCACGCTGCATACCGAAGTCAGCCGTCTGCAGACCAGTCGCTTTCGCCCGGACACAGCATCTGAAGGCTACTGATGGCGACGCTTCTCTATCTACACGGGTTTAACAGCTCACCGCGTTCGGCAAAGGCCGTGGCGCTACAGCAGTGGCTGGCGGAACACCATCCACAGATTGAGATGGTGGTGCCGCAGTTGCCGCCCTATCCGGCGGATGCCGCCGAGCTGCTGGAGTCGCTGGTGCTGGGGCACGGCGGCGAGCCGCTGGGGCTGGTGGGCTCCTCGCTCGGCGGCTACTACGCCACCTGGCTCTCCCAGTGCTTTATGCTGCCAGCGGTGGTGGTGAATCCGGCGGTGCGTCCGTTTGAACTGCTGGCCGATTATCTTGGCCGCAACGAGAACCCCTACACCGGACAGCAATATGTGCTAGAGTCACGCCATATTTACGATCTCAAAACCATGCAGATCGATCCGCTGGAGGCGGCAGATTTAATCTGGCTGCTTCAGCAAACGGGTGATGAAGTGCTGGATTACCGTCAGGCCGTTGCGTACTACGCTTCGTGCCGTCAAACGGTTGAAGAAGGCGGAAACCATGCCTTTGTGGGCTTTGACGATCACTTTTCACAGATTATCGATTTCCTCGGGCTGCACTGAGCCTCGCAGGGGTCGATGCTGTCACTATCTACGAATACACCATGACGCAATCCTATAACGCTGATGCCATTGAGGTATTAACCGGGCTTGAGCCGGTCCGCCGCCGCCCGGGGATGTATACCGACACTACTCGTCCTAACCATCTTGGTCAGGAAGTTATCGATAACAGCGTGGATGAAGCGCTGGCCGGACACGCCAAACGCGTGGAGGTGATCCTCCATGCCGATCAGTCGCTGGAAGTCATCGACGACGGGCGCGGTATGCCGGTGGATATCCACCCGGAAGAGGGCGTTCCGGCCGTAGAGCTGATCCTCTGCCGCCTGCACGCGGGCGGTAAGTTCTCGAACAAAAACTACCAGTTCTCCGGTGGCCTGCACGGGGTAGGGATCTCGGTGGTTAACGCACTCTCTAAGCGCGTTGAAGTTAACGTTAAGCGCGACGGCAAGATCTATAACATCGCTTTTGCCAACGGCGACAAGGTGAAAGATCTCTCCGTGGTGGGCAGCACGGCGAAACGTACCACCGGAACCAGCGTTCACTTCTGGCCTGACGAAAGCTTTTTCGACAGCCCGCGCTTCTCGGTATCGCGCCTGACTCACGTGCTGAAGGCCAAAGCGGTGCTCTGCCCCGGCGTGGAAATTGTCTTCAAGGATAAGGTCAACGACAGCGAGCAGCGCTGGTGCTACGCCGACGGCCTCAACGACTACCTTGCCGAAGCGGTTAACGGCCTGCCGACGCTGCCGGAGAAGCCCTTTATTGGTGCCTTTGCCGGTGATACCGAGGCGGTGGACTGGGCGCTGCTGTGGCTGCCGGAGGGCGGCGAGCTGCTCACCGAGAGCTACGTTAACCTGATCCCGACCATGCAGGGCGGGACGCACGTCAACGGCCTGCGTCAGGGGCTGCTGGACGCGATGCGCGAGTTTTGCGAATACCGCAATATCCTGCCGCGCGGCGTCAAGCTGTCGGCGGAGGATATCTGGGACCGCTGCGCCTACGTGCTGTCGGTGAAAATGCAGGATCCACAGTTTGCCGGGCAGACCAAAGAGCGCCTGTCGTCACGCCAGTGCGCCGCATTCGTTTCCGGCGTGGTAAAAGACGCCTTCAGCCTGTGGTTGAACCAGAACGTGCAGGCAGCGGAGATGCTGGCCGAGATGGCGATCTCCAGCGCCCAGCGTCGTCTGCGGGCGGCGAAGAAGGTGGTGCGTAAAAAGCTCACCAGCGGCCCGGCGCTGCCCGGCAAGCTGGCGGACTGTACCGCACAGGATCTCAACCGCACCGAGCTGTTCCTGGTAGAGGGTGACTCGGCGGGTGGATCGGCCAAGCAGGCCCGCGACCGTGAGTTCCAGGCGATCATGCCGCTGAAGGGTAAGATCCTCAACACCTGGGAGGTCTCCTCTGATGAAGTGCTGGCCTCACAGGAGGTGCACGACATTTCGGTGGCCATCGGCATCGATCCGGATAGCGAAGATCTCAGCCAGCTGCGCTACGGCAAGATCTGCATCCTCGCCGATGCGGACTCCGACGGGCTGCACATCGCGACGCTGCTCTGCGCCCTGTTTGTGAAGCACTTCCGTACCCTGGTGAAACATGGTCACGTCCACGTGGCGCTGCCGCCGCTCTACCGTATCGATCTGGGCAAAGAGGTGTACTACGCCCTGACCGAAGAGGAGAAGGCGGGCGTGCTGGAGCAGCTGAAGCGTAAGAAGGGCAAACCTAACGTTCAGCGCTTTAAAGGGCTGGGGGAGATGAACCCGATGCAGCTGCGTGAGACGACGCTCGATCCCAACACCCGCCGCCTGGTGCAGCTCACCATCAGCGACGAGGACGATCAGCGCACCAACGCGATCATGGATATGCTGCTGGCCAAGAAGCGCTCGGAAGACCGGCGCAACTGGCTACAGGAAAAAGGCGATATGGCCGATATCGAAGCCTGATAAACCAGCCCCGCACTGCGGGGCTTTTTTTTACCCCCTCCGCTACCCCTTTAGGCGACTCACTTTCCCCTTTTAACAGGTATATGATCTGCAAGAGAAGTTTCTCCAAACCCTTACTAAGAGGATGAAACATGCAGCGCATTGTCATACCTACTCACTATGTTCACGTTCGCTCGACGCCCCTGTGGACGAAAGAGACCGCCCCGGCCTCTATCTGGCAGCGTCATCTGGACGCGGGCACCCGCCAGGGCGTTAACCCACGCCTTTGCGTGATGCAGGGCGCTATCCGCTATTACGGGTACGCCGATGAGACCAGCCCGGAGCCGGTAGAAATGCTGACCATAGAAGCAGGGCAGTTTGGCGTCTTTCCGGCGGAGAAGTGGCACCGCATCGAAGCTTTGTCGGACGATACGGTATTTAACGTCGATTTTTGGGTCGATCCTAAAGTGCTAATTGAAGGTTGAGGTAAATATCATGACCATGGAAAACAGAGGCTACGCCTTAACGGTGGCAAACTGCGGCAGCGGCGTAACGGCAGAGAAAACCTATCTCAAGCCGATGTCGCTCTACGTACCGGCCATTGCTCACGAGGCGGTATTGGAGCTTATCAACACGCTGGCAGATAAAAGTGAAAGCGAGAAAGGTTTTACGTTGACGGTAACGAACAACAATAACGGCGTCTCCGCCGATAAAGACTTTTCCCGCCTTGCTGAATTAGACGATGCCACCACGGCGGCGGACACGGTGAAGGATCTGATTAACATCGTGCGCGGGTATGAATCCGACGAAGAGACCAACGTCTGCGGCTGGTAGAAACCTTACGCTGCCGAGTGATTCTTCCGGTACTGGAGCGGCGTCTCGCCGATGCCTCGCTTAAAAGAGCTAATAAACCAGGTCACGTCGGAAAAGCCCACCCGCGCGGCGATATCGCGCACGCTCTCGTCGCTGTGCAGCAGACACTCGCAGGCCTTGCGCAGCCGCAGCGTATTCAGATAGTCGTGGATCTTCTCGCCGGTTTCGGCATGAAACTTTCGCGACACGTAGCTGCGCGATTTACCCAACTCCTGCGCGAGGGCGTCGAGGCTAAATTTATGCTGGTAGTGCTCATCAAGCCAGAACATCGCCTGGCTGGCAATGCCGCGGCTGTCGCCGGGCGCACCGTCGCGATCGGCAGGCAGCATGGCGAACAGGCTGATGAGCAGGCTGGCGACGCTTTCGCTGTTCATCGGCTGCGGGTAGCAGCTAAACAGATAGTCGATATGGCTATGGCAGGCGGCAACGTCCGCTACCCACGCCGGGCCGCCGCGTCGGGAGAGCTTCTGTAACCGCTGCTGGGTCTGGGGAAAATCACGCAGCGCCTTCAGCACCGCGTGGTGATCGAGATGGATAATGGTGCGCCGGTAGATCGCCTCGGCCTGCTCATCCACCATCACCTTGTGCAGGGTAAAGGGCGGAAAGAAGAAGAGCCGCCCCGGCCGCATGGTGTAGTGGCGATTATCGACGATCGCCACCCCGAAGCCCTCCTCAACGTAGAGGATCTCCAGGCACTGATGCCAGTGGTGGTAGCGCACGGTATTGGCAAACAGGCGGCTGAACGACACCACGGCGTCGTTTAAGGTAATCAGTTCCAGATAATCAGATTTTGGCTCATCGCGCATAGTGCAATAAAACTCAACTTTTACCCCTCTGCACGCCTTTATAAACCACCTTTTTAAATTTTCTCAACTGCGAGTTTATTCATCTTTCCCGGCTGTGACGTGGCTAACATTTCTACGCGCCAGCGATTCACTATCCTTGAGCCACTTTGTTAAGAGGCTGATGCGAAAATGGAAACATCAAATGTATTGTCATCCCGACAGGACATCGTTGATCTGGTCACGGAGATGCTGGGGGCGCTGGATAAACAGTTTCCCGAGGGGCAGTCACGCTTCGCATTAGGTAGCACCTGCGCCCACTACAGCGTGGAGATCGCCAACATGGAGGGGCTGTCGCGCGCGCTGTGGGGCCTGTTTCCGTTGCTGGCTGGCGGAGAGGAGACGCCGCTCAGCGCAAAATACATCGCCGCCATCAAGCAGGGGACCGATCCGCACAGCCCTGGCTACTGGGGCGAGACCGGGCCTTACGACCAGCGGCTGGTGGAGATGGCGGCCTATGGCTTAGGCCTGGCGCTGATGCAGGATCGCCTGCTGGCCTGCTTTACCCCGCGCGAGCAGGCAAACCTCCACGCCTGGTTAAACCAAATCACCGACGCCGAAATGCCCGACAGCAACTGGAACTATTTTGCCATCATGGTGCAGCTCGGCTTTAAACGCGCCGGGCTGCCCTGGGATCGGAATGCAGTAGAGCGGCGCTTTACGATGATGGAGGCTTACTACCTCGGGGACGGCTGGTACTCAGACGGTCCAGGGCGACCCAAAGATTACTACATCTCAATGGCGTTTCACTTTTACGGCCTGATCTACGCCACGCTAAACGCCGAGGACGATCCGCATCGTGCCGCTATCCTGCGGGAGAGGGCGCAGCGCTTCGCCCAGGACTTTATCACCATGTCGGCGGCGGAAGGGGAGTCGGTGCCCTTTGGCCGCAGCCTGACCTACCGCTTTGCGATGGTGGCGTTCTGGAGCGCGGTGGCCTTTGCCGAGCTGGACGTATTTACGCCGGGGATAGTGAAGGGGATCGTTCTTCGCCACCTGCGCTGGTGGCTAGCGCAGCCTATCTTTGACCGGAACGGCATTCTGACCCTCGGCTTTGCCTACCCGAACCTCGCCATGTGCGAAGACTATAACGCTCCCGGCTCGCCCTACTGGGCGCTGAAGGTGTTCCTGATCCTCGCCCTGCCCGAAGCGCATCCGTTCTGGCAGGCGGAGGAGCAGCCTTTACCGGTGCTGGCGGCGCGACGGGCGCTTCCCCATGCCGGGCAGATCCTGATGCACAGCGAAGCCTCGCGACACGTCTGCATACTCGCCTCCGGCCAGCTTGAGCTGAACAACTACGTCAATACCGAGGCGAAATATACCAAGTTTGCCTACTCCAGCCGCTTCGGTTTCACCATCGAGCGCGGACGTTACGGCATCAAGCACGCCGCCTGCGACAGCATGCTGCTGCTGGCGGAGGGGGATGAGTACTACCGGGGCCGCCGCGGCTGCGACGAAACTCGCGTTCACAATGATTACCTCTTCTCGCGCTGGTCGCCCTGGCACGACGTGCAGGTTGCTACCTGGCTGATCCCCTGCGGTGACGGCCATCTGCGCCTGCACCGCATTGATACCGCGCGTCATCTGAACAGCGTTGAGGGCGGTTTCGCGGTGATGAAATCCCCGCTCCAGACTCAGGCTTCCGGCTGCGTGGTTCACGCCGCGAACGGCAGCAGCGCTATCTACGATCTCTCGTTCGGCCTTGAGCGTCACGGCGACTGCGTCATCACGCCGCCCAACAGCAGCGTGATGTTTGCCGAATGTGCGGCGATCCCGGTATTAACCACCACCCTGACGCCGGGGCGTCACTGGCTCTGCTGCGCGGCTATTGCGGGCGATCCGGCATACAGCGATATGACCTCGCTACCCGAGGTGCTTCTGGATAACGAAACGCTGACGGTGCGCCATGTCGGCCACCCAACGGCGTTAGTCATTACGTTATAAAAAACTCTGACCCCTACATGCTTTCGTCGAGGATAGTATGGATAAAATAATTAAAACCAACCGGACTGAATATTACAAAATCAGCTCCTTTATCTTTCTCTACTTCTTTACCTGGTCGGCCAGTATTGGGCTGCTGGCCATCTGGCTCGGGCAAAAAGCGAACTTAAGCGGGACGGTGATCGGCACGGTATTTGCCGTCAACGGCATCTTCTCGGTGATCCTGAAACCGATCTACGGCTACATTCTGGATAAGATCGGCATGAGCAAATATCTGCTCTATTTCGTGGTGGCCGTATCGGCGCTGATGGCCCCGTTCTTTATCTACGTCTACCAGCCGCTGCTGCTCTCTAATACGCTGTTGGGGATCGTCGTCGGCGCTATCTATTTAAGCTTTGCCTGGTACGCGGGCGTTGCCGCCTGCGAATCCTATACCGATCGCTACAGCCGCCTGAACGGCATGGAGTTCGGCCAGATCCGCATGTGGGGATCGCTGGGCTGGGCGGTGGCCTCCTCTTTCTCCGGCCTGCTGTTTAACCTCTCTCCGGCCTATAACTTCATCATGGGCAGCGTGGCCTCCCTCGTGATGCTGGTGGTGCTGTTTAGCCTGAAGGTGGATACGCGAACCGAGCGTGCGGGCGAAGTGCTGGCGAAGGAGAAGATCGTTCCCGCCGACGTCTATGCCCTACTGAAAAATCGCAAGTTCTGGGCCTTCTGCCTCTACGTGGCTGGCGTGGCGTGGATGATGTTTATCGCCGAGCAGCAGTTCTCCCGCTACTTCGTTACCTTCTTTGACGATGTGCACCAGGGCAACGCCGTATTTGGCTATCTGGGTACCGTGCAGTCGGGGATGGAGTTTGTGATGTACATGATCATCCCGATGTTTGTGAACTACGTCGGGGCCAAGCGCGGGCTGTTGATCGTCGGGCTGGTGGTTGGGGCGCGGCTAATTATCTCCGGGCTGTGCGACTCCCACCTCTTAATCTCCGTGCTCAAGCCGCTCTACGGTCTGGAGATCTGCCTCCTGCTGGTGTCGGTCTTTAAATATATCGCCGAGCATTTCGATAAACGCGTGAACGCCACCATGTACCTGCTGGGCTACCAGGCGATGCTCTACGTCGGCAACGTGGTGGTCTCATCCCCGGCGGGGATCCTCTACGACAAAATCGGCTTTGAGCAGACCTATATCATCATGGGCGCGATAGCCCTGACCTTCACCCTTATTTCAGCCTTTACCCTGTCGGCCTGTCAGAGCAAGCGGCGCGGCGCGCCTGCGGTCAACGTCGCCGGGTAGATCATTTATTCACAAGAAGAAGGACCGGAATATGTTAAATCGTATCGTTGAGGAGCGTCTGGGAGAGGTTCCTGCGCCGGTGGATGAGCGCGCCTTTCAGGATGAGCTGGTTACCGCCCGCCGTCAGACCCTTGAACTGATAAGCCGTCATTTAACGGAGTTCGGTGAAAAGTTTCCAGCCGAAACCTGCGTCAAAGGCTACTACCCACTTACCGATAACGTGGAGTGGACCACCAGCTTCTGGACTGGGCAGCTGTGGCTGGCGTGGGAGCTGAGCGGCGATGCGTCCTATCGTGCGCTGGCGGAGAAGCACGTGCGCTCCTTTGGGCTGCGCATTGCCGGACGACAGGATACCAATACCCACGATCTCGGCTTTCTCTATACGCTCTCCTGCGTGGCGGCTTGGCGCTTAACCGGCAACCGTGACGCGCGCGGCTTTGCGCTCCAGGCCGCCGAGGCGCTGCTGGAACGGTTCCATCAAAAGGCGCAGATCATCCAGGCGTGGGGCGATCTTAGCGATCCGCAGCAGGCGGGAAGGATGATCATCGACTGCAACATGAACCTGCCGCTGCTCTACTGGGCCAGCGAGCAGACCGGCGATCCGCGCTTTGCCGAGGCGGCCAAAGCCCACGTTCAGCAGGCGGCGGCGTATTTGATCCGCGACGATGCGTCGACCTTTCACACCTACTACATGGACGTGCAGACCGGTGCGCCGCGCTATGGCAATACCCAGCAGGGCTATGCCGATGATTCGTGCTGGTCGCGAGGGCAGGCGTGGGGGATCTACGGCTTCCTGCTGAGCTACCTCTACACCGGTGATAAAACCATGGTCGCCCTGTCAAAAAGGCTGGCGAACTACTTCCTCAACCGCCTGCCGGAGGACGGCGTCTGCCACTGGGATCTGGCCCTGGTGGGCAGCGATGCGCTGCGGGACTCCTCATCCGCCGCCATTGCCGTCTGTGGCCTGCTGGAGCTGGTCAAGCAGCTTCCGGTGAGCGATCCGGATCGCGCCCGCTATCAGCAGTGGGCGATGCACATTATGTCGTCGCTGAATAAGCACTATCTGATGGGGGTTAACGAACCCGGCAACGGGCTGCTGAAGCACTCGGTGTACCATCTTGCGAGTAATAAGGGCGTGGATGAGTGTGCCAGCTGGGGGGATTACTTCTACGTCGAGGCGCTGATGCGGTTTAGCCAGAGCTGGAAGCTTTACTGGTAACGGGTACGGGTGGTAAACGCCCGGTGGCGCTGCGCTTACCGGGCCTACGTCGTATAACATGCGGGGGCCTGGCCCCCGCCTGATTAAACCCCTTGCTCCAGAATTCGGATATGGGTTTCTAACACGTCGCTTTTTACCGCCTCGCCCCACGCTTTCATGTGCGGGGTTTGCAGGTGCGCTTCAAGATGAGCAACGGTCTCCCACTGCTCCACCATCACGATGGAATCGGGATTGGTGGCCTGAAAGCTCACGTTAGCGGCGGTATCTACCATTGGCGCATAGCCGTGGCAGCCCGCTTCCTCTAATACGGTGGGGATAATTTTCGCAAACTCGTCCAGCACGGCCTGGCGATGATGCTGGCCCGGACGGGTGCGAATCTCTGCAATCACTGTCAACATGGTCAACTCCTTCTTTGTACCGTCAAACAGTTAAGCAAAAATTTCCGCAAGATGCTTGCGATATTCTGCGGTATAGCGAGGCACGTCCGGCATTTTAATCACGTCGTTAGCGATAAAGGTCGGCAGCGCGTCCATTCCAAGGAACTGATTCGCCTTGTGGAACGGCAGGTAAACACCGTCAACGCCGACGCCGTGGAAGAACTGCTCTTTATCGGTGAAGGCCTGTAGCGGTGCGTTCCAGGTCAGCGACAGCATGTAGGTTTTGCCCTGAATCAGGCCGCCGGAACCATATTTTTTCGCATCGTCGGAGCGGGTACGGCCATCGCTGGCGTACAGGGAGCCGTGTCCTTCGGTAAAGACGTCATCAATGTACTTTTTCACCGTCCACGGCGCACCCATCCACCAGCCCGGCATCTGCCAGATCACGGTGTCAGCCCACAGGAAGTTCTGCACTTCCTCCTTCACATCGTAGTCGCCATCGGTGCGAACCACTTTCACGTCGTGACCGCTGTCGCGTAGGAAGCTGGCGGCCACGTCGGTCATGGTGTCATTCAGCTGGCCGTTAGAGTGGCCGAATTTTTTAGCGCCGTTGATAATTAAGATGTTGCTCATTATTTGTCCCGTTAGAAAACGAATTTGCCGACTATTCTAACGGCCTCGACCCTATTGAAAAATGAGCAAAATGTGCAAAGACTTTTGCACTTAAAGCAACAATCCTCCATGCAGAGGGTAAAAAAAGTTAAATTTTTCAGTCCGCCACACATTTCGCTCTACCCTGTTAAAGGACAATGAAACAGATGAAAGGGAGATACACGATGAAAAAATTTGCAGCTATTGCCGCTATTGCCATGATGGCCTCCGCCCCCGTTTTCGCCGCCGAGGGGGGCTTCAACGGGCCATCGGCCACGCAAACCCAGACGCAAAACCAGACCCAGCCGGGCGGCTTTGTGGATAACAGCGTTAGCCCGACCACGGTCGCAAAGGCGAAAGAGCTGAAAGACGACAGCTGGGTGAAGCTGCGCGGTAACATTACCGAGCGCCTCTCTGACGATCGCTACGTTTTCCGCGATGCCAGCGGTACGGTAAACGTGGAAATTGAGCAAAAACGCTGGAACGGCCAGAACGTGACCCCGCAGGATCAGGTTGAAATTCAGGGTAAAGTTGACAAAGACTGGAACGAGTTTGAGATTGAAGTGAAGCAAATCACCAAGCTCGCTAAGTAAATCCCTGAAGGGCCGGTTAACCGGCCTTTTTCTTGTGACTCAGGAGGGCAGATAAGGTAAAATCTGCGGCAATATTGCCCCTGAATAATTGGGTGCAAACGCTGAGGAATCACACGTAATGAGCGATATGGCAGAGCGCCTCGCGCTACATGAATTCACTGAAAACGCCTACCTAAACTACTCCATGTACGTCATCATGGATCGTGCGCTGCCGTTTATCGGCGACGGCCTAAAGCCGGTGCAGCGGCGTATCGTGTACGCCATGTCTGAGCTGGGCCTCAACGCCAGCGCGAAGTTTAAAAAATCTGCCCGTACCGTGGGTGACGTGCTGGGTAAATACCATCCCCACGGCGACAGCGCCTGCTATGAAGCCATGGTGCTGATGGCCCAGCCTTTCTCCTACCGCTATCCGCTGGTTGACGGCCAGGGGAACTGGGGCGCGCCGGACGATCCGAAATCCTTCGCGGCGATGCGTTACACCGAGTCGCGCCTCTCTAAATACGCCGAGCTGCTGCTGGGTGAGCTGGGGCAGGGAACGGTTGATTGGGTGCCTAACTTTGACGGTACGATGCAGGAGCCGAAAATGCTGCCTGCTCGCCTGCCAAACATTCTGCTGAACGGTACCACCGGGATCGCCGTTGGCATGGCGACGGACATTCCGCCGCACAACCTGCGCGAAGTGGCCCAGGCGGCCATTACGCTCATCGACCAGCCGAAGACCACCCTCGATCAGCTGCTGGATATCGTCCAGGGGCCGGACTACCCGACCGAAGCAGAGATCATCACCGCCAGGGCTGAGATCCGCAAAATTTACCAGAACGGCCGCGGCTCCGTGCGCATGCGCGCGGTGTGGAAAAAAGAGGACGGTGCGGTGGTGATTACCGCCCTGCCGCACCAGGTTTCCGGGGCGCGCGTGCTGGAGCAGATCGCGGCCCAGATGCGCAATAAGAAGCTGCCGATGGTGGACGACCTGCGCGACGAGTCGGATCACGAGAACCCAACCCGTCTTGTGGTGGTACCGCGCTCTAATCGTGTGGATATGGATCAGGTGATGAACCACCTGTTCGCCACCACCGATCTGGAGAAGAGCTACCGCATCAACCTGAACATGATCGGCCTCGATGGGCGTCCGGCAGTGAAAAACCTGCTGGAGATCCTCACCGAGTGGCTGGCGTTCCGCCGCGATACCGTGCGCCGCCGCCTGAACCATCGCCTGGAGAAGGTGCTCAAGCGCCTGCACATCCTGGAAGGTTTGCTGGTAGCGTTCCTCAACATCGACGAGGTGATTGAGATCATCCGCGGTGAAGATGAACCTAAGCCGGAGCTGATGTCGCGCTTTGGCATCAGCGAAACCCAGGCGGAAGCGATCCTGGAGCTGAAGCTGCGCCATCTCGCCAAGCTGGAAGAGATGAAGATCCGCGGCGAGCAGAGCGAGTTGGAAAAAGAGCGCGACCGCCTGCAAAGCACGCTGGCCTCCGAGCGCAAAATGAGCACCCTGCTGAAGAAAGAGCTCCAGGCTGATGCCGACGCGTTCGGCGACGATCGCCGTTCACCGCTGCACGAGCGTGAAGAGGCGAAGGCGATGAGCGAGCATGACATGCTGCCGTCCGAGCCGGTGACTATCGTGCTGTCGCAGATGGGCTGGGTGCGCAGCGCCAAGGGGCATGACATTGATGCCCAGGGCCTGAGCTACAAAGCGGGCGACAGCTGGAAGGCATCCGCCAAAGGCAAAACCAACCAGCCGGTGGTGTTTATTGATACTACCGGGCGCAGCTACGCCGTCGATCCGCTGACGCTGCCGTCGGCACGCGGGCAGGGCGAACCGGTGACCGGCAAGCTGACGCTGCCGCCGGGGGCCACCGTTGAGCATATGGTGATGGCCGGTGAGGAGCAGAAGCTGCTGATGGCCTCTGACGCGGGCTATGGCTTCGTCTGCACCTTCAACGATCTGATTGCCCGCAACCGTGCCGGTAAGGCGCTGATTACCCTGCCGGAAAACGCGCACGTGCTGCCACCGCTGGAGATCGTAGACGACAACGACCTGCTGCTGGCGATCACCGCCGCCGGGCGCATGCTGATGTTCCCGATTAGCGATCTGCCGCAGCTGTCGAAAGGTAAAGGGAATAAGATCATCAGCATTCCGTCAGCCGAAGCGGCGAAGGGAGAGGATAGCCTGGCGCACCTCTTTATCCTGCCGCCGCAGAGCACGCTGACCCTGCACGCCGGCAAGCGCAAAATTAAAATGCGCCCGGAAGAGTTGCAGAAGGTTCACGGCGAGCGTGGCCGTCGCGGGACGCTGATGCGCGGACTCCAGCGTATCGACAAGGTCGAGATCGACTCGCCGCGTCGGGCAACCACTGGCGACAGCGAAGAGTAATCCCTGTGTGCTTCTCCCCCTTCCCGTCGAAGGGGGAGCTACCATAAAATTTCCCGTAAAGTCATTGTTAAATCGCAGGTTACGATTGACAATACCCTTTTTCACGGACCCGATGGAACAAAGCCGTACGCCGTCAGCCGCTACACTATACTGGGCGGGTGTCCGGGCTTTCGAGGTAGCTATGCTATTCATTTTACGTGCAATCATCATTGTTATTTACAGCATCCTGGTCTGTATCTTCGGCTGTATCTACTGCCTGTTTAGCCCACGGAATCCAAAACACGTCGCCACCTTTGGCCATCTGTTTGGCCGTCTGGCACCGGTTATGGGCTTAAAAGTAGAGCTGCGTCAGCCCGCTGATGCCGGGACGTATGGTAATGCGATCTACATCGGCAACCACCAGAACAACTACGATATGGTCACCGCGGCCAGCATTGTGCAGCCGCGCACCGTCACCGTCGGTAAAAAGAGCCTGCTGTGGGTCCCGTTCTTTGGCCAACTCTACTGGCTGACCGGTAACCTGCTGATCGACCGTGATAACCGCGCCAAAGCGCACGGCACCATTGCGCAGGTGGTCAAAAATATCCAGAAGCGCGATATCTCTATCTGGATGTTCCCGGAAGGTACCCGCAGCCGCGGACGCGGGCTGCTGCCGTTTAAGACCGGCGCGTTCCATGCGGCTATCGCCGCCGGGGTGCCTATCATTCCGGTATGTGTTTCGAACACCTCCAATAAAATTAACCTTAACCGTCTAAATAACGGCCTGGTGATCGTCGAAATGCTGCCGCCGGTGGACACCAGCCAGTTTGGTAAAGATCAGGTGCGTGAGCTGGCGACTCACTGTCGTGCGCTGATGGCGGAGAAGATCGCCGAGCTTGATAGCGAAGTTGCCGCCCGCGAGGCCGCCGGCAAGCGCCAGGCGTAGCCGGACCTTTTTACGCGCTTTAGTCCGTTTTACAGGGAGCAAGATATGTCACTCAGTCGGCGTCAGTTTATCCAGGCCTCCGGCGCTGCGCTTTGTGTAGGCGCGGTTCCTCTACGGGCTAACGCCGCCGGGCAGCAGCAGCCGCTGCCTGTGCCGCCGCTCGTTGAATCTCGCCGTGGGCAACCGCTGTTTCTGACCCTGCAGCGGGCGCACTGGTCCTTTACCCCTGGCACCCGCGCCCAGGTATGGGGCATTAACGGGCGCTATCTTGGGCCGACCATTCGCGTCTGGAGCGGTGATGACGTGAAGATGATCTACAGCAACCGGCTGACGGAGAACGTCGCCATGACCATCAGCGGCCTGCAGGTTCCCGGCCCGCTGATTGGCGGCCCGGCGCGGATGATGTCCCCCAGCGCTGACTGGGCGCCGGTGCTGCCGATCCGCCAGAGCGCGGCGACGCTCTGGTATCACGCCAACACGCCAAACCGTACCGCCGAGCAGGTTTATCACGGCCTGGCGGGAATGTGGCTGATTGAGGATGAGGTGAGTAAATCCCTGCCGATCCCCAATCACTACGGCGTGGATGACTTCCCCGTTATTATTCAGGACAAGCGGCTGGATAACTTCGGCACGCCGGAGTACAGCGAGCCAGGCAGCGGCGGCTTCGTTGGCGACACGCTGCTGGTTAACGGTGCGCAGAGTCCCTATGTCGAGGTATCACGCGGCTGGGTGCGCCTGCGCCTGCTGAACGCCTCCAACGCCCGCCGCTATCAACTACAGATGAGCGATGGCCGGGCGCTGCACGTTATCTCCGGCGACCAGGGCTTCCTGCCCGCGCCGGTGTCGGTGAAACAGCTCTCGCTGGCCCCCGGCGAGCGGCGTGAAATTCTCGTGAACATGACCGACGGCGACGAGGTGTCGATCACCTGCGGCGAGGCGGCGAGCATTGTCGACCGTATCCGCGGCTTCTTTGAGCCATCGAGCATTCTGATCTCCACCCTGGTGCTAACGTTGCGTCCTACCGGGCTGCTGCCGCTGGTGACCGATACGCTGCCGCTGCGGCTGCTGCCGACGGATCTAATGAGCGGCGCAGCGGTGCGTAGCCGCGATATCGCCCTCGGCGACGATCCGGGTATCAACGGCCAGCTGTGGGATATCAAGCGTATCGATATTACCGCTCAGCAGGGGACGTGGGAGCGCTGGACGGTACGCGCCGATACGCCGCAGTCGTTCCATATTGAAGGCGTTAGCTTCCTGATCCGTAACGTCAACGGCGCGATGCCGTTCCCGGAGGATCGGGGCATGAAGGATACCGTCTGGGTGGATGGGCAGGTTGAGCTGCTGGTCTACTACGGCCAGCCTTCGTGGCCGCACTTCCCGTTCCAGTTCTTTAGCCAGACCCTGGAGATGTCAGATCGCGGCTCTATCGGCCAGCTATTGGTCAACCCGGCACCGTAAATCGCCGGATGGCGGCTTTACCTTACCCGGCCTACGCAATCTGTATGCCGGGTAACTATCCCGTACAAAATTCCTTCATTTCCCACACTGTTCAAGCGTATAATCGCCGCCCTTTGACGATCTCTTTTTAATCACCCCGGAAGCATTATGAGCGCTATTTCCCTGATCCAGCCGGATCGCGACCTCTTCTCATGGCCGCAGTATTGGGCTGCCTGTTTCGGCCCCGCGCCGTTTTTGCCTATGTCACGTGAAGAGATGGATCAGCTTGGCTGGGACAGCTGCGACATCATTCTGGTTACCGGAGATGCCTATGTTGATCACCCGAGCTTCGGTATGGCGATCTGCGGACGTATGCTGGAGGCTCAGGGCTTCCGCGTCGGCATCATTGCCCAGCCGGACTGGAACAGCAAAGAGGACTTTATGCGCCTCGGCAAACCGAATCTGTTCTTCGGCGTTACTGCGGGCAACATGGACTCGATGATCAACCGCTACACCGCCGATCGCAAGCTGCGCCATGACGACGCCTATACGCCGGATAACGTAGCGGGCAAGCGCCCGGATCGCGCCACCCTGGCCTATACCCAGCGCTGTAAAGAGGCGTGGAAAGACGTGCCGGTGATCCTTGGCGGCATTGAGGCGAGCCTGCGCCGTACCGCGCACTACGACTACTGGTCGGATACCGTTCGTCGCTCGGTGCTGGTGGATTCTAAAGCCGACATGCTGATCTTCGGCAACGGCGAACGTCCGCTGGTTGAGGTGGCCCATCGTCTGTCGCAGGGCGAGCCGGTGGCCAGTATCCGTGACGTGCGCAACACCGCGATTATGGTCAAAGAGGCGCTGCCGGGCTGGAGCGGCGTCGACTCCCGCATCATTGATATGCCGGGCAAGATTGATCCGATCCCTCATCCTTACGGGGACGATCTGCCGTGTGCCGACAACAAACCTGTCGAACCTAAAAAAGCAGAAGCGAAAGCCGTGGTCATCCAGCCGCCGCGTCCGAAGCCGTGGGAGAAGATCTACGTTCTGCTGCCCTCCTTTGAGAAGGTGAAGGCCGACAAGGTGCTCTACGCGCACGCCTCGCGCATCCTGCACCATGAAACCAACCCGGGCTGCGCGCGGGCGCTGATGCAGAAGCACGGCGACCGCTACATCTGGATCAACCCGCCGGCGATCCCGCTCTCCACCGAAGAGATGGACAGCGTCTTTGCGCTGCCCTACAAGCGTGTGCCGCATCCGGCCTATGGCACCAGCCGTATTCCGGCCTACGAGATGATCCGTTTCTCGGTCAACATCATGCGCGGCTGCTTCGGCGGCTGCTCCTTCTGCTCCATCACCGAGCATGAAGGGCGCATTATTCAGAGCCGCTCCGAAGAGTCGATCATCAACGAGATCGAAGCGATTCGTGACACGGTGCCGGGCTTTACCGGTGTGATCTCCGATCTGGGCGGCCCGACGGCCAACATGTACATGCTGCGCTGCAAGTCACCACGCGCAGAGCAGACCTGCCGTCGCCTGTCGTGCGTCTATCCGGATATCTGTCCGCATATGGATACCAACCATGAGCCGACGATCAACCTCTATCGCCGCGCCCGCGATCTGAAGGGGATCAAGAAGATCCTTATCGCGTCCGGCGTACGCTACGACATCGCCGTGGAGGATCCGCGCTATATCAAAGAGCTGGCGACCCATCATGTGGGCGGCTACCTGAAGATTGCGCCAGAGCACACCGAAGAAGGCCCGCTGTCGAAGATGATGAAGCCGGGGATGGGCAGCTACGACCGCTTCAAAGAGCTGTTTGATACCTACTCCAAGCAGGCGGGTAAAGAGCAGTATCTGATCCCGTACTTTATCTCCGCCCACCCCGGCACGCGCGATGAAGACATGGTGAACCTGGCCCTGTGGCTCAAAAAGCACCGCTTCCGCCTCGATCAGGTGCAGAACTTCTATCCGTCGCCGCTGGCCAACTCGACAACCATGTATTACACCGGCAAGAACCCGCTCGGTAAGATTGGCTACAAGAGCGAGAACGTTGTGGTGCCGAAGGGCGAGAAACAGCGTCGCCTGCATAAGGCGCTGCTGCGCTATCACGATCCGAAAAACTGGCCGCTGATCCGCCAGGCGCTGGAAGAGATGGGTAAAAAGCATCTGATCGGCAGCCGTCGCGACTGTCTGGTGCCTTCACCAACCCTCGACGAGATGCGTGAGGCGAAGCGCCAGAACCGCCATACGCGCCCGGCGCTCACCAAGCACACGCCGATTGCCCACCAGCGCCAGACGCCAGCAGGCAATAAAGTGCGCAGCAAGGCAGGCGCGAAGGGTTAATACAGCCCAATCATCTTCCACCAGGCGAGTCCGACGCTAATAAAGACCGCCTGGTTGAAGAGGCTGACCAGAAACCCCGTGCGCCACCAGACCCCGGTGGGCACGTAGCCCGCTCCGAACAGGATCGGGCCACGGGCATGGGTGTACTGGGTCAGGGAGCAGTAGAGGCTGCTGGTAAACGCCAGCATCAGCGCGCACGGCGCTGCCGGGATCCCCAGATGCAGTCCAACGCCAACAAACACCGCGTAGAGCGCGGCAATCTGCGCGTTACCGCTGGCAAAAAAGTAGTGGGTGTAGAAGTAGGCCGCGTTCAACAAGAGTAAAACCACCACCCAGCTGGTACCATGCAGCGAGCTGGCAAGGCTGTCGCCAATTACATTGCCAAACCAGGTAGTAAACCCGAGCTTTTTCAGCTGGTTGGCCATCATCAATAGCGCTGCAAACCAGATCAGCGTATCCCATGCGCCTTTTTCGCTCTTCACATCTTCCCAGCTCAGCACGCCGGAGAGCAGCAGGATGGAGAGACCAACAAACGACGCCGTTGTCGGATCGACGCCGAGCGCATCGCCAAAAATCCACAGTACCAGCAGCACCACTACCGTACCGAGCATCAACCACTCGCCGCGTGACATGCTGCCCATCTGCGCCAGCTCCTGGCGAGCCAGTGCTGGGGCATCCGGCGTATGGCGGATCGTTGGGCGGGTAAGCCAGTAGACCAGCAGCGGAACGATCAGCAGCGATACCAGACAGGGCAGGAGGGCCGCCATAAACCAGCTTCCCCACGTCAGGGTTACACCGGCATTAGCCGCCAGCTTCACCGCCAGCAGGTTGCCGGTATAGCCGGTCATAAACAGTGCCGCAGTGACGTCGTTAACGTTGCCGATACAGGTGATGAGAAAGGTGCCGATTTTACTGCGGGACTCGTCATCCGGGCGAGAGTCAAAACTGCGGGCCAGCGAGTCGGCAATGGGGTAGATCACACCTCCGCAGCGGGCGGTATTGCTGGGCATCGCCGGGGAGAGGATCAGATCGGCAAACGCCAGCCCGTAGGCCAGCCCGAGGGTACGTTTACCCAGCAAACGGATCATCTGCAGCGCGATCCGCCGTCCGAGGCCGGTTTTAATAAAGCCGCGGGCGATCATAAAGGCAACGACGATCAGCCAGATCAGCGAGCTATTGAGTTCGCTAAGCGCCGTAGTAATGGCCCCGCTGGCGGTGGTGTTCCCGGCGGCGTAGGCCAGTGCAAAGACGGTGATGCCGATAATGCCCACTGCGCCAATCGGCAGCACCTTTGCCACAATGGCGGCAATGGTTGCCACAAAGATCAGCGCCGAGCGCCATGCCGCTACGCTCAGTCCAGAGGGAGGTGTCAGTTGCCAGAGAGCCGCCGCAGCGACAACGATGATGATGAGCGGGAGCCAACGGACGCCCGACGATTTTTTTTCCGCCACAGCTATATCCTTATTCATCGTGCGGATGAAATGTGTGAAAGCAATGGATTGTATGAATAATCAAAGAGTTATATCGTTAATATGCTGCACCCGAGCGGGTAAGAAATACACCTAATAATGCAGTGGAATTGTTGCAGGATGTTTCTTGTGCGGGGCGATGGGCAATAAAAAACCCGGCACTGAGGCCGGGTTTAAAGGGGAAGGGCGTTTAGCCGCCGAACTGGTCCGGATCCGGGCCAAGGCGTTTGCCTTGATCAAGCTTGGCGATTTCGCTCAGCTCGTCTTTATCGAGGCGGAAATCCCACACCTTAAAGTTTTCCGCAATGCGTGCCGGGGTGACCGATTTCGGGATCACCACCAGGCCCTGGTCCAGGTGCCAGCGGATGACGATCTGCGCCGGGGTTTTGCCATACTTATCAGCCAGCTCGCGAATGATCTTCTGATCGAAGACACCTTCGCCGCCCTGGGCCAGCGGGCTCCAGGACTCGGTCTGGATCTTATGAGTCGCGTTCCAGGCATGGAGCTGACGCTGCTGTAACAGCGGATGCAGCTCAATCTGGTTGATCACCGGCGTCACGCCGGTCTCGTCGATCAGACGTTGCAGGTGGCTAATCTGGAAGTTACAGACGCCGATGCTCTTCACCAGCCCCTGCTCCTGAAGTTTAATCATTCCTTTCCAGGCTTCAACGTAACGATCGCTAGCCGGTACCGGCCAGTGCATCAGGTAGAGATCAACATGATCGAGCTTCAGCTTGTCGAGGCTCGTCTGCAACGCTTCCTGAGGGCGAGTCTGATCGTCATTCCACAGCTTGGTGGTGATAAACAGATCGCTGCGCGGGATCCCCGCGCTTTCGATAGCCTTGCCGACGCCCTCTTCATTTTTGTAGGCCGCAGCGGTATCAATCGAGCGATAGCCCACCTCCAGCGCCTTATGAATGGCGGTGACGACCTCCTCATTGCCCGCTTTCCATACGCCGAGGCCCAGCTGCGGCATGATATTGCCGTCCTGAAGCTTAATCACGGTTGGATTTGCCATATATTCCTCCTTATATGAAATCCACCCGGGCTGGCCCAGGTGGAGTTGAGTGACTTAAGTCTGGACGAAAAGCCCAAAAACGAAAGTCGCAGAAGAAAAAACCTTTAGCGTGCGGCTTCGTAGATGCGGCGGCTGACCTCAAGGGTAATATCCTGATGTTCGCCTAATTGGGTCATGCCGTGCTCGTTCAGTTTCTCAAGCAGGGCAGGGATAGAGCTGCCGTCGAGGCCGTAGCCGGAGAGGCGGGTAGGGACGCCCATCTGCTCGAAGAAGCTGCGTGTGGCGGCGATGGCCGCGTCAATGCGCTCGTCGTCGCTGCCTTCGGTGATGTTCCACACGCGCTCGGCGTACTGCAGCAGCTTGCCGCGTTTGGCGTCGCGTTTTTCATTCCACAGCGCGGGCAGCACCACCGCCAGCGTCTGAGCGTGATCCAGACCGTGCATCGCCGTCAGCTCGTGGCCCAGCATATGGGTTGCCCAATCCTGCGGCACGCCTGCGCCGATCAGGCCGTTCAGCGCCTGGGTTGCGGCCCACATCACGTTGGCGCGTACGTTGTAGTTTTCCGGCTCCTGCAACGCTTTCGGGCCATCCTCGATCAGCGTCAGCAGAATACCTTCCGCGAAGCGATCCTGAATTTTGCCATCGACCGGATAGGTCACATACTGCTCAACGGTATGGACAAAGGCATCCACCACGCCGTTTGCCACCTGACGCGGTGGCAGGGTGTAGGTGTAGACCGGGTCAAGAATAGCGAATACCGGCTGGACGAACGGGGAGTGGAATGCCTGCTTGTCGCCGGTGGCTTTACGGGACACGACCGCACCTTTGTTAGATTCGGAGCCGGTGGCCGGCAGGGTCAGCACGGAGCCCATCGGGATGGCGCTTTTGATTTCGCTGCCGCGGGTTTGCAGGATGTGCCACGGATCGATGCCGTCAGCATAATGCGCAGCGGCAGCGATAAATTTCGTGCCGTCCAGCACCGAGCCACCGCCGACCGCCAGCAGGAAAGTTACCTTCTCTTCACGGGCAATCGCTACCGCTTTCATCAGCGTTTCGTAAGAGGGGTTCGGCTCAATACCGCCAAACTCCAGCACGTCGAGGCCGTTCAGGGCGCTATAGACCTGATCCAGCACGCCGGTTTTTTTGACGCTGCCGCCGCCGTAGGTGATCAGCACGCGGGCGCCTGCCGGGATCTGGTCGCGCAGATCGGCAATGGCGTTTTTACCAAACAGGATGCGGGTGGGGGTATGCAGATTAAAGTTATTCATGACGCTTTCCCTTGTATCGGTGAAAAGACAAACGGCAGCGGGCTGCCTGCTGGAGACTATTGTGGTCTCCGCGCCCGGCGCTCTCAATGCACATTCCTGCCGATGTCTTGCCCATTCCTCCCGCACGCTGGAGAAAACGCACAAAAACGCGCACACTGGACGCAATAAAAAACGCAAGTGGAGTGGGATGAAATGAACCGCGAAGCGATCTGCCTTCAGCTGACGGAACAAATTAAGCAGCTGAAAAGTAATGAAAACCGGCTCAGCGCTCTGCTGCCTGACGTGCGTCTGCTGTATGGCACCCAGCCGGGGACGCGTACGCCGGTCATGTACCAGCCTGGCATCGTGATCCTCTTTTCCGGCCATAAAATCGGCTATATCAACGATCGTGTGTTTCGCTATGACACCAATGAGTATCTGCTGCTCACCGTGCCGCTGCCCTTTGAGTGCGAAACCTTCGCCACGCCAGAGGTGCCGCTGGCGGGGATCCGCCTGAACGTTGATATTTTGCAGCTGCAGGAGCTGCTGATGGACATCGGTGAGGACGAGCATTTTCAGCCCGCCATGGCGGCAAGCGGCATCAACTCGGCCACGCTGTCTGGGGAGATCCTGTGCGCCATTGAGCGGCTGCTGGATGTGATGGCCCGACCGCTGGATGCGCGAATTTTAGGTAAGCAGATCGTGCGTGAAATTCTCTATTACGTACTGACCGGGCCGTGCGGCGGGGCGCTGCTGGCGCTGGTGAGCCGTCAGACCCACTTCAGCCTGATCAGCCGGGTGCTGAAACGTATCGAAAGCCAGTACACCGAGAGCCTGAGCGTGGATCAGCTGGCGGCGGAAGCAAACATGAGCGTGTCGGCGTTTCACCATAACTTTAAATCGGTGACCAGCACCTCGCCGCTGCAGTATCTGAAGACCTACCGCTTGCACCGCGTGCGAATGCTGATGATCCACGACGGTATGAAGGCCAGCGCGGCGGCGATACGCGTTGGCTATGAAAGCCCTTCGCAGTTCAGTCGCGAGTTCAAGCGCTACTTTGGCGTGACGCCGGGAGAGGATGCAGCAAGGATCAGAGGCGTATAATGACGATGTAGGCCGGATAAGCGTAGCGCCATCCGGCTTTTACCCTAACGAAGAGATCAGGCGTTGCAGTATTTCTTCTTGATCACCACTACCAGCGTACCCAGCAGCCCGGCGACCAGCAGGAACACCGGCAGGATCATCAGGAAGGTCATGACCTGATCTTCATGACGCTTCACGAAGGGGATCATGCTTAGGGCATAGCCGAGGCCGGTGACCACGCCTACCCATAGCAGGGCGCTCAGCCAGTTAAACAGCTGAAAACGACGGTTCGACAGCCCGGAGATACCGGCCATGGTCGGCAGCAGGGTGCGCACAAAGGCGAGGAAGCGCCCGGCCAGCAGTGCCAGCAGGCCATGCCTGTCAAACATGCAGGTGGCACGTTGGTGATACTTGGCTGGCAGCTGTGCAAGCCAACCTTTGACTACCCGCGTATTGCCGAGCCAGCGGCCTTGGATATAGCTCAGCCAGCAGCCAAGGCTGGCGGCGGTCGTCAGGATCACCAGCGCCGGGACAAAGTCCATCACGCCGCGAGCGATCAGCGCCCCGGTGAGCAGCAGCAGGCTGTCGCCGGGTAAGAACGAGGCAGGAAGCAGTCCATTTTCCAAAAACAGCGTTGCAAACATAACCAGGTAAACAACGCCAACAACATGTGGATTCGCTAACGCTGCGAAATCGTGTTGCCAGAGCGCAGCGATAATTTCTTGAATAACAGCCATGGACATTCCTGTGGAACCGCGTAATTAAGGCTTATTGTACTCCTGAAATGCCCGCAGCACCTTGATCGTTAGCGCAAGAAATGCAGACAATTCCACTGGTTTTGTCTCAATTTGTACCAGCCTTATACACTTTACACGATACGCTGAAATCCTGCCGCTAAATCAGCCTTCAGATCGTCAACGTTTTCTAAACCAATATGTAGGCGGATCAACGTTCCGGTGAAGTCAATCTCCCCCTCAGGACGGATAGCGGCGATGTGCTCCGGCTGGTTAGCGAGGATCAGCGACTCAAAGCCGCCCCAGGAGTAGGCCATGCTAAACAGGCTGAAGTTATCCAGATAGGCCGCCAGCTCATCGTTGCTTAGGCGTTTATTCAGCACAAAGGAAAAGAGACCGCTGCTGCCGGTAAAGTCCCGCTTCCAGTACTCATGGCCCTTGCTGCCCGGCAGGGCAGGGTGGTTCACCTTCGCCACCTGCGGATGCGTCGCCAGCCACTCGGCAATCGCCAGGCTGCTCTCATGGTGCTGACGCAGGCGCACGCCGAGGGTACGCAGGCCACGGCTGGTCATGTAGGCAGTGTCCGCATCCAGCATCTGGCCCATCAGATAGGCATTCTCGCGCAGCTGATCCCAGCAGCGGGCGTTGGACACCGCCGTGCCGACCATCGCATCCGAATGACCAATCAGGTACTTGGTTCCCGCCTGAATAGAGATATCAATCCCAAACTCCAGCGCCTTAAACAGGATGCCCGCAGCCCAGGTATTATCGATCATGATGATCGCCTCTGGGGCCACGCGTCTGACCGCTGCCACAATCGCCGGAACATCGTGGACTTCCATGGTGATGGAGCCGGGCGCTTCAAGAAACACCACTTTCGTATTGGGCTGGATCAGAGTAGCGATATCCGCGCCGATCAGCGGATCGAACCAGCCGGTGGTGACGCCGAGCTTGGCCAAAATTTTGGTACAGAAGTCCTGGGTTGGCTCATAGGCGGTGTTGGTTATCAGGACATGGTCGCCCTGCTCAACAAAGGCGAGAAGGGTGTTAGCCACGGCGGCCGCGCCGCAGGGGAAGAGCGCGCAGCCTGCGCCGCCCTCTAGCTCGCACATCGCTTCCTGCAGGGAGAAGTGGGTCAGCGTTCCCCGACGGCCGTAGAACAGTTCGCCTTTGGCCCGACCGCGCGTTGCCTGCTTCTTGGCTTCCACCGTGTCAAAGACCAGCGACGAGGCGCGCTGGATCACGCTGTTCACCGAACCCTGGGTGTATTTTTTGCTGCGCCCGGCATTCACCAGTGCGGTATCAATGTGCTTCGCTGTCATCTTCACGCTACCCTGATTTTTATACGTCTGGATGTCTAGACTACCACGGCAGGAGATAAAATGACGCGAGCAAATGCCAAAAACAGTGGAATTTTTTCGTTCTCTTACCCTTGGCCGTTACGTTGGTAGACAGCTTTAGCGCAACGTGTAATACCAAAAATAAAGATGTGTGATATCTGTTGCAGTTATTAAAAAACATAAAAGAGGAGTGAAATTTAGCAATAGGCTACATCAGAAAAACAGCCGTAGATTGGCACAATCTAATTCTGTGGGAGATTGATTGTGTCAAATAATACAAGGTTGTCGATTGCAGAAAAATTAGGTTTTGGTATGGGGGATGCCGCTTGTGGCATTGTTTACTCCTCCGTAACAATGTTTTTAACCTGGTTCTATACCGATATTTATGGCCTTTCGGCGGCTGCGGTTGGGGTGATGTTTTTAGTGACTCGCATCCTCGATGCCATTACCGATCCGCTAACCGGTATCGTGGCCGACCGGGTTAAAACCCGCTGGGGGCATTTTCGTCCCTGGCTTATTTGGTTTGCTGTGCCCTATGCGGTGCTCGCCGTAATGACGTTTACGACGCCAGCCTTTGGTGCCTCCGGCAAACTGATATATGCCTATATTACCTATACGCTATTAATGCTCTGCTACACCTTTATTAATATTCCTTACTGCGCGCTGGGTGGGGTGATTACCCGTGATGAAAAGGATCGCCTGTCGGCGCAGTCTTACCGCTTTACTATCTCGTCCGCCGCCGGGCTGATGGTGTCGGTCGCCACCCTGTTTCTGGTGGACTGGCTGGGTAAAGAGGATAAACAGTTTGGCTTTCAGGCCACGATGGGCATTATGGGTGTGATTGCCATTGTGATGCTGCTGTTCTGTTTCTTTTCAACCAAAGAGCGCGTCGCCCCGGCGGTGGAGACGCAGAGTAGCGTGCGGGAAGATATTCGCTGCCTGCTGGCAAACGATCAGTGGCGCATTGTGGCAATTATCACGTTCTTTTCCAGTATGGCAGGGGTAATGCGCAGCGCGGCGACGCTCTATTATGCCACCTATTTAATGATGGGAGGCGTGCAGACGACGGCAGGTACGGTAATGAAATCTGCCTTTGTCTCTACCAGTGTGGTCGGCACGATTATTGGCAGCCTCGCCGCCGGATATTTAGCTAAACGCTACCGCGCCGTCTCCCTGTTTAAAAATATTAACTTACTACTGGTCTTTACCGGCATGGTGATGTTTTTTATTCCACCTACTTGGCTGGCGGTGGTGTTTCCACTCTATTTCCTGGTTGGCTTTTTCCATCAAATGTACCAGCCCTTTAAATGGAATATGATGGCCAATGCGGCGGACTATGGTGAATGGAAATTCGGCCACCGTATTACCGGCTTATCCTATTCGGGAAATCTCTTTGCCTTAAAAATGGGGATGGCCGTGGCGGGCGCTGCCGTCGGGTTTGCTCTGGGCCTGTTTGGCTACCAGGCAGGCGTCGCTGAACAGACGCCGTTAGCCACCGCCGGTATTGTCGGGCTGCTGACCCTAGGGCCCTCGCTCTCCTATCTGATCCTCTGGTGGCTGGCGCGCTTTTATAAGCTCGATGACACCATGATGGCAACGATACAACGCGATCTGGCCGCCCGGGAACAGGCTGCCCGCCCTGCAGCCAGCGATCGTCCGGTGCTGGTGGGTGACGAACTGAAAAACGCATAAGGGAACCGCATCATGTCGCAGAATACCTATCAAAATCCGATTCTTTGCGCCGACTATTCGGATCCGGATATCGTCCGCGTTGGGGATGACTTCTTTATGGTTTCGTCGAGCTTTAACCATATGCCAGCGCTGCCTGTACTGCACTCAACGGATCTGGTCAGCTGGCGAATTATCAATCATGTGTTTGCTTCCCTCGACCTTCCTGGCTACGACACCGTGCAGCCTGGGAGAGGCGTATGGGCACCCTCCCTGCGCTGGCATGACGATCGCCTATGGGTCTTTTTCAGCACTCCCGACGAAGGGATCTTTATGTGTAATACCCGCGATCCATGGGGGGCGTGGAGCAAGCCGCACTGTGTCCAGCCTGCTAAAGGCTGGATCGATCCCTGTCCGTTCTGGGATGAGGACGGCAGCGCCTGGCTGGTTCACGCCTTCGCACATAGCCGTAGCGGCATTAAGCATAAGCTACAGCTTTTCTCGATGAAGCCAGATGGCACAGCGGTTCAGGGTGAAGGGCGGATTATCTATGACGGCAGCTGCGATCTACCGACTCTTGAGGGACCGAAAGTCTATAAGCGTAACGGCGTCTACTATATTTTCGCGCCAGCGGGTGGGGTGGAGACCGGCTGGCAAGCGGTGCTGCGTGCGCCGGAAATTACCGGACCGTGGGAGGCACGAAACGTGCTCTTTCAGGGGGATACCGTCGTTAACGGACCTCATCAAGGGGGATGGATATCGCTAAAAAACGGCGAGTGCTGGTTTGTCCATTTTCAGGATGCACACCTCTACGGGCGTATTGTTCATCTCCAACCGATGTCATGGGGTGAGGATGGCTGGCCGCGCATAGGTGAACCTCATGGTGAGGCAGGCGCTGGCCAGCCGGTTCTGCGCTGGCAAAAACCCGGCGGTCTACCGACTGTGACGCCCTATGCCCCCCAGACCAGCGACGATTTTGCCACCGGCAAGCCTGGGCTACAGTGGCAATGGCAGGCCAATCCCCAGCCCTGCTGGCTGGTTCCTGCCTCGAAGGGGCTTCAACTGCGCTGTATCCCGCTGCCCGAGTTTGCGGGTCAGCGAACTCTCTACGCCGCCCCGCAGCAGCTGCTGCAAAAGTTTCCCGCATTTGCCTTTGTCGCCCGCACGCGCGCAACGCTCAATGCCGCAGATTCTGAGAATTTCGGCGGGCTGATTATCTATGGTGAACGCTACGCGGCGCTGGTTATTGCCCGTCACGAGAAGAGCTATCAGCTCTGCTATATTCATGGCTGGATGAGCGATACGGGCGTCATTAGGGAGCAGCGTCAGGCTCTGTACACGCTCTCAGGCGCAACCTGTGAGCTTCAGGTGAGCGTAGGGGAGGGCGGCGTCTGCCGGTTTGCCTGGCGTGAAGATAGCGGGGCGTGGCAGCCGTTAGAGCGCACCTTTGCCGCAGGCAAGGGAAAATGGGTAGGGGCTAAGGTGGGGATCTTTGCCGCTGCTACCACAGATGCGCAGGATCACGGCGAATGCAGCTTTGATAAGTTTGTGCTGGAGGTTCGATAGTTTTCTGAAAATTGCGCTTACCGCCCTTTTTACTGCGTAAGCGCAAGGAAACTTTGTCAAAATTACGCCACTATGTAAATACTAATGAGAACTACTATCAATTCGATGCTGTTTTGATATTATTGCGTTCAGATTTTGTGATTTGCGTCCGGAGATACAGAGTGGGTAATAATTTGATGCAAACGGATCTCTCCGTTTGGGGTATGTATCACCATGCCGATATCGTCGTGAAGCTGGTGATGATTGGTTTGATTCTGGCGTCCATTGTCACCTGGGCCATTTTCTTCAGCAAAAGCGTGGAGATGTTCTCGCATAAGCGCCGCCTTAAGCGCGAGCAGAAGCTGTTAAGCGAAGCACGCACGCTGGATCAGGCAAGCGAAATCGCAGCCGGTTTCCACGCCAACAGCCTGAGCACGCTGCTGCTGAATGAAGCGCAGAACGAGCTCGAGCTCTCCGCGGGCTCGGAAGACAACGAAGGCATCAAAGAGCGTACCGGCTTCCGTCTGGAGCGTCGCGTCGCCGCTGTAGGCCGCCACCTGGGACGCGGTAACGGCTTCCTCGCCACTATTGGTGCAATCTCACCGTTTATCGGCCTGTTCGGTACCGTATGGGGCATCATGAACAGCTTTATCGGTATCGCTCAGACGCAGACCACTAACCTCGCCGTCGTGGCACCCGGCATCGCCGAGGCGCTGCTGGCAACGGCAATCGGCCTGGTTGCTGCTATCCCGGCCGTGGTGATCTACAACATTTTTGCGCGCTCTATTGGCGGCTATAAAGCTATGCTGGGCGACGTCGCCGCGCAGGTGCTGCTGCTGCAGAGCCGCGATCTTGACCTGGCCGCCAGCCCGTCGGCTGCGCCGGTTCACTCCGCACAGAAATTACGTTTAGGTTAATTCCGTATGGCAATGCGTCTTAATGAAAATCTGGACGATAACGGTGAAATGCATGAGATCAACGTGACGCCGTTTATCGACGTCATGCTGGTGCTGCTGATTATCTTTATGGTGGCGGCCCCGCTGGCCACCGTTGACGTGAAGGTAAACCTACCGGCCTCTTCCAGCCAGCCGCAACCACGTCCGGAAAAGCCGATCTACCTGTCGGTGAAAGCGGATAACAGCATGTTTATCGGTAACGATCCGGTGACCGAAGAGACGATGGTTAGCGCGCTGAACACCCTGACTGAAGGCAAGAAGGACACCACCGTCTTCTTCCGCGCGGATAAAACCGTTAATTACGAAACGATGATGAAGGTGATGGACACCCTGCATCAGGCAGGCTATCTGAAGATTGGTCTGGTGGGTGAAGAGGTAACGCGCGCGAAATAAGCGCGGCGTTCAGACAAAGAAAAGGGGCCATCGTGGCCCCTTTTTTATTAGCTTAAAAAGCTGTAAGCGATTCATATTTGTGCCGTTTAGGTATCATATTCCACCAACCTTTTTTAGTTTATAGTTAAGTTCAGTAGTAAAATGCTACGCCTTATCGAGAGTAACGCTTATGGAGTCTATCGTGAAGATCCACCATTTACAGGCAGCAGTAGCGCTGGTCATTGCCAGTCTTCAGCCACAGCCTAAAGCGGTTGCTTGCCAGCCTATGATTGTCGAACGGGTTTATGAGATGGGGGCCCGAGTTAATAAGCGCGATATCAAAGAATTAACCGAAGCGCTTAATCATGTGGCTGAAGAACTACGCTCTGGTCGCGCTGAACTTGCGCGTTATGCTGATAGCGACTTTGATGCAGCAACCACCGCCGCCGAAGGGATTAAGAGCCAGGCTATTCACGTGGCAAGTATCGCTGAATCCTTTGTCTTAATGCTGCCTGAAAAAGAGATCATCCTCTCTTACGATAAAGACTCGGTTGAATTCGCTTTTGTGAAGGCGATTAAGATGCTCAGCTTCGCAACCAAAAACTATCTCAATCTTATTGACCAGGTAACACGTACAACTGAAGTGCGTGAGTCTGGTGTCGATTTCGCAGCGATGCGTCAGCTGCTGATGACCGGCAACAAGGCTGCGGCTAAATGGCACTAACGGCAGAGTATAGTAAGGCTACATGGAGTGAGTTTTTTCAGCCAACGTTTAGTGCCTTTCCTCATCTGATGAGTCAACTTAAAACCGAATTTCTTATTTATAAATCAACGGGAACGCCTTCAAATCTTCTGGGCCGAGATGCGCCTTTTGACTTCCCGCCTTTTGCAGTTGATGCTCATGTTCAGCACATTCACGTTAATTTAGACTTTCAACTTAACTGGAACGCAAGGCAACAGAACTACAAACGTACATCAGACCATTACCTCATCTACACTGAGCATATGTGGGAAAATGGCTGCTTTTTGTTACTGGGACTGGTAACGCCTGCGCATGCTCTTATGCCTGCGCATGACACGCAATTACTCAGTTATTTTGCTCAGGTCGCGGAAGATTTTCATGCTTCAGCACCCTAAAAAAGCGCGGCGTTCAGACAAAAAAAAGGGGCCATCGCGGCCCCTTTTTTATTGCATGCAAAACTAGCTTAAATGCATCCCGCCGGTGACACCGTGTACTTCGGCAGTCACGTAGCTCGACTCCTGGCTTGCCAGGTAAACATAGATAGCGGCAACCTCAGCAGGCTGCCCGGCGCGTTTCAGCGGCGTGGACTGACCAAACTTCGGCAGTTTCTCCTGCGGCTGGCCGCCGGAGATTTGCAGCGCGGTCCAGACAGGGCCTGGGGCAACGCTGTTCACGCGAATGCCTTTCTCTGCCACCTGTTTTGCCAGCCCGCGGGTGAAGTTAAGGATTGCTGCCTTGGTAGAGGCATAGTCCAGCAGGGTCGCGTTTGGCTGATAGGCTTCCACCGACGAGGTGGTAATGATGCTGGCACCCGGCTGCAGGAATTTCAGCGCTTCCTGGACGGTCCAGAATAGCGAGAAGACGTTGGTTTTATAGGTTTGCTCAAACTGCTCTGAGGTGAGATCGGCAATATCCTCAATTGCGGTCTGTTTCCCCGCAACCAGCGCCAGAATATCTAAACCGCCAAGCGCATCGCGCGCCTGGTTAACCAGCGAGCGAGTAAAGGCCTCATCGGTCAGATCGCCTGGGATCAGCACCGCTTTGCGTCCTTCCGCCTCAATCAGCGCTTTGACTTCCTGCGCATCCTCTTCCTCAGCGGGCAGGTAGTTGATAACCACATCAGCGCCTTCACGCGCGTAAGCGATGGCGGCAGCGCGTCCGATACCGGAGTCGCCCCCTGTCACCAGTGCCTTACGATCCTTAAGACGACCGCTACCTACATAGCTCTTCTCGCCACAGTCTGGGACGGGATCCATTTTAGCCTGCACCCCTGGCGCGGGCTGTTTCTGTTTCGGAAATCCCTCAGTGTAATACTGGGTAGTGGGATCCTGAATTTTCGTCTGATCGTTTGCCATAAGTCGTCTCCATCTGTGATACATCCAAGTTAAGGATAGATGCTTGTGTGGGAAATGCAGGCGAATCGGACGATTTCCTATGGCTAGCGATCGCGACCTAAGGTCTTACCAGAGGATGGTTTGGAGACGGTAGAGGGGCTCGCAGAAACGCTTTCCTGCTCTTCAGGAAGCGCGACCACGTTGACGTTGCCGGTGCGGTACTCGCCGTCAGCAAGCTTACGCGTGAGACGCAGCGTGGCGGCTTCACGCTCCAGGATATGCTGATAGTTGGTTTCCAGCATTGCCATTATCTTTTCCTGTAGGTCAGGATGCAGAGCGATAATGTCATCGATCGCCGCGCCGTAGATCTCCTCTTTAACCTGCAGGGCATAGATCTCGCGGCGGTTCTGCCACTTCAGCTTTATCAATGCCGCCGGGATAGAGAGTGACTCTCTGGCAATACGCTGAACCGTCTCATTTTTATTTTGAATTAACGCATCCAGATTTTGCTTTAAGATAAATTCATCGGTTTTTGTCTCATCTAAAGCCAAATAGACATTATTATTGTTAACTTCTTTATCCACGCGAATCGTCCTGTAGCGTATAAAACATAGGCGTATCTTTTTCGTGGGTTATGAGATTAAGCCAAATTTCATTTCCCGCATCATTAATCTCGGTGGTTTTTTTGGCAATTATTTGACTTAAAAGCTGGGGATCGATGTCGCCTGCGCCCTGGAGATCGTTTAGCAACCGACGAAAGCATTCAATTTTTACCACCCGGTATAGCCTGTCTTTTATATGGCGGTCGCGCTCTTCCAGCAGCATATTACGTGATTGGCGGGTAGGGCTCACGTTAGTTAATATATCGCTTTCATAATCGGCGAGCGTTGTTTTCCCCTGGGCTAAATTGACATCTTTTTCTGCTTCTCCCGCGTCCGTTTTCGCCGTGCAAACGTGAAAACGTGCCGGGACAAGGTTCTCGGGCAGCATTGGTAATATCCTGTTATTTCAACGAGGTGGAGAAGATTAGGGCGTGAGTTTCGTTGACAATATCATGGTGCAATTTTAAAATCAAAAAAAATGGAGCCCGCTGATGAACAGTATTTTTTATTCTGTTATTGCCCTGCTGCTGCTTACCGGCGGCGTACTTTTAATGATGCGTGGGTTCAATGAAATCTCGCCAGAGGCAGAGATAAGTCCCGATTACGGCCCCGAACCCTTAACAAAAGAGGAGGGGGAAGATCATTTTTCCATCCTGATGAATGCCATTACCCCCGTCTGGTACTGGCGCATAAACCATGAATATATTGATTTTCTGCACGCCACTATTAAGCGAATGAACATGGCGGATCTGAACCGCACGCCGGGCTTATTTGAGGCGCAGCGCCGCTGTAGCGATCTCAATTCGGCGGTGTATCGCTACTACGACAATATAAAAAAACGCTGCCTGAACGGCGAGAAGGTTTCTCATGCCGATCTGGAGGTGCTCAATTTACGACAATGCTTTCGTGAATTTAGCCTGCAAGCCTACCCCTCGTTGGTCGCGCTGGTATGGCCTGAGTATCAGCGTCCGGAGGTCGATCCCAACCAGGTAATAACCTTCCCCGCAGAGTAAACGCTCGGGTGACTGACAAACGCGTCACGTTATGCTTTGCTTAAAAAGTATTCACCTTCTGGAGAGCAACGATGACGCGTTTGACGGCCAAAGACTTCCCGCAGGAACTGCTCGACTATTACGACTACTACGCCCACGGCAAAATTTCCAAACGCGAGTTTTTACAGCTGGCAACCCGTTATGCCGTGGGCGGCATGACGGCGCTGGCCCTCTTCGATCTGCTCAAACCAAACTATGCCTTGGCCACTCAGGTTGAGTTTACCGACCCGGATATTCTGCCGGAGTATATTCATTACCCCTCACCAAACGGTCATGGCGAGGTGCGCGGCTATCTGGTCAAGCCATCTAAAGCAGAGGGTAACGTGCCCGCTGTGGTGGTGGTGCATGAGAACCGGGGACTGAATCCCTATATAGAGGATGTGGCGCGGCGTGTTGCCAAGGCGGGGTATATTGCGTTGGCGCCGGACGGTTTAAGCTCCGTGGGCGGCTATCCCGGTAACGATGATGAAGGGCGCGCGCTACAGCAGAAGGTAGATCCCACTAAGCTGATGAATGACTTCTTTGCGGCAGTAGAATTTATGCAGAGGCATCCTAACGCCACCGGAAAGGTTGGCATCACCGGCTTTTGCTACGGTGGCGGGGTAGCGAACGCGGCGGCGGTCGCCTATCCAGAGCTGGCCTGCGCCGTGCCTTTCTATGGTCGTCAGGCCCCTATCGCTGACGTGCCGAAGATCAACGCACCCGTTTTACTGCACTATGCTCAGCTGGACACGCGCATCAACGAAGGCTGGCCGGTCTATGAGCAGGCGTTAAAGGCAAATAACAAGGTCTATAAAGCCTATATCTACCCCGGCGTTAATCATGGATTTCATAATGACTCTACGCCGCGCTATGACCAGGCCGCAGCGGAGCTGGCATGGGAGCGCACCCTCAACTGGTTTAAAAAATACCTCTGAATACCCGCTGTTAAAAAGTTACTTAAGTAAAATTTAAGCAACTTATGTCAAAAACGCCTCGTCCTACCTCTCTATAATAACCTTTATATTAGCATGGTTAATGAGTCCTGTTACATGTCATATGAAGGGTTGAAAGCGTTCATGGACGACAGAGTAGTAGATACGCCTGCTGCACCACAGGTGCAGCACTTTCCCTGTGTGGTGTATGAAACACAGAAAAAGATGGATGATTATCAGGCCCCCGATATGCGCTACGGCGATCTCAGTGCCCATCGCCTGATGACGTCCTACGGGCTCAGCGATGTTTCAACCTTCGTTGATCCCTATACTCTGCAGCAGCTACCGAGGAATAACTTTCACGTTCCTCTCTACCAACAGTTGCCAAAAAGGGTAACGTTAAGCCGTGATGAGTGTATTCGACGTATGTTTAACGAGATGCGTTCGCTCTCCCATATGCCGTTCTCGCTGTATGGGCCGTATCGCTATGTGATAAATGAGATGATTGACCATCTGCAAAACGGTCACGGGCAGGTCTTCCGCTCACCGCTGTTGAATCAGGCGCTTAGGGAGCAAATTACTCAGGACAAATCTGATGATAATACACTTATAGGGATAAAGGGTGTTTTGGATGCCATCATTGATAAGCAAAAGAGAACTGTCCCAACCTCTTTAAAGTCACTTATTAAAAAGAGAATATCAGGTGGTCGTTTACCTAAATTCAACCGTCTTGAAGACAGAGCTAACGGCTTGGGGATCACCGTCCATGACACCTGGGCCACACATATCAAAATTACTTCTCTTGTTTTTAGTCCCACAAGTTGGAGAGCCTCAGTCCATTACCGCATTCAGGATCACTTTGGACTGGATGATGACGATATTTTGAACTGGGAGTTTCGCCAGTGGCGCTTCTTCCGCCTGTGGTTTGTCCTACAGCGGTACAGTGCCATGGCTCACAGACCCTTTATTACAGAAATGGAAACCACAATGGAGATCTCTGACACGTTATGAAATTTTCTCTCAAAAAATGCGGGATTGTCGCTTGCTTGGGGGGGGCGCTCATTCTGGCATGGATTAACCTCCGCCCGGTAGAGTTGGTTGCCGTGCATCAGGACGATCAACTTACTTACATCCTAGTGCGGAACTTTCCCCTGACGGATAGAGGCAAAATTGCGTGGTGGCTGGAACATGCCGATGAGCTGAAGGCAAAATATGCGATTCCCCGACCTGGCCCATACGGGCTGTACTTCATCATATTCTGGGATTTCGGTGACGGCTATAAGGAGGACGCGTTCGATCTGTTCTGCTTTAACGATATGAAAACCAAGAAAAACTGCGTTGATAAAAACTTTGTTTTTATGGTTAATAATACGCGTGACGGCACCGTTGTTTTTACTACTGATGTTGATAAATATACGCTAAAAAACGGAAAAATCGTCCCCTATAAGATTTAACATCTTGAATGGAAACATCAATGGAGCTCGCTGGTGCACTATGAAATTTTCTCTCAAAAAATGCGGCATTGCCGCTTGCATTATTGCGGTGATCTTACTGGCATGGATTAACCTTCGCCCCGTAGAGGTGGTTGCCGTGCATCAGGACGATGAATTTGCCTATATCTTGGTGCGTAACTTTCCCCTGACGGATAGAGGCAAAATTGCGTGGTGGCTGGCGCACGCTAATGAGCTGAAAGAAAAATATGCTTTTCCCCGGCCCGGTCCGTACGGGTTATACTCCATCTCTTTCTGGGATTTCAAAGACGGCTATAAGGAAGACGCGTTCGATCTGTTCTGCTTTAGCGATATGAAAACCAGGAAAAACTGCATCGACAAAAATGTTGTTCTTAGCGTGGATAATGCTATTGACGGCACCGTTTTTTTTACTACAGACAATGACACATACACGCTGAAAGATGGAAAAATTGCCCCCTTTACGCTTTGATGCGGCGCGCTACCCATTCCCTTCTGATGATTGCGTTAAGAAGATTGCCAGTCTTCATTTTCCTGATAACGGGATGTTCCTCGCGAAATAGTAAATCCATGCAACTGTTTAGCACTGCTAAAATACACCTGCTTGCGATCGCTTCCTGCTGTACCCGCCAGCCCCTTCGCTGATGTAAATAACCCCCTCCCAACGTGGTTCTTCAGCGCCGACAGGTGGCAACGGGGTGCTAGTCTCTCTGCCAAAAGAGGCAAAGCCGGTAGTGGCGCGGTCTGTAGCGAGTCGCTGCCTATTTATAACGTTGCTCTTAAATAAATAGCGTAGTTACTCACTTCTTATCAAAATAAATGAATAGGTATTCATTTATTTTATTTTAATAAAAATAGGTTGTCTCTTTGAGCACGTTATTAACGATATTTTAATGGGCGTAGGCTTTTTTGTAAGCCAGCTAACTATATTTGGGATAGGTGAAGAGCAAAGCAGAGTTAGATAATAAAATGATGTGGGGAAATCATCGTGACTTATCTTTTTGTGCTTATTTTTCAGCAGGTTGCATTTAAGATTATTCTTAATGATGCGCTTTTTTTAAAAATTTATAGGCACAAATTCAGCCCGCAAACTATTATAGCGCACCAGACCCTGTTTTAAGCAGGACAACTCACAGCGCGTTTTTTGATCAAAAAAATTATGCGTTACTCTACATATTGTCATTAACATGCCGATAACTCTGCTAAGTCGCTTGCGACAAAAAGTATCCCCCTTATCGGCAAGGAATTAATTATGCGCGTGCTGCAAAACTTCACCATTCGTTTGGTGTTGCTGGTTATCCTCGGCATCTTTTGCCTGATGTGGTCCGGCGTTGGACTGTATAGCGTCTTTTCGCTCTCTAAGGTGGCTGAAGGCAATGAGATCGATCGTCAGCTGGTGAACCAGATGACGCTGCTCAGCCAGGGCAACGATCAATATTTTCGCGTGGTGACCCGCCTGTCCCGTGCGCTGGAGACAAAAGCCGCTGGCGGCAACGCGGACTTCAGCCAGGTCGAACTGGCGCTGGACAACATGAAAACCAAGCTGGATGCGCTGAAAGCCATCTCGCCAGGCCCCATGGATGAGAAGGTCTCCGCGCAGGCCATTGCCAACTGGCAGGCGCTGCTGGATCAGGGCGTAACGCCGCAGGTTCAGCTGGCGCAGCAGGGCTCGCTGGACGCTTATCGCCAGCAGGCGAATAACGTCACGCCCGTGCTGAGCCGCGCCTTTGGCGCATCGGCAGAGGCCTTTAATAACGCCGCCAGCACACGTCTGGACGAGACGCGTGTGATGGTTGACGGGCAGACCAGCATGACCCGCATCCTGATCCTGACCGCGGTGATCCTCGGCCTGCTTATCCTGCTGTTTACCGATCGCTATCTGGTAAGAATGCTGGTTAAACCGCTGGCCATCATTCGTGGACATTTCCGCACCATCGCGCAGGGCGATCTCAGCCAGCCGGTGCAGGATCTGGGTCGCAACTGCGTCGGCCAGCTGGTACCGCTGCTGCGTGCCATGCAGGATAGCCTGCGTGACGCGGTCAGCACCATCCGCCAGGGTAGCGACAACATCTGGCGCGGTGCGACTGAAATCTCCAGCGGCAATAACGATCTCTCTTCCCGTACGGAAGAGCAGGCGGCGGCATTGGAAGAGACGGCAGCCAGCATGGAGCAGCTGACCGCGACGGTGAAGCTGAATGCGGACAACGCGCGCCAGGCCAGCGAGCTTGCGGACGTGGCCTCGACGCGAGCGAGTAAAGGCGGCGAGCTGGTCGACGCGGTGATCGGCACCATGACCGGTATCTCTGATAGCTCGAAGAAGATCGCTGAGATCACCACGGTGATTAACAGTATCGCTTTCCAGACCAATATCCTGGCGCTCAACGCGGCGGTAGAGGCGGCACGCGCGGGCGAGCAGGGACGTGGTTTTGCCGTCGTGGCCGGTGAGGTACGTAACCTTGCCAGCCGCAGCGCCGATGCGGCGAAACAGATTGAGTCGCTGATCGCCGATTCCGTTAGCCGGGTCGATAAAGGGGCGCAGCTGGTGAACGACGCCGGTACAACCATGGAAGGCATTTTGCGCGCGGTGACGGAAGTGACCACCATCATGAAGCAGATTGCCAACGCCTCCGCCGAGCAGAGCAAAGGCATCTCCCAGGTTGGCGTCGCGATTACCCAGATGGACAGCGTAACGCAGCAAAACGCCTCGCTGGTGGAAGAGGTCTCTGCCGCCGCGGCGGCGCTTGAGCGTCAGACCGAAGAGCTACAGCGTTCGGTACAGCGATTCCGCCTCTCTGCTGGTGATGAGCAGAGAGCAGGGAGCACCGCAGTAAATTCTGCTTCTATGCCGCGCCCCGCCGTAGCGCATTCCGCGCAGGATGAATGGGTGGCGTTCTAAACGCGTCTGTCAGAGCGACGTAGCGGTGGGCTGCCGTATCCCCGCTACGTTACTCACCCTGAGAGCAGCGTGGCACCGATAGCCGCGCCGTTCTTACCGCTGTGTTTGATCTGATACATTGCCAAATCTGCCCGGACGAGCGAGTTGACAAAATCATCCTCGTCCAGGGCTTGTTCAATACCAATCGACGCGCCCACGCTTGCCACGCCGTTAGCCAGCTCAAACGGGGTTAAAGCTGCCTGCAGGCAACGCTGTGCAGCGCGGGTGACCTGCTCTTCATTAAGAGCAAAAGGCAGCAGCAGCACAAACTCATCCCCGCCAAGCCGCCCAACAATGGTTCCCGACGGGCAGGCCTCGCGCAGCCGCTGGCTAAGCTGCATCAGCAGCTCGTCGCCGCTGCGGTGACCAAAGGTATCATTCACGTTTTTAAAATCATCGAGATCGATAAACGCCACGCAGAGCGCCCCCGCCATCTTTAACGCCTCGAAATGCTGGATCAGAGCATGACGGTTGGCAAGTCCGGTAAGCGGATCGTGGTTCGCCAGCAGGGCCAGCTGCTCCTCGTACTGCTTCTCTTTGGTCATATCGATATGCGTACCGGTGACCTTCAGCGGCTGGCCGCTATCGTCCCACTCGCTGACGCGGCCCCGGTCAAGCACCCACGTCACGGTGCCGTTTTTATGCTGCATGCGGTGCAACGCTTCGTAGAAGGGGGTTTTCCCGTGCAGATGGCCGTAAAAGGCGTCCAGCACCCGATCTCTGTCGTCCGGATGCAGATGCTCTTTCCAGACCTCAAAGCGGGCGTTGAGCTCTTTCGGCTGGTAGCCCAGCATCGATCCCCAGCGACGGTTAAAGATGATCAGCTTGCCGCTGGGCACGTCCAGCTGCCACAGGCAGAGGCCGGTACCGTCCAGCGCCGCGCTGAGCTTGCTGCGGGCGTCACGCGCCAGCCGCACCAGTCGGGCGTTGTGCTTCTTCAGATTCTGGATCTGCTGCTTAAGCGCGAGTTCAGACATACCGGCCGATTAGGAGTAAATAAAAACCATTCTTACTAGTTATTTTTTTGTTGTAAATACAGCAGGAAAAAAAGAGGAAGCGTAATCGATTTCAAAAGGTGACCGGGCAGAAGACGCCCGGTCGGAAAGCGTTAGGCCTGGCGTTTGTCCTGCGTGTTATTCGCAAAGTCGCTGGCGTCGTGGCGCTCGTGCAGCTGCTCGTTAAGCGGTCCGTTGGTGCGGTTAACGATGCGGCCGCGCTGTACGCCGGGACGCTCAGCAATCTCTTTCGCCCAGCGCAGCACGTTTTTATAGCTGCCTGCGTCGAGAAACTCTGCCGCGTCGTAAACGTTGCCAAGCACGACGTTACCGTACCACGGCCAGATAGCCATATCGGCGATGGTATAGTCGTCGCCCGCCACAAACTTGTGCTCGGCAAGCTGCTTATCAAGCACGTCGAGCTGACGCTTGGCTTCCATGGTGAAGCGGTTAATGGCGTACTCAATTTTTACCGGCGCATAGCTATAGAAGTGGCCGAAACCGCCGCCGAGGAACGGGGCAGAGCCCTGTAGCCAGAAGAGCCAGTTCAGCGTTTCGGCACGGCCTGCCGGATCGGTTGGCAGGAAGTGACCAAACTTTTCTGCCAGATAGAGAAGAATTGAGCCGGACTCAAATACGCGGGTAGGGGGCGTGGTGCTGTGATCGCGCAGGGCCGGAATTTTTGAGTTCGGGTTTACCTCCACGAAACCGCTTGAGAACTGGTCGCCCTCGCCGATGCGAATCAGCCAGGCATCATACTCCGCCTCGCTGACGCCTTTTTCCAGCAGCTCCTCCAGCAGAATAGTGACCTTTTGACCGTTCGGCGTGCCGAGAGAGTAGAGCTGCAGCGGGTGTTTGCCCACCGGCAGCGTTTTTTCATGTGTAGAGCCAGAGACAGGACGGTTGATGTTAGCAAACGCGCCGCCGCCGGATTTATCCCACGTCCACACCTTAGGTGGCTGATAGCTGTTGTCTGACATAGCGATTCCCCATTTTTATTCATGTCGATAAACAGTCTACTCCACTTTTTTTGCAATGGGGTTAGCTAAAAAATGCACTTATTAATGAACATATTACGTAAGGATAACGCCTATGTTTTTTATAAGCCTTATCTCTACCGTCTATGGGGAAATATGAAATTAATCCTAATGGTCGCCTCACTTTTTAGCCTATGTGCATGCTCGGCTTTTCATACCTCTAAAAGCCATCTTGATAAAGGAGAACCCTACTGGCTCACCTATGACGCTAACTACCGTGGCGCATTAATCGTGCCGAATGGAAGTCCGGTCAGGTACTGTCCTGAGCCACCGCCGGATACCGCCACGGCGTTAGCGCTAAAATCGTCTGCCGACGCTGCAACAGCACCTGCTGGGCAGGATAGCGGCTCACGTGATTACAACCGGTCCATCGTGGAACTGGCAAAAAGAACGACCACCGTTGAGGTATTACGCTATGCGCTGTTTTCAATTTGCGTGGGGGAGATGAACGGTTCGATATCAACTCAGCAAAGAGAGGAAATGACTGACCATATCCTGATGGCGGTGGTCAATATTTCCAAATCAGAGTTTAACGATAGCGTAAAAGAGGCATTAAAGAGCGCAGCAGAAGCCAAGAAATCAGGCGTAGATGAGAGCGTTATTAAAACGATTACGCAGCAGAAATAAATCGTCGCAGAGATGTGATGAGTACAAAAATGCCGGGAGCGTTTTTGAACAGCGCTTGCGCTGGCCCGCAGGGTGAGCCACTTGTGGCGAATAATCGAACGAAGTTCGATGGAGAGTCCGGCTCGCCAAAAGCAAAAAACCCGCCTTGTGGGCGGGTTCTTCTAAATAGTGGTGCCCGGACTCGGAATCGAACCAAGGACACGGGGATTTTCAATCCCCTGCTCTACCGACTGAGCTATCCGGGCAACGGGGCGCATTAAAACCGATTCGCCTCGTGTCGTCAACGAAATTTATTTAAATCGTTGCAGACTGCACAATCTATCACCACTTTGCCGCTCCTGCACCCGTTTTCAGGCAAAAAATGCACTCCAGGCGGCCGAGAGCGGCATGGCAATAACCAGCGCTGGCAGCATGTTGGCGACGGCAAACATCTTGATGCCACAAATCCGAAGCCCGGTTGCCAGCAGCAGGATCCCGCCGACGGCGGTGAAGTCACCCATCATCGCGGGCGTCGTCAGGGGCATCACCAGCGTAGCGCAGGCACCCAGGCTGAGCTGAATAAGCAGCATCGGTATCGAGATCGCCGCGACCGCAATACCCAGCGAGGTGGCAAAAATCACCGCGGTAAAGAAGTCGAGAAAGGCTTTGGCGATCAGGATGCTGGCATCGCCGGTCATCCCCTCGCGCATCGCACCGAAAATTCCGGTACCGCTGGCGCAGAACAGGATGATGATCGCCACCAGGCTCTGAATAAAGGTCTCATGGGGGGCAGGGGCATTCTGCTTGCCGCCGCGCTGCATCAGACGACGCAGGCCGTGCACCGCACCGCCGATCCCGCGCTCAACGTAGCATACCTCGCCAATTAGCGTGCCGAGCAGCGTCGCCAGCACCATCACCGGCAGGTTAACGCACTTCACCACCAACAGAATGCCAATGCCCAGCGAGCAGAGGCCAAAGATGGCGGGCATGGAGGTACGCACCCGCTCCGGCAGCCGCTGGCTCAGCAGGGCACCAATCGTCCCGCCAATCAGCACGGCGGCGGCATTTATAAAGGGTCCGGTTAGCACGCTGTCTCTCCTGAAATATCGATTTACATAACTGCATAGTATGCCGGAAAAACCCCGTGTTTACGCACTCATTGTGGGTTGCATGGGTAGATTAAAAGTGACATTATTGCGCGAAATTTCTCCTTGCTACTCTTCTGTAAACTCTTTTTCTCAACAACGGGGGCCGCTGGATGACAGAACACGTTGTTCGCCAGACGCATCGCATAGTTATGCGATCCTTAACCCGTTTGTTCCCGATCCCGACTCCACTCACCGTACGGTGAGGCTAACGGTTACCCATAGCTTATGAAAACGATGAAAATGGCCGCCAGCCGCGCGCTGGTCTCTGCGCTTTCCACGCACCGGGAAGTGGTGACGCTGGATAACACGGACTTTACCGATGTGGCGGCAGTCGTTATTACGCGGGCGGATAGCCAGAGCGGCATCCTTGCGCTGCTCAAGCGCACGGGCTTCAATCTGCCGGTGTTTATGTTTGCCGATGAGCAGGCAGATACGCCTGCGGGCGTTGACGCGGTGATTAACGGTAAAGAGCAGGCGATGCTGGAGCTGGAAGCAGCCGCCTGCCGCTATGAAGAGAACCTGTTGCCACCTTTCTTTGACACCCTGAGCCAGTACGTGGCGATGGATAACAGCACCTTTGCCTGTCCAGGGCATCAGCATGGCGCGTTCTTTAAAAAGCATCCGGCGGGCCGCCAGTTCTTCGATTTCTTTGGTGAAAACGTCTTTCGTGCCGATATGTGCAACGCCGACGTCAAGCTGGGGGATCTGCTGATCCACGAAGGCTCCGCCAAACACGCGCAGAAATTTGCTGCCAAAGTGTTTAACGCGGATAAAACCTACTTCGTGCTCAACGGCACCTCGGCGGCGAATAAGGTGGTGACAAACGCACTGCTCACGCGTGGCGATCTGGTGCTGTTCGATCGCAACAACCATAAGTCGAACCACCACGGGGCGCTTATTCAGGCGGGCGCTACGCCGGTCTACCTGGAGGCCGCCCGTAATCCGTTCGGCTTTATTGGCGGGATCGACGCCCACTGCTTTGATGAAGCGTACCTGCGCGAGCAGATCCGCGCCGTGGCTCCGGAAAAGGCCGATGCCCCACGCCCGTTCCGCCTGGCAGTGATCCAGCTCGGCACCTACGACGGCACGATCTATAACGCCCGGCAGGTGATCGACAAGATCGGCGCGCTGTGCGACTACGTGTTGTTTGACTCCGCATGGGTAGGCTACGAACAGTTTATCCCGATGATGGCCGACTGCTCGCCGCTGCTGCTCGATCTTAACGAGAACGATCCGGGGATCTTTGTGACCCAGTCGGTGCACAAGCAGCAGGCCGGTTTCTCCCAGACCTCGCAGATCCATAAGAAGGATAACCATCTGCGCGGCCAGGCGCGTTTCTGCCCGCACAAGCGGCTGAATAATGCCTTTATGCTCCATGCTTCCACCAGCCCGTTCTATCCGCTGTTCGCCGCCCTGGATGTTAACGCCAAAATTCACGAAGGGGAGAGCGGTCGTCGTCTGTGGGCTGAGTGCGTGGCGGTAGGCATTGAGGCGCGCAAAGCGATCATTGCCAACTGCAAGATGATCAAACCCTTCGTGCCGCCGGAGGTGGCGGGGCGTCCGTGGCAGGATCACCCCACCCACGCCATTGCCAGCGAGCGCCGCTTCTTTAGCTTTGAGCCGGGCGCGGCGTGGCACGGCTTTGAGGGCTATGCCCGTGAGCAGTATTTTGTTGACCCCTGCAAGCTGCTGCTGACTACGCCGGGCATCGACGCGGAAACCGGCGAGTATAGCGAGTTTGGTATCCCGGCCACGATTCTGGCTCACTATCTGCGTGAGAATGGCATCGTGCCTGAGAAGTGCGATCTCAACTCAATCCTCTTCCTGCTGACCCCCGCCGAGAGCGAGGAGAAACTCAACCAGCTGGTCGCAATGCTCGGGCAGTTTGAGCAGCATATTGAGGACGATACGCCGCTGGCGGACGTGCTACCGACCATTTTCAATAAGTATCCGGTGCGCTACCGCGACTATACCCTGCGCGAGCTGTGTCAGGAGATGCACGATCTCTACGTCAGCTTTGGCGTGAAGGATCTGCAGAAGGCGATGTTCCGCCAGCAGAGTCTGCCGCCGGTGGCGATGAACCCGCAGGATGCTAACAGTGAGTTTATTCGCGGCAACGTAGAGCTGGTGCGCATCAGCGAGGCGGAGGGACGGATCGCCGCCGAAGGCGCGCTGCCCTATCCACCGGGCGTGCTCTGCGTGGTGCCGGGTGAGATCTGGGGTGGAGCGGTGCAGCGTTACTTCCTGGCGCTGGAGGAGGGGGTCAACCTGCTGCCGGGCTTCTCGCCGGAGCTGCAGGGGGTCTACAGCGAAACCGACCCCGACGGCATCAAGCGTTTATATGGGTACGTCGTACAGCAGGCGTAGGCCGGGTAAGCGTGGCGCCACCCGGCGTTTTCATCGCGGCTTAAATTTTGCCCCCACGATACCCTTTCTGCGCCGTATTCACCTTGTAGAGGTAGCGGCGCGACTCTGCCGATGGGTGACGGGTGGTGAGCGTCTCGTAGACGTCGCCCGGCGACATCGTATTGATGATGTTCGCCGCCTGCACCTTATCGTTAGAGAAGACCCGCAGCACGCTGCCTGCGCCGCCGTTATAGGCGGTGATCACCGCGTAGCGGCGTGAAGTTGGGTTGCTGATACCGGCGAGATAGATATTGTTCAGCATCGCCAGATAGGCGGTACCGGTATCGATATTGCTGGCGGGATCGAACAGGAAGCCACGGTCCGGCATGCCAGAACGCCCCTGCGCCCGGAAGACATCTTTACCGGCGCTGTGCTGCACCACCTGCATGAGGCCCAGCGCGTCAGAGCGGCTGACCGCATACGGGTTAAACGAAGATTCGGTCTGCATAATCGCCAGGATCAGCGACTCATCCACGCCATACTTGCGTGCCGACTGGCGCACCATGCCCACGTACTTATGCGCACGCTTATCGAGGTGGTTGGCCACCAGGTTAATGGTCACGCTGTAGATAATCTTCAGGCCGTTGGTGCGGCTCTTCATCTGGTTTTGCAGCAGATAGTCGGCGTATTTCTCGGCGCGCCACTGCCAGCGGATCGCCTCGCCGTTGTTATCCACCACCTGACCATAGAGGAACGGTTGTTTCGAGATCTGGATATCATCCACGTCGGAGTAGAGATCGATAGAGCCGGGATCGTCGCCCATCAGCAGGGTTTTGATGATCGCCTTGCGCAGATGCGCCGCTGGCTCGGTACCGGCAATGGTTTCGATGGTGATCGTCCCGGCATCAAAGTTGATGTGGCTACGGGTCTGATACTGGTCGGTATACTTTACGTAGTCCTTGGGTCCGGCAATCAGGACTTCGTTAAAACCCCAGATGTTTTCGATGTTATGGGCAAACTGACCCATCAGGATATCAAAACCGTTGGTGTCCTTTACCCAGGCCTCGTTATAGCTATCGCCCTTTTTATTGGAACTGGAACACGAGATGAGCAACGGCGCAATAAGGGCTAGCGCTAAATATTTTTTCATCATTCCTGGATGTATGTTGTGTTAAGTCGTTATTCTTTCCAAAAAAAGGGCCGAGGCCCTTAATCTTGTGGCTTATAGCCTTCGATATGCACGTCTTTCCCTTCGAACAGGAAGTTCACCATCTCCTCTTCCAGCAGCTTGCGGTGCTCCACGTTCATCATGTTGAGCTTCTTCTCATTGATGAGCATGGTCTGCTTCTGCTGCCACTGGGACCAGGCCTCTTTGGAGATCTCATTGTAGATCCGCTTGCCCAGATCGCCCGGATAGAGCTGGAAGTCCTGGCCTTCCGCTTCGCGGCCCAGGAAGGTACAAAAAATAGTTCTGCTCATGGTCACTCCTCGTGATGTCGCGGCGCTAAACGGGTGCGCCCGCGCGTAATTGTTGTAACAGGCGCTCTACCGGCGCGGCCAGGCCCACCGACGGCGGCTGGGCTAAGTTATACCAGAGACCTGTTCCCTCATCCATGCATGACGTGAAGGAGGACACGGGAAGCCACATTGGCACAATATCCAGATGGAAATGGCTGAATGTATGGCGAAATCCGTTGAGCTCGGTAAGAGTATCGGCCTGAATCTGCCGTTGCGCCAGCCAGTCGCGCAGGGCCGCTTCATCGCTGAACTGCGGGAAGCAGTAAAGGCCGCCCCAGAGGCCAGTAGGCGGTCGGCGGGCAAGATAGACCATCTCGCCGTGCTGCATCAGCAGCAGAAAACCGGTGCGCTCCGGCAGCGTCTGCTTGGGCTTTTTGCCCGGATACTGCGCCCAGCTCTCGTTAGCATAGGCAATACAGCCGGTGTTCAGCGGGCAGAGCGTACACTTCGGCTTCGAGCGGGTGCAGACCGTCGCGCCAAGATCCATCATCGCCTGGTTAAACTGCGCCACGCCTTGCGCAGGCGTGACCTGTTCAGCGATCGCCCACAGACGCTTCTCTACCTCCTTGCGGCCCGGCCAGCCGTCAACGGCGTAGCAGCGAGCCAGCACGCGCTTCACGTTACCATCAAGAATAGGGAAGTGTTTGCCGAGCGCAAGGGAGAGCACCGCCCCCGCCGTTGAGCGTCCGACGCCCGGCAGGGCAGCAACTTCTTCAAAGGTATCCGGGAACACGCCGCCGTGCTGGTCGGCCACCTGCTGCGCGGCCTTGTGCAGGTTGCGCGCGCGGGCGTAGTAGCCCAGCCCGGTCCACAGATGCAGCACCTCGTCGATGGGCGCACGGGCCAGATCGGTCACCGTTGGGAAACGCGCCATAAAGCGCTCAAAGTAGGGGATAACCGTCGCCACCTGCGTTTGTTGCAACATCACCTCAGACAGCCATACTTTGTAGGGCGTTTTTTCGATTTGCCAGGGCAGGGTTTTGCGCCCGTATTTGTCGTACCACTCCAGCACCTGGGCTGAAAACTGAGACGCGTGCATGGTCAAAGCAGGAGTTCCGAATTGCATGATTAAGGGGCCAGATTGCAGCACAGCGACACCGGGCTGTAAACCGGAACTTTCCGGTGCTTGCATCCGGCTATTAACTTTGGATAATGCCCGTTTCCCGAACACTCTCACAAGCAGACTAAACACCTATGAACAACGACGTCATTTCACCCGAATTTGATGAAAACGGTCGCCCGCTGCGCCGTATTCGCAGCTTCGTCCGCCGCCAGGGCCGTCTGACCAAGGGGCAGCAGCACGCGCTGGATAACTTTTGGCCGGTGATGGGCGTTGAGTTTAGCGAGCAGCCGCTGGATTTCACCGCGCTGTTTGGTCGCGATGCACCGGTGACCCTGGAGATTGGTTTTGGTATGGGCGCTTCGCTGGTGGCGATGGCGAAAGCCAGGCCGGAGCAGAACTTCCTTGGCATTGAGGTCCACTCGCCGGGCGTGGGGGCGTGCCTCGCCACTGCCCATGAAGAGGGCGTGGAGAACCTGCGCGTGATGTGTCACGACGCGGTGGAAGTGCTGCATAAGATGATCCCAGACAACTCCCTGAACATGGTGCAGCTCTTTTTCCCTGACCCGTGGCATAAAGCGCGCCATAATAAACGCCGTATCGTGCAGACGCCGTTTGCCGAACTGGTGAAGGGTAAGCTGAAGCTGGGCGGCGTTTTCCATATGGCCACCGACTGGGAAGCCTATGCCGAGCACATGCTGGAAGTGATGTCCGCTATCGACGGATATCAAAACCGCTCTGAGAGCGGCGACTATGTACCGCGCCCGGAGACGCGCCCGGTAACCAAATTTGAACAGCGTGGTCATCGTCTTGGCCACGGCGTATGGGACTTAATGTTCGAGAGGGTAAAATAATGGCAACGAACCGTAGCCGTCGTCTGCGTAAGAAGTTACATATCGATGAATTCCAGGAGCTGGGCTTTTCCGTTGCCTGGCGCTTCCCGGAGGGCACCTCTGAGGAGCAGATCGACCAGACGGTTGATGCCTTCATTAACGAGGTGATTGAGCCAAACAAGCTGGCCTTTGACGGCAGCGGCTACCTGGTCTGGGAAGGGCTGATCTGCAAGCAGGAGATTGGCAAGTGCACCGAAGAGCATCAGGCTACCGTGCGTAGCTGGCTCGAAGGCCGCGGCTTTGAAGATGTGCGCATCAGCGAACTTTTTGACGTCTGGTGGGACTAAGTCACTATCGGGGCTGGCGATTGCCGGCCCGTTTTGTCTCTACAGGACAGGAGTTTTTATGATGCGCAAAGCGCTGCTGGCTGCGGCCCTGGCGGCAACCGCCTTTACTGCCCAGGCAGAATACAAATGTAGCGTGAACCCGCGTGACGACGTGATCCTCAACCCACAGACCGTGCAGGTGGTGGGGGAGAACGGCAATCTGGTGATGACGCCAGACGGCAACGTCATGTTCAACGGCAAGCAGTATAGCCTCAGTGCGGCCCAGCGCGAGCAGGCGAAAGATTATCAGGCCGATCTGCGCAACGCGCTGCCGTGGATCGACGAGGGCGCGCGTAGCCGCGTTGAGAAAGGCCGCGTGGCGCTGGATAAGATCATCGCCAAAGAGGTGGGCCAAAGCAGCAACATGCGCGGGCGCTTAACCAAGCTCGACGCGCAGCTGAAAGAGCAGATGAACCGCATTCTGGAGCATCGCAGCGACGGCCTCGCATTTCACTATAAGGCGATTGATGAGGTACGTGCCAACGGTCAGCAGCTGGTGAACCAGGCAATGGGCGGCATCCTGCAGGACAGCATCAACGAGATGGGTGCTCAGGCGGTGCTGAAAGGCGGCGGTAATCCGTTACAGAGCGTAATGGGCAGCCTCGGCGGCCTGCAAACTGCGATTCAGAGCGAGTGGAAAAATCAGGAAGCGGACTTCGAGCAGTTCGGCAAGGCGGTGTGTAGCCGCGTTATCTCTCTGGAAGAGAGCCGCAAGACGCTGGTGAGCGGGCTGAAGTAACGCCCGCCCGCAGGCAAACGCCTGCTAGAAATCAGCGGGCGCTTTAAAGGTCATGCTGGTGCCGTACGCGGGGTGCGTAATAGTCAACATCTCGGCGTGCAACTGTAGGCGGGGTGCCATCGCCAGCGCCTCGGGCGTGGCGTAGAAGCGGTCGCCCAGGATCGGGTGACCCAACGCCAGCATATGTACGCGCAGCTGATGCGAGCGCCCGGTAATGGGCTTCAGCTGCACGCGGGCGGTGTTATCCGCCGCGTACTCCAGCACCGAGTACTCGGTCTGCGCCGCCTTACCGGTCTCATGACACACCATCTGCTTCGGGCGGTTCGGCCAGTCGCAGATCAGCGGCAGATCGATCAGACCCTCCGCCTTTTCAGGATGTCCCCACACGCGGGCCACGTACTGCTTCTTCGGCTCGCGCTCGCGGAACTGGCGCTTAAGCTCCCGCTCCGCCGCTTTGGTCAGGGCCACTACGATCACGCCGCTGGTGGCCATATCCAGACGATGCACCGACTCCGCCAGCGGATAGTCGCGCTGGATGCGCGTCATCACGCTGTCCTTGTGCTCGTCCAGCCTTCCTGGCACAGAGAGCAGGCCGCTCGGCTTGTTAACCACCATAATGTGCTCGTCCTGGTATAACACGACCAGCCAGGGCGACTGCGGCGGATTGTAGGGCTCCATCAACATAACGGGTTCCTGTTACTGGTGCGTAACGACAATAAGACGCAGCGCATCGAGACGCCAGCCCGCCTGAGCAAGGCTATCGAGCACCTGCTGACGATTGCTCTCGATTGCGGCCAGCTCATCATCACGGATGTTCGGGTTCACCGCCTTCAGCGCTTCCAGACGCGACAGCTCCGCCGAGAGACGTTCATCCGCCTCCTGGCGCGCCGCGGCAATCAGCGCCTTCGCCGCGCTCTCGATCTGTGCTTCACCCAGCTGCAGGATCGCGTGTACGTCCTGCTGCACCGCGTTCACCAGTTTGCTGCCGGTGTGGCGGTTAACCGCGCTCAGCTGGCGGTTGAAGGTTTCGAACTCCACCTGGGCGGCAAGGTTATTGCCGTTTTTATCCAGCAGCATACGCACCGGCGTAGCAGGCAGGAAGCGGTTAAGCTGAAGCTGCTTCGGTGCCTGTGCCTCAACGACGTAGATCAGCTCAAGCAGCAGGGTACCCACCGGCAGCGCCTTGTTTTTCAGCAGCGAAATGGTGCTGCTGCCGGTATCGCCGGAGAGGATCAGATCCAGACCGTTGCGGATCAGCGGATGCTCCCAGGTTACGAACTGGGCATCTTCCCGCGACAGGGCCACGTCACGCTCAAAGGTGATGGTGCAGCCATCTTCCGGCAGGCCCGGGAAGTCCGGAACCAGCATGTGATCGGACGGGGTCAGCACGATCATGTTCTCACCGCGATCGTCCTGGTTGACGCCCACGATATCGAACAGGTTCATGGCAAAGCTAATCAGCCCAGTGTCATCATCCTGCTCTTCAATGCTCTCCGCCAGCGCCTGCGCTTTTTCACCGCCGTTGGAGTGGATCTCCAGCAGGCGATCGCGGCCCTGCTCCAGCTGGGCCTTCAGCGCCTCGTGCTGCTCGCGGCAGGTTTTGATTAGCTCGTCGAAGCCTTCGGTCTCTTCCGGCGCGGCGAGGTAGCCAATCAGATCGCTGTGCACCTGGTCGTAGATGGTGCGGCCGGTAGGGCAGGTATGCTCAAAGGCGTCGAGGCCTTCATGGAACCAGCGCACCAGCACCGACTGGGCGGTCTTTTCCAGATAGGGAACGTGGATCTGGATATCGTGCGCCTGGCCGATACGATCCAGACGACCAATACGCTGCTCCAGCAGATCCGGGTTAAACGGCAGATCGAACATCACCAGATGGCTGGCGAACTGGAAGTTACGCCCCTCGGAGCCGATCTCAGAGCAGAGCAGCACCTGCGCGCCGCTGTCCTCTTCGCCAAACCAGGCGGCGGCCCGGTCGCGCTCAACGATGGACATGCCTTCGTGGAACACGGCGGCACGGATGCCTTCCCGCTCGCGCAGCACCTGCTCCAGCTGGAGGGCGGTGGCAGCCTTGGCGCAGATCACCAGCACCTTTTGCGAACGGTGGCTGGTCAGGTAGCCCATCAGCCACTCAACGCGCGGGTCGAAGTTCCACCACGTGCCGGTGTCGCCCTCGAACTCCTGATAGATCTGCTCTGGGTAGAGCATATCGCGGGCGCGCTCTTCAGCGCTTTTGCGTGCCCCCATGATGCCGGAGACCTTGATGGCCGTCTGGTACTGGGTCGGCAGCGGCAGCTTGATGGTGTGCAGCTCGCGTTTTGGGAAGCCCTTCACGCCGTTACGGGTGTTACGGAACAGGACGCGGCTGGTGCCGTGGCGGTCCATCAGCATGGAGACCAGCTCCTGGCGCGCAGCCTCTGCGCCGTCGCGATCGCTGTTAGCGGTTTGCAGCAGCGGTTCGATATCCTGCTCACCAATCAGCTCGCTCAGGGTGTTCAGCTCGCTGTCGCTCAGATGCTTGCCCGCCAGCAGCATGGCCACGGCATCGGCTACCGGGCGGTAGTTCTGCTGCTCTTCAACAAACTGCTCAAAGTCGTGGAAGCGGTTCGGATCCAGCAGGCGCAGACGGGCGAAGTGGCTCTCCAGACCCAGCTGCTCCGGCGTCGCGGTCAGCAGCAGGACGCCCGGCACGCGCTCGGCCAGCTGTTCAATCGCCATATACTCGCGGCTCGGCGCCTCTTCGCTCCACACCAGGTGGTGCGCTTCATCGACCACCAGCATGTCCCACTCGGCGTCGCACAGGTGCTCCAGACGCTGCTTGCTGCGGCGCACGAAGTCCAGGGAGCAGATCACCAGCTGTTCGGTCTCAAACGGGTTATCGGCCTCGTGCTGCGCTTCCGCGTAGCGCTCGTCATCAAACAGCGCGAAGCGCAGGTTGAAGCGACGCAGCATCTCCACCAGCCACTGGTGTTGCAGGGTCTCTGGCACCACCACCAGCACGCGCTCTGCCGCACCGGCCAGCAGCTGCTGGTGCAGGATCATCCCCGCCTCGATGGTTTTACCCAGGCCAACTTCATCCGCCAGCAGCACGCGCGGCGCGTGGCGACGGCCCACGTCGTGGGCAATGTGCAGCTGATGCGGTATCAGGCTGGTGCGCTGGCCGCGCAGGCCGCTCCACGGCATCCGGTACTGCTCGCTCTGGTATTTACGTGCACGGTAGCGCAGGGAGAAGCGATCCATACGGTCGATCTGCCCGGCGAACAGGCGGTCCTGCGGCTTGCTGAACACCAGCTTGCTGTCGAGCAGCACTTCACGCAGCGCCACGTCGGTCTCGCCGGTATCGAGGCGCGTGCCGGTGTAGGTCAGCAGACCGTTTTGCTCTTTTACGTCATCAATGGTGAGCTGCCAGCCTTCGTGGCTGGTCACCGTATCGCCTGGATTAAACATTACGCGAGTAACCGGGGAGTCACTGCGGGAGTAGAGACGGTTCTCTCCGGTTGAGGAGAAGAGCAGCGTAACGGTACGCGCATCCATCGCCACAACGGTTCCCAGTCCGAGTTCGCTTTCTGTATCGCTGATCCAGCGTTGACCAAGTGTAAAAGGCATAGTTATTCGGCTCTATATCTCAAATTGCAGGCAATAGTTAGACCACCGTCAGAGAGCGACAGCGCGTCAAAAATTGGGGCCAGGATTGGAAAGGGCGCTATGGTACTGGATGGCAACGCGTTCGTCACGTCTTCGTCATCATTCAAACCGCGCTAAAAGAGTCCCATCTGCCCCGTGACCAGTGTAGCAAAGTCATCGCCCATAAACGGCAGGATGCCCTCCGCCACCGGCTGTAGCTGGCGAGTTAAGTAGTGATCGTAGTCCAGCGGCGACTGCTGGTAGTCCACCGGCTCGGGGCCGTGGGTGGTCCAGACGTACTTGATTGTGCCCCGCTTTTGATACTGCAACGCCCGGCCGCGCTTCTGGTTCTGCTCATCCGCCAGCCTCGCCGCCCGCACGTGGGGCGGCACGTTGCGCTGGTACTCCGCCAGAGGGCGACGCAGGCGCTTGCGATAGACCAGCTGGCTATCCAGTTCGCCCGCCATCAGTTGGGCAATGGTTTCGCGGATGTAATCCTGATATGGCTCGCGGCGAAAAATGCGCAGGTAGAGCGCCTGCTGGAACGTCTGCGCCAGCGGCGTCCAGTCGGTGCGCACCGTCTCCAGACCCTTAAAGACCATGCGCTGGCTGTCACCCTCCTGAATCAGCCCGGCGTAGCGCTTCTTGCTGCCAGTATCCGCCCCGCGGATGGTTGGCATCAGGAAGCGGCTGAAGTGGGTCTCAAACTCCAGCTCCAGCGTGCTGGTTAACCCCTTGCTGGCGAGATGTTCCCGCCACCAGTCGTTGACCAGCACCACCAGCGCCTGGCCGATGCGGGCGGCCTCCTCTTCACTATGGGCGTGCTTCAGCCAGACGAAGGTCGAGTCCGTGTCGCCGTAGATCACCTCATAGCCCTGGGACTCAATCAGCGTTTTAGTCTGACGCATGATCTCATGTCCGCGCATGGTGATCGACGACGCCAGCCGGGGATCGAAGAAGCGGCAGGCGCTGGTGCCCAGCACGCCGTAGAAGGCGTTCATAATGATCTTCAGCGCCTGGGAGAGGGGCTTGTTACCCTGACGTTTGGCCTCGTCGCGGCCGTGCCAGATCTGGCCGACGATCTCCGGCAGGCAGTGCTTCTCACGGGAGAACCACGCTCCGAGAAAGCCTTCGCTGCTGTGGGTTTCATCCGGCTGCGCCATGCCTTCAATCAGCCCCACCGGATCGATCAGAAAGGTGCGGATGATCGACGGGTAGAGGCTTTTATAGTCCAGCACCAGCACCGAGTCATACAGGCCAGGGGTGGAGTCCATCACGTAGCCGCCGGGGCTGGCCTGCGGCGGCACGTCACCGAGATTGGGGGCCACGTAGCCCGCCCGGTGCATGCGGGGAAAATAGAGATGGCTGAAGGCCGCTACCGACCCGCCATGGCGATCCACAGGCAGGCCGTTGACCGAGGCGCGCTCCAGCAGGAAGGGCATGATGGCGGTCTTATGGAAGATGCGCGTCACCAGCTCACAGTCCTTTAGGTTGTAAGTGGCAAGGGCGGGCTTATCTTCGTTAAAGCGCCGCTCGATCTCGTCCATTCTGTCCCAGGGGTTATCGATCGACTTGCCTTCCCCGAGCAGCTCCCGCGCTACCGCTTCGAGGGAGAATGACGGGAAGTTCCAGAATGCGGACTTCAGGGCGTCGATGCCGTCGATAATCAGCCGGCCCGCCATCTGCGCAAAGAAGACGCCGTTCTTAAAGCCGTGCTCGCGCCACTCCAGCTCGCTGTTGCCACGCCCCAGCCGCAGCGGGACGCCGTAGCGCTCGGCGTGCTTTTGCAGCATCCGCAGATCGAACTGCACCACGTTCCAGCCGATCAGCACGTCCGGATCGTGGGTGGCAAACCAGGCGTTGAGCTTCTCCAGCAGCTGCCGACGGCTGGCAACATACTCCAGATGGAAGTCGAGGCCCGAGGCGTCGCCGTTTTCCGGCCCGAGCATATAGACCGTGCGCTGCCCGCACCCCTCCAGGCCGATGCAGTACAGCTCGCCGTGGCGAGTGGTTTCGATATCCAGCGACACCCACTTCAGCGGTGGGCGATAGTGCGGGCTGGGCTTCAGGCGCGTATTCACCAGCTCGCCGCCGCGCGCCTCGCCGCTGACCCATACCGGGGCGGTGATAAAGCGTTCCATCAGGAAACGTTCAGGCGGGCGGATGTCGGCTTCATAAAGCGTTACGCCGCCCTCGCGGAGCAGCTTCTCATAGCGCATCAGCTGACGATGGGCGCGACAGTAGAGGCCGTGCACCGGCTGGCGGCTGAAGTCTTTCAGCTCAAGCGGCGTCAGGCGGTAGTGGCTTTCACCCGCGAGGATCCGCTGCGCCTGGGGCACCTGCGCCGAGGGGATAAACGCCACCGACTCCTGCACGGGCAGCACCACCCGCAGCGGACCGTCGTCGGTTGCCAGCCAGAACGCGATCTCGGTGCCTTGAGGGGTATCCCGCCAGTGCCGGGTCAGTAAAAAGCCTTCTTGCGCCTGCGCCACGCTGTTTTCTCATAAAATAAAACCAGGCGTTATTATAGCCTGGTTTCACTGTTTTAGCTGGGTTTTTATACAGTTCTATTGTCCGTAATAGGCCTTCGCCCCGTGCTTACGTAGGTAGTGTTTATCCAGCAGCGTCTGCTGCATGGCTGGCAGCTCCGGGGTGAGCTGGCGGCAGAAGATGCCCATGTAGGCGACCTCTTCCAGCACGATGGCGTTATGCACCGCATCGTCAGCATTTTTGCCCCAGGCAAAGGGACCGTGGGAGTGCACCAGCACGCCAGGCATCTGGGCAGCATCGATCCCCTGGGTATTAAAGGTTTCGACGATCACCTGACCGGTCTCCCACTCATACTCGCCGTTGATCTCGGCATCGGTCATTTTGCGGGTGCAGGGGATAGGGCCGTAGAAGTAGTCGGCGTGGGTGGTGCCGGTCGCCGGAATGGACTGTCCCGCCTGCGCCCAGATGGTCGCGTGGCGCGAGTGGGTATGCACAATCCCGCCGATGGTGGGGAAAGCCTGATAGAGCAGGCGATGGGTCGGGGTATCGGAGGAGGGTTTTTTCGTCCCCTCGACCACCTCACCGGTGTCGATACTCACCACCACCATATCCTCTGCCGTCATTACGCCATAGTCGACGCCGGAGGGCTTGATGACAAACACGCCGCGTTCGCGATCGACGGCGCTGACGTTGCCCCAGGTGAGGGTGACCAGATTATGTTTCGGTAGCGCCAGGTTGGCTTCCAGCACCTGACGTTTGAGATCTTCAAGCATAGCTATCTCCACGTAGGCCCGGCAGGCAGTCCGCCGGGCATTACGGACTTAACGTTTTGACCCGTAATAGACTTCGTTCCAGCGCAGCGCATCTTTGAACGCTGGCAGGCGGGTGTCGTTGTCGATCACCGCCAGCTCAATGTCGTGCAGCTCGGCAAACTGGCGCATATCGCTAAGATCCAGCGCGTGGCTGAAGACGGTGTGATGCGCGCCCCCGGCAACGATCCACGCCTCGGTGGCGGTAGGCAGATCCGGCTGGGCTTTCCACAGCGCGTTGGCGACCGGCAGCTTCGGCAGCTGGTGCGGCGTCTCGACGGAATCTACGCAGTTCACCAGCAGGCGGAAACGATCCCCGAGATCGATCAGGCTGGCGTTGATCGCCGGGCCGGTTTTGGTGGAGAAGATCAGGCGGGCCGGATCGGCTTTACCGCCGATGCCGAGGTACTGCACGTCGAGGATCGGTTTCTCATCCAGAGCGATGGTCGGACACACTTCCAGCATATGGGAGCCGAGCACCAGGTCGTTGCCCTCCTCAAAGTGGTAGGTGTAGTCCTCCATAAAGGAGGTGCCGCCCTGTAGACCGGTCGACATCACCTTCATGATGCGAAGCAGGGCGGCGGTTTTCCAGTCGCCTTCGCCCGCAAAGCCGTAGCCCTGCTGCATCAGGCGCTGCACGGCGAGGCCCGGAAGCTGTTTCAGGCCGTGCAGATCTTCAAAGGTGGTGGTGAAGGCGTGGAAGCCGCCTTGCTCAAGGAAGCGCTTCATGCCCAGCTCGATGCGGGCCGCGTCAATCACATTCTGACGTTTATCACCGTTGACCTGTGCGGCAGCGGTCAGGCGGTAGCTGCTCTCATACTCGTCCACCAGCGCGCTGATATCGCCTTCGCTGATGTCGTTAACCACCTGCACCAGATCGCCCACCGCCCAGGTATTCACCGAGAAGCCGAACTTGATCTGTGCTGCCACTTTATCGCCGTCGGTAACCGCAACTTCACGCATGTTGTCGCCGAAACGGCATACTTTCAGATGGCGGGTATCCTGTTTCGATACCGCGTGGCGCATCCACGCCCCGATGCGCTGCTGGGCTTTACGATCCTGCCAGTGGCCGGTCACCACGCTGTGCTGCTGACGCATCCGCGCACCAATGAAGCCGAACTCGCGGCCGCCGTGCGCGGTCTGGTTCAGGTTCATAAAGTCCATGTCGATGCTGTCCCACGGCAGGGAGGCGTTGAACTGGGTATGGAACTGCAGCAGCGGCTTGTTCAGGATGGTCAGGCCGTTGATCCACATTTTAGCTGGAGAGAAGGTGTGCAGCCACACCACCAGGCCCGCACACCTGTCGTCGTAGTTGGCGTCGCGGCAGATCGCGGTGATCTCATCCGGCGAGGTGCCGAGCGGCTTCAATACCAGCTTGCAGGGCAGTTTGGCTTCGCCGTTCAGCGCGTTCACGACCTGCTCAGCGTGCTGCGTGACCTGACGCAGGGTCTCCGGGCCATAGAGATGCTGGCTGCCAATCACAAACCATACTTCGTAGTTATCAAAAATAGTCATTATCGTGTCCTTAATGAGTCAGAGCGGCCTGCGACGCTGGCGCGGCTGAAGGGAGATAGTGTTGCTCGGCGCTGGCCGCCCAGTGCTGGTAGCGGCGATAGAGCTGTTCAAAGCGTTGCGCCTGAGCGGGAGCAGGCTGGAGCGTGTTTTCGACGGCGCTGGCCATGTGGCGCTGTGCGGTCGGGATATCGGGATGATCCCCTGCGGCGACGGCGGCGAAGATGGCCGCGCCCAGCGCGCAGCACTGATCGGAGGCGACGATCTGCAGCGGGCGGTTGAGCACGTCGCAGCAGGCCTGCATGATCACCCGGTTCTTACGGGCGATACCGCCAAGGGCCATCACGTTGTTGACCGCGATCCCCTGTTCGGTAAAGCACTCCATAATGGCGCGTGCGCCGAAGGCGGTGGCGGCAATCAGTCCGCCAAACAGCAGCGGCGCGTCGGTAGCAAGGTTAAGGTCGGTAATCACTCCCTTCAGACGCTGGTTAGCGTTAGGGGTGCGGCGACCGTTAAACCAGTCGAGGATCACCGGGAGGTGATCGAGAGAAGGATTATCCGCCCAGGCCTGGGTCAGGGCGGGCAGCAGCTGTTTCTGGCTCGCCCGGATCTGGGTTTTCAGCTCTGGATGCTGGAGCGCAAGCTGCTCAAGCGGCCAGCCGAGGATGCGGCCAAACCAGGCGTAGATATCGCCGAAGGCCGACTGTCCGGCTTCAAGTCCGATAAAGTCCGGGACCACGCTGCCGTCAACCTGGCCGCAGATGCCTTTCACCGCACGATCGCCAACGCTGGGCTTATCGGCAATCAGAATGTCGCAGGTTGAGGTGCCTATCACTTTCACCAGCGTGTTCGGCTGCGCCCCTGCGCCCACTGCGCCCATATGGCAGTCGAATGCACCCCCGGCAATCACCACTTTTTCCGACAGGCCCAGACGCTGGGCCCACTCCGGGCTCAGGTTGCCCACCGGCAGATCGGCGGTCCAGGTCTCGGTAAACATCGGCCAGGCCAGATGCTTGTTGATGATGGGATCCAGCTCGTCAAAGAAGCTGGCCGGAGGCAGACCGCCCCAGCTTTCGTGCCAGAGGGATTTGTGTCCAGCGCTGCAGCGCCCGCGGCGGATATCCTGCGGACGAACGGTGTTGGAGAGCAGGGCGGGAACCCAGTCGCACAGTTCGATCCACGAAGTGGCGGCCTGGGCGACGGCGGCATCCTGGCGGGTGACGTGCAGGATCTTGGCCCAGAACCACTCGCTGGAGTAGATCCCGCCGATATAGCGTGAGTAGTCGGTTTTGCCTGGCTGGTGACAGAGGCGGGTGATGGCCTCGGCTTCCTCTACCGCCGTGTGATCTTTCCAGAGCACGAACATGGCGTTGGGGTTGTCGGCAAACTCCGGACGCAGCGCCAGCACGCGCCCCTCGGCGTCAATGGGGGCTGGCGTCGAACCGGTGCTGTCCACGCCGATACCGCTCACCTGCTCGCGCTGGTCAGGGCTTAGCTGGGCCAGCACGCTTTTTATTGCCGCTTCCATCGACTCGATATAGTCGCGTGGGTGATGGCGAAACTGATTCCGCGGAGCGTCGCAATAACGCCCCTCCTGCCAGCGCGGATACCACTCCACGCTGGTGGCGATCTCTGTCCCGTGCTCGCTGTCTACTGCCAGGGCGCGTACCGAGTCGCTGCCAAAATCGAGGCCAATTGCAATTGCCATCGTCTTACTCCATCCAAAATAACCGTATGGAGAAACATTAGAGACAGGGGCCAAAAAGCGTCAGGCAGGATCCGCTAATCTTATGGATAAAAATGCTGTGGCAGCAGAAAGTGTGACTCACTGCAAATATTCAATGTGGACATTTCTGCCGGGTTTATAGACACTTTTGTTACCCCTTTTTATCGGTGTAGATTAGTCAAAACGGGGAAAGTGCTTTTATCTGGCGGGGTTGTCACGCTGCGGTTTTTGTATCCGGTTCACCAGGGCCGCCGCGTGGCGAAATAAAACCCAATATGGACAAATGGTTTCCTTGACCACTACCTGGAGCGCGCTGTTTATGGCTGAATTACAAACCGATCCTCTGCTGCCCGGCTACTCGTTTAATGCCCATCTCGTGGCCGGGCTGACGCCTATTGAGGCTGACGGCTACCTCGATTTCTTTGTCGATCGTCCGCTGGGGATGAAGGGCTACATTCTTAACCTGACGGTGCGGGGGGAGGGGATCGTCAACAACAACGGACGGCAGTTTGTCTGCCGCCCCGGCGATATCCTGCTTTTCCCCCCTGGCGAGGTGCACCATTATGGCCGTCACCCTGAGGCACGGGAGTGGTATCACCAGTGGGTCTACTTCCGGCCGCGTGCTTACTGGCATGAGTGGCTAACCTGGCCGACGCTTTTTGCGCAAACCGGCTATTTCCGGCCTGACGACGTGCATCAGTCCAGCTTTAGCGAGCTGTTTGCCCAGATCATCAGCGCAGGGCAGCGCGGCGGGCGCTACAGCGAGCTGCTGGCGATCAACCTGCTGGAGCAGGTGCTGCTCAGGCGCATGGATGCGATCAACGAATCGCTGCATCCACCGCTGGATAACCGGGTGCGCGACGCCTGCCAGTACATCAGCGATCACCTGGCGGATAACCACTTCGACATCGCTGGCGTGGCGCAGCACGTCTGCCTGTCGCCGTCGCGGCTGTCGCACCTCTTCCGTCAGCAGCTGGGGGTTAGCGTGCTCAGCTGGCGCGAGGATCAGCGCATCAGCCAGGCCAAGCTGCTGCTCAGCACCACGCGGATGCCCATCGCCAGCGTCGGGCGCAACGTCGGCTTTGAGGATCAGCTCTACTTCTCCCGCGTGTTCAAAAAATGTACCGGAGCCAGCCCGAGCGAGTTCCGCGCCGGGTGTGAATAACGTAAAGAAACGAAATGCCGCCGCCGAGGTCTGATACAGACAGTAAACTAATCGGACAATTGCAGGCTTGACGAGGCGCTACCGGCTCAGGAGAATCCCTGCTTCGTCACTAAAACGGACAGCGTATGCAGGCATTTCTGGAACATTTTATTACTCAATCAGCGACCTATACGCTCATTGCGATCGCCCTCGTGGCTTTTCTGGAGTCGCTGGCGCTGGTGGGCCTGATCCTGCCCGGCACGGTGATGATGGCCGGGCTAGGGGCGCTGATCGGCAGCGGCGAGGTAAACTTCTGGTATGCCTGGCTGGCGGGGATTGTCGGCTGCCTGCTGGGAGACTGGATCTCCTTCTGGCTCGGGTGGCGCTTTAAAAAGCCGCTGCACCGCTGGTCGTTTATGAAAAAGAACAAGGCCCTGCTCGATAAAACCGAGCACGCCCTGCACCAGCACAGCATGTTTACCATCCTTGTCGGCCGCTTTGTTGGGCCAACCCGCCCGCTGGTGCCGATGGTTGCCGGGATGCTCGATCTTCCCGTCAGCAAGTTTATTCTGCCTAACGTGATCGGCTGCCTGCTCTGGCCGCCGTTCTACTTTTTACCGGGCATTCTCGCCGGGGCTGCGATCGATATTCCTGCCGATGAGCAGAGCGGGGCGTTTAAGTGGCTGCTGCTGGGGGCGGCGCTGCTGCTCTGGATTGCGGTGTGGCTCTGCTGGCGGCTGTGGCGCAGCGGCAGGTCCGGCAGCGATCGGCTGACAAAATACCTGCCACGCGGACGTCTGCTGTGGGTTGCTCCGTTGCTGCTTGGCGTGGCGGTTATCGCCTGCGTGGCGGTGGCCCGTCATCCGCTGATGCCCACCTACTTAACGATTCTGGGTAAGGTTGTCACCGGTCACTGACGTGCAATGCCCAGCAGCGCCGAAACCGGAGCGCGACCGCTGATTAGCTCATCGGTTGCGCCGTCCCAGGCAATGCGTCCCTCGGCCACCACCAGCGCCCGGCTGGCGATGCGCGCGGCATCCTCAATGCTGTGGGAGACCATCAGCAGGGTGATGTTTTGCCGCTGGCAAATGCTCTGCACCAGGGCCAGCATCTCCTGACGCAGAGCCGGATCGAGCGCCGAGAACGGCTCATCCAGTAGCAGGATGGGCTGCTCCCGTACCAGACAGCGCGCCAGCGCCACCCGCTGTCGCTGCCCGCCGGAGAGCTGATCCGGCAGCCGGTCGAGCAGCGTCTCCAGCCCCATCTGGGCGGCAATCTCCGCCAGCTTCTGCTGCTGATCGACATTAAGCTTCAGGCCGGGATGCAGGCCGAGGCCGATGTTTTGCCGCACCGTCAGGTGGGTAAACAGATTGTTCTCCTGAAACAGCATTGATACCGGGCGGCGCGACGGCGGCGTAGCGGTATGCTCCTGCTCGCCAATCATAATTGTACCGCTCACCGGCTGGATAAAACCGGCGATCAGGTTGAGCAGCGTGCTTTTCCCCGCGCCGCTGGGTCCCAGTACGGCAATCTGCTCGCCCGCCTCGACGGCGAGCGTAAAGCGCATCGGCAGATGCTGGTAGAGCCAGGTGACATCAGTGAGTTTTAGCATGGCGGCCCGGAAGTTTTTCAATAACGGTAAAGAGAACAAAGCAGAGCGCCAGCAGGATCAGCGCCGTCACCGCCCCGTCCTGGCTGCGGTAGGAGCCAATCTGCTGGTAAAGATAGAAGGGCAGCGTGCGAAACTCTTCGTTACCAAACAGCGCTACCACCCCAAAGTCGCCGATAGAGAGCACGCAGGCGAAGGCCAGCGCCTGGGCCAGCGGCCGCCGCAGCGCCCGCAGCTCCACCACCCGCAGGCGTGAAAAGCCGCGCATGCCCAACGATTCGCACAGCAGGCCATAGCGGGCGGTAATGTCACGCATCGGGTTATCGAGCACCTTCTGGGCGTAAGGGATGGCCATCAGGGCATTGGTAAAGATCACGATCCCATCCGCCGAGGTGGGCAGGCCGACCGAGTTATTCAGCAGCAGAAAGAAGCCGGTTGCCAGCACGATGCCGGGCATGGCGAGGATCAGCATCCCGCTTAGCTCCAGCGCCTGGCCCCGGCGCAGCTGTCCCCGCGCCCGCAGCTCGCGGCTACTCCAGAGCAGCATCATGGTGAGGATCACGCAGAGCAACCCGGCCAGCAGGGCAATGCGCAGAGAGGTCCACACCGCCTGCCACAGCACCGGCTGGGCCAGCACCTCGGGCAGGTTACGGTTTATCCCCTCGACGATCACCGCCAGCAGGGGCGGCAGCAGGAGCAGCAGCGCCAGGCCAATCAGCAGGCCGTCCCCCAGCCGGGCGGGCCAGCTCTCTTCGGGATCGCGCCAGCCCTGGATCTGGCTGCTGCCCACCGGAATGGCCTTGCTCAGGCGCTGGCTAAGCAGCACCAGTGCCAGGCAGCAGATCATCTGCAATAGCCCCAGCAGCGCGGCACGGCCGGGATCGTAGTCGAAGTTCAGAGCCTGGTAGATCGCCAGCTCAATGGTCGTCGCCTTAGGGCCGCCGCCCAGCGACAGCACGGTGGCGAAGCTGGCGAAGCAGAGCATAAAGATCAGCGCTGCCACCGGGGGGATCTGCCGCCGTAGCCACGGCCACTCAACGAAGCGGAAGAAGGCGAAACCGCGCATCCCTAGCTGGGCGGCAAGCTGGCGCTGCTCGCCGGGGATTTGCTCCAGGGCCTGGAGCAGTAGGCGGGTCGCCATCGGCAGGTTAAAAAAGATGTGTGCCAGCAGAATACCGCTCAGCCCGTAGGGCGAAAATCCCCACTCCAGGCCGAGCGAGTCGCACAGCGAGGCCAGCCAGCCCTGACGGCCATAGACGGTGAGGATGCCAAACACCGCCACCAGCACCGGCAGGATCAAAGTCATTGCGCAGAGGCGGAGCAGCATCAGCCGTCCGGGAAAGCGGCGGCGATAGAGGGCACGCGCCAGGAAAATAGCAGGCACGACCGAGAGCAGGGCAGAGAGAAACGCCTGGCCAAAGGAGAAGGCCACCACGTGGCGCAGATAGCTATCGTGCCATAGCGCCGAGACGTCGGTAGTCGGTGCGTTGAGCCAGAGGGCAAGAAACGCCGCCAGCGCGACCGCCACCAGCAGGGTAGCAGCGGCCGCGCCGGGCAGCAGCCAGCCGGGAATTAGCGGCTGGTCGCGCGAAGCCACGTGTTAATCCACTCAGCGCGTTGGGAGAAGACCTGCTGCGGCGTGAACTCCAGGGTGGTCTTCGGCTTCGTCAGCGCGTCAAAGCCAGCGGGCAGCGTCACGTTGCTTACCGGGTACATCCAGTTGCCGGTTGGGATGGCGTTCTGGAACGCCGGGCTCACCATAAACTTGAGGAACTTTTCCGCCAGCTCAGGCTGCTTGCTGGCCGCGGTACGGGCGGCTACCTCGACCTGCAGATAGTGGCCTTCGCTGAAGTCGGCCGCCGCGTAGTTATCCTTTTTCTCTTCGATCAGGTGATAGGCCGGAGAAGTGGTGTAGCTCAGGACCAGATCGCTCTCGCCCTTCAGGAACAGGCCGTAGGCTTCGCTCCAGCCTTTGGTGACGGTGACGGTTTTCGCCGCCAGCTTCTGCCATGCCTCAGGCGCTTTGTCGCCGTAGACTTTTTGCATCCACAACAGCAGGCCCAGCCCTGGGGTACTGGTGCGCGGATCCTGATAGATCACCCGCCACTTCTGGTCGCTCTCTACCAGCTCTTTCAGGCTCTGCGGTGGGTTTTTCAGCTTGTTTTTGTCATAGACAAAGGCAAAGTAGCCGTAGTCGAAGGGCACAAAGGTGTCGTTTTTCCAGCCGCCGGGGACGTTAACGGCATCGGCCGCCACGCCGCTTTTGGCAAACAGGCCGGTCTGGCTGGCGGCGTCCAGCAGGTTATTGTCGAGGCCCAGCACCACGTCAGCCTTGCTATTTTTGCCCTCCATGCGCAGACGGTTGAGCAGCGAGACGCCATCCTCCAGCGCCACCATCTTCAGCTCGCAGTTGCAGTCGGCCTCAAAGGCTTTTTTCACCGCAGGACCTGGCCCCCAGTCGGCGGCGAACGAGTCGTAGGTGTAGACGGTGAGAACGGGTTTATCAGAAGCCGGGGCGGCAAAAACGGGGGCGGCCACAAGCAGCAGCAGCGGCAGACATTTTTTTAACACTTTGCACCTCAATAGAAAGAGAGTGGCAAAGGATTTTGAGCAGTAGCCTCAAATCCCTTCGCCGGCGTTATCCGGATCAGGTTCGACGGGTATTTTCTCAGCACACGCATCGCGCAGCACCCCGTTGAGCACGGCCTCATTGTAGTGATTATGTAAGAAATCCGAAAGCCTTATGGGTCCGGCGGCGCAAACCACGCCGATTTAAAATCAAACCAGCCCAGGGTGTTCATCCGCAGGCCGCGCATGCTGCGCTGTCCCTGGATCATCAGCCAGTGGTGGATCAGCGGCACAATCGCCTTGCCCGCCAGCAGTTGCTGGCACCAGGCGGCTAAATTCATCTCGCCCGCCCGCCACTGCGTGGCATCCGCCTGCCAGTCGCGGGGAATGCACTTCTGTAATAGCGGCACCTCATAGAGGTGGGTGAAGAGTGAGAAATCCAACGGCAGGGTAAAGTTAGCGCTGTTGAGCCAGATATCGCTCACCGCGTCGCCGCTGTGCCACTCCTCGTAGTCCACCTCCTGAATATGCAGTGTCACCTGATGCGCCGCCAGCAGGGCGCTCATGGTCTGGGCCAGCACCCGGTGTTCGATATGTTCCCGGTAGTAGGTCAGGGTCAGCGACTCCAGCCCGGCTGGCTTTTCACTGCCGCCCGGCCGGGTATGATGCCAGCGCGGCAGCAGGCCGTAGGCCGGGAACCAGTAGCGCTGGTGGTGCTCCTCGGCGTGAAAAAGCAGGCTCGCCGGGGAGAGGATCTGGCTCACCCACTCCCGCACCTGCTGGCTGGCGCCGCGACGAGTACGGGCGTCAAACAACAGGTAGTAGCACCCCTCCTCAAGACGGCTCTCAACCGCTTTCTCCTCGCCGCCGGGTCCCTCCAGCGTCAGGCCCGCGCTCAGATCGTCGTTAACGTCGGGCAGCACCCAGACGTTCACCTCATCAATCAGCGCACGAAAGCCAAAGTAGTCATCAAAGGCGTGGATCTTCAGCTGGTTGCTGTTATTAAGCGTGACCGCGTACGGCCCGGTGCCCACCGGCAGGCTGGCAAAGTTCTCCATGGTCGGCCACTCCTGGGGCAGGATCATCGACTGTACGTGGCCCAGCAGCCACGGTAGCCAGCTGTCGGGCTGGGAGAGATGAATATCCAGCGTCCAGGGCGTCGGGGAGACGATCTCAGTGATATGCGAGTAGAGCGGCAGGGCGTTAACACGCTGTAGGGAGGTGATGACGTCGCTCATCTCCAGCTCGCGGCCATGGTGAAAATGAATGCCGGGGCGCAGATAAAAACGCCAGTGCAGCGGGGAGAGACGTTTCCAGTGGTGGGCGATATCCGGCTCCAGTTCCCCGTTTTCCTCATTTATGCGGGTTAGCGCGCTGAAGATCTGGCGGGCAATGTGGGTTTCCGAGCGGCGCAGGGCCGTGCCGGGCAGCAGGTTGCGTAATGGCCGGTAATAGAGCACGCGCAGAATATGCCGTCCCTGACGAAAGCTTCTGCCAAGGTGCGAAACCAGCATCTGCCGGACGGCGCTTTTATCGCCCACCAGCTGTACCAGCTGATCGATGCGATCCTGATCCAGCAGATCCTCCGCCCGCTGCTGCTGGAGCGCGAGGCCGGTATAGAGAAAGGTAAGGCGGGAGCGTTTGCCGCGCCCGGCTTCCGCCTCCCACGTCAGCCAGCCGCGCTGCTGCATGGCGTTAAGCAGGGTACGCATATGGCGGCGGGAACAGCTTAGCTGCTCCGCCAGCTCGTTTAGCGTCGTCTCCCGAGATGCGCCGTTGCAGCACTGCCAGAGGCGGATAAACTGTTGTTGCAGACGACCAGAGGACATAAAAGGGGAACTCCCGGCGAAAAGTCAGCAATTTATTTTTCCCTATATTAAGCCAATAATCCTTGCAGATGAAAGCGGTGCCCAACTGCTTTCATCTTGTGTGACTGAGTATTGGTGCTTATCGCCACGCCAGCAGCTATGATCCTGCTGGCTTTTTTCTTTTCTCACACGCTAAAAGGATGCTTATGCTCTGGCTGATGACAATGGGAAGGCGGCTGAACGGGGTCTATGCCGCGTTTATGATCGTCGCATTTATGATGGGCATCGCCGGAGCACTACAGGCGCCGACGCTGAGCCTTTTTCTCAGCCGCGAGGTGGGGGCCGAGCCGTTCTGGGTAGGGCTGTTCTACACCGTTAACGCCATCGCCGGGATCCTTGTCAGCCTATGGCTGGCGAAACGATCCGACAGCCAGGGCGATCGCCGCAAGCTGATCATGTTCTGCTGTGTGATGGCGGTGGGCAACGCGCTGCTGTTCGCTTTTAACCGCCACTACTTAACGCTTATCACCTGCGGGGTGCTGCTGGCTTCGCTGGCCAACACTGCCATGCCGCAGCTCTTTGCCCTCGCCAGGGAGTATGCTGATAGCTCCGCCCGCGAGGTGGTGATGTTCAGCTCCGTGATGCGCGCCCAGCTCTCGCTGGCGTGGGTGATCGGCCCGCCGCTGGCCTTTATGCTGGCGCTAAACTACGGCTTCACCGCCATGTTCTCTATCGCTGCCGGGATCTTTATCATCAGCCTGGCGCTGATTGCGCTGATCCTGCCCTCGGTGGCAAGGGTGGAGCAGCCAGCGGACGTGGCGGTCACACAGATAAGCGGCTGGCGCGACGGCAACGTGCGCAAGCTGTTTGTCGCCTCCACGCTGATGTGGACCTGCAATACCATGTATATCATTGATATGCCGCTATGGATCAGCGGCGATCTCGGCCTGCCCGATCGACTGGCAGGGATCCTGATGGGCACCGCCGCCGGGCTGGAGATCCCGGCGATGATCCTTGCTGGGTACTACGTTAAACGCATCGGCAAGCGGCGGATGATGACCCTGGCGGTCGCGGCGGGCGTGCTGTTCTACATCGGGCTGATCTTCTTTCATACCGAGCATGCGCTGCTGCTGTTACAGCTCTTCAACGCGGTGTTTATTGGGATTGTTGCCGGGATCGGCATGCTCTGGTTTCAGGATCTGATGCCTGGACGGGCAGGAGCGGCCACCACGCTGTTTACCAACAGTATCTCTACCGGGGTGATTTTAGCGGGGGTCATTCAAGGGGCGCTGGCGCAAAGCTATGGCCATGGGATGGTCTACTGGGCTATCGCGGGGATTTCACTGCTGACGCTGGGGCTGACGATGCGGGTGAAGGATGTGTGATTGACGGTATAATTAACTACAAAACGCCGGATGGCGCTGCGCTTATCCGGCCTACGAAATGGCAGGCCGGGTAAGATATCTAACGACTTATTTGTACAGCTCAGCCGTCATATGAACGGTGTTGTTGACGTTAGCTTCCGTGATTTTATAGGAAGACGCACCGGCCTGCTCTGCCTGAACGGCGATTTTCGCTTCGGCATCATCAATGGTGGTACCGCTGGCAGTGACGCTCTGGGCAAACGCACCAAATGAAAGGGTAGAGAGGGCAACGGCGGCAACAAGAGTTTTAATCGATTTCATGGGGTGTTCCTTAAGCTTGATTTTTGTCTGGGGTCGTTAATTAGTTAACGATCGATAGATAAATGATAGGCGCGATCGGCTATGCGCGTCAACACTATTTTATAACGAGCATTAATTAATTTAGGAAAGCTAAGGAATTCAACGCATAAAAAAACGGCGGGGATCGCTCCCCGCCGCTTAGAATGTCTAAAACCGCAAGCAAATTAGTTCATAAAGGCGGGCTGCCGCTGTTCATAGGCGGAGATAGCCTCTTCGTGCTGCAGCGTCAGGCCAATGCTGTCCAGGCCGTTTAACATGCAGTGGCGGCGGAACGCATCGATATTAAAGCTGTAGGATTTCTCCCCGGCGATAACCTTCTGCGCCTCCAGGTCCACCACGAAGGAGATGCCGGGATTGCTCTGCACCAGACTAAACAGCTCATCCACTTCGTCATCGCTCAGCGTGACCGGCAGCAGCTGGTTGTTAAAGCTGTTGCCGTAGAAGATATCGGCAAAGCTCGGGGCAATAACCACCTTAAAGCCGTAGTCGGTCAGGGCCCATGGCGCGTGCTCGCGCGAGGATCCACAGCCAAAGTTCTCCCGCGCCAGCAGGATTGAGGCGCCTTTATACTGCGGAAAGTTCAGCACGAACGCCGGGTTCGGCTGCTCGCCTTTGTCGTCGAGGAAACGCCAGTCGTTAAACAGATGTGCCCCGAAGCCGGTACGCGTAACCTTCTGTAAAAACTGCTTCGGAATGATTGCATCGGTATCAACGTTGGCGGCATCCAAAGGGACGACCAGGCCGGTATGCTGGATAAATTTCTCTGCCATGGTGGTCTCCTTATTTGATACTGCGAATATCGGCGAAGTGGCCGGTGACGGCGGCCGCGGCGGCCATGGCCGGGCTGACCAGGTGGGTGCGTCCCCCGCGCCCCTGGCGACCTTCAAAGTTACGGTTGCTGGTGGAGGCGCAGCGCTCGCCTGGGTTCAGACGATCGTTGTTCATCGCCAGGCACATGGAGCAGCCTGGCAGGCGCCACTCAAAGCCCGCCTCGATAAAGATCTTGTCCAGACCTTCTGCTTCCGCCTGGGCCTTCACCGGGCCAGAGCCAGGCACGACCAGCGCCTGAACGCCCGGTGCAACCTTACGCCCTTTGGCGATCTCTGCCGCCGCGCGCAGGTCTTCAATGCGCGAGTTGGTACAGGAACCAATAAATACTTTGTCGATGTTTACCTCGGTCAGCGGAATGCCCGGCTTCAGGCCCATATAGGCCAACGCCTTCTCTGCGCTGGCGCGCTCAACCGGATCGGCAAACGACGCCGGATCGGGAATGTTTTCGCCGACGGCGATGACCTGGCCTGGGTTAGTTCCCCAGGTGATCTGCGGGGCGATCTCTGACGCCTGCAACGTGACCACGGTGTCAAAGGTGGCGCCTTCGTCAGTTTTCAGCGTTTTCCAGTAGGCCACTGCCTCATCGAAATCGTTGCCCTTCGGCGCGTGCAGACGGCCTCGCACATAGTTAAAGGTGGTTTCGTCAGGGGCGACGATACCCGCTTTGGCACCCATCTCAATGGCCATGTTGCACAGGGTCATCCGACCCTCCATGCTCAGCGCCTGAATAGCTTCGCCGCAGAACTCGACGACGTGGCCGGTACCGCCCGCGCTGCCTGTTTTGCCGATGATCGCCAGTACGATATCTTTGGCGGTGATGCCCGGTGCAGCCTGGCCCTGTACTTCAATCTTCATGGTTTTGGCGCGGCCCTGCTTCAGGGTCTGGGTCGCCAATACGTGCTCAACTTCCGAAGTACCGATCCCGAAGGCCAGCGCGCCGAAGGCACCGTGAGTGGCGGTATGGGAGTCGCCGCAGACGATGGTCATTCCCGGCAGGGTAATGCCTTGCTCTGGCCCCATCACGTGGACGATGCCCTGGTAGGGGTGATTCAGATCGTACAGCTCCACGCCAAACTCGTTGCAGTTCTTAATCAGCTCCTGCATCTGAATGCGCGCCATCTCGCCCGAGGCGTTGATATCTTTCGTCTGGGTCGAGACGTTGTGATCCATGGTGGCGAAGGTTTTACCCGGCTGGCGCACCGGGCGATGGTGCGCGCGCAGGCCATCAAACGCCTGCGGGGAGGTCACCTCATGCACCAGATGCCTGTCGATATAGAGCAGCGGGGTTTCGTTCGGCGCTTCATAGACCACGTGGGCGTCAAACAACTTCTCATACAAACTCTTGGCCATGATTACACCCCTTCCGCTACGTAGCGGGCAATAATGTCGCCCATCTCATCAGTACTGACCGCCGCGCTGCCGCGGGCCAGGTCTCCGGTACGCACACCCTCTTCCAGCGCGCGGTTAATCGCGGCTTCAATGGCGCCCGCCGCATCGTTGGCGTTCAGGCTGTAGCGCAGCAGCAGGGCCAGGGAGAGGATCTGGGCAATCGGGTTAGCAATGTTTTTCCCAGCGATATCCGGGGCCGAGCCGCCTGCGGGCTCGTACAGGCCAAAGCCCTGCTCGTTGAGGCTGGCCGAGGGCAGCATCCCCATCGAGCCGGTGATCATCGCGCACTCGTCAGAGAGGATGTCGCCAAACAGGTTGGAGCAGAGCAGGACGTCGAACTGGGACGGATCCTTGATCAGCTGCATGGTGGCGTTGTCGATGTACATATGTGCCAGCTCAACGTCCGGATACTCTTTTGCAATGTCGTTAACGATCTCACGCCACAGCAGGGAGGTTTGCAGCACGTTGGCCTTATCGATAGAGGTCACTTTATTCCGACGCTTGCGTGCGGACTCAAAGGCGATACGGGCGATGCGCTCGATCTCGAAGCGGTGATAGACCTCGGTATCAAACGCTTTTTCATGCTGGCCGCTGCCTTCACGGCCCTTCGGCTGGCCGAAGTAGATCCCACCGGTCAGCTCGCGCACGCAGAGAATATCAAAACCGTTGGCGGCAATGTCTGCTCGCAGCGGGCAGAAGGCTTCCAGCCCCTGGTACAGCTTCGCCGGACGCAGGTTGCTGAACAGCTTAAAGTGTTTACGCAGCGGCAGCAGCGCGCCGCGTTCCGGCTGCTGGGCCGGGGGCAGATGTTCCCACTTCGGGCCACCGACCGAGCCGAACAGGATCGCATCAGCCTGCTCGCAGCCAGCCACGGTCGCCTGCGGCAGCGGGTTGCCGTGGCGGTCAATCGCAATACCGCCCACGTCGTAATGGCTGGTGGTAATGCGCAGGGAGAAACGCGCACGAATGGCTTCCAGTACTTTCAAAGCTTGCGCCATCACTTCCGGGCCAATGCCGTCGCCCGGCAAAACTGCAATATGATAATTTTTAGACATCACACGGTTTCCTGGTTGTTTTCTTTTATGGCTTTGCGCTGCAGCTCTTTTTCGACTTCATTGGCGCGCCAGATGTTATTCAGCACGTGCACCATCGCGCGGGCAGAAGACTCCACGATGTCGGTAGTCAGGCCCATACCGTGGAAACGGCGGCCGTTATAGTTGACGACAATATCTACCTGGCCCAGGGCATCTTTACCGTGGCCCTTGGCGCTCAGGCCATATTTCACCAGTTCGATGTTGTAGTCGGTGATGCGGTTGATCGCCTGATACACCGCGTCCACCGGGCCGTTGCCGTTAGCGGCTTCGGCTTTCACTTCATCACCGCAGGCCAGCTTCACGGAGGCGGTGGCGATATCGTTGGAGCCAGACTGCACGCTGAAGTAGTCCAGACGGAAGTGCTCTGGCTCCTCCTGCTGCTTGTTGATAAAGGCCAGCGCTTCCAGATCGTAATCAAAGACCTGGCCTTTCTTATCCGCCAGCTTCAGGAAGGCGTCGTACAGATTATCCAGGCTGTAGTCGCTCTCTTTATAGCCCATCTCATCCATGCGGTGTTTCACCGCCGCGCGACCGGAGCGGGAGGTCAGGTTCAGCTGGACCTGGTTCAGGCCGATAGACTCTGGAGTCATAATTTCGTAGTTTTCACGATTCTTCAGCACGCCATCCTGGTGAATACCGGAGGAGTGAGCAAACGCGCCGGTGCCAACAATCGCCTTGTTCGCCGGGATCGGCATGTGGCAGATCTGGCTAACCACCTGGCTGGTGCGCCAGATCTCCTGGTGATTGATGCGGGTTTGCAGGTTCATGATGTCCTTGCGGACCTTAATCGCCATGATCACCTCTTCCAGCGAGCAGTTACCGGCGCGTTCGCCGATACCGTTCATCGCTCCTTCAACCTGGCGCGCACCGGCATGGACGGCGGCGATGGCGTTGCCGACGGCGAGGCCTAAATCGTCGTGGGTGTGGACAGAGATAATGGCTTTATCGATGTTGGGTACGTGCTCATACAGGCCGGTAATAATATTCGCGAACTCGAAGGGCATGGTGTAGCCGACGGTATCAGGGATATTGATGGTTTTCGCCCCGGCGTTAATCGCCGCCTCCACCACCCGCGCCAGATCGGCAATCGGGGTACGGCCCGCATCTTCACAGGAGAACTCGACGTCGTCGGTATAGTTACGTGCGCGCTTGACCATATAGACCGCGCGCTCGATCACCTCGTCCAGGGTGCTGCGCAGTTTGGTGGCGATATGCATCGGCGAGGTAGCAATAAAGGTATGGATGCGGAAGGCCTCGGCGACCTTCAGCGACTCTGCCGCCACGTCGATATCTTTCTCTACGCAGCGCGCCAGGGCGCAGACGCGGCTGCTTTTCACCTGACGGGCGATGGTCTGTACGGACTCAAAATCGCCTGGGGAAGAGACCGGAAAGCCTACTTCCATCACGTCCACGCCCATACGCTCAAGCGCCAGTGCAATCTGCAGTTTCTCTTTTACACTCAGGCTTGCCTGTAACGCCTGTTCACCGTCGCGTAAGGTGGTATCGAAAATGGTAACGTGCTGCTGGCTCATGGTTTAGGTCCTTGTCTGTCGGAAGTCGCCTTGTGCTACGAGCATAAAAAAACCCGCGCATTGGCGCGGGTTCTCTGTTTTAACCGGAAGCTGACTTAACTCTGTTTGTCGCCCACCAGTCCACCGCGCAATGAGGATGCGTTTAGTAGTAGTAGACCGGCGATACGAACGTTGCGAATCATGCGTCAGGCTCCAGATGAAATCGATATGCTTTTAGTGGTACTGGATATGGCAGGTGATGTCAACAGCAGAGGCGGAAAAAACGGTGCGCAGGTGATCGGTGGCTTAGTTTATTGTGCTATTCAGCACAGCCTGGGCAAAACATTTTCATTGGTTGATTTGATACGTTTTCGGCTGGTTTCCAGTAGACATACTTCATTTACAGAAAGATATATTTTGTCACATTGATTAAGTCGATTTTATTTAATTGATTTAGCTAGTTTTAATCTTTTTATAATCTCTTTTTTAGATGTTATTTTACAATAATGGAACAATTGGCATTCATTTTACCAATAATTAATTAGTTGATTTTAGATAATCTGAATTTACTTTTAAGTATATATTGCTTTGGTTATTCATGATGTTTATGTTTTCATTGCGCCCATAGCGCCAGGGGTATGCGTTGTGCAATAAAAAAGCGCAGCGTGACCTGCGCTTTTCTCGCGTACGTTTTTCTCGCGAAGTTATCCAAAATTGCCCTGTATTTTTTTAAAAATTATACGATACTGCTTTTGCTTATTTATATGCTTAATAAATCATATTTATAGCCAAGCGCGACGCTTGCCAGCAAAAGGAGTTTAGCATGACAGTGGAGTCAAAAATGTCAGAAGCCAACAGTGAATATCTCTCGGTACCTTATGATATGAAATCGAAGCTCCGGCAGGTCGATCTGAATTTATTAACCGTTTTTGATGCGGTGATGCAGGAGCAAAATATCACCCGCGCAGCGCGTAATCTTGGCATGTCGCAGCCGGCGGTCAGCAATGCGGTAGCTCGGCTAAAGGTGCTGTTTAACGACGATCTCTTCTCCCGCTATGGCCGCGGTATCAAGCCTACGGCACGGGCCTATCAGCTCTTCGGCTCGATTCACCAGGCACTGCAGCTTATTCAGAATGAACTCCCTGGCTCTGGCTTTGACCCACTAAAAAGCGAGCGCATTTTCCATATTTGTATCTGCAGTCCGTTGGATACCTACCTGACGTCAACTATCTATAACCGGGTTGAAAAAGAGGCGCCCAATATCCATTTAGTTTTTAGCTCGGCGCTTGATAAAAATATTGAGCACCAGCTGCGCTATCAGGAAACCGGGTTTGTTATTGGCTATGAGGAGTTTAAGCGCCCAGAGTTCTCTTGCCTGCCGCTTTTTAATGACGAAATGGTGCTGGTAGCCAGTAAAAATCATCCTCGGATCCATGCGCCGTTAAAAGAGTCTGATATTTATATTGAAGAGCATGCGGTCGTTTCCCTTGAACGCTATGCCTCTTTTAGCCAGCCGTGGTATGACACGCCGGATAAACAGAGCCGTATTGCCTATCAGGGCATGGCGCTGGTTAGCGTGCTTAATGTCGTCTCGCAAACCCATCTGGTCTGTATTGCCCCGCGTTGGTTAAGCGAAAAGTTTGCCGATAGCCTGGAGCTACAAATTATGCCGCTGCCGTTAAAGCGTAATAGCCGGACCTGCTTCCTGTCATGGCACGAGGCCGCTGGGCGCGACAAAGGCCATCAGTGGATGGAAGAGTTGCTCATTGATGTTTGCCGCCGTGTATAGCTATTGATAAAACCGGATAGCTTCTATCCGGTTTATGCTGCACATAGCCTAACTTACGCTATTTTTGACTGATCTATTATTTGCCTCTGCCTTGCCAGCAGGTGAAAAATGGATGAATCGCTATACGTCGCCGGTTTTAAATGATGAAGCATCATCAGCTTTCCCTATCGTAGTTGAATCCACCAATAACTTTTTATTCACCTCCCGCTTCCTCTTTTTCGCCGCCGCAACGCTAATCGTTTGCTAATTGCCTGCCCCGGAATCAACGGTTAAGGTAACTGACAATGAACAAATGCCTGGAGGCAAGTCATGGAGATGTTGTCTGGAGCCGAGATGGTCGTCCGATCGCTCATCGATCAGGGGGTAAAGCAGGTCTTTGGTTACCCTGGAGGGGCCGTCCTTGATATCTACGACGCCCTGCATACCGTCGGCGGGATTGAGCATGTGCTGGTGCGGCACGAGCAGGCAGCGGTCCATATGGCGGATGGGCTAGCGCGCGCCACGGGCGAAGTGGGCGTGGTGCTGGTCACCTCCGGGCCTGGCGCAACCAATGCCATCACCGGCATTGCCACCGCCTACATGGACTCTATTCCATTGGTGGTGCTCTCCGGGCAGGTTGCTACCTCGCTGATTGGCTACGACGCCTTTCAGGAGTGCGATATGGTGGGGATCTCCCGCCCGGTGGTGAAGCACAGCTTCCTGGTTAAACAGGCAGAAGATATCCCCGGCGTGCTGAAAAAAGCGTTCTGGCTGGCTTCTACCGGCCGTCCTGGCCCGGTGGTCGTCGATCTGCCGAAAGACATTATGAACCCGGCAAACAAGCTCCCCTACGTCTGGCCGGAATCAGTGAGCATGCGCTCGTATAATCCCACTACGCAGGGCCACAAGGGGCAGATTAAGCGCGCCCTGCAGACGCTGATCGCCGCGAAAAAGCCGGTGGTTTACGTTGGGGGTGGGGCGATCAACGCCGCCTGCGACAAGCAACTGCGCGAGCTGGCCGAGAAGCTGAACCTGCCGGTCGTCTCGTCATTAATGGGATTAGGCGCGTTTCCCGCCACCCATCGTCAGGCGCTCGGGATGCTGGGGATGCACGGCACCTATGAAGCCAACATGACGATGCACCACTCCGACGTGATCTTTGCCGTCGGGGTGCGTTTCGACGATCGCACCACCAACAATCTGATGAAGTACTGCCCGAACGCCACGGTGCTGCATATCGATATCGACCCGACCTCGATCTCGAAAACGGTGGCGGCGGATGTGCCCATCGTGGGTGATGCCCGGCTGGTACTGGAGCAGATGCTGGAGCTGCTGGCCCAGGAAGAGAGCGTGCAGCCCCTCGACGATATTCGCGACTGGTGGCTGACGATTGATGGCTGGCGCGCCCGCCAGTGTCTGAAGTACGACACCCAAAGCGAGAGCATCAAGCCGCAGGCGGTGATTGAAGCTATCTGGCGCCTGACCGATGGCGATGCCTACGTGACCTCTGACGTCGGCCAGCACCAGATGTTTGCCGCCCTCTATTATCCTTTCGATAAGCCCCGGCGCTGGATCAACTCCGGCGGTCTCGGCACGATGGGCTTTGGTCTGCCCGCGGCGCTGGGGGTGAAAATGGCCCTGCCCGAGGAGACGGTGGTCTGCGTGACCGGCGACGGCAGTATCCAGATGAACATTCAGGAGCTGTCAACGGCGCTCCAGTATGAGCTGCCGGTACTGGTGCTTAACCTTAATAACCGCTATCTCGGGATGGTGAAGCAGTGGCAGGATATGATCTACTCCGGTCGCCACTCCCAGTCCTATATGCAATCCCTCCCGGACTTTGCCCGTCTGGCCGAAGCCTACGGCCACGTGGGTATCCGCATTACCCGCCCCGATGAGCTGGAGGCGAAGCTGAGCGAGGCCCTGACGCAGGTGAAAAATGGCCGGCTGGTCTTTGTCGATGTCACCGTTGACGGCAGTGAACACGTGTATCCCATGCAGATCCGTGGGGGCGGCATGGATGAGATGTGGTTAAGCAAAACGGAGAGAACCTGATTATGCGCCGGATATTATCTGTGTTACTGGAGAACGAATCGGGTGCGCTGTCGCGCGTGATTGGCCTCTTCTCCCAGCGTGGCTACAACATCGAGAGCCTGACCGTGGCCCCGACCGACGATCCCACCCTCTCGCGCATGACCATCCAGACGGTGGGCGATGCCAAAGTGCTGGAGCAGATTGAGAAGCAGCTGCATAAGCTGGTGGACGTGCTGCGCGTTACTGAGCTAGGGCAGGGGGCACACGTCGAGCGCGAGATCATGCTGGTGAAGATCCAGGCCAGCGGCTATGGCCGGGAAGAGGTGAAGCGTAACGCGGAGATCTTCCGCGGTCAGATCATTGATGTGACGCCTTCGATCTACACGGTTCAGCTTGCCGGCACCAGCGATAAGCTGGATGCGTTTCTGGCCTCTATCCGCGACGTGGCGAAAATCGTCGAGGTCGCCCGCTCCGGCGTGGTGGGCCTGTCGCGCGGCGATAAAATCATGCGTTAGGTTGAAGGCAGCGGCAAAATGAGCAGCCCGGCGGATCCCGTCGGGTTTTTTTTTGCGAAAACAGCCGGAAGGCTGATCGAAAGCGGTTGCCGCAGTGACTATTCTGCGTTTAGATGTTAAGGAATTAAACCTATATTCCAAAAAAGGTTATGGAGTATCCTTTTTTCTTTGAGAGGCAATTGTGAAACTGGATGAAATCGCCCGGCTTGCCGGCGTCTCACGTACCACAGCAAGCTATGTGATCAACGGCAAAGCGAAGCAGTACCGCGTCAGCGATAAAACCGTTGAAAAAGTCATGGCCGTCGTACGCGAGCATAACTACCATCCGAATGCGGTAGCCGCCGGGCTGCGGGCAGGACGCACGCGATCGATTGGTCTGGTGATCCCCGATCTGGAAAACACCAGCTATACCCGCATTGCTAACTACCTTGAGCGGCAGGCGCGCCAGCGCGGCTACCAGCTCTTGATTGCTTGTTCGGAAGACCAGCCGGATAACGAGATGCGCTGCATTGAGCATCTCCTGCAGCGCCAGGTTGATGCCATTATTGTGTCGACGTCACTTCCACCTGAGCACCCCTTTTACCAGCGCTGGGCCAATGACTCATTCCCTATCGTGGCCCTTGACCGGGCGTTAGATCGAGAGCACTTCACCAGCGTGGTGGGTGCGGATCAGGATGATGCCGAGATGCTGGCGGCGGAGCTGCGTACGTTCCCCGCAGAGAATGTGCTCTATCTGGGGGCGCTGCCGGAGCTGTCGGTCAGCTTTTTGCGCGAGCAGGGTTTCCGCACCGCCTGGAAAGACGATCCGCGCGAGGTCAGCTTCCTCTATGCCAACAGCTACGAGCGGGAAGCCGCCGCGCAGCTGTTCGACAAGTGGCTGGAGAGTAACCCAATGCCGCAGGCGCTGTTTACTACCTCGTTTGCCCTGCTGCAGGGGGTGATGGATGTGACGCTGCGCCGCGATGGTCATCTGCCTGCTAATCTGGCTATCGCCACCTTTGGCGATCACGAGCTGCTCGACTTCCTGCAGTGCCCGGTACTGGCCGTGGCCCAGCGCCATCGCGATGTCGCAGAGCGCGTGCTGGAGATTGTATTGGCCAGCCTCGACGAGCCACGTAAGCCAAAGCCTGGCCTGAGCCGCATCCGGCGCAACCTCTACCGCCGCGGCGTGCTAAACCGCATCTGATTCTCCTTCGAACCGCAAAAGTCGGGCAGCGCTACGCTTGCCCGGCCTATAGTGCGCGCCAGATATATGACGTCCGTTCGCGTATTAACGTAAATTAACGTTCGGATTAATCCTTAAAATCCATAGGCCGCTATTTTTTAAATTTCGCCTTATTCTAAAAACGCCTTTTTTTAGGGAGAAAGGAGGTAACGGCGCGTTAATTTTGTATTGTTTTGTTACATCTAACTGGGGGCTGCTGAATTAATGACCTTTTCTTTAGTATGACAATTCACTTCTGCTCGTAACAGCCCATCTGACGTCGCTCCGCCTGCAACTGTCGCTGTTAACCATTGACAATATGGCTTAAAATGCTGCCCGCGTCGCAAACTGACACTTTATATTTAATCCGTATCGTGGCCGAGGTCTTTCACTGGCTCATGCGGAGGCATTATTTTTTTTGCAAATATTCATGACGTTAATTTGCAGCGCATGTTGAGCACATTTTGTGCGGGCCTGCCGTCCACGATTAATCGTGGTTCTTTCGGACTCGTTAGCCTCAGTGCTGGCTTGACAAGCTTTTCCTCCGCTCCGTAAACTCCCTCGGTGGGGATTTGTGGGATAAAGTGGTGAAAGGTTGATTTTGAGGTGAAACTGGCATGTTCCGTGGGGCAACGTTAGTTAATCTCGACAGTAAAGGTCGGTTGTCCGTGCCTGTTCGCTACCGGGAACAACTTGTCGAGCATGCTGCCGGTCAGATGGTCTGTACCATTGACATCCATCACGCCTGCCTGCTCCTTTATCCTCTCCCGGAATGGGAAATTATTGAGCAAAAATTATCGCGTCTGTCGAGCATGAATCCCGCAGAGCGACGCGTGCAGCGTTTACTGCTGGGACATGCCAGTGAATGTCAGATGGATAGCGCGGGGCGCTTACTTATTGCCCCCGTTTTACGGCACCATGCCGGACTGAACAAAGAAGTGATGCTGGTCGGGCAGTTCAACAAGTTTGAGCTGTGGGATGAAACGACCTGGTATCAACGGGTCAAGGAAGATATCGACGCTGAGCAGTCAGGCTCTGAACCACTTTCAGAGCGATTGCAGGATTTGTCTCTATAACGATGATGGAAAATTTTAAACACACAACGGTACTGCTGGACGAGGCCGTAAACGGCCTGAACATTCGTCCTGACGGCATCTACATAGATGGAACTTTTGGTCGCGGTGGCCACTCGCGCCTGATCCTCTCCCAACTTGGGGCGGAGGGGCGACTGCTGGCGATCGATCGCGATCCTGAGGCGATTGCTATCGCCAAAACCATTGACGATCCACGCTTCACCATTATACACGGGCCTTTTTCCGGGCTGGCGGACTATGTTCGCGAGCGCGATCTCGCCGGTAAAATCGACGGTATTCTGCTCGATCTTGGCGTCTCCTCCCCACAGCTTGACGATCCTGAACGTGGCTTCTCCTTTATGCGCGACGGTCCGCTGGACATGCGTATGGATCCCACCCGCGGCCAGTCTGCCGCCGAATGGTTACAAACCGCTGACGAAGCCGATATTGCCTGGGTGATTAAAACCTTTGGTGAAGAGCGCTTTGGCAAACGTATTGCCCGCGCTATCGTCGAGCGTAACCGCATTGAGCCGATGACCCGCACTAAAGAGCTGGCCTCAGTGATTGCCGCAGCAATGCCGGTGAAGGATAAGCATAAACATCCCGCCACCCGTACCTTCCAGGCAGTGCGCATCTGGGTGAACAGCGAGCTGGAAGAGATAGAGCAGGCGCTAAAAAACTCTCTCGACGTGCTGGCTCCAGGGGGACGGCTGTCGATCATCAGCTTCCACTCGCTGGAAGATCGCATTGTAAAACGCTTTATGCGTGAGCAGAGCCGTGGGCCGCAGGTTCCCGCCGGGTTGCCGATGACCGAAGCGCAGCTCAACAAGCTGGGCGGCCGCTATCTGCGCGCCTTAGGCAAGCTAATGCCGGGCGAAGAAGAGGTAGCTGAGAATCCACGCGCCCGTAGTTCAGTGCTGCGTATCGCAGAGAGGACGAACGCATGATTAGCAGGGTGGCAGAGACGCTCAGTAAGGTAAAAGGGTCGTTAGGAAACACCGAGCGCCATGCCTTGCCTGGCGTGATCGCCGACGATCTTTTGCGTTTCGGCAAACTGCCGCTCTGCCTGTTCATCTGCATTATCGTGACGGCGGTAACGGTCGTTACGACCGCGCACCATACCCGTCTGCTGACGGCGCAGCGCGAACAGCTGGTGCTGGAGCGTGATGCGCTGGATATCGAGTGGCGCAACCTGATCCTTGAAGAGAATGCCCTCGGCGATCACAGCCGCGTTGAACGCGTCGCGACCGAGAAGCTGCAGTTGCAGCATGTTGATCCCTCACAAGAAAATATAGTAGTACAAAAATAAGGACTTACGCGACGCATGAAAGCAGCGGTGAAGACGCTTAAACCAAAACGTCAGGAAGAGCAGGCCAACTTTGTCAGTTGGCGTTTTGCGTTGCTTTGCGGATGTATTTTACTGGCGCTGGCGTTTCTGCTGGGGCGCGTCGCATGGTTACAGGTCATCAATCCGGATATGCTGGTGCGCCAGGGCGATCTGCGCTCGCTGCGCGTGCAGGAGGTCTCTACCTCTCGCGGCCTGATCACCGACCGCTCCGGCCGTCCGCTGGCGGTGAGCGTGCCGGTGAAGGCGATCTGGGCCGATCCGAAAGAGCTGCATGACGCTGGCGGCATTACGCTCGACAACCGCTGGAAAGCGCTGGCGGATGCGCTGCATCTCCCGCTCGATCAGCTTGCCTCCCGCGTGAATGCCAACCCGAAAGGCCGCTTTATCTATCTGGCGCGCCAGGTGAACCCGGACATTGGCGATTACATTAAAAAACTCAAGCTGCCCGGCATTCACCTGCGGGAAGAGTCGCGTCGTTACTACCCCTCCGGCGAAGTAACTGCTCACCTCATTGGCTTTACCAACGTCGACAGCCAGGGTATTGAAGGCGTCGAGAAGAGCTTCGATAAGTGGCTCACCGGCCAGCCCGGCGAGCGCATCGTGCGTAAAGACCGCTATGGCCGCGTTATTGAGGATATCTCCTCCACCGACAGCCAGGCGGCGCACAACCTCGCCCTGAGCATCGACGAGCGCCTTCAGGCGCTGGTCTACCGCGAGCTGAACAACGCCGTGGCCTTTAACAAAGCAGAGTCCGGCAGCGCCGTGCTGGTAGACGTTAACACCGGTGAAGTGCTGGCGATGGCTAACAGCCCCTCCTATAACCCGAACAACCTCAGCGGTACGCAGAAAGATGTGATGCGTAACCGTACCATTACCGACGTGTTCGAACCCGGCTCTACCGTGAAGCCGATGGTGGTAATGACCGCTCTGCAGCGCGGCGTGGTCAGAGAGAACACCGTCTTAAATACCGTGCCATACCGTATTAACGGCCACGAGATCAAAGACGTGGCGCGCTACAGCGAATTGACCCTGACTGGGGTACTACAGAAGTCGAGTAACGTCGGTGTTTCAAAGCTGGCGTTAGCGATGCCCTCCTCAGCGCTGGTAGAAACTTACTCGCGTTTTGGATTGGGAAAAGCGACCAATTTGGGGTTGGTCGGAGAACGCAGTGGCTTATATCCTCAAAAACAACGGTGGTCTGACATAGAGAGGGCCACCTTCTCTTTCGGCTACGGGCTAATGGTAACCCCGTTACA
>Ga0209281_1000104_pt1 | contig 221056 bp, 192 predicted proteins | sample MedtruBG_FD_187514 | JGI IMG/M metagenome (GOLD analysis project Ga0209281, IMG submission 187514) | Root nodule microbial communities of legume samples collected from California, USA - Medicago truncatula BG (SPAdes) (version 2) | ecosystem: Host-associated > Plants > Roots > Nodule | place... | reverse complement strand
TGAGCAGCAGCCAGATCGCCGGTCTCTCGACCGCCGACCTCAACGCCCTCGGCACCGGCCAGTTCGCCTCGCTGAGCGCCGCGCAGGTCGCCGGCCTGACCACCGACCAGATCGCCCACCTCGAATCCGCCGACCTGCGTGCCCTCACGCCGGCCGCGCTGCGCGCCCTCACCGACGCGCAACTGGGTGCGCTGACGTCCGACCAGATCGGTTCGCTGACGAACGCCCAGGTCTCGTCGCTGACGACCGGCCAGATCGCCGGCCTCTCGACCGATGACCTGAACGCCCTGACCTCGGCCCAGTTCGCCGCCCTCGGCTCCGCCCAGGTCGCCTCGCTGACCGCCGGCCAGCTCGGCAAGCTCGAAACCGCCGACATCGCCGCGATGGACGTCAAGGCGCTCGACTCGGCCGACATCGCCGTGCTGACCACCGACCACATCGTGGCCCTGGGCTCCGCCCAGTTCGCCTCGCTGACGGCCGCCCAGGTCTCCGGCCTGACGACTGACCAGATCGCCAAGATCGAGTCCGCCGACCTGCGTGCCATGACCCCGGCCGCGCTGCGCGCCCTCACGGACGCGCAACTCGGTGCCCTGACCTCCGACCAGATCGGCTCGCTGACCACGCTGCAGGTGTCGTCGCTGACGACCTCGCAGATCGCCGGCCTGTCGACCGACGACCTCAACGCGCTGACCTCGACGCAGTTCGCCGCGCTGACCTCGGTGCAGACCTCCGCCCTGCTCGGCACGCAGATCGCCAAGCTGGAAACGGCCGACCTGGCCGCGCTGAACCCGAGCGCCATCCGCGCCCTGGGCTCGGAAGACGTGGCCCTGCTGACCACCGACCAGATCGTCGCCCTGACCTCGGCCCAAGTCGCCGTGCTGTCGAGCGCCCAGGTCGCCGGCCTCACCACCGACCAGATCGGCAAGATCGAGTCGGGTGACCTGCGCGCCCTGTCGACCGCCGCACTGCGCGCCTTCACCGACGCGCAACTGGGTGCCCTGACGTCCGACCAGATCGGTGTGCTGACCACCGCGCAAGTGAGCGCGCTGTCCAGCGGCCAGATCGCCGGCCTGTCCACCGCCGACCTCAACGCCCTCGGCACCGCGCAGTTCGCCGCGCTGTCGTCCGCGCAGCTGGCCGGCCTGACCACGGACCAGATCTCGCACCTCGAGTCCTCGGACCTGCGTGCCCTGAGCCCGGCCTCGCTGCGTTCGCTGACCGACGCGCAGCTGGGTGCCCTGACCTCCGACCAGATGGGCGCGCTGACGAACGCCCAGGTCGCCGGCCTGAGCACGGCCCAGATCGCCGGCCTCTCGACCGATGACCTGAACGCCCTCGGCACGGCCCAGTTCGCCGCGCTGACGACGGCGCAAGTCGCCGCGCTGACCGCCGGCCAGCTCGGCAAGCTCGAGACCGCCGACATCGCCGCGATGGACGTCAAGGCGCTCGACTCGGCCGACATCGCCGTGCTGACCACCGACCACATCGTGGCCCTGGGTTCCGCCCAGTTCGCCTCGCTGACGGCCGCCCAGGTCGCGGGCCTCACGACCGACCAGATCGCGAAGATCGAATCGGCCGACCTGCGTGCCCTGTCGACCGGCGCGATCCGCGCCCTGACCGACGCCCAGCTGGGTGCCCTGACGTCCGACCAGATCGGTGCGCTGAGCACGCTGCAGGTCTCGTCGCTGACGACCGCGCAGATCGCCGGCCTGTCGACCGACGACCTGAACGCGCTGACCGCCACGCAGTTCGCCTCGCTGACCTCGGCGCAAGCCGCGGCCCTCACGGCCGGCCAGCTCGGCAAGCTCGAAACCGCCGACGTGGCCGCCCTGAGCGTCGCCGCCGTCCGCGGCCTCGACTCGGCCGACATCGCCGCGCTGACGACCGACCACATCGTGGCCCTCGGCTCGGCGCAGTTCGCCGCGCTGTCGACCGCGCAAGTCGCCGGCCTGACCACCGACCAGATCGGCAAGATCGAGTCGGGTGACCTCCGTGCCCTGGCGCCGGCCACGCTGCGTGCCTTCACCGACGACCAGCTCGGCGCGCTGACCTCCGACCAGATGGGTGCGCTGACCACGGCCCAGGTGGCCGCGCTGGGCAGCGGCCAGATCGCGGGCCTCACGACCCTCGACCTGAACGCCCTGGGCACCGCCCAATTCGCCTCGCTGACCGCCGCCCAGGTGGCCGGCTTCACCACCGACCAGATCAGCAAGCTCGAATCGGCCGACCTCCGGTCGCTGACGACGGCCGCGCTGCGCGCCCTGACCGACGCGCAACTGGGTGCCCTGACCTCCGACCAGATCGGTTCGCTGACGAACGCCCAGGTGGCCTCGCTCACGACCGGCCAGGTCGCCGGCCTCTCGACCGATGACCTGAACGCGCTGACCTCGGCCCAGTTCGCCGCGCTGACCTCGGCCCAGGTGGGTGCACTCACCGCCGGCCAGCTCGCCAAGCTGGAGACCGCCGACATCGCCGCGATGGACATCAAGGCGCTCGACTCGGCCGACATCGCCTCGCTGAGCACCGACCACATCGTGGCCCTGGGCACCGCCCAGTACGCCTCGCTGACGTCGGTCCAGGCCGCCGGCCTCACGACCGACCAGATCGCCAAGATCGAATCGGCCGACCTGCGCGCTCTGACCCCGGCCACGCTGCGCACCCTGACCGACGCGCAGCTCGGTGCCCTGACGTCCGACCAGATCGGCTCGCTGACCACGCTGCAGGTGTCGTCGCTGACGACCTCGCAGATCGCCGGCCTGTCGACCGATGACCTCAACGCGCTGACCGCCACGCAGTTCGCCTCGCTGACCTCGGCCCAGGCCGCCGCCCTCACGGCCGGCCAGATCGCCAAGCTCGAGACGGCCGACGTGGCCGCCCTGAGCGCCGCCGCGGTCCGCGGCCTCGACTCGGCCGACATCGCCGTGCTGACCACCGACCACATCGTGGCCCTGGGCACCGCCCAGTTCGCCGCGCTGTCGGCCGCCCAGGTCGCCGGCCTGACGACCGACCAGATCGGTAAGATCGAATCGGCGGACCTCCGCGCCCTGTCGACCGGTGCGCTCCGCGCGCTGACCGACGCCCAGCTGGGTGCGCTGACCTCCGACCAGATCGCCTCGCTGACGACCGGCCAGGTCGCCTCGCTGACGACGGACCAGATCAAGGGTCTCTCGACGGCTGACCTGAACGCGCTCGACACGGCGCAGTTCGCCTCGCTGACGGCCGCGCAGGCCGCCGCGCTGACGACGGACCAGATCGCCCACCTGGAGACCGCCGACCTGCGTGCGATGAACGTCTTCTCGCTGCGCGCCCTCGACACGGCTCAACTCGCCGCGCTGACGTCCGACCAGATCGGCTCGCTGACCAACCTGCAGGTGTCGACGCTGTCGACCACGCAGCTCGCCGGCCTGTCCTCGGATGACCTGAACGCGCTCACGTCGAGCCAGTTCGCCGCGATCACCGCGACCCAGATCGTCGGATTGACCACCGCGCAGATCAGCACGCTGGAGACGGCCGACGTCGCCGCCCTCAGCACCGCCGCCATCCGCGCGATGACCACGGACGAGATCGTCGCACTGACCACGGCCCACTTCGAGGCGATGGGCTCCGCCCAGTTCGCCACGCTGACCGCGGCGCAGGCTGCGGCGATCCAGACGGCCGACATGTCGCACATCGACACGGGTGACCTCCGTGCGTTCAGCAGTGCCGCACTGCGAGCCCTGTCGAGCGACCAGATCGACGCGATGACGACCGATCAGCTGACCTCGCTCACGAACGCCCAGCTGTCGTCCCTGACCACGCTGCAGATGGCCGGTCTGACGACCGCCGACCTGGATGCCTTCACCAGCGCCCAGTTCGCCGCGTTCACGTCGGCACAGATCGGCGCGCTGACCACCAGCCAGTGGGTCTCGCTCGACAGCCATGACATCTCGGCGCTCACGCAGGCCCAGATGAAGGGGCTGACGACCGAGCAGATCGCAGCGTTCACGACCGACCAGATCGCCGGCCTCGAATCGCAGGACATCGCTGCCCTGTCGATGACGCAGGTGGCCGCGTTCGAGACGGTCGACGTCCAGCAGATGCAGGGCGGTCAGCTCGACGCCTACATCGCCGCCTCGCCGATCGTGCTCGACCTCGACGGCAACGGCGTGTCGACGACGGCAGCCGCGAACGGCGTGATGTTCGACCTGAACGGCACCGGCAACGCCGCCAAGGTGGGCTGGGCCTCGGCCACCGACGGCATCCTGGTGATGGACCGCAACCACGACGGCAAGATCAACGACGGCACCGAACTCTTCGGTGTGGCGACGATCGGCGCCGACGGCAAGCGGGCGGGCAACGGCTACGTCGCGATGTCCTTCGAGGACTCGAACCACGACAACAAGCTGGACGCCAACGACGCGAGCTTCAAGGACCTGCGCGTCTGGATCGACGCCAACCAGGACGGCAAGACGGATGACGGCGAACTGAAGACGCTGGCCGAACTGGGCATCGCTTCGCTCGACATCAACCACCAGGTGGGAACCGAAGTCGACAACGGCAACCTGCTGGGTCTGGTGTCGAGCTACACCTCGACCGACGGTGCCCAGCACGCCATGGCCGACGTGTGGTTCGCCAAGGACACCACCACCCCGGCGACCGCCAACGTCTCGATCCACGACGTGCTGGCCGCCCCGACGGCGGACCTCACGGCCGGCCTGACGAGCTCCGCGGTGACCCCGGCCTCGACGGCGGCGAGCCACGCCAGCATCGGTGCGGTGCCCCGTTCGCTGCTGGACGACGACAACAAGCCGCTGCCGCTGATCTGATCACCTGAACCGGTTGGGTCCTCGGCCCGCCCTGTCAGCCTCCCTCGGGGGGGCTGGCGAGGCGGGCCGATTTTTTTGCAGGGACCGGAAGCGGGCCCTCAGAACATCCCGCGCATCCAAGCCGGCACCTGCTGCACCGTGCGCCCCGCCAGCAGCGCCAGGAACGTCTCCCGCGTCTGCGACTCATCCCCCCGCCGGTGCGTGTGGTCGACCCGCGCCCGGTCCGTGGCCGACCGCGGCGTGCCGAGCCACTTGCGGTTGCGCTCCAGGCACAGCCCCACGTCCGCCTTCGCGAGGTGCACCATCCACAGCAGCGGGTCGGACACGACCGCGAACGACTCCACCGCGTAGTGGAAGCCCGGCCCCCACGTGGCGGGGCGCGACACCAGCGCGGGCTTGAGGTACTCGGCGTTCGGCACCAGGAAGCGGCGCTGGGACGTCAGCGGCGCGGACAGGTCCACCGGCGCCTCCAGGTCCGGGTGCTGCACGAGGTCGGCCGCATGGGCCGGCTCCACGATGCGCGGCGGGCCGGGGTCGGCGGCGAGGCGCGCGACGAAGGCGTCGAAGCCGTCCTGCGGCACCAGCAGCTCGTCGACGTCCACGTGGATCACCCAGCGGTACTGCGTGAGCAGGAAACGCTGGAAGCCGTTGCAGAACTGCGCGATGTTGGCCTGGTCGGCGGCGCCCCGCGGCAGCCGCACGAGCTGGGTCGCGGGCTGCAGCACCTCGCGGGCGGGTGTGGTCGAGCCGTGGTCGATCACGTAGAGGTGTTCGTTCGGCACGAAACGCGCGTAGTGGCGCTCCCACAGGCGCAGCATCGTGTGGTCGTCGTAGACGTGCGTGCACACGGCCAGCTGCGCTGGCGGTGCGTAGGGCGCCACGCTGAAGCCGGGCAGTGCCAGCGCGTTGAAGTCGACGAGGGGCGCGAAGAAGGACTGGTGGAAGGCGAGCGGCTCGGTCGCGAGGCGGTTCACGTGGGCCGCGTCGGTGATGGCCAGCACCAGTGGGGCGTCGCGGTGCGCGACCAGCACACGCTCCACGGCGAACGCACTGTCGTCGAGGCGGATCCAGCCGCCCTCCCCCATGCCGGTGACGGCCAGGCGATAGGCGCGCCCGCCCGCCTCGATGACGAGCCGGTGCGACCCGGGATCGAAGGACCCCCGGTCGAGTTTCAGTGCAATGTCGTTGTCGGGTCCGACCCGGTAAACCGTCGCCATGCGCGCTCCCTGGAGCGCGCTATTGTGCGTCGGGTCAGGCCGCCTTGCCGGCCGCGGCGAAGCGGCTGCGGATCTCGCCGAAGGCGCGCAGGTACTCCGGGAAGCCCTGCTTCAGGTACGCCGTCTTCAGCGCGTCGCTGACGATGGCCTCGTGCGGGTGCTGCCGGAAGCGGGTCATGGACCAGCCGAAACCGAACGGGTTCGCGGCCTTCACGCGCCAGTGCGGCTCGGTGGCCAGCAACAGCGAGGCGAGGCGCTCCTGAATGAACACCTTGCGCTGCGCGGCGCCGGGGTAGCTGGTGGCGGCCACGCAGCGGGCTTTCAGCACCGAGTCGGGTCCTTCGCACAGCTGGAAGAAGGCGTCGGTGATCGCGGACCACGCGCGCCAGAAGGCGGGGCGGGCGACGAAGTAGTTCGAGAAGACGACGAGGTTGGAGTCCATCACCATCGTGCGCACCGGCTCGGGCCGGCCGATGGAGTCCAGGAAGCCTTCGACGGCCTCCATGAAGCCGGGATCGAAGGTCTCGCCCTGCTCGAACACATTCAGGAAAAACGCGCCCATGTCGGGCTGCGGGGAGAACAGCACCACGTCGTGGTCTTCGGCCGCGGCCGCCTGCACGGACGCGGTCACCTGGGCGTGCGTCAGGTCGGTCTTGCGGCCGAACTTCGGCGAGAAGAAGCCGTAGAAGGCGCCTTCGTCGAGGGTTTCGCGGGCCAGGAACTGGCGGATGGGCCAGTACTCGTACCAGTCGGGCCGTTCGTTCGCGAGGTTGTCGAGCACGCGGTAGCCCGGTTCGATGGCCGCGAGCGTGGCGTCCGAGTAGGCGATCTGGTACAGGTGGACCGGCGTGGGTTGGGTCATGGTCAGGCGGCCGCGATCGCGGCCTGAAGTTCGCGCACCTTGAGCTTGAGCGGCACGAGGAAGTTGTAGGACACGCCGTCGTCGCATTCGTTGCGGTCGTACTCGGCGTACCAGGAATCGGGACGGATCAGGTTCGGGTTCGCGTCGGGCGCGCCGATGTTCTGCTTCGTCTTGCGGAAGAACTCGTGGCTCTGCACCGTGTAGTGGTTGATGCGCAGCAGGTCGTACGACGGCTCGAGGCCTTTCATCCAGCCGTGGTGGATGGGGCGCAGGCGCTCGTCGAACGTGCCTTTCGGCGTGCCGAACACGTGGGACGTCTGGATGTTCACGCCCTCCTGGCGACCACGCACGATGGACTTCACATGCCGGTTCGGCAGGAAGTCCGTGCTGCTGTGGCGCGGGTAGTTCTGCACCACGAGGCCGTCGGTGGGTTCGTCCACGTGCCCGCTGCTGCCGTAGCACCGCCAGTAGGCGCCGATGGCGGACAGCTCCTGGCCGTCGAACGTGGCCAGCGCCTCGCCGATGGTGCGGTGTTTCGTGGGGAACAGGAACTCGTCGCCATCGATGAACGCCATCCAGTCGACATCGTTGCCATGCGTGGCCCACGAATGCTGGTAGGCCGCGATCTGGGGCCGGTCGTCGGCGTCCACGCGGTGCACGGTGATGGGATACGACTTCGACAGCTTCAGCAGCGTCTCGGTCATCCCGTCGTCGGTCTTGTGGCAGTACAGGTGGAAGCGGGTGAAGCCCATCAGCAGGTGGAAGGCCACCCATTCGACGACCCAGGGGCCGCGGTTGCGCTGGATGGAGGTGATGGCGATCTGCTGCATGAGAGACGTTCCGGTCATTGCAGGCGCGACAGCACGCCGAGGCCCAGCGACCACATCATCGCGGTGGCCTGCTGGCCGTCGTACAGCGAATTGACGTAGGCGATGCGCATGTTGTAGTGCTCGCTCTCGGACGACATCACGTCGAACAGCGAGCGGCGGCCGAGCTGCTGCCACTGCTGCAGCGTGTAGTTGCGCACCTTGTCGCTGTCGCGCACGATGCCCACGGTGCGGCGGGCGCGGTCGAACGCGGCCGAGGCCTGCTCGTGCACCTCGGCCATGCGGAACTTGCGGGCCTCGAGCGCGTCGGCGCGCTGCAGGCGGGCGGCGTCGGCGCGCTTGCGGGCGGCGCTCGCGCTGTAGTCGTTGCCGGCGTTGTAGAGGGGGATGTTGATGCTCAGGCCCGCGAAGTACGAGCTCTGGTTGTCGATGCCCTTGACCTTCGACCCCGTCACGGACGCACTCACCTGCGGCCGCTGGCCGGCCACCACGGCGCGCGCGTAGCGGTCGCTCGCCTCGGCCTGGGCCGTCATCGCGGCGATCTCGCTGGAACGTTCGGCCTCTTCGAGCAGCAGGCGGAGGTCCGGCAGCGCGAGCAGGCCGTTGGGGATGGCGTCGTCGGTGGGCAGCGCGTCGCCCACGAAGCGGCGCAGGCGCACCTCGATCTGCTTGATGGCGGAGTCGGTCTGCACACGGGCGAGTTCAGCCTGCTGTTCGGTCTTGCGGGCCTGCACCAGTTCGCTCGCGCGGCCCTTGTCGGCCGACACGATGGTCTCGAGCGCCTGCACGAGGCAGCTCATCTTGCGGGCGTACTGCTGGTAGACCTGGCCCTGCACGCGGTAGCGGCCGCGTTCCAGCACGAGCGACACGGTCTGCAGGCCGATCTGTTCCTCGGCGGTGAGTTCACCCAGGCGGGCCGCCTCGGCCAGCTGGCTGCGCCATTCGGTGAGGCGGCTGATGCGTCCGCCATCGTAGAGGGGCATGGTCACGGTGAGCCCGCCACGGGCCTGGTTGCCCACCTGGTCGGGGTAGCCCTCGACCATCGAGCCCGACCGGCCGATCGTGCCGCCCACGTCGACCCGCGGGTAGCGGGCGACACGCTGTTCCTCGGCGTCGTCGGCGGCGGCCTCGGCCAGCAGCTTGGCCGCGCCGATGGCGTGGCTGCGGCGGATGGCTTCCTTCACGAGGCCATGGATGTCCATGCGGGGACCCTGCGCCGTCGTGGGCACGGCTTCCTTGCCGCTGCCGATGCGGGCCTCGACGATGATTTCGTCGTCGAGGCAGCGGGCCCCGGCGGGCCAGGCGATGCAGACGGCCGCCAGCACACCGCACAGGCGTGTCAGACGGGGCAGGGAACGGTTCATGAGGTCACTCCGGCGATCTGGTGGCCGCACGTGCGGCTGCCCTCAAGTACATCGCAGGTCAGCCCGTCCCGATGCCCGGAAAGCCGGGACAAAACACCCCCAGTTTCAGGAATGGCAGAGGCGAGCGAAGCGAAGCCGATCGATCAAGCCACACGCGAGCCCGGGTCTCCCGGGCGACCCGTGGCGCCCCTCGGGGGCAGGAGCGAAGCGACTGGGGGGCCCTATCTCTCTCGGAAGGCCTCGCGGGACTTCATCATGGGGCGGAGGATGAAGTCGAGCACCGAGCGTTCGCCCGTGCGCACCTCCACCACCGCCGTCATGCCGGGCAGCACGGACAGCGGCTTGCCGCCCTGCTTCAGCGTGATGCGTTCGCCACGCACCAGCACGCGGTAGTACGTCTGGTCGGACACCACGCCCTTGTCGGCCTCGCCCAGCGCGTCGGGGCTGATGTACTCGATCTTGCCCTTCACGCCGCCGAAGGTCGTGTAGTCGTACGCGGCGAGCTTGACCTCGGCCGCCTGGCCGACGCGCACGAAGCCGATGTCCTTCGGCTTGATGCGCGCCTCCACCAGCACGCGCGAACTGAGCGGCACGATCTCCATGATGGGCGCGCCGGGGCTCACGACACCACCGATGGTGTTGGTGCGGATGTTCTTCACGAGCCCGCGCACGGGCGACGTGAGCACGGTGCGGCGCAGCACGTCGGCGCGGCCGGCGATCTGCTCGTCGAGCTGGGCCAGTTCGGTCTGCACGCGCACGAGTTCCGTGCTGGCGTCCTGGCGGAACTTGTTGACCCGCTCCTGGCTCTGCAGCTGCAGGTCGTTGACCTGGCGGCGCAGGCGCATCACCTCGACGTCGGACATCAGGCCCTTGGCCGCCATGGCCTCGGACACCCCGAGTTCCTTCATCAGCAGCATGACGCTGCGCTGGTTCGCGGACACCGCCGCATCCAGCGCGTACTTGCGCGCGCCGTACGCCTCGGTCTCGGCCGCCACGATGCTGGCGGATTCGGTGACGTCGGGCGGGAACTTCAGCGGGCGGCCCATGGCCTCGGCCGACAGCCGCGACACGGTGCCCTTCAGCGCCAGCCGCTTGGCCTGGCCTTCGTTCTGCTGCGACTCGAAGCGCGTGGGATCCAGCTGCACCAGCTCCTGGCCCTCCTGCACCTGCATGCCCTCGCGCACGTACAGCTCGCGCAGCAGGCCGCCTTCCAGGCTGGCGATCACCTGCTCGCGCCCGTCCGGCACCACGCGGCCATCGGCCCGGGTCACCTCGTCCACCCGGGCGATCGAGGCCCACACGATGGCGGTGACCACGATCGTGAGCATCAGGTACAGCGCCCACGTGATGCGGGGCGTGTCCTCGACGATCTGCGCGGCGCGCAGCTGCGTCAGGTAACGCGTGTCGCCGTCCTTCAGCGCCGGGTCCGCCTTGCGTTTTTTCAGGAAGCCGAACATCAGACGGACGCCTCGCGCTGAACCGGCTGGGTCGACGGGTGCATGTGCACGTTCTGCGGCGCGTCAGCCGCGGCCGCCGCGGGCTTCTGCCCCGACAGCGCGGCGAGCACCGCGCCCTTGGCGCCATCCATCACCAGCTTGCCGCTGTCGACGACCACGATGCGGTTGACGAGGTCGAGCACCGCCGGGCGGTGCGTGACCATGATCAGCGTGCGGTTGCCGGCGGCCTCCTTCAGCTGGCGCAGGAACAGGATCTCGGACTGCGCGTCCATCGAGCTGGTGGGCTCGTCCATCAGCAGGATCTGCGGCTGCGTGACGAGGCAGCGGGCCAGCGCGACGAGCTGCCGCTGGCCGCCCGACAGCAACCCGCCCATCTCGCCCACCGGCAGCTCCCAGCCCTGCGGGTGGGACGCGATCATGCGGTCGAGGCCGGTGACCTTGGCGACGTCGGTCAGGCGCGCGGCGTCGATGGACCCGCGGCCCATCGTGACGTTCTCGCGCAGCGTGCCGTTGAAGAGGCGCGGCTCCTGCGAGACGAAGCCGACCTTCCCGCGGAAGTCGGCCGGATCGATCTGGCGCAGGTCGATGCCGTTGGCCTCGACCATGCCCTCGGTGGGCTGGTACAGCCCGCCCAGCAGGCGCAGGATGGTCGACTTGCCGCTGCCGATGCGGCCGAGGATCGCGACACGTTCACCCGGCTCGAACTTCAGCGTCACGCCCTTGAGCACCTTCGGTGCGGGCTCCTCGCCCACCGGCGGGTAGGCGAAGCCCACTTCCTGCAGGCCGAGGCGGCCGGTGATCTCGTGGTTGGCCACGTAGGCGCGGCCCACTTCCCGTTCGACGGGCAGCGACATCAGGTGGTCCAGCGACACCATGGCCGCGCGCGCGCCCTGGTACCGGGTGGCGAGGTTGACGACGCTGCTGAGCGGCCCGATGGCACGCCCGGCCAGCATCACGGCGCCGATCAGCGCACCGCCGGTGATCGCGCCCGCGTCGATCAGGTACACGCCCCACACCAGCATCACGATGGTGACGGCCTGCTGCGCGGCGCTCGAGAGGTTGTTCGTCCACGCGGCCATCGACCGCGACTTCAGCGCCGATGCCGCCGCGGCGGCATTGGCTTCTTCGTACCGTTCCAGGAACCGGCCCTGGGCACCCATGGCCTTCAGGTCCTCCAGGCCCTCGACGGCCTCGACGAGCACACCCTGCAGGTCCGCCTGGTGGGCCATGTTGGCCCGCATCGAGCGGCGCAGCGAGGCCTGGATCATCACGGCCATGCCGAGGATCAGCGGGATGGCCAGCACCAGCACCCAGCCGAGCGGGCCGCCGATCACGAAGGCCATGCCGACGAACAGCACGATGAACGGCAGGTCGCTCAAGGCCGACAGCGTGGCGCCGGCGAAGAACTCGCGCACCACCTCGATCTGGGCGAGCTGGTGGGCGTAGGCGCCAGCCGAGGCCGGGCGATGTTCCATGCGCACGTCCAGGCTCTGGCGGAACAGCAGCGAGCCGATGATGTTGTCGCTCTTCTTGCCAGCGGTGTCGATCAGGTGGCTGCGCAGCTGGCGCGACAGCATGTCGAACACCAGCGCCAGCGTGGCGGCGGTGGCCAGCGCCCACAGCGTGACGAAGGCCTGGTGCGGGATCACCTTGTCGAACACGACCGAGGTGACGAGGCCCGTGACCATCATCAGCAGGTTGCTCAGCAGCGCGGCGAGCAGCGCCGAGCGGTAATACGGCAGGAAGCGGCGCATCGTGCCCCACAGCCAGTGGCTGCCGGGGTCGCGCAGGATGTCCTCGCGCTGGGGGCGCGCGACGGGCTGCGGCGACACCACGAAGGCGACGCCGGTGTATTCGGTCTGCAGCTCGGCCTCGGCGGCCTCGCAGGCGTGGAACTCGGCCCCCGGCATCACCACGTCGTAGCGCGCCCCGCCCTCCCCTGGCGGATGGCGGCGCACGACGATGCAGGCGTCGCCGTTGCGCAGCAGCAGCACGGCGGGCAGCAGCAGCGCGTGGATGTCGGGCAGCTTGCGCTGGATCATGCCCGCGTTGAAGCCGGCCTCGCGCATCACGCGGATGGCCTGGTCGGGCCCGAGCGCGCCCGTCATGGGCAGGCCGGACATCAGCGACGCGGCCGACCGCTCGCGCCCGTGGTGCCGCGTCAGCCAGACGAGCGACTGCAGCAGGGGGTCGTCGCCGCCCCCGGCGTCACCCGCGGCCGAAGCCGCGGCGAGCGCCTGCTCGTCGTTCAGAAAGGGTTCCTGGCGGGCGGACATGGTCGGGGGTCAGGGCGCCTTCGGCTCAGCGATGGGCGAGCGCGAGCGGCTCGAAGGCCGCCTCGAGGTCACGCACGAGCGCCGGCACGTCGAAGAGGCGCGACTGGCGGCCGTGTTCGGCGAGGTAGCGCTTGTGCGAGGCCACGCGCATCGGGTTCTTGCCCAGCTGCACGGCGAGGCGCTCGTAGCTCGCCACGTCGAACGTGACGAGGTCGGGCAGGCCCACGTTGGTCAGCAGGCTGCCGGCCATGCGCGAGATGTACGTGCGGCCCGACAGCGTCAGGATCGGCAGGCCCATCCACAGCGCATCGCTCGCGGTGGTGCCGCCGTTGTACGGGAAGGTGTCGAGGAACAGGTCGGCCAGCTGGAAGCGGGCCAGGTACTCGGGCGGTGCGACACGGGGCGCGAAGATCAGGCGGTCGCGCGCGACGCCGTGGGCGTCGGCCTCGGCCAGCAGGTTCTCGCGGCACCACTCGTTGTCGGCGAGCAGCCACAGCACGCTGTCGTCCACCTGCGCCAGGATGCGCATCCACGTGCGGAACAGCGTGTCGGTGAACTTGAAGTTGTTGTTGAACGAGCAGAAGACGAACTTCCCCTCGGGCAGGCCGTAGTCGGCGCGGGTCGGGGTGGGCCCGATCTCGCGCTTGCGGTCGCTCACCTGGTAGCAGTGCGGCACGTAAAGGGGCTTTTCAGTGCAGTAGGGCTGCAGCTCGGGCGGCATCACGAACGGGTCGGCGATGATCCAGTCCACCCCCGGCAGGCCCGTGGTGCCCGGGAACCCGAGGTAGCTCGCCTGCACCGGCGCCGGGCGCTTGCCCAGGATGGCCGGGCGGGCGCCGTTGGTCAGGCCCTGCAGGTCGATCAGGATGTCGATGCCGCAGTCGGCGATGCGGCGGGCGGCAGTGTCGTCGTCCAGGCCGGCGAGCGGGATGTAGTGGTCCATGGCCGCGCGCAGGCGGGCGCGCAGCGGCGTGCCGTCCTCGCGGCTCCAGCAGAACGCGAACACCTCGAAGCGGCTGCGGTCGTGCAGTTCGAACAGCTCGGCGGTGAGCAGGCCCACCGCGTGCATGCACAGGTCACCCGACAGGTAGCCGATGCGGACGCGGCCGGTGCGGGCGGGCTTGCCCACGTGGTACGGCGTCTCGGCAGGCTTGGGCACACGCTCGTGCACGAAGCGCTGGGCAGCCATCAGCTGCAGGGCCGGGTCGTCGGTGGCGCTCAGCATCGCCAGCGGCGACGTGCCCACCACGAGCTGGTTGATCGTCACCTCGCCCACGGGCTCGTACTGGGGCCACTTGCACTGCTTCTGGCGCACGTGCACGTAGTGCTGGATGACGTCGGACTGGTTCGGCTTCAGGCGCAGGCTGCGCACCAGGAAGGCCTCGGCCTCGTCGTAGCGCCGCTGCGTCTCGAGCAGCCGCGCGGAGTTGTTGATGGCGTGCAGGCGCAGCTCGAAGGCGCCCGGCAGGGTCTCGCGGGTCTCGTCGATGGCCATCCGCCATTCGGTCAGGGCCTCCTCCACCCGGCCCTGCTGCTCCAGCTGGTGGCCCAGGTTGACCCGGGCCTGCAGGAATTCGGGCTTGAAGTCGAGCGCCTGGCGGTAGGCCGCTTCGGCCTCCAGCGGGCGGCGCAGGGCCCCGAGCACGGTGCCCCAGTTGAAGCAGGCGATGTGGCGGTGCGGGGAGTCGGTGGACGCGATCCACTCGGCGTACAGCTGGGCGGACCCCTCGACGAGGCCCCGGCGGTTCAGCTGTTCGGCCCGTTCCAGCAGGTCGCCCAGGCCCATGCCCCCGGACTTGGCCAGGGCGATTTCTCGCTCGAGGTCGGTCGGGGACGTCGCGGCAGCGCTGCCCGCGGTGGGCGGACGGGGGGCGGTGGAGTCGGTCATGGGCCACGCAAAAGGATGAGGCCCCCCGATTGTGGTCAGGCCGTCGGCCTTCCGGTCGGATCAATAAGGGGGCGATTCGCGCACTATTCCGCGGGCCCGGACCGGGCGTCAACCGGCCCCGCCTCCCCCCGGCGGCCGAGGCGTGGCCCCTTCCCCATGGGGCGTGCAGGTTCCGCCGGGGCGTGGCAGGATGTCACGCCGCGCCGCGTGACCCCTGTCACACCCCGCGCCGGGTGCGGCGGCACAATCCCCGAACAACCCCAGGTCGAATTCCCCCAGGAGAGCATTGATGGCCACGAAGAAATCCGGTTCCCACGCGTTCGACGACACCCTGAAGAGCTTCAAGACCGCGTCGGGCAAGACCGGCAAGTTCTTCTCCCTCCCCGAGCTGGCCAAGGTCTACCCCAACGTCGCCAAGCTGCCGATCTCGATCCGGATCGTGCTGGAGTCGGTGTTGCGCAACTGCGACGGCCGCAAGATCACCCCCGAACACGTCGAGCAGCTGGCCAACTGGAACCCCACCGGCGACCGGGTCGACGAGATCCCGTTCGTCGTCGCCCGCGTGGTCCTCCAGGACTTCACCGGCGTGCCGCTGCTGGCCGACCTCGCCTCGATGCGCAACGTGGCCATCGAGCAGGGCAAGAACCCGAAGCGCATCGAGCCGCTGGTGCCCGTCGACCTGGTGGTCGACCACTCGGTGATGGTGGACCACTACGGCACGAAGGACGCCATCGACCTGAACATGAAGCTCGAGTTCCAGCGCAACAACGAGCGCTACGAGTTCATGAAGTGGGGCATGCAGGCCTTCGACACCTTCGGCGTCGTGCCCCCGGGCTTCGGCATCGTCCACCAGGTGAACCTCGAGTACCTGGCCCGCGGCGTCCACGAGCAGAACGGCACCTACTACCCCGACTCCCTGGTGGGCACCGACAGCCACACCACGATGATCAACGGCATCGGCGTGGTGGGCTGGGGCGTGGGCGGCATCGAGGCCGAGGCCGGCATGCTGGGCCAGCCGGTGTACTTCCTGACGCCGGACGTGGTGGGCTTCGAGCTCACCGGCCAGCTGCGCCCGGGTGTCACCGCCACCGACCTCGTGCTCACCGTCACCGAACTGCTGCGCAAGGAGAAGGTGGTGGGCAAGTTCGTCGAGTTCTTCGGCGAAGGCACGGCCAGCCTCTCCCTCCCCGACCGCGCCACCATCGGCAACATGGCCCCCGAGTACGGCGCCACGATGGGCTTCTTCCCCGTCGACGAAAAGACCATCGAGTACTTCGAGGGCACCGGCCGCACGAAGAAGGAGATCGAGGCCTTCGAGGCCTACTTCCGCGCCCAGAAGATGTTCGGCGTGCCGCGTTCGGGCGACATCCACTACTCCAAGGAAGTCTCGCTGGACCTGTCCACCGTGACCCCGTCCCTCGCCGGCCCGAAGCGCCCGCAGGACCGCATCGAACTCGGCAAGATGCGCAAGGAGTTCACCGAACTCTTCTCGAAGCCCACGTCGGCCAACGGCTTCAACCAGCCGGCCGAGAAGCTGCACCAGGCCTACAAGACCAGCGACGGCATCGACATCCGCAACGGCGACATCCTGATCGCCGCGATCACGTCGTGCACCAACACGTCGAACCCCGCCGTGCTGCTGGCCGCGGGCCTGCTCGCGAAGAAGGCCGTCGAACACGGCCTCTCGGTCAAGCCGCACATCAAGACGTCCATCGCCCCGGGCTCGCGCATCGTCACCGAGTACCTCGACAAGACGGGCCTGAGCCCGTTCCTCGACAAGCTGGGCTTCACGCTCGCCGGCTACGGCTGCACCACCTGCATCGGCAACGCGGGCGACCTGGCCGCGCCGCTGAGCCAGGCCATCGTCGACAACGACATGATCTGCGCGGCCGTGCTGTCGGGCAACCGCAACTTCGAGGCGCGCATCCACCCGCTGATCAAGGCCAACTTCCTGGCGTCGCCCCCGCTGGTCGTCGCGTACGCCATCGCCGGCAACGCCAACATCGACCTGATGACCGAGCCGGTCGGCAAGAACAAGGACGGCAAGGACGTCTGGCTGGGTGACATCTGGCCCTCGACCGAAGAGATCCAGAAGCTGATGAAGTTCGCGATGAACGCGAAGGTCTACCGCGAAAACTACGCCCAGGTGGCCGAGAAGCCCGGCAAGCTGTGGGAGAAGATCGACGGCGTGAAGGGCGAGGTGTACTCCTGGCCCAAGAGCACCTACATCGCCAAGCCCCCGTTCTTCGACGGCTTCCACATGGCCCCGGGCCACTCGAAGCTGGGCGTGGAAGGCGCCCGCGCGATGGCGCTGTTCGGCGACTCGATCACCACCGACCACATCTCGCCGGCCGGCTCCATCAAGGAGCAGTCCCCCGCGGGCCAGTGGCTCAAGGACCACGGCGTGCTGAAGGCCGACTTCAACAGCTACGGCTCGCGCCGCGGCAACCACGACGTGATGGTGCGCGGCACCTTCGCCAACGTGCGCATCAAGAACCTGATGATCCCGCCGGCGGCCGACGGCAGCCGCGAGGAAGGTGGCGTCACCCTGTACCAGCCCACCGGCGAGAAGATGTTCATCTACGACGCGGCGATGAAGTACATGGCCGCCAACGTGCCCACCATCGTCTTCGCGGGCGAGGAATACGGCACCGGCTCGTCACGCGACTGGGCCGCCAAGGGCACCCAGTTGCTGGGCATCAAGGCCGTGGTGGCGCGCAGCTACGAGCGCATCCACCGCTCCAACCTGGTGGGCATGGGCGTGCTGCCGCTGCAGTTCAAGGGCACCGACTCGTGGGAATCGCTGGGCATCCGCGGCAACGAGACCTTCGACATCCGCCTCGGCACGGAACTCACGCCGCAGCAGGAAGCCACGCTCGTCATCACCCACCCGGACGGCACCTGCCGCGACGTGAGCCTCACGCTGCGGATCGACACGCCGATCGAGGTGGACTACTACAAGCACGGCGGGATTCTCCCGTTCGTGCTGCGCCAGTTGCTGGCGGCCTGACCTCGGCCCGTCATCCCGGCGAACGCCGGGATCCACCGCCCCCGCAGCGCGCCTGCGGTCAGTGGGCCCCGGCGTCCGCCGGGGTGGCAGCCTCTTGTGGGGTCGGCAGGTACTTGTCCGACGTGATCCCCATCGACACATAGATGCTGGTCACGCCCTCGACGCCGATGTCCGCCGGTGTCACCCACTCCTGCGGCACATACAGCAGCCCGCCCCCCACCGGCACCGGCGCCGTCGGCACCAGCACCGCCAGGTACGGCAGCCCGTTGACCATCACCGGGGTTTTCGTCGACAGCAGGCCCAGCACGGCCGCGCCCCCGGTGCCGCCGAAGTGCAGCCACACCGCGCTCATCGACTTGACGCCGTCGGCCTCTTTCTGCGCGAGCAGGTCGACGAACTTCTTGACGAGGTCGTAGACCGTGCGCACGACCGGGATGCGCTTGAGCACGTTGTTGACGGCCTGCGCCAGCGCACGCCGCGCCCGGCTGCGCACCACCACCCCGAGCCCGAAGATGCCCGCGATCACGATGCCGATGCCGATCAGGTAGCCGGCCAGCTCGGAGCCGGCAGCGCCGATGCCGATGGCCACCAGCACCCGCCCGATCAGGCTGCCCGGGCCGAGCCACTGCACGAGCAGCTGCACGACCCAGACGAAGATCAGCACCGTGGCCGCGAGCGGCAGCGCGGCGAGCAGGCCGGCGAGGAAGGTGCGGGTGAGGTGGCGGACGGCGAAATTCATGGCGCCGAGTCTCTCACGCCAGGATGTCAGGGCAATCCGAACAGCTCCGCGACCGCTTCCCGGTAGGCCGCCTGGCCCACGGCGTTGGTGCTGTGGTGCGACCCGCCCTCCACCAGCACGAAGCGCTTGTTCGGCCCGGGTGCACGGTCGTACAGCGCCCGGCCCAGCTCGGGCTTGATGAGCCGGTCCTCGCTGCCGTGCACCACCAGCACGGGCGCCTTGACCTCGGCGATGCGCCCGGCCGAGTCGAAGCGCTGCGTGATGAACGGTCCCACCGGCAGCCAGCCCCACTCCATCGTGCGGAAGACGTCCGGCACCGACGTGAACGTGCCCTCGAGCATCAGCCCCGAGAGGCCGTCGGCATCCGCCGCCAGCTGCACCGCGATGGCCCCGCCCAGCGAGTGGCCGAAGATGAAGCGTTTCGCCTCGGGCTGCCGGGCGCCCAGCCACTCCCAGGCGGCACGGGCGTCTTCCACGGACCGGACCTCGGACGGCAGCTCGGCCGTGCTTTCACCGAAGCCGCGGTAGTCGATGGCCAGCACCGCGAAGCCCAGCTCGTGCATGCGCCGGATGCGGCCCGAGCTGCTGCGCACGTCCCAGCGGGCGCCGTGGAGGTACAGCAGGCGGGGCGCGGCGGGATCGTCCTGCGGGACCCACAGGCCGTGCAGGCGGACGGGCGTGCCCTCGGCCCGCGACGTGAACTCGATCCACACGTCCTTCATGCCATCGGCCTCGGAGGCGCCCCGGGCCCACGTGCGCTGCCCGGGCTGGAACACCCAGCGGCGCTGCTGCTCGTCGAACGCGCTGCAGCCGGACACGAGGCCCGAGACGGCCAGCAGCCCGGCCAGGACCCAGCGTGCCGCGCGCCCCACCCGCATGGCGCTCAGCCCTTGGCGTGCGACGCGAACGCCGCCTCGTCGAAGCCGACCGTGACACGGCCGTCGGCCCACTCGACCACCGGCCGCTTGATGACACTGGCCTGCTCCGCCATCAGGCGCGCGGCCGACGCCTCGTCGACCACCGCGGCCTTCGTCGCGTCGTCGAGCTTGCGCCACGTGGTGCCCTGGCGGTTGACCAGGCGCTCCCAGCCGACGGCCGTCATCCAGCCGGGCAGTTTCGCCACCGGCACGCCGGCCTTCTTGAAGTCGTGGAAGGAGGCCTCGACGCCGTGGTCGGCCAGCCAGGTGCGGGCCTTCTTGACGGTGTCGCAGTTCGGGATGCCGTAGAGCGTGATCGGGTTCATCGGTGACAGGGATGCAAAAACGCGAAAGGCGCCGCAAGACGGCGCCTCCGCAGTTTACGCAACGCGGGTCACCGCATGTGCGCAGGGGCTTCGCCCACGGCCGAGTTGAACATCTTCAGGTTGTCCTTCGCCGACAGCTTGAACACACCCACGGCCTCGGCCACGCGATTGGCCTGCGAGGCGAGGCTTTCGGCGGACGCGGTGCTCTCCTCCACCAGCGCCGAGTTCTGCTGCGTCATGTGGTCGAGCTGGGTCACGGCGGTGTTGATCTGGCCGATGCCTGAGCTCTGCTCCAGCGAGGCATTGGCGATCGTGCCGACGAGTTCGGTCACGCGGCGCACCTGGGTCACGATGTTCTCGATCGACGATCCGGCGGAGTCCACCAGCTTCGCCCCGGCCTCCACGCGCGTCACGCTGTCGGCGATCAGCGAACGGATCTCCTTGGCCGACTGGGCGCTGCGCTGCGCGAGGCTGCGCACCTCGCTCGCCACCACCGCGAAACCGCGGCCCTGTTCGCCGGCACGCGCGGCTTCCACCGCGGCGTTGAGGGCCAGGATGTTGGTCTGGAAGGCGATGCTGTCGATCACGCCGATGATCTCGGCGATCTGCTTGCTCGACTTCGTGATGCCTTCCATCGTCGCGATCACCTCGCCGACGACCTTGCCACCCGTCTCGGCGGCCTCGCTCGCCGACGCGGCCACCTGCGTGGCCTGGCGCGCGGTCTCGGAGTTGCTGCGCACGGTGGTGTTGATCTCCTCCATCGACGCGGCGGTCTGCTGCAGGTTGCTCGCCTGGCTTTCGGTGCGCGACGACAGGTCGAGCGTGCCGGCGGCGATCTCGGACGTGGCGCGCTGCATCAGCGACAGGCCGTCGCGCACGTCGAGCACTGTGGCACGCATGTTCACGTTCATCTGCGTCAGCGCGCGCATCAGGCCGCCGATCTCGTCGCTGCGGCTGCTGCCCATCTGCTGGCCCAGGTCACCGGCCGCGATCAGGTTGGCGAAGCGCATCGCGCGGCGCAGCGGGTCGACGATGGACGTGGCGAGGTAATAGCCGCCGCCCACGAACGAGCCCACCTGAAGCGCGAGCGCCGCCCAGTACGACCACGACGACGGCGCGCTGCCCTGCGCCCAGAAGAAGCTGGCGACGCCGGCCGCTGCCATGCCGGCCATCGTGCCCCAGATGTGGCCCTTCAGGCCGAACGACTGCCACTTGATGCGGGCCTTGTTCCACGGGTTGAGGCGCATCGGCTTGCCGTGGCGCAGCACCAGCTTCTTGTCCTGGCCGCTGGTCATCTGGTGGTAGACGGGCGCCATCGCGGCGATCTCGGCGGCCGACGGCTTGCTGTGCACCATCAGGCTGCCGGCGAACTGGCCGTTCGCATACAGCGGCGAGATGTTCAGGCGCAGCCAGTAGGCCTCGCCGTTCTTGCGCTGGTTCTTGATCAGTCCCGTCCACGGCTGGCGACCGGCCCGGATCGTCACGACCATGTCCGTCAGCACGGCCATCGGCGTGTCCTTGTGGATCACGCGGGCGGCGGGCGTGCCCTTCAGTTCGTCCCAGGTGTAGCCGCTGGCCTTGAGGTACGACGGGTTCGCGTAGGCGAAGTTGCTGTTCTTGTCGCCAAGCAGCACGAGCAGTTCGCTGTCGTCGGTGGCGTGGTCGTTCTGGACGGTCATGGGGTCGCTCCGGGTGTTTCTTGTTGAACTGGTACGGCGGCGTTCCTGCGCAGACGCAGGACCACGTCAGTTTTTTCGGCGGCCGTGCAGAAATCCTTGAGCGGAACCTTGTCGGTAGTAACCAGAAGTTCGCAGACCGGACCGGCCAAAGTTCCGGCCGGACGGCACAGGTCGGCCGGAATCCACACGTCACGCGTGCCCCCTCCCCGGGAGGCCTGCGTGTCCTACTGAGGGTCGGAGCGGTCCGGCTGCGGCCGGTTGCACTCGGGGTGGGCGCGGAAGCGCGACTGCAGGCACATCCGTGCCTCGCAGAGGGCCTTGCCCACCACGCGGCGGCCGGCACAAAGAGACGACGGCGCCTCCTCGACCACCCGCTCGCGGTGCGGCGGGGGCGGCGGTGCCTCGGCCGCGCGCAGGCGCGGTTCCCGGCCGAGCGGCGTTTCCACCGGCGGGCCGGGCGGCAGGAGCTTCACCTCGGGCAGCACCGGTGTCACCGCCGCGGCGGCGGTGTCGGCAGGTGTCCGGGCCGTGTGCCACGTGCCACCAGCGATGAGGACCAGCGCCAGCGCGGCCGCGGCCCAGGGGCCGGCAAGGCGCACGCGCGACCGGCGGACCGGCTGGGGCGTGGGCACCTGCACCGTGGGCTGCCAGGCACCGGGGCTCGGCGCGGACGGGGGATCGACCGCCAGCACCCGCGGCGTGGACGGTGGGGGCACGACGATGCCATCGAGCGCGTCGCGCAGCTCCTTCACGCTCTGCGGGCGTTCGTCGGGCACCACGGCCAGCATCCAGTCGATGGCGGCCAGCACCGCACGGTCCAGCAGCGGCCAGTCGCCCGCGGGCGACCGGGCCAGCACCGGCATCGCGTCGCGCACCGCCCGCACGGCGGCCGGCGGCGGCATCTGCCCGGTCACGAGGTGGTGCGCCACCGCGCCCAGCGCGTACAGGTCGGTCCACGGTCCCTGGCGCATGCCGGGCACGTCGCCGTACTGCTCCACCGGCGCGAAGCTCGGCTTGAGCACCGCGGTGAGGGTCTGCGTGCGGTCGCCGATCACGCGGCGCGCGGCGCCGAAGTCGAGCAGCACCGGGCGGCCGCCGGGCAGCAGCAGGATGTTGTCGGGCGAGATGTCGCGGTGGTACACGTCGGCCCGGTGCAGCAGGTCGAGCGCGTCGAGCAGCGGGTCGAGGAACGCGCGCAGGCGGGTGGTGTCGAGCGGCCCCTGCGACACGAAGCGCTTGTGGCTGGCCACGTGGCCGTCGTAGTACGGCATCGCCATGTAGGCCGTGCCGTTCGTTTCCCAGAACCGGTGCACCTTCACGAGCGACGGGTGGTCGAACCGCGCGAGCAGCTGCGCCTCGTTGACGAAGGACCGCAGGCCGGCCTCGAAGGTGTCGCGGTGCGACGGCGAGCGCAGCGTGATCCGGCCGTCGGTCCCCCGGCCCGCGAGCACGGTGGGCAGGTACTCCTTCACCGCGACCTGACGCAGCAGCACCTGGTCCACCGCGAGGTAGACGATGCCGAACCCGCCGACCCCCAGCACCCGCTCGACGATGAACTCACCGATGCGCGCGCCGGGTTTCAGCGCGTCGAGGCTGTCGGGGGATGGAGAGGGCGCACCGGGCGCGTCGGAACGGGACATGGGGAGCGGAAGCGGCCCGCCGGGGGCGGGACTGCCAGTATCGGGCCGAACGCCCCGCTTCCCGCCGACACCCCCACTGCCGTCAGGCGTGGGCGTGACTTGCTGCGCAACGTCAGGGCACCGAGACGAGCACCGACGAGGAGGCGACCACCGCGCCCGCCCGGTCCTCGCCCTGGGCCACGAGGCGGTAGAGGCCGGGAGGCACGACCGGCGCCAGGAGTTCCGCGGCGAACCCGGGTGCCTCAGCGAGCACCTCCACGGGACGGCCGCCAAGGGCCCCGCGCAACAGGAACCGCACGCGCTGGATCGGGCTGTCCGGGTCGACGTCGGCCACCGCCGACAGGCGCAGCCCCCGGCCGCGGCGGGCCTCCGCGAGGTTCCACGACGGGCCGGGTTCCACGATGCGCAGCGGCTGCGCCGTCGTGGCGGGCGCCATCGCGATGCGCCAGCCGCCCATCACGCCCCGCTCCTTGGTGTCCGGGCGGGACCATTCGAGCGGAACCGTCACCGCGTGCGTGGCATCGGCGGACAGGTTCACCTCCACCCGCGCCAGCACCGGGACGCCCGGTGACAGCATCAACCCCTCGGCGCCGCGCGCACGCACCGCATCGCCTGCCGGGCCCGTCACGAGGTCGTAGCGCGCGGGGCCGGCCTCGCCACACCCGGCGGGGGCTGCGTGCAGCATCAGCTCGACCTGGGCCACCAGCCGCCGTTTGCGGCCGGCCGCCACGGGTGCGGGATCGCTGCGCAGCAGCGCGGCCACGCGCGGGCCGTCGGGGCAGGCCACCGGTGACAACCGAACCTCGCCGTCGCCCAGGGCGGCCAGCGGCACGCGGTAGGAGACGTCGCCCGCGATCCCGGTGAACGTGGCCGCGGCGGTCCACGGCGCGCCCGGCGAATCCCGGTGCAGGACCGGGTAGCGCCGTCCGGCCCGCAACGACCGCGTGGACAGCACCGCGGCGTCGCCGTCGACGCTCCACCGCGGCCGGTCGGCGAACGGGCGCGCGAGCGGCTCGCCCACGAACAGGCCCTGCCCCGGATGCTGCACCGATTTCCAGTACGCCTCGATCAGCGTCGCGCCCCGCACGTAATGGTCGGCCAGCACCGACACCTTCGGGAACTTCTCGGCGATCGCGAAGGGTTCCTCGACCGTGCCGTAGCTCCCGGTCAGGCCCGCCTTCAGCCATTCGAGCACGGTGGTCTGCTGCGTGGCGCTGCCGAGCACGCCACCCGACGACGTGAGGCTGTCGCCCACCGCGCCGGGGCGGTAGGTGTTCGTCCCGAGGTCGGGAGTGCGCGGCAGGCCCGTGAAGTAGAAGAGCACGCCGGAGCGGTTTGTGAGCGCGTCGCCGCCGCCCTTGCGGTGGTCCACCAGCTCGAAGTGCACGCCGGGGGTGCCGGCCGCCTTCAGGAAATCGGGCCAGCGCAGGCTGCGCACGCGGTCGGAGGTGTGCACCAGGTACCCGTCCCCCGGGGGCCGCGTGCCGTCGGCGCGCACGCCGCGGTCGATCAGCACCCGGGCCTCGGCGAGGGTCTCCGCGCCGAGCATCATCGACGGGCGCACCTGCAGGTCGTCCCACGGGCGTGTGGAGTCGCTGTCGAAGTACGGGGACACCAGCGGCCCGGCGCGGTCGCCGACGGCGCAGCGCCGGTCGTCGTAGCCGAACGCGAACGCGCTCGTGATCGACATCGCGCACGCGCCGGCCACGCGCGACGGATGCACCCACGTCAGCAGCGTGGCCTGCACGCGCGCGGGCAGCTGCGCGTCGAGGCGGGCCTTCAGCGCAGCGAAGTCGGCGGCGGGGACCGTGGTGCCCGACTTCGGCACCGGCAGGCGCACGACGTTGGCCTCGGGAATGCCGCGGGCCTCGCGGTAGTGGCGGGCGATGGCCTCGGAGACCGGATCGCCCTCGCGCACGACGATGCCCAGTTCGTCGGGCTGGATCGACGACCGCGGGACCTGCAGCACGGGACCGCCCCACGCCTGGACCGCCGCGGCCAGCCCGATGACGACCGCGGCGAGGCGCTTCACGGTTCGGCCACCACCACCTCGAGGCCGCGGCGGCGCCAGCCCCCGAGCACCGCCTTCGGTGCCGCGGTGGACACGACCACCGCGGAGGCGTCGGCCAGCGGCGCCACGACGTGCGGCGAGGCCACGCCGATCTTCTCGGACGACGCGAGCACCACCGTCTCGGCGGCCGCGCCCATCAGCGCCCGCTTGATGGCGGCCTCCTCCGCATCGCCCGTGGACAGCCCCGCCTTCTCGTGCACGCCGGTGACCCCGAGGAAGAAGGTGTCGGCATGCACCCGCGCGATGCCTTCCATCGCGATGGCGCCCACGTTGACGACGGAATGGCGGAACAGCCGGCCGCCGATCATCACCACCTCGATGCCCGGGAACGCGGCCAGCTCCACCGCCACCGACGGGCTGTGCGTGACGACCGTGGCCCGCAGCGCGGGCGACAGCGCCCGCGCCATCTGCACGGCGGTGGTGCCGCCGTCGATCAGCACGACCTGCCCCGGCAGCACGAGCTTCGCCGCGGCCCGCCCGATGGCGGCCTTCTCGTCGGTGGCCACCGACTGGCGCCCCGCGAAGTCGGCGAGCGCGGCCGACACCGGCAGCGCGCCGCCGTGCACGCGCTGCAGCAGGCCGTCGGCCGCGAGCTCGCGCAGGTCGCGCCGGATGGTGTCCTCGGACAGGCCCAGCAGGTCGCTCTGGTCCTTCGCGACGATGCGGCCGTCGCGGGCGAGCACGGTCAGCAGGTGGTCCTTGCGTTGGCGGGTCAGCATGGGCGCGAGCTTATCAGGCTGCTCCGCACGATTGCACGTTTCATCTTGTTTTTGCACGACCTTGCACGCATACTGCCGCCCATGGACATCCACCAACGCCTCCGCATCCACGACGTGCGCGTGCTCTCCGACGACTGGTACGTGCTGAAGAAGACCCGCTTCGACTGGCAGCGCCGCGACGGCACCTGGCAGACGATGAACCGCGAGACCTACGACCGCGGCAACGGCGCCGTGCTGCTGCCGTACCACCGCGCGCGCCGCACCGTGATCCTCACGCGGCAGTTCCGCTACCCCGCATACGTCAACGGCCACCACGACCTGCTGATCGAGGCCCCGGCCGGCCTGCTCGACACGCAGTCGCCCGAGGACCGCGTGCGCGCCGAGGTCGAGGAGGAGACGGGATACCGGCTGCACGACGTGCGTCCCGTGTTCGAAGCCTTCATGAGCCCCGGATCGGTCACCGAGAAGCTGCACTTCTTCGTCGGCGAGTACGAGGCGCACATGCGCGTGGGCGACGGCGGCGGCGTGGCGGGCGAAGGCGAGGACATCGAGGTGCTCGAGCTGACGATCGACGAGGCCCTGGCGCAGGTGGCCGACGGCCGCATCCGCGACGGCAAGACCATCATGCTGCTGCAGCACGCGGCCCTCCACCTGTTCGACAAGGAATCCCGATGAGCACGTCCCCGCTGATGATCCTCGTGGCCGGCCCGTACCGCGGCGGCACGGGAGACGACCCCACCCTGATGGCCGCCAACCTGGCCCGGCTGGAGTCCGTGACCCTGTCGCTGTTCCGCGCCGGCCACCTGCCCGTGATCGGCGAGTGGCTCGCCCTGCCCCTGCTGCGTCAGGCCGGCTCGAAGCGGCCTGGGGACGCAGCCTATGAGGAGATCAGCTACCCGGTGGCGCACCGGCTGCTCGCACGCTGCGACGCGGTGCTGCGCCTGCCCGGCGATTCCAAGGGGGCGGACGAGGACGTGCGCCGCGCGCGTGAGCTCCGGCTGCCCGTCTACGCCGCGCTGGACGAGGTCCCCGGGATCGCGGGCTGTTGACCCCGCAGGCGCCGTGCCACACTCGGCGCCCATGAAGACCCTGTTCGAAGCCGCCAGCGCCGTCGAAGCCCACATGGTGCGCGACCTGCTGCGCCAGGAAGGCATCGCGGCGCACATCCACGGGGAACACCTGCAAGGGGCCATGGGCGAACTGCCGGCCGCCGGCCTCGTGCGGCTCGTGGTCGACGAGGCCGACTACCCGCGCGGCCGCGCCGTGATCGACGCGTGGGAGGCCGCGCAGCCGAAGGACATCGCGCCCCGCCCCGCCGCCTCGCGCCCGCGCGTGCTGCTCGGCTTCCTCGCCGGCGTGGCGGTGGGGGCGGCGGTCATGTGGACCTTCTTCCGCTCGGCCGTGTCCGCCGAAGGCATCGACGCCGACCGCGACGGCGTGATGGAGACCCGCTGGTTCTACAGCGCGAGCGGCGCGCCGCTGCGCAGCGAACTCGACCGCAACGGCGACGGCAAGGCCGACCACGTCACCCACTTCGACGGCCACGGCGTGCCCGACGTCGCCGAGTCCGACGACAACTTCGACGGAATCTTCGAGGGGCGCTCGTTCTACCGGAACGGCTTCATCGAGACCACCGAGATGGACAGCGACGGCGACGGCTACTTCGACCTGCGCATCCGGTCGGTGCACGGCGTGGCGGTGTCCGGCGAATACATCGACCCCACCACCGGGCAACCGTTGCGCATCGAGCACTACCGCAACGGCAAGGTCGTGCGCGCCGAGGTCGACACCGACCGCGACGGCCGGCTCGACCAGGAGCAGGAGTACGGCACGCTGGGCGACGTGCGTGCCACGCGGCGGCTGCCCCTGCCCTGACCCCGCATCGGCACGGATCGACTAAGCAACGACGGATTGCTTTCTTCCCCGCGGGGGCGGCGGCCGCCAACATCGCCGGATTCCTTCACTCGAAGACTTCCGGCCATGACCTCCCGCACCCCGCGCCGCACGGCGCTGAAGCAGATCGCCTCGTTCGCCGCCTTGGGGCTCGGCGTGTCCGCCTGCTCGAAGCGGGCCGATCCCGTGGCCCCCGCCGCCATTGCCGGCACCACGGCCAAAGCCGGCGGCATCGTCGAGTTCCTCTACCCCGACAACCCGTCGTTCGACCTGATCTACCTCGCCGAGAAGCTCGGCTACTTCGAGGGCACGTCCACCCGGCCGAAGTACATCGGCAAGGTCGCGGCGCCGCAGATCATCCCGCTCGTGGGCACCGGCGAGATCCACTTCGGTGCGCGCATGGTGCCCCTCGTGATCTCGGCGATCGCGAGCGGCGCGGACATCCAGGTCATCGCCTCCGGCGGCAAGACGCTGCAGGAAGCACCGCACATGAAGTACTTCGTGCGCAAGGACTCCGGCATCCGCACGCCGAAGGACCTCGAGGGCAAGACCATCGGCATCAACAGCTTCGGCGCGTGCGCCGAGTTCGTCACGAAGAAGTACCTGCGGCAGCAGGGCGTCGACGTCGCGAAGATCAACTTCCTCGTGGTGCCCGACAACCAGAACGAACAGGCGGTGTCCACGAAGAACGTCGACCTCGCGATCATCCACCCGCCCCACTCCGGCGGTGCCGAGGCCAACGGCGACCTGCTGCGCCTGTGGAGCGACTACGACCTCGACCAGGGCCTGGGCGGCATGGCGCCGTACAGCGTCAACGGCAAGTTCGCCCGCGAGAACCCGCAGGCGGTGCGCGACGTGGTGACGGCGCTCGCGAAGGCGGCCGACTGGGTCAACGCCAACCCCGACGAATCGCGCCGCTACACCGCCGAGCGCATCGGCATGAAGCTGGAGCACGTCGAGCGCTATGCGTACGTCGAGGACCAGATCGTCACCGAGCCGCCCATCCAGTACTACATCGACATCCTCGAGGCCGAGGGCAAGATCGCCCCGGGCAAGGTGAAGGTGTCGCAGGTCTACACCAACCAGTTCAACGTGCGCGCAAAGGCCTGACGACGATGGGGCTGCCGGTGAAGATCGCCGCGCGCGGCGTGCGCATGGACTTCGACACACGCGACGAGGACGGTCGCGCCGAGTCGGTGGGCGTGCTGAAGGACTTCGACCTCGACGTGCGCGAGGGCGAGTTCCTCTCGATCCTCGGCCCGTCGGGCTGCGGCAAGTCGACGTTCCTGAACCTCCTCGCGGGCCTGGCGCGCCGCACCGGCGGGTCGGTGTCGATCGACGGTGCGCCGGCCGAGGGCATCAACCGCCACCAGGGCGTGGTGTTCCAGGGCTACGCGTTGTTCCCGTGGCGCACGGTGTCGCAGAACATCGAGGTGGGCCTCGAGATCCGCGGCGTGCCGAAGGCCGAGCGCCGGCGAGTCGCGGCCGAGTACATCGAGCTCGTGGGGCTGCAGGGGTTCGCGTCGCGGTACCCGCACGAGCTGTCGGGGGGCATGCGCCAGCGCGTGGCGATCGCGCGGTCGCTCGCGTACAGCCCGGACCTGCTGCTGATGGACGAACCCTTCGCGGCGCTCGACGCGCAGACGCGCGAGATCCTGCAGGGCGAACTGCTCCGCATCTGGGACACGCACAAGAAGACCATCGTGTTCATCACGCACAGCCTCGACGAGGCCATCTACCTGTCCGACCGCATCGCGGTGATGACCCACCGGCCCGGGCGCGTGAAGGAGATCCTCGACGTGCCGCTGCCGCGCCCGCGCGCGCCGGAGGTGCGCCACTCGGACGCGTTCGTGCGGCTGCGCCAGCGGGCGTGGGAGGTGTTGCGCGAAGAGGTGCAGTTCGCCTCGTCGCACGGCCACGTGGCGGTGGCGCCTGCGGTGCAGGCGGCAAGCCCGCTCGCACGCCCCGCCCTCTCGGGGTTCGCGGTATGACGGCGCCGACGCTCCGCCGGCGCGTCCGGCACGTCGCCCAGCGCAGTGCGTGCATCGTGTTGCTGTTCGCCGTGTGGGAAGCCTTGCCGCGCTTGGGGCTCGTCAACCCGGCCTTCCTCAGCCCGCCGTCGGCCGTGGCCGCCACCATCGTGTCGTGGTTCGCCGACGGCACGGTGTGGAAACACCTCGCGGCGAGCCTGCAGCGGTCGTTCGCCGGGCTGTTGATCGCGATGGCGGCGGGCGTGACCACCGGGCTGCTGATGGGCTGGTTCTCGCGCTTCGAAGCCTTCGTCGACCCCGTGCTGCAGCTGATGCGCCAGACCTCGGCGTTCGCGCTGTTCCCGGTGTTCCTGCTGTTCCTCGGCATCGGCGAGGCGTCGAAGATCGCGATCATCTTCTGGGCCTCGTTCTGGCCCGTGCTGCTCAACACGATCAGCGGCGTGAAGCAGGTGGACCGGCTGCTCATCCTGTCGGCGCGGTCGATGGGTGCGTCGCAGACCTTCATCTTCACGAAGGTGGTGCTGCCCGCGGCGCTGCCGGCGATCTTCACCGGCGTGCGGCTGGCCGGGGCCTACTCGATCACGGCGCTCGTGGCCGCGGAGATGATCGGCGCGCACGCAGGCCTCGGCTTCCTCACGCTGAACTCGCAGGAGACCTTCCAGATCCCGAGCATGTACGCGGGCATCCTGCTGCTGGCCGTGCTGGGGCTCGCGCTCAACACGTTGCTTGCGCGCCTCGAGGTGCGGCTGACGGGCTGGCGCAAGGGGCTGCAGCACGATGCGTGACGTGCTGCGGCATCGCAACGCCTTCGCGGTCGCCGGGGTCGCCACGGGCCTGGCCGCGGCGGCGATGGCGGTGGCATCGCTGTCGCCGGTCGCGCCAGCGGCCGGCGATGGCGTCGGTCCGGTGATCGATGCGGCGCGCGCACGAGGCGTGCTGCGGGTGGGCGTGCGGACCTATCCCCGCCCCTCCCCGCCCGGCCACCCGCTGCCACCCGAGCCCGACACGTTCGATGCCGACCTCGCCTCGGTGCTGGGCGAACGGCTGGGCCTGCGCGTGGAACTCGTCGGCCTCGCCCCGGACCTGCGCGAGACCGCGTTGCGCGACGGCCGCGTGGACCTGCTCGTGGCCGGCGCCTCCGCCGAGGCCCCGGGCCGTGCCGCGGTGATGCGGAGCGGGCCGGTGTCTCGGTGGGAGGACCTGCGCGGGCGTGTCGCCTGCGTCGCCGACGGCAGCCCGTATGCGCAGGCGCTGTCGGGCCGGTTCGGTGTGTCGCCCCGCACTTATCCGTCGGCGGTGCATGCGGCCTACGGGTTCATGGCCGGCGAGTGCGCCGCGCTCGTCGAGGACGGTGCGGTGATCGAACGCCTGCTGGGCCAGGAGGCCTGGCGCTTCTACGCGGCCCTGGCGGGCACGCTGCCGGCCGCGTCCGCCGACCCCCTGCCGCTCGCCACCGACGATGCACCGTCATCGCGCTTCGTCGAGGCCACGCGCCGCTGGTGGCGGGCCTCCGGGGGCGAGGCGCAGGCACGCCTGCGCCGCACCGGCGGCATCAACTTCGAGGTGGCGCTGCTGGAGGATGGCAACATCTGCCATTGACGCGCGCAGCGGGGAGCGGCTGCTGCAGCGGGTCTCCGAGATCGACATCGAGGTGCACGAGGCCGAGTTCACGTGCTGGCAGAAGCAGTCGAAGCGCCGCCGACGGTGCCGCGGCTGACGCTGTCCCCGTCGCCCGGGCGCAGCGCCCAGAACGACAGCGACGACACCAGCGTCACGCCGGCAAGCGTCAGGAAGGCGTGGTGCAGCGCGTTCATCACGGCCACCGGATCGGTCTGTGGCAGGCCCGCGAGGTACCACGACGCCACCAGCGAGCCGCAGGCGAGGCCGAAGCTCATCGACATCTGCTGCAGGGTGCTGGCGAAGGTGCTGGCCATCGCGGTGTCCTTCTCGTCGATGTCGGCGTACGCCATCGAGTTCATGCTCGAGAACTGCAGCGAGTTGAAGAGGCCCATCGCGAGGCCCAGGCCCACGATCGCCACGATGGGCGTGCCCGGCCCCACGAGCGCGTAGCCGCCGATGGTGCACGCGATCAGCACGGTGTTGACCACGAGCACCCGGCGGTAGCCGCAGCGGCGCAGCAGCGGCGCCGAGATGACCTTCATGCCCATCGCCGCGGCGGCCGCCGGCATCATCAGCAGGCCCGACTGCCACGCGGGCAGGCCCAGGCCCAGCTGGTAGAGCAGCGGCAGCAGGAACGGCATGCCGCCGATGCCCAGGCGCGTGACGAAGCCACCCAGCACCGACACGCGGAACGTGCGCACCTTCAGCAGCGTCAGGCGCAGCAGCGGGAACGGCACCTGCCGCGCATGCCAGGCGTAGCCCGCGAGCAGCAGCAGCGACGTCGCGAGCAGCGCGCCGCCCGCGCCCAGCCCCAGGCTGTGTTCACCGAACACCTCGAGCAGCCACGACAGCAGCGCGGCGCCGCTGCCGAACAGCAGGAACCCGCGCACGTCGAGCGGCTGTGGGGCCGCGCTGCGGTAGTCGGGCATGTGCCGGTGTGCGAACCACATCGCCACCATGCCCACGGGCACGTTGACGAAGAAGATGTCGCGCCACGACAGCCAGTGCACGATCAGGCCGCCCACCGTGGGGCCGAGCAGCGGCCCGAGCAGCGCGGGGATGATCACGAAGTTCATCGCCCGCAGCAGTTCGCCCTTCGGGAACGTGCGCACGATGGCGATGCGGCCCACCGGCATCATCATCGCGGCCGCGATGCCCTGCGGCACACGCGCGGCGATCAGCATCGTCGAGTTGACGGCCAGGCCGCACAGCACCGACGACACGGTGAACAGGCCCACCGCGAACAGGAAGATGCGGCGCGTGCCGTAGCGCTCGGCGAGCCAGCCGCTGACCGGGATGCACACGGCCAGGCTCAGGATGTAGCTGGTGACGACCGCCTTGAGGCTGAGCGGCGAGACCTGCAGGCTCGCGGCCATGGCCGGGATGCCGGTGTTGACGATCGTCGAGTCGAGCTGCTCCATGAAGAGCGCCGTGGCGACGACCCAGGGCAGGTAACGCTTGGTGGCGGCGGAGTCCATCGGCTGGGCATCGTGGATCGGGTGAGCCGGACACCGTATCAGAACGCGGCTGGCCATGGGTGCGCTCGGCTTCGACCTTCCCATCGGGAAAGGTGCAGCCACAAAGCAAAAAGCCTCCGTCGTTTCCGACGGAGGCTTCGCTTCTTAATTTTGGTGGGCCCTGAGTGACTCGAACACTCGACCTACGGATTAAGAGTCCGCTGCTCTACCAACTGAGCTAAGAGCCCGAAATTTTCTTGCCTGACTTTCTTTCCGGCACCACCGGTGAAGGTGGTGGGTTGTGCGGGGCTCGAACCCACGACCTACGGATTAAAAGTCCGCTGCTCTACCAACTGAGCTAACAACCCGCAAGCCCACGATTATAAGCTGGAATCTTCGCGTTGATCAAGCCTTGTCGGCAAGCCCGCATTGTAGCGCTTCTGCGGCAGAAACCAAGCCGAATGTTGCGGTCACTGTCACGACCGAACCATAACCATGGCAATTGAGGTTCGCGTCGACGTCCTGCCCTTCGATCACGCAGGCCTCGGGCAGGGTCACCGGCTCGCGCGAGAACACACAACGCACGCCGATCTTCCCAGTGCGCGCCGCGCCATGCTGCTTGCGCAGCCGCTGACGCATCGAGGCGAGCAGCGGGTCGTGTGTGGTGGCGGACAGGTCCTCCACCTCGACCGACTGCGGCTTGCGCTTGCCACCGGCCGCACCTACCGTGACGAACGGCGTGCGCGTGGCCAGCGCCCAGCCGGCCATCGCCACCTTCGCGTGGACTTGGTCGCATGCGTCGATGAGCACGTCGATGTCGTGCGTCAGCAGCGCGGGCCAGTTGTCCGGCGACACGAAATCGTCGACGAGATGGATGTGGCAGCCAGGATGGATGTCTTTGAAGCGCTCCTGCAGCGCGAGGCCCTTGGCCTGCCCCACGGTGGCACCGGTCGCCTGCACCTGGCGGTTGATGTTGGACTCCGCCACGTGGTCCAGGTCGATCAGCGTGAGTTCGGCGACGCCGCTGCGAGCGAGCGCCTCGGCGGCCCACGATCCCACGCCGCCCAGCCCTACCACGGCGACGCGCAGCCGGCGAAGCCGCGTGTAGCCGGCATCGCCGTAGAGGCGCCGCAGGCCGCCGAAGCGGCGCTCGAGGTCGGCATCGAGCGCAGTGTCGTTCAACGCAGCGTCGCCAGGCGTTCCTTGGCCGCGACCGCGGCTTCGGACTTCGGGTAGGTCTTCATCAGTTCGTTGAGGGTCGCGCGTGCGCCCTTCACGTCCTTCAGGTCGGCCTGCGAGCTCGCCACCGACAGCAGCGCCTCGGGTGCGCGCGGATGGTCCGGCGCCTTCGAGACGAGCGAGCGGAACGAGGCGATGGCCTCCTTGTAGTCGCGCTTGCCGTACTGGGCATTGCCGAGCCAGAACAGCGCCGACGGCGCATAGCCGCTCGCCGGGTAGCGCCGCTGGAAGGCCGACAGCTGGTTCGCGGCCTCGGCGAAGTCGCCCTTGCGCAGCACGCCCATGGCGTCCTCGAAGAGGCGGGTCTCGTCGGGGTCGGCCTTGAACTCGCGGCCGTCGAGGGACACCGTCTGGGGCTCGAGCTTGCGGATGCGCTCGTCGACACCCTGGCGGATGTCCTTCTGCGCCCGCTGCAGATCACCGACGTCGCGTGCCAGCTGTTCTTCCTGGCCGCGCAGGCGCGCGGTTTCGGCACGGGCCTCGTCGAGCTGGCGATTGAGGTCGAGCAGGCTGCGCTGCAGCTGCTCGATGCGTTCGTTCGACGCCTTGATCTCACCCTGCAGCTGGTCCTTGAGCTGCGAGACCTGCGTGCGCAGGTCGATGATGGCCTTGCGGGCCTCGGTGTCGTCGAACAATGCCGCGCGGGCCGGGCCCGCGAGCAGCATCCCGAAGGAAAGGGCCGCGGCCACGGCCCCGCGTTGGATCAGAGAGGACATGGCCCAGTCTTTCATCCGGTTCCGTGGATCAGCGGCTCACCAGCTCGGCGCGGCGGTTCTTCGCGTACGCGGCTTCGTCGTGGCCGGTGTCGGCCGGACGCTCCTTGCCGAAGCTGACGGCTTCGAGCTGGGCATCGGCGGCGCCGAGCAGCGTCAGCGACTTCAGCACGGCTTGAGCGCGCTTCTGGCCGAGGGCCAGGTTGTACTCGCTGCCGCCGCGTTCGTCGGTGTGGCCTTCGATCACGAGCTTCTTCGCCTTGTTGGCCGTCAGGGTCTTGGCCTGCGACTCGAGCACGCCGCGGTACTCGTCCTTCACGACGTAGCTGTCGTAGTCGAAGTACACGACGCGGCCGGCGGTGCTGTTGGCACCGTCCTTCGTCAGGTCGACGCTGGCGACCGGCGAGTCGGTCACGCCCTTGCCGGCGTTGCCGCTGCCGGCCGTGACGGGGTTGCGCGTCTCGACGGTCGCGGCCTTGTCATCGAGCTTGACGTCCGACGCGCAGCCGGCGGCGAAGATGGAGGCAATGGCGACGAGGGCGGCAAGTTTCGAATTCATCATGATGTAGGTATCTCCAGGGACAGGGAAAGAAGGAGGCAGGTCAACGTCCGAACGGGCCCCACACCGGCTCGCGCACGTCGGCGGTGGTGGAGACCAGCTTGGACTTGACCTTGCCGTCCAGGGTGGTGGTCATCAGCACGTCGCGCCCTTGGGCGCGGCTCGCGTACATGATCAACCGCCCGTTCGGTGCGAAGCTCGGACTTTCGTCGTCGCTCGAATCGGTGAGCGCGCGGGCCGGTGTGCCGCCGGTGAGGTCGGCGAGGTACACGCGGAACGCGCCGCCTTGCCTCGAGATGTAGGCAAGGTAGCGGCCATCGGGGCTGATGGCCGGACTGATGTTGTAGCCGCCGGTGAAGCTCACCCGCTCGGCACCGCCGCCCGACACGGACGTGCGGTAGATCTGCGGGCCGCCTCCGCGGTCGCTGACGAACAGCAGGCTCTTGCCGTCGGGGGTGAACACGGCCTCGGTGTCGATGGACGCGCTGTTGGTGACACGGCGCGGGTTCTCGCCGTTGCGGCCCACGATGTAGACCTGGGACGCACCGTCACGCGTGAGGGTCACGGCGAGCGACTGCCCGTCCGGTGCCCAGGCCGGCGCGCTGTTGGACCCACGGAACGCCGCGATCTCCCGCCGGGCGCCGGTCGCGATCGTCTGCGCCCAGACCACCGCCTTCTGCCGCTCGTGGAACGACACGTAGGCGATCTCCTGCCCGTTCGGGGACCAGGCCGGCGAGATGATCGGGTCCATGCTCGTGATCACGACCTGGCCGTTCTCGCCATCGGAATCGGCGACCCGCAGCGAATGGCTCTTGCCGGACTTGGTCACGTACGCGATCCGGGTGGCGAAGATGCCCTTCTCCCCGGTGATCGTCTCGTAGACGAAGTCGGCGACCCGGTGCGCGCCCTGGCGCAGGTCCCCCGGGGCCACGACGAACGACTGCCCGCCGAGGTCCTTGTTCCGGACGACGTCCCAGAGCTTCGCCCGCACGTCGAACCGCCCGTCGGCGAGCCGCATGACCGAGCCCCCGAGCAACAGGTCGGCCGTCTTCGACTTCCACTCGGCCATGTCCGGCCGCGCCGTCTCGTCGAGGATCGCCACCGTGTCGATCCCGCGGAACACCCCGATCCGCTCGAGGTCGGCCCGGATGATCTCGGACACCGGATGGGGCACCTTGCCCTCGTCCCGAAACTTGGGAATCGCGATGGGGATTTGGGTGGCGCCGACGCCGGAGATTTCGACGCGGAATTGGGCGTGGGCTGGGGGAAGGGCTGCCCCTGCGGAGGCCGCCACGGCAGACAGCAGCAGAGAGCGTCGGTGTAGGAGTGTCATAGACAGCTGGACTGGGCCCCGGCATCGGCCCGGGGCAATCATGCACAATCCCCAATGATAGAGTGAGCCGAACTTTCATGATGCAAAACCCGCCGACTTTGACGGTCGTAATCGTTGCCAAGAACGAAGCCCGCAATATTTCAGAATGTGTAGCCAGCGCGTCATTCGCGAACGAAGTGATCGTGCTCGACTCCGGCAGCACCGATGCCACCGCGCAACTTGCCCGCGAAGCGGGAGCCCGCGTCGTTACAACGGACTGGCCCGGCTATGGCCCGCAAGTGGCCCGGGGCTTTTCGATGGCCACCTGCGACTGGGTGCTGTCCCTTGACGCGGACGAACGCATCACAGCGGACTTAGCACATGAAATAACTGCAGCAATCTCATCGGGCGCTCGGGTGGGCTATCGCATCCCGCGCCTGTCGGAGTTCGTCGGCAAGTTCATCTATCACTCCGGCTGGCGGCCCGACTACACGTTGCGGCTCGGTGTGCGGTCGGTCTCGGGGTTCACCGATCACTTCCTCCATGCGCACATGACCGTGGAGGGCGCGGTTGGCGAGCTGAAAACCCCGCTGGTTCACTTCAGCTACCCGGATCTGCACGACGTCCTGGAAAAGCTCGACCGCTACTCCACCGGCCACGCGAAGGACATGCACGCCCGCGGCAAGACGGCCAGCCTGAAGAAAGCGATTGTCCATGCGGCATTCGCGTTCGTGCGCACGTACGTCCTGCGCCTAGGCTTCCTGGACGGGCAGCGCGGCATGATGCTCGCGATCTACAACGCCGAATACACCTACTACAAGTACCTCAAGCTGATGATGCTCAGCGCGCCTCCGGCACGGCCGGCCATCCCGCGGCCCTGACGGACGCACACGCCTTGGCGACTCCCCCCTCGGAGCCCTGCCGGGACCGGGGATGCTCATCGGATAATGCACGTCGCATGACACACATGTCCGCCCTTTCCCTGGCAACGCGACTCAAGCGCCGGCACTCGGACGTCCGGACCGGCCAGCGCACCTCCGCCCTGCTGCCAGCCGGGCCAAGGGTCGAAGCGCCCACACGGCCTGCCCACCTCACCGAGACACCCCCATGACCGCCAGCATCAGCGGCTTCACCTTCCTCCGCAACGGCGTCAAGCTCGGGTTCCCGTTCGAGGCGTCCGTCCGTTCCCTGCTGCCCCTCGTCGACGAATTCGTCATCGCGGTGGGGGCGGGTGAGGACGCGACCCGCGAGCGGCTGCTGGCCATCGGGGATCCGAAGGTCCGGATCATCGACACGATCTGGAACGAGCGCATGGCCGAGCGGGGGTTCGTCTATGCGCAGCAGAAGATGATCGCGCAGTACGCGTGCACGGGGGACTGGGCGTTCTACCTCGAAGGGGACGAGGTGCTGCACGAGAAGGAGTTGCCGGCCATCCGTGCCTCGGTCGACCGCCATCATGGCGACCCCGAGGTCGAGGCGCTGGTGTTCGACTACCTCCACTTCTACGGTTCGCCGCACTGGCTTGCCGTGAGCCCGGCCTGGTACCGCCGCGAATGCCGGCTGATCCGCAACACCATCCGCAGCTACGCGCCCGACGGGCAGTTCTGGGTGGTGATGGACCGCCACCGGCAGGGCCGCCACCCGAAGGCCGCGCTCGCCCGCGCCCACATCTACCACTACGGCCACGTGCGCCGCACCGAGTACATGCAGGCCAAGCTCGACCAGGTCAGCAAGTACTGGACGACTGGCGCGCCGAAGGTCCACTACGGCAACATCGACGCGCAAGCCCTGAAACCGTTCGAAGGCACCCACCCCGCCCTCATGCAGGCCTGGCTCGACAGCGAAGCCGAACAGCACTTCGCTCCCGATCCGGCCCACGTGCTCACCCGCCGCGAGCGCAAGCACCGCTGGTCGATGAAGCTCGAACGCGCCCTCGGCCTCGACCTGAGCCACAAGCACTACCGACTGGTCCGCCCCGACTGAGACCGCCATGACCTACACCGTCGTCATCCCCGTCCTCAACCAGCTGAAGTTCACGCGCCTGTGCGTGGAGAGCCTGCTGGCCGGAGGCACCCCCGCCGCCAGCGTGCTGGTGATCGACAACGCCAGCACGGACGACACCGCGGCCTGGCTCGCGAACGAAGCGGGCGTGCCGTCCATCACCAACCGCGTCAACCTCGGCTGCGGCGGCGCCTGGGCCCAGGGTTCGTTCCACAGCCAGGCCGATTGGGTCGTGCTGCTGAACAACGACGTGATCGTGCCGCCCCACGGCATGGACGATCTGCTGGCCGCCGCTGAACGCGAGGGCTTCGACGTCGTCAGCCCCGCCCTGCTCGAGGGCGCGCTCGACTACGACTTCCCCACCTACGCGCCCACGTACGTGAGCGAGATGAAGGGCGTCACGCGCACCGGCTGGTTCCACGGCGTCTGCTTCGCCATCAAGCGCTCCGTGTTCGAGACCGTCGGTTACCCCGACACCGACCGCCTGCTCGGCGGCCACGAGGACAAGGAGTACCTCGTGCGCTGCCTGCGCCACGGCGTCCGCGTGGGCACCGTGGGTGCCACGGTGCTGCACCACTTCGGCTCCATCACGCAGAAGGCGATGAAGAAGGAAAGCGGCGTCAAGTCGCTGGGGGACCGTCACCATGCCTACCAGCGCATGGGCATGGGCTGGTGGGCGCGCAAGCGCTTCAAGGCCCAGCAGCGCAAGCAGACCGAGGACTGGTCGCGCGACGAATCGAGCGCGCACGGCATGACCCTGCACATGCTGCGCGAGAACGGCGGCTGGCGCTTCGTCTGACTGCGATGTCGAGCTCCCCCTCGTTCCGTGACTGGCGCCGGTCGCTGAAGGACCGCCTGCCGTACGTGCGGCGCCGGGTCCACGCCAGCCTCGAACGGCGCTACGCCCTGCTCACCGACGCGCTGGGCATGGGCGTCCCCCGCGCCGCCGAGGTCGCCCTGACCGTGGTGCGGCCGGTCCGTCCTGGCGACGCCGATGAGCTGTGCCTGTTCCTCGGCCACCAGGCCACGCCCGCGCTGAAGCCGCACGTCGTCGCCCACGTGACCGCGCTGCTCGACCGGGGCGTGCGGGTGGTGCTGGTGCTCAACACGGACCTGCCGGCCGACGCGCTGCGCATCGACCCGGCCTTCGCCGACCGCCTCGACGGCCTGCTGGTCCGCCAGAACCTCGGCTACGACTTCGCCGGCTGGGCCCACGCCCATGCCGTCGTGTCGCCCCAGCTGCGCGCGCAGCGGCTCTACCTCGTCAACGACAGCATCGTGGGGCCGCTCGACGGCGCCGCCTTCGACCGGCTGCTGGCCCGCGTCCGCTCGAGCCGCGCCGACGTGGTCGGCCTGATCGAGGCCCCCACGCCGCGCCCGCACCTGCAGAGCTTCTTCCTGGCCTTCAACGCACGCGCCCTCGCCGGCGGCCTCGTGCCGTTCTTCCGCGAGGTGCTGTGTTTCGCGGACAAGGGCACCGTGGTGGACGTCTACGAGACGCACCTCACGCAGCGCCTGCGACACGCGGGCTTCGCGTGCGAGGCCGTGTTCCCCACCGCGGACCCGTACGCCGGCTGGGAGCGGCTCGTCGCCGACGGCTTCCCGTACGTGAAGAGCCGCGCCCTCGCGGAGCACCGCCGGCATCCCGCCGTCGCGCGACTCGTCCCCCCTCACCTGCTCGCCGACTGATGGGCATGGACGACATCGTCATCTGGGGCGCCGGCGGGCACGCGAAGGTCGTCGCCGCGTCCATCCGCCGCGCGGGCCGCTTCCGCGTCGCCGGGTTCATCGACGACGTGAACCCGGCCCGCGCGGGCGAACCCTTCTTCGGCGCCACCGTGCTCGGCGACCGCGCCGCCTTCGACGCGCTGCACGCCCGCCGGCCGGTGGCCCTGCACCTCGCCTTCGGGCACTGCGGCGCCCGGCATCGCCTGGGCGCCGAACTCGCCGCCCGGGGCGTCACCTTCCCCGTCCTCGTGGACCCCACGGCGCTGATCGCCGAGGGCGTCACGCTGGGCGACGGCTGCTACGTCGGCCCCGGCGCCGTGCTGAACGCGGATGCCCGCATCGGCCGCCACACCATCCTCAACACCGGCACCGTGGTCGAACACGACTGCCTCATCGGCGACGCCGTCCACCTCGCCCCCCGCGTGTGCCTCGCGGGCCACGTGCAAGTCGGCGACCGCACCTTCGTCGGCGCCGGCACCGTGGTGCGCGACGAGATCCACATCGGACGCGACTGCCTCGTGGGCCTCGGCAGCGTCGTCGTGCGCGACCTGCCGGACGCCGTGCGCGCCTACGGCTGCCCCGCGGCCATCAAGGAAACTCCATGACCAAGAAGTCCACCCTCGACGAGTTCGCGCTGTTCGGCGGCGAACCGGCCTTCGGGCACAAGCTGCACGTGGGCCAGCCCAACATCGGCGACCGCGCGCATTTCCTCGACCGGGTCAACCGCATCTTCGACTCCCGCTGGCTCACGAACAACGGCGAGGCCGTGCAGGAACTGGAACGCCGGCTGGCCGAGCACCTGGGCGTCAAGCACGTGATCGCCGTGTGCAACGCCACGGTGGGCCTCGAGATCGCGATCCGCGCCATGCCGATGGAGGGCGAGGTGATCGTGCCGTCGCTCACGTTCGTCGCCACCGCGCACGCGCTGCAGTGGCAGCAGATCACGCCCGTCTTCTGCGACGTCGACCCCGTCACGCACAACCTCGACCCCGAGCAGGTGCGCCGCCTCGTCACCCCGCGCACCACCGGCATCCTCGGCGTGCACCTGTGGGGCCGCCCCTGCGACGTGGACGCGCTGCAGGCCATCGCGGACGAGCACCGGCTGCACCTGCTGTTCGACGCTGCCCACGCCTTCGGGTGCTCGCACAAGGGCCGCATGGTGGGCAACTTCGGCCGCGCGGAGGTGTTCAGCTTCCACGCGACCAAGTTCTTCAACACCTTCGAGGGCGGGGCCATCACCACCAACGACGACGCCCTCGCCGCGAAGATCCGGCTGATGACCAACTTCGGGTTCGCGGGCTACGACAACGTCGTGCACGTTGGCACGAACGGCAAGATGAACGAGGTGTGTGCCGCGATGGGCCTCACGTCGCTGCAGGCGCTCGACGGTTTCATCGCCACCAACCGCACCAACGCCGACACGTATGCCGAGCGCCTCGCCCGCATCCCCGGCATGAAGCTCTGCCGCTACGACACGACCGAGCGCAACAACTTCCAGTACGTGGTGGTGGAGTACACGCCGCAGCCGGCAGGCCCGAGCCGCGACGACCTGATCCGCCTGCTGTGGGCCGAGAACGTGATGGCGCGCAAGTACTTCTGGCCGGGCTGCCACCGCATGGAGCCCTACCGCACGCTGTTCCCCACCGTGGGCGAACGCCTGCCGCAGACGGAGGCCATCGCCGACCGCCTGATGATCCTGCCCACCGGCACGGGGATGAACACCGCGTCCATCCACGCGCTGTGCGACCTGCTCGAGCTGGCCGTTGCCCAGGGCCCGGCCCTGTCGGCCCGCCTGGGAGCGCTCTGACATGGCCGAGGCCGCGCGGCGTCCCTTCGTCATCCAGGTTGGCCACTTCAACGACGAGATGGGGGGTGTCATCGCGCTGCACCGGCTGTGCCACCTGCTCAACGAAGGCGGGTACGAAGCGTACGTGTGGCCGCCGAAGAAGCCGCGGCACGACCCGGCGCACCCGGTGCGCAGCACGCTGCAGCGCCTGAGCTACTGGCTGCGCGGCAAGGACCGCCGGCTGCGGCGCGCGCCGGGCTTCATCACCCCGATTGGGAAGGAAATGCACATCGCCCGCGGCATCGTCGTGTACCCCGAGATCGTCGACGGCAACCCGCTGCGGGCCGAACGTGTGGTGCGCTGGCTGCTGCACAAGCCCGGCTTCCACACGGGCCGTGCGGTGTACGGCCCGAACGACAAGTTCTTCTTCTTCCAGAACGCCTTCAACGACCCGGCGATCAACCCGCACCCGGACAACCTGCTCAAGACCGTCTTCATCCGCGACGACATCTACCAGCAGACGAACTTCGGGCCGCGGTCGGGCACCTGCTACATCCTGCGCAAGGGCAAGGACCGCCCGATCGTCCACCCGCTCGAGAACTCGGTGCTGGTCGACGACCTGTCCCACCGCGAGTTGGCCGAGGTGTTCAACCGCGTGGAGACGTGCATCTCCTACGACACGTACACGCTGTACTCGGCCTTCGCCGCGCTGTGCGGCTGCGTGTCGGTCGTGGTGCCCGAGGCGGGCAAGACGAAGGAGGAGTGGTACCCCGACGAGCGCGACCGCTACGGCCAGGCCTGGGGTTTCGACGACGTCGAGTGGGCCCGGCGCACGGCCCCGCTGCTGCTGCCGCACCTCAAGGCGCAGGAACGCGAGGCCAACGACAGCGTGCGGGTGTTCGCCGAGAAGTGCCAGGGATACTTCCCCTGACCTCCCCGCCCCTCAGCACTTCGTCTTGCTGAGCACGAAGCGGCGCGGCGAGAACGGCAGCTTCACCGACGCCACCACCTTGTGCTGCCGCTGCGCGTCGAGCTCGCGGGCCAGCCGTTCCAGGTGATCGCGCAGGAAACCGGTGCGCGCCAACGCCTGGAACCACACCTCGCTGCGCGTGCAGGCGGGGCTGTTCCAGGGCTTCTCGCGGCCCGCGAAATGCAGTTGCACCGGATGGGCCAGCGCGTGGCGCACCTCGTCCGCCGCGTAGTTCAGGTCCTCGGCCAGGTCGCTGTCGGTGCGGTACGTGTCGTAGGCGTACGTGCACACCATGCTGTCCGCAGGCAGCGTGCGGATGTGCGGATGGCACACGAGGTTCAGCACGTCCTGTTCGGGCTGCAGCAGGCGTTTCGCATGGTCCTCGGCGTAGCGCAGCATCCTCGCTTCCAGGCCGTCGGCCCGCATGCGCGCCAGGTTCATGACGAAGTAGCCGGCGGCGAACCGCAGCTGGGCTCGTTCCTCCGCGGAAAAGTCCTTCTCGTACAACCCGGCGACCTGGTGCACCCAGGACCCGCGCCGCACCAAGCTGGGCGACGCCGACAGGTAGTCGCCGCCCGCGGGGTCGAACGCGAGGAAGTCGCGCGACACGTCGCCCTGGAACAGCACGTCGACGTCGGTGACGAGCATCGCGTCGTGCTGCGGGAACAGCGACGGGGCGAGGAGCTTGTAGAACATCTCCTTGCTGTAGTGCCCCTTGCAGTCGGTGCGCGCGAAGAGATCGCTCAGCTGGTGCGCCATGTCGACGAACACCAGTTCGACCCGCGCGGGGTGGTTCGCCACCTCGGCCTTCAGCCGGTCCTGGTGGTCCGCGCTGATGCCGGACTGGGCGACGTAGATCAGGTAGTGGTGTGCCGGGTCGGCCTGTTCCGCGAGCGTGCGGAAGGCCACCGCGGCCGGGATGACGTAGTTGTCATCGAAACACGTGAGGATCGGGATCGTGCGGCGGTCCATGGGCGGAATCGACCGATCAGAGCAGCACGATGTCGTAGGCCTCGGGCGACCCCGTGGCCTCCGCCTGCAGCGAGATGGGCTTGCCGATGAAGTCGCTGAGACCCGCCAGGTGCTGGCTCTCCTCGTCGAGCAGCATCTCGACGACGGTGGCCGACGCGATCACCCGGAACTCCTTCGGGTTGAACTGCCGCGCCTCGCGCAGGATCTCTCGCAGGATGTCGTAGCAGACGCTGCGCGCGGTCTTCACCTGGCCCTTGCCGGTGCACACCGGGCACGGCTCGCACAGCATGTGGGCCAGCGACTCGCGCGTGCGCTTGCGGGTCATCTCCACGAGGCCCAGCTGCGTGAACCCGCTCACCGTGATCTTCGTGCGGTCGCGGGCCAGCTGCTTGCGCAGCTCGGAGAGCACCGCGTTCTGGTGCTCCTCCCGGGCCATGTCGATGAAGTCGATGATGATGATGCCGCCCAGGTTGCGCAGGCGCAGCTGCCTCGCGATGGCCTGCGTGGCCTCGAGGTTGGTCTTGAAGATGGTGTCGTCGAAGTTGCGGGCGCCCACGTAGCCGCCCGTGTTGACGTCCACCGTGGTCAGCGCCTCGGTCTGGTCGATGATCAGGTAGCCGCCCGACTTCAGGTCGACGCGCCGCGCGAGCGCACGGGCGACCTCGTCGTCGATGTTGTAGAGGTCGAAGATGGGCCGTTCGCCCTTGTAGTGGGCCAGTTTGCTGACCGAGGTGGGCGTGAACGCCGTGCCGAAGGCCACGAGCTGGTCGTACTGCATGCGCGAGTCGATGCGGATGCTCTGCGTGTTGTCGCTCGCCAGGTCGCGCAGCACACGCTGCACGAGGCTCAGGTCCTGGTGCAGCAGCTCGCCCGGCGGCGTCTTGAAGCTCTTCTCTCGGATCAGTCCCCAGGTCTTGCGCAGGTAGGCGATGTCGTCGGCGAGTTCGTCGTCGGTGGCGTCCTCGGCGTTCGTGCGCAGGATGAAGCCGCCGCCGTTGTACGGCGCCGGGTCCCCCTCGGGCGGCTTGCCCGCCAGGGTGTTCATGCGCGTGCGCAGCTGCTCGCGCAGCTCGTGCGAGCCGATCTTCTGCGAGATGCCGATGTGGTCGTCCTGGGGCAGGAACACGAGCAGCCGGCCCGCGATGCTGATCTGCGTGGACAGCCGCGCGCCCTTCGTGCCGATCGGGTCCTTGATGACCTGCACGGTGAGCGTCTGGCCCTCGAACACGAGGCGTTCGATGGGCGGCGGCGGGGCCGCGCCCGGGCCGTGTTCGGCACGGGGCGAGCCGGTGACGTGCACGTCGGCCACGTGGAGGAAGGCCGCGCGTTCGAGGCCGATGTCGATGAAGGCCGACTGCATGCCGGGCAACACACGCGCCACACGGCCCGCATAGATGTTGCCGACGAGGCCGCGCTCCAGCGTGCGTTCGACGTGGAGTTCCTGGACCGCGCCGTTCTCGACGATGCCGACCCGGGTTTCTTGGGGCGACCAATTGATCAGGATGTCTTGCATGGAGGACGGGAGTCTCTGAGGACCGCGTTTAGGGGAAGCGTACGCCTGCTTGTCGAAGCAGTTCGGCCGTCTCGTACAAAGGCAAACCCATGATAGCGGAGTAGCTGCCCTCGATGCGCGAGATCCAGGTGGCCGCGGCGCTCTGGATCGCGTAGGCGCCGGCCTTGCCGAACGGCTCGCCGCTGTCGACGTACGCGGCGATGCGCGCGGCGTCCACCGGCTCCATGTGCACCTTCGACACGTTCACCGCGACGGCCTCGAATGCCCCATGGCCCACCGCCACCGCGGTGAGCACGCGGTGCGTGCGGCCGGCGAGCATCGTCAGCGTGCGCATGGCATCGGCCGCGTCGGCGGGTTTGCCGAGGATGCGCCGGCCGAGCGCCACCGTGGTGTCGGAACACAGGATGGGCGCGGGCGGCAGCCCCCTCGCCTGCCAGCGTGCGCGGGCGGCGGCGAGCTTGGCGCGGGTGACCCGCTCGACGTAGTGGATCGGGAGTTCGCCCGGCTGTTCGGCCTCCAGCGCCTCGGCGTCCTCCTCGGGGCCGGCCAGCAGCAGTTCGTGCCGCACGCCAATCTGCTCGAGCAGCTGCCGGCGGCGGGGGCTCTGGGACGCGAGGTAGATGAATTCGGTCATCGCAAACGCGCCCTCGGCGCTGTCACTCTCGGTGGTAGGGATGGTTCACGAGCACCGTCCAGGCGCGGTACAGCGCCTCGGCCAGCAGCACGCGGACGAAGGCGTGTGGCAGCGTCAGGTCGGACAACCTCAGGGTTTCGTCGGCGGTGGCCTTCAGCGCGGGGTCGAGGCCGTCGGGGCCGCCGATCAGCAGCGCGACGTCGCGCCCGTCGTGCTGCCAGGCCTCCATGCGGGCGGCCAGTTGCACGGTGGTGAGGCGGGTGCCCCGTTCGTCGAGGATGACCCGGCGAACGCCCTTCGGCAGCGCCGCCTCGAGCCGCGTGGCCTCGGCAGCCATCAGCTGTTCGGCGGTCTTCGAACCCCGGGTCTCGGCCTTCACGGCCTTGAGTTCGAGCCGCATCTCGGGCGGGAAGCGTTTGGCGAAGTCGTCGTAGGCGGTCTCCGCCCACGACGGCTGCCGCTGCCCGACGGCGGCGAGCAGCAGCTTCACGCGCGGCCGGCGGTCTTCTTCGCGGGCGCCTTCTTGGCCGGCGCCTTCTTCGCGGCGGCGGACTTCACGCCCACCGTGCGGGTGACACCGGCCTTCGGCGCGGCAGCCTTCTTCGCCGGCGCCTTCTTGGCAGCCACCTTCTTCGCGGCCGTCTTCTTGACCGGCTCGTTGACCTTCAGCGTGCGCACGGGTGCGGCGGCCGCGGTCTTCTTCGCAGCGACCTTCTTGGCGGCGACCTTCTTCGCGGGTGCGGCCTTCTCGGCGGGGGCCTTCTTGGCCGCCACCTTCTTCGCTGCGGGTTCGGCCTTGGCCGCCGTCTTCTTCGCGGCAGCCTTCTTGGCCGGAGCCTTCTTGGCGGCCGGCGCGGGCTCTTCCGCCTTCACGAGCTTCGTGCTGCGTTCAGACTTGAGCTTGACCGGCTTGTCGCCCCAGATTTCCTCGAGGTGGTAGTACTCGCGGATGGTGGGCTGCATCACGTGGACGACGGCGGAGCCGCAGTCGACGATGATCCATTCGCCATTGACCTCGCCTTCGGTGCGCGGCACCGGGAAGCCTTCGGCCTTGACCGCATCACGCACGCTGGCGGCGAGCGCCTTGGTCTGCCGGTTCGAGGTGCCCGAAGCGACGATCACACGCTCGAAGAGCGGCGAGAGGTGTTCGGTGTCAAAGACGGCGATGTCCTGGGCCTTGACGTCTTCAAGGCCATCGACGATGGCGCGCTGCAGTTTTCGGATGTCCATTCAGCTCCCGTGGGTTCCTCGATAGAGGTGGTGTTGGTCAATATAGCGCGCCACGGCGGCAGGCACCAGCGCATCGACGCGGAGGCCCGCCGCCACGCGGGCGCGGATGTCGGTGGACGAGATGTCCATCATGGGCAGGGCCACGGCCTCGTGGTCCACCTGGGCGACCTCGGGGCTGGCTTCCAGGGAGACCCCCGGGCGGTTGGCCACGGCGAGGGTCACCCGCTCCAGCAGCTTCTGCCAGCCGAGCCAGGTGTGCAGGCCGGTGTACTGGTCCTGCCCGATGATCAGGGTCCATTGTGCCCCGGGCTCGGCCGCCTGCAGTTCGCGGACGGTGTCGTAGGTGTAGCTGGCACCGCTGCGATCGAGTTCGCAGCGGTCGACGACGAACCGGGGTTCGTCCGCGACCGCCAGCTCGACCATCGCGGCGCGGTGCGCGGCCGCGGTCAGCGGACGGGTCTTCTGCCACTGCCGGCCGGCCGGGATCCAGCGCACCTCGTCGAGGTGCAGCTGCTCGAGCGCGGTGCGGGCCAGCGCCACGTGGGCGAGGTGCACCGGATCGAACGAACCGCCGAAGATGCCGATGCGTTTCAAGCGCGGCCCTCGTCCGCCCAGTCGCGGGGACGCAGGAAGTCGGCGTAGAGCCGGGCCTCGGGCGTGCCCGCCTCGGGCGCCCAGTCGTAGCGCCAGGTGACGACCGGCGGCATCGACATGAGAATGGACTCGGTGCGCCCGCCCGACTGCAGGCCGAACAGCGTGCCGCGGTCGAACACGAGGTTGAACTCGACGTAGCGCCCGCGGCGGTAGGTCTGGAAATCACGCTCGCGCTCGCCGTGCGGCAGGGCCTTGCGGCGCTGCAGGATGGGCAGGTAGGCGCCCAGGAAGGCGTCGCCCACGGCGCGCGTCAGGCCGAAGCCGTGGTCGAAGCCGCCTTCGGTGAAGTCGTCGTAGAAGACACCGCCGATGCCGCGCGGCTCGTTGCGGTGCTTCAGGAAGAAGTACTCGTCGCACCAGGCCTTGAAGCGCGGGTACAGCGCGGGGCCGAACGGTGCGAGCGCGTCGCGGTTCACGCGATGGAAGTGCGCGGCGTCCTCCTCGAAGCCGTAGTACGGCGTGAGGTCCATGCCGCCGCCGAACCACACGACCGGGTCGCGCCCGGCGGGCAGCGCCGCGAACATGCGCACGTTCATGTGCACGGTGGGCACGTACGGGTTGCGCGGGTGGAACACCAGCGAGACCCCCATCGCCTCGAACGGCGCCCCCGACAGCTCGGGGCGGTGCGCCGTGGCCGACGGCGGCATCGTGCGGCCGCGCACGTGCGAGAAGTTGCAGCCACCCCGCTCGAGCAGCGCCCCGCCCTCCACGAGCCGCGAGCGGCCGTCGCCTTCCAGCGGGCCGCCGGGGTCGCGGGACCAGGTGTCGGTGAGGAACGTGTCGCCACCTTCGGCCTCGAGGGCCGACACGATGCGGTCCTGGAGGCCGAGCAGGTACTGCCGGACGGGGGTGAAGTCCATGCGGCAGATCAGCGCGGCTTGATGGCGCGGTGGCCGATGTCGCGGCGGTACTGCGCGCCGTCGAACGCGATGCCGTTGAGCACCTCGTAGGCGCGCTGCTGGGCCATCTTGACCGAGTCGCCCAGGGCCGTGACGCACAGCACACGACCACCGGAGGACACGGTGTCCTTGCCCGACGGCGTGGTGCCCGCGTGGAACACCATCGCGTCCGGCGCCTCGGGCGGCAGGCCGGTGATGGCGTCGCCCTTGCGGGGCGTGAGCGGGTAGCCGTGGGCGGCCATCACGACGCCGAGGGCGACCCGGCGGTCCCACTGCAGTTCGACCTGGTCGAGCGTGCCTTCGGTGGCGTGCATGAACACGTCCACGAGGTCGCTCTTGAGGCGCATCATGATCGGCTGCGTCTCGGGGTCGCCCATGCGGGTGTTGAACTCGAGCGTCTTGGGCACGCCCTCGTCGTCGATCATCAGGCCGGCATACAGGAAGCCGGTGAACGGGATGCCGTCGCGGGCCATGCCGGCGATGGTGGGCAGGATGATGTCCTGCATCGCTCGGGCGTGCACGTTGGGCGTGACCACCGGGGCGGGCGAGTACGCGCCCATGCCACCCGTGTTCGGGCCTTCGTCGCCGTCGAGCAGGCGCTTGTGGTCCTGGCTGGTGGCGAGCGGCAGCACGTTCTTGCCGTCGCACAGCACGATGAAGCTGGCTTCCTCGCCGCGCAGGAATTCCTCGATCACGACCCGGGCGCCACCCGCGTTGTGCTGCACGCCGAGCTTGTTGTCGTCGCCCGAGAGCATCCAGTCGACCGCCTCGTGGGCCTCGGCCAGCGTCATCGCGACGACCACGCCCTTGCCCGCCGCCAGGCCGTCGGCCTTGATGACGATGGGGGCGCCGATGCGGTCCACGTACGCGTGCGCGGCCGTCACGTCGGTGAACGTGTCGTACGCCGCGGTGGGGATCGCGTGGCGCTTCATGAAGTCCTTCGCGAACGCCTTCGAGCTCTCGAGCTGCGCGGCGGCGCGCGTGGGGCCGAAGATGCGCAGGCCGCGGGCGCGGAACTCGTCCACCACCCCGGCCGCCAGCGGCGCCTCGGGGCCCACCACCGTCAGGCCGATCTTTTCGGCCTCGGCGTAGTCCGCCAGGGCCTTCACGTCGGTGATGGCGATGTTCTTGAGGTTGGGGTCGAGGGCCGTGCCGCCGTTGCCGGGGGCGACGTGGACCGCCTGCACGCGCGGGGACTGCGCGAGCTTCCAGGCCAGCGCATGTTCGCGGCCTCCCGAGCCGATCACGAGAATTTTCATGGGTTTACCAGTTGGTGGAGCGGCCGGGCTCAGGGGAGCACGGCGTTGTGGAACACGTCCTGCGTGTCGTCGAGGTCCTCGATCATGTCGAGCAGCTTCTGCATGCGCGCGGCGTCCTCGCCTTCGAGCGTGATGGTGTTCTCGGCGCGCATGGTCACTTCGGCCACGCCGGGCACCAGGCCGGCGGCTTCGAGCGCCGCCTTCACCGCCTCGAACCCGGCCGGCGGCGTCAGCACCTCGATGGCGCCGTCGTCGTCGGTGACCACGTCATCGGCGCCAGCCTCCAGCGCCACTTCCATGACCTTGTCTTCGTCCGTGCCCGGGGCGAACACCAGCTGGCCCACGTGCTTGAACTGGAACGCCACCGACCCTTCGGTGCCCATGTTGCCGCCGTACTTGCTGAACACGTGGCGCACCTCGGCGACCGTGCGGACCCGATTGTCCGTCATGCAGTCGATGATGATGGCCGCGCCGCCGATGCCGTAGCCCTCGTAGCGCACTTCCTCGTAGGAGGAGCCTTCCAGGTTGCCGGTGGCCTTGTCAATGTTCTTCTTGACCGTTTCGAGCGGCAGGTTCACCGCCTTGGCCTTTTCGATCGCCAGGCGCAGGCGCGGGTTTTCCTTGGGGTCACCACCGCCATGGCGGGCCGCCACGATGATCTCGCGGATCACGCGCGTCCACAGCTTGCCGCGCTTTTCATCCTGCCGTCCCTTGCGGTGCTGGATGTTGGCCCATTTGGAATGTCCGGCCATGAAGGCTCCTCGTGCGGCGGCCGGGCAGCGGGGATCTCCCGCTGGCGGCCGCTCAGGTGTTCTGGAAAAAAAGGGGGGATCTTGCGAATAGACTGCGATTTTACTTGCCGCAGCCCCACTTCTCCGGAGCACCCCATGGCCGACCCCCTCCTGATCGCGAAACACGGTTCCACCGAGTGCCATCTGCTGCCCCCGCTGGCCAACCGGCACGGGCTGATCACCGGGGCCACCGGCACGGGCAAGACCATCACGCTGCAGACCCTCGCCGAGCAGCTGAGCGGCATCGGCGTGCCGGTTTTCATGGCCGACATCAAGGGCGACCTGACCGGCATCAGCCAGGCCGGCAAGGTGGGTGACAAGCTCGCCGCCGTCCTGAAGGAACGCGGCATCGACACCCCCGTGCCGCTGGCCTGCCCCACCACGCTGTGGGATGTGTTCGGCGAACAGGGCCACCCGGTGCGCGCCACCGTCAGCGACATGGGCCCGCTGCTGCTCGCCCGCATGCTGGCCCTGAACGAGACCCAGGCCGGCGTGCTGAACCTCGTGTTCAAGATCGCCGACGACAACGGCCTGCTGCTGCTCGACCTGAAGGACCTGCGCGCGATGCTGCAGCACGTGGGCGAAAACGCCAGCGCCTTCACCACCGAATACGGCAACGTCAGCGCCGCGAGCGTGGGCGCCATCCAGCGCGGCCTGCTGCAGATCGAGGAACAGGGCGGTGACAAGTTCTTCGGCGAGCCCATGCTCAACATCGCCGACTTCATGCAGACGGTGGACGGCAAGGGCGTGGTCAACGTGCTCGCCGCCGACAAGCTGATGAACGCACCGCGCCTGTACGCCACGTTCCTGCTGTGGATGCTGTCCGAGCTGTTCGAACAGCTGCCCGAGGTGGGCGACCTCGACCAGCCGAAGCTGGCGTTCTTCTTCGACGAGGCCCACCTGCTGTTCAAGGACGCGCCGGCCGCGCTCGTCGAACGCATCGAACTCGTCGTGCGCCTCGTGCGCAGCAAGGGCGTGGGCGTCTACTTCGTGACGCAGAACCCGCTCGACATTCCCGACACCGTGCTGGCCCAGCTCGGCAACCGCGTGCAGCACGCGCTGCGCGCCTTCACCCCCCGCGACCAGAAGGCCGTGAAGTCGGCCGCCAGCACCATGCGCGCCAAACCCGGCCTCGACATCGAGGCGGCCATCACCGAGCTGGCCGTGGGCGAGGCCCTGGTCAGCTTCCTCGACGAGAAGGGCCGCCCGAGCATCACCGAGCGCGTGTTCGTGCTGCCGCCGGGCAGCCAGATCGGCCCCATCACGCCCGAGCAGCGCAAGGCGCTGCTGGCGCGGTCGCTGGTGGCCGGGGTCTACGAGGAGTCGGTGGACCGCGAGTCGGCCTACGAGAAGCTCAAGGGCCGCGCGGACGAAGGCGGGAGCGCCGCGGACGAGGCCGTCAAGCAAGGCGGCATCGGCGGCAAGCCGGCCCCGGCCGAGGCGGACGGCGGTGGCCTGATGGGCGGCCTCAACGACCTGCTGTTCGGCCACACCGGCCCGCGCGGCGCGAAACACGATGGCCTGGCGCAGACCATGGCCAAGTCGGCCATCCGCACGATGGGCACGAGCGTGGGCCGCGAAATCGTGCGAGGGGTGCTGGGCAGCCTCTTCGGCGGCGGCACGACGAAACGCAAGCGCTGACCGTCCCTCGGAAAGAAAAAACGCCCCGGCTTCCACCGGGGCGTTCTCAGTCAGCGGGTGGCGTCGTCAGTCGCGGTCCCGCTTGGAGGTGCCCGAGCGGGCCACACCGAAGCGCGTGCCATTGCCCGGCGGCGCGCAGGTGAAGGTCAGCGCGGCGTTGTCGGCGGCCGCGGTGGCCAGCAGTTCCGACAGCGTGGACACGCCTTCCGACGACTTGTTCGGCACGAAGCGGTCGGTGCTGCGGTTGTGCACCCAGCCCTTCGGCACGCCGGCGATGACCCCCTTGACCACCACCTCGCACTCGACACGCGGGCTCGTGACCTTGCCGCGGGACACGATCAGGTTCAGCCGTGCGCTGACGTCAACCTGCGAGGCGTTCGCCGGCGTCACGGTGACCTGCTGGCCCACGATCGGGTTCATCTCGGAGTTCATCGCCAGCACGAACTGCTCGACCTGCCCCCGCTGCGTGGCGTTCAGCGTGAACACCGCGGCGCTCAGGAACTGCGCCACCGTGCCCGAGGCGCCGGAGTTGTCGTAGCCGAAGCCGCGGATCTGGTCGCCGATGCTCGGCGTGTTCGCGATCTGCGTGTTCTCCGTGAACATGCCCACCTTCTGGTACATGTTGCGCAGGTGCGGGATCTTCATGTCCTCGTCCACGCCGCCGCCCTCGATGGCGAGCGTGCCGTCGGTGCCGAAGCGGTTGGCCACCGCGTTGACCACGTGGCAGCCGTTGCAGGTGGTCAGCGTGTCGGACGTCACCGTGTTGTAGATGTTCTGCCCCTGGGCCTGCGCCGTGGTGAGCGACAGGTCGAGGGCCAGGATCGGGCTCGGCGGGTACGTCAGCTGCAGCGCGTAGTTCGTGAACGTGGCCATGTCGGCGTCCGACAGTTGCGCGGCGTTGCCCAGCAGGCCGGTGAACGCGACGTTGAAGTCCTGGAACGCCTGCTGCTCGAGCGTCTCACCCGTGCTGCGGGACGCGCCGGTGCGGTCGCCGCGCCAGTGCATCGGGCCGTTGCCCTTCAGACCGCGCAGGCTCTGCGTGGTCATCGGGCCCTTCATCGGGTGCAGGTTGGTGTTGCGGCCCAGGCGCGGGATGTTCACGTTGTAGGCGCCCGGGTTCTGCACGCGGCGTTCGTCGGGGTTGCCGAGGTCCCACGCGAGCTGGTCGAGGTCACCGAAGACGTGGCAGCCCGAGCACGACGAATCGCCGCGGCTGGAGGTGAGCGACGCGTCGAAGAGGAACTTGCGGCCCGCGACCACGGAGGCCGGTTCCGGGTTGTTCATCTTCACGTGGGCCTGCTCGGTGAACGTGGACGTGTTGACGACGGACACGCCGTTGTCGCCGCGCGTGGTCACGAAGGCCAGGTTGCGCGCCGGGTCGAGGATCACGCCGGTGGGCAGCCCGCCGGTGAGCGTCACGTGGCTGCTGGCCGACGGCGTGAAGGTGTTGCCTTCGAGTGCGGACGTGCTGAAGCGGCCCAGCTTGTTCGAGCCCATCGCGGCCACGTACAGCGTGGCGCCGTCGGGCGACACGGCCATCTCGAGCGGCGTGGCGAGCGACGCGGCCTTCTCGGCAGCGGTGCCGGTGGCGGCCGCGTAGCTCGTGATGTGCTTGTTCAGGTGGCGCGGCGACGCGGTGGTGCCGTCGACCACCGTGATGCGGCTCTCGACGAAGTGGCCGCGCACGGTGGACGAGCGGGTGCCCGGCCCCTCGAAGCGCGTGAGGTTCAGCGCTTCCTGGTTGCTCACGTACAGCTTGCCCGAGGACGGGTTCACCGCGATGTTGAACAGCGTGGTGCCCACGCCGGTCACGCGCGTGGACGTGACGGTGGGGGTGGTGCCGCTCGTGTCGATGGTGAACACGTCGTAGTCGGGCAGGTTCAGCTTGACCCGCGAGTTCCAGGTGCGCGCGGCGGTGCCTGTCTTCGGGTCCCCGCTGTCCACCCAGTTGCCGGCGGCGTTCTTCTGCACGATCAGGCCGGTCTGGGGCTGCGTGGTGCCGTCGGCGGCAGTGGTGGGCGGCGCCTTGGTGATGCCGCCCTCCCCGATGTCGTCGGTGAGCACCGTGGACTTGTTGCCCGAGTTGAACACCGCGGCGTACACCCGCGTGCCGGCGGCGTTCTTCGCCAGCGCGCGCAGCGTGTCGCCGAACATGTTCAGCACGGTGACCGGCGTGCCGCCGAGCGCGGCGCCCTGCGACGCGGTGTTGTACACCCACACGTCGGCTCGGCCCACACCCGCGGTGGTCAGCTGCGGGTCGAACTTGACGTTCTGGCCGCGGTGCGCGGCGGTGATGAACGCCCACTTGTTGCCGGCGCCCGCGAACACGATGTCGCGCGGCTCGTCGCCGACCAGCAGCGTGTTGACCACACGTGCCGGGGTGGTGGAGACGTCGACGACGCTCACGCTGTCGGACAGGTGGTTGACGACCCACAGCTGGTTGTCGTTCGCGAGCGCGACGGCCACCGGCTCCAGGCCCACGGGGATGGACTCGGTCAGCACCGGCGTGCCCGACGCCGTGTTGTAGACCTCGACGCGGTTGTCCGGCGTGTTGACGACGAACAGGCGCAGCCCGTTGCTGGAGAGCGCCATGGGCCGCACGTGTCCGCTCTCGAAGGTCACGAACTCGCCGATGGTGGGCGGCGTGCCCGGCGTGCCGGGGTTGCCCGGATCACCACCACCGCCGCCCGTGCCGTCCACGGACAGGTTGTTGATGGTGTAGGACTCGGTGGCGCTGTTGGCGCTCACGCGGAAGCGCAGCCGCACGTCGGCCTGGCCCCAGGCCGTGTTGGGCAGCGCGAAGGTGACGCGGGCGCTGGCGGTGTCGCGCGTGGATTCGAGCTGGCTGTAGGACCCGCCGTTCACCGAGAACTCGGCAATGCCGCCCTCGGTGGACTCGAGGCCCACGGTCACGCGGTCGTACGACACGGTGACGCTGGTGTAGTTGGCGGTGCTGATGGCCCCCGACGTGATGGCACCGTCGGTGCTCAGCAGCGCGGCCGTCATCTTCGCGCCGGCACTGCTCGTGGCCACCGTGCCGGCGGACGTGAACGTGCCGAGGCCGCTCGCGAAACTCTGTTGGAAGATGGTGGCGGCGTGGGCCGGCGCGACCAGGGCGCACAAGCCCCATCCCGCGCACGAGACCGAGCCGACGAGCCGCCGGAAGGCGGCTCCTCTGGGGAACTTCATGGTTTGTCTCCTCGTTGTCCAGCAACGTGTGTTTTGTGTGATCGTCCGAAGACGACCGCCATGCGTTGCTGGCTTTGACACGAGGGCAAACCCCGCAATCGCTGGCGCACCAATGCTGCACCAGCGTTCATTTCCGCGGATTGGCGCTTATCCCTAGTGGCGCCACCTACCCAATGACGCGCCCGTGTGCTACGGGATTCGTGAACCACATCACAGCTGGCGGTCGATGACCAGCCGGATGCCGGTGGTGCCCGGAGCCACCGGGGTGGACGCCTCGCTCGTGAGGTCGCCCGGCTGCGGGATCGGCTGGCCGGACTTCGAGATCCGGGCGACGAGGATCACGCCCTTGGCCTTCGAGATGGTGCGGTCCGGCATCATCGCGAGCGAGTCGTCGAGCGTGAACTGCAGCGGCAGGTCGCCGGCGCGCTTGCGCAGCACCGCCAGCGGCGCGCGCGAGCCGTCGTCGGGGCGCGCGATCACGAACAGCACGTCGTCGGGACGCAGCTGGGCCGCGAGCGCGGGCGACAGCGTCACCTCCCCCATCACGCGGCCGTTGCCGGACGCCTGCACCGGCGCCGACGGCGCGGGCGTGTCCTGGGCCGCGGGGGCCTGTTTCACCGCGGGCGCGGGGGCGGCCGAGGCCTGGGCGGGCAGCCCGCCCTCCTGGCGCGCCTGGTCGATGTTGGCCTGCACCTGCTGCGCCTCGGGCGAATCCGGCGGCAGCACGGTCATCAGCACCTGCCACTGGCCGATGGCACCCGCGAAGTCGCCCTTGCGGTACGCCGACATGCCCATCAGCATCAGGCTCATCGGGTGTTTCGGGTCGAGCGCCAGGGCCTTGTGCACGAGTTCCATCGGGCGGCCCTCGATGTTGTCGCCCGTGGCCGCGGCGATCGTGTCGGCTTGCTCCACCAGCAGGTCCGGGTCCTGGTCGACCAGCGCCTTCGCGTGTTCGTAAGCTGCGGCCGCCTCGGGGAAACGCTCCATCTTGCGGTACGACCGGGCCAGCAGCAGCCAGCCTTGCGGGTTGTCGGGGTTCTTGCGCAGCGCCTCGGCGAGGTTGGCCACGGCGGCCAGCACGTTCTCGGGGGCGGCGGGACGGGTGGCCGCGTCGATGGCGGCGGCATTGCCCACCCGGGTGTAGAGGCCGGCCGCACCCAGCGGCACCAGCACGGCCAGCAGCACCGCGGTCCAGCGGCCCGCGGGCGCAGTGGCGGCCGGCTTGTCGGCGCCAGGCGTCACGTCCTGCAGCAGCCGGCGCTGCAGTTCGTCGCGGGCTTCGCCGTAGGTCGCCTCGGTCAGCTGGCCGCGGGCCAGGTCACGCTCCAGTTCCTGCAGCTGGTCGCGGTAGACCTTCGAGTTGAGCTGCGCGACGGTCAGCGTGTCGCGCCGCGTGCCGCGCCACAGCGGCCACAGCAGGCGGACCACGACGAGCAGGGTCAGGACGGCGGCGAGTGACAGGAAGGCGGTCATCGGTCAGTTTTCCGTGGCATCGAGCAAGGCTTTCGCCCGGCGGCGTTCTTCGTCGGAGAGCGGTGTCTCGGCCACCGCGGCGTGGGCCTGCTGGCGTTGCCGCAGGAAGCGGATCAGGAACACGACCCCGCCCAGCAGCAGCAGGAACGGGCCGAACCACAGCACCCAGGTCAGCGGCTTGACCGGCGGGCGGTACAGCACGAAGTCGCCGTAGCGGTTCACGAGGAAGTCGGTGATCTCGGCGTCGGTCTTGCCCTCGTGGATCAGCTTGCGGATCTCGCGGCGGAGGTCGTTCGCGAGGTCGGCCCGCGAGCCGGCGAGCGATTCGTTCTGGCACACGAGGCAGCGGATGTCCTCGGAGATGCGGATCAGCCGCTGCTCCACCACCGGGTCCTCGGCCAGGGGCTTCGCTTCGTTCGCCGAGGCGAAGCTGCAGGCGAGCGACAGCACGAGCATCATCCAGAGCCGTTTCATCGCTGCAGCTCCTGCACGAGCGGACGGATCTTCTTGTCGAGCACCTCGCGCGTCACCGGTCCGATCTGCTTGAAGCGGATCACGCCGGCCTTGTCGACGATGTAGGTCTCGGGCACGCCATAGACACCGTAGTCGATGCCCACGCGGCCGTCGGCGTCCACCGCCGACAGGCCGTACGGGTTGCCGTGCCGCTGCAGCCACAGCGTGGCGTCGCCGGGCTGGTCCTTGTAGTTCAGGCCCACGATGGGCAGCAGCTTCTCGCGCGAGAGCGCCACCAGCACGGGGTGCTCCTCGCGGCAGGCCACGCACCACGAGGCCCACACGTTGAACATCCACACCTGGCCCAGCATGTCCTTCGGGGCGAAACGCTGGTCGCCCTCCAGGCGCGGCAGCTCGAACGCGGGAGCCGGCTTGCCGACGAGCGGCGACGGCACCACGCTCGGGTCGCGGTTGAGCCCCACGGCGAGAAACCCCACGAGGACGATGAAGAGGCCCAGCGGCCAGAGGAAGCGCTTTTTCATGCCGGGGCTCCGTGGACCACCGCGGCGGCCGCGCGGGCCTTGCCGAGCCGGTAGCGGCGGTCGGCGGCGGCCAGCACGCCACCGAGGCCCATCAGCAGGCAGCCGCCCCAGATCCAGTCGACGAACGGTTTGCTGTAGACGCGCAGGCTCCACGCCGCACCGCCGTCGAGCGCCTCGCCGAGCGCGACGTAGCGGTCACCGGTGAGGCCGGCGTCGATCGCGGCTTCGGTCATCGGCATCGACGACGAGAAGTACTTGCGCTTCTCGGGGTGCAGCGAACGCAGCACCTGCCCGTCGCGCGAAAGTTCGACGTCGCCGCGCTGCGCCACGTAGTTGGGGCCCTGCACCTCGCTCACGCCCACGAGGCGGAAGGTGTAGCTGCCGACCGAGACGGTGTCCCCCGGCGCCATGCGCACGTCGCGCTCGGTCTGGTAACTGGACACGAGCGTGGCCCCGACGACGAACACGGCGATGCCGCAGTGCGCGAGGTGCATGCCCCAGAACGAGATGGGCGCCTTCACGGTGCCGCGGCGGGTCTGGTGGACGATGTGCAGCACCGAGCTGACGATGATCCAGGTGGCGAGGAACGCGCCCAGCGCGGCCAGCCACGACCAGCCGCCCATCAGCAGCGGCACGGCGACGGCAGCCACCAGCGCCAGCACGAACGCGGGGGACACCTTGGCCATCACCTCGCGCCAGTCGGCCGCCTTCCAGCGCGCGAGCGGCCCGAGCGGCATCAGCATCAGCAGCGGGATCATCAGCGGTCCGAACACGCTGTTGAAGTACGGCGGACCCACGGAGATCTTGCCGAGGTTCAGCGCGTCGACGATCAGCGGGTACAGCGTGCCCAGGAGCACGCTGCCCGCGGCGGCCATCAGCAGCACGTTGTTGAGCAGCAGCAGCGCCTCGCGCGAGACGACCGCGAAGTGTCCGCCGGTGGTGACCGCACCGGCCCGCCACGCGAACAGGCCGAGCGAGCCGCCCACCACGACACACAGGAAGATCAGGATGAAGACGCCGCGGGTGGGGTCGGTGGCGAACGCGTGCACCGACGTCAGCACCCCCGAGCGCACGAGGAACGTGCCCAGCAGCGACAGCGAGAACGCGCTGATCGCGAGGATGATGGTCCAGTTCTTGAACGTGCCGCGCTTCTCGGTCACGGCCAGCGAGTGGATCAGCGCGGTGCCCACGAGCCAGGGCATGAACGACGCGTTCTCGACCGGGTCCCAGAACCACCAGCCGCCCCAGCCCAGTTCGTAGTACGCCCACCACGAGCCGAGCGCGATGCCGAAGGTGAGGAAGATCCACGCGGCCGTGGTCCAGGGACGCGACCAGCGCGCCCAGGCCGCGTCGAGCCGGCCCGACAGCAACGCCGAGATGGCGAACGCGAAGGCCACCGAGAAGCCCACGTAGCCCATGTAGAGCATGGGCGGGTGGAACACGAGGCCCGGGTCCTGCAGCAGCGGGTTCAGGTCGCGGCCGTCGGCGGCGGCCGGCACGAGGCGCGTGAACGGGTTGGACGTGGCGAGGATGAAGAGCAGGAAGCCGACGGCCAGCAGACCCAGCACGCCGAGCACGCGCGCGACCATGTCGTCGGGCAGCTGGCGCGAGAACGTGGCCACGCCCAGGCCCCAGATGGAGCTCATCAGCACCCACAGCAGCAGCGAGCCCTCGTGGCCGCCCCACACGGCGGCGAAGCGGTAGATGTCGGGCAGCTTCGAGTTCGAGTGCTGGGCCACGTACAGCACCGAGTAGTCGTTCGCCATGAACGACCACGCGAGGCAGCCGAAGGACACCACGGCGAGGACGAACACCAGCTGCGCCGCCGGCCGCGCGAGCGCGACCCAGTCCGCTCGCTGGCGGTGGGCGCCCACGAGCGGGAACGTGCCCTGCACGACGGAGACGAGCAGCGCCAGGATCAGCGCGAAGTGACCGAGTTCTGGAATCATGGTTTCAGCGTCTTCGCGGCCTTCTGGGCCTGGTCCACCGCATGCTGCGCTTCCGGCGGCATGTAGTTCTCGTCGTGTTTGGCGAGCACCTCGTTGGCCACGAACAGACCCTCGGCGTTCAACCGGCCCTGTGCCACCACACCCTTCGCCTCGCGGAACAGGTCCGGCAGGATGCCGGTGTACGTGACCGGCGTCTCCTGCACGGTGTCGGTGACGACGAAGTTCACCGTCAGGTCCTTGCGCTGCACGCTGCCGGCCTTGACCATGCCGCCGATGCGGAAGGTGCGGTCCTTCGGCGCCTCGCCCGCGGCGATCTGCGACGGCGTGAAGAAGAAGACGAGGTTGCTCTGGAAGGCGTTGAGCACGAGCGCGGTGGCGATGCCGAGGCTCGCGACCCCGCCCACGATGAACGCGAGGCGTTTCTGGCGCGGCGTCATGGCATCAGGTCCTGCGGGAGGGCCGCGACCCGCAGCGCCTTGCGGCGGCGCACGCGCAGGAGCGCGGCCTCCGCCACCAGCGCGACCAAGGTCGCGCCGAAGCTGCCCCACACGTAGACGGCGTACCCGCCCATCGCGAAAAACTCACCGAGACTGTGCCACTGCATCTTTCACCCAATCCGCGTGTCGTTCCCGTTCGAGGATGATGCTTCTCACCCTCGACATGGCGGCGGCTGCCGCATACATCCAGCACGCCATCACCATCAGCAGCATGCCCCAGAGCATCAGGCTGGCCATTGACGGAGATCGTGTCACTGATACAGAGGCGCCCTGGTGCAATGTGTTCCACCATTTCACCGAAAAATAGATGATGGGCACGTTCACCACCCCGACCAGCGCGATCACGGCGCCGGCGCGGTCGGCCCGGCGGGGGTCGTCGATGGCGGCCTGCAGGGCGAGGAAGCCCAGGTACAGGAAGAACAGGATCAACGTGGACGTGAGCCGCGCGTCCCACACCCACCAGGCGCCCCACATCGGTTTGCCCCACAGGGCGCCGGTCCAGAGCGACAGCAGCGCGAACAGCGCGCCGGTGGGCGCGATGGCCGAGGCCATCATGCTCGCCAGCCGCACGTTGAAGACGAGCCCCACCGCGGACCAGAACGCCATCACGACGTAGAGGAACATCGCCATCCACGCGGCCGGCACGTGGATGAAGATGATGCGGTAGCCCTCCCCCTGCTGCGCGTCGGTGGGCGCCACGAAGAAGGAGATCCACAGGCCCACCGCCGCGAAGCCGACGGCGAGCACGGTGAACAGCGTCCACAGCTGGGAGGCCAGCGGGTAGAACGCCGCGGGGGACGCGAACCGGAACCAGTTGATCTTGGTGGCGGAGGACATTCGGCTGCCTGAGAACGGTCGTTCGGAAAAATCAGCCTCGGAATGTACTGTGGGAGCGCGCACCCCGAGAGGCCGATTCATCGGGGTTTCAACTTATAACAGTTGCTCCCGCGCCAGCGTGATCGTCTATTCCAACGAGATCCGCAACGCGGCGGTGGTCGCCCAGGGCGCGAAGAAACCGCCCAGCGCGAACATCGCCCCCAGCAGCATCAGGTGGCCGGACGGGTCGATCCCGGCCGCATCCGCCTCCACCGCCCCGGCGCCGAAGATCAGCACCGGCACGTACAGCGGCAGGATCAGCAGCGCGAGCAGCACCCCGCCGCCGCGCACGCCCAGCGTCAACGCCGCACCCACCGACCCGACGAGGCTCAGCACCGGGGTGCCCAGCAGCAGGGACAGGGTCAGCAGGCCCAGCGCCCGGGCGTCGAGGTCGAACTGCAGCCCGAGCACCGGGGCCACCAGCACCAGCGGCAGGCCGGCCAGCAGCCAGTGCGCCAGCGTCTTGGCCAGCGCCGTCACCACGAGCGGCGTGGGCGACAGCACCATCTGCTCCAGGCTGCCGTCGGCATGGTCGCTCGCGAACATGCGCTGCAGCGACAGCACGGCCGCCAGCAGCGCGCCCACCCACAGCACGCCCGGCGCGATGCGCCGCAGCAACGCCGTCTCGGGGCCGATGGCCAGCGGGAACAGGCTCGCGACCATCACGAAGAACACGAGCGACATCAGCACGTCGCTCTTCTGCCGCATCGCGATCTGCAGGTCGCGCCGCAGCACGGCGAAGAACACCCCCAGGTCGCCGCTCACCGGGTCAGCTCCAGCGTGCGGCCGGGGTGGGCGCCGATCTCCACGGGCTGGTGGCTCGTCAGCACGGCCAGGCCGCCGCGGTCGAGGTGGCCGGCGATCAGGGACGACAGCAGCTTGAGCGCGCCGCCGTCGATGGCGACGAAGGGTTCGTCGAGCACCCAGACCGGCGCGGTGCTGAACACCAGCCGGGCGAGCGCCACGCGGCGCTTCTGGCCCTGGGACAGGAAGCGGGTGGGGAGTTCGGCACGGGCGGCCAGGCCCAGTTGGCCGAGGGCGTCGGCCAGTTGCGCGTCGGAGGGATGGAAGCCGGCCAGCTGCGCCAGCAGGCGCAGGTTCTCGCGGGCGCTGAGCATGCCCTGCAGGCCGCTGTCGTGGCCGATGTAGAGGAGCTGGCGACGCCAGGCGTCACCGAGCGTGCGGATGGGGGTGCCGTCCCAGCGGATCTCGCCGGTGGCGGGCGGGGACAGGCCGCACAGCAGGCGCAGCAGGCTCGTCTTGCCGATGCCGTTGGCACCGGCGACGTGGAGCCATGCGCCGCGTTCGAGCGTGCAGTGCACGCCCTTGAAGAGGAGGCGTTCGCCCTTGGCGCAGGCGAGGTCGTGGAAGGTCAGCATGGCGGCCTGGATTCTGCCCCAGGCCGCGGCGAGGGTTTCCCCTCGCCGTCAGGAAATCACTCGCGAGATCACTCGCCGAGGTCGGTCTCGGGTTCGGCGTCGATCGCGTGGTCGTAGTCGTCGAAGGCGGCCGGCACGTGGGCGATCAGCGGCTTGTCGAGCGGGCGGCAGACCCGGCGCTGCAGGCGGTCCAGGCGGTCCGAGCGTTCCATGGCCTGGATCACTTCGGCCGGGTTCAGCATCAGGGCAAAGGGATTCGCGACGAGGTCTTGGGTCTGCATGTGAATTCTCCGGTGAACAGGGGAAGTCGATGCATGAACTGTAGGGACGGGGGCCGTTTCCGATAAGTCGTCCGCCCGCCAAAGGGCCTGTCAGAAGTTCACTGACAAGGGTGTCTTCCTACCCCGGCGGCCAGCGACCCGTGCAAGGCGTCCAGCCGGGTCTGCCGGGCGGGGGTCAGGCCCCCGTCCGCATGCCCTTCACGGCACACCGCGGCGAGGTCCCGGTGGACCGGGTTGGCGGGGTCGTACGGGGGGATGTGGATGTCCTCGATGACGTGCACCGACACCTGGGTGCCGACGATGCGGCGCTCCACGTCCCGGCGCACGGCGGTCGTGCTCAGGAAGGCGCAGACGTAGAACGCCTCGGCCTCGTCGTGGAACGCGATCGAGATCAGCTTCTCCTGCAGCACGGTGGGCCGCAGCGCCCCGGCCAGCCGCGACGGGCCGACCACGGCGCAGCAGAACGTGCGCGAGATGTACTTCCAGGCCACCTTGTACGGCGCGAAGGTGTAGTCGCCCACCCGCAGCAGCGCGTAGAAGCCCTCGGCGACGCTGGCCTTGTCCATGCCGGTGAGGCTCGGGCGCACGCGCAGCAGGGCCTCGTGGCGGGCCAGGTAGGCGAGCGTCCGGGGGGCCGTGCCGCCCAGCGTCTCCGGCGGTACCGGGCGCATCTTCGTCTCGGCGGTGTGGGGCACGACGATGGCGTTGCCAGGGGGGCGTTCGACGGTCCACGGGCCCAGGTCCCGGCCCTTCGCGAACGGGTACAGCCATTCGGGCTCGAGCTGCACCTCGACACGCTCGACCTTCACCTTGGCCCGGTCGGTGTCGTTCTCGACGCGCAGCAGCGGCCCCTCCCCGTCCAGCACGCGCAGGTAGAACACCGCGTTGGCACCGCCGGTGAAGACGCCGGTGCGGGCGCGGTAGGTGCGGACGTTCACGGCGGCGGGGGCCGCGGCCTCGCCCTCGGCGTACAGCGCCCAGTTGGATGTCGGGTCGTCCGGTGCCGACGGCACGGCCCGCAGCACCTCGAAGGCACCGCCGGGGACGAAACGCCGGTAGGGCACGGGGTACGTCGCGGGCTCGCCGCCCAGCGCGCAGAACAGCGCCGCGGTGCGGTTCTTCGCGTCACCGAAGGCGGCGTAGGCGGAGAAGTCGGTCACCCCGTCGACCCGCAGGTGGATGCCGCTGTCTCCCAGCCGGAAGCGGCGGAAGCCCTTCGCGTTCTTGCGCGACTGGAACAGCCCCTGCGGCAGCAGCAGGCCCACGCGCGTGCCGGCCCGGCCGAAACGCAGGCATGCGGCAAACGTGGCCAGCACGCTCAGGTCTTCCTTGGCGAAGGCCCGGTCGCGCCCGACCCTCGCGAACAGGCCCAGCGGCGGCCACGACGGCAGGATCAGTGCCTTGTAGGCGGGGTCCAGGTTCTCCCAGTTGACCCAGGGCGGGTTGCCGACGATGAGCTCGAAGCCGCCCATCGATTCGAGGCGGGCCGCGCCGTCCAGGGCGTCCCGCAGCACGCCCTGCGTCAGCGGCGGCTGCTCCGCCAGCCAGTCCCGCAGCGGGCGGTCCACCGGCTGCCAGGCCTCGCCGTCGAAGGCTTCCCGCACCTCCGCGGTGTGGGCCAGGGCGGCCGGCGTGACGCGGTCGGCCGGCAGCGCCAGCTTGAGGTGGCCGGGCACCAGCGTGCGTCCACCCGCGGGCTGGTCGGTGCCGAGTGCAGCCGCGATGGCCGCCTCGTCGACGAACACCGAATCGGCCCACACGACGTTGTGCGGTGCGGCCTCGCCGCCCAGCTCGCCGACGATGGCCGCGTGCAGCGCGCGGGCGATCGCCCACGAACCCAGGTTCTTCTCCACGCCGAACACCTGCCGGGCGAAGGTGTGCCCGAGGTGCGCGTGGGGCAGCCCCCGCGCCAGCAGCGCCGAGAAGAAGGCCCCGAGCCCGCAGTTGGGCTCGACCAGGCGGACGTCCGGAGACTCGAAGATCCGGTCCGCCGCCACGCCGTCGAGCACGTGCGCGCAGAGGTCCGGCGGGCTGAGGTACGCGCCCAGCGTGTGCCGGATCGCCTTCGGGAGCAGCGCGTGGTACAGCGTGCGGAACGGGTCGCCGGCGAGCAGCGCGAGGCGCTCGCCGGCCGTCAGCGTGGCGAGGTGGCGGGACAACGCCGAGGCGGGCTCGGTGGTGTCGGGGGACGGTGCATCGCGCCATGCTTCAAACAACCCGGCCGCCTCGCTGGCCGCCAGCCGGCCGCCGCACGCCACCACCAGCTCGCGCGCGACGAACACCAGCGCGCACTCCACGCCGAAGAGGTAGACGTACGGGTCAGGAAGCCCGTCGAGCGCGACGGCCTTCTTGCGGCCGAGCGGCCCGTTCGCGGCGATCCAGAGCGTTCGCCACAGCACGAACGCCGGCGACGGCGCCGCGGCTTCCTGGCGCGACACCGCCGCGGCGAGCCGGGTCAGGTCGTCGAACACCCGCTCAGGTGCGCTCGCGCACCGGGAACAGCCGCTCGAAGTTCTCGCTGGTGGCCTGGGCGATGGCCTCGACCGGAACGCCCTTCAGCTCGGCGATCTGCTTCGCCACGAAGGGCACGTACGACGGGTTGTTGGTCTTGCCGCGGTACGGCACCGGGGCGAGGTACGGGCTGTCGGTCTCGATCAGGCAGCGGTCGAGGGGCACGAACGCGGCCACCTCGCGCAGGTCGGCGGCGTTCTTGAAGGTCAGGATGCCGGAGAACGAGATCATGAAGCCGAGGTCCAGCGCGGCGCGGGCCACGTCCATGGTCTCGGTGAAGCAGTGGAAGACACCGCTCTCGGCGCCCTCCTCCTTCAGCAGCCGCACCGTGTCGTCGGAGCTGCTGCGGGTGTGGATGACGAGCGGCAGCTTCGTCTGCTTCGACGCCCGGATGTGCACGCGGAAGCGTTCGCGCTGCCATTCCATGTCGGCCACCGAGCGGCCGTTCAGGCGGTAGTAGTCGAGGCCGGTCTCGCCGATGGCCACCACGCGCGGACGCGCGGCCAGTTCGACCAGCGTGGCCACGTCGGGCTCGCGCACGTCCTCGTTGTCGGGGTGCACGCCCACCGAGGACCAGAAATTGTCGTGTTCGACCGCCAGGCCGTGCACCTCGTCGAACTCCTCGAGCGTCGTGCAGATGCACAGCGCGCGGTCGACCGAGGCCTCGGCCATGGCGGCACGGATCTCGGGCAGCTTCGCCTTCAGTTCGGGAAAGGCGAGGTGGCAGTGGGAATCGACGAACATGGCGGGAACAACCGGGCGCGACGGCGCCCTGGCTCAGATGGTCTGCGTGGGCTTGGACGATGCGATGGACGTGCCGAGCACTTCCTCGATCTTCACGCGCAGCAGGCGCGTCTTCTCGTCGCTCGGGAAACGCACGCCCACGCCCTGCGTGCGGCCGCCGGACGCATTGGCCGGCGTGATCCAGGCGACCTTGCCGGCCACCGGGTAGCGCTGCGGGTCGTCGGGGAGGGACAGCAGCAGGTAGATGTCCTCGCCGAGCTTGTACTCGCGCGTGGTGGGCACGAACAGCCCGCCGTCGGTGAACACGGGGATGTACGCCGCGTACAGAGCACCCTTCTCGCGGAAGACGAGCTGGATGACGCTGGGCCGGGGCGCGTTGGCCGCGGCGAGCGTGCTGCCCAGCGGGCGGGGGGTGGCGGTAGGTTCGCTCATGAACGGGAGTGTAGCGAAGGCGCGGGAGGCTTGCTCCCGCGGGTCCGCGGCATTAATTCGCGCGCGGTGCGAGGGCGGTGCGGGCCTGCAGCACCAGCGACTCGACCATCAGGGGCCCGCTCCACGGGTGTTCCGCGTGGCGCAGCGTGGTGCCGAGTTCCTTCGACCAGGCGTTCAGCGCCGCCACGGCGGCCGGCTTCTGCGGCAACGCGGCCGGCGGGAAGTACCGCGGGGGCGCGCCACAGGCGACACACAGCGCGTCGTGGCAGAGCTTGTGCAGCGCGTCGAGCAGGCGCGGCAGCGGCCACGTGGCGAGGTTGCCGGCGTCGCCTGCGGCCACCTGGCGCGGCAGGCGCGTCCAGGCGACGGCGTCGAGCCCGTCCTTCGACCAGGCGAGCGCCTCCAGCGGCTGGCCCCCGGCCGCGGCGAGCAGCACGTCGGGCTGGGCCACCTGGTGGTCGGCGAGCCACCGGCGGGCGACCTCCGGGTCGGGCAGCGCGAGCGGCACGGCCTGGCAGCGGCTGCGGATGGTGGGCAGCAGGTCCTGCGGCGCGCCGCAGCTGAGGATGAAGCGGGCCTCGCCCGGCGGTTCCTCGAGCGTCTTCAGCAGCGTGTTGCCCGAGATCATGTTCATGCGCTCGGCCGGGTGGACCAGCACGACCTTGCCCCGCCCGCGCGCCGACGTGGTCTGCGCGAACAGCACGGCCGCGCGGATGGCCTCGACCTTCAGCTCCTTGCTGGGCTTGGCCTTCGAGGCCTTGTCGGACGCGGTGTCCTCGTTCGTCCAGCCCAGCGCCTCGGCGAGGGCCTCGGGCAGCAGCACCAGCAGGTCGGGGTGCGAACGCGCCTGCACGAGGTGGCAGCTGGCGCAGCGGCCGCAGCCGTGCCCGCCCGTCAGGTTCTCGCAGAGCCAGCTCTGCGCGAGCGACAGCGCCAGTTCGAACTGGCCGATGCCCTGCGGCCCGTGCACGAGCAGCGCATGGCCCTTCTGGGTGCGCAGCGCCTCGGCGAGGGGCCCGGCAAGCCAGGGCAGCGGCAGGTGGCCTTCGGCGTCTACCATCCGCGCGCCTCCAGGCCGGCGACCAGCTGGGCCCACACGGCCTCCCGGGTCAGCGAGGCGTCCAGCTGCAGGAAACGGCCGGGGTCCTGCTCGCGGCGGGCCTCGTAGCCGGCGCGCACGCGCTCGAAGAAATGGGTGTCCTGGCTCTCGAACCGGTCGGGCGACCGCGCGGCGGCCCGGCGTTCGGCGGCGACCGCGGCGGGCAGGTCGAACCAGACGGTCAGCGCGGGCTGCAGGCCTTCCTGCACCCAGCCTTCCAGCGTGGCGAGCACGTGGGGGTCGAAACCGCGGCCACCGCCCTGGTAGGCGAAGGTGGCGTCGGTGAACCGGTCGCACAGCACCACGTGGCCGGCCTCGAGCGCCGGGCGGATGACCTGGCGCAGGTGGTCGCGGCGGGCGGCGAAGACCAGCAGCGCCTCGGTGAGCGCATCCATGCCGGTGTGCAGCACCTGCTCGCGCAGGCGTTCGGCGAGGTCGGTGCCGCCCGGCTCGCGGGTCAGCACGACCTCGTGGCCCGCGGCGCGCCAGCGGGCCGCGAGCGCGTCGATGTGCGTGGACTTGCCCGCACCGTCGATGCCTTCGAAGCTGATGAATCGTCCGCCCACGGTGGTCTCCGGTTCAGCGCTGGTACTGGTTGACCGCGCGGTTGTGGTCGGCGAGGTTGTCGCTGAAATGGCTCGCGCCATTGCCCTTCGCGACGAAGTAGAGCGCCCTGGTGGCATCGGGCCGCACCGCCGCCAGCAGCGACGCCTTGCCGGGCATCGAGATGGGGGTGGGCGGCAGGCCGGCGCGCAGGTACGTGTTGTACGGGCCGTCGGCGAGCAGGTCGCGCTTGCGCAGGTTGCCGTCGAAGGTTTCGCCCAGGCCGTAGATGATGGTGGGGTCGGTCTGCAGCGGCATGCCGATGCGCAGGCGGTTGACGAACACGCCGGCGACGAGGCCGCGCTCGGACGCCGCCCCGGTTTCCTTCTCGACGATGGACGCGAGCGTGAGCGCGTCGTCGAGCGACTTCAGCGGCGTGTCGGGCGCGCGTTCGGCCCAGGCGGCCTCGAGCTGCCGCTGCATCGCGCGGTGGGCGCGCTTGAGCACGGCCACGTCGCTCGCGCCCTTGCTGAAAGCGTAGGTGTCGGGGAAGAAGCGGCCCTCGGCCCGCTGGCCGGCCGGCGCGCCGATGGCGGCCATCAGGTCGGCCTCGGTCATCGCGGCCGTGGTCTGCTTCAGGTCGGGCGCCTTCGCGAGTTCGGCGCGGAACTGGCGGAAGGTCCAGCCGTCGATCAGGCGCACGGTGGCGAGCACCTCGTCGCCGCGCACCATCTTGTCGAGCAGGGAACGCGGCGTGACGCCCTGCCCGACCTGGTAGCTGCCCGCCCGGATCTTGCGCGCCTGGCCCGACCAGCGGAACCATTCGTACAGCAGGAACGAGTTCGACCGCACGCCGGCCTGGGCCAACAGGTTGGCCACCTCGCGGGGCGACGTGCCGGGTTCGATCGAGACCTCGATGGAGTCGGCCGCGAGCGACAGCGGTGCCTGCAGCCACCACACGGCCGCGCCCCCTGCCGCGAGAGCGGCGAACACGATCAGCAACAGGCAGCGGCGCAGAAACTTCACGGGCGGGAACGAGTGGGAGACCCCAGGCACGAGACGAGGTCGGGGCCGTGATCATAATCGCCACATGACCAGCCACTACACCCTCGACGGCGCAGCGCCCCTCGCCCACCTCGGCCTGATCCGCGCCGCCGGCGCCGACGCGGCCACCTTCCTGCACGGCCAGCTCACGAGCGACGTCGCCCTGCTCGACACGGCGCGCGCCCGCCTCGCCGGCTACTGCTCGGCCAAGGGCCGCCTGCTCGCGAGCTTCATCGCCTGGAAGACGTCGCCCGAGGAGGTGCAGCTGCTGTGCAGCGCCGACGTGCTGCCCGCCACGCTCAAGCGTCTGTCGATGTTCGTGCTGCGCGCGAAGTGCAAGCTGACCGACGCCACCGCCGAACTGCAACGCGTGGGCGTCGCCGGCCCGTCGGCCACCGCCTGGCTCGGCGACGCCGCACCCGCCGCAGTGTGGGGCCGCACGGAACGCGATGGCGCCACCCTCGTGCGCCTGCCCGACGTGGCCGGCGCCGCCCGCTACCTGTGGGTGGCCCCGGCCGGCGCCGCCGCGCCCGCCCTGCCCGCCCTCGATCCGGCGGCCTGGCGCTGGGGCGAGGTGCAGAGCGGCATCGCGTCCATCGAATCGGCCACGGTCGACCAGTTCGTGCCGCAGATGCTGAACTACGAGCTGCTGGGCGGCGTCGACTTCAAGAAGGGCTGCTACCCCGGCCAGGAGATCGTCGCCCGCAGCCAGTACCGCGGCACGATCAAGCGGCGCACGTACCTGTTCGCGGGCGCCGAAGCGGCAACCCCGGGCCAGGAGATCTTCCACAGCGCCGACCCCGGCCAGCCGGCGGGCATGGTGGTCAACGCGGCCACGCTGCCCGGCGAGGGTGGCGGCAGCAGCATGCTCGCGGAGATGAAGCTTGCGGCCATGGGCGACGGGACGCTGCACCTCGGCCGCGCCGACGGGCCGCTGCTCGCCGCCACGCCGATGCCGTACGAGGTCACCACCGAGGCGGCCGATTGAACGCCATGTCCAAGGCATTGAAGGCCCTTCAGGCACACGCCCCGCGGCAGGCGATCGAATCGCTGAGCGACGCCGAGCTGAATGGCGCGGTGGCGCAGGTCCTGAAGGCCACGTGGCGGCTGGACCAGATCGACGGCATCGCGGTCTGCCGGTCGCCGGCCGAGGACGGCCCGGTGTTCGCGCCCACGCAGGACTGGTCCACCGCCGGTCCGCTGATCGAGGCACAACGCATCTCCGTGATCCCGCACCCGACCGTCTGGGAAGCGCGGCGCCGGGGCGGACGCAGCGCAGGCACGATGAACGGTCCCACGCCGCTCGTCGCCGCGATGCGGGCCCTCGTGAAGTCCGAAGTGGGCGAATGGATCGTGCTGGCCCCGGCCGGCGGCGACACGCCCGGGGCGTGACACCACGCCATCTGAGGCGTTGTTCACGGTCCGTGCCGCCAGTCATCCGATTGCCCCAATAGTTCACACCGCCCGCCGCCTGCCATGACCGCCGCCCGCGAGTTGTTCATCTACTATCGAGCGAGGACTGCGGACGCCATCGCGGTGCAGTCCGAGGTGCTGGCGCTCCAGCGACGCCTGAGGGCCCTGCAACCGGGGCTCGAGGCCCGCCTGCTGCGCCGACCTGAACCGGCAGATGATTGGCAGACCTGGATGGAAACCTACGCATTGCCCGGACACCCCGACGGGGTTTCCGAGGCGCTCGAACAGACGATCGAACGGCTCGCGGCCGGCGAGCTCTCGCGGTGGTGCACCGCTCGCCATGTGGAGGTGTTCGTGTCATGTGCCTGCTGACCGTCGCCATCGACCAGTCGCGCCGCTTCCCGCTCGTGGTTGCCGGCAACCGCGATGAGTTCTTCAACCGCCCCGCCGCCCGCCTCGCCTGGTGGTCGCCGGGCGACGGCCTGCCCGACATCCTCGGCGGGCGGGACCTCGAGGCCGGCGGCACCTGGCTCGGCCTCACGGCCCAGGGCCGCCTCGCGATGGTGACCAACGTGCGCGCGGCCACGGCGCCGCGCGATCCGAAGGCCCCGTCGCGCGGCGAGATCGTGCAGCGCTGGCTCGCGGGCGACGCCTCCACCGATCGCTTCTGGATGCGCACCGCCCTCAGCGGCTACAACGGCTTCAACCTGATCGCCGCCGATTTCCAGCGGGGTGACTGCTTCTACGCGTCGAACCAGCGTCCGAACCCCGAGCGGCTCGAACGCGGCCTGTACGGGCTCTCGAACGGCTCGCTCGACTCGCCGTGGCCGAAGGTGGAAGCACTCAAGGAGGCGACCCGCGAGGCGCTCGACTCGTGCGACACGGTCGATGCCCTGGCGGCCCGCCTGTTCGACGCGCTGGCCGACAAGACGCCGGCCGAGGACGATGAACTGCCGAGCACCGGCGTGTCACGCGACTGGGAGAAGGTGCTGTCGTCGGCGTTCATCCGCACGGCCGACGGCACCTACGGCACCCGCTGCTCCACGCTCCTGATCACCGAACGCGTGAACAAGCGCCTCGTCACGCACGTGCTGGAACGCACCTTCAGCCCCACGGGGGGCATGGCGCTGCTGCGCCGCTCCACCGTGAAGGACTGGCCGCCCCGCTACACCGAGGCCCCGCCGCCCGAAGTGAGCCAGCAGGAAGTGGTGCTCGAGAGCACCGAGACGCAGGCGCCGAACCACCCGGTGCGGCGCACCCGCGTGCGCACGCTGCTCAAGCCCGAGCCGTCGCGGCGCAAGCGCGCCGCGGCCTGATCCGCTCAGTTCAGAGCACGCACACCATCTCGACGTGGGGGATGCCCACCTCGTCGAACACCGAACCGCGCGGCACGAACCCCGAACGCACGTAGAACGGCGAGGCCGAGACCTGCGCGTGCAGCACCGCCTCGCGGTAGCCGCGCTCGCGGGCCGTCTTCATCAGCGCGTCCAGCACGGCCTTGCCCACGCGGCTGCCGCGCATCGACTGCGAGACGGCCATGCGGCCGATCTTCGCGACCCCCGGCACGTGCTCCAGCAGGCGGCCCGTGGCGAGCGGCGCGCCGAAGTGGTTGTAGGCCACCGCGTGCACGCAGCCCGCATCGGCCTCGTCCCATTCCATGTCGGCGGGAATGCCCTGCTCCTCGATGAACACGGTGCTGCGGATGCGGTGGGCGTCCTCGCCCAGTTCGTCCCACGAGCCCACGCGCACGGTGGTCATCGGCTTGCCGGCCTCGAAGTTCTGCAGCAGTTCGCGCAGTTCCTGGGGCACGGGCTTGGGCTCGCGTGTCTCGGCGTCGGTGAAGACGTAGACCAGCTCGGCGCTGACAAGCGCCTCGTCCTGGCGGAACACCACGCCGTTGAACACCATCGACGAATTGCCGATGCGGCCGCAGCGCACGCCGACGTCGAGCACGTCGTCGTAGCGCGCCGAGCCGTGGTACTCGAGGGTGGACTTGCGCACGAAGAGGTCGCCGCCGAGGTACTTCAGCGTGTCCTCGTACGGCGCGGCCATGGCGCGCCAGTAGCCCGAGACGGCGGTGTCGAGGTACATCAGGTAGTGACCGTTGAACACGATCTTCTGCATGTCGACCTCGGCCCAGCGCACGCGCAGGCGTTCGGTGAATCGGTATTCGTTTCGTTTCATGGGGCCTCGAATGCGATCTGGAGGGCACGGGCCGCGACGGCCTGCGCCACGAGGGCCTCGCGCAGCGCGCGGCCCATCTTGATGAAATCGTGCGTCATGCCGCGGTGGATGTCGAGTTCCACCGGCACGCCGGCCGCCCGCAGGCGGTCGGCATACGCCACGCCCTCGTCCACGAGCGGATCGCACTCCGCCAGCACGACGCAGGCCGGTGCGACACCCTCGACATCCTCGGCGTTCAGCGGCGCGAAACGCCAGTCGGCGCGCTCCTCGGCCGTGACGAAGTGGCTGAAGAACCAGTCGATGGTGCGGGCGTCGAGCAGGTAGCCCTCGGCGAACGTGGAACGCGACGGCATCGCCGACGGTCCGTCGGCCGTGCCCGGGGTGATCAGCAGCTGCAGTCGCAGCGGGATGCCCTGGTCGCGCGCCCGGATGGCGGTGACCGCCGCGAGCGTGCCACCGGCGCTGTCCCCGCCCACGGCCAGGCGCGAGCCGTCGAGCCCGAGCGAGGCAGCGCCCTGCGCGTGCAGCCAGCGCAGCGCGGCCCAGGTGTCGTCCACCGCGACCGGGAAACGGTGCTCGGGGGCGAGCCGGTAGTCGAGCGACAGCACGGCCGCGCCGCTGCGCAACGCGAGTTGGCGGCACAGGCTGTCGTGGGTCTCGATGCCGCCGATGGTGAAGCCGCCACCGTGCAGGTACAGCATCACCGGCAGGCGATCGGCCGACGGGGCGTACAGGCGCGCGGGGAGCGGCGCGCCGTCGTCGGCGGGGATGTTCATGTCCTCGACACGCGGCAGCGGCGCGCGCGGCAGGTCCAGCACCTCGGCGCCACGGGCATAGAGCGCACGCGCCTCGACGGCGGTCAGCGTGTGGAACGGCGGCTGGGCCGCGCGCCGGATGCGGTCGAGGAGGCCGCGCATCGCGGGGCTCAGGGAAGGCGGTGTCACGGGAGGATCGGTGCGAAGTTCGGGGCGAAGCATACCGAGTGTTCCACGGCCGGTCCGTCCCGGTCGTGAAAAAGCCCGGCAGACGGACGTCTGCCGGGCTTTCCTTCTGTCTCCTCAAGCACGCGGCACGGTGGGTGCCGCGTGGTCCCCCTGCGAGATCAGTGCTTGTCGTCGAAGAACTGTTCGTCTTCGGTCGAACCCTTCAGGGCGGCCGTCGACGCGTCGCGTTCGATCGTCGTGGTGATGGCGTCGAAGTAACCCGTGCCCACTTCGCGCTGGTGCTTCACGGCGGTGAAGCCACGCTCGGCGGCGACGAATTCCTTCTCCTGCAGTTCCACGAAGGCGCTCATGTTGTTGCGAGCGTAGCCGTAGGCCAGGTCGAACATCGAGTAGTTCAGGCTGTGGAAGCCGGCCAGCGTGATGAACTGGTACTTGTAGCCCATCGCGCCCAGCTCGCGCTGGAACTTGGCGATGGTGGCGTCGTCGAGGTTCTTCTTCCAGTTGAACGACGGCGAGCAGTTGTACGACAGCAGCTTGCCCGGGAACTTGGCGTGGATGGCGTCGGCGAAGGCCTTGGCGAAGGCCAGGTCCGGCTTGCCGGTTTCGCACCAGATCAGGTCGGCGTACGGGGCGTAGGCCAGGCCGCGGCTGATGGCTTGCTCCAGGCCGTTGCGGGTGCGGAAGAAGCCTTCCACGGTGCGCTCGCCGGTCAGGAACGGCTTGTCGTTGTCGTCGACGTCGTTGGTCACGAGGTCGCCGGCTTCGGCATCGGTGCGGGCCAGCAGCACGGTGGGCACGCCGGACACGTCGGCGGCCAGGCGGGCGGCCACGAGCTTGGCGACGGCTTCACGGGTGGTGACGAGCACCTTGCCACCCATGTGGCCGCACTTCTTCGCGGAGGCCAGCTGGTCTTCGAAGTGGACGCCGGCGGCGCCCGCGTCGATCATGGCCTTCATCAGTTCGAAGGCATTCAGCACGCCACCGAAACCGGCTTCCGCGTCGGCGACGATCGGAGCGAAGTAGTCGATGTCGTTCTTGCCTTCCGACCACTGGATCTGGTCAGCGCGGGCGAACGTGGCGTTGATGCGCTTGACGACCTTGGGCACCGAGTCCACCGAGTACAGCGACTGGTCGGGGTACATCTCGCCGTTGCTGTTGGCGTCGCCGGCGACTTGCCAGCCGGACAGGTAGATGGCCTTCAGGCCGGCCTTGACCTGCTGCATGGCCTGGTTGCCGGTCAGGGCGCCGAGCGAGTTGATGAACGGCTCGGTGTTGATCAGGTGCCACAGCTTCTCGGCGCCGCGCTTGGCCAGGGTGTGCTCGACTTGCAGCGAGCCACGCAGGCGGACCACGTCGGCGGCGGTGTAGCCGCGCTTGATGCCCTTCCAACGGGGATTTTCAGCCCAGTCTTTCTCGAGGGCGGCGATTTGCTGTTCGCGGGTCAGGTTCGTCATGAAGACCTCCAAGGGTGAGAGACAGATGAGAAAACTTGCAATCCTGTGCCTCAAGCATAGAGAAGAAGCCGAAGCGCGGGAAGACTTGTGTCTTATATAAGACCAAGATGCAACACCAATGAAATCAACAACTTGGGACACGCATTTCCGGATGTGAAATCAGATTTCTCCATCAGGCAAAAAATGTCGCGCTGCAACACGGCATGATTTCACTTCGTGAAAGACCCATTTCTGAATGTGGAAAGATCGTCGGCAAGTGTCCGTCCGACACCACCGGCGCCCGAGTCGGCCTAGACTGGAGACGTCCGTTGCCACCCCGGAGTCGCCGATGTCCTCTCCCCTGACCCAGGCCTCGCTCGATGCGTACTGGATGCCGTTCACCGCGAACCGGCAGTTCAAGCAGGCGCCCCGGCTGCTCGCCCGGGCCGACCGGATGCACTTCTGGACCCCCGAGGGCCGCCCGGTGCTCGACGGCATCGCGGGCCTCTGGTGCGTGAATGCCGGCCACGCCCGGCCGCGCATCGTGCAGGCGATCCAGGCCCAGGCCGCGGAACTCGACTTCGCCCCGCCCTTCAACATGGGCCACCCGCTCGCCTTCGAGCTGGCCGGGCGGCTGGTGGAGATCGCGCCGAAGGGGCTGAACAAGGTCTTCTATACGAACTCGGGTTCCGAGTCGGTGGAGACGGCCCTCAAGATGGCCATCGCCTACCACCGCGCCCGGGGCGAAGGCCAGCGCACCCGGCTGATCGGCCGCGAGCGCGGCTACCACGGCGTCAACTTCGGCGGCATCTCGGTGGGTGGCATGGTGGCCAACCGCAAGATGTTCGGCACGCTGCTCACCGGCGTCGACCACCTGCGCCACACGCATGACCCGCGCAACCTGTTCTCGCCCGGGCAACCCGAACACGGGGCGGACCTCGCCGACGACCTCGAGCGGCTCGTCGCGCTGCACGACGCGTCCACCATCGCCGCAGTCATCGTCGAACCCGTGGCCGGCTCCACCGGCGTGCTGCTGCCCCCGAAGGGCTACCTCGAGCGGCTGCGGGCGCTGTGCGACAGGCACGGCATCCTGCTGATCTTCGACGAGGTCATCACGGGCTTCGGCCGCCTGGGCTCACCCTTCGCGGCCACGCACTTCGGCGTCACCCCGGACCTGATGACCACGGCCAAGGGCCTGACCAACGGCACCGTGCCCATGGGCGCGGTGTTCACGACCCAGAAGATCCACGACACGTTCATGACCGGCCCCGAGCACGTGATCGAGTTCTTCCACGGCTACACCTACTCGGGACACCCCCTCGCCTGCGCCGCGGCCCTCGCCACGCTCGACACGTACGCCGAGGAAGGCCTGCTGACCCGGGCCGCCACGATGGCCGAGCCGTTCGGTGCGGCGGCCCGCGCGACCCGCGAGCTGCCGAACGTGGTGGACGTGCGCACGATGGGCCTCGTGGCCGGCATCGAGCTCGCCCCGATCGACGGCCAACCCGGCGCCCGCGCGTTCAAGGTGTTCCTCGACTGCTGGGAGCGCGGCGTGCTCGTGCGCACCACCGGCGACACCGTGGCGCTGTCGCCGCCGCTCATCATCGAGCCCGAACACATCGACCAGATCTTCAAGACCCTGACGGAGGCGATCCGATCCGCCGCATGATTTGACTTCATCCTTCCACTGGGCACACTGAATGCTTGATCAGGTGACCAGCAAGCCCAACGTGCCGCGGCCAATAACCGAGGCACAGCAAGCCGAATGAAAGCCCCTCTGCCCTCCACCGGCCCATCGTTCCTGAGAACACAACGCAAACCGCTCGTGCTGATTCCCGCGTGCAACCGCATGCTGGGCTATCACCCGTTTTTCGTGGCCGGACAGAAATACGTGGACGCCGCACGCCTCGCCGGCGCCATCGCCCTGGTGGTGCCTTCGGTGCCCGTCGAGGAGATCGACGCGCTGCTCGACATGGCCGACGGCATCCTGCTCACCGGCTCCCCCTCCAACGTGCACCCCAGCCACTTCGGGGAAACCGTGCACGACGAGTCCCTGCCGCTGGACCCCGTGCGCGACGGCTGGACCCTGCCCCTGATCCCCCGCGCGCTGTCGCGCGGCATCCCGCTCTTCGCGATCTGCCGCGGCTTCCAGGAGGCCAACGTCGCGCTGGGCGGCAGCCTGCACCAGGCCGTGCAGGAGGTGCCCGGCCAGAACGACCACCGCGGCCGCACCGACGGCACCGCCGAAATCCAATACGACTTCGCGCACGAGGTCGAGGTGATCCCGGGCGGTGCGCTCGACGCGATCCTCGACCAGCGGGTCTTCCGCGTCAATTCGGTGCACGGCCAGGGGGTGAACCGCCTCGCTCCGGGGCTGCGCGTCGAGGCCCGTGCACCGGACGGCCTCATCGAGGCCTTCTCGCTGCCCGGCGACACCTTCAACCTGTGCGTGCAGTGGCACCCCGAGTGGCAGGCCGCGCAGAACCCCATCTCCACCAAGCTCTTCCAGGCCTTCGGCGCCGCGTGCCAGGCCTTCCACGACCGACGCCGCCAGCCCGCACCCGATCGTTAGTTGCCACCCGGTTCCGCCCGCCGCACGCCGGGGCGTCTCCCGGTCCCTCGTCCGACAACAGGTGAACCATGGTGGCCCACGACAACAACTTTTCCTTCGCCGACCTCGAGCAGTGGCTCAACGACCGCCGGGTGACCGAGATCGAGTGCCTCGTGCCCGACCTCACCGGCGTGGCCCGCGGCAAGATCCTGCCGCGTGAGAAGTTCACCGAGGACCGCGGCATGCGCCTGCCCGAGGCCATCGTGGCCATCGGCGTGACCGGCGAGTTCCCGTCGGAGGGCCCGTACTACGACGTGATCCACGCGACCGACCGCGACATGCACCTGCGGCCCGACCCGAGCACCGTGCGCATCGTGCCGTGGGCCGCCGACCCCACCGCGCAGGTCATCCACGACTGCTTCGACCGCCACGGCACGCTGATCCCCTACGCCCCGCGCTCGGTGCTGCGCCACGTGTGTGACCTGTATGCGGCCGAAGGCTGGGACCCCGTGGTGGCGCCCGAACTCGAGTTCTACCTGATCGAGCGCAGCACCGACCCGAACCAGCCGCTGCGCCCGCCGCGCGGCCGCAGCGGGCGCGCGGAGACCTCGCGCCAGGCGTACTCGATCGACGCCGTCAACGAGTTCGACCCGCTGTTCGAGGACATCTACGACTACTGCCAGAAGATGGAGCTCAACGTGGACACGCTGATCCACGAGGTGGGTGCCGGCCAGATGGAGATCAACTTCTTCCACGACCACCCGCTGGGCCTGGCCGACGAGGTGTTCTTCTTCAAGCGCACGATCCGCGAGGCCGCGCTGCGGCACGAGATGTACGCCACATTCATGGCCAAGCCGATGGCGCACGAGCCGGGCAGCGCGATGCACGTGCACCAGAGCATCACCGACACGGTCAGCGGCCGCAACCTGTTCAGCAACGAGGACGGCTCGCCCTCGCGCGAGTTCCACTGGTACATCGGCGGCCTGCAGAAGTACACGCCTGCCGCGATGGCCCTCTTCGCGCCCTACGTCAATTCGTACCGCCGCCTTGCACGTTCCACCGCCGCGCCCATCAACATCCAGTGGGGCACCGACAACCGCACGGTGGGCATCCGCTCGCCGGTGGCCACGCCCGCGGCACGCCGCATCGAGAACCGCGTGATCGGGGCCGACGCGAACCCGTACGTGGCCCTGGCCGCCACGCTCGCGTGCGGCTACCTGGGCATCAAGAACCGCATCGAGCCGTCGCCCGAGTGCAAGGGCGACGCGTACCTCTCCGAGTACCAACTGCCGCGTTCGCTCAGCGAAGCGCTCGGCTGGCTGGCCGACGAGACCGAGCTGCACTCGGTGCTCGGCAAGGACTTCATCACCGTGTACTCGGAGATCAAGGACATCGAACACAGCGAATTCATGCAGGTGATCTCGCCCTGGGAGCGCGAGCACCTCCTGCTCCACGTCTGATCCCGTGACCGAGGAGACGCCATGACCCGCACCACCGCCCAGTGGCAGGCCGCCGACGCCGCCCACCACCTGCACCCGTTCACCGACTTCAAGTCGCTCTCGGCCAAGGGCACGCGTGTCATCGTGCGCGGCGACAACATCTACGTGTGGGACAGCGAGGGCCACCGGCTGCTCGACGCGATGTCGGGCCTCTGGTGCGTGAACGTGGGCTACGGCCGCCGCGAGCTGATCGACGCGGCCACGAAGCAGCTCGAGACCCTGCCCTTCTACAACTCGTTCTTCCAGACCACCACGCCCCCGGCCATCGAACTCGCGGAACTGCTGGCCGAGATCACCCCACCGCAGTTCAAGCACGTGTTCTTCGGCGGCTCGGGCTCCGAAGGCAACGACACCGTGGTGCGCCTCGTGCGCCGCTACTGGGGCCTGATGGGCCAGCCGAAGCGGGACATCATCATCAGCCGCCACAACGCGTACCACGGCTCGACGATGGCCGGCGCCTCGCTCGGCGGCATGAGCGGCATGCACCAGCAGGGCGGCCTGCCCATTCCCGGCATCGAACACATCCAGCAGCCCTTCTGGTTCGAGCAGGGCCGCGGCCACACACGCGACGAGTTCGGCCTGACCGCCGCGCGCTGGCTCGAGGCGAAGGTCCGCGAGGTGGGCCCGGACCGCGTGGCCGCCTTCATCGGTGAGCCGGTGCAGGGCGCGGGCGGTGTGATCGTGCCGCCGGACACCTATTGGCCGGAGATCCAGCGCATCTGCGACCAGTACGGCATCCTGCTCGTTTCCGACGAGGTCATCTGCGGCTTCGGGCGCACCGGGCAGTGGTTCGGCTGCGAGACCTTCGGCTTCCGCCCCGACCTGATGACGTTCGCGAAGGGCGTCACGTCGGGCTACATCCCGCTCGGCGGCGTGATGGTGGGCGAACGCCTCGCGCGCGTGCTGATCGACGAGGGCGGCGAGTTCAACCACGGCTACACGTACTCGGGCCACCCGGTGGCGTGCGCGGTGGCGCTCGCGAACATCCGGCTGCTGCAGCGCGAGGGCATCGTCGAGCGCGTGCGCGAGGAACTCGCGCCCCACCTCGCGTGGCACTTCGAGCAGCTGGCCGACCACCCGCTGGTGGGCGAGGTGCAGACCTGCGGGATGATGGCCGCGCTGCAGCTCGTGAAGGACAAGGCGACGAGCGAGGTGTTCGACCCGACGCTCGAGGTGGGCATGGTGTGCCGCGCGCACTGTTTCGGCAACGGCCTCGTGATGCGTGCCGTGGGCGACCGCATGATCGTCGCGCCGCCACTCGTGATGTCCATCGCGCAGCTGGACGAGATGGGCGCGCTCATCCGCCAGTGCCTCGACCTCACCCTCGCCGACCTGCGGTCGCGCGGGTGGTTCTGACCTCACGGAGGCCCTCATGGACATCGATTGGCACGCCCGCGCCGCGCAGCAGGGCTACGACGGCCGCGCCTTCATCGGCGGGCGCCGCGTGGCCGCCGTCGACGGCGCCACGTTCGACTGCGTCTCGCCGCTCAACGGCCGCGTGCTGACGGCCGTGGCCCGCTGCCGCGAGGCCGACGTGGACGCCGCCGTGGCCTCGGCCCGCGCGGCGTTCGACGACGGCCGCTGGGCGCACCAGCCGCCCGCAGCACGCAAGCGCGTGCTGCAGCGTTTCGCCGAGAAGATCCTCGCGGCCCGCGACGAACTCGCGCTCATCGAGACGATGGACATGGGCAAGCCGGTGCGCTACAGCTCGAGCGTCGACGTGCCGGCCGCCGCGCGGTGCATCGCGTGGTACGCCGAGGCCGTCGACAAGGTCTACGACGAGATCGCCCCGACGCCCCGTTCGGGCCTCGCGCTGATCACGCGCGAGCCCATGGGCGTGATCGGCGCCATCGTGCCGTGGAACTACCCGATGATCATGTCGGCCTGGAAGCTCGGGCCCGCGCTGGCCGCGGGCAACAGCGTGGTGCTCAAGCCCAGCGAGAAGTCGCCGCTGACGGCGATGCGCCTGGCCGAACTCGCGCTCGAGGCCGGGCTGCCCGAAGGTGTGTTCAACGTGGTGCCGGGCCACGGCGGTGAAGCGGGCGAGGCCCTCGCACTGCACATGGACGTCGATGCGGTGGGCTTCACCGGCTCCACCCGCACGGGGCGGCGCATGCTCGAGTACGCGAGCCGCAGCAACCTCAAGCGCATCTACAACGAGCTGGGCGGCAAGTCGGCCTTCCTCGTGTTTCCCGACTTCGACGACCTGCCCCGCGCCGCGCAGACGGTGGCGGGCGCGATGTTCTTCAACCAGGGCGAGTCCTGCAACGCCCCGTCGCGCGTGTTCGTGCACGAGGACGTCGCGGACGCGTTCGTCGCCGAGGTGGTGAAGGAAGCGCCGAAGTACCAGCCCGGCGACCCGCTGGTGGCCGGCACCGAGATGGGCGCCCTGGTCGACGAAGGCCAGATGCGCACCGTGCTCGGCTACATCGCGTCGGGCGAGGCCGAGGGCGCGCGCCTGCTCGCCGGGGGCCGGCAGGTGCGTGCGGACAGCGGCGGCTGGTTCGTCGAACCCACCGTGTTCGGTGCGGTGACGAACACGATGCGCATTGCGCGCGAGGAGATCTTCGGCCCCGTGCTGAGCGTGATCCGCTTCCGCACCGAGGACGAGGCCGTGCGCCTGGCCAACGACAGCCCCTACGGCCTGCAGGCGAGCGTGTGGAGCAGCCACGTCGACCGCGCCCACCGCGTGGCCCGCGCGCTGCGGGCCGGCACCGTGCACGTGAACCAGTACGACGAGGACGACATCACCGTGCCGTTCGGCGGGGTCAAGCAGAGCGGCAACGGCCGCGACAAATCGCTCCACGCCTTCGACAAGTACACGGAACTGAAGACCACCTGGATCCGCATCAACGGTCCTTAAGCCTCGTTTAAGGCAGGCCGCGCAGATTCGCGGCCATGAGCAAGACCGCCACGCCGAGAAGACCCGGCCACCGCCGGATGATCGGCCGGCTGGCCCTCGTGCTGGCCCTCGCGGGCGGTGACGCCGCGACCGCCGGGGAAGACACCGCCCCCCTGCCCTCGTTCGCCGAGCTGGAGGCGGCCGGGACGCGCATCGGCGACGTCCGCATCGTCACACACGACGTCTTCGACACCGAGGACCTGGCCCAGGACCGCACGCTCTACCGCTGGGCGAACGCCCTCCACGTCAAGACCCGGCCCGCCGTGATCGAGCAGGCGCTGCTGTTCCGGCGCGGCGACCTGCTGTCCGTGCAGGTGATCCAGGAAACCGAACGGCTGCTGCTGTCCAACCGCTACCTCCGCGAGGTCGACATCGTCCCCGTGGCCTGCCACGACGGGGTCGTCGACATCGAGGTCGTGACCCGCGACACCTGGTCGCTCGACCCCGGCGTGAGCTTAGGCCGCTCGGGGGGTGTCAACACGGGCGGCATCCACCTGAAGGACTACAACCTCTTCGGCACGGGCATCGCCGCGAGCCTCGGCCACAGCAAGGGCATCGACCGCAGCAGCAACGAGTTGAGCCTCCTCAGCGAACGCACGCTGGGCACGTGGACCAACCTCGCGTACAGCCACGCGAGCAACAGCGACGGCACCAAGGACACCGCGTCCGTCATGCGCCCGTTCTATGCACTCGACTCCCGCTGGGCCGCCGGTGCCAGCCTGTCGAAGGACAACCGGGTCGACTCGATCTACAACGCCGGGGTGCTCACGAGCCAGTACCGCCACCGGCAGGATCGCGCCGAGGTGTTCGGCGGATGGTCGCCCGGGCTGCGCAACGGCTGGGTGCAGCGGTACTCGGCCGGGGTGAGCTACAGCGACGACACCTACACGCCCGACGCGGGACTCGTCGCGCCGTCCCGCCTGCCCCAGGACGAAACGCTCGTGGGGCCGTTCGTGCGGGTCGAACTGATCGAGGACCGCTACGAACGCGAGCTGAACCGCAACCTGATCGGGCGGCCGGAGTTCTTCGCGCTGGGCCTCTCCACGTCGCTGCAGGTCGGCTTCGCGCCGGCCAAGCTGGGATCGACCGAAAACACCGTGCTGTACGACGGCAGGATCAGCCGCGGCTTCGAACCCTACGGCGCCCACCGCCTGATCACGTCGGGCCAGGTCACCGGCCAGTTCTCGGGTGGCAAGATCCGCCGGCAGAGGGCCGGTGCGCAGGCCCAGTACTACCTGCCGCAGGACAACAAGCGCTGGCTGTTCTACGCATCGGCCGCGGGCGACGTGCTCACCCGCCCGGACGTGAACGACGAGCTGCTGCTCGGTGGCGACAACGGCCTGCGCGGCTATCCGCTGCGCTACCAGAGCGGCGACCGGCGCGCGCTGTTCACGCTCGAGGAGCGCTTCTTCACCGACTGGTACCTGTACCGCATGTTCCGCGTGGGCGGTGCGGCGTTCTTCGATTCGGGCCGCGCCTGGGGCGGGCACAACACCAACACGGTGAACCCCGGCTGGCTGAACGACGTCGGGCTGGGGCTGCGCTTCGTCAGCACCCGGTCGGCGTTCAGCAACGTGCTGCACGTCGACCTCGCGGTCCCCCTCAATGCCACGTCGGACATCAAGAAGGTCCAGTTCCTGATCAAGACGAAGACGAGCTTCTGATCAGGCCGCGACGGGCTGCGGGCCCGCGGACGGGCCGCGGGCGAGTTCCGCGACCCCGCGCGGCCCGGCCGCCCGGTACTTCGGCTCGGACCACACCTGGCGCCGCCGGCGTGCGCCGGGCAGGCCGTTCCAAAGACCCAGCATGTGCCGCGACACGTGCTGCCAAGGCTCGCCGGTGGCGGCCACGCGCTCCATGTAGTCGACCATCTCCGCCTCGATCGACTCGCGCGTGTGCGCCGACGGGCCGGCGCCGTAGAAGCGCTCGTCCCAGTCGGCCATCAGCCACGGGTTGTGGTACGACTCGCGGCCGAGCATCACACCATCGACGTGGGCGAGGTGCGCCTCGATCTGGTCGTTCGTGGTGACGCCGCCGTTGATCACGATGGTGAGGTGCGGGAAATCGCGCTTGAGCTGGTACGCGAACTCGTAGCGCAGCGGCGGCACCTCGCGGTTCTCCTTCGGGCTCAGGCCCTTGAGCCACGCGTTGCGCGCGTGCACGAGGAACACTTCGCATCCCGCGTCGGCCACGGTGCCGACGAAGTCGCGCACGAAGCCGTAGTCCTCGGTCTTGTCGATGCCGATGCGGTGCTTCACCGTGACCGGGATGTCGACCGCGTCGCGCATCGCCTTCACGCAGTCGGCCACCAGCGGGGCCTCGTTCATCAGACAGGCGCCGAACGCACCGCGCTGCACACGTTCGCTCGGGCAGCCGCAGTTGAGGTTGACCTCGTCGTAGCCCCAGTCGACGGCCAGCTTCGCGCACGTGGCGAGGTCGGCCGGTTCGCTGCCGCCGAGCTGCAGGGCCACGGGATGCTCCTCGTCGTTGAAGTCGAGGTGGCGCGGCCGGTCGCCATGGATCAGCGCGCCCGTGGTCACCATCTCGGTGTAGAGCAGCGTGTGGCGGGTGAGCAGGCGGTGGAAGTACCGGCAATGGCGGTCGGTCCAGTCCATCATAGGGGCGACGGACATGCGCCAGGGGCTGTGTTTGCTGACTTCTTCGCTCATGGCCGGGGGTACCGCAGCACGCGTGTCGCGTGAGTATTCAAACCCGTGATTGTCGCCGAGAAGCGCTCCGGCCGGAACCGCCGGGGCTTCCGGCCCGGTCAGCCCGGCGGCTGCGCGTCGACGATCCGCCGGAGCGGGCCCGTGGTCTGCGGCAGGATGGGCGCGTCGGTCGCGACGAGCACGCTGCCCGGCTGCAGCAGCGGCAGCACCTGCGCCACGAACGCGGGCGGGATCTCCACGTTGTCGACGGCCCCCCGGTCGAGCGCTTGGCCGGCCTCGCTCTCGTGGCCGGGCACGCCCACCGCGATCCAGCGCGGCTCGCCTCCGCCGGCCGGGGGCGCTTCCATCACGAAGGCGTGGGTGCCCGTCCACGCGCCGGGCTGTTTCAGCCGGAACCGCGTGCGGCCGATCTCCACGCCGCCCCGCAGCACCACCAGCCGTTCGTCGCGGCTGCTGAGCACCAGCGACACCGGGCCGGCCGGAGCCACCTCCGGGATCCACCGGCTGGTCTCGTCGGCCGCCAGAGGCCCCGGCGCCACGTCGGCGGCCCCGCGGGCGGCCACGGGCGACAGCATCGTCGGATGCACCACCGATGCCGGCGACACGCCGTCCTTGCCGATCACGACGGTCATCCCGAGCGTGGTGGTCTCGAAGAGGCGGCGGGCGAACTCGGTGGGCAGGTGGACGCAGCCGTGCGATTCCGGGTAGCCGGGCAACCCGCCGGCGTGCAGCGCCACGCCGTCCCATGTGAGGCGCTCCTGGTACGGCATCGGCGCGTCGTTGTAGAGGCTCGACCGGTGGTTCCGGTCCTTCTGGAGGATGGTGAAAACGCCCGTCGGCGTCGCGTGCCCGCGCTTGCCGGTGCTGACCGTGCTCACCGCCTCGAGCAGGCCGTTGCGGTAGACGTAGGCCCGCTGTTCGTTCAGGCTCACGACCACCACCATCGGGCTGGCCGGCCCGCTGTCGCCGGCCCAGATCCATTGGCCGGGCTTCAGGTCGGCCGGAGGCAGGTCCACCGGGCTGGAACGGGGGGCGCCCCAGACGGGCACCGCGCGGGCCAACCCCGGCACCAGCGAGGTCAGCGAGGCGGCGCCCAGGGAGGTCAGCCACCGGCGGCGGGACGGGAGGGAGGTCGGCATGGCGGCCATTGTCGACGAGTCCGGCGGCATGCGGCGCACCGGACCTCCGGAACTGGCAGGATCGGATCCCGCTTTTCGGGCCATGGAGGGAGACCGGCTGTCCTGAAAATCCCTACAACGCCGCACGTCCGGGCGTCGCGTGTCCCCTCCCTCCTGCGAAACCCCCTCCCATGATGTTCTTCCACACCTTGTCCGTCCGGGCCAAGCTCACCTGCGCGTTCGCGTGCGTGCTGGTCACGATGCTCGCGCTCGCCGGTTTTTCCGGCTGGCAACTCTCGAAGGTGTTCGAACGGACCGACGAGATCATGAAGTTCCGCCTCACCGGCATCCGCGACAGCGGCCACATGCTCGAATGGGTGCCGCGCCTGCGCACCCGCGAGATGGCGCTGACCACGGCCGCGCCGGACAAGGTGGACGCCATTGCCGAGCGCGTGAAGTCCTCGAAGGACGAGTTCGCGAAGTACAGCAAGGTCTATGCGGAAGCCATCGCCACCCCCGAGGAACGGGCGCTGTTCGAGGCCGCGCAGGCCGCGTGGGACGCCTACATCGCCATCGACGCACCGCTGATCGCCGCCGCGAAGGCGGGCCGCCTCGACGAGGCGCGCCAGATCGTCGACGGCAGCGGCAAGGCCTTCGAGACCGCGCTGAACGCCGTGCGGGCGCTCGGTGAATACAACGACCGGCTGTCCCAGGAGGACGCCGCCGCCGCGAAGGCCGCCTACGAAGGCAGCCTGCGCGGCATGGCCGTCCTGATCGTCATCGCCGCGGGCATCGCCACGGCGCTCGGCCTGCTGCTGACGCGAGCCATCGCCGTGCCGCTGCGCGACGCCGTCGACCTCGCGAAGGCCGTCGCGGACGGTGACCTCAGCCGCTCGACGACCACGTCGTCCGCCGCGGGCCGAGATGAAGTGGTCCAGCTCTCCGTGGCGCTGGGCCAGATGGTGGGCCAGTTGCGCAACGTCGTCGGCGATGTGCGCAAGGGGGTGGACGCCGTGTCGCATGCCTCCTCGGAGATCGCCACCGGCAACCTCGACCTGAGCCAGCGCACCGAGGAGCAGGCATCGAACCTGCAGCAGACCGCAGCCTCGATGGAACAGTTGACCGCCACCGTGCGCCACAACGCCGACAACGCCCGTGCCGCTTCGCAGTTCGCGGAACAGGCCACGCAGGTGGCGGCCAAGGGGGGCGACGTGGTGGCCGGTGTCGTGAGCACGATGAACGGCATCACCGAGTCGTCGCGCCGCATCGCCGACATCGTCGGCACCATCGACGGCATCGCCTTCCAGACCAACATCCTCGCGTTGAACGCCGCGGTGGAAGCCGCCCGCGCCGGCGAGCAGGGCCGCGGCTTCGCGGTCGTGGCCGGCGAGGTGCGCACCCTCGCGCAGCGGAGCGCCCAGTCGGCCAAGGAGATCAAGGCCCTGATCGAGACCAGCGTGTCGAGCGTCGCCGACGGCTCGCGCCAGGTGGAGGACGCCGGCGCCACGATGCAGGAGATCATCCAGCAGGTGCGCCGCGTGGGCGACCTCGTGTCCGAGATCACCGCGGCCACGGTCGAGCAGTCGCAGGGCATCGACCAGGTGGGCCTGGCCGTGTCCCAGCTCGACCAGGTCACGCAGCAGAACGCCGCGCTGGTCGAGGAATCGGCCGCCGCAGCCGAGAGCCTCAAGCACCAGGCGCAGTCGCTCTCGCAGGCGATGTCGGTGTTCCGACTCGGCTCGTGACGGCCCTCAGGCCTGCTTCGGCAGGCCGTACGCGGTGATCACGTAGTCGGAGAGGTCGTAGCCGAGTTCGGCGACGATCTCCTTCAGCCGCGCCTCGACCGCCGGGTCGAAGAACTCCTTGACCTCGCCCGTGCGCGTGCACACGAGGTGGCCATGGTGGCGCTCGCCGTCGTTGAGTTCGTAGACGGCCTTGCTGTTGCCCAGCTGGCTCTTCTTCAGCAGACCGGCTTCCTCGAACTGGTGCAGCACGCGGTAGACGGTGGCCAGGCCCAGGTCCGCATCCTCGGCCAGCACGAGGCGGTACACGTCTTCGGCCGAGAGGTGGCGGCGGTCGCTCGCCTGGAAGAGTTCGAGGATCTTGACCCGCGGCGCAGTGGCCTTGAGACCGTTCTGCTTCAGGTCGAAGGGTGGGTTGTCCATGGCCTGGTGGTGTTCTGGAAGAAGGGAAACGCGTTCCTTCCAGTATAGCCACCAATGCGAATAATTTTCATTTGCACAGATCAGCCACCGGCCGTCGGGCGTACACGCCACTGCACCGACAGGCTCAGGCTGTCGCCCATCCGCAGGGATTCGAGCCCGGGACGCCCGGGCAGGTGGAACGCGTCGATCGGGTGGGTCACCGGCTCGAAGCAGAACGACTCGCCGTGCGGCGGGCGGTACAGCAGGCAGTGGCCTTCGGCGCAGTAGCGGTGCAGCGACGTCACCACCATCGTCATCTCCAGGCCGCGCTCGGGCCATTGGATCAGCGCCTCACCGGGCCAGCCGCTGTAGGCGTTGTCGATCAGGCTGCCGTTCACGTCGGCGGCATCCCGCAGGTCCCACGTCGCGGGAAAGTCCTCGGTGTGCCGGGTGGGGATGGGGTCGTCGCCGCTCAGCCAGACGCCCCGCACCGGCGCCGTCAGGCGCGTGCCGGCCGTGCGCGGGAACCACGGGTGCAGGCCCAGGCCGTAGGGCAGCGGCTGCCGGCCCATGTGCGTGACCTGCACCGACTGGTCGAGGCCACCGTCCACCAGCGTGAACGTCTGCACCGCGTGGTAGTCGTACGGGTTGCCGCCGTGGCCGTGCGATTCGAGCGACATCTCGATCGTGTCGCAGCGGCGCTGCGTGAAGGTCCATGGCTGCAGCCAGCCGTCGCCGTGGATCGGGTACGGCTCGCCTTCGCGGTTGGGCTCCATCGGATGGAACTTGCCGTTGTGCTCGAAGCCGCCCGAGCTGATGCGGTTCGACCACGGCACCATCGCGAACGAGGCCAGCGTGTAGCGGTCCTCGGTCTGGCCGTCCCACGGCCGCCACAGGTCCAGCAGGCCCTCGGGGCGTTCCAGCTGCCACGCGGCCACGCCTCCCCCGAGGCTCGGGACGAGGCCCAGGCGCTGTCCGGCGTGGTGGAGCCAGACGGTCTCGTGTCGGGACGAAGCGGTGTCGGACGCCGCGTCGTGGCGCGGCTCGGCGGTGGCGAACATGCAGGGAACCTCCCCGCGGGATCAACCCGCGAAACGATGGGGCGCCTGCCCCGGGCTGTCGATCTCGACGGCGAACAGGGAACCCGCCAGCGGCTGCTCGGCGAGTTGCGCCTCGGTCAGCTCGTACCGGGCACTGGTGATGAACAGGGTGCGGAAGTCGGGGCCGCCGAACGCGACGTTGGTGATGTGCGCCGTCGGCAGGTCCACGCGGGCGAGCTCCTGCGCGGTCACCGGATCATGGCACGTGACGCGCGAACCGCCCCAGTGGCAGATCCAGAGGCGGCCCGCCGCATCGGTGGTCATGCCGTCGGGGTAGCCCTCGCCCGGTCCGAACTTCAGCCACGGCCGCTTGTTCGACACCGCCCCGGTGGCCGGGTCGAGATCGAACGCGTTGACCTGCTGGTGCACCGTGTCGTTGAAGTACATCGTGCGGCCGTCGGCCGACCAGGTCGGGCCGTTCGACACCGCGTAGCCGTCGTCGAGCCGCACACACGAGCCGTTCGCCTCGTAGCGGTACATCGCGCCGGTGGGATGGGTCGCGCCGAAGTCCATGGTGCCGGCCCAGAAGCGGCCTTGCGCGTCGCACTTGCCGTCGTTGAAGCGGTTGCCCTCGCGGTCAGGCTCGGGGTCGTGCAGCTTCGTCAGCCGTTCCGTGGCCGGGTCGAAGAACGCGAACCCGCTGCGCAACGTGACGATCAGGCCCGGCGCGTTCGCGCGTTCGGCCAGCGCCGAGATCTCCTCCTCGAACTTCCAGCTCGCACGCGCGCCGGTGGCCGGGTGATACCGGTACAGCGTGCGTTCGAGGATGTCGACCCAGTAGAGCGACTGCTCGCCGGGCGACCACATCGTGCCCTCGCCGAGCGTCGCGCCGGCGGGCCACAGGCACCGCACGGTGCCGAGAATTTTCGGGGAGGAGAGAGGCGTGTTCAATGAGATTCCCTGGGAACGCCGGCCCCGCTGCCGCCGACCAGGAAATCGAGGTCGGCGCCCAGGTGGGCCTGCTGGACGTGTTCGACGTAGAGCTTGTACCACCCGCGCTTGGGCACCTCGGGGGCGACCCACTCGGCGCGCCGGCGCGCGAATTCTTCATCGGTGACCTCGACGTGCAGGCGGCGCGCCGCCACATCGAGTTCGACCATGTCGCCGTTGCGCACGAGCGCGAGCGGCCCGCCCGCGGCGGCTTCGGGCGACGTGTGCAGCACCACGGTGCCGTACGCCGTACCGCTCATGCGGGCGTCGGAGATGCGGACCATGTCGGTGATGCCCTTCTGCAGCACCTTCGGCGGCAGCGGCATGTTGCCCACCTCGGCCATGCCGGGGTAGCCCTTCGGGCCGCAGTTCTTCAGCACCAGCACGCAGTGTTCGTCCACGTCGAGGTCCGGGTCGTCGATGCGCGCGTGGAAATCTTCCGCGTTCTCGAACACCACGGCGCGGCCACGGTGCTTGAGCAGGTGGGCCGATGCGGCCGACGGCTTGATCACCGCGCCATCGGGCGCGAGGTTGCCGCGCAGCACCGCGATGCCGGCCGCCGGCATGAACGGCGACTCGGGCGACTGGATCACCTCGCGGTTGTAGTTCGGGGCGTCCTTGATGTTCTCGCCGAGGGTGTGGCCGTTGACCGTGAGCGCCTCGGTGTGCAGCAGTGGCGTGATGTCGCGCAGCACCGCCGGCAGGCCGCCCGCGTAGTAGAAGTCTTCCATCAGATACTTGCCCGACGGCTGCAGGTTCAGCAGGCACGGCACCTCGGCGCCGAGGCGGTCGAAGTCGTCGAGCGTGAGCTTCACGCCGATGCGGCCCGCGATGGCCAGCAGGTGGATCACCGCATTGGTCGAGCCGCCGATGGCCGCATTGGTGCGGATGGCGTTCTCGAAGGCCTGACGTGTCAGGATCTTCGACATCTTCAGGTCTTCGTTGACCATCTCGACGATTCTTCGGCCCGTGAGTTGCGCCAGGCGGTTGCGCCGGGTGTCGGCGGCCGGGATCGCGGCGTTTTCCGGCAGCGACATCCCGAGCGCCTCCACCATGCTGGCCATGGTGGAAGCGGTTCCCATTGTCATGCAGGTTCCGGTCGACCGGTGCATGCACGACTCGGCGGCGGTGAATTCATCCATCGTCATCTCGCCGGCCCGGACCATCTCCGACATCTGCCAGACGCCCGTGCCCGAGCCGATGTCCTTGCCGCGGAACTTGCCGTTGAGCATCGGGCCGCCGGAGAGGCCGATGGTGGGCAGGTCGCAACTCGCCGCCCCCATCATCAGCGACGGCGTGGTCTTGTCGCAGCCCATCAGCAGCACGACGCCGTCGATCGGGTTGCCACGGATCGACTCCTCGACGTCCATGCTCGCGAGGTTGCGGAACAGCATCGCGGTGGGGCGCAGCTGCGTCTCGCCGAGCGACATCACCGGGAACTCGAGCGGGAACCCGCCGGCCTCGTAGACGCCGCGCTTGACGAACTCGGCGAGCTGGCGGAAGTGGCCGTTGCAGGGGGTCAGTTCGCTCCAGGTGTTGCAGATGCCGATGACCGGGCGGCCGTCGAACTCGTCGTGCGGGTAGCCCTGGTTCTTGATCCAGCTGCGGTGCATGAACCCGTCTCGGTCCTGCTTGCCGAACCAGGCCTGGCTGCGGCGGAACGGGTACTTGGGCTTGGGCTTCTGGGAATCCATTGCGTGCGTGTCCTTCGGATCGGTGGGCGGCGGCTCACATTCACAAGCCCCTTGACGCGGCGGATCCTAGCAAGGCACATTGATGATAGAAAAATAAGAAATTAACACCTTGACATACCTACTTTGCAATACCTACAGGATTTCATGGCCTCGAACCTCACTTCCAGCCTCGCGCGATACCCCAGCCTGCAGGGCCGCCGCGTGTTCATCACCGGGGGCGGCACCGGCATCGGCGCCGCCATGGTGTCCGCCTTCGCCGAGCAGGGTGCACACGTCGCGTTCGTCGACATCGCCGAGGCGCCGAGCCGCGACCTGGCGGCATCGCTCGCCGCCGCAGGACATCCCGCTCCGTGGTGGCGCGTGTGCGACGTGCGCGACGTGGCCGCGCTGCAGCAGGCGGTGACCGACGGCGCAGCCGCGCTGGGCGGCGACTTCGCCGCGCTGGTGAACAACGTCGCGAGCGACGACCGGCACACGCTGGAGTCGGTCACGCCGGCGTACTACGACGAGCGGGTCGCGATCAACGAGCGCCCCGCCTTCTTCGCGATCCAGGCGGTGGCGCCCGGCATGCGGCGCCTGGGCGGCGGCTCGGTCATCAACCTCGGCTCGACCGGCTGGCAGACCAAGAGCGGCGGCTATCCCTGCTACGCGATCGCGAAGTCGTCGGTGAACGGGCTCACACGCGGGCTGGCCCAGGGCCTCGGCGCCGACCGCATCCGCATCAACACGGTGTCGCCGGGCTGGGTCATGACGGAGCGTCAGGTCAAGCTGTGGCTCGACGCCGAGGGCGAGGCCGCGCTCGCGCGCAACCAGTGCCTGCCGGACAAGCTGCAGCCGTCCGACGTCGCGCGCATGGTGCTGTTCCTCGCGTCGGACGACGCGGCGATGTGCACCGCGCAGGAGTTCAAGGTGGACGCGGGCTGGAGCTGACCTAGTCGACGGACAGCGGGTCGAACCGGCTGCCGTACACGCTCGTGGCGGTGGTCTTCAGCGCTTTCAGCATCACCTTCGCCGCGGGCGACAGCAGCTTGTCGGTGCGGGTGATGATGCCGAAGGTGTCCATGTGGCACGGCAGTTCCATCGGGAGGATGGCGACGACGCCGTGCGCCGCGTAGTAGCGCGCCACATCGGTCGCCACCACGCCGATCATGTCGCTCTGCTGCAGCATCTTCGTGGTGAACAGCAGCGCCGACGTCTCGATGACGTTGATGGGCGGCTCGAGCCCCACCTCCTGGAACATCAGCTCGAACCGATGGCGCAGGATGCTGCCCACCGGCGGCACGATCCAGCCCGCGCTCAGCGCGTCGCGCAGCGTCAGGTTGGCCACGTTCAGCAGCGGGTGGCCCGGCCGGGTGATGGCGCTCACGGGCTCCTCGGTCAGCACCTCGTAGCGCAGGTCGCTCTTGTCATGCTGGGCGAAGAGGCGCGACACCAGCATGTCGAGCTTGCCATGCACCAGGCGCTCCATCAGCACGTCGCTGGTCTCGATCTGCAGCGACACCCGCAGGCTCGGATGCTCCTGCTTGACCAGCGCCACCGCCGGCGGCAACAGCACGAGCCCCGGCGCCGTGATGGACCCGACGCTCACCTGCCCGAACCGCCCCGCCTTCAGCGCCTCGACCTCGTCGTGCGCCTGGTTCAGGCTGGCGAGCGCCACGCGGGCGTGCCGAATCATGGTTTCCCCGTACCAGGTGGGCCGCATGCCGCGGGGCAGGCGCTCGAAGAGCGACACCTCGAGCACGTCCTCCAGGTCCTTCAGCAGCTTGGACGCCGCCGGCTGGGTCATGTTCAGCACCTGGGCGGCGCGGTGGATGTTGCCCTCCTCCGCCAGGGCCACGAGCAGCAGCAGCTGGCGGGTCTTGAGGCGGGCACGGATGAACCAGTGGGTGTAGTTCGTCATAAGGGTTTACGTCGATTCGAGATCGTATATCGGAAGCGAGCAAATATCTATTAGAAAGATATCCCAGCGGTTCGTACGATGCGCCACCTTGTTCTGATGGCTTTCCCGAACCCATGCGATTGATCCAGTTCATCGACGACGACGGCGCTCCGAACCTCGGACAGGTGGATTCCTCCGGCCGGTCCGTGCGGCGTGTCGCCCACCACCGCAGCACCTACGACCTGGCCATGGCGGCCCTGGCCCGCGGCACCACGCTCGAGGCCGTGACCGAAACGGCCGGCGGCGAACTGCCGTACGCGCGCCTGCTGGCCGACGGCCGCGTGCTGCCGCCGCTCACCCACCGCGACCCGGCCCACTGCCTCGTCACCGGGACCGGTCTCACCCACCTCGGCAGCGCCGCCACCCGCGACGCGATGCACCACAAGCTGTCGACCGACGAGACCACGCTCTCGGACTCGATGCGCATGTTCAAGTGGGGCCTCGACGGCGGCAAGCCGAAGGGGGCCGAACCCGGCGTGCAGCCCGAATGGTTCTACAAGGGCGACGGCCAGATCGTCGCCGCGCCCGGCGCCCCGCTCGCCAGCCCGTCGTTCGCGCTGGACGGCGGCGAGGAACCGGAGCTCGTGGGCCTGTACGTGGTCGGCGCCGACGGCACCCCGCACCGCGTCGGCTTCGCGATCGGCAACGAGTTCTCGGACCACGTCACCGAACGACAGAACTACCTCTACCTCGCCCATTCGAAGCTGCGCGCCTGCGCCGTGGGTCCCGAACTGCGCACCGGCGCCCTGCCCGACCACCTGGCCGGCACGAGCCGCGTGCGCCGCGGTGACACCGTGGTCTGGGAGAAGGCGTTCCTGACCGGCGAGGCGAACATGAGCCACACCATCGCCAACCTGGAGTACCACCACTTCAAGTACGCGGCCCACCGCCGTCCCGGCGACGTGCACCTGCACTTCTTCGGCACCTCGACGCTGAGCTTCGCCGACGGCGTCAAGGTCGAACCGGGTGACCGCTTCGAGATCGACCTGCCCGACCTGGGCGCCCCGCTCGTGAACCCGCTGGCCGTGGCCGACGCCGGGTTCGACATCGGCGGCGTGAAGGCCCTCTGAGCGCGACGACCATGGCCACCCTCGTCTGCAAGAACTACTTCAACGGCCGCTGGGAAACCGGGGTCACCACCGGCATCAGCACGAACCCGTCGGACCTGGACGAGGTGGTGGCCGAGTACGCACGCGCCGACCGCAGCCAGACCGACAACGCGATCCGCGCCGCGGCCGACGCGGGCGCCTCGTGGGCACTCAGCACGCCGCAGCGCCGGGCCGACGCGCTCGACCAGATCGGCACCGAGCTGCTCGCGCGCCGCACCGAACTCGGCGAGCTGCTGGCCCGTGAGGAAGGCAAGACCCTGCCTGAAGGCATCGGCGAGGTGGCCCGTGCCGGCAACATCTTCAAGTTCTTCGCCGGCGAGGCCCTGCGCCTGGGTGGCGAGCGGCTGCCGTCCGTGCGCCCCGGCGTCGACGTCGAGGTGACCCGTGAGCCCGTCGGCGTCGTCGGCATCATCGCGCCGTGGAACTTCCCGTTCGCGATCCCCGCGTGGAAGATCGCCCCGGCGCTTGCCTTCGGCAACAGCGTGATCTTCAAGCCCGCCGAACTCGTGCCCGCCTGCGGCTGGGCGCTGGCCGAGATCATCAGCCGCGCCTCGCTGCCGGCCGGCGTGTTCAACCTCGTGATGGGCAGCGGCCGCCAGGTGGGCCAGGCGCTCGTCGACAGCCCGCTCGTGGACGCCATCAGCTTCACCGGCTCGGTGGCCACGGGCCGGCAGATCCTCAAGGGCACGGCCGAGCGAGGCGCGAAGGTGCAGCTCGAGATGGGCGGCAAGAACCCGCTCGTCGTGATGGCCGACGCCGACCTCGAACAGGCCGTGGACTGCGCGCTGCAGGGCGCCTTCTTCTCCACCGGCCAGCGCTGCACGGCGTCGAGCCGCCTGATCGTCGACGCCCCCATCCACGACCGCTTCGTCACGCGCCTGCGCGAACGCACCGCCGCGCTCAAGGTGGGCCACGCGCTGCATCGCGACACGCAGATCGGCCCGGTGGCCGACGAACACCAGCTCGAGCAGAACCTCGGCTACCTCGCCATCGCCCGCGAGGAAGGCGCCGAACACCTGGTGGGCGGCGACACGCTGCAGCGCCAGACGCGCGGCCACTACATGAGCCCGGCCCTCTTCCTCGCCCAGCCGCAACACCGCGTGGCGCGCGAGGAGATCTTCGGCCCGGTCGCCTGCGTGATCCGCGCCGAGGGCTACGAGCATGCGCTGGCGCTCGCCAACGACACGCCGTTCGGCCTCTGCGCGGGCATCTGCACCACGTCACTGAAACACGCAACGCATTTCAAGCGCAACGCGCAAGTGGGGATGACGATGGTCAACCTCCCCACCGCCGGCGTCGACCATCACGTGCCCTTCGGCGGACGCAAGGAGTCCAGCCACGGGTCGCGCGAGCAGGGCCGTTACGCGGCCGAGTTCTACACCACCGTGAAGACGGCCTACACCCTGGCCTGACGCGCGACCCGATGTTCGTAAACGAAGGAGAGAGCCCACCCGAACCCCGTTCGACACTGCGGCAACAGACCGCAGGCCATTCAAAACCCTTGCGAGGACTTCCATGAAATTCCAAAGACGCACCCTGTTTGCAGCGCTGGCCGCTGCTTCGTTGACCACCGCGTGGCCCCTGACTGGCTTCGCGCAGAAGAAGATCGTGCTTGGTTTCAGTCAGATCGGCGCCGAGAGCGAATGGCGCACCGCCAACACCGAATCCATCAAGGCCGCGGCCAAGGAAGCGGGCATCGAGTTGAAGTTCTCCGACGCGCAGCAGAAGCAGGAGAACCAGATCAAGGCGATCCGCTCGTTCATCGCGCAGAAGGTCGACGTGATCGCCTTCTCGCCGGTGGTGGAGTCGGGTTGGGACACCGTGCTGCGTGAAGCCAAGGCCGCGAAGATCCCGGTGATCCTCACCGACCGCGCCGTCGACAGCAAGGACACGTCGCTGTACGTGACCTTTATGGGTTCGGACTTCATCGAGGAAGGCCGCAAGGCGGGCCGCTGGCTCGTCGAGAAGGTCAAGGGCAAGACCGGTGACGTGAACGTCGTCGAGCTGCAGGGCACCGTGGGCTCCGCCCCGGCCATCGACCGCAAGAAGGGCTTCGAGGAAGCCATCAAGGCCGACCCGCGCATCAAGATCATCCGCTCGCAGACCGGCGACTTCACCCGCGCCAAGGGCAAGGAAGTCATGGAAGCCTTCCTGAAGGCCGAGGGCAAGAAGATCAACGTGCTCTACGCGCACAACGACGACATGGCGATCGGGGCCATCCAGGCCATCGAGGAAGCCGGCATGAAGCCGTCGAAGGACATCACCATCATCTCGATCGACGCCGTCAAGGGCGCCTTCGAGGCCATGATGGCGGGCAAGCTCGACGTCACCGTCGAATGCAGCCCCCTGCTGGGCCCGCAGCTGATGAGCGCCACGAAGGACCTCGTGGCCGGCAAGTCGCTGCCCAAGCGCATCGTGACCGAGGAGACCATCTTCCCGATGGAAGTGGCGGCCCGCGAGTTCCCGAAACGCAAGTACTGAGCATCCGAGGAGAGAGACCATCATGAAGAAGTTTCAGCGCCGCACCGCGCTGGCCGCGCTCGTGCTCGCCTTCGGCGCCGCGAGCCTGCCGGCCGCGGCCCAGGACAAGGGCACGATCGGCGTGTCCATGCCCACCAAGTCTTCCGCCCGCTGGATCGCCGACGGCGACAGCATGGTCAAGGCACTGAAGGAAAAGGGCTACAAGGCCGACCTGCAGTACGCCGACGACGACATCCCGAACCAGCTGGCCCAGGTGGAGAACATGATCACCAAGGGCGTGAAGGTCCTGGTGATCGCGGCCATCGACGGCACCACGCTGTCGGACGCGCTGCAGAAGGCGGCCGACCGCGGCATCAAGGTCGTTTCGTACGACCGGCTCATCAAGGGGTCGAAAAACGTGGACTACTACGCCACGTTCGACAACTTCCAGGTGGGCGTGCTGCAGGCGGGCTACATCGAGCAAGCGCTCGACCTGAAGAACAAGAAGGGCCCGTTCAACATCGAGCTGTTCGGCGGCTCGCCGGACGACAACAACGCCTTCTTCTTCTACGACGGCGCGATGTCGGTGCTGAAACCCTACATCGACAGCGGCAAGCTCGTCGTCGGCAGCAAGCAGGTCGGCATGCAGAAGGTGTCGACGCTGCGCTGGGACGGCGCGGTGGCGCAGGCGCGCATGGACAACATCCTGAGCGCCTTCTACACCAAGGGCCGCGTGGACGCCGTGCTGTCGCCGTACGACGGTCTGAGCATCGGCATCTTGTCGTCGCTCAAGGGCGTGGGCTACGGCACGCCGCAGCAGCCCTTCCCGGTGGTGACCGGGCAGGACGCGGAGATCGCCTCGGTGAAGTCGATGCTCCGCGGCGAACAGCGGGCCACGGTGTTCAAGGACACCCGCGAGCTCGCGAAGGTGGCGGCGCAGATGGTGGACGCCATGCTGACCGGCAAGACGGTGCCCATCAACGACACGAAGACCTACAACAACGGGGTCAAGGTCGTGCCGTCGTACCTGCTCAAACCGGTGAGCGTCGACGTCGCCAACTACAAGCAAGTGCTGGTGGGAAGCGGTTACTACACGGAAAGCCAACTGAAGTAACCGTGTTCCACATGCCCGCTCCGCGCCCCCGCGCGGGCGGGCTTTTTTCCAGAAGCCCCTCATCGAAGGACCCCGAGGCGAGATGACCGAAGCCCTGCTCGAGATGCGGGACATCCGCAAGACCTTCCCCGGCGTCAAGGCGCTGGACGGGGTGGACTTGCGCGTGCAACCCGGCGAGATCCACGCCGTGGTCGGCGAAAACGGCGCGGGCAAGTCCACGCTGATGAAGGTGCTGAGCGGCGTCTACCCCAGCGGCAGCTTCAGCGGCGAGATCCGCTTCGACGGCCAGGATCGCCACTTCCGCGACATCGCCGAGAGCGAAGCGCTCGGCATCATCATCATCCACCAGGAACTGGCGCTCGTGCCGCTCCTGTCCATCGCCGAGAACCTGTTCCTCGGCAACGAACAACAACGCTACGGCGTGATCGACGCCGAAGCCACCTTCGCCCGGACCCGTGAACTGCTGCGCAAGGTGGGCCTGGCCGAGTCGCCCGCCACGCCGGTCACGCAGCTGGGCGTGGGCAAGCAGCAGCTGGTCGAGATCGCGAAGGCGCTGTCGAAAGACGTGCGCCTGCTGATCCTCGACGAACCCACCGCGAGCCTCAACGAAAGCGACAGCGACGCGTTGCTCGCGTTGTTGCTGGACCTGAAGGCCCACGGCATCGCCTGCATCCTGATCTCGCACAAGCTCAACGAGATCGCGAAGGTGGCCGACTCGATCACCGTGCTGCGCGACGGCCGCACGGTGGACGCCATCGACTGCCGCGAAACCCCCGCGAGCGAGGACCACGTGATCCGCAGCATGGTGGGCCGCGAGATGGCCGACCGCTACCCGAAACGAACGCCTGCCGTCGGCGACGTCGTGTTCGAGGTGAAGGACTGGCGCGTCTTCCACGAGGTGCACGCCGACCGCGAGGTGATCCGCGGCGTGGACTTCCACGCGCGCCGAGGCGAGATCGTGGGCATCGCCGGCCTGATGGGCGCCGGGCGCACCGAGTTCGCGATGAGCGTGTTCGGCCGTTCGTACGGCCAGCGCATCTCCGGCGAAGTGCGGCTCGGTGGCCAGGCCATCGACGTCTCCACCGTGCGCAAGGCCATCCAGCATGGCATCGCGTACGTCACCGAGGACCGCAAGGGCCTCGGCCTCGTGCTGGAGGAACCCATCCGGGAAAACATCAGCCTCGCGAACCTCCCCGGCGTGTCGCGCCACGGCGTCGTGGACGCGGCCCGCGAGTTCGGCGTGGCCCAGGACTTCAAGCGCAGCCTGCGCATCCGTTGCGCGAGCGTGATGCAGAAGGTGGTGAACCTGTCCGGCGGCAACCAGCAGAAGGTGGTGCTGGGCAAGTGGCTGTTCACCACGCCGGAGGTGCTCATCCTCGACGAGCCCACGCGCGGCATCGACGTGGGCGCCAAGTACGAGATCTACTCCCTCGTGGCCGAGCTGGCCGCGCAGGGCAAATGCATCGTGATGATCTCGTCGGAGATGCCCGAGCTGCTCGGCATGTGCGACCGGATCTGCGTGATGAACGAAGGCCGGTTCGTGGGCGAATTCCCCGCGGCCGAGGCCACCCAGGAAAAGATCATGCGCGCGATCGTCACCTCGAGTCACTGACACCATGGACAACGCCATCCCCTCCTCCTCCCCCGCGCCCGAGCCCCAGGCCGCGCGGTCCTACGCCGGCTTCCTGAAGAACAACTTCCGCGAGTACGGCATGCTCGCGTCGCTGATCGTCATCATGGGCTTCTTCCAGTTCATGACCGACGGCACGCTGATGCGCCCGCTGAACCTCACGAACCTGATCCTGCAGAACAGCTACATCGTGATCATGGCGCTGGGCATGCTGCTCGTGATCGTGGCGGGCCACATCGACCTGTCGGTGGGCTCGGTGGTCGGTTTCGTCGGGGCGCTCGCCGCGGTGCTGATGGTGGAGTACCACGTGAACTTCCTCGTCACGATCGTGCTGAGCCTGCTGGCCGGCGCGCTGATCGGCGGCGCGCAGGGGGCGTTCGTCGCGTACTTCCGCATCCCGTCGTTCATCGTCACGCTCGCGGGCATGCTGGTGTTCAAGGGCCTCACCCTCGCGCTGCTGCAGGGCCAGTCGGTGGGCCCGTTCCCCGAAGGTTTCCAGCGCATCAGCTCGGGTTTCCTGCCCGACCCGTTCGGCGGCGAGTCGGTGCGCCTGCTGTCGCTCGCGATCGGCGTGCTGGCCGCACTGGCCTGGGTGGCGGCGAAAGTGCGCAGCCGCGCGCGCCAGAACAAGCACGGCATGGAGGAGGAGCCCTACTTCTTCTTCCTCGGACGCACGCTGGTGTTCGCAGCCCTGATCGTGCTGCTCAGCTGGATCCTGTCGTCCTACCGCGGGCTGCCCAACGTGCTGATCGTGATGGCGGTGCTGATGCTGGTGTACGACTTCGTCACGAGCCGCACCACGGTCGGCCGGCGCATCTACGCGCTGGGCGGCAACGAGAAGGCCGCGCGCCTGTCGGGCATCGACACGAAGCGCCTGTCCTTCCTCACCTTCGTCAACATGGGCGTGCTGGCGGCACTGGCCGGCCTCGTGTTCGCCGCGCGGCTCAACACGGCCACGCCGAAGGCCGGCGTGGGCTTCGAGCTGGACGTGATCGCGGCCTGCTTCATCGGCGGCGCTTCGGCCTCGGGCGGCGTGGGCAAGGTGATGGGCGCGGTGATCGGTGCCTTCGTGATGGGCGTGATGAACAACGGCATGTCCATCCTCGGCATCGGCATCGACTACCAGCAGGTCATCAAGGGGTTGGTCCTGCTGGCCGCCGTGTTCGTCGACGTGTACAACAAGAACAAATGACCTCGACCACCACCCCCGTGCTGCTGGAACTCTCCGGCATCGACAAGCAGTTCTTCGGCGTGCCCGTGCTGAAGCAGGCCGGCCTGTGCCTGCGCGCGGGGGAGGTGCACGCGCTGATGGGCCAGAACGGTGCCGGCAAGTCCACGCTCATCAAGGTGCTGACCGGCGTGTACGCGGCCGACTCGGGGGGGATGACCCTCGCCGGCCAGCCGGTGCGCCCGGCCTCGCCGGAACAGGCCCAGGCGCTCGGCATCAGCACGGTGTACCAGGAGGTCAACCTCTGCCCCAACCTGTCGGTGGCCGAGAACATCTTCGCGGGCCGCTACCCCCGCCTCGGCCCGCTGGGTGCCTGGCGCATCGACTGGGCCGGCATGAACCGCCGCGCCCGTGACCTGCTCGGCCGGTTGAACCTCGACATCGACGTCACCCGCACGCTCTCCAGCTTCCCGGTGGCCGTGCAGCAGATGGTGGCCATCGCCCGCGCGCTCAGCGTCGAGTCGCGCGTGCTGATCCTCGACGAACCCACCTCGAGCCTCGACACCGGCGAGGTGCAGCAGCTGTTCGACGTGCTGCGCCGGCTGCGCGAGGAAGGCCTCGCCATCCTCTTCGTCACCCACTTCCTCGACCAGGTCTACGCCATCTCCGACCGCATCACGGTGCTGCGCAACGGCAGCCTCGTGGGCGAGTACCGCGTGGAGGACCTGGGACCGAAGGCCCTCATCGCGGCGATGGTGGGCCGCGAACTGGCGGAAGCCGCCACCGCCGACCCCGGCCAGGTGCCGGCAGCCGACGGCGAACCCGTGCTCGAGGCCCGCGGCCTCGGCCAGCGCGGCCAGCTCAAGCCGCTCGACCTCGCGCTGCGCGCCGGCGAGGTGGTGGGCCTGGGCGGCCTGCTCGGCTCCGGCCGCACCGAACTCGCCCGGCTGCTGTTCGGCCTGGCCACGCCCGACTCGGGCGAGCTGCGCATGCGCGGCAAGGCGGTCAAACTCGATTCCCCGGCGGACGCGGTGGCCCACGGCCTCGCGCTGTGCCCCGAGGACCGCAAGACCGACGGCATCGTGGCCGAGCTGTCGGTGCGCGAGAACATCGTGCTCGCGCTGCAGGCCCGCACCGGCCTCAAGCGCTGCCTGTCGGCGGCCCAGGAACGGGCGTTGGCCGACCAGTACGTGAAGGCGCTCGGCATCAAGACCGCCGACATCGACACCCCCATCGGCCTGCTGTCCGGCGGCAACCAGCAGAAGGCGCTGCTCGCGCGCTGGCTGGCCACCGGGCCGTCCGTGCTGATCCTCGACGAACCCACCCGCGGCATCGACGTGGCGGCCAAGCAGGAGATCATGGACGAGATCCTGCGCCTCGCCCAGGAGGGCATGGCGGTGCTGTTCATCTCGTCCGAGATGGCCGAGGTGGTGCGGGTGTCGCACCGCATCGCCGTGCTGCGCGACCGCGCCAAGGTGGGCGAACTGCCCGCCGGCAGCGGCGAACACGCCGTGTACCACCTGATCGCCGAAGAGACCCCATGAACTCGCTGATGAAACACCGGCTCGTGTGGCCGATCGTCACGCTCGTGCTGCTGCTGGCCATCAACGCCACGTTCAACCCGCAGTTCCTGCACCTGTCCTGGCGCGACGGCCACCTCTACGGCAGCCTGATCGACATCCTCAACCGCGCCGCGCCGCTCGTGCTCGTGTCGCTGGGCATGACCCTCGTGATCGCCACGCGGGGCATCGACATCTCGGTGGGCGCGGTGGTCGCCATCTCCGCGGCGCTGGCCGCGTGGATGATCGGCGGCACCCTCGTCGTGGACAACGGCGTGGCCACCCACGTGAGCCGCTTCCCCATGCCGGTGGCGATCGCTGCGGCGCTCGGCGTGGCGCTGGTCTGCGGCATCTGGAACGGGTTCCTCGTGGCGAAGGTGGGCATGCAGCCCATCATCGCCACGCTGATCCTGATGGTGGCCGGCCGCGGCATCGCCCAGCTGATCACCAACGGCCAGATCATCACGATCTACTACGGACCCTACTTCTTCATCGGCAGCGGCTACCTGCTCGGGCTGCCCTTCTCCGTGTTCATCGTCGCGGCCGTCTACCTGCTGGTGTCGCTCGCGATGTCGCGCACGGCGCTCGGCCTCTTCATCCAGTCGGTGGGCATCAACCCGTCGGCCGCGCGCGTGGCCGGGGTCAAGGCGCGCAGCATCACCGTGTGGGTCTACGCGTTCTGCGGCGTGTGCGCCGGCGTGGCCGGGCTGCTGATCAGCTCGAACGTCAAGAGCGCCGACGGCAACAACGCGGGCCAGCTGCTCGAACTCGACGCCATCCTCGCCGTCACGCTCGGCGGCACGCTGCTCACCGGCGGGCGTTTCAGCCTCGCCGGCAGCGTGATCGGCGCGTTGATCATCCAGACCCTCACCTACGCGATCTACTCGCTGGGCGTGCCGCCGGAAGTCAACCTCGTGGTCAAGGCCGCGGTGGTGTTCGCGGTGATGCTGCTGCAGTCGGCCGAGTTCCGCGCGAGCCTTCGCCAGCTCGTGCAGCGCCCGCCGGTGGGAGGAGCCTCCGCATGAACACGGCCGCCACCCCCATGAGCCTCACCGCCACGCCCGCCCCGCCGGCCAGACCCGCCGCCTGGCGCCTCGACCGCAAGTACCTGCCGCTCGCCGTCACCATCTCGCTGTTCGTCGCGATGGCCACGATGGGGTCGGTCTCGTACACCGGCTTCTTCTCGCTGCAGGTGTTCCTGAACCTGCTGATCGACAACGCGTTCCTCTGCATCGTCGCGGTGGGCATGACCTTCGTGATCCTGTCCGGCGGCATCGACCTGTCGGTGGGTTCGGTGATCGCGCTGACCACGATGGTGCTCGCGTGGGCCATCGAGCGGCAGCACTGGAGCCCCTGGGTCGCGATCCCGCTCGTGCTGCTGATGGGCACGTCCTTCGGCGCGCTGATGGGTTTCCTGATCCAGCGCTTCCGGCTGCAGCCGTTCATCGTGACCCTGGCCGGCATGTTCCTCGCGCGGGGCCTCTGCTACCTGATCAGCATCGACTCCATCAGCATCACCGAACCGGGCTACTCCGAACTCGCGCAGCTGCGCATCCCGGTGTGGGGCGACGCCTCGGTGTCCATCGGGGCGGTGATCGCGCTGGTCGTCGTGGCCGTCGGCATCTTCGTCGCCCACTGCACGCAGTTCGGCCGCACCGTGTATGCGGTGGGCGGCAGCGAACACTCCGCGGTGCTGATGGGCCTGCCGGTGCGCGGCACCGTGATCGGTGTCTACACGCTCAGCGGCTTCTGCTCGGCGCTGTCCGGGGTGGTGCTGACCTTCTACATGCTGTCCGGCTACGGGCTGCATGCGGTGGGGCTGGAGCTGGACGCCATCGCGGCCGTCGTGATCGGCGGCACGCTGCTGACCGGCGGCGTGGGCTATCTCGCGGGCACGCTGTTCGGCGTGCTGATCCTCGGGGTCATCCAGACGCTCATCATGTTCGACGGCACGCTCAGCTCGTGGTGGACCAAGATCGTGATCGGTGCCCTGCTCTTCGCCTTCTGCGTGCTGCAGCGGGTCTTCGAATCGCGAAAAAGTTGACGTTAACGGTCACCTGCCCGACAGGATTGGGCAGGGAAGGACCCGCGTGGTCGGTCGAGACGGCCGAGGCTTGAAACACCAGGGAAACGCCCCTGCGGCACAGTGCGCGTTTCACGTGCCCGCCCTGGAGAGACGATGACCCTCACCGCCCGGATCGACGCCGCCGTTCACGTGCAGGCCCGGCTGGCGGCGTACCACCGCCAGATCGACGTCGACTGGCTCGCCCGCAACGCCGAGTACGCACTCGAGGTCCGCCAGCTGTGCCTGGCCGTGCCCGATGCCTCGATGGAGATGTGCCTGCGCCTCCTCGACGCGCTGGTCGACGCCATCCTGCTCGCGGAGTTGCCGCCGGCCGACAACGGCGTGAGGCTGTCGGACTTCCATCCGGCGTTCGCGGACACCCTCTCCGATCCGGGCTGAGATGATCCGCCTGAACGACGGCCGCCTGGTCCACGAGATGTTCCAGGCCTACCGGAGCGACCTCGAGTCCGCGGCGCTGCAGTGGCACCGCGCGATGGCGGGCAAGCGCGCCGGCGCCGACTCGCTGTCGCGGGCGAGCGAAGTGATCCGGACGCAGCAGTTGCTCGACCAGGCCCACCCCTTCCTGCCCCCCGCCTTCCTGAAACGCCTGCAGGAGCGCATCTCGCTGCGCCTGTTCCAGGCGGCCAAGCCGGGCGAGGAGACCATCAGCCCGGCCGAGATGTCGCGGCTGGTGGGCGACCTGCTCGCCGAGGCCGAGTGGTCCAGCCGGCAGATGGACGACGCCCTGCGCCAGGCGCGGGAACAGACACCGCCCTGACCGATCAGCCGCGGACCGTGGTCTCGAGGGGCAACGTCTCGGCGAAGGCCAGCTGGCCGTTGCCGTCGAGTTCGAGCGGACCAAAGGTGCTGGCCGTGGCGTCGGGGCGCCAGCGGCGGTCGTCGAGGGCCAGGGCCGCATCCACGCGGGCGCGGTGGTGCTGGAGGCGGCGCTCCAGCTGCAGCCGCAGCACGTGCAGGCCGTGGTGCTGGTCCACCACCGGCTCCAGCTGGCGGATGGCGATCTCGAGCGTGCGCGGCGGCACGTGCGCCAGCGGGTCACCCGGGGACAGCCGGCACGAGGTCTCGATCAGCGCGAGGTGTTTCAGGCGATGGCGGGCCGACGGGTGCTGGTCGAGCAGCCGCGTCAGGGCCAGCACGGGCAGCGGCACCGACCGGCCGCTGGGCACGGTCGGCAGGAAGCCGAACCCCTGCTCCGGGCCCTCACCCTCGCGGCGGGCGAACGGCGCCCGGGCGAGCTTGACCGTGGCGAGGGCCAGCCGGCCGAGGGCGGTGAACGGGGTCGGTTTGGTCACGGGCATGCGCGTCGGACGGCCGGCGGGGCGATCGTTTCAAGTGGGCGGATTGTTCGGGGCCGGCGTTACCCGACCGTTACAGAACCCGGCTGAAGGAGTGCCAACAAGTGACGAATTTGGGCATCCGCGGACCGATTCCGGCATCCTGGGAAACCCCCTCGTAACGGTCTTGAGGCACAGTCCCCCCTTTCGCCGCCGGCGCCCCCTTTTGATCGGACTGGAAAGTCCGGACCGATTCGCATGGATGACGGGAAGTTCCTGAGCCACTTGTTCGACACGCACCGGGCCGAACTCGAGGACGCCGCGGAGCGTTGGCGACAGGAAACCATCGCGGAGCTGGACGCGGCCCAGACCGCGGCCGACAGCCTGCAGTCCGCCAGCCGGCTCTTCCACGCCCAGCGAGCACTCGACCGCGCCCAGCCCTTCCTGCGCCGGCGCCTGGTGCAGCTGCTCGAGTTCAGCATGATCGAGCGGGCCGGCGGCACGCCGCCCGTGCGGCGCCGCCGCGCCACCCCCGACGAGATGGCCCTGGTCGACGACGACGTGGTCAACGAGTCGATCGAGGTCTCCCGCATCGTCGCCCGCATCCAGCTCGACGCCGAATGGGAGATCCGCGCGGCCGAGGACGCCCTGTCGCGCCAGCTGGGTCAGGCGGTCCACGGTGAACGCTCGAGCCCGTTCCATCCGGAAGCCTTCGCCCGCGCGGTGTGGCGCCTGACCGAGGACATCCTGCTCAACCCGGAGGAACGTGCCGCGTGCCTGCGCGCCGGGCTGTCGTCCATCGCCGAGTTCGCCAGGACGACCTACACCTGCGCCACCCGCTGGAGCGGCGGCCTCGGTGCGTCCTCGTCGTTCGTCATCAAGCGCAGCGAGGCGATGGCCTCCACGGCCATCCCCGTCGACGTGTCGCTGGACACCTCGCCCGACACCGTCCCCGCCGCCCTCTTCCAGGCGACCACGCCCGCCGCCCTCGCGGCCGAACCGCCAGCGCTGCAGGCGCGCGACCACGTGTTCCAGGGCGTGATCGCCAACATCGAACGTGTGCTGAGCGACCCGCGGCTGACGCCCGAGCTCAAGCGCGTGCTGAGCGGACTGCAGATGGCGACGATGCGCTTCGCGCTCGGCTCGCCCGAGATCCTCTACGCCCCGGACCACCCGATCTGGTCCGTCGTGCGCACGCTCGCCGAGTACGCGCTGAACCACTGCGTGCGCGACCGGCTCGCACACGACGACTTCGTGCTGTTCGCCGACGACAAGATCCGCACGCTGATGCAGCTCGACGAGAAGGCGGTGTGGGACCTCCGGCCGCACCTCGAATCCTTCGACCGTTTCACGCAGACGCGCTCCGAGCAGCTGATCGAGAACGAACACACCGCGATGCAGCACTTCGCGCGGCTCGAGAACAGCCGCCGCAAGATCCTCGGCGTCGCGCTGAACCGGCACCGCGAGCGCATCAGCGAAGCCATCGGCGGCACCGACATGCCCTTCCGCCTGCGTCAGTTCCTGCTGGCCGACTGGGCTGAAGTGCTCGCGCGCACCGAACTCGCGGAAGGCCCCGACTCGGGCGCCTACGCCGAATACCTGCAGGCCGCACGCCGCGTGATCGACCGCATGCGCAGCGGCGGCGAACCCGGCGCGCGCGGGCCCGCCACGCCGGAAGACGTGCAGCCGCTGCTGGCCGTGCTCGAGCGCGGGATGGCGAGTGTCGCGATGCCCAGTGTCGAGAAACACGAACTCGCGTCCGCGCTGCAGCGCCCGGCCGTGCGGGACTGGGCCGACAGCGAACTGCATGTGCCAGCCACGGGCGGCCACGCACGCGCGACCTCGCGGCGTGCCTACTGGAGCGTGCGCGGTGAAGCGCACGAACCGTCCGACGCGGGTCCGTCCACCACCGGGCTGACGTCGGCGATCCCGGCTGGGGACGCCCTGCACTGGATCGACTCGCTGCGCGTCGGCACCGTCGTCGAGCTGTTCCTGCTCGGCGCCTGGTTCGAAGCCCGCGTCACGTCGATCGACACCACCAGCAGCCTCTTCACCTTCGAGGACGATGCCGGCGGCCGCTCTCATTCGCTCACGCGCCGGGCGCTGCTGCGCCTCGTTCGCGAAGGCCTCGCGAGTTCGCCATGACGACGGACACCCTCGACATCCGCCTGCTCGGCACCCCCGGCTGGGCCGTGGACGGTTCGTTCGCCCCCATCGCGGACCCGCGGGCCGCGGTGCTCGTCGCGATGATCGTGCTGGACGGCCCGCTGCCGCGCACGCGCGCCGCGGAGATCTTCTGGCCGCGTTCGGAGGGCAAGGCCCGCACGAACCTGCGCGTGCTGCTGCACCGCGTGCAACATGCGATGGGCGGGCGGCTCTTCGCGCCGGGCGACCGCCTGACGCTGCTGCCGCACGTGACCGTCGACCTCGCGGGCAGCGACGCCGACCTCGTCGACCGCTGCCTGGACCTCGGACCGTCGAACGTCGGGCTGCTGGGCGGCGTCGACATGGCCGACCTGCCCGAGGCCAGCCGCTGGCTGTCGGACGCGCGGCGCCAGCTCGAGCAGCGTGTCGTGCGCTGCCACGTGGCGTGGCTCGACACCCACCGCGGTTCGGAACACCTGGCGCGGGCGGCGGCGGTCGCGGAGTCGCTCGTGTCGATCGACCCGCTCGGCGAGATCGGCTACCGCGAGCAGATGCGCATCCACGTCGAACGTGGCGATCGCGCGGGTGCCCTCGCCGCCTTCGAACGCTGCCGCCGAGAACTCAAGGAACACCTGGGCACCGCGCCGGACCCGCAGACCACCGCGCTGCACCGTTCGATCCTGCGCGTGCGCGACGACCACGGCGCGCCGGCCGACAGCCCGGCGCCGCGGCCGCTGCTGCAGCGCGAACGCGAACTGGGCGACATGGACAAGGCGCTGTCGACCCGCCGCGTCGTGATCGTCGAAGGGCCCAGCGGCGCCGGCAAGTCCGCGCTGCTGCGCGAGTTCGCGCGCCGGCAGCCCGCGTTCTACTGGGCCATCGAACCGGCGGACGGCGCCGCCCCGCTCGCCGCCCTCGTGCGGCTGGCCACGCGGGTGGGCCAGATGAGCGCGCCCTCGACGCACAAGGCCGCGATGGGCCGCGCCCTGGAATTCGTGAAGGGGCTCCAGCGCCTCGACCCCGACGAGGTCTCGGCCAGCCACCTGCAGGCGCTGGCCCTGGGCACGGCCCGCACGGCGGGCGTGCTCCAGCAGGCCGGCTACCGCACCGTGATCCTCGACGACGTGCACCTGCTCGACGACACCAGCGTCGACGTGCTGGCCCACGTGCTGCAGGCCAGCCGCGAGCTGATGCCGTGGTGCGACTTCGTGCTGGCCTACCGGCCGATGCGCGGACGCCGCAAGGTGCGCGCGCTGTGCGAGAAGCTCGCGCTCGAAGGCCGGCTGCACCTGATCCACCCGGGCGCGCTGCGGCGCGACGCGGTGCTTGCGCTGATGGGCCACGAGCCTGACGCGGTGCCCGCCGTGCAGGCCGCGGCGGACCGGCTCGTCGCGATGAGCGGCGGCACGCCGGGCGTGCTCGTCGAGATGATCTCGCTGCAGACCCATGCCGTGCGCGAGCCCGAACCGGCCTCGCTGCCGCCGCAGATCCGGTCGATCCTCCTCGAACGACTGCGCTCGTGCAGTTCCACGGCCGAGGGTCTTGCGCAGCTGGCGAGCGTGGCCGGCGCCAGCTTCAGCGTGGGTCTGGCCGCGAAGATCGCGGGCCTGTCGTCGTGGAAGGTGGCCGAGAAGTGGAACGAGCTGCTGCTGGCCGGTGTGTTCGACGCCCGCGGGTTCGCGTTCCCGATGATCGAGGCCGCCGTGCGCGACTCGGTGCCTGACGCCGTGCGCCAGTTCATGCACGGCGAGGTGGCCAAGGGGCTGGAGCACGAAGGTGCGCCATCCGATCGCCTCGCGTTCCACTGGCAGCAGGCGGGCGACACCGCCCGTGCCGCGCAGTTCGGGCGGGCCGCGGCGGCCGCCTGCCTGCGCCGGGGCGACCTCGACGGCGCGATCGGCGCCCTCGAGAAGATCGTGTTCGCGCCGGGGGGATCGTGCGCGGACGGCGAACCGCTGGCACTGCTGCAACTGGCCGCGCTGTACCTGCAGGGTCACCGGCTGGACCGCATCACCGAGGTGCTGGAGGCCGCCGCGCGGTCACCCGCGGGACCGCTGGAACGGGGGGCGCGCACGGCGCTCGGCGGTCGCACGCTGCTCGCGATGCGCGAACACGGCGCGGCCAGTGCGGCGCTGTCGAGCGCGTTGCCGCTGCTGGAAGGGGATCTGCGACTGCAGCAGGCCGTGGCCTGCTGGGCGGCGCGGGCGGCGCGGCTCGCGGGAGCGGACCTGCCGGACGGCGTGGGGCCGGACGTCTTCGCTGGCGTGGCCTCGGAACTCGCATGGGATCCGGAAGCCCTGCCCGTGCACACCCCGGCCGACGGCCGGGCGTGCCTCGCAGACCTGCAGGCGGCCGCGACCGCCTAGATGTCGAGCGTGTAGACCTCGGCCGCCTGGCGATCGAGGCGGCTGCTGCCGGCGAGCGCCCGGTCCCACTCGGCGCCGTCGGCGGACAGCGTCGGCCGCAGGCCCTTGACCATCACCGCCACTTCTTCCGACGATGCGTCGAACTCGCCGGCGTCGTCGCGCGTTTCGGTGAACAGCAGGGCCGTGCGGGCACCATCGGCGTCGATGATCACGAGGTAACGGGCGGGCGGGCGAAGCATCGCGGTTCTCCTGTGGGGGGACAGGGACAGTCTGCCACCTTCCGATGCCCTATGCCCGCCATAGTCAAATGCGACGCAGATAGGAATTATTCTTAAATAGAATTGAGCCATCCCGATCCAAAGGATGGCTCCATGACCTCGAAAACCACCGCCCTCGCCTCGCCCCGCCGGCTCGCCGGCTTCGCCCTGGTGTTCGCCGGCGTGGTGCTGATCGGCCTGCAGGCCTGGCAGCACCTGGAGGTGTCGCTGTCCGACGAGGCGGTGCGGGCGCTGCAGGGCGGCCTGCTCTGCGCGCTGGCTACCGCGCTCGGCGCGCTCCCGGTGCTCGTCACCCGCAGCATCCCGGCACGCATCGCCGACGGCATGCTGGGCTTCGGCGCCGGCGTGATGCTCGCGGCCACGGCCTTCTCGCTCATCGTTCCCGGCCTCGCCGCCGCGGGCGACCTGGGCCACTCGAAGTGGGGTGCCGGCGCCATCGTCAGCACCGGCGTGATCCTCGGCGTGCTGGCGATGCTGTGGCTCGACCACGCCTGGCCGCACGCCCACTTCGACACCGACGGCCAGACCACCCGCGGCCAGGTGCCGGCGCGGGTGATGCTGTTCGTCATCGCGATCGTGCTGCACAACATCCCTGAAGGCGCGGCCGTCGGCGTCGCGGCCGGCGCGGGGGCTCCGGGTGCGACCGGCCTCGCGATGGGCATCGCGATCCAGGACGTGCCGGAGGGCCTCGTGGTGGCGCTGGCCCTCGTGGGCGCGGGCATGGACCGCACGAAGGCGGCCCTGCTCGGCATGGCCTCGGGCCTCGTCGAACCGGTGTTCGCGCTGCTCGCCGCCATCGCCGTGGGCACCTTCGGCACGCTGCTGCCGTGGGGCCTCGCCGCCGCGGCCGGTGCGATGCTGTTCGCCGTCAGCCACGAGGTGATCCCCGAGTCGCACCGCAACGGCCACGAGACCGCCGCGACGCTGGGCCTTGCCCTCGGCTTCTGCCTGATGATGGTGATGGACACCGCCCTCGGCTGAAGCCTGGGAGCCTTCTCTCGGCCGCCAGGGCTCCTAGGCGGAGCGCAGCGGGAGCACGTTCGGGTTGATGGGCGTCGGCGGCCGGCCGGCGTCCGGGCCGAAGCCCAGGCCGGCGATCAGGTTGTCGACCGCGAGGTTCGCCATCGCCCGGCGCGTGGCCAGCGTGGCGCTCGCGATGTGAGGTGTAAGCACCACGTTCGGCACCTCGAGCAGCGCCGGATGAACCTGGGGCTCGCCCTCGAACACGTCGAGCCCGGCGGCGGCCAGACGCCCTCCCTTCAGCGCCTCGGCCAGCGCCGCGTCGTCGACGATGCCGCCCCGGGCGATGTTGGTCAGCGTCGCGGTGGGTCGCATCAGCGCCAGTTCGGCCGCGCCGATCGCGTGGTGCGACGAGGCCGAGTACGGCAGCACCAGCACGAGGTGGTCGGACTCGCGCAGCAGCGTCGCCTTGTCGACGTAGCGGGCATTCAGCGAGGCCTCGACCTCGGGCGCCAGCCGGGAGCGGTTGTGATACAGCACCTTCATGCCGAAGCCGAGCGCCCCGCGCCGGGCGATGGCCTGGCCGATGCGCCCCATGCCCAGGATGCCCAGCGTGGCGCCGTGCACGTCGCTGCCCGCGAACATCGTCAGCGACCAGCGGTTCCACTCGCCGCGGCGCAGGAAGTGCTCCGACTCCGCCATGCGCCGGGCCGTCGCCATCATCAGCGCGAAGCCGAAGTCGGCCGTGGTCTCCGTCAGCACGTCGGGCGTGTTCGTGGCAAGCACGCCGCGGGCGTCGAGGGCCGGCACGTCGAAGTTGTTGTAGCCCACGGCGATGTTGCTGACGACCCGCAGCTGCGGGTTCGCGGCCAGCACCTCGCCATCGATGCGCTCGCTGCCCGTGGTCAGCGCGCCCTGCTTGCGCTTGAGGCGTTCGATGAGTTCGGCCTTCGAGAAGACCTGGTCGCCCGGGTTCGTCTCGACGTCGAAGTGTTCACGCAGGCGGTCGACGACGTCGTCGAACACCGCGCGGGCGACCAGCACGGAGGGTTTCGTCATGGTGTCACCAGGGCGTCGAGCGCCCGGACCAGTTCGGGTGGGAGGGGCGCCGGCCGGCGGGTTTCGCGGTCGACGTACACGTGGATGAAATGACCCCGGGCGGCCGTGAGCGGCTGGCCGGCGGCGAACAGGCCGATCTCGTAGCGCACGCTGGAGCTGCCGCGGTGCGCCACCCGCAGGCCGGCGTCCACCGACTGCGGGAACTCGATCGACGAGAAGTAGTTGCAGTGGGTCTCGACGACGAGGCCGATCACCGGGCTGCGCTGGATGTCGAGCGCACCGGCCTCGATCAGGTAGCGGTTCACCGCCGTGTCGAAGAGGCTGTAGTAGACGACGTTGTTCAGGTGGCCGTAGGCGTCGTTGTCCATCCAGCGGGTGGTGAGGGACGTGAAATGCCGGTAGGCGTCGCGGGGCTCGGGGGCGGGTCGGGCGGCGGACATGTTCATGTGACCATTGTTCCATCGACGCGCACTTTTAGAAGTCCATCCCTAATATGCTGCGTTGCAGCAATTAGGGGTTGAAATGGTGTCCGGCCTGCGCAATACTTCGTGTCATGGTGCAGCGCAACAAAGCTGTATCAGCTTCCTGAACGATACACATTGGAGAACTGATCATGCTGACCGCAGAACAACTGGTTGCCGCTCACAAGGCCAACATCGAAACCCTCTTCGGCCTGACCAGCAAGGCTTTCGAAGGCGTCGAGAAGCTCGTCGAGCTGAACCTGCAAGTGGCGAAGGCCGCCCTGGGCGAAGTTGCCCAGACCACGCAAGCCGCGCTGAACGCCAAGGACGCCCAAGAGCTGCTGGCCCTGCAAGCCGGCCTGCTGCAACCGGCCGCCGAAAAGGCCGCCGCCTACAGCCGTCACGTGTACGACATCGCCGCCGCCACCAACGCCGACCTCGGCAAGGCCGCTGAAGCGCAAGCTTCGGAAGCCCAGAAGAAGTTCCTGTCGGTCGTCGACAACGCCGTCAAGAACGCCCCGGCCGGCACCGAAAACGCCGTCGCCCTGGTCAAGTCGGCCGTCGCCGCCGCCAACAACGCTTACGAAAGCGTCCACAAGGCCGCCAAGCAGGCCGCTGAAGTCGCCGAAGCCAACTTCCAGGCCGTGACCACCAGCGCCGTCAAGGCCACGCAAACCGCCACGGCCAAGGCCAAGCGCGCTGCCTGATTCCCGCGGCACCGAGAAGCCCGGAACTTTTTTTCGGGCAGCCTCTCAGACAGGTTCCGCAAGTGACTCCTTGCGGGTGTTTTGAAGGTTGTCTTCTCGGTACCAACCGGTATCTTGAGCCCCGTGAACGCAAGTTCACGGGGCTTTTCTTTTAGCGGGTCTTCGCTGCAATGCGGTTGCGCAGGTCCGCCAGCGCCTCGGTCGCGGCCGCCCGCCCCGCCTGGATCGACTTGGCGCGCGACGTGAAGTCGGCGCCGGAGACACCGTTCAGCTTCGGCCGCAGGACCAGGTCGGCCTCGCGCAACTCGAAGTGGTTGATGCTGCGGCCCATGATCGCGAAGGTCTGCAGCAGCATGCGCATCGGGTCGCCGGTGGCAGCGCCATCGGGCACGGCCGAGATGTCGACGGCGATCACCAGGTCGGCGCCCATCTGCCGGGCGAAACGCACCGGCACCGGCGACACCAGCCCGCCGTCCACGTACTCCCGCGTGCCGATGCGCACCGGCTGGAACACGGCCGGCACGGCGCTCGATGCGCGCACCGCCACGCCCGGGTCGCCCCGCTGGAACAGGATGGGCGCGCCGTTGTCGAGGTCGGTGGCCACGATGCCCAGCGGCACCTTCATCGACTCGATGGTCTTGCCGCCGGTCTGCTCGCGCACGAACCGGGCGAGCGCCTCGCCGCGGATCATGCCGCGGCCGGGGAAGGCCCAGTCGGTGAACATCGATTCGTCCATGTTCTGGGCGGTGGCGGCCAGCGCCGAACCGTCCTTCCCCGACGCGTAGAGGGCCGCAACCAGGCTGCCGGCCGACGTGCCGACAACCAGGTCCGGCTTGATGCCGTTCTCTTCCAGCACCTGGATGATGCCGATGTGGGCGAAGCCGCGGGCGGCGCCACCGCCCAGCGCGAGCCCGATGCGGGGCGGCTTGGGCACCTTGGGAACGGCCACCGGATCGGGTGTGGTGACCAGCGGCGGGGTGACGACGGGCGGGGTGGCGACCGGGGCGGTCTGGCATGCCGCCAGGGCGGTGGCGAGCAGGGCCGCGGTGGCGGCTCGGGAAAGGGACAGGAATCGCATGCCGAAATTGTAGAAGGACGGCGTGACGCCCCCGCTTTATCAAGCCAGCGAATAAACAATCAACAAAAATGTTCTTCGTATATATATAGATGCTGCTTACATTTCCTGCTCCGGTTCGGTTCATGGGCTCTTCACGCCGTGGCGAGGCACCGCAATGAACAACGTGGCACATGGATCCAATAGCAATCTTGAGCGGGTTTGGCGTCGGCGCCATCGTGGGCATGACGGGCGTCGGCGGCGGGTCGCTCATGACCCCGCTGCTGCTCACCTTCTTCAAGCTGAACCCGGCCGTGGCCATCGGCACGGACCTGTGGTTCGCGGCCATCACGAAGACCTCGGGCGCGGTCGCGCACCAGCGCCACGGGCACGTCGACTACCGCATCACCGGCCTGCTGCTGGCGGGCAGCATCCCGGCGTCGCTGGCCACGCTCGCGCTGATGCACTTCACCGGCATCACGAAGGGCTGGGCGAGCACGCTCACCTTCGCGTTGGGCATCGCGCTGCTGCTGACGGCGGTGACGGTGGCCTTCAAGGGCGTCTGGCACGGCGTGGGCCTCAAGCTCGAGCGCTGGATCCCCGAATCGCGCAAGCCGGCGTTCACCGTGGCCTCGGGGCTGATCCTCGGCGTGCTGGTCACGCTGAGCTCCATCGGGGCCGGCGCGGTGGGTGCCACGCTCATCCTTCTGCTGTACCCGCGCATGGAGGCGAGGCGCCTCGTGGGCACCGACATCGCCCATGCGGTTCCGCTCACGCTCGTGGCCGGCATCGGACACGCGACAATGGGGCATGTGAACTGGGGTCTGCTGGCCGCGTTGCTGGTGGGATCCCTCCCCGGCATCTGGCTCGGGGCCCAGCTCACGAAAAAAATGCCTGATGGCCTGGTCCGCGCCCTGCTCTGCATCTCGCTCGTGACCGCCGGCCTCAAGGTCATCCACTGACTACCAACGACATTCCTCACGATGTACCAGTACACCTCCTTCGACCGCCAGTTCGTCAAGCAGCGTGCGGCCCAGTACCGGGACCAGCTGGAGCGCAACCTCGCCGGCACGCTCGGCGACGACGAGTTCCGCCCGCTGCGGCTGCAGAACGGCTGGTACGTGCAACGCCACGCGCCCATGCTGCGTGTGGCCGTGCCGTACGGTGACCTGACGTCGCGCCAGATCCGCGCGCTGGCCCGCATCGCCCGCGAGTACGACCGCGGCTACGCCCACCTGACCACGCGCCAGAACGTCCAGTACAACTGGATCCCCCTCGACAAGAGCGCGGACGTGATGGACGTGCTGGCCTCGGTCGACATGCACGGCATCCAGACCAGCGGCAACTGCATCCGCAACACCACGACGGACTGCTTCGCCGGCATCGCCCCCGACGAGATCCTCGACCCGCGCCCGTACTGCGAAGTGCTGCGCCAGTGGAGCACGCTGCACCCCGAGTTCGCGTTCCTGCCGCGCAAGTTCAAGATCGCCGTCACCGGCGCCACCGAAGACCGCGCCGCCACCGCCTGGCACGACATCGGCCTGCACCTGCTGAAGAACGAGGCCGGTGAGATCGGCTTCCGCGTGCTCGTGGGTGGTGGCATGGGCCGCACGCCGGTCGTGGGCACCGTGATCCGCGAATTCCTGCCCTGGCAGCAGATCCTCGTGTTCATCGAGGCCATCGTGCGCGTCTACAACCGCCACGGCCGCCGCGACAACATGTACAAGGCGCGCATCAAGATCCTCGTGAAGGCCGAAGGCCAGAAGTTCATCGACGACGTCGAGGCCGAGTACAAGAACATCCTCGAGCACGACACCGACGGTGCGGCCCACATCATTCCCCAGGCCGAACTCGACCGCGTCGCCGCGAGCTTCGTCGTGCCCGAAGGCGTGACCCCGTACGTCTCCGGCTTCCAGGTGGCCGCCGACGCCCCCGTCGCGTTCAAGCGCTGGATGGAACGCAACGTGCACGGCCACAAGGTCAGCGGCTACCGTGCCGTGACGCTGTCGCTCAAGCGCGCGGGCCAGGCCCCGGGCGACGCCACCGACGAGCAGTTCGACCAGGCCGCGAACCTCGCCGACCGCTTCAGCCAGGGCGAGATCCGCGTGTCGCACGACCAGAACTTCGTGCTGCCCTGGGTCCGTGAAGACGAGCTGTTCGCGCTGTGGGAAGCCGCCAAGGCCGCGTCCTTCGCGTCGCCCAACATCGGCCTGCTGACCGACATGATCAACTGCCCGGGCGGTGACTTCTGCGCGCTGGCCAACGCCCGCTCGATCCCCATCGCCGCAGCCATCGCCGACCGCTTCGCCGACCTCGACGAGCTGTACGACATCGGTGACATCGACCTGCACATGAGCGGCTGCATCAACTCGTGCGGCCACCACCACAGCGGCCACATCGGCATCCTCGGCGTCGACAAGGACGGCAAGGAGTGGTACCAGGTCTCGCTCGGCGGCTCCGATGGCTCCCGCATCAGCGGCGACGCCGTGGCCGGCCGCGTGATCGGCCCGTCCTTCGCCGCCGAGGAAGTCGCCGACGTGATCGAAGCCGTCATCGAAACCTACCGCCACCAGCGCGCCGCGAACGAGCTGTTCATCGACACCGTCAAGCGTGTCGGCCTGGACGCCTTCAAGTCGGCCGCCAACGCCGCCCGCCGCGCCACCGCCAAGGCCGCCTGACCCATGAAGTTCATCGACACCCATCACGACCAATGGCACACCATCACGGGCGAGGACGGCCCCATGGTGACGCTCACCCCGGCCCCGTACAGCCTGCTGACCTACATGCAGTGGCATGCCGTGCGCGCCCACTGGCCGAAGGACATGCCGGTCGGCGTCTCGTTCGACAACGCCGAGGAAATCGAATCGCTGAAGGACGACCTGCCCCAGCTCTCGCTCGTCGCGCTGCACTTCCCGAAGTGGGTCGACGGCCGCGCCTACAGCCAGGCCCGCATCCTGCGTTCGCGCTACAAGTTCCAGGGTGAGATCCGCGCCACCGGTGAAGTGCTCGTCGACATGATGCCGCTGCTCAAGCGCACCGGCTTCGACGCCGTCGTGCTGCGCGGCGACCAGATCAAGGAACACGCCGAACGTGCGCTGCATTTCTTCGACCAAGCGGGTCACTACCAAGGAGACGTGGAAGACAACCACCCCGTCTTCGCACGGAGCTGAATCGACATGACCGCCATCGCCCTCTACGACCGCGCCACCAAAGGCTTCGACGACCGCGTGGCCCACGCCGTCTCGGTGCTCCAGGCAGCCGCCCGCGACCACGCGGGGACTGTCGTGCAGGCCACGAGCCTCGGTGCCGAAGACATGGTCGTCACCGACCTGATCGCCCGCCACAAGATCGCCATCGCCCTCGGCACGCTCGAGACGGGCAAGCTGCACCCGCAGACCGTCGCGCTGATCCCGCGCATCGAGGCAACGTACAACCTGCCGGTGGAGGTGTACCGCCCCGAGGCCGACGCCGTGATCCACTTCGTCAAGTCGTACGGCGAGAAGGCGATGTACGAGAGCCTCGACCTGCGCAAGGGCTGCTGCGGCATCCGCAAGCTCGAACCGCTGTCGCGCATGCTCAACGGCCGCACCGCGTGGGTCACCGGCCTTCGCCGCGAGCAGTCGAACAACCGCGGCGACGTGCCTTTCGTCGAACCCGACGACAAGGGCCGCATCAAGTACAACCCGCTGGCCGACTGGACGTGGAACGACGTCTGGCACTACATCGCGTTGAACAACGTCCCCTACAACCCGCTGCACGACGAGTTCATGCCGAGCATCGGCTGCGAGCCCTGCACGCGCGCCATCGCCGTCGGCGAGGACTTCCGCGCCGGCCGCTGGTGGTGGGAGGACGAGAAAGCCAAGGAGTGCGGTTTGCACGTCCACGACGACGCGGCCGAGGAGCCCGTCGTTTCTTCCCTGATTGGAGACCGTCCATGAACGCCCCGCTGACCGTGGAGCAACTGCTGCCCGAGCTCGACCACACCCACCTCGACTGGCTCGAGGAAGAGGCCATCTTCATCCTGCGCGAGACCGTCGCCGCGTTCGAGCGCCCCGCGCTGCTGTTCTCGGGCGGCAAGGACTCCTGCGTGGTGCTGCGCCTGGCCGAGAAGGCCTTCAAGAACCGCGGCGCCGACGGCGAGTTCAAGGGCCGCCTGCCCTTCCCGCTGCTGCACGTGGACACCGGCCACAACTTCCCCGAAGTGATCGAGTTCCGTGACCGCCGTGTCGCCGAGATGGGCGAGCGCCTCGTGGTGGGCCACCTCGAAGACTCCATCAAGCGCGGCACCGTGCGCCTGTCGCACCCGCTCGAATCGCGCAACGGCCACCAGACCGTGGCCCTGCTGGAAGCCATCGAGGAGCACCGCTTCGACGTGCTGCTGGGCGGCGCCCGCCGCGACGAGGAGAAGGCCCGCGCGAAGGAGCGCATCTTCTCGCACCGCGACAGCTTCGGCCAATGGCAGCCGAAGGAGCAGCGCCCCGAGCTGTGGACGTTGTTCAACACCCGCATCAAGCCGGGCGAACACATGCGCGCGTTCCCCATCAGCAACTGGACCGAGCTCGACGTGTGGCTGTACCTGGCCCGCGAGAACATCCCCCTGCCGAGCCTGTACTTCGCGCACCAGCGCCAGGTCATCCGCCGCAAGGGCCTGCTCGTGCCGCTCACCGAAGTGACGCCGCCCGAGGCCGGTGAAACCGTCGAGACCGCCGAGGTGCGCTTCCGCACCGTGGGCGACATGACCTGCACCTGCCCGGTCGAGAGCCCGGCCGCCAACGCCACCGACATCGTCGCCGAGACGCTGAAGGTCACGGTCAGCGAACGCGGGGCCACCCGCATGGACGACCGCACCTCCGACGCCTCGATGGAACGCCGCAAGAAAGAAGGGTACTTCTGATGACCGCCCCCCAAGCCGCAGCCCCCGCGGTGAAAGACCACCGCGCCCTGCGCTTCCTGACCGCAGGCAGCGTCGACGACGGCAAGAGCACGCTGATCGGCCGCCTGCTGTTCGACAGCCGCGCCATCCTGGCCGACCAGCTCGACACGCTGGAGAAGCGTGCCGCCGGCGCCCCGATCGACCTGTCGCTGCTCACCGACGGCCTGGAAGCCGAACGCGAACAGGGCATCACGATCGACGTGGCCTACCGCTACTTCGCCACGAAGCAGCGCAAGTTCATCATCGCCGACGCCCCCGGCCATGAGCAGTACACCCGCAACATGGTCACGGCCGCGGCCGGCAGCGATGCCGCCGTGGTGCTCGTCGACATCACGAAGATCGACGTGACGGCCAAGCCGGTGGTACTGCTGCCGCAGACCCGCCGCCACGCCCTGCTCGCGCACCTTCTGCGCGTGCCCAGCATCGTGTTCGCGGTGAACAAGCTCGACGCGGTGGCAGATCCCGCCCTCGCCTTCAACACCACGCGCGACGCACTGCTGGCGTTCGCAAAACACGCGGGCATCGAGGTCGCGCGCGTGATCCCGGTCTCGGCACTGCGCGGCGACAACGTCACGCAGCCGCTCGACGCCGACTGGTACGACGGCCCGTCGCTGCTGCAGGTGCTGGAAAGTCTGCCGGCGCTGCAGGAACGCAAGGACGGCGACCTGCTGATCCCCGTGCAATACGTGGCCCGCGAAGGCGAAGGCACCGGCAACCAGCCGCGCACGCTGTGGGGCCGCATCGCCCACGGCCAGGTCAAGGCCGGCGACAAGGTCCAGCTGTTCCCGAGCGGCCAGGAGGCTGTCGTGGCCGAGGTGCGCCTCGCCGGGTCCGTGGTCGACGTGGTCACCGCCGGCCAGTCGGCCGGTGTCGTGCTCGACCGCCAGCTCGACGTATCCCGCGGCGACTGGATCGGCACCCCCGGTTCGGTCAAGGAGGCGCAGCGCTTCAGCGCCACGCTCGCCTGGCTCGACACCGAACCCGCCGTCGTCGGCCGCAAGTACTGGGTGCGCCACGGCAACCGCTGGGTGCAGGCCCGCATCGCCAGCATCGAGAGCCGCGTGGACATCCACACGCTCGACAAGATCGACGCGCACGAGCTGGCCGTCAACGAGATCGGCCAGGTCGTGATCGAGACGCAGCAGGCCTTGCCGGTCGAGGCCTACGGCCAGAACCGCGTGGGCGGCGCGCTGATCATCGTCGACCCGGCCAGCAACCGCACGAGCGGCGCGCTGCTCGTGAAGGGCGCGGCGTAAGGCCACCATGGGACGTGTCGTCTTCATCGGTGCGGGCCCGGGCGCGGCCGACCTCATCACGGTGCGCGGCGCGCAGCGCCTCGCCGCGGCCGACGTGGTGCTGTACGACGCGCTGACCGACCCGGCGCTGCAGGACCTCGCCCCGAAGGCCACGTGGTTCCACGTCGGCAAGCGGGGTTTCCGTCCCGACAGCATGGACCAGGCCGAGATCAACGACCTGCTCGTGCGCTACGCCCGCGAGCACACGCTCGTCGTGCGGCTCAAGGGCGGCGACCCGAGCATCTTCGGCCGCCTCGAGGAGGAACTCGAGGCACTGGCGGCCGCCGGCATCGCCTGCGAGGTGGTGCCCGGCGTGACGTCGGCGCTGGCCGCGGCCGCCGCGGCGGCCCGGCCCCTCACACGGCGCGGCGAGGGCCGCAGCCTGAGCCTCACCACCGCGATGACCCGCACGGGCGACATGAACGCCACCCGAACGGCCGACACCGAGGTCTTCTACATGGCGGGCAAGCAGCTCGCCGCGCTGTCGACCCGGCTGATGGCGGCCGGCTGGCCGGGCGACACGCCGGTCAGCATCGTCTCGAAGGCCGGCTGGCCCGACAGCCGCCACAGCGACCACACCGTGGCCACGCTGGGCGACGCGGGTCCGGTGCATGAAGACCGCCCGGCCGTCGTGGTCGTGGGTGCGGGTGCCGCGCCGCTCGACCCCTCGCCCATCCTCCCCGGAGGCGCAAACGCCCCGGCAAAGGGCTAAAATCAACGGTTTCGCTCCGCGCGAACCCCATTCGAAGTTCAAACCAGCATCCAGCCATGACCCACGTCGTCACCGAAGCCTGCATCCAGTGCAAATACACCGACTGTGTGGACGTGTGCCCCGTCGATTGTTTCCGCGAGGGTCCGAACTTCCTCGCGATCGATCCCGACGAGTGCATCGACTGCGCGGTGTGCATCCCCGAGTGCCCCGCCAACGCGATCATGCCGGAGGAGGATGTGCCGGGTGACCAGCAGCACATGATCAAGATCAACGCCGACCTCGCCAAGGGTTGGCCGAGCATCACGAAGCGCAAGGCCGCGCTGCCCGATGCGGACGAGTGGAAGGACCGCACGGGCAAGCTGTCCGAGCTGATCAAGTGACCTGCAGGGGCAACGCCCCGCAGGTCATCCCGGCGTAGGCCGGGATCCCGGCCCTCCTCCCGCGCACTGGAATGATCGAAACCGACACCCTCGTCATCGGCGCCGGCCCCGCCGGCCTCTTCCAGGTGTTCGAGCTGGGACTGCTCGAGATCGGCGCACACGTCGTCGACTCGCTGCACGTCCCCGGCGGCCAGCTCATCGAGCTGTACCCCGACAAACCCATCTACGACATCCCCGGCATCCCCGCCTGTTCGGCGCGCGAGCTGGTCGGCAACCTGCTGAAGCAGGTCGAGCCCTTCAAGCCGCAGTTGCACCTCGGACAGGAGGTGTCCTCGCTCGAGCGGCAGGACGACGGCCGGCTCCTCGTCGGCACCTCCGCCGGCACCTCCTTCCTCGCGAAGGCCGTGGTGATCGCCGGTGGCGTGGGTTCGTTCCAGCCGCGGCGGCTCGCCCTCCCCGGCCTCGAGCGGCACTTTGACACCCAGGTCTTCCACGGACTGCGTTCGCTGGAGCCGTTCGCGGGCCGCGACGTGGTCGTGGCGGGCGGCGTGGACGCCGCGCTGGACGCCGCCCTCGCGCTCACCGAACCCGGCCCGCACCGCGCCCGCAGCGTCACGCTGCTGCACCGCCGCGACGTGTTCCAGGCCGAGGCCGCCACCGTCGACCGCGTGAAGGAACGCATCGCCTCGGGCACCCTCGCCTTCGTCGCGGGCCAGCCCACCGGTCTCGAGGAATCCGCCGACGGGCGCCTGGCTGCACTGCAGGTCACCCATGGCGACGCGCAGACGCTGCGCCTGCCGCTGGACCTGCTGGTCGTGGGCCTGGGCCTGAGCCCCAAGCTGGGCCCGCTCGCCGAATGGGGCGTGGCGCTCGAGAAGAAGCAGGTGGTGGTGGACACCGGCACTTTCCAGACCAATGTGCCCGGTGTGTTCGCGGTGGGCGACGTGGTCACCTACCCGGGCAAGAAGCGCCTGATCCTGTCGGGCTTCCACGAGGCGGCCCTCGCCTCGTTCGGCATCGCCGCGCTCGTCTACCCGGACCAGCGCATCCAGCTGCAGTACACCACCACCAGCACGCGCCTGCACGAGTTGCTGGGCGTGCCCTCCCCCTGATCAGTTCACCGGCCGGAACGCGCTCGCGTTGTCGGCGAGCCAGCGCTCGGCCAGGTCGCTGTGCAGGTCGTTCGGGTGGAAGCCCTCGCGGAAGTACGCACGCCACGGCTTGAACGACTCGCGCAGCAGGCCGTCGCGCGCGAGCAGGTGGCGCGCCGCGCTGCGCCACGTGGACCAGCGCCACAGCGTGCCGTCGCGCCGCAGGTTCTTCACCGTCTGGATCACCGTGTCGGTCAGGAAGATGACCGTCACGCGGCGGAACCAGGTGCGGCGCCAGCCTTCGTCACCACCCAGCGCCCGGTAGACGTCGAGCGCGGTGCTCTTGTGCTCCGACTCCTCCGCGGCATGCCACAGCCACATCGTGCGCAGCCGCGGCTCGGTGTTGCCGAAGACCTCGGGGTGGGCCAGCAGCCAGTCGGCGAAGATGGCCGTGAAGTGTTCGTTGGCCGCGGTGATGGCCACCGGGTGGCGCACGTCGAAGCCTTCCAGCAGCTTCATGCGCTCGAGCGCCTTCGGGCCCCAGTCGTTGACGAAGCCCTGGCGTTCGAGGTGCCCGTTGAACAGCGCATGGATGCGGCGGTGCGTGGCCTCCTGGCCCACGAAACCCTGCACCTCGTCCTTCAGCGCGGCGTGGCGGTCGGCCGGCAGGGCCTTGTGGCCGTTGCGCACCGAGTCGATGAAGAACTGCTCGCCGACGGGAAAGCTCATCGACAGCGCGTTGAACCAGGCGGAAAGGAAGGCATCGCCACCACACCAGTGGCGATCGAACGGCGCTTCGAGGTCGATGAGCAGGCGGCGCACCACCAGATCGGTCATGATTCGGCTCCTGATGCCGGATGTGACGGTACGCTTTCGTACCAACGAGATCCGATGATGTGACCGAACCATGGTACTGTCAAGTACCAACGCCTGCCCGATGCCCGCCCGAGCCCCCGAATCCGAACCCCTGGAACACCGCCGCCGCCTGCTGGAAGGCATGGCCCGCGCGGTGGCCGAGAAGGGGTACGCCGACACCACCATCGCCGACATCGTGCGCGAAGCCAGCGTGTCGCGCCGCACGTTCTACGAACACTACCCCACCAAGTCCGACTGCCTGATCGCGCTGTACGACGCGGCCAGCCACGAGGCGCTGAAGGTGCTGCAGACCGCGATCGACCCCGCGCACTCGTGGCAGGGCCAGCTCGAAGGCGCGATGCGCGCCTACCTCGGCTGCCTGTCGCTGAGCCCGGTGCTGCTGCGCACGCTGTTCATCGACATCATCGCGCTGGGCGCCCCGGGGCTGGCGGCACGCCGCCGGGTCCACGAGGAGATCGCCGCGTTCATCCTCCAGGTGGCCGAACGTCCCAGTTCCGGCGCCCACGCCGAGTTCACGCCGGCGCTCGCGATGGCCGTGGTGGGCGGCATCCACGAACTGGTGCTGCAGGCGATCGAGCGCAACCATGCGATCCTCGACGACCTCGTGGGGCCGTCGTGCGAGCTGGTGCGCGCCGTGGCGCTGCGCCAGGGTTGACCGGTCAGCCGAGGCCCAGCAGCGCGGCCAGGCTCGGCTCGGGCGCCTCGGGCCGCACGGCCACATGGCGTTCCAGTTCGCCGAGGTGCTGGTCCATCAGCGCGACGGCCGTGTCGCCGTCGCCGCGTTCGATGGCGTCGACGATGCGCTCGTGTTCATCGTGTTCGCACGACGCATTGCCCGGTGGCTGGTACAGCGCGACGATCAGGGAGCAGCGCGAGATCATCTCGGCCAGGTAGCGCAGCAGGATCGGGTTGCCCGACAACTCGCCGAGCTTCAGGTGGAACGAACTGGCGAGCCGCGCCCATGCGGGCTGGTCGGCCCGGTGCATGGCCTCGTGTTCGGCCTGCAGGCGCCGGCGCAGGTCGGCCACGTCGGCCTTCGTGACCCGCGTGGCGGCCAGCCGAACGATGACCGCCTCGAGCCCGCGGCGCGCTTCGAAGATCTGGCGCGTCTCCTCGATCGACGGCATCGCGACGATGGCGCCCCGGTTGGGCCGCAGTTGCACGATGTGGTCGTGCGCCAGCCGCTGCAGCACCTTGCGCACCACCGACCGGTTCACGCCGAACAGCTCGCACAGCTGGTGCTCGGGCAGCTTCGTGCCCGGCTGCAGCCGCTGGTTCATCACGCTCTCGAACACCGCGCGGTAGATGCGCCCCTCCTCGTCCTCGCCTTCCTGGGGTTCCCAGGGCAGCACGACGGGCGGGGTCAAGGGCTCGGGGGGCGTCTGGCGGGTGCGGGGCATCGTCGGAGAAACGGGTTCGGAGAATCGGCTGTGCGCGAGCTTGCCACAACAGGCCGGTTCCATCACGCCGCCGCGAGGCCCGCCGCCAGTTCGCGGGCGAGCCGGATCAGCGCGAGGTCGCTGCCGGCAGGGCCCACCAGCGAGAGGCCGATGGGTTCGCCGGCCGGTCCGGACCACGGCAGGCTGACCTGCGGCAGCCCTGCCAGGCCGGCGACACACGTGATGCGCATCGTGCGGGCGCGCAGCGCGTCGACGTCGGCTTCGGGCGCGCCGCGCAGCGGCGGCGGGCTCGATGCGGACGGCACCAGTGCCACGCCGTCGTCGCCGATCAGCGCCCTCACCTGCGCACGGATGGCCGCGGCCTCCACGCGCGACGTGGCGGCGTCCTGCACGCCGATGCGGCGGGCCCCGTCGAAGCGCGCGGCGATGCCGGGGGCGAAGCGCGGCGCGTTCGCCGTGATCCACTCGCCGTGCACCTGCCACGCCTCGCTGGCGCTCGCGCCCACGTACACCTGGCGCCAGGCCTCGAGGCCGCGGTCGCCCGCCACCGGCAGCGTCTCCACGTCGAGGCGCAGCTGGCGCACGAGCACGTCCCTCGCCTGCTGCAGCGGCGCCTGGAACAGCGCGTCGGCCTGCTCCCACGTGTCGTTCCACACGACGCAGCGGCGGGGCAGGAAGTCCGAGGCCGGCAGCAGGGCCTGGCCCACCCGTTCGAACGTGAGGCCGTCGTGCGCGAGCCAGGTCGCGGTGTCGTAGCCCGGGCTCAGCGGCACGAGGCCGGCGGCGGGCAGCAGGCCGTGCGTGGTGCGCAGGCCCCACAGGCCGCAGTAGCTCGCCGGCACACGCGTGGAGCCGCCCGTGTCGGTGCCCAGCGCGAAGTCGACGAGGCGCGCGGCCACCGCCGCGGCCGACCCGCTCGACGAACCGCCTGGCACGCGGCCCGGCGCGCGCATGTTCAACGGCGTGCCGTAGTGCAGGTTCTCGCCGAGGATGCTGTACGCGAGCTCGTCGGTGAGCACCTTGCCATGCAGCGTCGCACCGGATTCGAGCAGCCGGTCGATCACCGGGCTGTTGCGCGCCGCCGGGCCATGGGTCAGCAGCCACGTCGGGTTGCCCGCGCCGGTCACGTGGCCGGCGACGTCATAGAGGTCTTTCGCGGCGAAGGACAGGCCCGCGAGCGGCCCGCCTCCCGCGCCCTTCACGACGAAGCGGCCATGGGGCACCCAGGCGCCGACGGTGTCGTCGATCGGGAACTCGGAAGAAGGGGAAGCGGTCATCGGAGGGTCTCCAGGCGGTCGTTCAGCAGGGTGTCCACGTGCCGGCAGATGGCGCCGGGGGTCGTGAACCAGATGTCGCCGCGGTCACGGGCCGCGGCGAGGTGTTCGAGGGCGCGGCGCAGGTGCCGCAGGCGGTAGGGCTGGCCCACGATGTACGGGTGCAGCGCGAGGCCCATCACGAGCGGCTGCGCGGCGGACTGCTCGAGCATCTCGTCGGTGTTGTCGACGATCATCTGCGTGAAGTCCTTCGCGTCCATGCCCCGGGCCACGATCATCGGGATGTCGTTGAGCTCCTGCGGGTACGGCACCGACCAGATCGCGCGGCCGCTGCGCGTGCGCATCGGCACCGGCTGGTCGTCGTGGCACCAGTTCAGCGTGTACGTGTAGCCCGCCTCGTCGAGCAGGTCGGGCGTGTGCCGGCTCTCGGAGATCCACGGCGACAGCCAGCCCGCGGGCGCCTGCCCGCTGTGGTGGCGCATGCGCTCGCGGCACGCCACCAGCAGCCGCGCCTCGGCCGCCTCATCGAGTTCGGCCTGGCGTTCGGCGTTCGTGTGGCCGTGCCCCACCAGTTCGTCGCCACGCGCCACGCAGGCTTCCACGAGTTCGGGGCAGTGGTCGTACAGCGCGGTGTTGACGAGGCTCGCCGCCGGCAGCCCGAGGCGGTCGAAGAGTTCGAGGCAGCGCCACGCGCCCACCCGGTTGCCGTACTCGCGCCACGCGTAGTTCAGCACGTCGGGGTGCGCACTCGCGGGGCCGATGCAGGCGCCGAGCCCTTCACCGAACGCGAAGTGCTCGAGGTTGAAGCCGAGGTACACCGCGAGCCGCGCGCCGTTCGGCCAGCGGTAGTCGGGGCGCCGCGTGATGGGCACATAGGGGAACCGGTCGTGGCCGGGCACGCCGTCGACGTAGCGGCTGCTCATCGCGCGCCCGTTTCTGGTTCATGCGTCATTCGGGAATCTCCATTCCGGGGCATTTCCAGCCCCAACATCGTGCGAACAATTCGCTCGAATGTTTGTCAGCAAGTCATGTGCCGATTGTTGACAATCTATAGATTACGTTGTTCACACGGTGGCACGGCGATTGCATTTCCCCGGGACCTTTCCCCCTGGAGTTCGCCATGTCCCGACCGACCCGCCGCCTCGTCCTCAGCCAGCTCGCCGCCGCCGCGTTCGCCACCGCGTTCGTGGGCAGCGCCCTCGCCGCCGACCCCATCAAGATCGGCCTCGTCACCGCGCTGTCGGGCCAGTCCGCCCTCGCCGGCGAAGCGCTCACGCGCGGCCTCACGCTCGCCATCGACGAGATCAACGCGTCGGGCGGCCTGCTCGGCGGCCGCAAGCTCGAGCTGCTGCGCCGCGACGACGAATCGAACCCGGCCAAGGGGGTGGTGGCCGCGCGCGAGCTGATCTTCAAGGAGAAGGTGGCCGTGCTGTTCGGCGGCCTCGACACACCGGTCTCGATGGCCATCGTGCCGGTCGCCAACCAGGAGAAGGTGCCGTTCATGGGCCCGTGGGCCGCGGGCACCGCCATCACGAAGAACGGCGCGAACCCGAACTTCGCGTTCCGCGTGTCCGCCGTCGACGAGATCGTCGACAAGGCCATGCTGCAGTACGCGCAGAAGACGTTCAAGGCGACGAAGCCCGCGATGATCCTCGTCAACAACCCCTGGGGCGAATCGAACGAGAAGGGCCTGAAGGCCGCACTCGCCGAGAAGGGCGTGGCGTCGGTCGGCGTCGAGAAGTTCGAGGCGAACGACCTCGACGTCGTGCCGCAGCTCACGCGCCTGAAGGCCGCGGGCGCCGACACGCTGTTCCTCGTGGGCAACGTGGGCCCGTCGGCCCAGGTGGTCAAGTCGCTCGACCGCATGGGCTGGAAGGTGCCGGTGGTCTCGCACTGGGGCCCCGCCGGCGGCCGCTTCACGGAACTGGCGGGTCCCAACGCGAAGGACGTGCACTTCATCCAGACCTACAGCTTCTTCGGCAAGCAGGGCCCGGTGGGCGAACGCGTGATCAAGACGATGATGGCCAAGTACCCGAACGTGAAGGGCCCGGGCGACATCACCCCGGCCGTGGGCGTGGCCAACGCGTACGACGGCATGCACCTCGCGGCCAAGGCCATCGCGGCCGCGGGCAGCACCGACGGCGACGCCGTGCGCCAGGGCTTCTACAAGATCGACCGCCACGAAGGCCTGATCAAGACCTACGTGAAGCCGTTCAGCGCGGCGGTGCACGACGCGGTGGGGGTCGACGACTACGTGTGGACGCAGTTCATCGACAACCGCATCGTGCCGGTCGGCGTGACCGTCAACTGATCCACTGACGAACGGACGGTACCGCACGATGTTGATGTTGTCGGCGTTCCTGAGCGGCCTGGGCCTCGGGAGCATGTATGGGTTGATGGCGCTCGGCTTCTACGTCACGTACGCCGTGTCGGGCACCGTCAACTTCGCCCAGGGAAGTTCGATGATGCTCGGCGCGGTGCTGACGTTCACGTTCGCGCAGACGCTCGGCTGGCCGGTCGCGTTCGCGATCCTGCTCGCCCTCGCGCTCTGCGCGCTCTACGGCTGGCTCGTCGAATGGCTTGCGGTGCGGCCGTTCGTCAGCCGCGGGTCCGACTCGTGGCTGATGGCCACGGTCGCGCTCGGCATCATCCTCGACAACGTCGTGCTGTTCACGTTCGGCAAGGAGCCGCGCAGCATGCCGTCGCCCCTCGCGGAGGCGCCCGTGCGCTTCGGCGAGCTGGGCCTCGGCGTGTACCCGCTGCAGATCCTGATCCCCATCGTGGGCCTGTCGCTCGCGGCCGCGCTGCACTTCGTCGCGCGTCGCACGCGCTGGGGCGTGGGCATGCTCGCCGTCGTGCAGAACCGCGATGCAGCCCGGCTGATGGGCATTCCCGTCAAGCGGCTCGTGGCCGCGTCGTTCGCGCTGTCGGCGCTCCTCGCCGCGGTGGCGGGCGTGCTGATCGCGCCGCTCTTCAACATCCACGCCGACATGGGCACGCTGTTCGGCCTGAAGGCATTCGCCGTCGCCATCCTCGGCGGCATCCTGAGCCCGTGGGGCGTGATGGTGGCGGGCCTCGTGTTCGGTGTGTCCGAATCGCTCGTGACCGTGCTGCTCGGCTCGGGCTACACCCAGATCATCACGTTCTCGCTCGTGATCGCCGCCCTCGCCTGGCGCCCCAACGGCCTCTTCGGCCGCGCCGAGGTCAAGAAAGTATGAACACCCTCGCCGACCGCATCACCCTGCCCGCCTCGGCGGCCCCGCAGGGCCCCTCCATCGCCCAGTGGACCGCCGGCATCGCCGTGGTCGCCGCGGGCGTCGTCGCGGCTGCCACCGTCAACGGCTACCACGTGTTCGTGCTCGCGAACGTCGCGCTGTTCGCCATCGTGGGCATCGGCCTGAACGTGCTGATCGGGCTCACGGGCCAGATGTCCATCGGGCACGTGGGCTTCTACGCCATCGGTGCCTACACGGTGTCGGTGCTGACCACGAAGTTCGGCGTGAGCGTCTGGGTGGCGTGGCCGCTCGGCGCACTGCTCGCCGCGGTGCTCGGCGCGCTGCTCGCGCTGCCGGCGCTGCGCGTGAAGGGCCCGTACCTCGCGATGATCACCATCGCCTTCGGCTTCATCGTCGAACACGCCATCGTCGAGATGCGCGACCTCACCGGCGGGCAGAACGGCATCATGGGGGTGCCGGGCTTCTCGTTCCTCGGCTGGCTGACCGGCGAACGCGCCGTGGCGGCACTCGCGGTGGTGACGGCCGGAGCGGCGCTCGTGCTGTTCACGCGCCTCTCGCGCGGCAGCTGGGGCGCGGCGATGCGCGCCGTGCGCGACAGCGAGACCGCCGCGCAGTCGGTGGGCCTCGACCCGCTCGTCGTGAAGACCGTGGCCTTCTCGCTGTCGGCCGCGGCCGCGGGCCTCGCCGGCGGGCTCTTCGCGCCGCTGTCGGGGATCGTCACGCCGCAGTCGTTCGGCTTCTCGCAGTCGCTGCTGTTCGTGCTGGTCGTCGTGATCGGCGGCACGGGTTCGGTGGCCGGGCCCGTGATCGGCGCGGTCATCGTCGGGCTGCTGCCCGAACTGCTGTCGAGCCTGGAAGCCTACCGGCTGCTGTGTTTCGGCGTGATGCTGCTGCTCGTGCTGTGGGCCGCGCCCACCGGCGTGGCCGGCCTGCTGCGCCGCTGGACCGACCGCCCGGTGCCCTTCGTGCCGGTGCCCCCGGCCGCGCCCGGCGCCCACGCGTGGCTCGACCGCCAGCGCGGCCGCCTCGTGGCGAAGGGCCTCACGATGCGCTTCGGCGGCCTGCGTGCCGTCGAGGGCCTCGACGTGGAGGTGCATCCTGCCCAGGTCACGAGCCTGATCGGCCCGAACGGCGCCGGCAAGACCACCGTACTCAACATGCTGAGCGGGCTGTATGTCCCCACCGCAGGCACCGTCCACCTCGAAGGCCGCGAGCTGCACGGCGCGTCGGCGTTCCACGCCGCGCGCAAGGGCGTCGCCCGCACCTACCAGACCTCGCTGCTGTTCGGCGGCCTGAGCGTCGAGGACAACGTCGTGATCGCGCTGGCCGGCGGCCGGCTCGGCGCCCTCTTCTCGCCGGCGGGCTTCGAGGACCCGGCCCGCCGTGAACGTGCCCGTGCGCTGCTCGCGTTCTGCGGCTACGCCGGTTCGGCAGCGACGCGTGCGGCCGACCTCGCCCACGTCGACAAGCGCCTCGTCGAGATCGCCCGGGCGCTCGCCACCAACCCGCAGGTGCTGCTGCTCGACGAGCCCGCCGCGGGCCTCAGCCGTGAGGACAAGGCGCGGCTGGCGGAGCTGCTGCGCCGCATCGCCACCACCGGCGTGGGCGTGCTCGTGATCGAGCACGACATGGAGCTGGTGATGGGCGTGTCCGACCGCGTGGTGGTGCTCGATGCGGGGCAGCACCTCGCGACCGGCACGCCGACGGAGGTGCAGGCGGACCCGAAGGTGCTGCAGGCCTACCTGGGTGCCTCGGTGAACGCCCCGCCGCGCCGCACGTCGCGCGAGGCCGCCTCGGCCCCCGAGATGCTGGGTGTCGGCAAGCTCGTCGCCTCGTACGGGTCCGTCGACGTGCTGCACGGCATCGACCTGCAGGTGCGTTCGTCCGAAGTCGTGGCGCTGCTGGGCGCGAACGGCGCGGGCAAGTCCACGCTGATGCGGGCGCTCGCGGGCCTGCACCGGCCGGTGCAGGGCGGCATCCACCTGCAGGGCGCGGACCTCACGCGCCTCGGGCCGGAAGACATCGTTCGGCTGGGCCTCGTGCTCGTGCCCGAGGGCCGCCAAGTGTTCCCGGAACTGAGCGTGCGCGACAACATCCTCCTGGGCGCCTTCCTGCACCCCGAGGGCCGCGAGGCGCGCCTGGAGGAGATGTTCGTGCGCTTCCCCCGCCTGCGCGAGCGCCAGGCGCAGCGCGCCGGGCTGCTGTCGGGCGGCGAGCAGCAGATGCTCGCGATCGCGCGCGGCCTGATGTCGAAGCCCCGCATCCTGCTGCTCGACGAGCCCTCATTGGGCCTCGCGCCCAAGGTCATCGAGGAGCTGTTCCAGGCGCTCGACACGCTGCGCCAGGAAGGCCTCACGGTGTTGCTGGTGGACCAGATGGCGGCACTGGCCCTGGCCATCGCCGACCGCGCCTTCGTGGTCGAAGGTGGGCGCGTGGTGGCGGAGGGGTCGGCCGAGGAGATCGCCGCCGACCCGGCACTTGCCAAGGCCTACCTCGGCGGCGGGCACTGAGGGGTCAGACGACGGCGCGCACGACGGCGTTGCGGCCCTGGGCCTTGGCGCGGTACAGCGCCTCGTCGGCGCGGGCCAGCAGCGTCTCGATGGACATGCCGGCCGCGTCGTCCACGCGCACGAGGCCGATGCTGACCGTCACGTGCAGCGTGCCGCCGCGCGCAACCTCGAAGCCCTCCTCGGCCACGCGGGCGCGCAGGCGGTCGGCCACGTGCATCGCGTCGTCGAGCGAGGTGCGCGGCAGCACCGCAGCGAACTCCTCGCCGCCGAGGCGCCCCACCAGGTCCTCGGGCCGCAGTGCCGACGTGGCGAGGGCGGCGAAGCCCGCGAGCACGGCGTCGCCGCTCGCATGGCCGTGGCGGTCGTTCACGAGCTTGAAGTGGTCGACGTCGAGCATCAGCACGGCCACGCCCTGCCCTTCGCCGGCCAGCCGGTTCAGCAGCCGACCCGCGTGCGACAGGAACGCGCCACGGGCCAGCACGCCGGTCAGGTGGTCGTGGCTCACGGCACGGTCCAACCGCGCCAGCGCCTCGGCCCGCGACGCATTGGACACGGCCACGGCCAGCGGCCCGAGCGACAGCAGCGCGATGCCCAGCCGGATCGACACGAGCGAATGCGCGTGCACCGGTTCAAGCGGCACGTCGAAGAAGCCGGCCGCGGCGCCCGCGAACTGCACCGTGCAGGACACGAAGGAGATCAGCGCGGTGGTGAAGACGGTGTAGGTCAGCGCGCACCACAGCAGCGCCGCCACGGGGAAGGCCACGCCGCCGGGACCACCCACCCACATGCCCGCGGCCTGCGCAGCCACGAGCGCCAGCAGCGGCGCGGCACGCTCCCACTCCAGCTGGTGCAGCTCCGCCCGTGCCACGGCGGCCCAGCGCCGCCACGGCAGCGTGGGCGCGGAGATCACCACCGGCAGCACGAGCAGCGCGTTGACCCATTCGGCACTGACCCACAAGATGAAACCGCTCGAGAACGAACTGCCGAAGAAGTGGGCCGACGCGAGTCCGCCCGGCAACCCCGCGGCCAGGGCCACCACCACGGTGACGCAGTAGAGGTGCAGGATGGCCAGCGGCCGCGTCAGGCGGCGCGAGCCGGGCACGACGCGCGCGTAGAGCCACACCCCGGCCACGACGCCACACAGGTTGGCCGCCGTGAGCGCCAGGGTGGGCAGCGGCTGGCCGCCCGTGAGGAAGTCTGCCGCGAGGTAACCCGCGATGGCGCTGATCCAGCCGTGCACGCGGGCGAGGCGCGCCTCGCGCACCATCAGGCCCAGCAGCACCGCGTTCGCGGGCCAGAACGCCGCCAGGTAGGCGCTGGGCCGGGTCAGGATGCCCAGGAGCGCGGCGAGGAACACCGCCGAGAACACCAGCGCGGCGTCCTTCCGCAGCACGGCCGCGCCCAGGGAACTCCCGGAGGTGGCAGCGGTGGAACTCGACGGGGGCGTGGTGGGCATCTTCGGGGACGGGCCTTCGGCGAAAACCCCGCATTGTCTGCCAATCGGACCAGCCGGTAAAACCGGCAGTGCCCCGCCGTGCGCCGTTTGTCAGAAGTGCCGCATCACCCAGAGCAGGCTGCTGAGGGTGAAGAACGAAGCCAGCGTGGTCACCAGCAGCGCCGGAGCCGCGACGTCCTCCTGACCGTAGGCCTGGGCCAGCATCGGGTAGATGCTCATCATCGGCATCGCGGCCATGAGGATGGCGGCCGACTTCAGATCGGACGACAGCGGCGGCAGCCCCGCCCACACCAGCAGCGCGAGCACCAGCGCCACCGCGGTCGGCATCACCACCAGCTTGCCGAACGCGATGGGCGCCACGCGGCGGCCGAGGCCCTTGAGCGGCAGGCCGACGAGGTTGCCGCCGATCACGAACAGCGAGATGCCGGCGCTCGCGCCGGCGAAGAGGTCCACCGCCCGCAGCGCCGGGGCCGGCAGCGACCAGCCCGCGATCGAGATCAGCAACCCCGCGGCCATCGCGAGGATCAGCGGGTTCCTCGCGAGGCGGCGCAGCGACTCGAGCGCCGCGCGGTACCACGGCCCGCCGGCGCCACGCCCGCGCTCGGCCAGCGTCAGCAGCAGCGGGACCATCACGAGGTTCTCCACCACCATGTTGAGCGAGAGCCCGACCCCCGCGACGGGACCGATGGTCAGCAGCGCGATCGGGTAGCCCACGAAGCCGCTGTTCGAGCACGACATGCCCATCGCACGGAAGGTGCTGGCGATGTCCGGCAGCCCCAGGCGCCGGTAGAGAAAGAAGGCCCCGGCGAAGGTGAGCAGCGATCCGCCGCAGTACGCGAGGAAGTACGTCGGGTCGAGCACCTCGGCGATGTGCCGCGTGGCCAGCGTGCGGAACACCAGCGCGGGCAGCGCGATGCTGATCACGAACTTCCCGAAGGTCCGCATGTCGGTCTTGTCGAAGAGTCCGGCGCGGGTGACGGCGTAGCCGAGGGCGATGGCGATGTAGATCGGGCCGGTGATCGAGAGGACGTCGAACATGGGGAAACGGGACTGCGGGGACCGTCATTGTGCCGACGACCGGAAACGGCCGCTCGCGGGCGCCGCGCCGTGACGTGCGATCCGCGCACGGATTGAGCGTTCAGCGCACGCCCGGTCTGCACCAAGGTGCAATAGACCGGGTTTTTGGCGCGGTTCGACAATCACAACGGTGTGCATTGGTCACGGAACGGAGAACCTCGTCATGAAATTCCCCACGTCACTGCTCCTCGCCTCGGCCCTCGCGCTGGGCGCCACCGCCGCCGTCGCGCAGCAGCAGCCCGCGCCCGGTACCGAACCGCATGCGGACGGCGCCCCCGGCACGAAGCCGGCGGCCAAGAAGGCGGACAAGCCCGCCAAACACGGCACCGCCACCCCGGCTCCCGGCACCGAACCCCATGCCGACGGCGCGCCCGGTGCCGGCACCGCGCACAAGAAGTCGACGTCGAAGCCGGCCAAGGCCAGCAAGCAGCCCGCACCGGGCACCGAGCCGCATGCGGACGGAGCACCAGGGGCCAAGCCGAAGCAGTAGCAGGCTGGTCGACAGTCCCAGAAGCACAAAAGGGCCGCTTCGTGAGAAGCGGCCCTTGAGGCACCTGGAGCGGGTAACGAGGCTCGAACTCGTGACCTCAACCTTGGCAAGGTTGCGCTCTACCAACTGAGCTACACCCGCTCTGAAAACCAAAAACCTGGAGGCGCGATCCGGAGTCGAACCGGACTGGACGGATTTGCAATCCGTTGCATAACCGCTTTGCTATCGCGCCGAATTGTCGATACTAATCAGCTCTCGAAAAGCTGAGAGCTTAGCAAAAAGGGAAGCCTCGTGAGAAGCTTCCCTTTGCATTTTGGAGCGGGTAACGAGGCTCGAACTCGTGACCTCAACCTTGGCAAGGTTGCGCTCTACCAACTGAGCTACACCCGCATATCTCGTTTGCTTCAGCGTTTTACTTGCGTCATCAACCGAGAACAAGAGTATATGACGAAAGACGAATGCAGCGCAAGTGTTTCGTCGAATTTTCTTCAAGGCCGCTTCACGCACTCATGAAAGCAGAAGGGCCCCGCTCTCGCAGGGCCCTTCCCGTTCACGGCAAGACCTGATCAGTGCTTCAGCGAATCACCCGTGCCCGCAGCCGCTTCCGGCTTGGGCTCGACCTTCGGCGTCTCTTCCTCGGCCAGCGCTTGCGGCACCGATTCAAGTGCCACTTCGAGCACCTGGTCAATCCACTTCACCGGCACGATCTCGAGCTGGTTCTTCACGTTCGCGGGGATGTCCTGCAGGTCCTTCGCGTTTTCCTCGGGGATCAGCACGGTCTTGATGCCACCGCGGTGCGCGGCGAGCAGCTTTTCCTTGAGGCCCCCGATGGCCGTGACTTCACCACGCAGCGTGATCTCGCCGGTCATCGCGACGTCCGCACGCACGGGGATGCCCGTGAGCGCCGACACGAAGGCCGTCGTCATCGCCGCGCCCGCGCTCGGGCCGTCCTTCGGCGTGGCGCCGTCCGGCACGTGGATGTGGATGTCGCGCTTCTCGAAGAGCTCGTCCTTGATGCCCAGGCGTGCGGCGCGGCTGCGCACCACGGTGCGCGCGGCCTCGACCGATTCCTTCATCACGTCGCCGAGCGAACCCGTGCGGATGATGACGCCCTTGCCCGGCATCACGGTGGATTCGATGGTCAGCAGGTCGCCGCCCACCTCGGTCCACGCGAGACCGACCACCTGGCCGATCTGGTTGCGCTTCTCCGCCTGGCCATAGCTGTACTTGCGCACGCCGAGGAACTCGTTGAGGTTCTCGTCGGTGACGACCACCTTCTCGGTGTACTGCTTCAGCTGGATGCCCTTGACCACCTTGCGGCAGATCTTCGACACCTCGCGCTCGAGCGAACGAACGCCGGCTTCCCGCGTGTAGTAGCGGATGATGCCGCGGATCGCGGACTCGGTGACTTCCATCTCCTCGTCCTTGACGCCGTTGTTCTTCGACTGCTTGGGCAGCAGGTACTTCTGGACGATGTGGAACTTCTCGTCCTCGGTGTAGCCCGACAGGCGAATGACTTCCATCCGGTCCAGCAGCGCCGGCGGGATGTTCATCGAGTTCGACGTGGCGATGAACATCGTGTCGGACAGGTCGAAGTCGACCTCGACGTAATGGTCGCTGAACGTGTGGTTCTGCTCCGGGTCGAGCACCTCGAGCAGCGCGCTCGACGGGTCGCCGCGGAAGTCCATGCCCAGCTTGTCGATCTCGTCGAGCAGGAACAGCGGGTTGCGCGTGCCGACCTTCGACAGGCTCTGCAGCACCTTGCCCGGCATGGAGCCGATGTAGGTGCGGCGGTGGCCGCGGATCTCCGCCTCGTCGCGCATGCCGCCGAGCGCCATGCGGACGAACTTGCGCCCGGTGGCGCGCGCCACGCTCTGGCCGAGCGAGGTCTTGCCCACGCCCGGGGGGCCCACGAGGCACAGGATGGGCGCCTTGACCTTGTCGACACGCTGCTGCACCGCGAGGTACTCGAGGATGCGGTCCTTGACCTTCTCGAGGCCGTAGTGGTCCTCGCTCAGCACCTGCTCGGCGAACTGCAGGTCGTGCTTGATCTTGGTCTTCTTCGTCCAGGGCAGGTTGACCAGCGTGTCGATGTAGTTGCGCACGACGGTGGCTTCCGCCGACATGGGCGACATCAGCTTGAGCTTCTTCAGCTCGGCGTCCACCTTCTTGCGCGCATCCTTCGGCATCTTCGCCGCGATGATCTTCTTCTCCAGCTCCTCCATGTCGGCGCCTTCTTCGCCGTCACCGAGTTCCTTCTGGATCGCCTTGACCTGCTCGTTCAGGTAGTACTCGCGCTGGCTCTTCTCCATCTGGCGCTTGACGCGGCCACGGATGCGCTTCTCCACCTGGAGGATGTCGACCTCGTGCTCGAGCTGCTCCAGGAGCTTCTCGAGGCGCTTGTCGACCGCGAACAGGTCCAGCACGGACTGCTTGTTCTCGAGCTTGAGCGGCAGGTGCGCGGCGATGGTGTCGGCCAGGCGGCCGGCATCGTCGATGCCCGCGATGGACGTGAGGATCTCCGGAGGGATCTTCTTGTTGAGCTTGACGTACTGGTCGAACTGCTGCGTGACCGCACGGCGCAGCGCCTCGATCTCGGGCTTGGTGTCGGCCTCGGGCGGCACCGGCGTGACCTCGGCGACGAAGTGCTCGCCGTTGTCGCTGATGCCATGGGTGTTGGCGCGCTGGATGCCTTCGACCAGCACCTTCACGGTGCCGTCGGGCAGCTTCAGCATCTGCAGGATGCTGGAGACGCAGCCCACCTCGAACATGTCGTCGGGCTTGGGCTCGTCCTTGCCGGCGGCGCGTTGCGCGACCAGCATGATCTGCCGGCCGGCTTCCATGGCCGCCTCGAGGGCCTTGATGGATTTGGGACGCCCGACGAACAGCGGGATCACCATGTGGGGGAACACCACCACGTCGCGCAGCGGCAGCAGCGGCAGCGTGATCGGCTCAGCGGGCAAAACAGGATGTCCAGACATTGGAACCTCTCTTTCTCCAGCCCATGTAGGGGCCGGAGGGTGAATTGCAAGAAGCCGTCGCGGGCGGGGCCGGTCGGGCGCTCAGGATCCCTGTCTCGGGTACAGCGTCAGCGGTCGAACGTCGAACTCGGTGCTCACGCGCTCGCTTTGGTCTCGTGATAGACCAGCAGCGGTTTCGCGTTTTCCTCGATCGTGTGCTCGTCGAGCACGACCTTGGCCACGCCTTCCAGCGTGGGCAGGTCGAACATGGTGTCGTTGAGCGAGAGTTCCATGATGGAGCGCAGGCCCCGCGCGCCGGTCTTGCGGGCGAGCGCCTTGCGGGCGATGGCCATCAGCGCCGACGAGCGCACTTCCAGTTCCACGCCGTCCATCGCGAAGAGCTTCTGGTACTGCTTGAGCAGCGCGTTCTTCGGTTCGGTGAGGATCTGGACCAGCGCGTCCTCGGTCAGTTCGCCCAGCGTGGCGACCACCGGCAGGCGGCCCACCAGCTCGGGGATCAGGCCGAACTTGATCAGGTCTTCGGGTTCGACTTCGCGGAACACCTCGGACACGCGCTTCTCGCTCTTCGTGTGCACGGTGGCACCGAAACCGATGCCCGACTTCTCGGAACGGTTCTGGATGACCTTCTCGAGGCCGTCGAATGCACCGCCGCAGATGAACAGGATGTTCGTGGTGTCGATCTGCAGGAAGTCCTGGTTCGGGTGCTTGCGGCCGCCCTGCGGGGGCACCGAGGCCATGGTGCCCTCGACGAGCTTGAGCAGCGCCTGCTGCACGCCCTCGCCCGACACGTCGCGCGTGATGGACGGGTTGTCGGCCTTGCGGGAGATCTTGTCGATCTCGTCGATGTAGACGATGCCGCGCTGCGCCTTGTCGACGTCGTAGTTGCAGTTCTGCAGCAGCTTCTGGATGATGTTCTCGACGTCCTCGCCCACGTAGCCGGCTTCGGTCAGCGTGGTGGCGTCGGCGATCACGAACGGCACGTTGAGCAGGCGGGCGAGCGTCTGGGCCAGCAGCGTCTTGCCGGAGCCCGTGGGGCCGATCAGCAGGATGTTGCTCTTGGCGAGCTCGACCTCATCCTTCGACGTGGACATGTGCTTCAACCGCTTGTAGTGGTTGTAGACGGCCACGGACAGCGTGCGCTTGGCGATGTCCTGCCCGATCACGTAGTTGTCGAGGCTGGCCTTGATCTCGGCCGGCACCGGCAGGTCGGACTTGGCGGCCCGTGCGTCGGGCGTTTCGGTGGGCACTTCATCACGGATGATGTCGTTGCACAGCTCGATGCACTCGTCGCAGATGAAAACGGAGGGCCCGGCGATCAGTTTCTTGACCTCGTGCTGGCTCTTGCCGCAGAAGGAGCAATAGAGGACTTTTTCGCTCGAGGAGCCTTTTTTGTCGGCCATGGATCTACGCGCTTTGGGGTGGGAAAGGCTGGGTCAATGATAGAGCAAAAGAAAACGGGGCCTTGGCGGTGAATAAGGCCCCGTTTCGATCGCAGTTACCGGCGCGGATACACCCCTTCGGGTCAATATGTGCCGGTGAGGCCAATCAGGGGTTGATCGGCGGGTTGCGCTTGCTGATCACCTGGTCGATCAGGCCGTAGGCCTTCGACTCCTCCGGATCCATGAAGAAGTCGCGTTCCATGTCGCTGCGGATCTTCTCGATGGGCTGGCCGGTGCGTTCGGCGTAGATGCGGTTCAGCTGCTCGCGGGTCTTCAGGATCTCGCGGGCGTGGATCTCGATGTCCGTGGCCTGGCCCTGGGCGCCGCCCGACGGCTGGTGGATCATCACGCGCGAGTTCGGCAGCGCGAAACGCTTGCCCTTGGCGCCGGCCATCAGCAGGAACGAGCCCATGCTGGCGGCGATGCCCATGCACAGCGTGGAGACGTCGGGCTTGATGAACTGCATCGTGTCGAAGATCGACATGCCGGCGCTGACCGAGCCGCCCGGCGAGTTGATGTAGAGCGAGATGTCCTTGTCGGGGTTTTCGCTCTCCAGGAACAGCAGCTGCGCCACCACGAGGTTGGCCGACTGGTCGTTGACCGGGCCCACCAGGAAGATCACCCGCTCGCGCAGCAGGCGGCTGTAGATGTCGTACGCGCGTTCGCCGCGGCCCGACTGTTCGATGACCATGGGCACCAAGCCCAAACCTTGAGTTTCCAGCGCGCTCATGTGTGTCCTTGAGAGAGGTTGTTGTGCGACAGGTTGGGGTCGATTATGAAACGACAAGGGAAGCACCGCACGAAGAAGCGGCAAAGGGTGCCGACCCCTGCGGCCCGGCACCCTTTCGACGGGGGGATGTCGGCGATCAGCCGGCCATCAGTTCGTCGAACGGCAGGGCCTTGTCGGACACCTTCGCCTTGCTCAGCACGAATTCGGCGACGTTGTTCTCGATCACGACGCCTTCGACTTCGGCCATGCGCTGGCGGTCGCTGAGGTACCAGCGGACCACTTCGGCGGGCTTCTCGTAGCTCTGCGAGATTTCCTCGATGTGGGCCTGCAGCTGCTCGGGCTTGGCCGACAGGTTGTTGGCACGCACCAGCTCGCCCACCACGAGGCCCAGGCGCACGCGACGCTCGGCCTGGTCCTTGAACACCTCGGCGGGGATCGGGGCCTTGTCGGCGTCCTTGATGCCACGCTTCTTCAGGTCGGCGCGGGCGGCTTCCACCATGCGCTCGATCTCGCCGTTGACGAGGGCCGAGGGCAGGTCGAGTTCGGCCGTCTTCACGAGGGCGTCCATCACGGCACCCTTGTTGCGGGCCAGCACACGGAACTTCACTTCGCGCTCGAGGTTCTTCTTGATGTCGGCGCGCAGCGCGTCCACCGTGCCGTCGGCGATGCCGAGCGACTTGGCGAAGGCTTCGTCGACCACCGGCAGGTTCTGGGCTTCGATCTTGCTGACCGTGACCAGGAAGTCGGCTTCCTTGCCGGCCACGTCCTTGCCCTGGTAGTCCTCGGGGAACTGCAGCGGGAAGGTCTTCGATTCGCCGGCCTTCATGCCACGCACGGCCTTCTCGAACTGCTCGAGCATCTGGCCTTCGCCGATCAGGAACTGGAAGCCTTCGGCCTTGCCGCCGTCGAACGGCACGCCGTCGATCTTGCCTTCGAAGTCGATGGTGACGCGGTCGCCTTCACCGGCGGCTTCGCCGGCGGGACGCTGGGCGAACGTGCGGCGCTGCTTGCGCAGGATGTCGACGGTCTTGTCGATGGCGGCGTCCGTCACGTCGGTGGAGACACGCTCCACTTCGGCGGTGGACAGGTCGCCGAGCTTGACCTCGGGGTACACCTCGAAGGTGGCGTCGAAGGTCATCTGGCCTTCGGGCGCGTTTTCCTTTTCGGTGATGCGCGGGGCGCCGGCGACGCGGAGCTTGGCTTCGCGGGTGGCTTCCTCGAAGGCCTGGCCGACCTTGTCGTTCATGACTTCGTACTGCACGGAGTAGCCGTAGCGCTGCGACACGACGCTCATCGGCACCTTGCCCGGGCGGAAGCCGTCGGCCTTCACCGTGCGCGACAGGCGCTTGAGGCGGTTCGCCACCTCGTTGTTGATCACGTCGGCGGCGAGCGTCAGCGTGATGCGGCGTTCGAGCTTCTCAAGGGTTTCTACAGTCACAGCCATTTTCTTGACTCTCTGGTTTCGTTCGTTGCTGGTGCGCGGGGGGGGACTCGAACCCCCACACCATTGCTGGCGTCAGGACCTAAACCTGGTGCGTCTACCAATTTCGCCACCCGCGCGAAGCACCTGGAAAATAACAGGGGGAAGCCTGGACTTCCCCCGTTGCGATTCGGTCAGCCGGGCATTTTAGCCGGTTGTGGCGGGTACCCGTCCATCCGCGTTCCCACGAGCCTCTTCCTCGGGTCGTTTGACGCGGAACCAGGCCGCATACATCGCGGGCAACGCCAGCAGCGTGAGGGCCGTCGCGACGATCAGGCCGCCCATGATGGCGACGGCCATCGGGCCCCAGAACACGCTGCGCGACAGCGGGATCATCGCGAGCACGGCGGCCGCCGCGGTCAGGATGATCGGGCGGCAGCGGCGCACCGCCGACTCGACGATGGCGTCCCACGTGGGCACGCCCTTCGCACGGTCCTGCTCGATCTGGTCGATCAGGATCACCGAGTTGCGCATGATCATGCCGATCAGCGCGATCACGCCGAGCAGCGCGACGAAGCCGAAGGGCCGGTTCAGGAGCAGCAGCGCCGCGGCGACACCCGGCAGCCCGAGCGGTCCCGTGAGGAACACGAGCACCGCGCGGCTGAAGCTGTGCAGCTGGAGCATCAGCAGCGTGAACATGATGAAGAGCATCAGCGGCGCGCCCACGGCGATCGAGCCCTGCCCCTTGCTGCTCTCCTCCACGGCGCCGGCGATGTCGACGCGGTAGCCCGGCGGCATCTTCGCGCGGATGGGCTCGAACAGCGGATTCAACTGCGCCGTGACGGTGGCGCCCTGGATGCCCTCGACGATGTCGGCCTGCACGGTCACCGCATAGTCGCGGCCGTCGCGCCACACCACGCCGGGCTCCCACACGAACGAGGCGCGCACGAGCTGGCTCAGCGGGATGCTGCGGCCCGAGGTGGACGGCACGTAGGCGCTCTGCAGGTCGGTGAGCGCGGCGCGTTCGGCCTGCGGCGTGCGCAACACGATGTCGATCAGCTTGTCGCCGTCGCGGTACTGGCCCACGGTGGTGCCCGCATTGCTGATGCGCGCGGCCTGGGCGATCGCCTGGCTCGACACACCGAGCGCCCGCGCCTTGTCCTGGTCCACGTCGAGGCGCAGCACCTTGACCGACTCGTTCCAGTTGTCGTTCAGCCCGCGCAGCAGCTCGTTGCTGCGCATGATGTCCTTGACCTCGTCGGCGTACGCCCGCACCTTCGCCGCATCGGGCCCCACCACGCGGAACTGCACCGGGTACGGCACCGGCGGGCCGTTCGGCAGAAGCTTGGCGCGGCCGCGCACCTCGGGGAATTCGGTGGCCAGGATCTCGGGCAGCGCGTGGAGCAGGTGCTGCCGCGCCGCCAGGTCCTTCGGCAGCACGACGATCTGGCTGACGTTGCTCTGCGGGAAGATCTGGTCGAGCACCAGCGCGAAGCGCGGCAGGCCGCTGCCCACCCAGGTGGCGACGTGGTTCACGCCGTCCATCTTCAGCAGGCGCGCCTCCACCTTCTTCGTGATGTCCTCGTTGGCCTGGAACGACGTGCCCTCGGGGTACCAGAGGTCCACCAGCAGGTCGAGCCGGCTGGAATCGGGGAAGAACTGGTTCTGCACCTTGCCCATGCCCACCACGCCCAGCGCCATCGCGAGCACGGTGAGGCCGATGGTGATCCAGCGCCGGCGCACGCACCAGTCGACCAGCTTGCGGAAGCGCACGTAGAACGGCGTGTCGAAGAGTTCGTGCGGCGCGCCGGCCTCGCCGGCGTGCGGCGGGCGCTTGAGCAGCAGCGTGCCGAGGTACGGCACGAAGTACACGGAGACGACCCACGAGATCAGCAGCGCCACCGTGGTGACCGCGAAGATCGCGAACGTGTACTCGCCCACCGTGGACTTGGCCATGCCGATGGGCAGGAAGCCCACGGCCGTGATGAGCGTGCCGGTCAGCATGGGCAGCGCGGTGGCCTCGTACGCGAAGGTGGCGGCACGCACCTTGTCGTAGCCCTCCTCCAGCTTGCGCACCATCATCTCGACCGCGATGATCGCGTCGTCGACGAGCAGGCCCAGCGCGATGATCAGCGAGCCGAGCGAGATCTTGTGCAGGCCCACGCCCCAATAGAACATCGCGACGAACGTGATCGCGAGCACCAGCGGGATGGTGATGCCCACCACGAGGCCCGGCCGCCAGTCGATCGTGAAGCGCCACGAGTTCGGCTTGAAGTGCAGGCCGAGGCTCACGAAGCTCACGGCCAGCACGATCACCACGGCCTCGATCAGCACCTTCACGAACTCGTTCACCGAAGTGGCGACCACGGTGGACTGGTTCTGGAACTGCGTCATCTCGATGCCCACGGGCAGGTCCGCGCGGATCTGCGCCGCCGCGGCCTCGAGCGACTTGCCGAGGCCGATGATGTCCCCGCCCTTGGCCATGGACACGCCCAGCGCGATCACCTCCTTGCCCTGGTGGCGCACTTTCACCTGCGGCGGGTCGATGGTGGCGCGGCGCACGGTGGCGATGTCACCGAGCTTGAAGCTCGTGCCACCCGCGCGGATCGCGAAGTTCTTCAGCTCCTCGACGGAGTTGAACTGCCCGGCCACGCGCACCTGCACCATGTCGGTGGGCGCGTTGAAACTGCCGGCGCTCTCCACCGCGTTCTGCTGGCCCAGCTGCGCGAGCACCGCGTTGAAGTCGAGGCCGAGCTGGGCCAGGCGCTTCTGCGAGACGTCGATGAAGATCTTCTCGTCCTGCGCGCCGAAGATCTCGACCTTGCTGACGTCCTTCACCTTGAGCAGGCGCTGGCGCACCTCGTCGGCCTGGTCCTTCAGCTCGACGGTGGAGAACCCGTCGGCCGACAGCGTGTAGACGCTGCCGTACACATCGCCGAACTCGTCGTTGAAGAACGGCCCCTGCACGCCCGACGGCAGCGTGGCACGCATGTCACCGATCTTCTTGCGCACGGAGTACCAGATCTGCGGCATCTCCTTCGGCGGCGACGAGTCCTTCACCTGGAAGATGATGAGCGTCTCGCCGGGCTTCGAGTAGCTGCGGATCTTGTCGGCGTACGGCACCTCCTGCAGCGTCTTTTCGAGCTTGTCCGTGACCTGCTCGGCGACCTGCTGCGCGGTGGCACCGGGCCAGTAGGCCCGCACCACCATCGCACGGAAGGTGAACGGCGGGTCCTCGTCCTGGCCCAGCTGGAAGTAGGCGGCGAGGCCCAGCACCATCAGCACCACCATCAGGTAGCGTGTGAGCGCCGAATGTTCCAGCGCCCACCGGGAGATGTTGGCCTTCTGCCCCGGTTCCTCGTTCGCGGCCGCGCTCATTTGGCGGTCACCGAGGCGGGGTTGGCGGCCACGGCGGGCGAGCCCGACTCGGCGTAGTACTTCACCTTCTGGCCCGGGTTGAGCACGTGCACGCCGGCCGTCACGACCACCATGCCGGGCGACAGACCGCCCGTCACCACCGCCTCGTTGCCGTCCACGCCGGACACCTGCACGAGGTGGCTCTGGACCGTCATCGATTTCGGATCGACGAGCCACACGGCCGACTTGCCGTGGTCCTCGCGCAGCGCCGCGAACGGCAGCTTGACGACGCCGTCGACCTTCTCGGACGCGGCGATCACGGTGGCGGTCTGGCCCAGGCGCATCGTGCGGGCCTCGGGTCCGGTGCCCAGGTCGGCCTTGACGAGGAAGGTGCGGGTGACCGGGTCGGCCGATGCGGCGATCTCGCGCAGCGTGACCGGGATGGGCGCCGCGTCGGTGCCCCAGCCGCGCACGGTCAGGTTGCCGGGTTTCGTCGCGAGCGCCTTGACGGCGCCCACGCGGTCCTCGGGCACGGAGAACACCACGTCGCGCGGACCGTCGACGGCCACGCGCACCACCGGCGCGCCGGCGGCCACCACTTGGCCCGGCTCGGCTTCCACCGCGGTGACCACGCCGGCCACGTCGGCCACGAGCGACGCGTACGCCGCCTGGTTGCCCTGCACGTTCGACTGGGCCCGGGCCTGGTCGAGCTGGGCGCGGGCGGCTTTCAGCGAGGTGTCCCGGCGTTCGAGTTCGGCGGAGCTGATGAAGCCCTGGTCACGCAGTTCCTTGAAGCGCTTGTAGTCGGCCTCCGTCTGCTCGAAGTTGACCTGCGCGGCAGTGAGCGCGGCGCGGGCCGCGTCCTGGCCGAGCTTCAGGTCCTGCGGGTCGAGCTGGGCCAGCAACTGGCCGGGCTTCACGGTGTCGCCGAGGTTCACGGCACGCCGCACGATCTTGCCGCCCACCCGGAACCCGAGGCGCGACTCGATGCGGGCCCGCACCTCGGCCGCGTACTCGTGGGTGCCGCCGGCCGAGGCGGCCGAGACCGTCTGGGTGCGCACGGCCCGGACGGGGTCCGGCGCGGGCTGGGACTTGGAGCAGGCGGCAAGCACCACCGCGCCGAACAGGAAGGGAAACAGCAAGGACGGACGCATGGGGATCCTCGTCGGCGGTGAGCGGCGTTTTTAAATGACTGACTGGTCAGTAATGTATGCTCCGGGCCCGGGCGGTGTCAACGAAGGTCACTCCGCGGGGAACCGTCATCGGGAACCTCGCACGAAGCAGCGACAATGCGCGCTGACGCCCCTCCCCCATGAGCATCGAACACTACGAAAACTTCCCCGTGGCCTCGGTGCTGTGCCCACCCGCACTGCGCCCGCCCATCACGGCGATCTACCACTTCGCCCGCACGGCCGATGACCTGGCCGACGAAGGCGACGCCCCGGCGGCGCAGCGCCTGGACGACCTGCGCGCGTACCGGGCCGAACTGACGGCGGTGGCAGGCGGCGCCACGCCGGGCGCCCGATGGGCCAAGGTGTTCGGGCCGCTGCAGCGCGAGATCGCACATCATGCGCTTCCGCTGCCCCTGCTGCACGACCTGCTGAGCGCCTTCGAACAGGACCTGGTGCAGCACCGATACACCGACCGACAGGACCTGCTCGGCTACTGCGAGCGCTCGGCCAACCCCGTGGGCCGCCTGCTGCTGCACCTCTACGGCATCCACGACGCCGACAGCCTGCAGCAGTCGGACCGCATCTGCACCGCGCTGCAGCTCGCCAACTTCTGGCAGGACCTGAGCGTGGACACCGCGCGCGGCAGGCTCTACATCCCGCTGGCCGACTGCGAACGCGCCGGCGTGGCGCCCGAGGCCCTGCTGTCGCGGCAGGACACCCCGGCCACCCGCGCCCTCGTGGCCGGGATGGCCGCCTGGACCCGCGAGATGATGACCGCCGGCAGCCCGCTCGTGTTCACCGTGCCGGGCCGCGCCGGCTGGGAACTGCGCCTCGTGGTGCAGGGCGGCCTGCGCATCCTCGACCGCATCGCGGCGCTCGACCACGCGAGCTTGAACACCCGGCCCACCCTGGGCCTGACCGACATCGTGACGATGGGCTGGCGCGCTTGCTGCATGCGGCGTCCGGCAGCCCGGAGCCTCCAGAAAGCACGACCATGACCCCCGAACAATACGTGCAGGACAAGGCCGCCAAGAGCGGCTCCAGCTTCTACTACGCTTTCCTGTTCCTGCCGCCGCCGCGCCGCGCGGCCATCACCGCCTTCTACGCCTTCTGCCGCGAGGTCGACGACGTGGTCGACGAGGTGCAGGACCCCGGTGTCGCCGCCACGAAACTCGCGTGGTGGCGCAAGGAAGCGGCCGCGGCCTTCGCCGGCCAGCCCAGCCATCCGGTGACGAAGGCACTGATGCCTCACACCGCCGCGTTCGACATCCGCCTGGAGCACCTGAATGCCGTGATCGACGGCTGCCAGATGGACCTCGACCAGTCGCGCTACCTCGACTTCCCCGGCCTCGCGCGGTACTGCCACCTGGTGGCCGGCGTCGTGGGTGAAGTGGCCTCGGGCATCTTCGGGCGCAGCGACGCGCGCACGGTGCAGTACGCCCACAAGCTGGGCCTCGCGATGCAGCTCACGAACATCATCCGCGACGTGGGCGACGACGCGCGGCGCGGCCGCATCTACCTGCCGATCAACGAACTCCAGCAGTTCGACGTGAAGGCGCACGAGATCCTCAACCGCGGCTACAGCGACCGCTTCACCGCACTGATGAAGTTCCAGGCCGAACGGTCGCACCGCCTCTACGACGAGGCGATCGCGCTGCTGCCCGCGGCCGACCGCCGCGCGCAGAAGCCGGGGCTGATGATGGCCCACATCTACCGCACGCTGCTGCGCGAGATCGAGGCGCAGGACTTCCAGGTGCTGCACCAGCGCACGTCGCTCACGCCGCTGCGCAAGCTCTGGATCGCCGCACGCACCAACTGGACGGTGCGCTGATGGCGGGGGCGCGTCGTGTCGCGGTGATCGGCGGCGGCTGGGCGGGTCTCGCCGCCGCGGTCCACGCGACCCGCGCCGGCCACCACGTCACCGTGCTCGAGATGGCGCCGCAGCTCGGTGGCCGGGCGCGCCAGATCGACAGCCATGGCATGGCGCTCGACAACGGGCAACACATCCTGATCGGCGCCTACACGGAGACGCTCGCGTTGATGCAGCTGGTGGGGGTCGACCTCACCCGCGCGCTGCGGCGCATGCCGCTGCGGGTCACCTACCCCGACGGCACCGGCCTGCAGATGGCCACCGGCAAGCCGGTGCCGGCGTTCCTGCGCGCCATCGCGACCTACCCGGGCTGGACCCGCGCCGACAAGTGGGCCCTGCTGCGCACCGCCGGCGGCTGGGCGCTGCGCGGGTTCCGGTGCGATCCGACGTGGACCGTGTCGCAGCTCACCGCCCGGCTGCCCGCCGCCGTGCGCGACGCCCTCCTCGACCCGCTGTGTGTCGCCGCGCTCAACACACCGGCCGACCAGGCGAGCGCGCAGGTCTTCCTGCGCGTGCTGAAGGACGCGTTGTTCAGCGGGCCCGGCTCGGCCGACCTGCTGCTGCCCCGCTGGCGGCTGAGCGCGCTGTGGCCCGACCCGGCCGGCCGCTGGCTCGCCGCCCAGGGCGCCGAGGTGCGCCTGTCGCACCGCGTCGATTCGCTGTCGCCCCGCGCCGAAGGTGGCTGGGACGTCGACGGCACCTCGTTCGATGCCGTGGTGCTCGCCTGCACCGCGCAGGAGGCCGCGCGACTGACCGAAGGGTTCGAGCCCGGCTGGGCCGAGACGGCCCGCGGGCTGCAGTACGAGCCCATCGTGACCGTGTACGCCCACAGCCCCGAGACCCGCCTGCCCCAGCCGATGATGGCGCTGCGCAGCGACAGCCGCCAGCCCGCGCAATTCGTGTTCGACCTCGGCATCCTCTGCGGCATGGAAGGGGTGCTCGCCTTCGTGGTCAGCGGTGCGGCCCCGTGGGTGGCCCAGGGTGCCGACGCCACCATGGCCGCCACGCTGCGCCAGGGCCAGCAGGCCCTGGCCGGCCAGCTGCGCGCCCCGCTCACCGGCCTGCGGGCCGTCAACGAGAAGCGCGCGACCTTCCTGTGCACGCCGGGCCTGAAACGCCCGCCGATGGCGGTGCGCCCGGGACTCTTCGCCGCCGGGGACTACACCGACGGGCCCTACCCGGCCACGCTCGAAGGCGCGATCCGGGCGGGGCTGGCCGCGGGGGCTGCGCTCAGTGCCTGACGCCGGGAGGAGACCCATCCGGCGTGAATTTCGCGATGCAAAAACTTGGCCGTTTTGGTTCACAATGGTTGGCATGAAAAGCAAAGAGGATCAGAAACCAGCGATCCAGGTGCTCGAGCGCATGTTCTCGCTGCTGGACCTGCTGGCGTCCCACCAGGACCCGGTCTCGCTGAAGCTGATCAGCGAGCAGACGGGCCTGCACCCGTCCACCGCCCACCGCATCCTGAACGACCTCACGGTCGGCCGGTACGTCGACCGGCCCGAGGCCGGCAGCTACCGCCTGGGCATGCGCTTGCTCGAACTGGGCAACCTCGTGAAGGCCCGCCTCGACGTGCGTGACGCGGCCCTGGGCCCCATGCGCGAGCTGCACAAGCTCACCCACCAGCCGGTGAACCTGTCGATGCGCCAGGGCGACGAGATCGTCTACATCGAGCGCACCTACAGCGAACGCTCCGGCATGCAGGTGGTGCGGGCCGTGGGCGGCCGCGCGCCGCTGCACCTCACCTCCGTGGGCAAGCTCTTCCTGGCCCACGACGACCCGCAGCGCGTGCGCGCCTACGCCACCCGCACGGGCCTGGCCGGCCACACGAAGAACAGCATCACCGACGTGCCGTCGCTGGAGCGCGAACTGTCGAAGGTGCTGCAATACGGCACCGCCCGCGACGACGAGGAACTGGAGCTGGGCGTGCGCTGCATGGCCGCGGCCATCCTCGACGACCAGGGCAAGCTGGTGGCAGGGCTGTCGATCTCGGCGCCGGCGGACCGGCTGGAAGAAGGCTGGCTCGAGCGGCTGAAGGCAACGGCGTCACAGATTTCGGCGGCGCTCGGCCACCGCTGACCCCCCTACTCGAGTCACCCCGGCGAACGCCGGGGCCCACCAGTGAACTGCGCGCATCGGCGGCAGTGGATCCCGGCGTGCGCCGGGATGACCAGCACAGCCCCAAAAGAAAACGGCCCCCGAGAGGGCCGTTGTTCAAGGGGCATCACCAACCAGTGATCAGGACGTGACCTTCGGGGCCGCCAGCGTCACGGTGGGCAGCACGGGCACGTGCGGCGCGGCGGTGACGGGGTGGGCGACCGGCAGGGTTTCGTTGATCCACTTGCGCACGCGCTCGGCGTCGCCGATGCGGGAGTAGCGGCCAGCGGAGTCGAGGAAGACCATGATGACCTGACGACCGGCCAGCTTGGCCTGCATCACGAGGCAGCGGCCGGCTTCCGAGATGTAGCCGGTCTTCTGCAGGCCGATCTCCCACTCGGGGTTCTTCACGAGGCCGTTGGTGTTGTGGTACTGCAGCTGACGCTGGCCCACCGCCACCTGGTATTCGAGGGACGTGGACAGGTCGCGGATGATCTGGTGGCCGTGAGCGTGCTTGACCAGCGTGGCCAGGTCACGGGCGCTCGACTGGTTGCGGCTGGACAGGCCGGTGGGCTCGACGTAGCGGGTGTCGCTCATGCCCAGCTCGGCGGCCTTGTGGTTCATGGCGGCCACGAAGGCCGGCAGGCCGCCCGGGTAGTAGCGGCCCAGTGCATGGGCGGCGCGGTTCTCGGAGGACATCAGCGCGAGGTGGAGCATTTCCTCGCGGGTGAGCGAGGTGCCGACGGCCAGACGCGAACGGCTGCCCTTTTCGGTGTCGACGTCGTCCTGCGAGACCGTGAGGATCTCGTCGAGCGGCAGGTGGGCCTCGGTGACCACCACGGCCGTCATCAGCTTCGTGATGGACGCGATGGGCAGCACGGCCTGGGAGTTCTTGCTGAACAGGACCTCGTTGGTGTCCTGGTCGAGGACCAGCGCGACGCTGGACTTCAGGTCGAGCGGATCGGTGGTGCCATGCAGGCCCGACAGCTGGCCGAACGACGCGCGGGCCGGTTCGGCGTGGACGACCGCGGCACGCGAGCGCACGGCGACCTGGCGGCCCTTGCGGAGCACGGCGACCGAACGCTTCGACGCGCTCGTGCGGGCCACGACGGCACGACCCTTGGCCGACGGTGCGGCCTTGGCGGAAACAGCGGGCTTCTTCTTGACGGGATGCGACTTGGACGCTGCTGCCCCGGCCGCCAACGGAACGGAGACAGTCACAACCAGCACCATCAGCGCACGCAGAAGACCGGAAACAGAATTTGGCGTAAATCGCAACACAACAACCCCTTCACGCTCGATGCACCAAGTGTAGGCGAAAGAAAAAAAGCACACAAGATCAGAAACTTACGTGCCTTTCCTCAAGCCAACCCTGATGGTGTCAGGGTCTGTGACGAAATGTACCCGGGTTCACCCCTGGGCCGCAACGCGCTCGTTCTTGCTGTGCAGTTTGTTCAACGCCGAGAGGTACGCCTTGGCGGATGCCACCACGATGTCGGGGTCAGCCCCCACACCGTTGACGACCCGTCCTCCATGTTGAAGACGAACCGTCACCTCACCCTGCGATTCTGTGCTTCCCGACGTGATCGCATTCACGGAATAGAGCAGCATTTCCGCGCCAGATTTCACCTGGGACTCGATGGCCTTCAGGCTGGCGTCGACCGGGCCGTTGCCCTCGCTTTCGGTGTGGAACTCCTCGGGCCCCGCGGCGAACGCCACCTTCGCGAACGGCCGCTCGCCCATTTCCGAGCGCTGCGACAGCGACAGCAGGCGGTAGTGCTCCTGCTCGGCCGTGACGGACTCGTCCATCACCAGGGCCACGATGTCCTCGTCGAAGATGTCGCTCTTGCGGTCCGCCAGCTCCTTGAACTTCGCGAACGCCGCGTTGATCTCGGCTTCCGATTCGAGCGAGATGCCCAGCTCCTGCAGGCGCTGCTTGAAGGCGTTGCGGCCCGACAGCTTGCCCAGCACGATCTTGTTGGCCGACCAGCCCACGTCTTCCGCGCGCATGATCTCGTAGGTGTCGCGTGCCTTGAGCACGCCGTCCTGGTGGATGCCCGAGGCGTGCGCGAACGCGTTGGCCCCCACCACGGCCTTGTTCGGCTGCACCACGAAACCGGTGGTCTGCGACACGAGGCGCGAGGCCGGCACGATCTGCGAGGGGTCGATGCCCAGTTCCAGGCCGAAGTAGTCCTTGCGCGTCTTGACGGCCATGACCACCTCTTCCAGCGAGCAGTTGCCCGCCCGTTCGCCGAGGCCGTTGACGGTGCACTCGATCTGGCGGGCCCCGCCGATCTTCACGCCGGCCAGGGAGTTGGCGACCGCCATGCCCAGGTCGTTGTGGCAGTGCACCGACCAGATCGCCTTGTCGGAGTTCGGGATGCGCGTGCGCAGGTCGAGGATGAACTGGCCGTACAGCTCCGGCACCGCGTAGCCCACGGTGTCAGGGATGTTCAGCGTGGTGGCGCCGGCGTCGATCACCGCTTCCAGCACGCGGCACAGGAAGTCCGGGTCGGAGCGGTAGCCGTCCTCCGGGGAGAACTCGACGTCGCCCGTCAGGTTGCGCGCGAACGCGACCGACAGCTTCGCCTGCTCGAACACCTGGTCGGGTGTCATGCGCAGCTTCTTTTCCATGTGCAGCGCGCTGGTCGCCAGGAAGAGGTGGATGCGCGTGGACGCCCCACCCTTCAGTGCCTCGGCCGCGCGCGAAATGTCGCGGTCGTTGGCGCGCGCCAGCGAACAGACGGTGCTGTCCTTGATCGCGTTGGCGATGGCCCGCACCGCCTCGAAGTCACCGTTGGACGACGCCGCGAAACCGGCCTCGATCACGTCGACCTTGAGGCGCTCGAGCTGGCGCGCGATGCGCAGCTTCTCGTCCTTGGTCATCGAGGCGCCGGGGGACTGCTCGCCGTCGCGGAGCGTGGTGTCGAAGATGATGAGTTTGTCGGCCATGGTGAAGCTCCTGTTTTTCTGGAAAGCGATGCGGGCAGCCCGAACGTGAATCTTAGGCCACGGAAGCGACCGCTGCCGGCGCTGCGGCTTGCCGCTTCGCGCGCACCACGCCCGACAGGATCGCCTTCATCGATGCGGAGACGATGTCCGAGTCGATGCCGACGCCGAAGAGGCTCGTGGTGTCGTCGATGCGCAGCTCGAGGTAGGCGACCGCGCGGGCGTCCGCGCCGCTGCCGATGGCGTGTTCGTGGTAGTCGAGCACGCGCACGCCGTGGCCGTGCGCGTGCAGCGCCGCGACGAACGCGTCGATGGGGCCGGAGCCGGCGCCCTTCACGCTCATCTGGCGGCCGCCCGCCGAGACGTCGGCCTCGAGGGACACGACACCCTGCTCGCGCGTGGTAATGACCGGGTGGGCCACCGACACCTCGTGGATGCCGTACTCGCGTTCGAAGATGCCCCAGATGTCGGCGGCGCTCTGCTCCTTGCCGGTGTCGTCCATCACGCCCTGCACCACCTGGCTGAACTCGATCTGCAGGCGGCGCGGGAGTTCGATGCCGTACTCGGCCTCGAGCAGGTAGGCGATGCCGCCCTTGCCCGACTGGCTGTTCACGCGGATCACCGCGTCGTAGCTGCGGCCGAGGTCCTTCGGGTCGATCGGGAGGTACGGGATGTCCCAGACGTCCCCGGGCTTCGCGACGGCGAAGGCCTTCTTGATGGCGTCCTGGTGCGAGCCCGAGAACGACGTGTAGACCAGGTCGCCGACGTACGGATGGCGCGGGTGCACGGGCAGCTGGTTGCAGTGCTCGACGCAGCGGCGCACCTCGTCGATGTCCGAGAAATCGAGGTTCGGCGAAATGCCCTGCGTGTAGAGGTTGAGCGCGACGTTGACGAGGTCCAGGTTGCCGGTGCGCTCGCCGTTGCCGAAGAGGCAGCCCTCGAGGCGGTCGGCGCCGGCCAGCAGCGCGAGTTCACCCGTGGCCGTGCCCGTGCCGCGGTCGTTGTGCGGGTGGACCGACAGCACGATGCTGTCGCGGCGCGCCATGTGGCGGTGCATCCACTCGATCATGTCGGCGAACACGTTCGGCGTGCAGCGCTCGATGGTGGTCGGCAGGTTGACGATGCACTTGCGCTCGGGCGTGGGCGCCCAGACCTCGGTGACGGCGTCGACGATGCGCAGTGCGAACGGGAGTTCGGTGTCCGAGAAGGTCTCGGGCGAGTACTCGAAGCGCCAGGCGGTGCCGGGCTGTTCGTCGGCGAGCTGCTTGAAGAGCTTCGCATGGGTCACGGCGAGTTCGACCACGCCGTCCTGGTCGAGGCCCAGCACCACGTTGCGCATCACCGGCGCGGTGGCGTTGTAGAGGTGCACGATGGCGCGCGGCGCGCCCTGCAGGGCTTCGAACGTGCGGCGGATCAGCGGCTCGCGGGCCTGCGTGAGCACCTGGATCGTCACGTCGTCGGGGATGCGCTTCTCTTCGATGAGCTGGCGCAGGAAGTCGAACTCGGTCTGGGACGCCGACGGGAAGCCGACCTCGATCTCCTTGAAGCCGATCTTCACGAGCATCTCGAACATGCGCAGCTTGCGCGGCAGGTCCATCGGTTCGATGAGGGCCTGGTTGCCGTCGCGCAGGTCGGTGCTCAGCCAGATCGGCGCGGCGGTCAGTTCGGCGTCCGGCCAGCGGCGGTCGGTGAGCTTGATGGCGGCGAAGGGGCGGTATTTCTGCTGCGGTTGCTTCAACATGGGATGCTCCTGGAGGGGTTCAGGGTGGCAACCAGCGCAGGCAGGGAGGAGAGAAAAGCAAAACGGCCCAATGCTGGTTGCATGCGGGCCGTTTGAGACGAAAGAAACGAAAAGACGTGACTGGTCAGCGGGCCCGGAGGTGGCCTAGACCTAGCAGCGAAAGTGCGTTGAACGACGTCATGGCAGTGAATATAGCACTTGTGGCGAGGCCGTGGTGTGCGGGTTCACACGAACGGCCTGCCCGTCAACGGTGCAGACCTTCTTCGTCGGGTTCGTCGGTGGACGTGGCGATCACGCTCACCGGCCGCCCCTTCGCCCGCTTCCAGGCGTACACGCCGTAGCCCGACGTGCCGTAGATGCAGAACAGCGCGAACAGCACGATGGGCGGATGCAGCGTGATCAGTGCGATGGCCAGTGCGATGGCCACGATCACGATGAACGGCACCGAGCGCTTGAAGCTCACGTCCTTGAAGCTGTAGAACGGCACGTTCGTCACCATCGTGAGGCCGGCGTAGAGCGTGAAGGCGAACGCCGTCCACGACAGCCACAGCGGGAACAGGAAGCTGTTCTCGCGGCCGCCCTGGAAGCCGAACGAATCCATGACCCAGATGAAGCCCATCACCAGTGCCGCGGCGGCGGGGCTCGGCAGGCCCTGGAAGAATCGCTTGTCGACGACGGCGAGGTTCGTGTTGAAGCGCGCGAGGCGCAGCGCGGCGCAGGCGCAGTAGACGAACGCGGCGATCCAGCCGAGTTTGCCGAGGTCGGTCAGGGCCCATTCGTAGACGATGAGCGCGGGCGCGGCACCGAACGACACCATGTCGGAGAGGCTGTCCATCTGCTCGCCGAACGTGCTCTGCGTGTTGGTCATGCGGGCCACGCGGCCGTCGAGGCTGTCGAGCACCATCGCGCAGAACACGCCGATGGCCGCCTGCTCGAAGCGGCCGTTCATGGCCATCACGATCGCGTAGAAGCCCCCGAACAAGGCCGCCACCGTGAACAGGTTCGGAAGGATGTAGATGCCCTTGCGGCGGGGACGCACCGGTGCGTCGTCCACCTCCAGCGTGGGATTTTCGCCGTCGTGCATGGCGTGGGATACCTGGGGGGCGGGGGAATTCATCGGAGCGAGAGGATAACGCAGCGCACAACAAAAAAGCCGCAAGGTTTCCCTTGCGGCTCTCGATCGAGCAAAGCCGCACGAAGCGGCTCGCCGATCAGTTCTTGCTCTGGTCGACCAGGCGGTTCTTCTTGATCCAGGGCATCATCGCGCGGAGCTGCTCGCCGACCTGTTCGATCGGGTGCTCGGCCGTCAGGCGGCGGCGCGACAGCAGCGTCGGGGCACCGGCCTTGTTCTCGAGGATGAAGCTCTTGGCGTATTCGCCGGTCTGGATGTCCTTGAGCACCGCGCGCATCGCGTTCTTGGTGTCTTCGGTCACGACACGCGGACCCGTCACGTACTCGCCGTACTCGGCGTTGTTCGAGATCGAGTAGTTCATGTTCGCGATGCCGCCTTCGTAGATCAGGTCGACGATGAGCTTGAGCTCGTGCAGGCACTCGAAGTACGCCATTTCGGGCGCGTACCCGGCTTCGGTCAGCGTCTCGAAACCAGCCTTGATCAGCTCGACGGCGCCGCCGCACAGCACGGCTTGTTCGCCGAACAGGTCGGTTTCGGTTTCTTCGCGGAAGTTGGTCTCGATGATGCCGGCCTTGCCGCCGCCGTTGGCAGCCGCGTAGCTCAGGGCCAGGTCACGCGCCTTGCCGGTCTTGTCGGCGTAGACGGCGATCAGGTGGGGCACGCCGCCACCTTGCGAGTACGTGCCGCGCACGGTGTGGCCCGGGGCCTTCGGGGCGACCATCCACACGTCGAGGTCGGCACGGGGAGCCACTTGGCCGTAGTGCACGTTGAAGCCGTGGGCGAAGGCGAGCGAGGCGCCCTGCTTGATGTTCGGCTCGACTTCTTCCTTGTAGACGGCGGCGATCTGCTCGTCCGGCAGCAGGATCATGACGACGTCGGCCGACTTCACGGCGTCGGCGATCTCGGCGACCTTCAGGCCGGCCTTCTCGGCCTTGCCCCACGACGCGCCGGACTTGCGCACGCCGACGGTGACCTTCACGCCGCTGTCGTTCAGGTTCTGGGCGTGGGCGTGGCCTTGCGAGCCGTAGCCGATGATCGTGACGTTCTTGCCCTTGATGAGGCTGAGGTCGGCGTCCTTGTCGTAATAAACCTTCATGTATCGCTCCTAAAAATCAGTCAGTAATTAGCGGGTCGGGGTGGATCAAACGCGCAGGATGCGCTCGCCGCGACCGATCCCGCTGGCGCCGGTACGCACGGTTTCAAGAATGGCGGTGCGGTCGATGGCCTCGAGGAAGGCATCGAGCTTGCTGGAATCGCCGGTGAGTTCAATGGTGTAGCTCTTCTCGGTCACATCGATGATGCGGCCACGGAAGATGTCGGACATGCGCTTCATCTCCTCGCGCTCCTTCCCCACCGCACGCACCTTGATGAGCATGAGTTCACGCTCCGTGAAGCTGCCTTCGGTGAGGTCCACCACCTTGACCACTTCGATGAGCCGGTTCAAGTGCTTGGTGATCTGTTCGATGACGTCGTCGGACCCGGTGGTCACGATGGTCATGCGCGAGAGCGACGCGTCTTCCGTGGGGGCGACGGTGAGGCTCTCGATGTTGTAGCCGCGGGCGGAAAAGAGGGCCACCACGCGCGACAGCGCGCCGGGCTCGTTCTCGAGCAGCAGGGCAATGATGTGTTTCATGGTCTTGTGTCACCGCGCTCTTCACGCCGCTGGCGGTAACCAGCGGCGCTTGGCCACGATGTTCCAGATGAAGTGTTGGGAAGTGGGTCGAAACGTTCGACGCGTTCCGCGTGCGTTCGGGCGGGAGGTTGTGCCAACCCGCCCCTGGCGCGCGTTCAGCGGATCACAGGTCTTCGGACCCCAGCAGCATTTCGGAGATGCCCTTGCCGGCCTGCACCATGGGCCAGACGTTCTCGCCCGGATCGGTGCGGATGTCGAGGAACACGGTGCGGTCCTTCAGGCGGATGGCTTCCTTCAGGGCGCCTTCCACGTCGGAGGGCTTCTCGATCTTCAGGCCCACGTGGCCATAGGCCTCGGCGAGCTTGACGAAGTCGGGGAGCGCTTCCATGTAGCTGTGCGAGTAGCGCTTGCCGTAGTCGAGCTCCTGCCACTGTCGCACCATGCCCAGGTAGCGGTTGTTCAGCGAGATGATCTTGACCGGCGTCTTGTACTGGAAGCAGGTGGACAGCTCCTGGATGCACATCTGGATCGAGCCTTCGCCGGTGATGCAGAACACATCGGCGTCGGGCTTGGCCAGCTTGATGCCCATGGCGTACGGCAGGCCCACGCCCATCGTGCCCAGGCCGCCGGAGTTGATCCAGCGGCGCGGCTCGTCGAAGCGGTAGTACTGCGCGGCCCACATCTGGTGCTGGCCCACGTCGGACGTGATGTAGGTGTCACCGTCCTTCGTGAGGCGCCAGAGGGTGTCGATCACGCTCTGCGGCTTGATGACCTCGGTGCTGTTCTTGAAGACCAGGCACTCGCGCTTGCGCCACTCGGCGATCTGGTTCCACCAGGTGTTCAGCGCGTTGGCATCGGGCTTGGCCTGGGCTTCCTTGATCTGGGCGATCAGCTCCTGCAGCACGTCCTTCACGTCGCCCACGATGGGGATGTCGACCTTGACGCGCTTCGAGATCGACGACGGGTCGATGTCGATGTGGACGATCTTGCGCTCGACCGAGGCGAAGTGCTTCGGGTTGCCGATCACGCGGTCGTCGAACCGGGCGCCCACGGCCAGCAGGACGTCGCAGTTCTGCATCGTCATGTTGGCTTCGTACGTGCCGTGCATGCCCAGCATGCCGAGGAACTTCGGGTCCGACGACGGGTAGGCGCCGAGGCCCATCAGCGTGTTGGTGACCGGGAAGCCCAGCAGGTTGACCAGCTCGCGCAGCTCGGCCGACGCGTTGCCCAGGATGACGCCGCCGCCGGTGTAGATGTACGGGCGCTTCGCCGCCAGCAGCAGTTGCACGGCCTTGCGGATCTGGCCGCCGTGGCCCTTGCGCACCGGGTTGTACGACCGCATCTCCACCGAGGCCGGGTAGTGGAACGGCGTGGTGTGGAGGGAGACGTCCTTCGGGATGTCGACCACGACGGGGCCGGGACGGCCGGTGCGGGCGATGTGGAAGGCCTTCTTCAGCGTGGCGGCCAGGTCGCGCACGTCCTTCACGAGGAAGTTGTGCTTGACGATCGGGCGGGTGATGCCGACGGTGTCGCACTCCTGGAAGGCGTCGAGGCCGATGGCGGCCGTCGGGACCTGCCCGGTGATGATCACCATCGGGATGGAGTCCATGTACGCCGTGGCGATGCCGGTGATGGCATTGGTGACGCCCGGGCCGGACGTCACCAGGGCGACGCCGACGTCACCCGTGGCGCGGGCGTAGCCATCGGCCGCGTGGACGGCGGCCTGCTCGTGGCGCACCAGCACGTGGTGAATGGTGTCCTGCTTGTAGAGGGCGTCGTAGATGTAGAGAACCGCACCGCCGGGGTAGCCCCAGAGGTACTTGACGCCTTCGGCCTGGAGGCACTTGACGAGGATCTCGGACCCGTTCGGGTCGGTGGAGGGGGAGGTGTTGGCCGCGGGGGCCGGCGCCGTGGCGGCGCGCTTATCTGTGGCAGACATGTCCATTTCGAACCTTTGTGAATTTCTCTGACGAAAAACCATCGGTGCACCTCTCCTCGCCTTCGTGGGGCGGGTGTGGTGCCTGCTGAATCCAAAAGAGAGCACCCGGGTCGGGCGCCCAATCGAGATCTAACTGTTGTGCAAGCATGGGATTATGGCATCGGATTGACACACGAGTCACATACCCGACCGGCACAGGAGCGTGCGAATGCGATAATCCGCCCCGTTTTCGACCATGCCTGATTTCCCCGGGCGCATCTCCTTGGCATCCGACAAAGAACTGTCCGATTTCCTGAAAAGCGTGGAGCGGCGAGCCTTCAAGCGCGTGGTCTACGCCGTTCGGGACGACGATGCCGCACTCGACATCGTCCAGGACGCCATGATCCGCGTCGCGGAGAAGTACTGCGACCGCCCGGCCGCGGAACTCCCGCTCGTGTTCCAGCGCATCCTCTCCAACGCCACCATGGACTGGTTCCGGCGCCAGAAGGTGCGCGGCGCCCTCTTCCGGAACTTTTCCGACTTCGAGTCGTCGAGTGACGACGCCGACTTCGACCTGCTCGAAACCCTCGCCGGCCAGGATGAGGATTCCGTCACGGAAAGTGCCGCAGACTCCGTGTCACGGGCTCAGATCCTGCTTTTGATCGACGGCGAGGTCCAACGGCTTCCGACGCGTCAACGGGAAGCCTTTTTGCTTCGTTACTGGGAGGAACTCGATGTCGCCGAGACGGCGGCGGTGATGGGCTGCTCGGAAGGAAGCGTGAAGACGCACTGCTCCCGGGCCGTCCACGCGCTGGCAGCGAGCTTGAAGACCAAGGGAATCACGCTATGAACAACCACCGCCCCGGCCCCACCCCGAACATCGACGCCCTCGAAGCCCGCTTCGCTCTCCGCGCCACCGCCCGCCTGACCGAGCAGGCCGACGCCCTGCCCCAGGACATCAGCGAGCGCCTGCGCGTCGCCCGCGAGCAGGCGGTGCAGCGCGCCCGCGCCCTGCGCACGCAGACGGCCGTGGCCACCGCCCCGTCGCAGGCCGGTCTGGTGCTCACCTGGCCCGGTGCCGGGTCCGACTCGGGCGGCGGCTGGTGGGTCAAGCTCGGCGCCATCCTGCCGCTCGTGGCCCTCGTGGCCGGCCTGGTGCTGATCCAGGACTGGCACGGCAGCAACCAGATTTCCGCGGCCGCCGAGATCGACGCCTCGCTGCTCGCCGACGACCTGCCCCCGTCCGCCTACAGCGACCCGGGTTTCCTGGAGTTCCTCAAGTCCCCGCAAGATTGATTTGTTGTCCCGCCTGACCGATCGGATCCGAACCGTGCCTGTTTCCCGCTCCGTCCTCTCGTGGTGCCTCGCGTGTGCGCTCGCGGGCGCGGCCGGCTTCGCCGCGCACGCCCAGACGGGTTCGCCCCGCGCGTCCGCCACCGCGGGCGAGGGACGCTCCTGGAACTCGCTGACCCCGGCGCAGCAGAACGCGCTGCGTCCGCTCCAGAAGGAATGGAGCACCATCGAGGCGAACCGCAAGATCAAGTGGATCGAGGTGGCCGACAGGCTGCCCTCGCTGCACCCCGAGGAGCGCGAGCGCATCCAGGCCCGCATGACCGACTGGGCCAACATGACGCCGGCCCAGCGCGGCCAGGCGCGGCTGAACTACAAGGAAGCCCAGCGCCTCCCGCCCGAGGACCGCAAGGCCCGCTGGGAGGCCTACCAGTCGCTGTCGTCCGACCAGCAGCGTGACCTGGCCGCCCGCGCCGCCCCGGCCAGCAGCCCCGCCCGCCGCCCGCGCCGCGACGAGCCGGCCGCGAAGTCCAACGTCGTCCCGAACACCGCCTACGCCCAGCGGCCGGCCGCCATCGCCCCGTCGATCGCCCAGGCCCAGCCCGGCGCCACCACGAACCTCGTGACCAAGCGCCCCGCCCCGCCGGCCCACCAGCAGCCCGGCCTGCCCAAGATCCCGGCCGGCGCCTCGTTCGTCGACAGCAAGACGCTGCTGCCGAAGCGCGGCGCCCAGGCCGCGGCCACGCGCACCGCGTCGGCCGCCTCCGCCCCCATCGTGCTCGACCGCCCATGACGGCCCCGGCGGCCGCCGGCCCGTTCCCGTTCAAGACGCCCAGCGTGCGCCGGCGCTTCGCCTCGGTCGTGTACGAACTGCTGGTGATGTTCGGCGTCGGCCTCATCTGCGGCGCCATCGGCGCCGGCCTGCTCGCCATCGCCGGCCGCCCGCAGGACACCCTCTCCGAGTTCATCGCGTTCGGCGTCTACGGCGTCTACTTCACGTGGTTCTGGAGCCGCCACGGCCAGACCCTGCCCATGAAGACCTGGCACATCAAGGTCGTCGACACGCTCGGCCAGCCCCTCTCCCGCCAACGCGCCGCCGCCCGCTACCTGGTCGCCACGCTGTGGGTCGCGCCCCCGGCCCTGCTGTGGCACGGCGAACACCGCCTCTGGGTCATCGGCGCCTGGGGCGTCCTGTACGGGCTCTCGGCGCTGCTCCTGCCGCAGCGCCAGTTCCTCCACGACCTGATCTCGGGCACGCGCCTGATCGACGTCAAACCCGCCGTGCCCCAACCGTCGACGCGCTGACACGCGCGCGAGGCACAATCGCCCGCCATGACCAATCCCTACAAGGGACGCCTCGGTTTCGACCGCATCGTCCATGCCATCGGTTATTCGTTCGACGGCCTGAAGTCGGCCTACCAGGGGGAAAGCGCCTTCCGCCAGGAGACGTGGGCCGCCGTGGTGCTCGTGCCCATCGCGCTGTGGCTGGGGCCCACCTGGCTCGAGAAGCTGCTGCTGATCGGCGCCATCGTCTTCGTGATGATCGTCGAACTGCTGAACTCCGGCATCGAGGCGGCCATCGACCGCATCTCGTTCGACCGCCACGAACTCTCGAAGCGGGCGAAGGACCAGGCGAGCGCCGCGGTCTTCCTGTCCGTGCTGCTGGCCAGCGCGACGTGGCTCACCATCATCTGGCAACGATTCTTCGCCTGAGGAGGCGACCGACCATGCCCACCCTCTGTGTCTACTGCGGTTCCAGCCCCGGCACCGACCCGGCCTTCGCCGACGCCGCCCGCGCCGTCGGCACCCTGATCGGCCGCGAGGGCTGGCAGCTGGTGTACGGCGGCGGCCGGGCGGGCCTGATGGGCCTCGTCGCCGACGCGGCCCTGGCCGCGGGCGCCCCGGTGGTCGGGGTGATCCCCGAAAGCCTGATGGCACGCGAACTCGGCCACCCGGGCCTCACCGAGCTGCACGTCGTCGAGACCATGCACCAGCGCAAGACGATGATGGCCGAGCGCGCCGACGCCTTCGTCGCCTTGCCCGGCGGCATCGGCACGTTCGAGGAGCTGTTCGAGGTCTGGACGTGGCGGCAGCTCGGCTACCACGACAAGCCCGTGGGCCTGCTGAACGTGGCGGGCTACTACGACGCGCTGCTCGCCTTCCTCGACCAGGCGACCGACAAGGGCTTCATGCGCGCCGCCCAGCACGAGCTGCTGCAGGTGCACACCGACCCGCGCACGCTGCTGGCGCGACTGGGCGTGATGGCCGACGGCGCCACGGCCCCCGACGACTACCGCCTGATCTGAGCCGCCCATGAAAAAGGCCCGCGTGATGCGGGCCTATTGCCTTCGGTGGAACGGGGCGCGGATCAGACCGCCGCTTCGTCCGTCTCGCCGGTGCGGATGCGCACGACCTGCTCCACGGCCGTGACGAAGATCTTGCCGTCGCCGATCTTGCCGGTCTTGGCGGCCTTCACGACGGCCTCGATGCAGCGGTCCACGTCGCCGTCCTTCACGACGACCTCGACCTTCACCTTCGGCAGGAAGTCGACCACGTACTCGGCGCCGCGGTACAGCTCCGTGTGGCCCTTCTGGCGGCCGAAGCCCTTCACCTCGGTGACCGTCAGCCCGGTGACCCCGACTTCCGCCAGCGCCTCGCGCACTTCTTCGAGCTTGAACGGTTTCACGATCGCGGTGATTTGTTTCATGAGGTCTCCAGAACTGAGGGGAATGCGCCTAGTTTAAGCGCGGAAGCCGGACGTGATCGGGTAGCGCCAATCTCGCCCGAAGGCGCGGTGGGTGATTCGGATCCCCACGGGTGCCTGGCGGCGCTTGTACTCGTTGATCTTGATGAGGCGCGTGACGCGCTCGACGTCGGCCGGCGAGAAGCCCGCGGCGACGATCTCGTCGATGGACTGGTCGTCCTCCATGTAGCGCTGGAGGATGGCGTCGAGCACCTCGTACGGCGGCAGGCTGTCCTGGTCCTTCTGGTCGGGTCGCAGCTCGGCCGACGGCGGGCGCGTGATGATGCGCTCGGGGATGACCTCGCGCCCCTGCGCGTTCTTCCAGTTCGCGAGGCGGTACACGAGCGTCTTGGCCACGTCCTTGATGACCGCGAAACCACCGGCCATGTCGCCGTACAGTGTGCAGTAGCCCGTGGCCATCTCGCTCTTGTTGCCGGTGGTGAGCACGATGCTGCCGAACTTGTTCGACAGCGCCATCAGCAGCGTGCCGCGGATGCGGGCCTGGATGTTCTCCTCCGTCGCGTCCTCGGCGCGTCCCGCGAACTCGGTCGCGAGGCTGCGCTTGAAGGATTCGAACTCCGGCACGATCGAGATCTCGTCGTACCGCACGCCCAGGCGCTCGGCCATGTCGCGCGCGTCGATCCACGAGATGTCGGCGGTGTACGGCGACGGCATCATCACCGTGCGCACCTTGTCCGCGCCGATGGCGTCCACCGCCACCGCGAGCACCAGGGCCGAGTCGATGCCGCCGCTCAGGCCGATGATGGCCCCGGGGAAACCGTTCTTGCCGATGTAGTCGCGCACGCCGGTGACCAGAGCACCCCAGGCCTGGGCCTCGAGGGACGGCACCTCGGCCACGTCGCCGCGCACCGAACCGCCCGACACCTCGACGATCGTCAGCGCCTCCTCGAACATGGGCGAGCGCGCCGCGACGGCGCCCGTGGCGTCCACGGCGAACGAGGCGCCGTCGAACACCACCTCGTCCTGGCCGCCCGTGAGGTGCGCGTACAGCACCGGCAGCCCGGTGTCGCGCGCGCGCTCGGCCATGCGGGCCTCGCGCTCGGCCACCTTGCCGAGGTGGAACGGCGAGGCGTTCAGCACGCACAGCACGTCGGCACCGGCCGCCTTCGCGAGGCGGGCGGGTTCGTCGTACCAGGCGTCCTCGCAGATGTTGAGGCCGAACTTCACGCCGCCCGATTCGAACACCACGGCCCCGAGGCCCGCGTCGCGGCCCGAGACGAAGTAGCGGCGTTCGTCGAACACCTGGTAGTTCGGCAGCTCGCGTTTCGCGTAGGTAGCGGTGATGCGGCCCTCGACCAGCACGGAAGCGGCGTTGAGGCGGTTGGGCTCCGACTGCGACCGCGTGCGCAGGCCACCCTGGTCAGCGACCTGCGGATGGCCGACGACCACCGACAATCCCGGCAAATCGGCGAGGGCCGAAGCGCAATCGGCCAGAGCCTGCGAACATGCCTGCAGGAACGCGGGACGCATCAGCAGGTCCTCGGGCGGATACCCGCACAGGCTCAACTCGGGCGTGAGCACCACCCGGGCCCCCTGCGCGTACGCCCGCCGCGAAAAATCGACGATCTTGCGCGCGTTGCCCGCGAGGTCGCCCACGGTGGCGTTGATCTGTGCGAGAGCGACCTTGACGCTGGAATTGGAAGGCATATGGATCGAAAAGACGGCTCGGAAGATTATGTCATCCGGGTGATCGGCAGCCCGACGGAGGTGGACGCCGCGGCCTGGGACCGGCTGGTGGAAGCGCAGCCGTCGGCCGGCCCGTTCATGCGCCACGCGTACCTGCTGGCCCTGCACGAATCGGGCAGTGCCACCGACGACACCGGCTGGACCCCGGCCTTCCTCACCGTGACGCGCGAGGGAGAACTCGTCGCGGCATGCCCCCTCTACGTCAAGGACCATTCCTACGGCGAGTACGTGTTCGACTGGGCCTGGGCCGACGCCTACCACCGCCACGGCCTGAAGTACTACCCGAAGCTGCTGTCGGCAGTGCCGTTCACGCCGGTGCCCGGCCCACGCCTGCTCGCGCGCGACGCGCAGGCCCGCATCGCGCTGCTGGAGGGCATGAAGCAGTTCGCGCGGCAGGCCGACCTGTCATCGGCCCACGTGCTGTTCCTCGACGAGGCCGACCAGGCCGCGGCCCGCACCGCGGGCTGGCTGATGCGCAGCACCGTGCAGTTCCACTGGACCCAGCGCGAACCGGAGCCGTACGAAGATTTCGCCGACTTCCTCGCCCACCTGAACCGGGACAAGCGCAAGAAGATCCAGCAGGAGCGCCGCCGCGTGCAGGAGTCCGGCATCACGTTCACCACGCACGAAGGCGAGGCCATCGGCACCGACCTCTGGGATTTCTTCTACCGGTGCTACGGCCAGACCTACGCGGAACACCGCTCCACGCCGTACCTCAGCCGGGACTTCTTCGCCCGCATGCAGGCCACGATGCCGGCCCACTGGCTGATGTTCGTGGCGTGGCGCGACGGCCGCCGCGTGGCGGCCTCGCTGATCGCCATCGATCCCGCGCGCGGCAACGCGTTCGGGCGTTACTGGGGTGCGGTCGAGCACATTCCCAACCTGCACTTCGAAGCCTGCTACTACCAACCCCTCGCCTGGTGCATCGCCCAGGGCTACCGCCGGTTCGAGGGCGGCGCACAGGGCGAACACAAGATGGCGCGCGGGCTGCTGCCGGTGCAGACCTGGTCGGCCCACTGGCTCGCCCACCCGCAGTTCTCGCAGGCGGTGGCCGATCACCTCGCCCGCGAGGGCGAGGGGGTGTCGAACTACCTGGACGAACTGGGCGAGCGGCGGCCGTTCAAGGCTTCTTGAAGTCGCCCGCGAACACCTTCACGAGGGTGTCGGGCTTCACGTAGCGGCGCAGCGCGTCGTTGACCTGCTGCAGCGTCAGCTTCGACAGCGCGTCGTCCACCTTGGCCGACACCTCGAACGTCCGGCCCAGGTGCAGGTTGCTCGCGAGCGTGGACGCGAGCACGCCGTCCTGCGCGCGCGACAGGCGGCGGAACGACAGCAGGCCGTTCTTGCCTTCCGACAGTTCCTGCGCCGTGAAGCCGTCCTTCAGCGCCTTCGCCAGTTCGTCGTTGAACGCGGCCTCCACCTTCGGCTGGTTCCCCGGCGCGAAGATGGCCGAGGCGGTCCACGCCGAGTTGGGCTCCTGCGTGTTCCAGCTGACGCCGGTGCGCACGTCGTACGAGAGGCCCTCGGTCTCGCGGATGCGTTTCCACAGCCGCGAGTTGCCGCCGCCGCCCAGCAGGTAGTTCGCCATCGACAGCGCCGGGTAGTCGGCGTCGGTGTCGGTCAGCGGCACCTCGAGGCGGGCGAGGAAGTTGGCGTTCTGCTTGTCGGGCGTGGCCACCATGAAGCGTTCGGGCTTGATGGGCACGATGGGGTCCGGCACGCGGGTGTACGGCTCGCCGCCGCGCCAGTCGCCGAAGCCGGCCTGCAGCGCGGCCTTCAGCGCGGGCACGTCGATGTCGCCGGCGGCACCGAACTCGGCGCGCTGCAGGCCGTAGAAGCGCTGGTGGAAGGCCTTCACTTTCTCGTTCGTGATGCCCTGGATGTCCTGCACCATCTCGTCGAACGTGCGGGCGTAGCGCACGTCGCCGCGCGGGTACGGGTTGCCGTGGCGGGCGATGGTGTTGGAGGCCAGCGCCCCCGGCTCGCGCCGGTTCTGCTCGATGGAGGCGAGCGACTGGCGCTTGAGCTCGTCGAGCGCGTCCTCCGGGAAGGCCGGGTGGCGCAGCAGGTCGGCCACCAGCGCCACCGCCTCGGCGAGGTGCTCGCGGCGCGTCTGCAGGCCGATGCTCACCGCACCGCCGGAGCCGCTCACCGAAAGTTCGGTCTTGAGCGCGTCCAGGCGGTCCTGCACCTGCTGGCGGCTCAGCGTGGCCGTGCCCTTGTCGAGCAGTTCGGCCACGAACGACGGCAGGTCGTTGGTGCCGGACAGGGTCGTCTCGTCGCCGAAGTGCAGCGTCATCACGGCACGCACCGCGTTGCCGCGCGAGCCCTTCGGCAGCACGGCCACCTTGAGGTTGCCGACCTCGAAACGTTCGGTGCGGCGGTCGATGTTGGCCGGCGTGGCATCGAACGATTCGACGGCCTTGGCGGCCTCCTGCGGCTTGAACGACTTCAGCTCGGCCGCCACGTCCACCTTCGCGGGCGCCGGCGCACGCACGGGCTTGTCGGTGGGCAGGTACAGGCCCAGCGTGCGGTTGCTGGTCACGAGCCGCTCGGCGGCCACGCGCTGCACGTCCTCGCGCTTCAGGGCCTTGACCTGGTCACGCTGCAGGAAGAACAGGCGCCAGTCGCCCTGGGCCACGCTTTCGCTGAGCGACACGCCCACCTTCTCGGGGTTCGTGAAGGCCTGCTCCCAGTCGTTGAGCCACTTGGCCTGCGCGCGCTTGAACTCCTCGTCGGTGACGGGTTCGGAGGCCACCGACTCCAGCGTCTCGAGCATCGCGGCCCGTGCCTTGTCGACGTCCTGCCCCGGCGCGAGCTGCGCGCCGAAGAGCGTGAAGCCCGGCTCGGCCAGGCCCTCGGCGAACGCGTAGGTGGCGGCGGCCAGCTGCTTCTCGGTCAGGCGCTTGTGCAGGCGGCCCGACGGGGTGTCGCCCATCACGAGGTTGAGCAGCTCGATGGCGGCGAAGTCGGGGCTCGGGCCCGGGGGCACGTGGTAGCCCGCGAAGATCAGCGGCACGCCACCCACGCGGCGCAGCGTGACGCTGCGTTCGCCGTCCTGCACCGGGTCGAGCGTGTACTGCACCGGCAGCTTGCGGGTGGGCTTCGGGATGGCGCGGAAGTCCGCGGCGATCCAGCGCAGCACCTTGGCGGCGTCGAACTTGCCGGAGACGATCAGCGTCGCGTTGTCGGGCTGGTAGTACGTGCGGTAGAAGGCCTGCAGGCGCGGGATGTCGACGTTCTCGACGTCGGCCCGCGCGCCGATGGTGTTCTTGCCGTAGTTGTGCCACTGGTACATCGTGGCGAGCGTCTTCTCGAAGAGGATGCGCTGCGGGTTGTTCTCGCCCATCTCCATCTCGTTGCGCACCACGGTCATCTCGGTGTCGAGGTCCTTGCGCGCGATGAAGCTGTTGACCATGGCGTCCGCCTGCCAGCCGAGGTACCAGCGCAGGTTGTCCTCGTTGCTGGCGAAGCTCGCGAAGTAGTTCGTGCGGTCGAACCAGGTGCTGCCGTTGGCGGCGAGGCCCCGCTTCGTGAACTCGGCCCACACCGTGGGGTGCTTCTTCGACCCCTTGAACAGCAGGTGCTCCAGCAGGTGGGCCATGCCCGTCTCGCCATAGTTCTCCTGGCGCGAGCCCACGTGGTATGTCATGTTGACCGTGGTGGTGGGCTTGGAGTCGTCGGGCACCAGCAGCACCTGCAGGCCGTTGGCGAGCCGGTACTCGGTGATGCCCTCCACCGTCCGGACCTGGCTGACCCCGGCCGGCAGGCCCTGGGCGGAACTGGTTTGGATGAACAGGGCCGCGGTGAGACCGACGGCGACGGACAGGATTCGATGCAGCATGGGCAAGAGAACGCTCCGACGAGGGACGGTCAGTGTAGAGCGCTCCGGCGTGCCCGGGTTCCGCCACGGGCATCGTCTTGACACTTCTTGACAGTCGTATCACCGGGCCTATGCTCGCCCCATGGACCCCATCACCGTCACGCACCACTTCGACGTGCCCGCCGAGCGCGTGTTCGACAGCTGGCTGGACGCCGCACTCATCGGCCGCTGGATGTTCGGCCCCACGGTGCGCGAGGAGCGCATCGTGCGGCTCTCGCTCGACCCGAAGGTCGGCGGCCGCTTCTCCTTCGTGGTCGACCGCCACGGGCAGCAGGTGAACCACGTGGGCGAATACCTCGAGATCGACCGGCCGAACCGCCTCGTGTTCACGTGGGGCATCGCGGGCGAAAGCACCTCGCGGGTCACCGTGACCGTGGCGGGCGACGCCAAGGGTTGCGACCTCACGCTGGCCCACGAGCTTGCCCCGGAATGGGCCGACCACGCCGACCGCACCGAGGCCGGCTGGCGCTTCATGATGGGCACGCTCGACCGCGAGCTGCACCCGTCGGACGGCTGCCTGCACCCGTTCGGGAACGACGCCGTGCGCATGGAGCGGCTGCTGCCCGGCCCCGTCGAGCGTGTGTGGGAATTCCTCGTCGACCCCGACAAGCGCGCGCTCTGGCTGGCCGGCGGCCCGATGGAAACGCGCCTGGGCGGCGCCGTCGAGCTGCAGTTCCGCCACGCCGACCTGTCGTCGAAGAGCGCCCCCATTCCCGAGCGGTACAAGGGGATGGAACACGGCCACGTGCTGCGCGGCGTGGTCACCCAGCTCGACCCGCCGCGCCGCCTGGGCTTCACGTGGGGGCTCGGCGCGCAGGCGTCCGAGGTGAGCTTCGAGCTGATCCCGCAGGGCACCCTCGTGCGCCTCGTGCTCACGCACGCGAAACTCTCCGACGACGAGGAGCGCCGCAGCGTCACCGGCGGCTGGCACACCCACGTGGACACGCTGCAGGACCGCCTGCACGGCCACGAGCCCGAGGCCTTCTGGACCCGCCACGCCACCATCGAGGCGATGTACCGGCAGCGCGAACAGAACGGATAGGAGTCTGGGCGGCAGAGAGAAGGGCTCGCGCCGCCCGGACTCCTAGCGTCTGCGCAGCAGCCACTCCGCCACCACCAGGTTCGGCACCCAGCACGCCCACGCGATCACCGGGTAGCCCGTGGCGAAGGGAATGCCGGCCAGCGCGATCCCCCCCAGCTGCATCCGCAGCGTGATCGCCGCCGCGGTGAGTGCGTAGCAGCGCACCATCCAGCGCCGGTGTTCGGCAAAGCGGCGCTCGCGGGCGCGCACGACCCCCAGCGTGGTGGTCACCACCCAGGCCGCGCCCAGCGCCAGGAAGCCGGCCGACGCCACCGCGCCCGTCTGGGCGTGCATCGCCATCGGCAGCGACGCGGCCCAGGCCACGGAGATTGCCGCCACCGACGCCCACCCCGTCGCACGGTGCCACCCGGGCCGGCGCTGCAGCGCGTCGACGAACTGCAGCGGGCCGAGCAGCAGTGCAATCGACGCGCTGACGGCGTGCACGACGAACGCGAGGCGGTCGGTGGCCAGGTTGCCGAGCGGCGCGGCCGCAGGCATGCCCGGCAAGGCGTACCGCAGCGACCAGAGCCCCACCGCCACGGCGGCGAGGGACAGCAGGCCGAGGGCGGTGAATGGAACGGTCCGGGTCATGTCAGCGTCCGGGAGTGGCACATGGCCTGCGACTCTGCGCCCGGACAATGAGCCCCGGATGAGCCTCACCCGCCGCCGAGGTGGACGCGGGCCACGAGTCCGTGGCCTCCGTCGTCGCGGCTGCGCAGCTCCACACGCAGTCCCTGGCGCGCCGCGGCCGCACGTGCGATCGCGAGGCCCAGACCGCTGCCATCCGTGTCGCTGCCGGGCACCCGGTAGAACCGGTCGAACACCCGCTCGCGCAGCGGCTCGGCGATTCCGGGGCCGGAATCCACGACGTCCACCACCGCCCCCACCCCCGGCGCGTGCAGCCGGATCTCCACCACACCACCCTCCGGCGTGTAGCGCAGCGCGTTGTCGAGCAGGTTGTCGAAGACGCTGCGGAGGTCGACGGGAGACCCGACGACGGACGGCGCGAGACGCCCGTCGAACCCCACCTCGATGCGGCGGCGGTCGGCCAGCGGCAGGAACTGCTCCACGCTCGCCCGCAGCAGGCCGGTGAGGTCCACCGCCTCGGGAGGTCGGGCGCCCGCGGTGGCTTCCTCGCGCGAGAGACGCAGCAGCTGCTCCACGAGCCGCAGCGTGCGCCGCACGCCGGCCTCGAGCCGGTCGAACTGCATCGCCGGCAGCCCCGGCGGCACCCAGGCGCGGCAGAGGTCGAGCTGGAGCGACACCGCCGTCACCGGGGTCCGCAGCTCGTGCGCCGCATCCTGCACGAAGCGCCGCTGCGCGGCGAGCGCCCCGCCGAGGCGGGACAGCAGGCCGTTGAACCCGGCCACGAGTGGCGCGATCTCCTCTGGCACCCGCGCGAGGGACAGCGGCGCGGCCCGGGTCTCGTCGCTCGCGGCCACGTCGGCGGCCACGGCACGCAGTTCCCTCGACGCACGCCCCACCACGATCCAGAGAACGAGCAGCAGCAAGGGCACGAGCATCGCGATCGGCAAGCCTGCGTACAGCGCCCGCTTGATCACCTCCTCGCGCAGGAACACACCGCTCTGCACCACCTGCACCGTGACCGCGCCCGCCGGCGCGGTGTAGACGCGCCAGCGCCCGCCTGCGGCGTCGACGTCGTGGTATCCGGGCGCGGGCTGGAGCGGCACGTCCCCCCCGGGACGCCCCCCTGACAGGAGGCGCCCGTCGGCGGACCACCGCTGGACGATGAACGAGCCCCAGTCGTGGACCTCGTGGTCATCCGGCGCGGGCACGGCCGCGTGACCTCCCGGCCCGGCTTCCGCGAACGACCGGGCGAGCACCACCATCTGCTGGTCCATGAACAGTCCCACCAGCCGACCGTAGCTCGCATGCGATGCCGCCCCCGACGCCACGGAGGCCACCAGCAGCAGCGGCACGAGCCAGGCGAGCAGCCGCCCGCGCAACGATCGCGCGGTCATGCCGGCACCCGCCAGCCGAGCCCGCGGACGTTGCGGATGGCCTCCGCCCCGAGCTTGCGCCGCATGCCGTGGATCAGCACGTCGACCGCATTGCTGGCCACCTCCTCGCCCCAGCCGTAGATGCGGTGTTCCAGCTGCTCCCGGGACAGGATCGCGCCCGGCCGTTCGAGCAAGGCGCGCAGCAGCGCGAACTCGCGGGCCGTCAGGGCATCCCGGCGTTCCCCGCTCACGGCCTCGCGGGTGAGCAGGTCCAGCTTCAGGGCCGCCGTCCCGAGCGTCGACTCCGCCACGCCGGCCTGCCGGCGCAGCAGGGCCCGCATGCGCGCCAGGAGTTCGGCCACTTCGAAGGGCTTGAGAAGGTAGTCGTCGGCGCCGGCGTCGAGCCCTTCGACCCGGTCGTCGAGGCCGTCTCGCGCCGTCAGCACCACCACGGGTGTCGTGTCGCCCCGCTGGCGCGCGCGCCGCAGCACCGAGAGCCCGTCGGCGCCGGGCAGCCCGAGGTCGAGCACCACGCAGGCATACCCGCCGTCCTCGAGCGCGCCCTGGGCCCGGAGCCCGTCGCGCACCCAGTCGACCGACCAGCCGGCCGCACCCAGCGCCTCCCGCAGCCCGGTCCCGATCATTCCGTCGTCTTCCACCAGCAGCGCTCGCATCACCGTCCTCCATGTCCACCGCCATCGGGCTCGCGCGCGCACGGTAACGGACGGAGATTAGGAATTCATGAGGGTGGCGCGGACATGAAAAAAGCCGCGGCAGGCCGCGGCTTCTTCAGCAGGGGTGACGGGTCGCGTCAGGCCTTCTGCGACTTCGCGTAGGCCGCGATGCCGTCGCTGACTTCCTTTTTCGCGGCGTCCGGGCCGTCCCAGCCCGTGACCTTGACCCACTTGCCGGGTTCCAGGTCCTTGTAGTGCTCGAAGAAGTGCTGGATCGTCTTCAGGCGCAGCGGGTTCATGTCTTCCGGCTTCTGCCAGTGCGTGTAGATCGGGAGGATCTTGTCGATGGGCACGGCGAGCAGCTTGGCGTCGCCGCCGGCCTCGTCTTCCATCTTCAGGATGCCGATGGGACGGCACGGCACCACGACGCCCGGGAACAGCGGGAACGGCGTGATCACGAGCACGTCGACCGGGTCCCCGTCGTCCGACAGCGTCTGGGGGATGTAGCCGTAGTTGCACGGGTAGTGCATCGCGGTGCTCATGAAGCGGTCCACGAACAGGGCCCCGCTCTCCTTGTCCACCTCGTACTTGACGGGGTCGGCGTTCATCGGGATTTCGATGATGACGTTGAACTGGTCGGGCGCTTTGGCCCCGGGGGTCACTTTGTCCAGGCTCATGGTGTGGTCGTCTCGTTGTAAGGCGCGGGGAAACCCGGATTTTATCCGCCCCGGCGGGCCGTTCCCTGACAGTGCCCTTACCGCTGGAAAACACCATGAGGACTTCCGGGCGGGCTTCCCGTAGCATGCCCCGCAACACGCTCCGCTGGTCCCCGGGGGGCAGCAAGGCATTTGTCGGTTCCGTTTCACTAGTCCACCCAGACGAAGAAGGAGTCCCCGATGTCCCAACCCCTGGCGCCGAACCTGCTGGCGTACCTTGCGCTGGCCTGCGGAGCGATCGCCGTCCTGTACGGCTTCTTCCAGCGCGGCTGGATCCTGAAGCAGGACCCCGGCAACCCGCGAATGCAGGAGATCGCCAACGCGATCCAGCAAGGTGCCGCCGCCTACCTGGCGCGGCAGTACAAGACGATCGGGCTCGTGGGGGTGGTGCTCGCCATCCTGATCGGCGTCTTCCTCGACCTCGTGACCGCCGGTGGCTTCGTGCTCGGGGCGGTGCTCTCCGGGGCCTGCGGCTTCATCGGCATGAACGTCTCGGTGCGCGCCAACGTGCGCACCGCGCAGGCGGCCACGCAGGGCATCGCGCCCGCGCTGGCCGTCGCGTTCAAGGGCGGCGCCATCACCGGCATGCTGGTGGTAGGGCTCGGCTTGCTGGGCGTGACCCTGTTCTTCCTGTTCCTCACGCGCGGCGGCGCCGTCGCGCCCGAGCTGCTCGCCTCCACCCTCAAGCCGCTGCTGGGCTTCGCGTTCGGCGCGTCGCTCATCTCCATCTTCGCGCGGCTGGGCGGTGGCATCTTCACGAAGGGGGCCGACGTGGGCGCCGACCTGGTGGGCAAGGTCGAGGCCGGCATCCCCGAGGACGACCCCCGCAACCCTGCCGTGATCGCCGACAACGTGGGCGACAACGTGGGCGACTGCGCCGGCATGGCCGCCGACCTGTTCGAGACCTACGCCGTCACGCTGATCGCCACGATGGCCCTCGGTGCGCTCGTGGTGCCGGCCGCGGCGCTGCAGGCGGTGCTGTACCCGCTGGCGCTCGGCGGCTTCTCGATCATCGCGTCCATCATCGGCTGCAGCGTCGTGAAGGCGAGCCCCGGCATGAAGAACGTGATGCCCGCGCTCTACAAGGGCTTGGCCGTCGCCGGGGTCATCTCGCTCGTGGGCTTCTGGTTCATCACGAAGGCCGTGATGCCCGACGGCGCGCTGGGTGACGCCGGTTCTCACATGCGCCTCTTCGGCGCCTGCGCCGTGGGCCTCGTGCTGACCGCCGCGATGGTGTGGATCACCGAGTTCTACACGGGCACGAACTACAAGCCGGTGCAGCACATCGCGCAGGCCTCCACCACCGGCCACGGCACCAACATCATCGCGGGCCTCGGCGTGTCGATGCGTTCCACCGCGTGGCCCGTGCTCTTCGTCTGCATCGCCATCCTCGTGTCGTACCAGCTGGCCGGCCTCTACGGCATCGCCGTGGCCGCCACCGCGATGCTGAGCATGGCGGGCATCGTGGTGGCCCTCGACGCCTACGGCCCCATCACCGACAACGCCGGCGGCATCGCCGAGATGGCCGAGCTGCCGGCCGCGGTGCGCGACATCACCGACCCGCTCGACGCCGTGGGCAACACCACGAAGGCCGTGACGAAGGGCTACGCCATCGGCTCGGCCGGCCTCGCCGCCCTCGTGCTGTTCGCCGACTACACACACGCCCTCACCGCCCGCGGCCTCGTCGTGCGCTTCGACCTGTCCGAGCCCATGGTGATCGTGGGCCTCTTCATCGGCGGCCTGATCCCCTACCTGTTCGGTGCGATGGCGATGGAGGCCGTGGGCCGCGCCGCCGGCGCCGTGGTCGAGGAAGTGCGCCGCCAGTTCCGCGACATCAAGGGCATCATGGACGGCAGCGGCAAGCCCGAGTACGGCCGCGCGGTCGACATGCTCACCGGCGCGGCCATCAAGGAGATGGTGGTGCCGAGCCTGCTGCCGGTCATCGTGCCCATCCTCGTGGGCCTGCTGCTCGGCCCGGCCGCGCTGGGCGGGCTGCTGATGGGCACCATCGTCACGGGCCTCTTCGTCGCCATCTCGATGTGCACGGGCGGCGGCGCATGGGACAACGCGAAGAAGTACATCGAGGACGGCCACCACGGCGGCAAGGGCTCCGAGGCCCACAAGGCCGCGGTGACCGGCGACACGGTGGGCGACCCCTACAAGGACACGGCCGGCCCGGCGGTCAACCCGCTGATCAAGATCATCAACATCGTGGCGCTGCTGATCGTGCCGCTGATCCCGGGCGGCCTCACGGCGAAGCCCGGCGTCGGGCAGGTCGACGTGCCGGCGATCCACGCGGTCGCCGCCGCGCCTGCGGCGCGGGCCACCACGCCCTGACCCGGCCCGTCGCCGAGTCCGAAGGAGGCCTGCGGGCCTCCTTCTGCTTTCGGGGCCCATGTATGAAAAACGCATAAGAAAAGCATCATTCAGTTGTTCCTTCACCATGTTCCCATCGGGATACTGGCACCTGTTCGGAAATCAACAGCAACAAGGAACTTCCTGATGGCCAGCCTGCGACTCGGCGACACCGCCCCCGATTTCACCCAGCAATCCAGCGCCGGCGAGATCCGTTTTCACGAATGGCTCGGCGGCAGCTGGGGCGTGCTCTTCTCGCACCCTGCCGATTTCACGCCGGTGTGCACCACCGAACTGGGCCTGACCGCCAAGCTCAAGGACGAGTTCGCGAAGCGCAACGTCAAGGCCATCGCGCTGTCGGTCGACCCGCTCGAGTCGCATGTGAAGTGGATCGAGGACATCAACACCACGCAGAAGACCGTCGTGGGTTTCCCGATCCTGGCCGACGCCGACCGCAAGGTCGCCGAGCTGTACGACCTGATCCACCCGAACGCCAGCACCACGGCCACCGTGCGCTCGCTGTTCGTGATCGACCCGAACAAGAAGGTGCGCCTGACCATCACCTACCCGGCCAGCACCGGCCGCAACTTCGACGAGATCCTGCGCGTGATCGACTCGCTGCAGCTCACCGACTCGCACAGCGTCGCCACGCCGGGCAACTGGAAGGACGGCGACGACGTGGTCATCGTCCCGTCGATCCAGGACCCCGAGGTGATCAAGCAGAAGTTCCCGAAGGGCTACACGGCCGTCACGCCGTACCTGCGCCTCACGCCGCAACCCAACAAATAAAACCATCACGGGGCGCCACGCACGCCCTGCTCCTGCTTTCTTTCGGGCCGGCTTCGGCCCGTTTTTGCGGGCCGAAGCCGGCCCGTTTTTCATCGCCCTGGTCCCGCCCATGAACTTCCAACAACTGCGCTCGGTCCGTGAAGCGGTCCGCTGCGGCTTCAACCTCACCGAAGTCGCCAAGGTGCTGCACACCTCGCAACCCGGCGTGAGCCGGCAGATCCGCGAACTCGAGGAAGAGCTCGGCGTCGACCTGTTCGTGCGCGCCGGCAAGCGCCTCACGTCGCTCACGGAGGTGGGCACGCTGATCGTGCCCATCGTCGAGAACATGCTCAACGACGCGGACAACCTCCGCCGCGCGGGCGAGGAATTCACGAAGCAGGCCAACGGCCGGCTCTCGATCGCCGCCACCCACTCGCAGGCGCGCTACGCGCTGCCGGGCGCCGTGCGCGACTTCCGCCAGCGCTACCCGAACGTCACGCTGAACCTGCACCAGGGCTCGCCAGAGCAGGTGGCCGAGATGCTCATCTCCGGCGAGGCCGACATCGGCATCGCCACCGAGGCGCTGAACAAGTTCGACAACCTCGTCGCCCTGCCCTGCTACCGCTGGACGCACAGCGTGATCATGCCGCCCGACCACCCGCTGCTCGATGGCCAGCCGCTCACGCTGGAGCGCCTCGCGTCGTTCCCCATCATCACGTACAACGCCGGCTACACGGGCCGCATGCACATCGACGAGGCCTTCGAGGCCGCCGGCCTGTCGCTCGACCTCGTGCTGACCGCGATGGACGCCGACGTGATCAAGACCTACGTCGAGCTGGGCCTGGGCGTGGGCATCGTGGCCTCCATCGCGTTCGACGAGGAACGCGACCGCTCCCTGCGCGCCATCGACGCCGGCCACCTGTTCTCGATCAACCTCACGAAGCTCGCGGTGCGCCGCGGCAGCTTCCTGCGCAGCTACGTGTACGACTTCATCGAGACCTTCGCGTCGACGCTGACGCACGACGTGGTGCAGAAGGCCATGGCCACGCGGCCGGGGGAGCGCATCGAGCTCTGAGCGTTTCTCTCCACCAACGACAAAGGCGGCCCGCGGGCCGCCTTCGTTTTTCCTGCTCGGTCATCCCGGCGAGCGCCGGGGTGACGGCATCTTCAGATCAACGCCGCCGGATCCACCTGCTCCACGACCGGGTTCTGCCCCGCCGCGAACCGCGTGACCCGTCGCGGCAGCAGGTGCACCTGGCTGCCGGTGACGAGGTTCAGGCGGTCGCGCAGCGCGTTGTACTCGCTGCGCGGCATCTCGACGTCGACGTAGCTGCCGTCGTCCACGCGCTTGAACTCGATGCGCGTCTGCGGGCCCACGGTGAGCGCCTGCGACAGCGTGACCGGCAGCGCGCCGTCCTGCGGCGTGGCCAGGATCTCGAGCTCGTGCGGGCGCACGTAGCTCACCTCGCCCGCGTCCACCGAACCACCCGGGGCGTGCCCGAAGCGGCCATGGAACAGGTTCACGTCGCCGAGGAACTGCAGCACGAACGGCGTGGCCGGGCGGTCGTACACCTCGTCCGGTGTGCCGTCCTGCTCGATGCGGCCCTTGTTCATCACCACCACGCGGTCGGCCACCTCCATGGCCTCGTCCTGGTCGTGGGTCACGAACACGCTGGTGACATGCACCTCGTCGTGCAGGCGGCGCAGCCAGCGGCGCAGTTCCTTGCGCACCTTCGCGTCGAGCGCGCCGAACGGCTCGTCGAGCAGCAGCACCTTCGGCTCCACCGCGAGCGCACGCGCAAGCGCGATGCGCTGGCGTTGGCCGCCGGAGAGCTGGTGCGGGAAGCGGTCGGCGATCCAGTCGAGCTGCACGAGCTTGAGCAGGTCCATCACCTTCTCGCGGATCTTCGCCTCGCTCGGGCGCGTGGCCTTCGGGCGCACCCGCAAGCCGAACGCGACGTTCTCGAAGATGCTCATGTGCGCGAAGAGCGCGTAATGCTGGAACACGAAGCCGACGTTGCGGTCGCGCACGTCGTCGTGCGTGGTGTCGGCACCGTGGAACAGCACCGAGCCCGAGTCCGGACGCTCGAGGCCCGCGATGATGCGCAGCAGCGAGGTCTTGCCCGAGCCCGACGGGCCCAGCAGCGCGACGAGTTCGCCGGACGGGATGTCGAGGTTCAGGTTGTCGCAGACGACCGTGGCCCCGAAGCGCTTGTTGAGGTTGCGGATCTGGATGCTCATGACTGGTTTCCTTGGTTCTCGCTCGCGAGGCGCACTTCGTTCCGGACGCGGCGCTCGACGATGTACTTCAGCGCCATGGTGACGAGGGCGAGGCCGGCCAGCAGCGAGGCCACCGCGAACGCCGCCGCGAACTGGTATTCGTTGTAGAGGATCTCGATGTGCAGCGGCATCGTGTTGGTCTGCCCGCGGATGTGGCCGGAGACGACCGACACCGCGCCGAACTCGCCCATCGCGCGGGCGTTGCAGAGGATCACGCCATACAGCAGCGCCCACTTGACGTTGGGCAGCGTGACACGCCAGAACATCTGCCAGCCCGAGGCGCCGAGCACGCGCGCGGCCTCCTCCTGCTCCTGGCCCTGGGCCTGCATCAGCGGGATCAGTTCGCGGGCGATGAACGGGAACGTGACGAACACGGTGGCCAGCACGATGCCCGGCACCGCGAACACGACCTTCAGGTCGTGGTCGCGCAGCCACTCGCCGAACCAGCCCTGCAGGCCGAACACGAGCATGTAGATCAGGCCCACGATCACCGGCGACACCGAGAACGGCAGGTCGATCAGCGTGAGCAGCACGTTCTTGCCGCGGAAGTCGAACTTCGCGATGGCCCACGCGGCGGCCACGCCGAACACGAGGTTCAGGGGCACCGAGATGGCGGCGGCGACCAGCGTCAGCTTGATGGCGTGCCACGCGTCCGGTTCGACGATGGCCGCGAGGTACACGTCCCAGCCCTTCTTCAGGGCTTCGACGAACACCGCGACGAGCGGCACGAACAGGAACAGCGTCAGGAACACGAGCGCGACGCCGATCAGCGTCCAGCGCACCCAGACGGGCTCGGCGGTGGCGGCGAGTGCCGAGCGGCGGACCTGGCCGGCCGGCGTGGTGGCGGGCACGGTGGCCGTGGAGGAATTCAGGGTGGTCATGGGATCAGCCTCCCTGGCGCTTGCGCGCCCAGGCCTGGATCAGATTGATGGCCAGCAGCATCACGAACGACACCACCAGCAGCACCACGGCGATGGCGGTGGCACCTGCGTAGTCGTACTGCTCGAGCTTCGTGATGATCAGCAGCGGCGTGATCTCGGACACCATCGGCATGTTGCCGGCGATGAAGATCACCGAGCCGTACTCGCCGAGCGCGCGGGCGAAGGCCAGCGCGAAGCCGGTCAGCAGCGCGGGCAACATGATCGGGAACAGCACGCGGGTGAAGGTCTGCCAGCGCGAGGCGCCGAGGGTGGCCGCGGCCTCCTCGAGTTCCTTCTGCAGGTCTTCCAGCACGGGTTGCAGCGTGCGCACGACGAACGGCAGGCCGATGAAAGTCAGTGCCACGAACACGCCCACCGGGGTGTACGACACCTTGATGCCGAGCGGCGCGAGGAACTGCCCGATCCAGCCGTTGGCGGCGTAGAGCGCGGTGAGCGCGATGCCGGCCACCGCGGTGGGCAGCGCGAACGGCAGGTCGACGAGCGCGTCGACGAAACGCTTGCCGAAGAAGTCGTAGCGCACGAGCACCCACGCGATGATCAGGCCGAAGAAGCCGTTCATCACCGCGGCGGCGAACGAGGCGCCGAAGGTGAGCCGGTACGACGCCATCACGCGCGGCGACGTGACCGTGTCCCAGAACTGCGGCCAGGTGAGCGTGAACGTCTTCAGGAACGCGGCCGACAGCGGGATCAGCACGATGACGCACAGGTAGAACACCGTGAAGCCGAGCGCCAGGTCGAAGCCCGGGAGCACGCTGTGCCGCTTCAGGAGCGTGCGGGAGAGGAACATGGTGGAGGAAAAGGTCCGCGAGCGGGAATGGATCCCGGGCCGCGGACGGCCCGGGAGGCGGAGGTCAGCGCTTCTTCGCGGCCGCGATCACCTGGTCGTAGGTGCCGCCGTCGTCGAAGTGGTCCTTCTGGGCCTTGGTCCAGCCGCCGAACACCTCGTCGACCGTGAACAGGTTGATCTTCGGGAACTGCTTCGCGTACTTGGCGAGCACCTTCTCCGAGCGCGGGCGCAGGTTGTGCTGCGCGACGATCTCCTGGCCTTCGTCGGACCACAGGTACTTCAGGTAGGCCTCGGCCTGCTTGCGGGTGCCCTTGCGGTCCACCACCTTGTCGATCACCGAGACCGGGTTCTCGGCCAGGATGCTGGTGCTCGGGTAGACGACGTCGAAGTCGCCGCCGAACTCGCGCAGGATCAGCGGCACTTCGCTCTCGAACGTGGCGAGCGCGTCGCCGATGTTGCGCTGGGCGAACGTGGTGGTGGCGGCACGGCCGCCGCCGTCGAACACCGGCACGTTCGCGAAGATCTTCGTGACCGTGTCGCGGGCCTTGGCGGCGTCACCGCCGCTCTTCAGGATCGAGCCCCAGGCGGCCAGGTAGGTGTAGCGGCCATTGCCCGTGACCTTGGGGTTCGGGATCACGACCGACACGCCCGGCTTGCCGAGGTCGGACCATTCCTTGATGCCCTTCGGGTTGCCCTTGCGGACCAGGATCACCGACGTGGACGTGCTGGGCGCGCTGTTGTTCGGCAGGCGCTTGGCCCAGTCGGCCGGCACGAGGTTGCCCTGCGTGTGCAGGAAGTCGATGTCGTTGGCCTGGTTCATCGTGATCACGTCGGCCTCGAGGCCGTCGGCCACGCTGCGGGCCTGCTTGCTGGAGCCGCCGTGCGACTGGTTGACCGTGATGTCCTCGCCGGAGGTCTTCTTCCAGTAGGCGATGAACACCGGGTTGTAGTTCTTGTAGAACTCGCGGGCCACGTCGTAGCTGACGTTCAGCAGCGTGGGGCCGGCGGCCAGGGCGGCCGGCGCGGCACCGATCAGCAGCGAGGAGGCGACGGCGGCCAGGGCGGCGCGGCGGGTAACGGCAGCAGTTTTCATGGGCAAGAAGGGCCTGTTGGAAAAACAACAGGCATCCTAAGCGCCCCCGTAACATACGTAAACGACGGGATTTCCAGTTGCTTAGTCGAAAAACGAATAAGTAGACGTTCAAAGCAGCCAGTCGATGGGCAGCACGGACAGCACCGTGATCAGCGCCCGCTTGAGGATCCCGGTGTGGGGCTCGCTGGTGTACTCGACCGGCGGCCGGTCCTCGGAGCGTTCGATCCACACCAGGTTGCCCGCATCGTCCAGCGTCACCTCGTAGGCGAGCAGCGGCACGTCCTCGTCGAACACGGTGCCGATGGCCTCGGCGAGCCTGGGGCTGTCGATGATCAGGCCCAGTTCGGTGTTCAGCCGCGCCGAACGGGGGTCGAAGTTGAACGACCCGACGAAGGCACGCCGGCCGTCCGCGGCGAAGGTCTTCGCGTGCAGGCTCGACGCCGAGCTGCCGGTCAAGCCGCTGCCCTTCTCCGGGCCCTTGTCCTTCTTTTTCTTCTTCGGCAGGTCGGACTGCCGCTTCAGCTCGAACAGCTGCACGCCCGCCGCCAGCAGCGGCTTGCGCCACTTCGCATACCCCGCGTGCACCGGCGCCACGTCGTTCGATTCCAGCGCGTTCGTCAGGATGCGCACCTTCACGCCCCGCGCCTGCATGCCGGAGAACAGGTCCACCCCCGTCTGCTCGGGCACGAAGTACGGCGACACGAGGTCGACCCGCGAGGTGGGTGAACCGAAGATGACACCCACCTGGTGGGTCAGCAGGCCCTTGGCGTCGGCGCGGTCCAGCCCCTTGGCCGGATCATCGCTCACCAGCTGCGTGGTGCCCCACTCCTGGGACAGGCGGCCGGCCAGCAGCGCCTGCACGATGTCGCTCTCGCGCACCGCGGCCACGTAACCCGCGGTCTCGGGCGCCGCCCGGTGCCGCGCCAGGTCATCGGCGAAGGCCGACCGGGCGGCCTCGTCGGCCGGCGGCAGCAGGCGCGACACGGGGTACGCCGACTCGCTGGACCAGTACCGGTCGAACTCCTTCGACACCTCCTGCACCGCCGGGCCGGCGGCGACCACGTCGAGGTCGGAGAACACCGTGCCGTCGGTGGCGCCGAAGTACTCGTCGCCCACGTTGCGGCCGCCGACGATCGTGACCTGGTTGTCCGCCGTGAACGACTTGTTGTGCATGCGCCGGTTCAGGCGCGAGAAATCGGTGAGGTAGCCCAGCATCCGCGCGCCACGCATCGGGAACGGGTTGAAGAGGCGCACCTCGATGTTCGGGTGGGCATCGAGCGCGGCCAGCGCCGGGTCGAGCCCGGACGTGTTGTTGTCGTCGAGCAGCAGGCGCACGCGGACGCCCCGGTCCGCGGCGTCCGACAGCGCGGCGAACAGCAACTGGCCGGAGAGGTCCCGGTGCCAGATGTAGTACTGGACGTCGAGGCACCGCTCGGCGGCGTCCGCCAGCAGCACGCGGGCCGCGAACGCGTCCCGCGCGTCGTTGAGCGGGTGGATGCCGGTTTGGCCCGGATGGGCCGCGACGGCCGCTGCCACCGCGCGGCCGAGCCGGGTGTCCCCGGTGCCGGTCAGCGCGGAGGACTCGGGCCGGGGGTCGAGCGGGGGCAGCTGCGCACAACCCACGAGGCCGGTCAGCAGCCAGGCCCACAGCAGCGCCCGGACCATCGCGGCGGCACTCAACGCTCCATGATCTGCACGATGGCGGACTTCGGGATCGTGGTCTTCTTGCCCTCGGCGTCCTTGTAGGTGTAGGTGCCGGTCTTCTCGTCGAGGTCGGGCCGGCCCGAACTGACGATCAGGCGTCCTTCGGTGGTGCTCATGATGTATTCGGTGGAGCTGCAGGCCGAGAGCAGCGAGGCGAGCAGGATGGCAGCGAGCGGAGCGAGACGGACGTTCATCGGGATCTCCTGGATGGAGTGCGTGAATGCGCCCGCGGCCTGAACCGGTTCCAGCCCGGCAACCCCCTCGGCCTTCTACTGCTTCGAACGGGCACCGTGATTGTGCGCACGGCCCCACCCGTTCGTCGACCTGCCCTTTGGTGCAGCAGGTGCTGCCGGCCGGCGCCCGCTCCCGCGGACCCGGCCGGCCGTCCATCACTTCTTGGTGTAGATCTGGTCGAACACGCCACCGTCCGCGAAGTGTGTCTTCTGGGCCTTGGTCCAGCCGCCGAACACCTCGTCGATGGTGAACAGGTTCACCTTCGGGAAGTTCTTCGCGTACTTGGCGGCGACCTTCTCGTCGATCGGGCGGTAGAAGTTCTTCGCGGCGATCTCCTGGCCTTCGGCGCTGTAGAGGTACTCGAGGTAGGCGTTGGCCACGTCACGCGTGCCGCGCTTGTCGACGACCTTGTCGACCACGGTCACGGGCGGCTCGGCCAGGATGCTGGTGGGCGGATAGACGATGTCGAACTTGCCGTCGCCGAATTCCTTGATCGACAGGTGGGCCTCGTTTTCCCAGGCCAGCAGCACGTCGCCGATGCCGCGTTCGGCGAAGGTCACGGTGGAGCCGCGGGCGCCCGAGTCGAGCACCGGCACGTTCTTGAAGAGGTTCGAGACGAACTCCTTGGCCTTGGCGTCGTTGCCGCCCGGCTGGCGCAGCGCGTAGCCGTAGGCCGCGAGGTAGCCCCAGCGCGCGCCGCCGGAAGTCTTCGGATTCGCGGTGATCACCGACACACCCGGCTTGACCAGGTCGCCCCAGTCCTTGATGCCCTTCGGGTTGCCCTTGCGCACGAGGAAGATGTAGGTCGAGGTGTACGGCGAGCTGTTGTGCTTCAGGCGCTTCTGCCAGTCGGGCGTGATCAGCTTGGCCTTCTCGGAGATCTCGTCGATGTCGTAGGCCAGGGCCAGCGTGGTCACGTCGGCGTCGATGCCGTCGATCACCGAACGGGCCTGCTTGCCCGACCCGCCGTGCGACTGCTTCACGGTGACGTTGTCACCGGTCTTGGCCTTCCAGTACTTCGAGAACGCCGCGTTGTACTCGACGTACAGCTCGCGGGTGGGGTCGTACGAGACGTTCAGGAGCGAGATGTCCTTGGCGAAGGTGGCGCCGGCGACGAGCGTGAGGGCGGTGGCGGCGATCAGGTGACGCAGGGGGTGGCGCATGGAAGTTCTCTTTCTTCGGGGTTCGGCGGACACGTCGTCCGGATGCTTCGCATGCTAGAAACCGTCAGCAGTTTGGAGAACGAATCAAACGACCGATGTTTATTCGAAAACTGAGTAAACCGGGCGTCAGGTGACGCCCACCCCTCAGACCGCCCAGCGAAGCGCGTGCGCCGCGGTGGTTTCCGGCACCCAGTCCGGCGCGACCTCGCCCTCCGGCTGCTGCAGCACGCGGTTCAGGATCTGTTCCTCGTACGCCGCGAACGCCGGGTTGCGGTGGCGCGGGCGCGGCAGGTCGACGCGCTGGTCGAGCGCGATGCGGTGGTCCTCGATCAGCACCACGCGGTCGGCCAGGGCCACGGACTCGGCCACGTCGTGCGTCACCAGCAGCGCGGTGAAGCCGTGGCGCTGCCACAGGCTCTCGATCAGGCGGTGCATCTCGATGCGGGTCAGCGCGTCGAGCGCGCCCAGCGGCTCGTCGAGCAACAGCAGGCGCGGCGCATGCACCAGCGCGCGGGCGAGCGCCACGCGCTGCCGCTGGCCGCCCGACAGCACGGCCGGCCACTCCTTCGCGCGGTCGGCCAGGCCCACCTGGGCCAGCGCCTCGGCGGCGCGCTCCCGGCCCTCGGCGCCGGGCAAGCCCAGCGCCACGTTGTCGAGCACGCGCTTCCACGGCAGCAGCCGCGCGTCCTGGAACATGATGCGGATGTCCTGGCGGTGGAGCTGCGCGTCGTCGCCGTCGAGGCTGATGCGGCCGGACGTCGCGGTCTCGAGGCCGGCGAGCAACCGCAGCAGCGTGCTCTTGCCGCAGCCGCTGCGGCCCACGATCGACACGAACTCGCCCGGTTCGATGCGCAGGTCCACGTTCTGCAGCACGTCGCGGTCGCCGTAGCGCTTGACGATGCCCGAGGCGTCTACCGCGGCGCCGTGCGGCCGGTGGGTGGCCGGGGCGCGGGCCACGGGTTCGCTGCGGCCCTGCACCGGGGCGCAGGCGGCGACCGTGCCGCCCTGGATCTGGAGGTCTTGCTGGCTCATCGCTTCGTCTCGTTCAGGTCTTGGGTTGCGGCTGGTAGCCGGGGTGCCAGCGCAGCCACCAGCGCTCCAGGCCCTTCGCGGCCACGTCGGCGAGCTTGCCCAGCAGCGCGTAGAGCAGGATGCCCACCAGCACCACGTCGGTCTGCAGGAACTCGCGGGCGTTCATCGTCATGTAGCCGATGCCGGCCTGGGCCGAGATGGTCTCGGCGACGATCAGCAACACCCACATCAGCCCGAGCGAGAACCGCACGCCGACGAGGATGGACGCCATCGCCCCGGGCAGGATCACCTGCCGGTACAGCGGCCAGCCCGACAGCCCGTAGCTGCGCGCCATCTCGATCAGGCCCTTGTCGACCGAGCGGATGCCGTGGAAGGTGTTCAGGTACACGGGGAAGAACACGCCCAGCGCCACGAGGAACAGCTTGGCCGTCTCGTCGATGCCGAACCACAGGATCACGAGCGGGATCAGCGCCAGCGCCGGGATGTTGCGGATCATCTGCAGCGTGGAGTCGAGCAGCGTCTCGGCCGAGCGGAACGTGCCCGTCAGCAGGCCGAGCGCGAGGCCGAGGCCACCGCCGATCGCGAAGCCCACGAGGGCCCGCCACGTGCTCGTGGCCACGTGCGTCCAGATCTCTCCCGACACGGTGAGCGCCCAGAAGGCCTTCACGACGGCCCACGGCTCGGGCAGCACGCGCGTGGAGAGCCAGCCGGCCTGCGAGGACACCTGCCAGGCGGCGAGCACGAAGACGGGGAAGACCCACGGCAGCGAGGCCTGGATCCAGGGACGGGAGAAGAAGCGCTCAGACGGAGAGCTGGATGTCCGTGACACGGTGACCTCGCGGGGAATCGATGTGGTGGGGAGGCGGCTCGTGCAGTTCGAGCCGGTTGCCGAAGGGGTCCTCGACGAAGACACGGGCCTCGCCGCCGGGCAGCGGGGCCACCTGCACGGGGTGGCCCGCGGCGCGCAGCTTCTCGACCAGCGCGTCGAGCGCATGCACCCGCAGCCCGAGGTGCGCCTGCGGCGCGACGCCCGTGTAGGCGCCCTCGCGCAGGTCGAGGCGCTGCCAGCCCAGCGAGAAGTGCAGGCTGCCCGGCCGGTCGAGCAGCGGGTCGCGCACTTCCTTCAGGCCGAGCAGCGTTTCGTAGAACGCCCTCGCCTTCGGCAAGGCGCCGACCGGGATCGGCAACTGGATGTGGTCCACGCCCTGGACCCGGTCCGGCAGGTGAGCGCTCATCTCGGTGCGGTCCTCAGCTCTGCGAGACCTTGGGCACGTACGTGTTCGCGACGATCTCGCCGAAGGGCCCGGTGAGCGCCTGGGCCGACAACTTCTCGCGCACGTTCAGCGGCAGCAGCGGGAACACGAGTTCGGCGAAGCGGTGCGCTTCCTCCAGGTGCGGGTAGCCCGACAGGATGAAGTACTCGAGGCCGAGGTCGGCGTACGCCTTGATGCGGTCGGCCACCTGCTGCGGGTTGCCCACGAGCGCCGTGCCCGCGCCACCACGCACCAGGCCCACGCCGGCCCACAGGTTCGGCGACACCTCGAGGCCCTCGCGGATGTTGTTCTTGTTGAACTTGCCCTTGTTCAGCTCGGCCATGCGGCGCTGGCCCACCGAGTCCATCTGCGCGAACTTCTTCTGCGCGGCGGCGATGGTGGACTCGTCGAGGTGCGACACCAGCTCGCCGGCGGCACGCCAGGCCTCCTCCTCGGTCTCCCGCACGATCACGTGCAGGCGGATGCCGAACTCGAGCGTGCGGCCGTGTTTCGCGGCACGCGCGCGGATGTCCGCCACCTTCGCGGCCACGGCCTCGGGCGCCTCGCCCCAGGTCAGGTACGTGTCGAGCTGTTCGGCCGCGAGGTCGTGCGCTTCCTCCGACGACCCGCCGAAGAAGATCGGCGGGTACGGCTTGTTGACCGGCGGGTACAGCACCTTGCTGTTCTTCACCTGCAGGTGCTTGCCGTCGTACGTGAACGGCTCGGCGTCGTGGCTCTTCGCGAGCACCTCGCGCCAGATCGTCAGGAAGTCGCGCGACAGTTCATAGCGTTCCGAGTGCGGCAGGAACAGGCCGTCACCTTCGAGTTCTTCCGCATCGCCCCCGGTCACGAGGTTGACGAGCAGGCGCCCGCCGGACATGCGGTCGAACGTGGCCGCCATGCGCGCCGACTGCGACGGCTGCACGAGCCCCGGCCGCAGCGCCACGAGGAACTTGAGGTTGCGCGTGGCCTCGATCAGCGCGGAGGCCACGATCCACGAGTCCTCGCACGAGCGCCCGGTGGGCAGCAGCACACCCTCGTAGCCGAGGCTGTCGGCGGCGATGGCCACCTGCTTGAAGTAATCGAGCGTGGCCACGCGGGCGCCCTTGCTGGTGCCGAGGTAGCGCGAGTCGCCGTGGGTGGGGATGAACCAGAGGATCTTCATGGGAGGGACCTGGAGGGGGAAGAAAACAATCTGTGCGACGCGACCGTCAGGCCCGCTTCGCGCCGGGCAGTGCCTCGGCGATGCGGATCGGCTTCGGGATCAGCTTCAACTCGTGGAACGCGTCGGCGATCTTCTGCTGCTCGACGGCCACCTGGTTCGTGATCGGCTGGATGCCGTACGCGAAGCGCTGGGCCGCGACCTCGGCGATGGATTCACCGAGGCCGATCTGGGGACCCAGGAACTTCGCCACGTCCTTCGCGTTGCCCTCGGCCCACTTGTCGAGCTTCGCCAGTTCCTCGACGATCGCCTGGATCACCTGCGGCTGCTTGTCGGCATAGCCGCGCGACGCAAGGTAGAACTGATGGTTGGCAACGAGGCCCGTGCCGTCGGCGAGGATGCGCGCGCCCAGCTGCTTCTCGGCCGCCGCGAAGAACGGGTCCCAGATCACCCAGGCATCCACCGCGCCCTTCTCGAACGCGGCGCGGGCATCGGCGGGCGCGAGGTACACGACCTGCACGTCCTTGTACGGCACCCCGGCCTTCTCGAGCGCACGCACCAGCAGGTAGTGCACGTTCGAGCCCTTGTTCAGCGCGACCTTCTTGCCCTTCAGCTCGGCCACCGTCTTCAGCGGCGACCCCTTCGGCACGAGGATCGCCTCGGCCTTCGGGGCGGGCGGCTGGTTGGCCACGTAGACGAGGTCGGCGCCGGCGGCCTGCGCGAAGATCGGCGGGGCCTCGCCCACCGTGCCGAAGTCGATCGAGCCGACGTTCAGGCCTTCGAGCAGCACCGGGCCGGCCGGGAACTCCGTCCACTTCACCTCGATGCCCTGGGGCGCCAGGCGCTTCTCCAGGTCGCCGCGGGCCTTCAGCAGCGTCAGCGTGCCGTACTTCTGGTAGCCGATGCGCAACTGCCCCTTGGGCTGGGCCTGCGCCAGCGGCGCGAGGCCGAACCAGGCGGCGGCCGTGGCCAGGACGGCGTTGCGGCGAGTGGTGTTCATGGACGGTTCTCCCTGATCTGTGTTGTGGATGTCGCCACGTTACGCAGCACCCGGCCTGCTGGAAACGAAGCAAATCAGCTTTGCTTCCGCAGATTCCGACGAAGGCCGGGCCTGTTCATGCGTTTCGCGTTCGATCAGCGCGGCGCTGTCCACGCGGCATCGCGCACGGCGATGGGCTTGGGGAGCCGGCAGATCGAGAACGCGTGGCACAGTACGCAGCCAGGCTTCATCGGCCAACGAATCGTTTCGGGTTTGCATTCAGGAAAATCGCATGGACACCACCACCTCCGACGTCGTCACCTTCTGGCGCGAGGCCGGTCCGGACCGCTGGTTCCGCAAGGACGACGCCTTCGACACCACGTTCCGCCAGCGCTTCGAGGCAGCACACGACGCGGCCGCCTCGGGCTCGCTCGCGCACTGGGCGGACACCGCCGATGGCGCCCTCGCGTTGTTGATCCTGCTGGACCAGTTCCCCCGCAACGCCTTCCGCAACAGCCCGCGCATGTTCGCCACCGATGCGCAGGCCGTCGCCATCGCCGACGCAGCCATCCATGCAGGCTTCGACCTGGCGGTCGACCCCGCGCTGCGCGCGTTCTTCTACATGCCGTTCATGCACTCGGAACGCCTGGCCGACCAGCAGCGCTGTGTCACGCTGGCCACGCCGCTCGGCGGCGGCACGCTCGACTACGCACGCATCCACCTCGAGGCCATCGCGCGCTTCGGGCGCTTCCCGCACCGCAACGAACTGCTCGGGCGCACCACCACGCCCGAAGAGCAACACTACCTCGACAACGGCGGCTTCAAGGGCTGACCGCGGCGGTCAGAACGCGTGCGCGGCCTGCAGCGCCTGGCGCACCTGCGACGTGAACGCAGGCGAGTCATCGTCGTCGCGGCGACGCGGGCGGTCGAGGGTCACCGGCACCTCGGCGCGCACGGTGCCCGGGTCGGACTGCAGCACCAGCACGCGGTCGCTCAGGTACACGGCCTCGTCGATGTCGTGCGTGACCATCAGCAGCGTGATGCCGTGGGCGCGGGCGACACGCAGCAGCAGGTCCTGCAGCTTCATGCGCGTGAACGCGTCCACCGCCGAGAACGGCTCGTCGAGCAGCAGCACGCGCGGCTGCGTGAAGAGGCCGCGGGCGATCGCCACACGCTGCGCCTGGCCGCCCGACAGCTGCTTCGGCAGCGCCTTTCCGAGGCCGGCGAGCCCCACCTCGTCGAGCAGTTGGGCGACGCGCGCATCGGCCTGCCCCACGTCGCCGAGGTCGAACGCGATGTTCTGCGCGACGGTGAGCCACGGGAACAGCCGCGGCTCCTGGAAGATGAAGCGCACGTCGCGCGTGAGGCCCGACAGGCGCCGGCCGTCGAGGCGCACGTCGCCGTCGTGGTCGGCCTCGAGCCCCGCGACGATGCGCAGCAGCGTGCTCTTGCCGCAGCCGCTCGCACCCACGAGCGTCACCACCTCGCCCTCGTGGACCTGCAGGTGCACGTTCTGCAGGATCAGGCGGTCGCCGAAGGCCTTGCGGTGGAGGTGGACGTCGAGCAGAGGTGTACTCATGAGCGGTTGTCGAAGGTGTCTCGCCACGCCAGCAGCCGGCGTTCGAGCCGCTGCATCAGCGTGTCGGTGAACTTGCCGAGCAGCGCCAGCAGCACGATGGCCGCGAGCACGATGTCGGCACGGGCGGTCTCGCGGCCGTCGGTGAGCAGGTAGCCGAGGCCTTGCGTGGCCGCGATCAGTTCGGCCGCCACCATGAACATCCAGGCGAGGCTGAGCCCGTTGCGCAGGCCCGTGAGCACCGAGGGCAACGCCGCCGGCAGCAGCACGCGCCGCACGAGCGACAGCGGCGACAGGCCCGCGAGGCGGGCCACCTCGACGAGCTTGCGGTCCACGTCGCGGATGCCCGCGGCCACGCCCATGTAGACGGGGAAAAAGGCGCCGATCGCGATCAGCACCACCTTCGGCGCCTCGTCGATGCCCAGCCACAGGAGCAGCAGCGGCACCCACGCGAGCGACGGGATGGCCCGCAGCGCCTGGAACGTGGGGTCGAGCAGCCACTCGGCACGGCGGCTCAGGCCCACCAGCGCACCGATCGCCACGGCGAGGCCGCTGCCGACGGCGAAGCCGACCAGCACGCGCAGGCTGCTGGCCGCGACGTGCCCCGCGAGGCCCTGTTGGACGAGTTGCCACAGCGTCTCCACCACCTCGCTCGGCGGCGGCAGCAGGTTCGGCGCCACCCAGCCGAGGCGCCCCGACAGTTCGAGCAGCGCGATGGCGAGCAGCGGCACCACCGCGCCGAGCCAGCGCGACGGCCCCGCCGGGCGCGGCACACGCACCGGAGCCGGCACGCCGCGCGCCGGCAGCACGAGGTTCGGATCGGCGGACACGGACGATCAGGCCTTGCCGACCAGTCCGCGGGCGAACTGCGTGTCCACGAGGTCGGTCACCACCTTGTTCAGGTCGGTGCCGGGCTTGACGAGGGCCTCGTCGATCAGGATCGGCGACGCGGCCTGCAGCGCCTTCACGTGTTCGCTGCCGGGCTGCGGGTTGCTGAGGTCGGTGCGCAGCTTGATCTGCAGCAGCGCCACTTCCAGCGAGACCTTCGCCTCGTCGGACAGGATGCGCGCGGCCTCCGCCGGGTTCGCCACGATCCACTTGCGCGCGCGCTCGTACGACGCGATCACGCGCTTGACGGCCCCGGGCTGGCGCGCGAGGAAGTCCTCGCGCACGTTCAGGAAGCCGTACGTGTTGAAGGCCACGTTGCGGTAGATGAGCTTGGAGCCGTTCGTCAGTTCGCTCGCGGCCATCATCGGGTCGAGGCCGGCCCACGCGTCCACCCGGCCCTGCTCCAGCGCGGCGCGGCCGTCGGCGTGCTGCAGCGGCACGTGTTCGATGTCCTGGCGGCGCAGGCCCACGGTGTGCAGCGAGCGCAGCAGGAACAGGTACGGGTCGGTGCCCTTCGTGGCGGCGACCTTCTTGCCCTTCAGGTCGGCGAGCGTGTGGATGTTCGAGTCCTTGCGCACGACGAGTGCGGTCCACTCGGGGCGCGAGAAGATGTACGGTGCCTTGATGGGCGTGCCGTTGGCCTTCGACAGCAGCGCGGCGAGGCCCGCCGACGAACCGATGTCGATGCTGTTGCTGTTCAGGTACTCGAGCGCCCGGTTGCTGCCGGCGCTCAGCACCCACTTCACCGAGGTGCCGTCCTTGCCGAAGTCTTCCTCCAGCCAGCCGAACTTGCGGATCACGAGGCTCGACGGCGAGTAGTACGCGTGGTCGAGGCGAAGCTCCTTCAGCGGTTCGGCGGCGCGCAGCAGCGCGGGTGCGGCGAACGTGGCGGCGGAGCCGGCGGCGGCTTGCAGGAGGGTGCGGCGTTTCATCTTGGAGTTCCCCGGGGAGTCGTCGTGTGGTGATCAGGAATAGGCGGTGGGCTCGGGCAGTTCACCCTGCAGCGCATGCCGCCCGAGGGCGCGCAGCTTGTGGTCCACCGGGTCGTGCAGCGTGTGCACCCGGGCATTGCGCCAGAAGCGGTCGAGGCCCAGCCGCGTGGACGTGGAGCGGGCACCCGTGAGTTCGAACAGCTGGGAGCTGACCTCGATGGCGGCGCGGTGCGCGAGCACCTTCGCCTCGGCCACGGCCACCGCCACCTCACCGCGTTCGGCGGCCGTCAGCGCCGCGCCACGGCGGAAGGCGTGGTCGAGGCGCTGGGCCGCGTCGTCGGCCAGCGCGACGGCCGGGCGCACCTTGAGCCACAGGTCGCCATAACGGTGCTGCACGAGGGGGTCGTCGGCCGCGCGGGCCACGCCCGAGGCGAACCATGGGCGCGACTCGTTCACCGTGTAGCGGCGGGCCTCGTCGAAGGCCCCCTGCGCGATGCCGGCATAAAGGTTCACGAGGATCAGCTGCGCGAGCTGCGAGCGCAGCGTGGCCTGCGACGTGGGCACGGTGCCGGGCGCCTGCAGCACCTCGGCATGTGCCAGCGCCACCTGCCCGAACGTGACGGTGCCGCTGTCGGTCTGGCGCTGGCCGAAGGCGTCCCAGTCGCCCTGCACCGCGATCCCGTCGCGCCGGGTGGGCACCACCCCCACCACCATCGCCTCCCGGGCGGGCAGCCAGGCAGACACCACCAGCTGGTCCGATCCCAGCGAGCCGGACGCGAAGCCCTTGACCCCATCGAGGCGGTAGCCGCCGTCGACCTCGGTGGCCACCAGGCGCTTGTCCAGCGGGTTGAGCGCGTTGCCCCAGAACCAGCCGTGGTCGATCGTCCCGCGCAGGTAGCGGGCGTGCTGCTCCGGTGAGCCGTACAGCTGCACGCTCGCCAGCTGCAGGTGGTGGAAGCCGTAGACGTGGGCGAGCGCGCTGTCGGCCTCGGCCAGGCGGCGCAGCGTGCGGTAGAAGGTGGGCCAGTCGGCGCCCTGCCCACCGTGCACGGACGGGATCGTCAGCGCGAGCAGGCCGCTGTCGCGGATCCACTGCCGCTCCTCGGCGGCGTGGCCGCCGGCCTGGTCGCGCGCCACCGCCGTCGACGCGAGGCGCACGGCCAGGCGGTCGGCCACGGCTTCGGCCGAGGCGGCGTGCGGTTTCAGCGGGATGACGAGGCTCATGGCGGGCAGCGGGTCCGGTGCGCCTCGGCGAGGCGCCAGGAACGCAGTGTTTCAGCCCGCACCGCCCGTGGAAACGAAGCAAAACGCCTGTCGGTCCTCGCCGAACGCAGATGACGGCGGGCCGCCTTCCATCGCCCGCTGCCGCCCGCTCATCGCCCCGCGGAGGACGTGCCTTCGAATTTGTCCTATAAATCCGTGGTGAGACCAGGGAGCGTCACGAAGATGACCAACGACGACATCATCGACATCGCGGCGGGCCTGCCCATCGACCCCGCCGCCGATTCACCCGACGGCCAGGTGTGGCGGCTGCTGTGCGCGCAGACACTCGTGGAGCTCGATCCCGGGCTCGCGGGCATCCGCGCCGACGACATCGCCACCGAGCTGGCCACCACCACGGGCTACCGCGAACTCGACGCCGACGCGGCCGCGTACCTGTGGCTGGCGCGCACGCAGGGTGTGTCCCAGCTGATCGACGGGGAGTGAGCCTCCCCGGAGGATGGTGCCGCCGCTGCGCCCGGCGGCGGAAGGGGCACGTCCGGCGTCAGAAGTAGCCGGCCTGCTGCACCCCGCCCACCACGGCCTTGGTCAGCGAATCGAGCTGCCAGTTGAGGTCGGTGGAGTCGCGGGTGCTCGCCTTGCCGGTCCACAACAGCCGGCCGCTGCCCACGTCGCTCAGGCTCGCGTTGGCCACGTACCCGTAGGTCATGCGCGAGCCGCCGATCGGGGCCGAGATGCCCACCCCGCCGAAGCCGCCGCCACGGCCGTAGTAGCCCCCCGAGCCCACGCCGAAGCCCACCGTCACGCCCGAGCTGCTGCCGTAGCGCTGGTAGTCCGGGCTCACCTTGGTGTTGAAGATCACCCGGGCCTTCACGGCGCGGGCCTCGTCGGACAGCCGCACCGGCGACGCATCGACGTTGTTGGGCAGCAGCGCGGTGTTGGCGCCGTAGGTGCGCAGCTCCGCCGCCACCTTGTCCTGGCACATCTGCCGCACGACCAGCTCCTCGGCCTCGCAAACGACCAGCACGGTGCTGCCCCGCAGGGACTCGGCCGGGGTGGCCGGGTCCTTCCACTGGGCATCGAGGGGGGCGACCCCGCAGCCGGCCAGGGCGGCAGACAGGGTCGTGACGGCGGCGATCGGGCGAATGTTCATGGTGCTCTCCGGGGGGCGGCGCGTGCCGCCCACGTCCTGTTGTAACGCGTTCGGCGCATTCCGGTCGACTCCGGGGCGCAGATTCGGTTCCGGTCCGCCAGCGCGGCGAGTTGCCGTCCGACACCGGCGAATGGTTCATGACTCACTGTGGCATGGCCGCCACGCCCCGACCGCAACGGTGTCCGCCGCGAAATACACTCGGCGCGCCGTGCGGGGAGCACGGTCAGGAACTTCCTGTCCAAAACATCGACATCACAGACACACCATGAAAAAGATCATCATGACGGCCGTGGCGGCCAGCGCGGCACTGCTGGCCAGCAGCGGCGCATTCGCCCAGGCGTACGTCGGCGGCGCCGTCGGCCCGTCCCACGTCGACGCCGATTGCGGCGGCGCCACCTGCGACAACAGCGACGTCGGCTACAAGGTGTTCATCGGCTACGGCTTCGGCAACGGCCTCGCCGTCGAAGGCATGTACTTCGACCACGGCGAAGCCACGCTGACGGACGGCCCGCTCCGCGCCAAGTTCAAGGGCTCCGGTGCCGGCATCGGCCTGGCGGGCTCGGCCCAGTTCACCTCGCTGATCTCCGGCACCGCACGCCTGGGCATCGCGTCGAACACCGCGAAGATCACCGCCACCAACGGCGTCTTCTCCACCTCGGACAACGAAACCAAGACGGTGCCCTACTTCGGTCTCGCGATCGGCTTCAACGTGACCCGCGGCCTGACCGTCGACGCCGGCGTCGACTTCACGCGCTTCGAGTACGAAGGCGAGAAGGCCGACTCGCGCCTGATCAGCCTGGGCGTCACCTACAAGTACTGATCGATCCGTCCGGCAGAAAAGAAAAGGCCCGCATCAGCGGGCCTTTCTGCTCGTGCGGGGCGGCCGAAGGGCTCAACCCACCCAGCGCCGCGCGTTCGCGAACAGCCGCGACCACGGGCTCGCCTCGCCGCGATCCCCGCTCGTCCAGCTCATCTGCACGTTGCGGAACACCCGCTCCGGGTGCGGCATCAGCGCGGTGAAGCGGCCGTCGGGCGTGGTGACGGCGGTGAGGCCCTCCGGGCTGCCGTTCGGGTTGAACGGGTACACCTCGGTGGGCGCACCGTGGTGGTCCACGTAGCGCATCGCGCGGTGCACCTTCGCCGCGTCGCCGCGCTGCGAGAAGTCGGCAAAGCCTTCGCCGTGGGCCACGGCGATGGGCACCCGCGAGCCGGCCATGCCGGCGAGGAACACCGACGGGCTCTCCAGCACCTCGACGAGCGACAGGCGCGCCTCGAACTGCTCGCTGCGGTTGCGCGTGAACTTCGGCCAGGCATCGGCCCCCGGGATGATGGGGGCGAGCGCCGCCATCATCTGGCAGCCGTTGCAGACGCCCAGCGCCAGCGTGTCCTGGCGCTTGAAGAAGGCCTCGAACTGCTCGGCCAGCTTCGCGTTGAACATCACCGACCGCGCCCAGCCTTCGCCGGCGCCCAGCGTGTCGCCATAGCTGAAGCCGCCGCAGGCGACGAAACCCTGGAACGCCGTCAGCACCGCGCGGCCCGACTGGAGGTCGCTCATGTGCACGTCGTACGTGTCGAAGCCCGCCTTCGACATGGCGTAGCTCATCTCGACGTGGCTGTTGACACCCTGCTCGCGCAGGATCGCCATCTTCGGGCGGGCGGTGTTGATGAACGGGGCGGCCACGTCCTCCTTCGGGTCGAAGGTGAGGTGCACGTGCAGGCCCGGGTCGTTCTCGGCGCCGGCGGCCGCGTGTTCGGCCTCGGCGCAGGCCGGGTTGTCGCGCAGCGCGGCGATGCGCGCGCTGACGTCGTCCCAGGCCTGGTGCAGGTCACGCAGCGGAGCGGAGAACACCTGCTTCGCGTCGCGCCACACCTCGACGATGCCGCGCTCGTTGGTCTTGCCGATGAAGTGGCTGTGTTTGCTCAGGCCGTGCTCGCGCAGGGTCTGCATGACCTCGTTGCGCACGGCCGTGGGCACCTGCAGCACCACGCCCAGCTCTTCGTTGAACAGCGCGCGCAGCGTCAGTTCCTCGCGGCGGGCGCTCACCTGGCCGGCCCAGTTCTTGGAGTCGCCGAATTCGGCGCGGCTGTCGCTGATGCCGTCGCCTTCGGTGACCAGCAGGTCCACGTTCAGGCTGACGCCGAGGTGGCCCGCGAAGGCCATCTCGCAGGCCGCGGCCCACAGGCCGCCATCGCTGCGGTCGTGGTACGCGAGGATGCGGCCCTGGGCGCGCAGCGCGTTCACGGCCGACACGAGCGCCTTCAGCTGGGCCGGGTCGTCCACGTCGGGCACGCGGTCGCCGAACTGGTTCAACACCTGGGCGAGCATCGAGCCGCCGAGGCGGCCCTGGCCCTGGCCCAGGTCGACCAGCACGAGCGTGGTGTCGCCCGGCTGCAGCTGCGGCGTGAGCGTGGGGCGCACGTCGGCGAGCGACGCGAACGCGGTGACCACGAGGCTCACCGGCGCGGTGACCTGGCGCACGTCGTTGTTCTCGGTCCAGCGGGTGCGCATGGACAGGCTGTCCTTGCCCACCGGCACGCTGATGCCGAGGGCCGGGCACAGGTCCATGCCGACGGCCTTCACGGTCTCGTACAGCGCGGCGTCTTCACCCGGTTCGCCGCAGGCGGCCATCCAGTTGCAGCTCAGCTTCACGCGGGGCAGGTCGATGGGCGCGGCCAGCAGGTTGGTGATGGCCTCGGCCACCGCCATGCGGCCGGAGGCCGGGGCGTCGAGGGAGGCCAGCGGCGAACGTTCGCCCATGGCCATGGCCTCGCCCTGGAAGCCGCTGTAGTCGGCGAGCGTGACGGCCACGTCGGCCACCGGCACCTGCCACGGGCCCACCATCTGGTCACGGCTGTTGAGGCCGCCGACGGTGCGGTCGCCGATGGTGATCAGGAACCGCTTGCTGGCGACCGTCGGGTGGCGCAGCACGTCGAACGCCACCTTCTCGAGCGCCACGCCGTTCAGGTCCACGGGCTTGAGCACGCGCTCGACGCGCTTGACGTCGCGGTGCATCTTCGGCGGCTTGCCGAGCAGCACTTCCATCGGCATCTTGATGGCCTGCTCGCCGCCGGGGCCGTCTTCCAGCACCAGTTCCTTCTCGGCGGTGGTGACACCCACCACGGCGAACGGGCAGCGCTCACGTTCGCAGAAGGCCTGGAACACCGGCAGCGCCTCGGGCGAGACCGCCATCACGTAGCGTTCCTGGCTCTCGTTGCACCAGATTTCCTTCGGGGCCAGGCCCGACTCTTCCAGCGGCACCTTGCTCAGGTCGAAGCGGGCGCCCAGCGAGGCACCGTCCACCAGCTCGGGGAAGGCGTTCGAGATGCCGCCCGCGCCCACGTCGTGGATGGCCAGGATGGGGTTGGCCTCACCCAGCGCCCAGCAGTGGTTGATGACTTCCTGCGCGCGGCGCTGGATTTCCGGGTTGCCGCGCTGCACCGAGTCGAAGTCGAGTTCGGCGGCGTTGGCGCCCGCGGCCATCGAGCTGGCGGCGCTGCCGCCCATGCCGATGCGCATGCCGGGGCCTCCCAGCTGGATCAGCAGCGTGCCGGGGGCGAACACGACCTTCTGCGTCTGCGACGCCGAGATCTGCCCGAGGCCACCCGCGATCATGATGGGCTTGTGGTACCCGCGGCGAATGGCGTCAGCGCCCTCGCCCACGGTCTGCTCGTACACGCGGAAGTAGCCGCCGAGGTTCGAACGGCCGAACTCGTTGTTGAACGCGGCGCCGCCCAGCGGGCCGTCGATCATGATCTGCAGGGGGCTGGCGATGTGCTCGGGCTTGCCGTACGGGTTCTGCTCCCACGGCTCGTTCGTGCCGGGCAGGTTCAGGTTCGACACGCTGAAGCCGGTCAGGCCCGACTTCGGGCGCGAGCCGCGGCCGGTGGCCCCCTCGTCGCGGATCTCGCCGCCGGAGCCGGTGGACGCGCCCGGGAACGGCGAGATCGCCGTCGGGTGGTTGTGCGTCTCGACCTTCATCAGCACGTGCACGGTGTCCTGCTTCGGGCCGTACTTCTCGCCCTCGCCCGGCAGCCAGCGCTCGATGGTGCCGCCTTCCATCACCGACGCGTTGTCGCTGTAGGCGATCACGGTGTGCTGGGGCGCGAGCTTGTGGGTGTTGCGGATCATCTGGAACAGAGAGTGTTCCTGCGCTTCACCGTCGATGGTGAAGTTCGCGTTGAAGATCTTGTGGCGGCAGTGTTCGCTGTTGGCCTGCGCGAACATCATCAACTCGACGTCGGTCGGGTTGCGCTTGAGGCCGGTGAAGGCGTCCACCAGGTAGTCGATCTCGTCGTCGGACAGGGCCAGGCCGAAGTCCTTGTTGGCCGTGACCAGCGCCGAGCGGCCGAGGGACAGCACGTCGACGTGTTCCATCGCGCGGCCGGCGCGTTCGTCGAACAGGTGGACGGCGTCCTCCCGCTGCAGCAGCACGCTCTCGGTCATGCGGTCGTGCAGCAGCGCGGCGGCGGCCTGCAGTTCCTCGGGCGTGAGCGCCTTCGACCCGCCCAGCAGCCCGGTCTTGAGCGTCAGGCGGAATTCCGTGACCCGCTCCACACGCTTGATGGCCAGGCCGCAGTTGTGGGCGATGTCGGTGGCCTTGGAGGCCCACGGCGACACGGTGCCCAGGCGCGGGGCCACGACGATCAGCGCGCCGTCGCTCGGGCCGGTGTAGGCGTCGCCGTACTTCAGCAGGGCTTCCAGCGTGGCCACGGCCGGCGCCGGCAGCTGCGCTTCGCTCCAGACCCAGTGCACGTGGCGGGCCGAAACGCCGGTGATGCGGGGGGACACGGCCTGCAACCGGGGCAGCAGCGCCTGGGCGCGGAAGGCCGACAGGGCGTTGCCGCCCTCGAAATGCAGCAGATGCTTGGAGGTAGAAGTCACGCTTGGGCGAGTGTTTGTGGCAAAAGGCCGACCGGCCGTTGGGGGCCGAATCGGTGAATCCGGGATTTTACGGGGTTGGAGCCTGGGAGGCAGAGAGATGGGCCCGCGCCGGGGCGAGTCGCGGTGTCAGACGAGGCGCCGGCGAGGCGTGTGGCCAACCACACAACGAGGCGGCAACGAAGGATGACACCGCGAATCGCCCCGGCCCGGAGGGTTGGGCCTGAAAGGGGCCGCCGGCGTCGTTGCAAATGCTCACCGGGGTTCACCCCGGTTCCGCTTTGCGCCTATCCGGCGGCCCCTTTCAGGCCCAACGCGGGCCCATCTCTCTGCCTCCCAGGCTCCAAGTGAGATAATTGGCGGCTATGAGCATCGTGATCAAAGACGCGGCCGGCATCGCCGGCATGCGCACCGCCTGCCGCCTCGGCTCCGAAGTCCTGGACATGCTGACCCCGCACATCGTGCCGGGCATCACCACCCGGGAGATCGACCGGCTCGCCCACGACTACATGGTCAACGTGCAGAAGAGCATCCCGGCCACGCTGAACTACCAGCCGCCGGGCCACCCGCCCTACCCGGCCTCGCTCTGCACCTCGGTCAACGACGTGGTGTGCCACGGCATCCCCGACGACGTGCCGCTCAAGGACGGCGACATCGTCAACGTCGACGTCACCCCCATCTACGACGGCTGGCACGGCGACAACAGCCGCATGTTCGTCGTGGGCAAGGCCAGCATCGCCGCCCGCCGCCTGTGCCAGGTCACGTTCGAGGCCATGTGGAAGGGCATCGTGAAGGTGCGCCCGGGCGCGCGCCTGGGCGACATCGGCCACGCCATCCAGACCTACGCCGAGAAGAATGGCTACTCGGTGGTGCGTGAATACTGCGGCCACGGCGTGGGCCAGAAGTTCCACGAGGAGCCCCAGGTGCTGCACTACGGCCGCCCGGGCACGCTCGAGGAACTGGTGCCCGGCATGATCTTCACGATCGAGCCCATGATCAACCAGGGCCGCAAGGACATCAAGGACGACCGCAAGGGCAACAAGCCCTACGACGGCTGGACCATCGTCACGAAGGACCGGTCGCTGTCGGCGCAGTGGGAGCACACGGTGCTCGTCACCGAGACCGGCTACGAGGTGCTGACGATGTCGGCCGGCAGCCCGCCGCCGCCCGACTTCGCCCTGCAGCCCGCCTCCGCCCCGGTCGCCGGCTGACGCCTCGATGTCCGCCGTGCCCGCCGCCGTTGCCCCTCCCACCGGCATCGCCGGGCTCCGCGCCCGTTTCCGCGAGGGCAAGGCGGCACTGCTGAAGCCGTTCGCCGAGTCCCGGGCCTCCGCCGCGCACGCCACCCGCCTCGTGCGCGCCCTGTGCCGCCACGTCGACGGCACCCTCGCCGACCTGTGGGAACACGCGATGATGCCGCCCGGTGCGGCGCTGGTCGCGGTCGGCGGCTACGGCCGCGGCGAGCTGTTCCCCTACTCCGACGTCGACGTGCTCGTGCTGCTGCCGGCGGGCACCGACGGCAGCAACGACGCGCTGAAGTCCGCCATCGAGGGCTTCATCACCGCCTGCTGGGACATCGGCCTCGAGATCGGCTCCAGCGTGCGCACGGTGGAGGAATGCATCGCCGAGGCCCAGGCCGACGTCACGGTGCAGACGGCGCTGCTCGAATCGCGGTTCCTGTGCGGGGCCAAGCGGCTCTTCACCACGTTCTGCAAGGCCAACACCGCAGCCATGGAACCGCGGGCGTTCCTGCGAGCGAAGGCGCTCGAGATGCGCCAGCGCCACCAGAAGTACGAGGACACCCCGTACTCGCTGGAGCCCAACTGCAAGGAAAGCCCCGGCGGCCTGCGCGACCTGCAGGTGCTGGTGTGGGTGGCCCGCGCCGCCGGCCTCGGCAAGAGCTGGAGCGAGATGGCCGCCAACGGCCTGATCACCCCGTTCGAGGTGAAGCAGCTGCAGCGCAACGAAGGCCTGCTGCGCCTGATCCGCGCGCGGCTGCACGTGGTGGCCGGCCGCCGTGAAGACCGTCTCGTGTTCGACCTGCAGACCGCCGTGGCGGAGAGCTTCGGCTACCAGCCCACCAAGGGCCAGCGCGTGTCCGAGGTGCTGATGCGCCGCTACTACTGGGCGGCCAAGGCGGTCACCCAGCTGAACCAGATCCTGATGCTCAACATCGAGGAGCGCGTCAACGGTTCGGCCGACGCCCCGATGCAGCCCATCAACGAGCGTTTCCTCGACCGCGGCGGCATGCTCGAGGTGGCCAGCGACGACCTGTACGAGCGCGAACCGCACGCCATCCTCGAAACCTTCCTGGTGTTCCAGCAGACACCCGGCCTCGAGGGCCTGTCGGCCCGCACGCTGCGCGCGCTCTACAACGCCCGCGAGGTGATGAACGGCGACTTCCGCCGCGACCCGCGCAACCACGCGATGTTCATGCGCATCCTGCAGGCGCCCGAAGGCCACACACACGCCTTCCGCCTGATGAACCAGACGAGCGTGCTGGGCCGCTACCTGTGGGTGTTCCGGCGCATCGTGGGCCAGATGCAGCACGACCTGTTCCACGTCTACACGGTGGACCAGCACATCCTGATGGTGCTGCGCAACGTGCGCCGCTTCTTCATCCCGGAACACACGCACGAATACCCGTTCTGCTCGCAGCTGGCCGCCTCGTTCGACAAGCCGTGGCTGCTCTACATCGCCGCCCTCTTCCACGACGTGGCCAAGGGCCGCGGCGGCGACCACTCCGAACTCGGGGCGGTGGAGGTGCGGCGCTTCTGCCGCGACCACCGCATCGACAAGGAGGACACCGCCCTCGTCGAGTTCCTGGTGTCGGGCCACCTCACGATGTCCCGCATCGCGCAGAAGGAAGACCTCAGCGACCCGGAGGTCATCCAGAACTTCGCCCGCCTGCTGGGCAACGAGCGGCGCCTCACCGCGCTGTACCTGCTGACGGTGGCCGACATCCGCGGCACGAGCCCGAAGGTGTGGAACGCCTGGAAGGGCAAGCTGCTGGAGGACCTGTACCGCCTCACGCTGCGCGCGCTGGGCGGCGCCAAGCCCAACCTCGATGCCGACATCGAGAGCCGCAAGCAGGACGCCCGCCACACGCTGAACCTGTACTCGATGCTGCCCGGCACCGAGGCGCCGCTGTGGAAGACGCTCGAACTGAGCTACTTCGCGCGGCACGACGCCGGCGAGATCGCGTGGCACGCCCGCTCGCTGTTCCGCCACGTCGACAGCCCCGAGCCGGTCGTGCGTGCGCGCCTGTCGTCGGTGGGCGAAGGCCTGCAGGTGCTGGTGTACTCGCCCGACCGCCGCGATCTCTTCGCCCGCATCTGCGGCTACTTCGACGGCGCCGGCTTCAACATTCTCGAAGCCAAGGTGCACACCACCCGCGCCGGCTACGCGCTCGACACCTTCCAGGTCATCAGCCCGCAGATCGACCAGCACTACCGCGACCTGATCTCGCTCGTCGAGACCCAGGCCACGCTGGCCCTGAAGGACGAGGGCCCGCTGCCGCAGCCCAACCGCGGCCGGCTGTCGCGCCGCGTGAAGTCGTTCCCCGTGACGCCGCGTGTCACGCTGCGCCCCGACGAACGCGGCCAGCGCTGGATCCTCGGCGTGTCCACCAGCGACCGCTCGGGCCTGCTGTACTCCATCGCCCGCGTGCTGGCCCGCCACCAGATCAACCTGCAGCTCGCCAAGATCATCACCCTCGGCGAGCGCGTGGAAGACATCTTCCTGATCGACGGCCCGGCGCTGCAGCAGAACCGGGCGCAGATCGAGATCGAGACGGAACTGCTCGACGCGATCAGCGCCTGAGGCTCCTTCAGGATCCGGAGGCCGGCCCCGCGGCCGGGGGCACGGGCGCCAGGTGCTCGGCAAGGAACGCTTCCATCGCCTTGAAGAACTCGACGCGGTGCGTGTAGCGGGTCAGGCCATGGTCGCCCCCTTCGAGCGGCAGGTAGCGGTACGGCTTGCCCGCGCGTTTCAGCCCCTTCGCGAGGGCCTCGCTCTGCTCGACCGGCACCAGGCGGTCGGCCGTGCCGTGCGCCAGCAGCAGCGGCACCTGATACCGGCCGGCCTGCCGCGCGGGCGACGCCGCCTCGAGTTCGGCGCTCTGGCTCCAGGTGTCGCCGAGGTTCACCTTCACTGCCTCGGTCCCCTGCACATACGACTGCCAGTACAGGGCCAGGTCCGGCAGGTCGGTGACCCCCGAGAGGCTGATCGCGCACCGGTACCGTCCCGGCGCTCGGAGCGCGCCCATCAATGCCCCGTAGGCCGCATACCCTTCCCCGAAGAGGCACACCCGCGACGGGTCGGCGAGGCCCTGTCCCACGGCCCACTGCACGGCATCGTCGAGGTCCTGCTGCATCGCGGTGCCCCAGTCCTTGAGCCCGGCCATGTGCAGGGAGTGGCCCTCGCCCACGTCGCCGCGGAAGTTCACGGACAGCACGGCATACCCGCGGCTCACGAGGAACTCGTTCTGCAGGTCCAGCCAGGTGCCCGCGCTGCTGCCCGGTCGTCCCCAGGCCTCCACCACCAGGGGCCGCGGCAGCGCACCGCCGCCGGAGGCCGGGGCGGCCGACCAGGTCGCGGTGAACGGCTTGCCGTCGCGGCCCGGGATCGTCACCACGCGCCGTTCAGAGAACCCCGTGCGCGCCAGCTGCGGCTGAGCCTGGCCCAGCTCGAACAGGTCACCGGTGCGGCGGTCGCCCGCATAGAACGTCGCCGGGCGGCCCTTGACGCGGGAGTTCAGCAGGTAAGTCTGCTCCTGCCGGTCGACCTCGAACACGCGGTTGACCCGGCCCGGCAAGGCGAGGTCCAGCGCCTTCGCCTGCGCCGACCAGGTGGGGTCCCACCAATCGATCTGCGTCTCCGTGTCGTCCGCGGACGCGCGGACGTACGCCCCGAGCACGCGGCCGGAACCGCCCGCGCGGAAGAAGCTGTCGACGGACCGGCTGCCGTCTGGCACGACGAGCAGCGTGCGCTTCAGTTCAGGGTCGTCCAGTCGGACCGAAAAGACCGCGCGCCGCCCCTCGTACGGAGCGGTCACCAGCAACTCCTGAGGATCCTCGCCGAAGCCGGCCGGCCACACCATGTCGTCGGCCTTGTCGAAGGACCATGCGGTGCGCCACGCCGAGCCCTCGGGATCCCGCACGCGGATCTCGATGGTGGTGCCCGTGCGACGGATCGCGATGCGCACGCGGTGCTGCCGGTCCGTCTTCCACTGGTACACGCCCTTCTGGGGCACCTGCACCATCACGCGCCGCGCGGTCCGCACGTCCACCCGGTACACGCCGGGCAGCGCACTCCGGGGTTCGGTGAGTTCCATCAGCACGTACCTGCCATCCTCTTCCGGCAGGTAGTCGATGACCGAGTCCTGGTACTGCGCCGGCACGCCGGACCCCGGCGGGTTCCTCAGCACGTTGACCAGGTCGGAGCCATCGGGCCGAATCGACAGCAGCCGCGTCTCGGTGGTGCCGACGTGCCCGCGCCGCGAGGCGAACACCACCGACACCAGCAGCCGGTCGTTGCCCGCCCAGCTCACCCACCCGATGCGGAACGTCTCGTCGCCGCTGCGCAAGGCGCCCGCCCACTGCCCCGCCAGCACCGGCCGGGTGACCACCGTGGTCTGGTCACCGTCGTTCGACAGCGCCACCACCCGCGTGCCGTCCGGGGACAACGACAGCGACGTGAGGCGCGCCGGGCTGGCGTAGGCCTCGGCGGGCAGCGGGGGGTCGGCCGCGGGGGTGTCCTGTGCGGGAACGGAGTGCAAGGTCCCCAGCAGGCCCACAAAAAGAAGCACGCGCCGAAGGGCGCGTGCATTGCACTCGAAAAGCATGTCCGTCCTCCCCGCGATGCAGGTCTTCTTGTTGTTCTGGGAAAGACCCTCAGGCAAAGAACTGCCAGAGCGCCTCGAAGGGATCGATCGCCGGAAGCGAGCGGCCCGAAGCCGGTTTCGAGCATCGCAGCCGTACAAGCGTACGGCGAGAAGCGCAGAAACCGGATTCGGGCCGCGCAGCCCGGCGATCGACCCTTCCGCGCTAACCCATGTGGAGGCCGCCGTTGACGGAGAAGTCGGCGCCCGTCGCAAACCCCGATTCATCCGACGCCACCCACGCCACGATGGACGCGATGTCCTCCGGCGTGCCCAGGCGCTTCACCGGGATGCCGGCCACGATCTTGTCGAGCACGTCCTGGCGGATCGACTTGACCATGTCGGTGGCGATGTAGCCCGGGCTCACGGTGTTCACCGTGACACCCTTGTTCGCCACTTCCTGGGCGAGGGCCATCGTGAAGCCGTGCATGCCGGCCTTCGCGGCCGAGTAGTTCGTCTGCCCGAACTGGCCCTTCTCGCCGTTGACCGAGCTGATGTTGATGATGCGGCCCCAGCCGCGCTCGAGCATGTCCTCGATGACCTGCTTGGTCACGTTGAACAGGCTGGTGAGGTTCGTCTCGATGACGGCGTCCCAGTCGGCACGGCTCATCTTGCGGAACATGCCGTCGCGCGTGATGCCGGCGTTGTTGACGAGCACGTCGATGGGGCCGTGTTCGGCCTTGGCCTTCTGGAAGGCGGCCACGGTGGAATCCCAGTCACCCACGTTGCCCACGGACGCGTGGAACGTGTAGCCCTGGGCCTTCTGCTCGTCGAGCCACTTGTTGAAATCGCGGCTGGGTCCGCAGCCGGCGATCACCTTGAAACCGTCCTTGTGCAGGCGCTGGCACATCGAGGTGCCGATGCCACCCATGCCACCCGTGACGTACGCAATCTTCTGGGTCATTTACCTCTCCTTGAAATCGATGAATGGGGGTTTGGCCCGGGAACCCGCTTCGTGAGCTGGCACCCCGAGCGTCCCCCTCTGGTGGACACCGGTCAATCGGGTTCCCCCTGGGGTCGCCGATGACCGTTGCCGCTGTGCACCGCCCGTGTGGACATCCCCTGACCCACCGCACACCGAGGCGGTGCGCGGGGAGGTCCGGCGGTGATGAAACCGGGTCAGCGCTCGACCGTCAGTGCAACGCCCATGCCACCCCCGATGCACAGGCTCGCGATGCCCTTCTTGGCATCGCGGCGCTGCATCTCGTGCAGCAGCGTGACGAGGATGCGGCAGCCCGACGCACCAATGGGGTGACCGATGGCGATGGCACCGCCGTTGACGTTGACCTTGCTGGTGTCCCAGCCCATCTCGTTGTTGACGGCGCAGGCCTGCGCCGCGAACGCTTCGTTGATCTCGAGCAGGTCGAGGTCGGAGGCCTTCCAGCCGGCGCGCTGCAGCGCCTTCTGCGAAGCGGGCACGGGGCCCATGCCCATGATGGACGGGTCGAGCGCGACGGTGGCGTAGCTGCGGATGCGCGCGAGCGGCGTGAGGCCGAGCTGGTCGGCCTTCTTCGCGGTCATGACCACCACGCCGGCCGCGCCGTCGTTCAGGCCCGACGCGTTGCCCGCGGTGACACCGCCCGCCTTGTCGAAGGCCGGGCGCAGGCCGGCGAGGGCCTCGGCCGTGCTCTTGCGGTTGATGAACTCGTCGGTGGCGAACACCACCGGATCGCCCTTCTTCTGCGGGATCGTGAACGGCACGATCTCGTCCTTGAACTTGCCGGCGTCCTGCGCCGCCACGGCCTTCTGCTGCGACGCGAGCGCGAAGGCGTCCTGCGCCTCGCGGCTGATGGAATGCTTCTTCGCCACGTTCTCGGCGGTGATGCCCATGTGGTACTGGTTGTACACGTCCCACAGGCCGTCGGTGATCATGGAGTCGACGAGCTTCCAGTCGCCCATGCGCTGGCCTTCGCGCGAGTTGGGCAGCACGTGCGGGGCGAGGCTCATGCTCTCCTGGCCGCCGGCGATGATGATCTCGGAGTCGCCGTCACGGATGGCCTGGGCGGCGAGCATCACGGCCTTCAGGCCCGAGCCGCACACGGCGTTGATGGTCAGCGCGGGCACGCCCTGCGGCAGGCCGCTCTTGACGACGGTCTGGCGGGCGGGGTTCTGCCCGGAACCAGCAGTGAGCACCTGGCCCAGGATCACTTCGTTGATCTGGTCGCCGGTGAGCTTCGCGCGGCGCAGCAGGTCGACGACGACGGCGGCGCCCAATTCCGGTGCAGGGGTCTTGGCGAGGGTGCCACCGAACTTGCCCACGGCGGTGCGGGCGGCGGCGACGATGACGATGTCGGTCATGGGAGAGTCTCCGGACAAGAGGGAGTGGATGAAAGCAATGTGTGCTTCGAGGAGCGGCGCGTCAAGGTGTCAGGCTTTCTGCTTGACATAGCGGCCCGGGGCCGCCTCGATCGGCGGGTACTGCTTGGAACCGGGGCGCTTCGGCGCGGCCACCATCGGGCCGGCGTTCTTCGAAAGCCAGGCCGACCAATCGGGCCACCAGCTGCCCGGGTGTTCGGTCGCTTTCTCGAGCCAGGCCTGGGCCGTGGCGGGCGCCTTGGCCGTGCCGTTGCCGATCCAGTGGCTGCGCTTCTTCGCGGCTGGCGGGTTGATCACGCCGGCGATGTGGCCCGAGGCGCCCAGCACGAAGCGGGTGCGCCCCCGGTTGCCGCGCAGCGCGGCGAGGTTGCGGTACGCGGCGTCCCACGGGACGATGTGGTCCTCGCGAGAGCCGTACACGTAGACCGGCAGGTCCAGCTCGCCGAAGTCCACCGCCTCGCCGCACACCACGGCCGTGCCCGGCTTCACGAGGTTGTTCTCGTGGTACGTGTGGCGGAGGTACCAGCAGTACATGGGACCCGGCAGGTTGGTGCTGTCGCTGTTCCAGTACAGCAGGTCGAACGCGGGCGGGGTCTCGCCCTTCAGGTAGTTGCCCACCACGTAGTTCCAGACCAGGTCGTTCGGGCGCAGCGAGCTGAACGTGCTGGCGAGTTCCTGGCCCTTGAGCAGGCCGCCCTTCGTGGGGCTGTCCGGGCCGATGGTGAGCTCGCGCATCTTCACCATCGCCTCGTCCACGAACAGGTCGAGGACGCCGGTGTTCTCGAAATCGAGGAAGGTGGTCAGCAGCGTCATGCTTTCGGCGGGCTGGATGCCACGACGGGCCAGCACCGACAGCGCAGTGGCAAGAATGGTGCCACCGACGCAGAAGCCGAGCGTGTTGATGGTCTCGGCGCCGGTGATCTCCTGCACCAGCTCGATCGCCTGGATGGCGCCGAGTTCGATGTAGTCGTCCCAGGTCATGTGGGCCATGCTGGCGTCGGCGTTGCGCCAGCTCACCACGAAGACGCGGTGCCCCTCGGCCACCGCGTAGCGGATCAGCGAGTTCGACGGCTGCAGGTCGAGGATGTAGTACTTGTTGATGCACGGCGGCACCATCAGCAATGGACGCGCGTGCACCTTCGCCGTCAGCGGCTTGTACTCGAGCAGCTGGAACAGCTCGTTCTCGAACACCACGTCGCCCTCGGTGGTGGCGACGTTGCGGCCCACCTCGAAGAGGCTCTCGTCCGTCTGGGACATGTGGCCCTGGCGCAGGTCGTTGACGAGGTGCGCGAGGCCTTCCTTCAGGCTTTCGCCCTGCGTGGCCACGGCCTTGCGCAGCGCCTCCGGGTTGGTCGCGAGGTAATTGGCGGGCGATGCGGCGGCCACCCACTGCTGCACGGCGAAGCGCAGCCGCTGGCGCGGTTTCTCGTCGCCCTCGACGGCGTCGGCGAGCTTCTGCAGCGTGCGCGCGTTGAGCAGGTACAGCTGGGCGGCGAACGACGAGGCCGGGTCGGACTGCCATTCGGGCGCGGCGAAGCGCCGGTCGGCGATGGGGGCCTTCGCGCCGTCGCCATTCGGTGAACCGAAGTTCACCGACTTGTTCCACAGTTCGGAGGCCTGGCGGAGGTAGTCGGACTGGAGTTCGCTCAGCGCGGGCAATGGCACACTCAGTCCCGAGACGGACTTCAGCATGTCGGTGGCCGTGGATCCGAAAGCCTCGAAGGCTTCGGTGATGCGGGGATCAGGGACAGCGCGGTTCTTCACAGGTCTCCTTCGTGCACACGGATGACGGACACTCGACTCGACCCATTCTCGCCCTAAAAACGTGTCACCGGAATCCCATGCACATCATCACGATCGCCTGGTTGTTTGTCACTGTGATGATGGCCCTCGCGGAAGCCACGAGTCCTCAGGGCACCGTGCTCGGAGCCCTCTTCACGTTCCTGCTGTACGGCGCGCTGCCGCTGTCGATCGTGCTGTACCTGATGGGCACGCCGGCCCGGCGCCGCGCGCGCAAGGCGGCCGAGGCCGCGGCCGACGCGGCGGCCCTGGCGGCGTCAGCGGTCGATCCAGGCGGCCGCGGCCATGCGGCCGGTGACACCGTCGCGACGGAACGAAAAGAACCGTGAGGTGTCCTCGACGGTGCACCAGGTGCCGCCGCTGATCGCGGTGACACCGGCGGCCGCGAGCCGCCCGCGCGCGAGGCGCGGCAGGTCGGCCAGCCACTTGCCCGGACGCAGCGGCGCGAAACACGCGGCCACCGCCGTGTCGCCCGCGGCCCCGAAGGCCTCGAGCACGTCGGGCCCGACCTCGAAGCGGCGCGGGCCGATGCAGGCCCCCAGCCACACGGAGACTTCATCGGGCCCGCAGACGGCCGCGGCACACACCTCTCTCAGCGTGGCCTCGAGCACACCGCCGCACAGCCCGCGCCAGCCGGCGTGGGCCGCACCCACGGCCCGGCCTTCCGGCGCGGCGAACAGCACCGGCAGACAGTCGGCCACGAGCACCGTGCACGCGAGGCCGGGGTCGGTGGTGACGCTGGCATCGGCCTCCTCCACCGTGGCGTTGGAGGCGGCGTGCGACGCCGTGAGGCGCAGCACGCGCGTCCCGTGCACCTGTTTCAGGAACACGGGCGCGGCGCCGCCGGTGGCGGCGCGGAAGATGGCGCGGTTGCGCGCGACGACCGCGGGGTCGTCGCCCACGGCCGTGCCGAGGTTCAGGCGGTCGAACGGGGCCGTGCTCTGCCCGCCCGCGCGGGTGCTCATCAGGCCCTTCGCGCCCGGGGCCGTCCAGTCGGGCTGCAGCCAGTCGGGGTTCATGCCTGCGCGTCCGGGCACGCGGACGGCTGGGCCTTCGCGAAGGCGTCGAGGGTCATGCAGTGGTCGGCGATGCGTTTCACGGTGGGCACGTGGTCGAGCCGGCAATCCATCCGGCGGGCGTTGAAGATCTGGGGCACGAGCACGATGTCGGCCAGCGTGGGCGTGTCGCCGTGGCAGCAGCGGCCGGTGGCCGGGCTGCCGGCCAGCTGGGCCTCGACGGCCGCGAGGCCGTCCTCCACCCAGTGGCGGTACCACGCGTTCTTGGCCTCGTCGTCCACCCCGAGGGTCTTGACGAGGTACCGCAGCACGCGCAGGTTGTTGAGCGGGTGGATCTCGCAGGCGACGTCGAGCGCGAGGCCCCGCACCCGCGCCCGTCCCGCCGGGTCGGCGGGCAGCAGCGGCGGCTCGGGGTGGGTCTCGTCGAGGTACTCGACGATGGCCAGGGACTGGGCGACCGTCAGGTCGCCGTCCTTCAGCAGCGGGATCAGGTGCGTGGGGTTCAGGTCGGCGAACGGCCCCTGCAGCTGCTCGTTCTTCAGCAGGTGCACCGGGAGGTAGTCGTACGCGAGCCCCTTGAGCTCGAGCGCGATGCGCACCCGGAACGATGCCGACGAACGGAAGTAGCTGTAGAGCTGCACGCCGCCGCCCGAACGGTCAACGCTCGACGAGCTGCACGCGCAGGCTGCCCACGCCGTCGATGCGCGCGGCCAGCACGTCGCCCGGCACGACCTTGGCGACGCCTTCGGGCGTGCCCGTGAAGATCAGGTCGCCCGGGGCCAGGTCCCAGGCCTGCGACACCTTCGCGATGATCTCGGGCACGCTCCAGATGAGCTTGCCGATCACGCTGTGCTGGCGCTTGGCGTTGTTGACGTCGAGGGCGATGGTGGTGGCCGCGCTCAGGTAGCACTCGGACGCGGCACGGATCGGGCTGATGGGCGCGGACTCGTCGAAGCCCTTGCCGGTGCACCAGGGGCGGCCCAGCTTCTTGGCCTCGCCCTGCAGGTCGCGGCGGGTCATGTCGAGGCCCACGGCGTAGCCCCAGACGTGGTCGAGGGCCTGCTCGGGGGCGATGTCGCGGCCGCCCTTGCCGATGGCCACGACCAGCTCCACCTCGTGGTGCAGGTCCTTCGTGAGGCCCGGGTAGTGCATGGTGCCGGTCTCGCCTTCACGCACGGGCAGCACGGCGTCGGCCGGCTTCATGAAGAAGAACGGCTCCTCGCGGCCGGTGCCACCCATCTCGATCTGGTGGTCGACGTAGTTGCGGCCCACGCAGTAGATGCGGCGGACGGGGAACGTGGCTTGCGGATCGGCCCCGGCGACCGGGACGGTGGCGAGGGGGGGCGGGGTCAGCACATGGCTCATGGGGTACGGCCTCGGAGGGGGACTGCGGAAAATGGGAGCCATGATGCCATGGGGCGAACGGGAACGCCCGGGGTCCCGGCCTGCGCCGGGATGACACTTTGCGGCGCTACACTGCCCGCCATGTTCCAGTTGCGCAGCATCAAGCATTGCAAGGCCTGCGGGTCGCCCACGGAGTACCGCGTTCCGCCGGACGACTCTCTGGAGCGCGCCACCTGCACCGTGTGCGGCACCATCCACTACGAAAACCCGCTCAACGTGGTGGGCACCCTGCCCGTCTGGGGCGACCGGGTGCTGCTGTGCAAGCGCAACATCGAACCGCGCTTCGGCCTGTGGACGCTGCCCGCCGGCTTCATGGAACTGCAGGAGACGACCGAACAGGGTGCCGTGCGCGAGACGGTCGAGGAGGCCGGCGCGCGGGTGGAACTGCAGGGGCTCTACACGCTGCTGAACGTGGTGCACGTGGGCCAGGTGCACTTCTTCTACCGCGCCCGCCTGCTCGACACCGACTTCGCCCCGGGCCCCGAGACCATCGAGGCCCGCCTGTTCTCGGAAGAGGAAGTGCCCTGGGACGAACTGGCGTTCCGCACCGTGCGCGAGACGCTCAAGCACTTTTTCGCCGACCGGAAACGGGGTCAATACGAATTGCTTTGTGCCGATATCCGTTGAGCATTAGGCTTCAACGATGACGGCACAACAAGGTCAACAAGGTCCGACACACCCCGCCACGCCGGGGGGCACCCCGCCCCCTCCCTCGGCGACGGCCGTCCCGCCCGTCACGGTCGATGCTGCCACCCAGCGCCTGCGCGAAGACCTGATCCACCCCGACCCCCTGCTCGACTGCCTCGTCGAGGTGTGCCGCCTCACCGGCCGGGCCGCGTCCCGCGCGTCGCTGTCGGCCGGACTGCCCCTCGGGGCCAGCGGCAAGGCCCGCCTCACGCTCGAACTCGCCGAACGTGCCGCCGCCCGCGCCGGCATGTCGGCCAAGCTGCAGCGCCTGGCGCTCGCCGACATCGACACCGCAGCGCTGCCTGTCATCCTGATCCTGAAGGACAGCCAGGCCTGCGTGCTGCTCGGCTGGAACGCCGACCACACCGAAGCCCGCGTGCTGTTGCCCGAGACGGGCCAGGGCTCGGTGGGCATCGGCCTGGATGCGCTCGCGGCGCGCTTCACCGGCGTGGCGCTCTTCGTGCGCCCGCATTTCCGCTTCGACGCCCGCACGCCGGAAGTGCGTTCGGTGCGCAACAAGCACTGGTTCTGGAGCTCGGTGCTCGAACAGCGTTTCGTCTACCGCGACGTGTTGTGGGCCGCGCTGCTCGTCAACTTCTTCGCGCTGGTGTTCCCGCTCTTCTCGATGAACGTGTACGACCGCGTCGTGCCCAACAACGCCATCGAGACGCTGTGGGCGCTGTCGGTGGGCGTCGTGCTCATCATGTGCGCCGACCTGTTCATGCGCCTGCTGCGCAGCCACTTCGTCGACGAGGCCAGCGCCCGCATCGACGTGCAGATCTCCGCGCGCCTGATGGAACGTGTGCTCGGCATGCGCCTCGAGAACCGTCCCGAGTCGGTGGGCTCGTTCGCGTCCAACCTGCGCGGCTTCGAGCAGGTGCGGGACTTCATCGCGTCCAGCACCGTGACGGCCCTGATCGACCTGCCCTTCGCGCTGCTCTTCATCATCGTGCTGGCCTGGATCTCCCCGTGGCTCGCGGTGCCCGTGCTGGTCGCCTTCGCGGTGATCCTCGTGATGGGCTACGTGCTGCAGCACCGCCTGCACGAGCTGTCGCAGACCACCTACCAGGCCTCGGCCCAGCGCAACGCCACGCTGATCGAGAGCCTGACCGGCATCGAGACCATCAAGTCGCTAGGCGCCGAGGGCGTGATCCAGGGCCGCTGGGAGCGGGCCAACGTGTTCCTGTCGCGCACCAACGTGCGCATGCGCGCGCTGTCGTCCACCGCCAGCTACACCACCGGCTGGCTCACGCAGGCGGTCACCATCTCCATCGTGATCATCGGCGTGCACCTGATCGGCCTGCGCGACCTGACCATGGGGGCGCTGATCGCGTCCTCCATGCTCGCGGGCCGAGCGCTCGGGCCGGCCGGCCAGATCGTGGCGCTGCTGATGCAGTACCAGGGCGCGCGCACGGCGATGGAGTCGCTCGACAAGATCATGGAGCGTCCGGTCGAGCGCCCCGCCGACGAGAACTTCATCCAGCGCCCGCAGCTGCGCGGCGACATCGAGTTCCGCAACGTCAAGTTCTCGTACCCGGGCCGGCAGGACGTCGCGCTCGAAGGCCTGTCGTTCAAGGTCGCCGCCGGTGAACGCGTGGCCCTGATCGGGCGCGTGGGGTCCGGCAAGTCCACCATCGAGCGGCTCATCATGGGCCTGTACCAGCCCACCGAGGGCGCCGTGCTGATCGACGGCATCGACCTGCGCCAGCTCGACCCGGCCGACGTGCGCCGCAACCTCGGCTACGTCTCTCAGGACGTGACCCTGTTCTACGGCACGCTGCGCGACAACATCACCTTCGGCCTGCCCTACGCCGACGACAGCGCCGTCGTGGCCGCTGCCGAACTGGCGGGCATGACGAGCTTCATCTACCGCCACCCGCGCGGCTTCGACATGCCGGTGGGCGAACGCGGCGAATCGCTCTCGGGCGGCCAGCGCCAGGGCATCGGCCTCGCCCGCGCCGTGCTGCACAACGCGCCCATCCTGCTGCTCGACGAACCCACGAGTGCGATGGACTTCTCCACCGAAGCCCAGATCACGCAGAACATCACCAAGTTCGCCGAGAACAAGACCGTCGTGCTGGTCACGCACCGCACCTCGCTGCTGGCGATGGTCAACCGCGTGATCGTGATCGACGGCGGCAAGATCGTCGCCGACGGTCCGCGCGACCGGATCATGGAAGCCTTGTCCACGGGGCGCATCGCGCGAGCCGCATGAACGAGCCCACCCCGAACCCGTCCGCCGCCCCCGAGGGCCGCACGAACAGCACGTTGATCCGCGCGGGTCGCGGCGTGCTGGCGGTCCTCGAGAAGATCCGCGTGCTGATCGAGCCCCTCACGCGCCGGCTCTTCGGCACCTCGGCCACCACCGACCCGGCCGCCCAGCAGGCGGGCTTCCGCAGCTTCGAGCTGGAGGCCGACGGGCTGATGTCGCGCGCCGAGACCCACCGCGCGCAGAAGATCGTGCGCTCGGCCGTCGTCATCATCGCGCTGCTGGTGGTGTGGGCCGGCCTCGCCAAGGTCGACGAGGTCACCCGCGGCGACGGCAAGGTGGTGCCCTCGCGCCAGCTGCAGGTGCTGCAGGCGCTGGACGGCGGTGTGGTCTCCGAGATCCTCGTGCAGGAAGGCCAGGTCGTCGAGGCGAAGCAGCTGCTGCTCAAGATCGACGAGACCCGCGCCACGTCCGGCGTGCGCGAAAGCAATGCCCAGGGCCTCGCGCTGCGCGCCCGCGCCGCCCGACTGCGCGCCCTGGCCGAAGACACCGCGTTCAAGCCGCCCGAGGTGCCCGCCAACGACGCCGAGGCGCAGCACATCCTGCTCGGCGAGCAGCAGCTCTACGAGGCCAAGCGGTCGGAGTTGTCCACGCTGCTGTCCATCAACGCCCAGCAGCTGTCGCAGCGCCAGCAGGAACTCGCCGAGATGCGCTCGCGCAAGGTGTCGGCCGACCGCGCGCTCGACCTCGGCCAGCAGGAACTCACCAAGACCCGCCCGCTGCTGGCGAGCGGCGCCGTCTCGGAAGTGGAAATCCTGCGCCTGGAGCGCGACATCGCCCGCTCCCGCGGTGAATCGGAACAGGCCACGGCCCAGATCGCCCGCGTGCAGGCGTCCATCGGCGAGGCCCAGCGCAAGGCCCAGGAGACCGAGATCCAGTTCCGCAACGACGCCCGCAAGGACCTGGCCGACACCCTCGGCAAGCTCAACGCGTTGAACGAGGGGGCCGTGGCCCTCACCGACAAGGTCGACAAGTCGCAGGTGCGCTCGCCGGTGCGTGGCCGCGTGCAGCGGCTGCTCGCCAACACCGTGGGAGGGGTGGTCACCCCCGGCAAGGACATCGTCGAGATCGTGCCGCTCGACGACGAACTGGTGCTCGAGGCCCGCATCGCCCCGAAGGACATCGCCTTCATCCGCCCCGACCAGGACGCGCTGGTGAAGTTCACCGCCTACGACTTCTCGATCTACGGCGGGCTCGACGCGAAGGTGGAGAACATCAGCCCCGACACCGTGGTCGACGAAAAGGGCAACGCGTTCTACAGCGTGCGGGTGCGCACCACGCGCGCCAACTTCAGCGAGAAGATGCCCATCATCCCGGGCATGACGGCCGAGGTCGACATCCTGACCGGCAAGAAGACCGTGCTGTCGTACCTGCTCAAGCCGGTGCTCAAGGCCAAGGCCTACGCGCTGCGGGAACGCTGATTCCCGGCTTGCCCTGCCGCCGCGCCATTGCCGGCGCGGCGTGATACGGATCACGAATATCTCCATGTTTTGCCCGAATTGGGCGACGGGGGTTATGCCGTGATTCCACCTCAAGTTTCCCGCCACCCGGCCGATATACCGTCCGGGAGGCTTCCACGCGGGAAAAACCGGACATGTCGCCCATCGCCTATTGCACTGCGGCAATGGGATTCCGGTGATTCTGTTCACGGAAAAGCCGGCTTTTCGGGCACATAAGGAAACCGCAGTTCCGGTATTCTCGGATTCATTCTGAGCAGTACTTTGCCGAGGTTTTCCCATGCCCACTCTTCTCCAAACCGTCAATGGCACCGTGACCGGCCTCTGGGGAGGCAGCGCGATGGTCCGGAAGGCTGACGGCAAGATGCATGTGCTCCAGATCGGGGAACAGGTCGAGAAGGGTGACGTCATCCTCACGACGCAGGACGGCATCGTCCAGCTCACCCCCGAGGAGGCCCCGGCGCCCGTCGCCGCGGCCGCACCCGACACCGACCTCGACCGCGTCATCGCCGAGATCGAGAACCCCACCGACGAGACCGCCCCGGCGGCCGGCCTGGCCGGTGGCGACGGTGGCGACATGCAGCCGGGCCTGCGGGTCGACCGCATCTCGGAAGGCACCACGCCGGCGTCGTTCACGCCCTCGGCCGAGGTGACGCCCGCCACGTTCCCGCCCGTGGTGTCCACCACCCCGGCCGGTACCACGGCGGACGCGGCACCCGCCCCCACCCCGGCGCCGCAGGACGCCACGGTCACCCTCACCTCCTCGGCCGCCACCGTGACCGAAGGCGGCAGCCTCGTCTACACGGCCGTCATCAGCCAGCCGGTCACCGGCTCGGCGCTGGTCATCAACCTGTCCAACGGCACCACCATCACCATCCCGGTGGGCCAGACCTCGGGCACCTCGGCCCCGGTGCCGGTGCGGGGCGACGACGCGTACGCCCAGAACCCCGACACCGTCAGCGTGTCGGTCACCGGCACGTCCGGCGGCAGCTTCGGCACCGTCACCCCGGGCCTGCCGGCCGTGAGCACGGTCGTCGACAACGCCGACGTCACCACGGTCAGTGTCTCCGCCTCCTCGTCCACCGCGGCCGAAGGCGGCTCGGTGAGCTACACGGTCTCCGTGAACAACCCGGTCACGGGCAGCCCGCTGGTCGTGACGCTGTCCAACGGCCAGACCATCACCATCCCGGTGGGTGCCAGCTCGGGCACGGGGGCGCCCTTCCCCGTGCGTGGCGACGACGCCTACGTCCAGGGCGACCAGCCGCTGAACGTGTCCGTCACCGGCACCACCGGCGCCAACTACGAGGCCGTGGCCATCGGCGGCAGCGCCACCACCACGGTCACCGACCAGGCCACGACCACCACGGTCACGCTGACGGCCTCGGCCACGTCCGTCGCCGAAGGTGGCAGCGTCGTCTACACCGCCACGCTGTCGAACCCGGTCACCGGCTCGCCCGTCGTGCTGACGCTGTCGAACGGCCAGACCATCACCATCGCCGTGGGCGACAGCTCGGGCAGCAGTGCACCGTTCGCGGTGCGCGGCGACGATCCGTACGTGCAGGGCACGCAGACGGTCACGGTCGGCGTGGGCTCGGCCACCGGCGGCAACTTCGAGCAGCTGGACACCACGTTCTCGAGCGCGTCCACGCAGGTCGCCGACAACGGCACCGCCACCACGCTCACGGTGACGGCCTCCGCCACCACCGTCGCCGAAGGCGGTTCGCTCACCTACACGGTGACGCTCAACACCGCCGTCACGGGCGCGCCGCTCGTGGTGACCCTGTCCAACGGCCAGACCATCACCATTCCCGTGGGCGCCAGTTCGGCCACCGGTCCGGCCATCGCCGTGCGCGCGGACGACGCCCACGCCCAGGGCAGCGTGGACACGGTCGTGTCCGTCACGGGCACCAGCGGCGGCAACTTCGAATCGGTGACGTCCACCGCGACGGCCACCACCACCGTTGTCGACGACAACGACGTCACCACGCTCACCCTCACCCCGTCCGCCACCACCGTGACCGAAGGCGGCTCGATCGTCTACACCGTCACGCTGAGCAACGCCGTGCAGGGCTCGCCGCTGACGCTGACGCTCTCCAACGGCCAGACGGTCACCATTCCCGTGGGCCAGACCACGGGCACCACCGGTCCGTACGCCGTGCGCGCGGACGACGTCTACCAGCAAGGGGACGAGGCCCTCGACGTGACCGTCACCGGCAAGTCCGGCGGCAACTTCGAGTCCCTCGACACCACCGGCACCGCCTCCACCGTCGTGCGCGACGATGCCGACGCCACGATCGTCACGGTGACGCCGTCGGCCACCACGGTCGCCGAAGGCGGTTCGATCACCTACACGGTCTCGGTCAACCACGAGGTCAAGGGCTCGGACTTCACGGTCACGCTGTCCAACGGCCAGGTCATCACGATCCCCGTGGGTCAGAGTTCCGCCACGGGCCCGGCCTTCGCCGTGCGTCCCGACGACGCACAGGCCCAAGGCAGCCTCGACACCGTCGTCAAGATCGACGACACCTCGGGCGGCAACTTCGAGGCCGTGGACAAGACCTCCACGGCAACCACCACCGTCACCGATGGCGGCGCGGATACCACGCTGACGATCACCCCGTCGGCCACCAATGTGACCGAAGGCGGCTCGATCGTCTACACGGTGACGCTGAGCAATGCCGTCGCCGGCTCGCCGCTGACGCTCACGCTGTCCAACGGCCAGACCGTCACGATCCCCGTGGGCCAGACCACCGGCACGACCGACCCGTACGCCGTGCGTGCGGACGATTTCTACAAGCAAGGGGACGAGACCCTCGACGTGACCGTCACCGGCAAGTCCGGCGGCAACTTCGAGTCGCTCGACACCACGGGCACGGCCACCACCACGGTGTCCGACGACGCCGACCAGACCGTCGTCACCGTCACGGCATCCGCCGGCACCATCGCCGAAGGCGGTTCGCTGACCTACACGGTCTCGGTCA